>QWCK01000049.1_pt1 | contig 205817 bp, 210 predicted proteins | sample 1972571 | NCBI WGS metagenome assembly QWCK01 (sample SAMN09866710, study PRJNA288562) | Human gut metagenome isolate term2_stool, whole genome shotgun sequencing... | isolation source: gut | host: Homo sapiens | place: USA: California
GTGATTGCTGCTGTTGTTGTTGTTTTACCGTGGTCAACGTGTCCGATTGTACCGATGTTGACATGCGGTTTGGTTCTTTCAAATTTTTCTTTTGCCATTATAAATTACCTCCAAATATATATTAATCTTGTTTTTTACTTAATTCGTCTGCAATGCTCTTTGGAACTGGTTCATAGTGGTCAAATTCCATTGAGTAGTTTGCACGACCTTGTGTGTTTGAACGCAAGCTTGTTGCATATCCGAACATTTCGCTTAGTGGAACGAATCCGTGAATTGTTTGTAATCCATTTTCTAGTTCCATGCCGTCGATTCTGCCACGTCTACCGTTTACGTCTCCCATTACGTCTCCTAGATATTCTTCTGGAGTTGTGATTTCAACCTTCATCATTGGTTCAAGTAGGGTTGGGCTGGCTTTTTGTAAAGCATCTTTTACTGCCATTGAACCGGCGATCTTAAAGGCCATTTCTGAGGAGTCAACATCGTGGTAGGATCCGTCAAAGAGTGTTACCTTTACGTCTAGTACTGGGTATCCTGCGATAATACCGCTTTCTAAAGCTTCTTGAACACCGGCGTCTACGCTGCCGATGAATTCCTTAGGAATAACACCACCGACGATTGCGTTAACAAATTCGTAGCCCTTGCCTGGTTCTTGTGGTTCAACTCTGAGTTTACAGTGTCCGTATTGTCCGTGACCACCTGTTTGACGAACGTATTTTGCTTCAGCTTCTGCTGAGGATGTGATTGATTCTTTGTAAGCAACTTGTGGGTTACCAACATTAGCTTCAACCTTAAATTCTCTTAATAGTCTGTCAACAATGATGTCAAGGTGAAGTTCACCCATACCTGCGATAATTGTTTGACCTGTTTCGTGGTCTGTGTAGGTTTTAAATGTTGGGTCTTCTTCTGCAAGTTTAACAAGTGCAATACTCATCTTTTCTTGTGAAGCCTTGGTCTTTGGTTCGATAGCAACTGAGATAACTGGTTCTGGGAATTCCATGTTTTCTAGAATTACTGGTGCTTCTTCAGCACAGAGTGTATCCCCTGTTGTTGTGAATTTTAGACCTACAGCTGCACCGATTGCACCTGCGTGTAGTTCTTCAACTTCTTCACGTTTATTTGCGTGCATGAGTAGAATTCTACCGATTCTTTCTCTCTTGCCCTTGGTTGAGTTGTAGACATATGATCCTGATTTTAATGATCCTGAATATATTCTGAAGTAAGCGAGCTTACCTACGAATGGGTCTGTAACAATCTTAAATGCTAGAGCACTTAGCGGATCGTCATCGCCTGCGTGTCTGGTAATTTCGTTTCCTTCAGCATCAACACCTTCAATAGCTGGTACGTCTAGTGGACTTGGCATATATGCAACGATTGCGTCAAGTAGAGGTTGAACTCCCTTGTTCTTATATGCTGATCCGCAAAGTACTGGTGTGATTGAGTTAGCAACTGTTGCCTTTCTGAGGGCTGCTACGATTTTGTCTTCAGGAACTTCTTCTCCTTCTAGGAACATCATCATGATTTCATCATCATAGTCTGAAATTGATTCTATTAATTTTTCTCTGTATTCATCAGCTAGATCTCTTAGATCTTCTGGAATTTCTTCTTCTCTTATATCGTTACCAAGGTCATCGTAGTAAACTTCAGCTTTCATTTTAACCAAGTCTACAATGCCCTTGAAATAATCTTCTTTACCTATTGGTAATTGAATCGGAACTGGATTTGCTCCAAGTCTTTCCTTCATCATTCTGATTGCACGGAAGAAGTCTGCACCCGTTCTATCCATTTTGTTTACGAATGCAATTCTTGGAACTTTATATTTATCAGCTTGGCGCCATACAGTTTCACTTTGAGGTTCAACACCACCCTTTGCACAGAATAGTGCAACGGCACCGTCTAGGATACGAAGTGAACGTTCTACTTCAACTGTGAAGTCAACGTGGCCTGGGGTATCGATTATGTTTAATTGATAATCGTGCCAGAAAGCTGTTGTAGCAGCTGAGGTAATTGTGATACCTCTTTCTTGCTCTTGAGCCATCCAGTCCATTTGAGCTGCACCTTCGTGAGTTTCACCAATCTTGTGAATCTTACCTGTGTAGAACAAAATTCTTTCCGTAGTGGTTGTTTTACCTGCGTCGATGTGGGCCATAATTCCGATATTTCTTAGCTTTTCTAATGGTGTAACCGCCATCTTGCCTCCTTATTATAATTAGTATCTATAGCTTGCAAATGCCTTGTTAGCTTCTGCCATCTTGTGCATTTCGTCACGTTTTTTGACAGCGCCACCTTGGTTATTTGTAGCATCTAGGATTTCTTTTGCTAGTCTTTCAACCATAGTTCTTTCGCTTCTCTTTCTTGAGAAAACTGTTAACCATCTTAATCCTAGTGTTTGTCTTCTTTCAGGTCTAACTTCCATCGGTACAAGGTAGTTTGCCCCACCGATTCTTCTTGCCTTAACCTCTAGTACTGGCATAATGTTGTTTAATGCCTTGTGAAATACTTCTAGAGGATCTTCACCTGTTTTTTCTCCAACATATTCAAATGCTCCATAGACGATTTCTTGGGCAATACCCTTTTTACCGTCAAGCATGATGTTGTTAATTAATTTTGTTACCACCACATCATCATAAATTGGATCTGGTAGTACTTCTCTTTTAGGAATGTGACCTTTTCTTGACATTCTCTTCCCTCCTTAACATAAATTAATTCATTGGTACTCGCATTTTTTTGCGTGTGTCCAAGCTCACATCCCTCATGATAAAAGGATATGAGTTTTCGCGTTAATTATTTCGCTCTTTTAGCACCGTATTTTGAACGGCCTTGTTTTCTCTTGTCAACGCCAGATGCGTCTAGAGAACCACGTACAACGTGATAACGTACACCAGGTAAGTCCTTAACACGGCCTCCTCTTAATAGAACAACAGAGTGTTCTTGAAGGTTGTGTCCGATACCAGGAATGTATGCTAGAACTTCTGCACCATTTGTCAAACGTACACGAGCAACTTTTCTCAAAGCTGAGTTAGGTTTTTTAGGTGTAACAGTTCTTACAGCAACACAAACTCCACGTTTTTGTGGTGAGTTTACTGGTGTGTTTCTCTTTTGAAGAGTGTTGAAGTTATATCCAAGAGCTGGTGTCTTAGATTTCTTAACAACTTTCTTTCTGCCTTGTTTAATTAATTGATTAATTGTTGGCATATTCATCCTCCTTTTCCTTTTATCTATAGTGCGCTCATCTTTACAAGCACACCCATAATAATAACACGACCAACAAAAAAAGTCAAGCTTTTTCACGCCCGACAATGATTAAAGTCCTGTTAAATTACAAATAAATTATAGCAGATAATTTTAAAATGTCAAATTTAAAAATAAAATAAATTTTACTTTACTATAAAAAACAAATAAATAATTGCATTTTTAAATTAATTGTGATATAATAACATTGATAAGCAGTGGCAATTAATATTAAAATCTTTTTAGTATTATCAAACATTAAGGAGGCTCTATGGAGAAATTATTGTGGGCAAACCTATTGCAATTTGCACTTGCTCTTATCAAGATTGGCCTATTGTGGATGATCTTAAAAGAGCTCAAAGCAAAAAAGATGAGGAGGATTTAATATGGACGGCTTAAGTCAAATGAAATTGTACAATTTCTTATCATTATTTGTATTTAGGATCCTGCCGGATTTAATCCAAATTTTCCTCTTGTGGAAAATTTATAAATATGTAAAAGAGGACTAATCATTTTCTTTCTTTTTTTAGCAAAAGCTAGCTTAAGATTTGTAAGCTAGCTTTTGTTTTCTTTAGATTAAATTTTTTAAAGCTTATTTTACATCAAAACCGATGGCTTCGATTGCTTTTTCTACCAAGTTCTTTGGGATGAGTCCTTCATATTCTGCAAAACCTTCTTCTAGGTTTACAATTACGTTTTTGATGCCAGGAATTTTTTCCATAGCTTCCTTAACTGACTTTACACAATTTTCACATGTCATTCCCTTGATATTAATTCTTTCCATTATTTCCTCCTTAATCTTAAACTGTTTGTTACTACGCTTACCGACGAGAAGGCCATGGCGAGCGAACCCACCATTGGATTTAAAAATCCTAGAGCCGCTATCGGTATTCCTATTATATTATATATAAAGGCCCAAAACAGGTTTTGTTTTATGGTCCTTATAGTCTTGTTGGAAATGTCAATGGCCCGGTGGACTTGTTTTAAGTCCCCACCGACCAGGGTTATATCTCCTGATTCAATGGCTATGTCCGTGCCAGTCCCCATGGCGAAACCTATATCCGCTGCTGCAAGAGCAGGTGCGTCGTTTATGCCATCGCCAACCATGCCGACTTTTTTTATTTTCTTTAAGTCGTTGATGATATTTAATTTATCCTGAGGCAAAATCTCTGCCCTATAATCGTCAATACCCGTTTGGTCAGCAATTAATTTTGCTGATGACTGGCTGTCTCCAGTTAGCATCATAACTTCTAAACCAAGTTCGTGAAGAGCTTTGATTGATTCTATTGCATCAGCCTTTAATTTATCCTCAAGTGAGATGGCCATTAATAATTCATTGCCACTTACAAGTCCCACATAAGTTTTACCCATGTCTAATAAATTTGTAACAGGATCTAAATCAACTCCGTTTTCCCTCAAGTGTTTAAAAGATCCAGCTATATATTCTTGGTCAGAAGTTTCAAATTTAATGCCCCGACCACTTAGGTTTGTTACTTTACCTTCAATTATTTTTCTATCTGACAAGTGGTCTACAATGGCCTTGGCAATTGGATGGTCACTTTGCTTTTCCATAGAGTAAATTATATCCAAATTGTCATCTTCATTGCCACTTACATTTATAATTTCATTTACGATTGGTCGGCCCTCAGTAATGGTCCCCGTCTTATCCAGGGCTACAACTTGAATCTTGTGGGCATTTTCCAAAGCCTCAGGATCTCGGATTAAAATTCCTTCGCTGGCCGCCTTGCCAGTCCCAACCATAATTGCAGTCGGTGTTGCAAGACCAAGTGCACATGGACAAGCTATAACTAAAACCGAAACAGCAGCAATCAAAGCCTGTCTAAAATCTCCTGCAAAAATCATGTGGCCTACAAAAGTCACCAGGGCAATTATTAAAACCGCTGGAACGAAGATTGATGAAACCTTATCTACCACCCTTTGAACGGGTGCTTTTTTATTATTGGCTTCTTCGACCATGGAAATAATTTTGGCCAGGCCCGTTTCGCCAGGATTTTTTGTAACTTGAGCTACAATTGTCCCCGCTCCATTAATAGTCCCTGCATAAATCCTATCGTCCGCCTCCTTGTCAACGGGAATCGGCTCACCAGTAAGCATGGATTCATCTATGGACGTTTCCCCGCTAATGATAATACCATCGCAAGAAACGCTTTCCCCTGCCTTAATTAAAACTTGATCGCCGATCTTTAAATCGTCCGCAGGAATTTCCACATACTCTCCATCTATTATTAAAGTCGCCTTCTTTGGCGCCAAATCAATTAGCTTGTACAAGGCCTCACTAGTCTTGCCCTTGGCCCGTGACTCCATAGTCTTGCCAAGTAAAACCAAAGTTATAATCATAGCTGAACTTTCAAAATAAAGATGAGGATCGCCAACAATCCAATTGTAAATACTATATAGATAAGCCGCACTCGTGCCCAAGGCAACCAGTACATCCATGTTCATGGCCCCGCCCTTGATGCTAAGATATGCACCCTGGTAAAAAATCCATCCAATGTAAATTTGAACTACAGTCGCCAAAGCAAATTGCCAAATGGGTTCGCCAAAAAATACATGGACGTCCGCCATGTGAAAAAACATAACCAAAAATAAAGGCAAAGAAAAAATAGCAGAAATAATAAACCGCCTCTTGTAATCCTTGTACTCTTTTATTTTTCTCTCTTGATCTCTGGCAGGGTCTCTCGTCTCCTCAACGGTCGCCTTAAAGCCAATCCCATTTACAGCCTGGCAAATGGCCCTAGCCGAAACCTTGTTCTCGTCATAGACCACACGCATTTTGGCCAAGGACAAGTTGACATTAACCTCGCCAACTCCATCCATCCTGCCAACAACCTTCTCTATTCTGTTAACACAGGATGCACAATGCATTCCTTCAATTATAAAATATTTTTCCATTTCATCACCTAATCATTACTTACCCAAGATTAACTATATTTAATAATAAGAAATAAATTGTGGTTAATTTTTTGGTAATCATTATCATCAAATTGTTTCAACCAATCGAATAAAAATTTATGGCCGAAATAAATCGGCCGCTACCCGCTCCGCGAAATTTTTATTCTCTTGGACAACATATTGCGTGAATGAGGCGGGCTCGGCACAATAAAAAAGCCGACGTAAATCAATACGTCGACTAAAAATTCTTTCTTTTTAATTTCTCTATACAGAACGAGGCTGTGAATTTAGCTGGTAAATTTGATGAGATTTGAAGTGGCTAATTTTTTATCGGTTTTGGCTAACATAAAGTTAGCCGCTACATGAACCGATAAAAAATTTATTCAGATAAATTTATGAAGATAAATGGATGGATTTCACGCTGTGCAGAAATTTTGCGAATGAGATGTAGTCAACCTACATCGCAGTGAGCAAATATTTCGAAACAAGTGAAAGGCGCCATTTAGATCATAAATTCCTACATCATGCCCATCGGCATGCCTGCCCCTGCTCCCCCCATTCCTGCCATTGGATCTTCCTTGCTTGGCAGGTCGGCTACTGTTGCTTCTGTGGTGAGGATCATGGATGCAACTGAGGCTGCGTTTTGTAGGGCTGAACGGGTGACCTTGGTTGGGTCTACGATGCCAGCTTCAATCATGTTTACGAATTCGTTGTTTAGAGCGTCGTAACCTTCGCCGCGTTTTGAATGCATAACTTTTTCTACGATTACTGATCCTTCTCTGCCTGCATTTTCTGCAATTTGACGGAGTGGTTCTTCAAGAGCTCTTAAAACGATTGCAACACCTGTTTTTTCGTCGCCTTCAACTTCGTTTAGGAGTGGACGAACGTCTTCGATTGTGTCAAGTAATGCTACGCCGCCACCTGATACAATGCCTTCTTCAACTGCTGCACGTGTAGCTGCAAGTGCGTCTTCGATTCTTAATTTCTTTTCTTTTAATTCAGTTTCTGTGGCTGCGCCAACTTGGATAACGGCTACGCCGCCTGCAAGTTTTGCAAGTCTTTCTTGGAGTTTTTCCTTGTCGAATTCTGAATCAGATTCTTCGTATTGGGCACGAAGTTGTTTGATCCTGTCGCTTACCTTGGACTCATCTCCTGCACCTTTAACGATAATTGTATTTTCTTTTTCTACATTTACCTTTTGACAAGTACCTAGCATGTCAACTGTGGTGTCTTTTAGTTCATAACCTAAATCAGTTGATACAACTGTTGCACCAGTTAGAATTGCTATGTCTTGGAGCATATCTTTTCTTCTGTCACCAAAGCCAGGAGCCTTAACTGCAACGCAGTTAAATGTTCCTCTTAATTTATTTACAACAAGAGTTGCCATTGCTTCGCCTTCAATGTCTTCAGCAATGATTAAGAGTGGTCTGGAGCTTTGAACGATTTGTTCTAGAAGTGGTAGGATATCTTGGATGCTGGTAATCTTTTTATCTGTAATTAAAATATATGGATTGTCGAGTTCGGCAATCATTTTTTCTGAATCTGTAACCATATAGCTTGATACATAGCCGCGATCAAATTGCATACCTTCAACAACATCTAAGGTTGTGCCCATGCTCTTTGATTCTTCAACTGTAATAACGCCGTCCTTGCCAACTTTTTCCATAGCGTCAGAAATTAGAGCGCCAATTTCCTTGTCGCCTGCTGAAATGCTGGCAACATTTGCAATTGAAGCCTTATCATCAATTTTAACTGAAGCGCTCTTTAAACTTTCAACTGTTTGATCAACCGCTCTTCTGATTCCCTTTTGTAGGATCATTGGATTGGATCCAGCAGCCAAGTTTTTCAAACCTTCTTTGACAATAGCTTGGGCCAAAATTGTAGCTGTTGTTGTACCATCCCCTGCTACATCGTTGGTCTTGGTTGCAACTTCACGAAGAAGTTGAGCACCCATGTTTTCTGTCTTATCTTCGAGTTCGATTTCACGAGCGATTGAAACACCGTCATTTGTGATTAGTGGTGACCCATAAGGTCTTTCGAGGACAACATTTCTGCCCTTAGGTCCAAGTGTTACCTTAACTGTATCTGCAAGTTTATTGATGCCGGCTTCCATAGCCTTTCTAGCATCGCTACCATGTAAAATATCTTTTGCCATTAATAATTCCCCCTATCTTATTCTATAACGCCTAAAACGTCTATCCATTTAACTAATAAGTATTCTTTGTCGCCGTCTTTGATTTCTGTGCCTGAATACTTAGAAAAAATAACTTTGTCGCCAACTTTAACAAGGTCCTTGCGTCTGTCGTCTTGGAGTAATTCTCCGCTAATAGCTCTAACAACTGCAATGCTTGGTTGTTCTTGAGCACTTTGTGGCAGAACGATTCCTGATTTTGTAGTTTGTTCTGCTTCAACTTTTTCAATAAGGAGCCTATCTCCTAATGGTTTAATATTCATAAATACCTCCTAATATAAACAAATTTATTAGCAACCTAGTCTGGTGAGTGCTAACTCTATTTTTTATTATACCCTAAGTAATAGAAATTAATCAAGTTATTAGAAAAATTTTTTAAATACTAATTTCCCTTGACTTTTATTTTCTTTAAAGCTTATGATTAGCAAAATTAATTGCAATTATAATTTTATTTTTAATTGTAAGATACAAAGTGAATTTACAAAGCTGTCTTTCTGCAAAATAAAAATTCATTTCAATTGTAAAATGCAAATAAATTTAAAAAGCTCTTTTCATGCAAAATATAAATTCATTTTAATTTTAAGTTGCAAATGAATTGCGGATATATCTTTCTGCAAAAGAAAGTTTCATTTCAATTGTAAGTTACCTACGTATATACAAATTAATTTTTAAAGCAAACAAAAATGGACCCCCTTAGGATCCATTTTATTTTACTGGTCTAGCCAGCTTATATTAGATTTTTAAATTATTTAAGCCTCAATCTTTCGACTACTATTTCAACATAGCCTGCAAATTCTTTGGCCGCTTGGTCTGCATCTAGGTCTTTTTTTTGAACACGCCTTAGCATGCCTTCAAATATATAGTAGAGCATCCAATTGGCTTTTTCTGCTCCATCTTCGTTGAAGTAGCCTACATTTAAGCAAACTTCACTTAATACCATGGTCCTATCTCTCAAATTAGGTGCTGTGAGTACCTTGTCGAGATAAGCAGGGAAGCCATCATTTTCAATTGGGAAAGCCTTGTAATATTGGTGGAGATAATAATCTTTTTCATGAGCTATATCTGAGAAAAATATTTCCAGGTATTCATAAGGCTTTTTGAAAGCGTTCTTAGCAAAGCAAATCCACACTTGCTTGTAAACAAAAAGTGGATCGTCTCCCTCTTTTACATAGTTGGATAAGTCTGCCAAATAATCATCCATGGCATCCATCACTGCAAAGTACATGAGATGGTCTATGTTTTCAAAATAATTGTAAATAGTTGCGGTGTTGAGCTCTGTTGTATCAGAAATTTTCTTGATAGTAACTCCCCTTACGCCATCCTCTTTAATAATATTTCTAGTGCAGTCCACAAAGGTCTTGATCATTTTTCTGCGGTGAGGACTCAAGTGCTTTTTATTAAAATCAATATTTGCCATTTCATTCTCCTTTTGAATTATCTCTTGTAAATTCGAATTAAAATTAATTTCTTTTCCAATTTCATATAAGTTTACACATATTTTACAGAAAATATAACATTTTGTCAAGTTATTTGAAAAAATATTGCTTTGACAATAATTATAGTATTTGATAAAATAATTTTAGGAGGACATTATGAAGATTCTTATAATTTATTCCAGTCAAACTGGCAATACAAAAGCTGTCGCCGAGGCCATATATGAAGAATTTAAAGATTATGCGACCTTGATCCCCATGGACCAGGTGAAAAACTACAAGTTAGAAAATTATGACTATGTATTTGCTGGCTTTTGGGTGGACAAGGGCTATCCAAACGAAGAAGCCATGGACTTTTTAAAATCAATTAGAAACTGCAATATAGGACTCTTTGCAACCCTGGGCGCTTACCCATATTCCATGCAGGCCTCCCGAGTGTTTTACCGGGCCGGAGAAGTCATAGATGAATCCAATCGGGCAATTGGAACTTTTATCTGTCAAGGAGGAATCCCCAAGGAAAAGCTGGACGAAATAAATTCACGACCACCAAGCCACCCCCGTTATCCAACGCCCATACAAACCCTTGCCAGAAATATCGGACAGCAACATCCAAACGAAGAGGACTTTACAGCCGCTCGCAAACTTTTTAGAAAAATCGTCTGTCGGACCTACAATATAAAATAAAAATAAAACACAGCTTCAAATGATATGTCATGAGAAACTGTGTTTTTTATTTGTATTCTATTTATCCTCAATATCCCCGTATTTTTTATAGATAATATAGCTAGACAGAATCATTGCGATGACACACAGGAGTGGGATTATTAAAAAATATATGAAGGCCTTCTCTAATTTAAAGATTATAGGAAAAATCATGAAAATTATGCCCATTACAATAAAGATTATTCCTGCTGATCTTTGCGATTTTTTCCACACATAATCATTTGCCATAGACCATTTGGTCCTAAGTCCCACCAGGGAATTTCTTTTTAATTTTGGCATCTTGTTGCCTAAAAATATAAACAATAAACCAGTCAGTCCAAACATAATCTGTGCAAGGCCTATCCCCTTAAATTCTAGCTTTTCTAATTTTGCAAGGCCGCTGTATATAATAAGAAAATTTATTACATTAAAAATTATCAAGCAAACTATAATGGTCAGGTCTATATATTTTTCGTTATTATTTCCTTGGCTTTCTTGCTGGGCGGCAAACTTCTGCATCCAAATCAAAAATCCAGCCATCAGAAAGGTCGCTATTGGCAGAACAAAAATTTCATACCGGCTCCCCCACCTATCCACATTACCTGCAATGTCATAGTGGATGGGAATTTTTTTATCCATAAATCCCACAGCTATGATTGCCAAAATAAGTGGCAAAAAGGTCAGTATTTTAATCCATTTTTTTCTCATTGTCGTCTCCTTTCAAATTTGAAATCCATACGAGCACTTCGTCCAAGATACTCAGGTCGAGTTCATAATAAATAAAATTTTTATATTTTGTCTCGTAAATTAAGTCCGCCTTTTTTAGTTTTGCCAGATGATAAGACAGGGCCTGGGGACTCATGCCAACTTCGTCCGCCAAGTCGCCTGAAGAAATTTTTCCACGCTTTAAAGTCTCGATTATCTTTCTCCTATTATCATCGGCCAAACATGCCAGTACATCTGAAATAATTTTCCCCACCCCTATCTATTTAAAATTTTCTTTAAATAGATTATATCACTTACAAAATTTTTTTGCAATAAAAAACCCACATAAATGTGGAAAAAATAAAATATTTTTATAAAAGTTTTTCTATCTCCTCTCCAATTTTCCTTGGAGTTTTTTGAGAAGCGTATCTCTTTACTACCTTGCCCTCTCTGTCTACCAAAAATTTTGTGAAATTCCATTTGATATCATCGCCCAAAATTCCACCAGCTTGGTCTTTCAGGTAACGATATAAAGGCTCTTCGTTTTCGCCATTTACATCAATCTTTGCAAAGCGATCAAAGGTCGTCCCATAATTCAGAGAACAAAAACCTTGGATGCCTGCATCATCTTCTGGGGCCTGGTGGCCAAACTGATTGCAAGGAAAGTCTAAAATTTCAAAGCCTTGGTCCTTATATTTTTTGTAAAGTTCTTCAAGTCCTTCGTATTGGGGAGTAAATCCACACTTGGTTGCAGTGTTTACAATTAGTAAAACCTTGCCCTTGTACTTATCTAGCTTAACATCATTACCTTCATTGTCTTTAACTACAAAATCATAAATCATAATCCATCTCCTTAATTTATTTATATTCGGCCCTTTGACCGCCGACTAATTTTGGCCTCCGCCTAATCAAAGTCACATGAGCAGAGCCTATTTCCTTTACACTAACCCTAACCGGAACACCGACCGCCTTTATGTGCATGCCGATAAAGGTATCGCCGATGTCAATGCCGCCGTGGGCTTGAATAGTCTCAACCATAACTGGATCAGATATTTTTTCATAAGCCACAGTTGCCATAGATCCGCCAGCGTGAATTTTTGGCACAACGCTGACTTCTTCTAAGTTATATTTTTCCATGCAAGCCCTGCTGACAACCAAGGACCTGTTGATATGCTCACAGCCTTGGAAGGCCAGATACAAATTATATTGATGAGCAAAATCTAAAAATACATGAATAAAGTCCTCAGCCACATCCATGGAAGAATTCTTGCCAATCCTGCCGCCCACAACCTCGCTTGTTGAGCAGCCGATTACAAAAATTTCCCCTGCCTTTAATTGGGCCTGAGCCTGGTATTCTTCTAATATATTTTTTAAAGCCTCTTTATAATTATCCATCAAATCACCTCTAATACCTACATACCCAAAAAAGACCCAAGACTTATTAAATAAATCTTGGGTCTATTTTTAATATTCTTTTTCTTTTACAATTTTTATTGATATAAAAACTGTAAGACATATCAACAAAACAGAAATACCAAGGACTATTAGTGTTAATTTTAATAAGGAGCCCCTACTTATTTCTGAAAAAAATCTTGAAATCCCAGGAATATATTCCTTTAATACAGAAGACCCCGCAAAAACTAAAGCATAAGTTATAACCATGATAATCCTGCCTTTTTCTGCTCCGAATTTAATCAAAACCGGCAGTTGAATGGATGGTATTAAGATTGCCATAGCAAATACTATTAAAGATATTGTAATAATAGTTGGGCCAGTAAATCTATCTTGAATATAAAGTGTCGCACAAACAAATAATCCACCAAATATTCCAAAGATTGTTGGGAAAAACAATTTGCTAAACACATAATCTTTCCTAGCTATAGGCATTGAAAAAGCCAGGTTTTCAAATTTTGCGGCCGCATCATAAGCAAAGGAACTTGAATTCAAAACCAAAGGCAACATAATACAAAGCATGGGTGCTATCAAAAAAGCATTTGAGTAAATAATAACTACAAATGAAATTATAATACAAGGTATCAGTGTTTTTTTAAAGTTGCCAAGTCTTTATAAATTAGAGCTTTCATTTTTATCACCCCTTACAAAATAAATCATTATATCTTCAATAGTTGGTTTTTGAAGATCAATTCCTTTTGGTGCTTGATCTTTTATAATCAACAAATCTTGGCCAAAAGTATGGACCCTCCTACCAACTACTATTGACCTATCAAGGTTATTTGCCTCCTCATTTGAAAGAGAACAAAGTGCATACTTATCTTTTAATTCATCTTTGCCCTCAAAAAATAAGAGTTTTCCATTATCTATAAAGGCAATGTAATCAGAAACTTTTTCTAGGTCCGACAAAATATGAGAAGAAATTAATATCGTATGCTTTTCATCCTGCATAAAATCCAAGAGAATATCTAAAATCTCATCTCTTATAATTGGATCTAGTCCACTTGTAGCCTCATCTAAAATCAAAAGCTCAGCATGATGAGATAGGGCCATAGCTACTCCAAGTTTCATTTTCATACCGCGTGAATAATTTTTTATAATTTTTTTGTCTGGCAGATTGAACTCATTTTTTAGTTCAAAAAACCTTTTTTTATCCCAACTTTTATAAACCTTAGAGCAAAACTTTTCAGCTTGTATCGCATTAAGTTCCTGTGGCAAATATAAATCATCAAAAACAACGCCTATTTTGTCCTTAATTTCAACATCCCTAGTGCTATTTTCCCCTAAAATATTTATTTCTCCATAATCCGCCCTTAAAAGCCCCAACAATAATTTTATTGTCGTACTTTTGCCGGCCCCATTTTGGCCAATATAGCCAACAATAGTTCCCCTCGGGATGCGTAGGTCAATTGGCCCCAAGACAAAATCATCAAATTTCTTTATAAGTCCTTTGACTTCAATAGCGTAATCACTCATATTTACCCTCCAACATAGCTTTAAACATAAAGACAAGTTCTTCTCCTGATACATCTGCAATTTGAGATAAGTCAATAGCCTCTTGGAGCTTAAGTTCAATTTGCCTTAGGTACTCTTCTCTAATAAGCTCTTTGTTTTGCGGGGCCACAAAATTCCCCTTGCCTTGAATGGAATTTATAAAACCTTCAACTTCTAGCTCATCGAAAGCACGCTTTGCAGTAAGCATACTTATCCTAAGCTCTTTTGCCAAAAATCTAATCGAAGGCAACTTATCGCCAACGTGCAAGTCGCCAGACAATATCTGTGCCTTAATTTGATTTTTAATTTGCAAATAAATCGGATCTTCACTTGAATTGTTAATTTGAATATGCATATCCCACCGCCTAAATTATTTATCTGTTATAACTGTTATTATAGTACCATAACAGTTATAACATGTCAATATGTTTTTGAAATATTTTTTACAATTAATAAAATTTCTCCCAATAAAAAATGACCCGCGTTTAAACGCGAGCCATTTAAAACTTTTTATTTTATAACAACCCAAATTTCTTTTTCTTCTTCACCGATTTTGACAGGGTTTTTCATGAGTTTAACCATGACGTCTTCCTTGCCTTCTACAGCTACTGTGAAAATAATGTGGTCGCCTTCTTCTTTTTGTTCTTTGATTTCGAATTTTGCTTCAGGGTTTTCCTTGGCAACATATTCTTTTACCAAGTCTTCAGCTACGAATAGATAAGGTTTTTTGCCTTCTGCTAATTCCTTTAACAGTTCTTCGTTGATTTCTGGAAATAGGATTTCAACAGCTGCAGCTTTTTCTTCTTCCTTGACTTCTTCTTTCTTTTCTTCAGTTTCAAGTGGTTCATTTACTTGTTTGATAAATGCATCAAAAATTGAATCGTACATTTCAAAGAATACTTTGTCTTCCCATTCGTCTTCAACATTTAATCCGTGTTCTTTAGCATAAGCTTGTTCAACTACGTCCCAAGTTTCTCCAAATGATTTACCAACCATCTTTCCTTCCTTGTCAACAATAAAGATTGTTGGGAACCAGTTCATTGAGTAGTCGATAACCTTTTCAAAGTATTCGTAAGCTTCTTTTCTGCCACCGACTTCTGTCCAAGGAACATCTTTACCTTCATCTAAAGCTTTGATGTTTTCAACTGTGTAATCTGTATAGTTGTTTACAAGGCCAAAGATTTGAACGTTTGGATATTCTTTTTCGATTGTTTCTTGAAGTTTATACATTCTTGGTCTGGAAAGTTTTGACCAATAGCACCATGGACCCCAGCTATAAACTACAGTAAAGTCTTTTTGACCAATAATTTCATTGTATTTAGCCATGTCAAAAGCTTCTATATCTGACTTGTCAAATGAAATGTAGTTGATCTTGCTATCTTTAAAGTCTGGGCGATATCTGAAGTTATTCATAGCTTTTTTGAAAGTTGAAATTTGAACATAGTTTTCCTTGTTGATAACCCAGCTATTGATTTGAACTTCTTCACCATCAACAGTAAACTTGCATTCTGATTTTTCAATCTTTGCAGAATCAAAATCTACAGGAGCAAATTCTGTGCCAAGTTCAGCATAGTCTTCGCCTTTTGTGATTTCAACAGTGCCTTCTGCTTTGTTCCAATTGACTGCAAATTTGGCGTCTGTGCCTTCAAAGGTTTTTGCAAGATCACGGAGTTTGATTACATTCATCATCCTTTCGTTAGGACCTTCTTCACTTTCTTCGATCCATTTAAGTAGGTAGAATTTTAAATTGTCTTCCTTACCATCAACATTGATCGACAGTGAACTGTCTGCGATCTTAAATCCCTCATAAACTTCCATTTCTTCTCCTTCAGCGCGGACGCCAAAAGAAAATGCACTCACAGCTAATAAAGCTGCAAGAACTAGTGATAATACTCTTTTCATAAATACCTCCTTTTGTTTTATAACTTTATTATAACAAACGTGTAAATCAATTGCAATGGATTATTAAAATTATTTTTACATAAAAGCCGTGAATGCATTTAAATACTTCCTATGATATACACCCAGACAAGTAGTAACTGCTTAAACAAACTTTTGCAATAAAAAATCAGCCAGTTAAAAAACTAGCTGATTATAGATTTTGTATTTCATTTTTAAAACAGTATTATAAACTCCTCTTAACAGGCATGCTCATGCATCTTGGGCCCCCGCGTCCACGACTTAGTTCGCCTGAGACCATAACGTGGAGTTTGATGCCCTCCTTGTCAAGGACTTCGTTTGTAACGGTGTTTCTATCGTAAACAATTACTTCGCCCGGTTTAATGGCGAGGGTGTTTGAACCGTCTGACCATTGTTCGCGTGAAGCGTCAATTGGATTGCCGCCTGCACATCTAATGACTTTGATGTGGTCTTTGTGAAGAGCCTTGGATAAAATTGCTTCCAAGTTGCCTTCGATTCTATCCACGACAACCTTTGACCCATCCAAAGTCATCCTGTAGACTTCAAGTGGCCCTTCGATTTCTGGGTGGACTGTAAATACATCTTCGTCGATCATGGTAAAAACTGTGTCCAAGTGCATAAAGGCCCTCTTCTTCGGAATTACAAAAGCGAGTACATTTTTAAATTCGCCTTTTTTCAAAATATTTTCAGCAATTATTTCAACTGCCTTGGCGTCTGTCCTTTGTGAAATCCCAATTGCGATTGTATCTTCATTTATAATGAGTTCGTCTCCGCCTTCGATGGAAAACTTTTCGTCTCTATAATAAACAAATTCAGTGCCCAAAAAATCAGGATGGTGTTTGAATATATATTTACCGTAAATGGTTTCACGATTTCTAATATCGCTCCACATTTTATTTAGGGAAACTGTTGTTCCCATCAAAGAAAATGGATCGCGGGTAAAGTATAGGTTAGGCATTGGCTTGGTCAAAAAGTAATCATCTCTAGCCACAAAGTCCGTTAGCCTGCCTCCGTTTACCTTTGGCATATCTTCGCGTCTAATCCCTTCCATGGTCTTTAAGACTAATTCTTTTTCATCTAAGTCCTTTAGAAAATCCTTTAGATATTTTACTTCGTCATCCCTAAAGACATGGGCTTCTTTTATAAATTCATCTATAAAATCTTCCTTGACATCGCCAGCCTTGATAGCTTCAGCAGCTAGGTCTTCAAGGTAAAGGACTTTTACCCCATTATTCCTAAAAATTTCTGCAAAAGCATCATGCTCTTCGATGGCCTTATCCAAATAAGGAATTTCGTCAAACAAAAGTTCTTCTAGCATATCTGGCATCAAATTCAAAAGTTCTTTGCCAGGTCTGTGCAAAATTACCTCTTCCAGAGGCTTTGTTTCTGAAAAAACTCTAATCATTTCTTCCTCCTGTTTTAATTTGTATTTTTATTATAGCATATAGATTTAATATGTCCAAATTATTCCCAAGACATATCCCAAACTGCTAAGTCAAACCAGTCTGTAAACTCTGTGTTTAAAAATCCTCTTAAGGACTTCCTGATAAATGTCTCTGTAATCGGATTTCCAAAACCTATGGCAATGTTTTTATTTTTAATATCCGTGCACAAGAGCTTGTAAGCATCTTTTAGGTCTGACTTTTTATCAACTAAGAGTTCAAATATTTCCTCGTCCAAGTCCAAATCATGGAAAAGGTATTTGCCATCACCAGTACTTGAAAACTCGCGTGAAAAATCTGGCATATAACCATGCTTAAAGGAATTTAAGACCAAAACGCTCCTGCCTGAATTTATAAGCTTGCTAGCTGTGCTTATCAGGTCATAAGGCGAAGCCCCATTTAAAGTTACAATATAACCATAGTCTGAAAGTATGTCTTTTAAATCTTGGGCTATATTTCTGATGTAGGGATTGTCCTCGTAAACTAGGTTTAGCGGAATGGATTTATAATTTTTCTCCAGGTCCTTGTCCTCATAGTCCATGTCAAAAAAAGCCTTGTTAGTATGACTTATTAGAGAATTAGAAAACTTAATTCCCGTCCCCGGCCTATAATCTTTTAATATATCAATGATCTGTTCACGCCTGGTCAGATTTTCCATGCCATTATAATTTGAAATCCTAAGGAGAATTACTTCATTTTCTATGACGGAATTTTTCTCAAAATTCTTTTTAATTTGATTTTGGCCCAAGGCCTCCAAATCATTGTAAATATTGGCCGCGTCTATATGCCCTCTTAGCATATTTACAACTATATTTTCTTCTGAAAACTCCCTCAAGGAAAGTTCTTTAATATTGGTTGGGTATTTAAAATCATCATTGCGCTCAAGGTTTGCAAAATTGTTTTTCTCCCAGTCTGCGAGCATATATGGCCCATTGCCCAAGGGTTTCGAGTTGAGCCTTCTAACATCGTTCATCCTCGCCCCTTGATAGTAGTGGATGGGAATTGGTCTAAAATCCAAGGCATAGTAAAACGAATCTTGAAAATTGTCAAAATTAATTTTTAAATGCTTTTCATCGATAACTTCTACGCCCTTAATCCCACTCGCTAGGCCGTTGTTATAATCTCTGGCGCCAGTAATATACAAAAGCTCTCCCCGTCTTTTTTCTCCCAAATATTCAGGGTGAAGGAGGACTCTTAGGGAAAAATAAATATCATTTGCGGTTACTGGATTACCGTCCCACCATCTAGCATCATCGCTAATGGTAAAGCTCAGGCTGTAACCCTCCCTAGTCATTGAAGATACCAGACCATTTTGTGGATCCACCTCCATATTTGCCTTCATGCCGATAAAGGGCAGGAACATCAAATGACTTATGGCCTTGTCTCCTTCGGTCATTGCAAAGAGTGGGTTGAAAACTCCCTCTATGCCATTGGTCAAGACTTGCAAGAGGTCCTTGTCGATTGCTTCAGTCTCCATGACCTCAATATTTATTTCCCTCTCCGCTTGGGGAGGATTTGTGGCCACTGGTTCAACTTTTGGCGAACACGCAACTACCAACATGCACAGGCTGAGGATTAATAGAAGCGTTTTTTTACTTTCCAACAATTTTTAAAATCACCTCAACAGCCTTTGCCATTTCCTCTGCAACAGCGTATTCAAACCTACCGTGGTAGTTGTAACCACCGGTAAAAATATTTGGACAAGGCAGACCCATGTATGAAAGTCTGGCTCCGTCTGTGCCCCCTCTGATAGGTTCAATCTTTGGTTCAACACCAGCCTCTTCCATGGCCTTTATCGCCAGGTTAACTGGAGTCATATCCTCTTCGATTTTTTCTCTCATATTATAATAGCTATCTGTCATGTTCAAATCGATTTCGACTCCGTGCTTGTCACAGATGAAATCACAAACCTTTTGCATCATAGCTTTTTTTGCTTCAAATTTATCACGGTCGTGGTCGCGAATTATAAAGACCATTTCACTTTCGTCCACATTTCCGCTCAAGTCGTTCAAGTGGATAAAGCCTTCCCTATTTTCAGTAAATTCTGGCCTGTCAAAAGTAGGCAGCATATTAAATAATTCCATTGCAATGATAAGAGAGTTTTTCATCTTGCCCTTGGCTGAACCTGGGTGAACATTTCTGCCTTGGATTTTTACGATTGCAGTAGCTGCGTTAAAGTTTTCGTATTCGAGCTCACCAATAGCTCCGCCATCAATTGTAAAGGCAAAATCTGCTCCGAAGTTTTTCACGTCAAAACAGTCAGCTCCCCTGCCAATTTCTTCGTCAGGTGTAAAACCAATTAAAATATCCCCGTGCTTGATATCTGGATTTGCAAGCAAGTACTCGATAGCAGTCATAATTTCTGCAATGCCGCCCTTGTCATCGCATCCAAGCAAGGTTGTCCCGTCGGTTACAATGAGAGTCTTGCCTTTTTTATCTGCGAGTTCTGGGAAATCCTTTGGAGACAAAATAAATTTGCCATCCTTGTCAAGCTTGATGTCCCCTCCGTCATAATTTTCTATTATACGCGGATTAACATTTTCCCCAGTCATATCTGGAGCTGTGTCCATGTGTGAAATCAAACCAATAGCTGGCAGGCCATCAGTATTCTTTGGAAGTTTTGAATATACATAGCATTTATCATCAACCCTTGCCTCCAGACCAAAACCCTTTAGCTCTTCGACCAAAACATTGGCCAGATTAAATTGCCTCTTTGTACTTGGGACAGTTTCGCTAGCCTCATCTGATGTTGTGTAAATCTTTGCATACTTGATTAAACGTTCAACAACTTGTTTTTGTAAATCCATTTTAAATTCCTCCTAATTTTTTTATAAAAACACTTGCAATTTAAAAATAATCGTGCTATAATATCACCTATGAGTTAAATAACGCGTGCCATTAGCTCAGCTGGTAGAGCAATTGACTCTTAATCAATGGGCCCAGGGTTCGAGTCCCTGATGGCGCACCACTCGAAACGCTATGAAGTATCATGGCGTTTTTTATTTTTATTTTTAACTTGCAAGGCTTAGGTCATAAACTTACAAATTTATTTTACACCATTAAAAAAGAAAGTTCAAGCAAAGAAAAGTCTCTTCTATTATATAAGACAAAGCTAAAATTTTATTTAAAGCCTCTTTAATCTATTGAAATAAAAGTGGGCTTTTGCTAAGATAAATACATAGAATATTATAAGACGGAGGAATTAATTATGAGGAAATTTTTAATTTACATAATTTGTGGGTTGATGACTTTAGCTATGTTTTTACCATCTATAGTAAAAGCAGCAGATGCTAATGCTAATGAAACAGAAGAAAAAATATATGGAGTTGAATTTAAGCTTATTAAAAGTAATGGATCTACGCAACATATAGGACTCTTAAATAATTACGTTAGCCTTTCAAATCCTAAAATGCCAACTTTAAAAGAAGATTTCTTAAATCTATTTAATTCTACTGATACAGATACATTTAATCCTAGGTTCATAAGCCGCTCCTATACCTTTGGTCATGCCTACGATATAGAATGCTATAAAGTTAGAACAATACATGCTGAACCTTTTCAAGATTTGTCAGATATAAAAGAGTTAAAGTCAAGCTACCTTGGAGAATATGATAGAAACCTTGTAATTTGGGTGTACGCAAAACTCAAAACTGGATTTAAAGTTTATTTTGACCCCAAAAATGGTAAAGAAATTTTTAAAACAGAGGCAACATTTGCTAGTAAAGTTAAAGAGTCACCTGAAAATCCAACAAGAGAAGGATATAAATTTTTAGGCTGGTATGAAGGCGATAAAGAATTCGATTTGAAAAAAAGTAATATATACGAAGATACTACTTTAACTGCCAAGTGGGAGAAGGTAAATCTTGAAAAATACAATGTATCATTCGTGCTTGACCAAGCAGAAATTCCAAATCAAGAAGTTGAATTTGATACAAATGCGACCGAGCCTAAAGTAGATCCTAAAGAAGGCTTTAAGCTTGACGGTTGGTACACAGACTCTGAATTTAAAAAGAAATTTGATTTTTCAAGTCCTATTAAGTCTGACCTTAGCTTGTATGCAAGATGGACGAAGAAAAAATATAATGTATCTTTCGTGCTTGAAGGAAAAGATATTCCAAGTCAAGAAGTTGAATTCAATTCACAGGCTAAAGAGCCTACAATTGAAGCTAATGAAGGTTTTGAATTTGACGGTTGGTATACTGATTCTGGATTTACAAGTAAATTTAATTTTTCAAGCCCTATAAAGTCTGACATGAACTTATATGCAAGATGGAATAAAATAGAAGAAGAAAAACCAAACCCAGATGATAACAAAGATCCAGACGAAACTGAAGAGCCTGGCAAGAACCCAGATCAAAATCCTGGTGAAGATCAAGAGCCTGGCGATGACAAAGACACAGATGAAAATCCAGACGAGGATAAAGATCCGGATGAAAGCGAAGAGCCTGGCAATAACCCTGACGAAAAAGAAAAACCTGGTGAAACCGAACAGCCTGACGATGATGAAAAGGAAAATCCAGATCAAGATAAAAATCCAGATGACAACAAAGAACCTGACGATCAAAAGAATCCTGATATAAAAGATAAGCCAAATAATAATGACAGGCCTTCATACGATTACAAGTATGACTACTACGATTACTACTGGCATCCAAATTACGACTATTTAAATTCAAATAGAAATAATTCTTCTGATATTGCAAAAAATAAAGGTGACAAGGCTGAAGGAAAAACAAAGGATGAAAATAAAGAAGAAATAATCGAAGAAAAAGTCACAATACCAGAGGCCATTTTAAATTCATATTTTTCTGACATAGGTGATCTGCCTGGCGACTACCAAGAGGCCATCATTGACCTGGCCAACAGGTCTGTGCTTATAGGAACGGGCAAAAATAATTTTGACCCACATACGAGTATCTCTCGTGCTATGGTAGCCCAAGTTCTCTACAGACTTGCAAATGACAAGGCTTATTTAAATCCATCCGACTTTACGGATTCCGCTCCGACAAATTGGTTTTACACTGCTGTTAATTGGGCCAATGAAAAAGGCCTAGTTGAAGGTTTTAAAGATAAGACCTTTAAGCCAAATAAATCTATTACAAACGAAGAACTGGCTGTAATCCTCGCAAGGGCAATTGAAAAATTAGAATTAAAAACCTCTAAGATAAATTCAGTCGACAAGGGCGATTACAAATTCCTGGCCGATTGGAATAGAGACGGCATTATCAAAATGCTTGAACTCGACCTCATGGATTTTACCTTTGAAAACAATCAAGTTGTAGTAAAAGAAATCTCCAGGGCTGAGTTTGCAAATATAATTTATAAATTAATAAATTCCCTTAATTAATATCACAAGAGCTCCAAGAAAAAATCTTGGAGCTCTTTTATTTGAAAAATTTACTGTAACTTGCATTTTAATTTCAAATATGCTAATATAAATGCAGTTGGAGTTCGTTATTTCAATATTAATTATATATTAAGGAGGATAAAATGGGATTTGGAGTTAAAATTAGAAAATTAAGAGAAGCCAAGGGTTGGACCCAGCAAGAGTTGGGCGATATGATCGGCATGAGCACGCGGACTATATGTGCCTATGAAAACGAAAACATCAGACCCCGCAAGCGTGAGACTTACAATCAGCTAAGCGAGCTTTTTGATGTAAATGTAAACTACTTGCTCACAGACGAAGAGTCCTTTATTTTTCAAGCCCACAACGATTTTGGCAAGATTGGCATGCAAGAGGCAACCGAACTTATAAATGGAGTTATCGGACTCTTTGCAGGCGGAGACTTGACCTTAGAAGATAAAAAAGCCGTCCTTGATACCATTGAAGAAGCCTATTACGATGCCAAGCACAGGGAAACTGAACGCAAAAAGAAAGAAGGCAAACTCTAATTGGCCAGAAAAATTTATGAGGATGTAAATGATCTAATTGAATTTCACGGGACCCGCGATCCGCAGACCATTTTAGAAGAGCGCGGCGTTTATGTAAAGGCCTTTAGCGAGGACACCAAGCTTCTTGGCATGTTTAAAATTATCCTGGGGGACAAATACGTCTTTTACAATAAAAAGTTGAACGACAACCACCTCAGAATGATGTTTGCCCACGAGCTCGGCCACGAATACTATCACAGCGACGACGATTTAAATGCCGAGCAGATTTTTACTTTTAGAAACGCCCAAGAGGTTGAGGCCAATATTTTTGCTGCCCACCTTTTGCTTGCCGACCAAGATATTTTAGATTATCTAAAAGAAGGCAAAAGTATTAGCGAGATGGCAAGTTTGGAGTGCGTGGACGAAAATCTTTTGATTATAAAATTAAAAGAACTCATGAAGATGAAGATAATTCCTCAAATGGACTTGTCATCCAACAATGAATTCTTTAGAAATATTGACGGCAAAAAAGCTGAAAATTGGGCCAGCGAATTCAGTGACGACTATTATATTGACGATTGATTTTTTAAATTAAATCTGTTAAAATAATTTGGTAATCGAGCTGACGTGGCTCAGTTGGTAGAGCAGCTGATTCGTAACCAGCAGGCCGGAGGTTCAAGTCCTCTCGTCAGCACCAAATAATACCGCTTTGGATCTTATCTAAGGCGGTTTTTTATTTTTTAATTATATTAGTAACAAATAATTTTGCCATATATACTTAAAATTCCCATTAATTTTTTCTTTGTAAAATTTACTGGGTACAAACTGTGAACCTACTGGGTACAAAAAATACCATACAAATCGTCAATAAAAAATTTATATAATATTTTACTGCTAACGGGTTGCTAACATATTGCTAACGGGTTGCTAACAAAAAAGATGCAAGCTATTTGCCTGCATCTTTTTTAGTTTTCAGAATTTATTAATTATTGTATAAAATCTCTTATCAGCCATGTCCAATTTTCTTCGTCTTCATCAAAGACCATATTTCCATTTTCCTCATCTACCCTGCCGTCTTCATAGTAAAGTTTCATAGTCACAACAGCTGTAAGTTTAGGTGAGTCATAATCCACTTCAAAATATCCTACCTCAGCTTCAACCTTAACTACCTTACCCTCTTCCTCTACACTTTCCTTAATTCCTTCAATGGAAGGCATATAGGACCTGGTACTTGGGCTAAAATAATCGAAGCCAGCTGGATCATAGTCTACATAAAGTTTGCTAAATCCTGTTTCTACAATATTTTTTATTGAAGCTGCGGTTGGAGCCATATTAAAGAACTTTTCTTTCTCTAAGATATCATTTAGCTTAACTTTGCCATCTTCAAGTTTAAGATTGAGAGTTACGAATTTTGAAAATCCACCATAAAATGCAGAATAGTCTAAAGGTTCATAAATATTAGCTGTTCCATCGTCTAGGTAATCTATCTCTACATTTGGTATATCCAGAGAAAACATATTTGTAAGCATAGCTTCTTCTTCGAAACGTTTTACCATTTCCTCAGACGTGATGAATTTTTTAAAAGGCCCATCCTTAACCAGGTAGTCATCATAGTCAATATCTTCATCGTAAACATAGTGCCTAGTTAATAGATCGAAAAAGTCTATGATCCTATAGGCATTACCTATTGTCAATTTTCCATTGACCCAAACATTTAAGCCTTTGACATCATAAACCTTGTAGTCCTCTCCTTCTCTAACGAAAACGAAATTGAGTTCATCCTCATATTCCTTTCCGCATGCAAAAGATTTTATATTTGTTTTGAGATTTATCTTGTCTCCTTCAACTTTTAAGTCGGAAGGCTTTGCATCCAATTTTATATTTAGGGAAAAATCATCGTCAGCAGTATTTTGGAAAATTCCAAGTTCATGAAATTCTGTGTTGTCAATTAAGCCGCCTTGTGATTTTCTACTTTGTGCCAGGGTATCCATTTCCCCGATATCCCATGAGAACATGTACTCATTTAAAAAATCATCTGCAAGTTGCAAAAGCTTATCAACCGATGGTTTATTTGCAACCCAATCATCTAGGCCGGAGATCTTATCTATCTTCCATTTTCTGCCTTCCTTTAGGTATTCAACACTAAGCTTGTCTGAAAATTCGCTACCGGATACGGATGTCTTTAAGTTAAAGTCCATTTTTGCCCAGTCGTCTTCTGTGTCAAAGCTATCGGCCACTTCTTCCAGATCGAATTTAATTTTGCCATCCTCTTTATCAAAAATTTCTTCAGATTTTTTTAGATTTTCTGCAGAAATAAAAGAATTTAAATCAGCAGTAGCTGACAGATAATCAGAGGCTTCTAATCTTGTTTCAGAATTAAAATATCTTTCAAAAAAATCCTCTATCAATTCTTCTGCTCCATCAGCAGATAACTTTGGGTTCATAAATTTATAAACACCAAATCCAACCAAGGCCAAGATTAAAATTCCTGCAATAATTCCAAAAATAATTTTAGAATTCTTAGATTTTTTAACTGGAGCCTGATTAACTGAAGCTTGATTATTTAGATCTTGTTCTTCGTTCATTGGAGTCTCTGGATTATCATCCACCTTTGCCCCACAAGCTGTACAAAATTTTGCCCCCGGCTCAATTTCACTCCCGCAATTTTTACACCACATAAGTCCCTCCTGTAAATACTTTTTAATGTATTTATCATTATAGCCAAAGCAAATATTTATTGCAATAGAAATTTTTCTCATAAGTAAAAACCGTGCAAGAAAAAACACCTGAACTTTAAACCAGGTGTTTGAAATTCTATTTCTTTTTAAAATCTACAAGTGCCAGCGTATTTATTACAATCGATGCTATTACCAAATACATAAGCGGATTTGCTATGGTCACTACAACATCTTCCAGGCCTGAAATATCTTTTTCAACTACTCTCCTGGCCGCGTCCTTATAAAAAAACGCCATGGTAAGAGCTGTTAAGCACACGCTTGCATAAGAGTATTTCTTATTGTCTCCTCCACGAATCTTCAAAGCAATACTTGTAATTGCAGCCATTATGGCAAAGATTCCAAATGCTAAGTCCATCCTATCTCCTCCTTTTTGAACTTATTAATACATTTATTGTATCATAAAATCTTTTTTTGCAAAACAAAGATTTTATTTTTAACAACATAATCTTCTTTACTAAAAACACCTGGACTTTTATCCAGGTGCTCATATTTCTACTTCTTTTTAAACTTCCATATACTTTCTATCGATCTTGTCCTTGAGCTTCCACATTAGTCGCCCGTAGAAAGCCAGGCCTCCGTAATTGGCGGCTGCCTTTTTGCCCCCGCAATTTATAATTTGCAGGTACTTGGTCTGCGGAGTGTAAGATTCAAAGCAAGTTTTATTTTCTATGGCCTTGATCAGATTTGTGTAAAGAATAGGCGCCTCGCGAATGGCAAAGACTCCTGCCTTGTTTAAGTCCGGATAGGCCCTGAGAGTTGCGGTGTCACCCATTACCAGGGCATCATCGCATGCCAAAAGCGAATCGGAAACCCAGAGGTAATTCTTATCTGTGGTCTTGAAGTTCTCGAATTTTACATCAGGTCCGCGGAAGCCTGTGGTTATAAAGGCGCGGGCAAAGTCATAAGTTCCCTTGTCGGTAAAGACCACTTGGTCCTTGATCTTTTCCACCCTTTCGTTTTTGCGGATGAAAATATTTTTATCTTTCAATATTTTTTCTAATCTCCTCTTGGCCCTGTCATTAAAATTTTCCAGTATATCATGGGCTGTTATTATTTCAATGTCGACATCCTCATAGGCCGCCCTAAAGGCCAGAGCGAGTTCAACTCCCGATGCGCCGCCTCCAATAAATATCAGCCGTCCACTTTGACCCTGACTTTTAAAATAAGCATCCAATTCTTCCTTGGCTTTTACCACTTCGCTGATGGGCTTTACCAGGCAGACATGGTCGCTCTCAATTGGAAAAATAATATTTGAAAGAGAGCCTAAGTTGATTGAAATTATGTCGTAATCATAAGCAGCATTTTCGCTGTAAAGTTTTTTAGCTTCTTGATCAATGGATAAAATCTTATCCTCTACATATTTTACACCGGCTCTTTTGCAGAGGTCGGGCACGTTAAAGGAAATTTCATCCTCTGTGTAAATACCTTCTATAAAACCAGGTAGCATGCCTGAGTAATATTGGCGTTTAAAATCTGTGACTAAAGTAAAATCAGCGTCCACAGGATTTTTTATTAAGTTTTTTAAAACATTGATGTGACCGTGGCCACCACCTGCCAATAAAACTTTCATTAGATCATTTCAACAAAGGCTTCTAGCCTGGTATTTAGCTGACCAATGTCTGATTGTGAATAGTCTGTTTCCACTGCAATATACGGAATATTTTTTTCTTGGTTGCAGAAGTTTTTAATTTCCAGACTTTCAACTTGGAAGGGTGTGCAGGTTTGTAAGTGCATGTCTACAACGCCATCTACCTTGTATTCGTCAATCATCCTGCCCAATAGTTCGCGACGATTTGGGTTTGGACTCATGCAAGCACAGCCGATATTTAAATATTTTTCAGCAATTGCCATGTATGGGTCATCTGTACCCTCTTCAACATTTCTGTCGATGGCCTTGGCACCTCCGCAGTTTTCAAAGGCAACTACAATTCCACCATTGTCTTCGATAGCTGAGATAACTTTTTCAGTTGCACCACCAATTGGGCAACCTGTAACTAGGATACGCTTTTTGCCCTTGATGTGCTTGTGTTCGTTTAAAACTTTTTCCTTTAATCCTGCCAATTCTCCAGGTATGGCCCTCTTGTCAAATTTAAAAGTCGCCCCATGGAGGACATGCCACATATCAAGACCCATAATTGGAAGCTCGTCTTCTTTCATTATGCTATAAAAATCTTTGATAGCTGAGCGTTCGGCGTTTTTAACTCTGATGGCTTCGCGTATATCTTCATCAGTGATTTCTACTTTCAAGAAATCTTCCAAGTATTCTTTCATCTTGATAACTTCGTTGTACCAAAGTTCCAAACCCTTTTCGGATTGCTTGTTAGGCAGTTCCATGACATGGGTTGGCTTGACCTTGCCTAGGTATTCGTACATTTTTTTCTTGCCATCGCAAGTGGTTTCGCCCACGATCAAATCTGAAAAGTGGAAAAAGGGGCATTTGTCTGTAATGGCAAAACCGTATGAAGATTTAATTAGGGGGCAGAGATTTTTTGGCAAATCCCTTTCTGCATCTGCTATTGTCTCATCGCTGGTTGCGCAAAGGGAAACTGAAGTTGCCCCTGCTGCCAGGGCCAATTCTTGAGGGAAAAATGTGCAAAAAACTCCTACAACAGGAATATCTTGGTCCTTGATTTCCTTTACCTTTAAAAATGCTTCCCTTCTGGCATCTGCAAATTCTTCAAATATTTCTGGTAAATCTTTTCTTAGTTCAATCATTTTCTCACTCCTTATAATTTCAGTCCTATGTACAGGTTTTTAAATAAGTTTTCCTAACAAATAAACCCTTGTTAAATAATAAATTTTATCTACATAATATTATAACCAAAAACGATGTTGATTACTATTAATAAATGATTACATGGGCTCAGTATAGATATTTTTAATAACGCCAGCTTTCCTATAAAGTTTTTTTATAATACTTGATTTAATCTATTAACTTAAATACAATTAACTTATAGACATATAAGGAGGAATCGAATTGGTACATGTTGGAATAGATATTGGTTCAACTGCTTCAAAAGTCGCAGTAATGGACCAAGATAAAAAAGAAATTTTACACACAAAATTGCTGCCAAGCGGATGGAACAGCCGTGAAACTGGCGAAGAAATCCTGCGCTGGCTAAAGAGCCTAGACCTTGGCGATATGGATATAGTTGCAACTGGTTACGGACGCGTATCTGTCCCCTATGCAGACAAGACGATCACAGAGATCACCTGCCATGCCAAGGGAGCCATGTACCTCCACCCAGGCGATATGACTGTCATCGACATCGGCGGCCAAGACACAAAGGTTATCGTTGTAGAAAACGGAATGGTCTCTGACTTTTTGATGAACGACAAGTGTTCAGCAGGTACGGGAAAGTTTTTGGAAGTTATGGCCAACAGACTTGGACTTACCCTCAGCGAAATGTACGAGTACGCCGAAAGAGGGGAGCCAGTTCCCATCTCAAGCTTGTGCACAGTTTTTGCTGAATCAGAAATCATAAGCCTCATGGGCAAGGGAACTCCACGCGAAGACATTTGCTCTGGCGTAGTTGCATCAATCGTTACAAAGGTAGCTTCGCTTTCATCCAAGCGTTTAAAGGCAGGCGATGTATTTTTGACAGGCGGTTTTTGTGACAGCCCATATATGGTCGAAAAACTTTCTGAGGAGCTAAAAACAGAAGTGAAAACAGATCCACGTGCAAGATTTGCTGGTGCAATCGGGGCGGCCCTCCTTGCATAAGATAGATTTTTTTAAAAATTTACGGCGGGAGGCTTATGTCCACGCCATCAATAGAAAAATAGAAGGCAATCCTACAGCTGGGACCTTTGGGAATGTGGATGAAGCCGTGCTTAGAGCATGTGACATTATCCCCTATCCAATAGTGTCAGTAGAGGGATATATATTTAAGCACGGCCAGGTAAAGGAGTCCTGCCATCCCATAAATGCCAGCCGGATTTATCTGGAGACAGGAAAGTGTCCCCTGCTCTTTTCTGCAGGCTTTATAGTCCACGATGGTATGTGCCCATATTTTGTAAAAGAAATATCAAAAGTTACTGACAAGGACTTTGTGGCGAAAGAAAATTTAAAAACTTACTTAAAAGAAAACTCTTACATTTTTAACCAAGAAAAATATACAAACATAAAAGCAAAACTAAATAAAATTAATGAAGGCTTAAATTTTCTTGCCACAAGTGATATCGATTCAAAACTCCTTGCCTACGCAAAATTTTATCTGCGCTTTGAACCCGACCTTGATAGGCGGATAGAAATTTTGCAAGAACTAACAAGTGAATACAAAAATATAAATAATATTAGAAAAACAATCAAAGTCCCCTGCCCCTATGGGATAATTGACGGGATTGATTGCGACAATTTTAGTATTATAGAAAGTACAAGCCAGGCGGACTTCGCTCCCTATGGCTGTGCTTTTTGTGATAAATATATTAAATACGAGGTGTAAAAATGGATAAGAATCATGAAATGTGGTCAAATATCGGCATGGATGTTGAAAAGCACGACGTCCTATGCGAAGTTTTACCAGGAGCTTTTGGTGACGTTTTCCTAAGTCAAGAAAACAGACCAAAGGGCATGGATTATTTCAACATGGTCGTTGGTGACATCCACGGAATTAGACCATCAGAATTAATCGCAGAACAAGAAAAAGGCAGAAAAGTCGTTGGAACTTTTTGTATCCACGTGCCAGACGAAGTGCCAATTGCTGCAAACGCAATTGTAACAGGCCTCTGCTCAGGCAGCCAATTCTGGGTACCAGGCGGAGAAAAAGTTCTTCCGACAGCAACTTGCCCACTAATCAAAGCAAGTCTTGGTGCAAGATTTGATAGAACTTGCCCATTCTTTAGAATTGCAGACCTATTTGTAGGCGAAACAACTTGCGACGGCAAGAAAAAAGCTTGGGAAATCCTTGGCGAAGACGCACCAGTTTATGTAATGGACATTCCACAACTAAAAACTGAAGACGACTTCATCAAATGGGAAAAAGAAATTAAAAAGTACATCACAAAAATCGAAGAATTAACTGGCAACAAGGTTACAGAGGAAAGCCTCCACGACGCAATCGTTCTTATCAACAAAAAGCGCAAGGCTATGCAAAGATTAAATAACTTTAGAAAACTCGACAAGGTACCTATTTCAGGTAAAGACGTCTTACTTACTACTCAAATCGCTTTCTTTGATGACCCAGCCAGATTTACAGAAATGATCAACAAACTCTGTGACGAACTAGATGAACGCGTAAAAGAAGGCGTTAGCGTTTACAAAGAAGGAGCCAAGAGAATTCTCTTAACAGGTACTCCACTTTCAATTCCAAACTGGAAGATCCACCACATCATCGAATCCATGGGAGCAGCTGTTGTTGGCGAAGAAATGTGCACAGGCCTCAGATACTGTGAAAACCTAGTTGACGAAACTCCTGGCACAATCGACGAACAAGTTGAACACCTAGCCAAGAGATACCTAGGCAGCATCAACTGCGCTTGCTTCACACCAAACGACGACAGAATTGACGACATCATCCGCTTGGCCAAAGAATACAAGGCAGACGGAGTTATCGACCTCAACTTAAAATTCTGCACCCTCTACGATCTAGAAGGCAGAAAAGTTGAACGTGCCCTCAAAGAAGAAGGCATCCCAGTACTTGGCGTTGAAACCGACTATACAGACGAAGACGCTGAACAACTCAAAACCAGAATCGGTGCATTCATTGAAATGCTTGGCTAAAAATTTATGAATCAGTATTTTGTGTTTTTTAAAAACTCAATAGACGCTTACACCCTGTCACAAAAACTGACAGACATAGAAACCACCCTTGCCCCAACACCTAGGGAAGCGGACTACTGCTGTGGAGTCTGCTTGATTTATAAAAACCCTGAGGACAAGGCCTATATAGAAAAAATCGCCCAAGAAGCGGGCATAGATCTGGGAGGCTTTTGGGAAAGAGAAGGCGGCATCGACCCAGACAGGATGAAATTTTGCTAAAATAAAAAGCTGTATATATTTATCGAAAAAATCTCGGTAAATATATACAGCTTTTTTATTTTGATTATTGTGAAAAATTTTCTTCAAGTAACTTAAAAGCTTTTTGCAATCTGATTTTATTTTTTGCAATTTAATTTGTGTTTTTGTCTACAAGATAAGCTTCATTTTAATTGGCAATTTAACTTTTATTTTTACTTGCATTTTAATTTTCATTTTTATTTTTACTTTTAAAAAGCCTTGGGCTTTATAATTTAAATTACAATTTATTTTTCATTATACAAGCCCTCGTATCCTTGCTTTTAAATCGCATTTATTTTTTAATTTTACAAGCCCTCGTATCCTTGCTTTTAAATCGTATTTATTTTTAATTTAACACGGGTCTTCAATTCTAATTTCAAAAGGCATTTTATTTTTAACTTTGCTTTGATTTTTATTCTCTAAAAATTCATAAATTTATTCTACAAATTTTAATACAGTTTCAATTAAAAAGCACTTAGACTTAAAATCCAAGTGCTCTTTTTAATTAACTTTCTATAATACTCTGCCAAGTATTGCTAGGCCTATAAAATTTGCCAGATAAAAATATGACTTTCTGATTTTGTGTCTAAATAAAAACATGGCGGCAAATCCTCCTAGGCCTCCCCCTGCTAGGCTAAAGAGAAGCAAGACCACCTCTGGCACCCGCCAACCGTGAAAACTTGCTTTTAGCTTGTCGTACCCATACAGGCAAAAGGCCGCGACATTTGTACATAAGAATATTAATTGAAAAACTGATTTAAATACACCTACTATTAAACCCATACTAAACTCCTATTGCAGTCAATATATCTCTCTTGGTTATTTGCAGTATATCGTCTGCGCCTTCATTTACTACCCTGCCAGCTTGGACTGTGGTAACTTTTTCGAAAAACCTCCGCGCTTCCCTACCGTTACCAAAGTTTCTATCTTTATTTTCAACCAAGTATGCAAAGTATTTTAGAACTTCTTCCCCAGCATCCTCATCTAAATTATAGTGTTGGGAGGTGCAAATCCTCTTAAATATTTCCAAGAGTTCAAACTGATCGTAATCTGGAAACTCGATTATATCTCCAATCCTAGATCTAAGACCTGGATTTACATTTAAAAAGTCATCCATCTCATTAGTATAACCAGCCATTATAACTACTAGCTTATCACGGTTATTTTCCATTTCTAGGATAAGGGCTGCTATAGCTTCCGCACCAAAATCTCTTTCGTATTTGCTTGTTAGTGAATAAGCTTCATCTATAAATAAAATTCCCCCATAGGCTGACTTACAAACATCGATTGTCTTTGGTGCGGTATGTCCTATATACTGGCCAATCAAATCTGACCTGTCGGCTTCAACAAATTTCTCTGCGCTAAGAACTCCTAGCTCATAAAAAATCTTGCCAATAATCCTTGCAACAGTCGTCTTACCAGTTCCTGGATTTCCAGTAAAGACCATATGATACGATCTGGTGGCAGTTTTTATTCCCCTTTCTTCCAGCATTTTATTATAGATCACTTGATTTTTAATCTCTTCTACTCTTTTCTTAACTGACTCAAGGCCTACTAGAGCATTAAGTTCCTGCATGGCTGCTTCTATGCCATCTCTGCCAACTTTTTCTAATTCAACGCCAAAGTCTATGGCATTTAAGGTTGTGAGTTCTTCCTTGGAAACATTTTTACCGGCAACCCTCAGAGCTTTTTCCTTTATAGCGTCTTCTACAATACTCCTGGCACTCCTGCCGTTGCCAAAATGTTCCTGGGATTTTTCTTCTTCAATTCTCTTTATAAAGGCCTTTTTGCCATCTTCAGTCAGCTCAAATTGATTTTTCTTGGCATAGAGTTCCGCAATTTTTAGGAGGTCATCATTTTCGTAGTCTTCAAAGTAGATTTCCATATTAATTCTTGACTTAAGGCCCGGATTGGATTTCAAAAGCTCCCGCATTTCATCAGTATAACCCGCCAGGATTACAATCATCTTGTCCCTGTTGTCTTCCATAGCTTTTACAAGTGTATCTATGGCCTCTTTACCAAAATCATTTTCATTGCCGCGAGCTAATGAATAGGCCTCGTCAATAAAAAGCACACCGCCCATGGCTTCGTCGATTTTTTCTTGGGTTTGAATGGCTGTAGCCCCTATATATTGCCCAACCAAATCGCCCCGATCAACTTCAACTAATTGGCCAGTTTCTAAGATGCCTACATTTTTAAATATATCTGCCAAGAGTCTGGCAACAGTTGTCTTACCTGTACCTGGATTTCCATAAAAGGCAAAGTGATAGCTCATCTTATTTTCGTTAACAATTCCCTGCTTTTGCCTCATCTGTTCAAATTCAATTTGTTTTAAAATTTTTCTTACTTCTAGCTTAACGCTATCTAGACCAGTCAGCTCATCAAGTTTGCTTAAATTTTCTTGCAAGGCCGTCTGTGCCATATCTTTTTTGGCAGAATCAGTTTTGATTTTTTGCAAAAACATATTTGCCGCATCGGACTCTTTGGAATTCGGCCTGGTCAAAATAATCTTTCTTGCAAATTTCCTAAGCTTGTCGTATTCTCCGACCTTATAATAAAATTCGAGCTTCAAAGCCTCATAACCCTTGTCTGGATATGAGTCGATTATTTGTGCAATTGTCCCATAGTCATGGTCTACTAGGAACTTCATAAATTTTATTTTCTTAAAGTCTTCATTGGCTGGGTACAAGTTTTCAACTATAGTGTAGATTCTGTTGAAATCATCTTTATTTTCATTTTCAAAATAAATTTCAAGCAAAAATTGATAGCATTTTAAATCCTTTTCAGCCTCTCCCTCTAAAGTTGTAGCTGCCTCATCTTTTTGCCCCTTCATATAAGAAACTTTCGCAAGATAGTAGGTGTAAGTCGCTGAGCTTATTTCAGATCTGTGCTTTTCCAAATATGGCAAGAAGGTATCTGTCCCCCCTGAATACAGTCTATCATTTAACTTTTCTTCTATTGTCCTAGAATTCATTGACATATCCATGACCCATTATCACCTATTTTTTACTTTTATTTCTTTTTCTATTATTCTTCCACTCTTGATAGCCCAAGCTAAACTTGGTCTTGCCTGTTACCAAAGAGGCATTAGCTATATATCCTGGTACTTTCATAAACTTATTGACCAGATAAACGGCAAGTACAATTCCAACTAAAGGTAAGAATGCAACAAGTGGTGATAAGACAGTTATAGCTACTAAAAATCCTACAACCAGCCAAACCATCTCTACTAGCTCTGTCTTTTCAAATAATTTTTTAGCACTTTCTATAGAATTTTTATAATAATCAATAGGATTGTTAGAATAAGCGTTTTCCATACATGAGATATAATTATATATATCGTTTTTAGAGGTTAGATATTTTTCACCCTCGTATTCTACCTTATACTCTTCAGCAATAAATGAATACACCCTAGCTACCTCTTGCTTGAAATTTGCATTTGTGACCCCATAGTTAAAAGGTTTTCTGGTTAAATCAGCATAAAATTTGTTGCCTTCTCCAGCAATTTCAGATGCTTTTTTAAAAGCAGCAAGCGCTTCTTGGTACATTTTCTTTGATAAATAATATCTGCCCTCTAAATAAAGTGCATAAGGTGAACTCTTATCTTTGATTGGATCATAAATAATCCTATACATTTTTTCAAGATCTGAATTGTCATTTGTCAAAGCGCATAAGTTAAACAAATGAAAAGCTGAGTGATAATCATCTGGAACCAAGTCAAAGACTTTATAGTAGGCATGCCTTGATAAGTCATACTTGTTAGTAGCTTTATAAAAATCACCAAGCGCCCTCCAAGTCTTAGGATTATCGGGCTGTTCTTTAATTGAAGCATCTATTAACCTAAAGGCCTCATTATTATCATAGCCAGTCAAAGAACGTGCCTTTTCTAGAGCTTGTTCAACAGTCAGATATCCATTATTTGCTTGTTGCTGAGGCTGCTCTTGTCTTTGTTGTTGCTGTGGCTGCTGATATTGTTGTCTTTGCTGGTTGGCTTGTGAATTCCTATATTGGTTGAGTTTATTAATATAGTCATTGTAAGCTCCTGGATCTTTAAAAATATCCAAGGCCTCAGAAATTTCCTTGACCATCTTTTCAGCCTCATCCCTAACTTCTTTTTTAGGGTTTGACGTCCTCATGGTCCAAGTCCTCAACTCTTGGTGGAGGTAGTCAGCTATCTGTTCTTGATGTAAATTTTGATCAATATTTAATATTTTATAGTAATCTTTCATCTTTCACCTACTCAATATCAATGTTTGAAATTTTATTTGTCTTTTCCATTACTTCTTGCTTACTTAAGTTCGCTTTTCTTTCAAGCTCAACCGCCCTCATTGAAGTTTCTGTCGCAGTATCATAAATATCTACACTTACTAATCCATTAGCATCATAGTTATAAGTAACTTCTAGTTTTGATCCTATTGGTCTTTCAGCTGGAGGCAGTTCGTGCGTAGTATCACTAATAATCGTTACATAGTCCAGGTCCATATCCTCTCCCTCACAAACTTGAACTCGAACTAGATTTTGATTTTCATATCTGGTTGTGAAAGTTTTTGTAAATGAAGCTGGCAGAGGACTGTTTTTTGGAATAATTATTTCATTAAACTCTATTTGACTATCGCTATCGTTAACAACAAGTCCGAGCGAGTGAGAGTTGACGTCAATAATATTAACTCCTCTTATATTTTGATCAGATGTATCAGACCCTTTAAGTAAGTGAGCTTGAATTGCTGCACCCATGGCGACAACTTCATCTGGATTTAGTTCAAAGGATGGCTTTTTGCCCATAAAGTCTTCAACCATCTCTCTGACTAATTTCATCCTTGATGAGCCGCCGACAAAAATGGTCTTGTCAATGTCAGACTTATCCATATCTGCGTCTTCAAGGGTAAACATAATCATATTTAAGGTCTTTTTAACATCATCCATGATAAGAGAATTAAAAAGATCCACTGTAATTTCTATCTTGTCTCTAATGCCGTCATTGTTAATGATGATATTGGTTTTACTCTTTGATGACAAGGATTTTTTGGCCTCTTCTACTTTTTCACGCAAGTCTTCAATGGCATAAATATCTTCTGACAAGTCTACACCGTGCTTTTCCTCGACATAATTTAAAACGTATCCTAAAAGGGCATTATCAAAGTCAAAACCTCCAAGCTCACGATTGCCGTTGGTTGCAATTACTCTAAAATCACCGTCTTTTAGCTCCATGATTACAACGTCAAAAGTTCCCCCACCCAGGTCATAGATCATTATATTTTGATTTTGCGAATCCTGACTGATGCCATAGGCAAGAGCTGCAGCCGTCGGTTCGTTAATTATTTTAAGTACTTTTAGACCTGCTATATTTCCAGCGTCTTGAGTTGCCTTTCTCTGAGCATCATTAAAATAAGCTGGAACAGTAATAACTGCCTCTGTAACTTCTTCCCCTAAAAAATCTTCGGCACTTTTTTTCATTTTCTTCAAAATAATTGCCGATAGCTCTTCAGGTGTAAAGAGCTCGTTATCCTTATTGCTAAATTTGAAGGATGGTTCTCCCATATGTCTTTTGATATAGCTCACAGTGTCCTCGGGATTTATCAAAGCCTCTTCCTTAGCGGCTTGTCCAACTATAACGCCCTCGTCTTCAAAAAATATAACAGATGGAGTTGTGCGTCCGCCTTCACTGTTGGGAATTACCTCTGGCTTACCATCTGAGTTTATATAAGCCACGCATGAGTTTGTCGTGCCTAAATCGATACCAATTTCCATTGAATAACCACCTCTCAAAAATAATTAAATCTACTTATTATTATAGGCTAAAAGTAAGAAATAAGCAACAAAATTAAATAGTTGTTCAGTTTTTTCTAGGCAAAAATAAAATCATTTTATAAAACTAAACAAAAAATATTAATATCTATTAAAACAAATTTTATATTCATTTTCATAGAGCAATTTTTTATAAAATAAAAAAGGAGACCCATTTTTAAATGACTCTCCTAAAATTTTTAAATTTAATTTTTAAATATTCCTATAAGCTCGCCCACTATATCCACCCTACTAAAAGGCGTGATTATATAAAAACCATCTACGTGATCTTCAATCTCTTTCATAAAATCTGCGGTGATTTCCACTGCAAGCTCTGAGGCCTGGTCTCTGTTCAAATCTTTGTAGCGGTCGATAATTTCATCGTCAAGTCTAATGCCCGAGGCTTCTGAATTCATAAAGATTGCGTTATTGTAACTAACGATTGGCATGACACCGCCCATTATATAGGCGCTTAGCTCTTGACGGGCAATTTTTAAATTCTCCACAGCATTTCTGGATATGACCGGCTGAGTGTAAAAGACATTTACTCCAGCTTTTTCTTTGGCCTGGGCCCTCTTTATTTCCAAATCAAACTTGTTGGCATTTAAGTTTAATGCGCCGCCGATATTCATCTCATTTGTAAAAACTTTCTTGTTCATGTCGGCTACCATGCCGGCAAATTTTGTGGAATTAAATTGAAAGACCGATTTGACTTCGTCTTTTTCTGCCGTTGGCACTGGGTCGCCTGTAATGGTAATAATATTTAAAATATTTTCCAAATTTAATCCCAAAAGCAAGGCCTTGGATGCGTTTACATTTCGATCTCTACAAGTCATGTGGACAATAGGCTCAATACCAATTTCATTTTTTATTTTATATGCAGTGAGGCTGGCGTCCACCCTGACCCTGGCAACTGGACAGTCGGCAATTGTAATTCCGTCGGCCCCAGCATTGGCCAGCGCCTTTACATTCTCCATATATTTTTTCATATTTAAATCCTTGGGCGGATCAAACTCAACGACTATTGGCTTTTTCCCGTGCTCAAGTTTATTCCTAAAAAGATTTTCTGTGTATGGAGTATCAAGACGAAACTGTTTTTTCTTGGTCGGTCTAACTTTTGTGTAACGATACTCAGAAATCCTCTCTGTAATTTCCTTAATAAATTCTGGACGAGTTCCGCAACACCCGCCAATAATTTGCACACCGTATTCAAGAAATTGCAGGGTTGCATTTGAAAAATAATCCTTGTTGGCGCTGTAATAAGTCCGATTTTTTATAACTGTAGGATAGCCGCCATTTGGCATAATGGAAATAATTTTATCCGGCAAATTTATTTTTTCAATGTATTCACGAAGTCTCAAAGGCCCGGACACACAGTTAAAGCCAACTGCATCTATGTCCTTGGACTCGGCCGCTTTGAAAATCAAATCTTCGCCAACTTCCCCAGTCCGCGTGAGTCCGTCAGCTCCAACCGCAAAGGAAGTGATGATAAAGGCATCAGAATCTTTGCCCTTGATATACTTAGCTAGGTCCAAAAGCCTGTCTAAATCTGAAAAAGTTTCAAACAAAAAATCATTAATGCCCTTGGACAAAAATATATCTATAATCTTTTTGCCCTCAGCCAAGTCTTCATCAATCGAGTGTTCTTTGGTCTTAGGAATTGGACCAATATCTGCAAATACCAATGTATCGGTCTTTGCCGCCGCCCGTTTGGCCAGATTAATCCCAGCTTCAATTACATTTTTTACCACAGAAAAATCCGTCCCCAGGGAAACCGTGTTGGCCTGGAAGGTATTGGTCTTAATGGCCATGGCTCCAGCGTCCACATATTCTCTGTGGATTTCATAAATCACTTCCGAGTCAAAGAGATTTGCCATCTCGCACTCGGGCATGACCCTGGTCGATTTGTCTGGATAATAGGTCCCCATGGCCCCGTCAAAGACCAGGGGAAATTTTATATTTTTTACATTTGTCATCTTATTCACCAAAAATTTCTTTCGCCACGCTTACGTTTGTCTTGGCGTCCTTGAGATAATAATTCGCCTGGATTTCCTCTGCATAAGCTTCGGTTAGGACCGCTCCACCAACCATTATCTTGGCATCGGGCAATTCTTTTTTTATTTGCTCAATTGTTATCTTCATGTTTTCCAAGGTCGTCGTCATAAGTGCACTTAATCCAATTAGTTTTATATTTCTCTTCTTGGCCTCAGCGACAATTGTCTCTGGGTCCACATTCCTGCCCATGTCGATGACATTGTAGCCATAGTTTTCTAATATTACCTTGGCAATGTTTTTTCCTATGTCGTGGATGTCCCCCTTAACACTTGCGACTATGATATCGCCCTTGGAAATAGTTTCCTTGCCGGACTTTGCAATTGAGGCCTTGATAACTTCAAAGCCGGCTTCAGCAGCGCTGGCACTTTTTATTAATTGGGGTAAGAAAATTATTCCCTTTTCAAAATCGTCGCCTACCTTATCAAGGGCTGGAATCAAATAATTATCCACAATTTCCATCTCAGTCTTTTCCTCCAAGAGGACTTTCACTTGGTCCTTAACATTTTCCTTGAGCCCCTTGTAGACGGCTGTTTGAATATCCATATCTACATTTTTTTCTTTATCAGTCGCCTGTATTTGGGAGAACTTTTCTACAAAATTATCAACAGCCCCTTCTTGGTTGGTCAAGACCTTAAAAGCGGCTATGGCCTCCATCATCCTGGCGGAATTTGGATTTATAATTGCCATGTTGAGGCCGGCATTCATTGCCAAAGTCAAAAAGCTGGCATTAATAATATCCCTACTTGGCAGGCCAAAACTAATATTTGAAACTCCCAGAAGGGTTTTTACGCCCAACTCATCCCTGACTAATTCCATGGTTTTAATGGTCTCCATGGCCCCTTCAGGATTAGAAGAGACGGTTAAGGTCAGGCAGTCGACGTATATATCTTCTCTATCAATCCCCTCGGCCTCGGCCCTCTTTACAATTTTTTTCGCCAAGGCCAAACGGTCTTCGGCCTTTTCTGGAATCCCATTTTCATCTATCAAGAGGGCGATGACTTGGGCATTGTATTTTTTTACAAGTGGCAAGATGGTGGTGAGTTTTTCTTCTTCACCGTTAACTGAATTGACGATAGCCTTGCCATTATAAACTCTAAGGGCAGATTCTATGGCCGCAGGATTGGTCGAGTCAATTTGCAGGGGCGTATCCAGAACTCCTTGCAAGGCCTTGACTATTTTTGCCTGCATGGCCGCTTCGTCAATGCCAGGAAAACCTACATTTACATCCAAGATTTCAGCCCCAGCATCTACTTGGGCGATTGCTTCTCTGATAAAAAAGTCCATGTCCTCGTTCTTTAACGCCTCTTGGAATCTTTTTTTGCCAGTTGGATTTAAGCGTTCACCAACCACCTTAAAGGCATAATTATTTAAAATTTTCAAGGCTGATGATGGACCAGAAATTTTATTTATCTTTCTTGTCTTAACTGGCTTGCCCTTGTATAAATCAGCCAAGATTTTTATAAATCTTTGGTCTGTACCGCAGCAGCCACCAATGTATTTGACGCCCAAGTCTAAAATTTGCCCCATAGTCTTGGCAAAGTCTTCGGGCGATAGATTGTAATTGCCATCCATATCTGGAAAGCCAGCGTTGGGCTTAACTATTAAATCAATATCTGTTAAGCCAGCAAGCTTTTCTACCATCTTAACCATCTCGGCCGGCCCCAGTGAGCAGTTGATGCCAAGGGCACTCACGCCTAGGCCTTGGACCATGTTAACAAAAGTCTCCATGCTCACGCCTGCAAAAGTTCGACCGTCTTCTTCAAAAGTCATGGTCACAAAAATAGGCTTATCCGTAGTTTCGTGGGCAGCCAAAATTGCCGCCTTAACTTCCAAAAGGTCGGTCATGGTTTCTATTACAATAAGATCAGAATTTTCCTCGCCAGCCTTGATAACTTCCTTGAAAATATCAATGGCCTCTTCAAATTTCAAGGCCCCCATGGGTTCAAGCATTTCCCCTATTGGTCCGATGTCGAGTGCCACACGTGCGCCAGTTTTTTGGGCAAGATTTTTGGCGTTTGCAGTCGCAGCCTTGACCACCTCTAGGGTTTTTTTAGATCCTAGCTTCCGCCTGTTGGCACCAAAAGTGCAAGCGTAAATTATATCAGACCCTGCGTCAATATATTTTTGGTAAACTCCATTTACCATATCAGGATTTTTTATATTTAATAATTCTGGAATTTCGCCCACTTCCATGCCGGCCTTTTGCAGCATGGTTCCCATGGCCCCATCCAAAATCACAACTTTATTTTTGGTATCCACAATCTTCCCCCCTTTTCCTAAATTCACAATCCATAAATAACCTGCAAGACTCGCAGCCCCTGTGCCTGTGAATCTGTTTGTTTTTAGATACTCCCACAAGTGCACTTATGGACTTCCTGGGAACCATAATCCCCTCTCTTGTAGTCGTAAGTCCCAATTCTTTTTTTGCATTTATCAAAGTCAAAAATTTATCTTGAATGCCAATGGGCAGGTCGCCATAGCCCGGTGAAAACATATCAGTAAAATAAAATCTTCCAAAGTCCTTTTGCAAGATCTCAGCCACATTATCAGCCAGAGCTTCCACGGCAGCACTGGCCGCCGCATCTGTAACCACGCTTAGGCTCAAATCTGTAAAAGACAGACGACGGACCTCCATTTCAATCTCTTGGCCCAAAGTTACAGCCAGCAAAATGATCTTAAAAGAATCCTTTACCAGGTCATTTATATCTTGGCCCAGGAGAATATCTTTTAAAGTGGGATCATCCTTGTCAAAGACCCTGTAAACAAATTTTGGTCGGGAAACCTTCTCGACAATAGCCAAAGCCCGATCAATCTCATCCATAATTTCCCCAGGAATTTCACCAGACCTGTAGGACAAATATTTTAATATTGCATTTTTATTTATAGATTCAAAAAAATTGTTCATAGCCTACATTATACCATAGATTCAGGCAAAATCCTAAAAAAATTTACAAAAAATTAGATAACAAATAAATTTCTATTCATAATTCGAAATTTCTTAGCTGAAAAAATATTTATTTACCCTAACAAAAAAGACTAGCCATAAGACTAGTCTCTTTCTATTAATATTGCTATGGTCGGGATGACAGGATTTGAACCTGCGGCCTCATCGTCCCGAACGACGCGCGCTACCGACCTGCGCTACATCCCGACAACTTTTTCATTATAGCACTGGCATTTTTCCTTGTCAATTATTGACACTGCCATCAAGTAAGTCACTGTTGACATTTGGCAGGCTCCACCTATATTTTATTGACAGGAGTCTGATCAGGATAATTATTATTACGCTGATTAAAAAAGCCTTGGGCTCTCTGATAAGAGGTCTAAGGTACAAGAATGAAAGTCCGCCCACAAGGGATGCCATGGCGTAGATTGTATTTCTAGTGAAGATAATTGGGATAAAGCCTGAAGATATATCCCTCATGTATCCGCCGCCACATCCTGTGACTATGCCCACAAAGAGCAATAAAAATTTATTTTGCCCATGGCCCATTCTCATGGCCATGCTAATACCATTTATTGTAAAGATGGCAAGGCCAATGGCGTCGAAGACCGATACTACTTTTACATACATAACCATAAATTGTTTGTTATTAAATTTATTATTGTGCATAAAGAATAATATAAGGACAATAGCAGTTGCAATCGAAACGCTGGTATAAACCGTTTTTATAAAGGCGGTTGGTGGCGTTATCCCTAGGATTATATCTCTAAATACGCCCCCACCTACTGCAGTCATAACTGCGATGACAATTATGCCAAAGATATCCATGCCCTTTCTAATTGCGACCAGGGCCCCAGATGATGCAAATGCAATTGTACCTATTATTTCTAAAATATAGTATAGCCTATCAAAGTCCACTAAGGTCCTCCTCTTTCTTATAATAATGGGCTTAACAATCTGGAGAAATTTTCCTTAACCTTTACAAATTTAGATCTCTTATCGTAGATTTCCTTGGTAATTTCGCTTGAGTTTTCTTCTATGTCTGCCAAAAATTTATTGGAAAATTTAAGGGCGGTTTCCTTGTCATAGACAAAAGCATTGACTTCAAAATTCAAATGAAAACTGCGTTCGTCCATGTTGGAAGTACCAACCGTTAAAATTTCGTCATCTATAATCATTACTTTTGAGTGCTGGAAACCCTTTTCATAAAAATAAAATTTGACTCCCGCCTTCAATAGATCTCCCACATAAGACAGGTTGGCCCAGTAGATAAATGGGTGGTCGCCCTTGTAGGGGAGCATGACTCTGATGTCAACTCCAGATAGGCTTGCAACCCTAAGACCTTCAAGGACCGAATCGTCAGGAATGAAATAAGGCGTTTCTATATAAATAGTTTTTTCTGCCAAAGAAATCATCTTTAACATGCCGTCTTTGACACTAGGCCAAATGGAGTCAGGCCCTGCACTTACAACTTGCATGGGGATTTTGCCTGAGACTTCTGCATCTCTAATTGGTTTTTTATATTGAACTTCCTTGCCTGCTGCAAAGGAAAAGTCAAGTTCAAAACGATATTGGAATTTTTGAACAGCATCTCCCATTACTCGAATGGCCGAGTCCCTCCATCCATCAAATTTCCTGCCGCCAGTGATGTATTCATCGCCAATATTGTATCCGCCAACATAACCGATTTTCCCATCAATTACATAATTTTTTCTGTGGTTGCGATAATTTATTCGCGGCGATATAAAAGAAATAAAGAAGGGGAAGAAAAATTCAACTTGCACTCCGCCAGCTCTTGCCCTTTTGACATGTCTCTTCCAAAAAGTTCTGGCGCCCATGCCATCTGCTAAGAGCTTGACATCCAGGCCGTCTTGGGCCCTCTCGATAAGCAGATCAACAAGTTCTTGGCCAATCTTGTCCGCCCTCATAATATAAGTCTGAATGTAAATATATTCTTTGGCATTTCTGATATCTTCAAAAAGTTGGTCAAAGAGCTCCTCACCTTCAAAAACAGTTTGAATTTCACTGTTAAAAGTGAGCTTGCTTTGAGAATTTAGATAGAGCATTTGAAAGAGACTTTCGTATCTTCCCAGATAATTCCGCTCAGCCATGGCCGCATTATAAGAGAGCAAAAAATCTTCGTTGGCGTCCAAATGGCCCTTGTTAGTGCCCAGGTCTTTGATGCCCTTCGATTCGAACATCTTCCGCTTGTTAAAGTCGCGGCCCAACCACAAATACAAAAAGAAACCGGCGCCTGGCAAGAGGACCATAATCATGATCCATAGCCAGGTCGACCTGGTGTTCCGCCTTTCCATAACTATAATTACAATGGCTAAAACTGTATTTATCCACAATAAGTTAGAAAAAATTTTTGCAGCAGTCATCTTCTATCCCTTTAAATCCTTTTACTTTTTACTCTTGTATCTCTTTTGATTTGATAAAATTTTCTTTCTAAGTCTAATTGATTTTGGAGTTACCTCAATCAATTCGTCGTCTTCTATAAATTCCAGGGCTTCTTCCAAGCTCATAACGATTGGAGGCACAAGCCTCAATGCGTCATCAGTACCAGCTGCCCTCATGTTTGTCTTTTGTTTTTCCTTGCCGACATTTACTTCAATGTCAAGGCCCTTTGGGTTTTCTCCCACAATCATGCCCTCGTAAACTTCAACGCCTGGCCCGATAAATAAGTTGCCACGTTCTTGGGCTTGGTAGAGGCCGTAAGAAGTTGAAGTTGTCGTTTCAAATGCAATCAAAGATCCCATTTGTCTTTTTGGAATGTCACCCTTATAAGGTTCATAGGCCTTGAATTCTGTATTTAAAATTCCTTCGCCCCTGGTGTCTGTCATAAATTCTTGGCGGTAACCGATGAGGCCACGAGCAGGAATATCAAATTCCAATCTAGAATAGCCGCCCCTTGACTCGGTCATATTGCGGAGCTCGCCGCGTCTTTGGCCAAGCTTATCCATAACAGGACCAATGTAGGCCTGGTCAACGTCAATCGTTACCCTTTCAATTGGTTCGCACTTTCTGCCGTCGATTTCCCTGTAGATAACTTGGGGTTTTGAAACTTGGAATTCGTAGCCTTCCCTTCTCATTGTTTCAATTAAAACTGAGATGTGGAGTTCACCACGACCATAAACGATAAAGCTATCTGTCGTGTCAGTTTCTTTGACCTTCATGGAAACGTTGGTTTCTATTTCCTTCATCAAGCGTGCACGTACCTGCCTACTGGTTACAAAATCGCCCTCGCGACCTGCAAATGGTGAATCGTTTACGCTAAATGTCATAGAAATTGTAGGCTCTGAAATTTTAACAAATTCAAGAGCCTCTTCGCCTTCAACTGTTATGGTGTCTCCGATTTCTATATCTTCAATGCCACTTATAGCTACAATATTGCCGGCTGTTGAATTTTCAACTTCAACTCTGTTTAAGCCATCAAATTCAAAGAGTCCACTGATCTTTGCCTTGGCGTGCCTATCAGGATAAGCCTTATTTATAACGACCATGTTTTGCTTTTGACTAATAGTCCCACTTTCGATTTTACCAATACCAATACGGCCCAGAAAATCGCTGTAGTCGATGGTCGAGATAAGGAGCTTTGGATTTGCATCCACGTCTCCGTTTGGCCTTGGAATGTATTTTATAATCGCATCAAAGAGATCTTTCATATCCTTGGCTGGCTCTAAAGCGCTGTAGCCGCAGTAGCCGTCCCTGGCTGATGCAAATAAAAATGGTGCATCCAATTGATCGTCGCTGGCGCCCAGTTCGATAAATAAATCCAAAACCTCGTCAATGACATCGTCAATGCGGGCATCTTTTCTGTCAATTTTATTAATAACAACAATAACCTTGAGGCCCAGTTCAAGTGCCTTCTTCAAAACAAATTTGGTCTGTGGCATTGGCCCCTCGTAGGCATCTACCAACAAGAGCACCCCGCTTGCCATCTTTAAAACCCGCTCAACCTCGCCACCAAAATCGGCGTGGCCCGGTGTATCAATAATATTAATCTTGGTATCATTATAATAAATCGCTGTATTTTTACTTGTAATTGTAATTCCGCGTTCGCGTTCAATATCGCCCGAGTCCATAACCCTGTCCTTGACAACTTGATTTTGTCTAAAAATCCCAGATTGTCTGAGCATGGAGTCGACCAAAGTTGTCTTGCCGTGGTCAACGTGAGCGATAATTGCTATATTTCTAATATCTTCCATAAAAACTTCCTTTCACCCGTAATTATACAACAAAAAAGGCACTCTTTACAAGTGCCAAAGCGTTTATAATCAGTTTTTACTTAATATATTTAATGCAAGTGACAATATTTGCACAAGCCTGGAGCTCATCAGTCAGTGCTCCCACAATGCCAAGCCCCCTGCCGCCCATTAGCGACGCGTCTGACCTTGGCCTTAGAGGCCTTGTAATTCCCTTGCCCTCATCCTTGACTGCAATGGTGATTTGCGAGTCCAAAATGTGGATGGCTAGCCAAATATTTTTTCTCTCATCCATCATGTTCCCATGCATGGCCGAGTTAATCATGAGTTCGTTAAGTATAAGCCTTATATCAAAAAGCTCTTCATCATCATTTATGTAATTGCTAATCACGTCCATAACATTGCGGTTAAAATTTTTTATGTCATCAATGTTTGAGCTAACCGACGCATAGTAATCAAAACTCATAGACTCACTCCTTTCCTAGAGTTTTTATACCCAGCTTTAAAATTTTATAAACAGAAAAAGCCTTTAAATTGCAATTTTCACTCATTTTTATTAATTTTATTTAACAAAAGTCTCTTTTGTTTTTTGCAAGAAAAATATTTTTTTCTGATAAATGTTTTTGATGAAGAAAATTTGCCCACAAAAAAACTGCATTAACTTTTAAAAAGCCATGCAGTTTAATTTTATTTTTTATAAATTGTCCAGGCGCCTTTTACGATTTGAGTCAGCTCATCAAAAGGCAATTCCTTTAGCGAATACTCGATTGAGTTGGAATCGTTTATTATAAAGCCCTTGTCATTGTAGCCAACTATTAACATATAGTGGCCAATATTTGTAAACTTGGATTTGCCAATATTTATAAGGATTGGATTGCCCGTATCCAAGTGCCTCTTGTACTTGGCTTCTACCGTTGGCAAATTATCCGATCCTATGCCGCGACTGGCTAGAAGTTCTCTGATTCCCTCCCAGGAAGTCCCAATGTTTTTCAGATAATAATTTTTCTCCCTCATCTCATCCATTATTGCAAGGGGATTTTCCGAGCCGCCGTAGCCGTTTATAATCATGGTCGCAGTTGTCGGCCCACAGCCGATAATGGCGTAGGGCTCTTCATATTCCCTGTAGCCCCAACGCTCATCCCAGAGAATGTATAAAGGAAATTGCCTATTTAACTCGTAAGACTCCTCAGGCTTTGACGAAATGTTTTCAAAAGTATTTTTCTTATCAGCGTATCCACGCACAAAGGCAAGGGCCCTTGGACGATTGGCCGCCAGCTTTAAAAAACTCTCCGGATAAAGGTCGGCGTGGTCGTAAATGTATTTGGCGTCCTCAGATTTTTCTCCGTAAGCCTTGAGCCTTTGAAGAGCCGCCTCCTTGTTATCGACCAGTGCCTCCTCCAATTCAATAAGCTCTATATCTGCATCTTTATTTTTTACGACCTCGATATCCTCGTTTTGTTCTGTATTTTCTTTTGTATCTTCAATCACTTTTATATTTTCCTTATCGCCCTCAATCCTTGCTATATACTTGTCCTCAAGGACTATATAAATCATTACGACCGCAGCGATTAGACCAAACATATAAAAAATTGTTCTTTTAATTTTCCCCATAAGCTTCCTTTATTTTTTGAATTTAGCTTTTACAGTTTCGATTAGCAAGTGGACTTCCCTTACCCTTAGGGCCTTGCAGGCTAGAATATAAATTATAACTGACAAAGCAATTGTTACTAAGAGCATCAAGGCTTGCATGCCCCTGCCCACTGCAAAAACTATAATGGCATCGTAAATCAACCTGGTAAACACTCCCATAACAAGGCTTGCTAAAGCCATTTTGGCCATGTTTATGAGGACATTTGCCTCATTAAAGGCAACTTTTTTTCTAAGGAGTACATAAAGAGTCACCGCTGAAAACAAAGATGAAATTGCAGTTGCAAGTGCAAGACCCCTGTGGGCCAAAAATCCTATCAATAAAAAATTCAAGAGGATATTTATGCCGACAGAAATCATTCCCGTAATCATCGGCGTTCGGGTGTCCTTCATTGAGTAATACATATTTTCCAGGGTCATCCTAAAGCTTTGTCCTATAAGTCCCGGTGCGTAAAATAAAAGTGCACCCGATGTTAAAATCGTAGCCGTTTGGTCAAAACGGCCCCTTTCAAAGAGGACTTTGACGATTGGCGTGGATAAAATCATCATGCCAACTGTCGCCGGCAAAACTACAAGGGCTACCAAGCTCATGGATGATTCAAAGAGGTCGCCAGTTTTCTTGACATCTCTTTCTTCAACAGCCTTGGCGAGTTTAGGAAATACAACCGAAGTGATGGCCACAACAAAAACAGAGATGACCATGGTGTTTACCTTTGACGCGTAGCCAAGCGATGAAACCGAACCTTCGACTAGCTTTGAAGCAAGCGACCGGTCGATTAGCATATTTAATTGGTAGACTGCGCTGGATAAAATTATTGGCATGACCAATTTAAAGGTCTCACTTATGTGTTCATCGTGAATTTGCGGTTTAAATTTGTATTTGAGCCCCCGCTCTCTGAGGGCTGGAATTTGTATAAAAAATTGGCTGGACGAAGCCACAAGTGTACATACCATGAGTCCTGTTACAGAAGGATTTTTTTGAACCAACAAATAGATTATAAAAATAAAATTGTAGGGAATCCCCATTAATGCGTGAGGTCCATAGACTTGGTCGGACTGCAGGTAAGCGTTCGACACATAGGTGAAGGATAAAAATACAATCATGGGCAGGCCCAGTCTTAGCAGGTAGACAACCGCATCAAAGACGCGGCCTTCAAAACCAACTGCCAATAATTTAACATAAGGCCTTGCAAGCACGAAAACAAGGGCCATAAGCGCCAGCGTTATGACCAGGGTTATGCTCATAATATTAGAATAGAAATTGTTTTTGCCCTCTCTGCCGTATTTTCTTTTGACCTCAGCAAAGATTGGGACCAAGGTCGTCTGTAAACCTCCGCCCAAAAGTCCCATTACAATAATTATACCATTGGTGGCTGTGTAATAGATGTCAGAGTCCTGGCTTGCACCAAAACCACGGGCAATCAAAACCTCGCGGACGAATCCAAGGATTTTTGAAATCATTAAAAACAAGGATACAACGGCCGCCCACTTCCTGGTGTTGTCTTTTTTACTCATCTTTATAGGTTAGTTTTCCTCTTCTTTGTTTTTTAACTCTGCTTCTTGTTGTTGGTGGCGGATACGCAGTTCTTCCTTGTGGTCCATGACTGGCTCTTCGCTAACTGATTCTGCCTCAACAGTCTTTAAAACGCGAGTTTCTTTTACAACTGGTGTGTAAACTGTGTCTAATTTATGCATAAGTCCATCGATCTTTGCATTTAATTCTTCTTTAATTCTTTCAAATTTGTCTTCCATATTATCCTCCTTTAATCGTCTATGGTTCTTTCATAGCCCGCTGTAAAAATCCCCATCATTGTTATGCATGAGATAATGCAGGCCAGATTCAAGTATATAAAATAATCTTCTACTTCAAAAAAGTATGTTAACATTATTATAAGAGGCGTTGTGATGGCCTCGAGTGCCAAGGTATACAAGTTTGTATAAACCATTATCATCTCTAAAAAAGTTGGCGCTTGTGGGTACATAAGAACTGCAATTAGCGATAGGACCGAGCCAATTATTAGAAGGCCGTGAATCCCATAAACTGCAGTCTTGTAATCTATCTTTTGTTTGCCAATATATCTGCCAGCAAAATACCAAATGATTAAAAAAATCAGAGAAAGCCCAATGCCAACCCAGCTTTTGTAAGTCGTAATCCTCATCAAAAAATCATAGATCATTGAGTAAATAACTGGTATGGCAAAGATGATAAAGAGCTTCATAAAATTTTCTTTGGTCAGTTTTTTCATTTGTTAAAACTCCCTAGTATAGGCTTTAATTCTTCAGAGCATGTAAAAGTCTGATCATCATAAACCGTGTAGTAATAATAATCTGGATAGGCCTTTAAAATTTCCTCTACCTCGTCCTCGGATTTTAAAAATAAAGACGTGGACAAAAAGTCGCACACATAAGCACTTGGCCCTAAAATTGTAATGGACCTCTTGTGATTGTGGGCTGGATATCCAGTTTTTAAATCAATAATGTGATGGTAGTATTCACCGTCGATTACAGCATAGCGTTGGTAGTCGCCAGATGTAACCACGGACATATTGCTAGTTGTAATGGTGTCCACATAGTCATTGGTATCAAAGGGACTTTGGATACCAATTGTAAACTTATCGCGGTTAGCGGCAGGCTTACCCATAACGGTAATATTGCCACCGGAATTTAAAATATAATTATCTATTTTTAAATCCCTCATAAGCTTGACCAATTCGTCATTTAAATAGCCCTTGCAAAATGCCCCGTAATCGAGCTGGGCAGAATTTTTTAAAATTATTTCCTCATCAACAATTTCAACTGAATCAGGGCCGCCAGTTTTCATAGCTGCTACTATTCTCTCTTTGTCAGGAAGCTCTTCATTTAAAATCGCATCCTTCCAAAGCCTAAATAATTTTCCCTTGGACAGGTCAACCACATAGTCCACATTTTTTTCATCTTGGAGGACTTGCTTAGTGAGGGCGACAAGCTCCTTGTTGTCTCCCCTACCTTCGCGATTGATGGTAGCAACCACGCCTTCGCCCTCGTAATCAGTGAGGAGATTGTGGTAGTATTTTAATTTTTCTTCAACAGCCTCTTTGACTTCGTCCTTGCGGCGGGAGTCCCCATAATAAGTAATAGTAATAACCGTATCAAAGTAATCGTAGTATTCCATGTCGACTTTTTCAAAACGGTCTTCACTCTTGCAGCCTGTAAATAATAATAAAATTGCAATTAATAATATAAATATTTTTTTCATCACTTGTAATCTCCTAATAATGCCAGGGCCAAAACCTCTGCATTTGTAGCAAACTTGATACACTTGCCAGCCTCACTAATGGTTCTGCCAGTCGTAATTATATCATCTATAATTATAACCCTTTTTGCCCCCTTAAGTCCAGACTCCTTGGCCTTAAACTTGTGATCTATGTTTTCCCTTACCTTTCCAGTGGTCTTGTGGCTCTCCTTTTGAAGTTTTGTCCTCCACATAGTGGCCCTGCAGTCTAGGCCCGCGCATTCTGCAAAAGATTTTGCCATGAGCTCTGCTTGGTTGAAGCCCCGCTTGGCCATGCGGATAAAATCGCTGGGTATAAAAGTCACCAAATCAAAAGATTTAAAATCAAAGTCTTCTTCTGCCAGAGCCCTGTATAAAACTTGACCCAGAATTTTTCCCCAGGCGTAATTTTTTCCAAACTTAAAATCCAGCATTATGTCTTTTAAAATTCCATCATAGGTAAAAGGCGTTATCACTTGGTCTACATATTTTAATTTTAACTGGGCATCGTTTCTCTTAAATTCGCTGAAGCACTGGTCACAGACCATGCCCTTGCCCCTCTTACATATCGGACAATTCCCTTGCAAAGTCAAGTGCCTCCTCAATTTTTATATTTAAACTCGTATTTCTCTTTTGTATATTTGTGTTTTTAATCATCTGCTTAAATGTGTCCATGGACCCCATAACTAGCAGGAGTTCCTTGGCCCTGGTTAGGCCAGTGTAAAGTAGATTTCTGTTGTTTAAAAGATAATTGGACTTCCATGCTATAAATATTACGCAGGCAAATTCAGAACCTTGGGACTTGTGGACTGTAATTGCATAAGCTAGCCTTAGTTCGCCCAAGTCTTCCTCTTCGTACTCAGCATAGTAGTCGTCTGAGAATAAAACCGTAACGGTCCTTAGGGCCTTGTCTATATTTGTAACAATTCCAATATCTCCATTGAAAACGCCCATGTCCTCGTCCTTGACCAGGCTCTTGTATCTGATCTTGCGTTCGTAATTATTTTTTATTTGCATTACCTTGTCGCCGACTTTAAAGATCCCGTGCTTGGTTTTTAATTTTGCCTGAGAATCAGAATTTAAATGCTCTTGCAAAAATTCATTTAAATTATCTGTGCCCAATTTGCCTTTTTTGGTCGGAACCAAAATCTGTATATCATTAATTGGATCAAAGCCATAGTAAGACGGCAGCCTTTCGGCTAAGAGCTCATAGATTGTCGACAAAAATTCGTCTTCATCAGTCTGGCCCATAAAAAATACGTCGCCAGCCTCTTTGTTAAACTCAGGCATCCTGCCATTTTTTATATCAGATGAGGCGATTGAAATCTCTGACGTGTCAACCCGCCTGTAAATATTTGTAAGTCTGGTCTTTGGAATTGCGTCGACCGCAATCAAGTCCTTTAAAACATTGCCCGGCCCAACGCTTGGCAGCTGGTCGCTGTCGCCAACGAGGACCAATGACGTGTGGTCCTGCATGGCCGTCAAAAGCCCTGCAAATAATTCTGTGTCCACCATACTCATCTCATCCACCAAAATAATATCGGCTTCGAGTTCCTCAGTTGGCAAATCATAATCGTCCTCAGACCTTGGCTTTAGGCCCAACATCCTGTGGATGGTCTTTGCCTGGCCACCTGTAGTTTCCTCCAGGCGCTTGGCCGCCCTGCCAGTTGGAGCAGAAAGTTTTATATCCAGCTTCATCTTATGAGCGATATCCATAATAGCGCGGACAATGGTGGTCTTACCAGTGCCCGGCCCACCAGTTATAATGGAAATATTATTTGTAAGGGCCATCTTGATAGCAGACTTTTGCGTCTCATCATAGGGCTGAGTCGTCTCAGCCAAATATTTATTTATAACTTGATCAATAATCGGATTTTCTTCCCGGTCCCGCATAATTAAATCCGCAGTATACCTGGCAGCTGTATTTTCCAGATAGTTTAAATCAGATAGATAGACTCTGGTGTCATTTTCAGTTGGCTCGCGAACTATGTCGCCGCCAATTACCAGCTCTGTAAAAATCCTATTTATATCGCCCAAATCATCGACCAATCTGGTCGCTGAATTTTTTATCTCCTCTTCATAAAGGAACATGTCCCCATTTAGCTGGGCCTCTTGCAGGATGTAAACAATGGCTGCCTTGACCCTGCGCGGATCATTTTTTTCTATGCCCATCTTGTTTGCCAGGGCATCCGCCCTCACAAAACCAAAACCCGGCACAGTTCTTGAAACCCTATATGGATCTTCCTTTAAAATATCTACGGCATCCCCCGAAAATTTATCGTAGAGTTTTTTCGCCACAAAACCCGTAATTCCATACTCGGCCAGCTCAACAAAAACCTTGCGACTGCCCTGGCTTTCTTCGAGCGAATCCAATATTTTTTTCAAAGTTGCAGGACCAATGCCCCTGACTTCGATCAGCCTTTCAGGATTGTTTTCAATTATGTCTGCCGTCTCGTCGCCAAAGTGGTCGATAATGTTTTTTGCAGTTACCGGTCCAATGTTTTTCACATTGCCAGCCATCAAATAATTTCTCATGCCAGCTGAGCTGTACTCCTTGTCCCTCTCGGCAGAAGTGAATTGAAATTGCTCACCGTAGCGGTCATGGTAAGTAAAATCACCCTCCAGTTCGAGTGCGTCGCCCGGATAAAGGTTAAATAAAATTCCGGTACAGGTCAGAGAACCGTCCTCTGTATCCATTACAAAGACGGAGTATCCGTTTTCACTATTCGTAAAAATTACTCTCTCAACTATACCGGAAATTTGCATTTATTTACCAAAGCCTCCTTAGCTTTTTTATTTTTTCTTTAAAATTTTATTTAAGTTCGCTTATGTCTCCAAAAGTGTAGCCCATCTCGCGCGCCTTATCGATAATTTGGCCCAAAACTTTTGTATTTGTATCTGAAACTGCGTGCAAGAGAATTATGGAGCCGTCGTGAAAATTCGAAGTGATCTTTTCAATAGCTGCTTGCTCGCCTGGTTGATTTTTAGTTTCCCAATCCTTGTAAGCAAAGGACCAAAAAACTGTCCTGTAGCCCAAGCTCTCTGCAGCTGAAAGGGTCGCTTCGCTGTATCCACCTTCAGGCGGACGGTAGAAGGGACTCATGTTTCCCCCGATAATATCCGCATAAATTTGCTCTAGGCCTTGGATATCGGCCACAAATTTATTTTCTGCCAAAGCTTTTGGTGGATTTAAATGGTTCACGGTGTGGTTGCCCACATAGTGGCCCTCGTTAACCATGCGACTAACAAGTTCTGGCTGGCTCTTTACATAGTGGCCAGTTACAAAAAAGAGGGCCTTGACATTTTTCTCTGCCAGAGTATCCAAAATCTTGGCTGTATTATTGTTGTATTCATAGCCTTCGTCAAAAGTCAAATATAATTTGTTGGCGCCAGTCGGCCTTTGCCAGATGGCCCCGTATTTTGAAATCAAACTTGCTATGCCCTCATCGATTGTTGATTTGGGTTGGCCCGGCCTATACCACCAAGACAAAGCCTTGTTTGAAAGTCCGCTTACATTTATATCGGATTTTTCAATAGCCTTTGGCGGTTCAGACTTTTGAGTGAGATCGATTGTTGTAGTTTCAGATTTTTTCTCTTCGGTTTTTGTCTGATCTTTTTTCTCTTCAGTTTTTGTCTCTTCCTTCTTGTCCTCTACCTTATCTTTATTTTCTGTTTTTTTTGAATCCTCAGAAATCTTTTCGTCTTTCTTGGAATCTTTTTTATCCTCTACAAGTAGATCGATTGTCTCAGATTTTTTCTCTTCGGTCTTTTCTTCTTGCTTTTCTTCGACCTTTGGACTGTCCTTTGAATCTTCTTTTTTATCTGTATTTTCTGTTGGCTGGTCCTTTTTATCGGCTAAGTCCTTTTTATTTTCAGCTTTCTTTGCTTCTTCGCTGGTAGACGTGCTTTCACTAGTAGACGTGTCCTTGCTAGTGGACGCCTGATCACTAACAGTCGTGTCCTCGCTAGCGTCTGTGCTTTCACTAGTGGGCGCCCCTTGACCTTGGACCTGGTATTCGTTTTCGTAAGTCCCCTTTGAGTAGTCGTCTACAATCGAACAGCCACTTAAAAGCAAGGCAAAAAATAAAATTAAAATTCTTCTTATTCTTTTCATTATACGTTAAATCTAAATAAAACTACGTCGCCTTCTTGCATGATGTAGTCTTTGCCTTCCAGGCGAATCTTGCCCTCTTCACGAGCCCTAGCCATGGACCCGTCAAGTTTAACCAGCTCATCATAAGAAATAACCTCAGCCTTGATAAAGCCGCGTGAAATATCAGTGTGGATTTTCCCTGCAGCGTCTTGGGCACGAGTGCCTTGTTTAATGGTCCAAGCCCTGGTCTCCATTTCCCCAGTTGTTATAAAACTCATGAGGCCAAGAGTCTTGTAAGAAGCCCTGACAAGTTTGTCGAGTCCTGATTCTTCCAGGCCCATTTCTTGTAAAAATTCCTTCTTTTCATCGTCGTCCAACTGAGAAATTTCTTCTTCAATCTTAACTGAAACTTCGATGACCTCTTCCTTGTGGTCAGCCGCGTATTTCTTGATATCTTCAACATACTTGTTGCCGCCTGCAATCAGGTCGTCGTAGGAAACGTTAGCTACATAAATTAAAGGCTTGGCAGTTAGGAATTGGTATTGGTTTAAAAGAGCTTTTTCTTCTGCATCAAATTCCAATTCACGGATATTTTTGCCCTCGTCCAAGTGGTCCTTGACGCGTTTTAAAATTTCAAGATTTTTTTGTAATTTCTTGTCAGCCCTAGCTTGCTTTTCAAGTTTTGTATAAATATTATCCATCTGAGCCATGTCTGATAAAATCAGCTCAGTATCAATTGTTTCAATGTCGCGAATAGGGTCAACTTCCCCGTCAACGTGGACGATATTTGGATCATCAAAGGCCCTTAGGACATGGACAATTGCGTCCGTCTCCCTGATATTTGACAAAAATTTATTGCCCAGACCTTCACCCTTGCTGGCGCCCTTGACGAGACCTGCTATATCGTAAAACTCTATAACAGCAGGCACAACCTTTTTTGTGTTGCCCAGCTTGTGAAGAACTTCCAGCCTCTCGTCAGGCACGTTAACCAAACCAACATTTGGATCTATAGTACAAAAAGGATAGTTTGCAGCTTCTGCACCCGCCTTTGTAATCGCATTAAAAAGAGTAGACTTGCCTACATTTGGCAAACCAACAATACCTAATTTCATTTATAAACACTCCTCCTCATTATTATCATAATTATACCATAAAGGCGGGATTTAAACAACAAAAGTCAGACGTCTAAAGGCCAATTGATTTTTTAAGCAAAATAAAAAACTGGCCACATGGCCAGCAAAAAATATTTTTTATTTTTTATTCGATTGTTCTTTTTTTCTTTAAGACCAAATTGCAAATCAAGAAATATACAAAACCCATGGCAAGCATGATAATTAGATTCATTATAAATTTCTTATCAAAGTCCGCGACGCCTGCGTTTTGACCGAAGTAATAATATGGAAAGGCCTTGCCCACATTTATCATCCAGTCTGGTAATAATTCCATTGGTATAAAGGCTCCGCCAGTTGTGGCAAGGAGCATAGAAAATACATTGGCAACTCCAGCCAGGACGGATTTTTTATCAGAAATCGCCGTAGCCAAGTTTACCATGCCAAGAATCGAAAGTGTAAAGACTATAAAGTTTACAGCACTTATCCCCATGTGGGCCCTGGTCTCTGGAATCAAAAGGCCAATTACCGTTAGCATAATAAGATTTAAGGCAAGACCAATAGTCGCCTGACCCAAAAACATTTGCCCGTTGTAAGACCCACTTGTAATCGGGGAAGCAATGGACCGCTTGTAAAAATCAATCTTATTTAACTCGGCATTTACCATGCTTATATTAAACATGAGCATGCCGATCATAATAAAGCCAGCAAATTTAAACATATAATTGAGGTCGACTTCATTTCCACCTTTGGCCTCTATGGAAACATTTGCAGATACATCCATCATCTCCTTGGCCTTGGCCGCATCCAAGTCATAGTACTTGAGATAGCCCATAAACTGTGATAGGTCATAGGCCGCACTTTGGCTAGATGATTCATTGTTGGTATAAGTGGAAAGAGTTGGGCCCGAATCGGAAAGAAGTAAGTCCTTGGCATTTTCATTTATTGTTAAAATGAGGGCCGCATCTTTTAAGGTGATTGCCTTTTCCTTTTCAACATCAGTAAGCTTTTTAAATTGTAAATTGTTGTCTGCCAAAAAATCCTTAACAGCATCAGAGACCTCATCATTTGCCCTGTCGTCGATTATTATGTCAACCTTGCCCTTTTTGAAAGTCGAGACGTCCAATTCCTTGGCCATATTAAAGATTACTCCTGCAAAGATACAAGCGTAAATTAAAATTGCAAATATATTTTTCTTGACCGCTTTCATAAAATGTTTAAATACTATCATAGCGATTCTCCTTCATCTTAAGGGCGGCCAGTAATATAAAGGCCAGACTTATTCCAAGAATAATAAAGACTTGTGATTTTATCCCCTCTACACTCCCCAAAGTGTTGGCCTGATAAATTCCATCCCCAACCATCTTAACAGGATTGTAGTCTGCAAAGATCCCAAAAACTTTGTTTAAGACCTGCCTAAAATAAATTCCGTATAAGCCGGCTGCTCCAGATAAAACCATCATAGTTGTTTGGACTATGGCCCCACGAGCGTTGGAAGAAATATTTCCCAGATAGACAGTCATTAGGCCTAAGGAATAAGAAAAAATTGATCCAACCATAAAAATCAAATAAGTCATCTTGTAATTGGAAATAAAATCCTCACCGAGGACATACTTGGCGTAAAGAATTGATATGGTAAGAACCAAGGACTGCATGACCATGGCGATAATAAATTCATTTACAATAGCCTTTAGCTTTGAAGACGGGCTTATCAAAAACCTCATAGCAGGCTTGGTGATGTTGGCCTGGTAAAGTTCAACTGCCGACACCCCGCTATAGGCGCACATATATGAAATCATAGCCATAAGTGCAAAGAAAAAGGATGCCTTGTAAGAAACATTTTTGCTCTTGTTTTCTATTGCTTTAGCTTGCACTGCAGCTTGAAGAGCCTGAGGATCTTTTTGGGCCCGCAAAATATTGTCTGCAAAGGACTTTAGTAGGCTAGCAGAAAAACCATTGCCTGCCAAGATTACATTGGAATCCTTGTCAATGTAGCCGGCTATGTCGCCATTTTTGAGCGGGTCTTTGTAGTCATTAGACAGGGTGAATTTAAAAATTCCCGTTTCCTCAATGTAATTTGCAGCCACATTTTCAGGACTCATATAAGCCTTGATTTCAAGCTTTGTGTCCTCGTCTGGCATGGCCGAAATCAAAATAGTCATCAAAAATAAGGGAAAAAGTATCATCCAAAAAAGTGTGACCTTGTCCCTAATAAAATTTAAAAATGCGTACTTCATTCTCTTAAGTCCCTACCAGTTAGCTCTAGGAAAACGTGTTCCAAACTCGGCCTTTCAGAATAAATGGCATCATATTTTAAATCTCTGCCTTCCAAGAAATCCATCAGGTGTTTTAAATTATCCTTGCCCTTGTTAAAGGCCAACTTATAAAGGCCATTTTCCTTTGTCAATTCGCTTACATTTACAATAGATTTTAAAGCTTCTGTCATGTCTTGGTCTGTATCCAATTTAATACTGATGAGTTCCTTGGTGGAAATCATATCCTTGAGCTCATCAGCTGTGCCCGATGCGATTGACTTTCCCTTTTCCATAATGACGATTTTTTCCGCAACTTGCTCAACTTCGTCCAGATAATGGGTGGTGTATAAAATAGTCATCCCCTTGTCGCAAAGGGTCTTGATTTCATTTAAAATAAAACTCCTTGTTTGGGCGTCAACTGCAACCGTAGGTTCATCCAAAATTAAAAAGTCCGGATTGTGAGCAATGCCACAGGCAATATTTAACCTCCGCTTCAGACCTCCCGATAATTTCTTTGGAAAAAACTTTTGATAGTCCTTGAGCTGGGTGAAACGAATAGCCTCATCCACCATCTCTTTTCTCTTGACAGAATTCTTTTCATAAAGGCCACAAAAATAATCGATATTTTCACGAACATTTAAATTGTCGGACACCACAATGTCCTGAGGAACCAAACCAATCCTCGCCTTTATATCATTTTTATCCGGCCCCATGTCCTCGCCAAAAACCTTGACGGATCCAGAATTAAATTTAAGTAAACCCATAATGCAGTTGATGGCAGTAGTCTTGCCACAACCATTGGGCCCCAAAAGAGCCAGCCTGTCCCCCTCATTGATCGACAAATCAAAATGATCAAGAGCAGTCAGGTCTTTATATTTTTTAACTAAATCTCTAATCTCAACAACCATACAAGCCTCCTTAAGCCTATTATAAAACACATATGTAAATAAGTAAATAAAAATGGGTAAAGAAAATTTAATATGATAGGATAAATATTGCATACGTGGGGGTTCATTCACAATCAATATCCGCAACAAAATAAAACCGAGGTATAAAACCTCGGTTTTGTTTTGGTGCAGGTGGCGAGGACTTGACCCTCGCCCTGCTAAAAACTCACCTTTCACTCCTTTCGATTTCTTTTCTCCTTGCGGCGTATAGGCATACGCCTCAGTCGAAAAAAATCTGCAGTTCGCAAAATTCTTCGTTTTTTTCTAGGGCGATTAAGTTACGAGCAGAGTGCTTAAGGATGGCTGTCGATATTTGCAAGTACTGAAGTGCGAGGCGTGGGGATTTACACAACTTCAGTCCCCGTGCCAAACAAAAAGCAGGTCACATAGTGACCTGCTTCCTTGTTTGGTGCGGGAAAGAGGACTTGAACCCCCACGCCTCGCGGCACTGGAACCTAAATCCAGCGCGTCTGCCAATTTCGCCATTCCCGCATATTAAATCTTGTCAGTGCTTGCAACTTATATCATCAAAAATATCTTTTTAAAAAAATTGGTGACCAATTCGCTTGCTCGTTCGCGGCGACTACTTGATTAAAGGCAAGTGTTCTCAAACTGAGCTAGCTTATTGTCCCTTTACTTTTTACACCTTTTAAAATAAATTGGTGACCCATCCGCGACTCGAACGCGGGACTCCTTGATTAAAAGTCAAGTGCTCTGCCAACTGAGCTAATGGGTCATATATGGGGTGGATGATGGGAGTCGAACCCACGATCTCCAGAACCACAATCTGGCGCCTTAACCAACTCGGCCACATCCACCATGCTTGGGTTGGAGCGGGTGAAGGGAATCGAACCCTCGTAATCAGCTTGGGAAGCTGACGCTCTGCCATTGAGCTACACCCGCAAATGGGGCTTGCTCTGGTGTCTCAACCACTGACAAAATATATTATACATTAATAAAAATACTTTGTCAAGCATTTTTTATATATTTATTAAAAATTTTTAAAAGAGTTTCTCTACTATTATTTTTATATTTAACCCTTGATTTTATGCCTTTTGTGTTGACTTAAAAGATATGAATGCCGCCACAAATACAAGGATCATTCCAATTCCTGTTGCGAAATCAATCTTATCTCCGAATAGGAAGTAACCAAAGATTGATGAGAAGACTACACTTGAGTAATTGTAAATGCTTACCTTCGAAGCAGGCGCCATCAGATAGCTCTTGGTCAAAAAGTATTGGCCGCAAGCTCCGCCGATTCCTACCATTAACATACCCAGTGCTTCTTTGGCATTTGGAATTTTAAAGCCCTTGACCATAAATGGTGCAAGGAGTACAACCGTTACCAAACCAAAGGCTAACATTACTGTCTCGCCTTCTTCCTTGCCCTTGAGCATGCCAATTATTACATAGGCCATGGCTGCAAAGAGGGCTGATAAAAATGCGACTATAGAATAGATATTAAAGTCCCCTGTTGGCTTGGTGATTATGGCCACGCCCACAAAGGCTAAGAGCAATGAGATTACATCGATTTTTGTAACTTTTTCCTTTAATAGTATGGCTGCAAAGACCACTACAAAAAATGGACTAGACTTTTGTAAGATTGCCGCCTCAGCTGTTGGCAGGTATTTGGTAGCTATAAAATACAAAAGCACGCCAAGCATGCCAAAAAATCCTCTTAAAAATAGTTTTGGTATATTCTTTTTATCCCTTACATATGGCTTGCCCTGTTTTTTTAATGAGATTATTGAGGTGAATACCAAAAATAAATTTCTCATTACAACAAGCTCAACCACTGGTACTGTCTGCGCAGAATATTTTACTGCCATCTGCATAATCGCAAAGGAAAATGCAGATAGCAGCATTAATATACTGGCTTTTTTAATATTTTCATCCATTAAAATTCAATTCCCTTTCTGGCAGGAATTCCTTCTTGGTAGTGGTGTTTGACCTCTTGAACATTGGAAACCATCTTTGCGATTTCTTGGAGTTCTTCTGGTGCATACCTGCCTGAGATTACTATATCTTTTTCTTCTGCTGCCTTTTCTAAGACGCCTTTGACTTCGTCCATTGGCAGGAGTTCATAAAACATTGCAACATTTAACTCATCTAGAATATAAAGGTCAAAGTCTTCGTCAAGCTTTTTGACAAATAAATCCCAACCTTCGCGGGCTGCTTTTTTGTCTTCTTCTTCGGCGTTTCTTTTGATAAAGCCTTTTCTGCCTGCCAAATGTGTTTCAATATTTTCAAAGGTCTTGAGGGCTTTAATTTCGCTGTATTCGCTGCCCTTCATAAATTGCATAAAAAATACCTTGCCGCCATTGCCAAGCATCCTTATGGCCATGCCTAGGCATGAGGTGGTCTTGCCTTTCCCGTTTCCTGTAATACAAAATAACATATTGTCCTCCTATTTAAATGTCTTTTTATCAATTACTTTTAAATCGTGATCGAGCTCGTAAATAATTGGGCTGCCTGTCGGTATCTCAAGGCCCATAATGTCTTCATCTGAAATTCCTTCCAGGTGTTTGGTAAGGGCTCTTAGAGAGTTGCCGTGGGCTGCTATAATTATATTTTTTCCATCTGTTAAGTCGGGTTCAATTTGGTCTTGCCAAATAGGCATTACCCTTTCAAGGGTGATCTTTAAATTTTCTGCCATAGGAACCACGTCTTTGAGATAGCGTCTGTCATTTACTTGACTTAAGTCATCATCTGCATTCATAAGTGGTGGTAGGGTGTCGTAAGACCTCCTCCAAATGTGAACTTTTTCATCTCCATATTTTTCGGCTGTCTCTGCCTTATTTAAACCTTGGAGGGCACCGTAGTGTCTTTCGTTTAGCCTCCATGACTTGACAGTTGGCAACCAAAGTTGGTCGCTTTCTTCTAATATTATATTTAAAGTCTTTATAGCGCGTTTTAATACCGAGGTATAAGCCTTGTCAAATTCTAAACCATGATCTTTTAGGATTTCGCCAGCATGTTTAGCTTCGGCGTATCCTTTTTCGCTTAAATCAACATCAACCCAGCCTGTGAATTTATTTTGCAAATTCCATTCGCTTTGGCCATGTCTTACAAGTACAAGTTTCATAAGTCCTCCTTATTTTTTACTATACAAATATTTTATCATTTATAATATTAATATGCAAACTGTATTTCTAATATACCCCAATTTTAACTAATAAAAAAGCTCCCTAGGGAGCAATTTTAGATTCTTATTTCTTTTTTGATTTTTTCTTTGTGTTAACTGATTCTTTAAGAGCTTTACCTGCTTTGAAAGCTGGAGCTTTTGTTGCAGGAATCTTGATAACTTCTTCTGGGTTTCTTGGGTTTCTGCCTTCTCTAGCTTTTCTTTCTCTTACTTCAAATGTACCAAAGCCAATTAATTGTACTTTGTCACCACTTGATAGAGCTTCTGTGATTGATTCGATTGTAGCGTTTAATGCTCTTTCTGAATCTTTTTTTGTCATTTCAGTTTTTTCAGCAATTGCTGCAACTAATTCGGATTTATTCATAAATTTACCTCCTATTATTGCTTTGCGAACAGTTTCCCTGTTCGTCTATTGATATTTTACCCCATATTGTTGGATATATCAAGCCTTTTAGCCAATTTTAATAATAATAAATTTAAATTTACAAAAATTTTTGCGTTTTTACGAACTTATTCTTCTGTAAATAGATCTTTAAAATCATACAAGCCTTCATTAATGTTTTCGCCAATTTCAAATAATATTTTATATAAATTTTCTTTATCTCGGTCGACCTCATCAAAGCCTGTCTTTTTCAAAGCCTTGCCTTCCATGGCTGCCTTAATAATATCCATTGGTCCACTGATTTTTTCAGCTGGAACAATAATCGTGAGCCTGATATCTGCCTTTACTTTCCTGTCAAGCTCGTAGAGGAAAATTTTGTCGCAAGTCTCTTCATTTTTTATGCCGGCGTTATTAATAGCGTAGACAATTTTTTCGTCGTCGTAAATTTCCATAAGTTTGAGTTTGACATCGCTTAGCAAAAATTCATTCCAAGCTTGGGTGATCATTATATTGAGCCTGGGATTTATATTCGCAATGTCCACATCCATAGCGTCCAAAAAGAGTGCCCCCTCAACTGGGTCAATCTTGGCCAAAGAAAAACACGGCTCTATAAAGCTAACCGCCTCTATATATTTGATGTCGTCGGCCATTTCTCTAAGTCTCTTAACTGTGGACTCTGCAATCGACGGGCTGCCCGGCACAACATAGCAAACGCTTTTGTCCTTAGCCTGGTCAAAAACGTATTCGGCTATGGACTGGTATAATTTTTCGAAATCTTCAATTGTCTCGTACATATAATCTAGGGCTTCAAAGTCAATGCCCTCTTCCCTTAAAAGGTCTACGCTTGGGTGGTGGACAGTTCTAAGTATTACTTTGTCCACCTCCTTCATGGCCCCTATGGCTTCAATTGTAACGGCATTTTTTTCTCCGAAACCTATCCCTGCTATAGTAATCATTATTTTCTCCTCAACATTTCAAAGTCTTCTTTTGTAAAAGACTTGGTCACAAGTAAAATTCCAAAGTAGATGACCACTGCCACTATAATTGCAGCTAGGGTCGCAAGCTTTGGTCCTATAAATCCGCCGGCAAGAGCCTGGCTATAATAAGCGCCAAGACCCATTATAATAGAAGCTATAAAATAAATTATAATTTTTTTATCCAGACTAAAGGACATGTACTTATTTACCGACGCAATGTTTAGTCCAGCCGTTATAGAATAGCCTACAACTGATCCGATGGCGGCCCCGTAGACATTCACGCTTGGAATCCTGGTTAAATAAATTGTCAAAATAATTTTAACGACTGCCCCAATTAAAAGATTTAAAACTGGTACCCTCTCCTTGCCAAAGGCCTGCATAATTGAACTGGTAATTGTAATTAGCATAAGGGGAAGAGTGGATAGGGATAAAATTTTTAAAATCAAAGCCGTCCCCTCCTTGGCCATGGCGCTGGTGGTTGGGTAAATCAAAGAGATGATTGGATAAGATAGGGAAAATAATCCAACCATACAAGGGAAGGCCAGTAAAAATGTAAGCTTAAAAATCATAGAGAGCTTGCCCTCGAGTTCCTTGTGCTCTTTCTTTTCAATCAAGCTTGTAATAACAGGTATAATTGAAACGCCAAGGGCAACCGCAAAAACTTGGGGCATATTAATTAAAGTTTGGGCCATGCCCTTGAGCCAGGCGAAACGCAAGTTGGCTTCTTCTGGACTAAAACCAATTGCTTGGAGTCCATCCATGACCAAATAAATATCAATGGAGTCCATAATTGGAACGATGGCCGCACCAATAGAAATTGGCAGGGCAATCATTATCATTTCCTTTAAAATTTCCTTGGACTCAGATGTCTCTTGAATACCAATAGTAACTTCGCTGTTTAAGTCTGCCCTGTATCTAAAATGAACGGCAAACATATACAAAAGTCCAATTATAGAGCCAATACCAGCAGCCAAAGTTGCGCCGCCAGCTGCAAATTCCAAACCCCTTGGCAAGAGCAACTTGGCAAGGACAAGGCCAGAGATCAATCTAAAGCCTTGGACCAAGACTTGGCTGATAGCCGTTGGCCCCATAATTTGCCTGCCCTGATAATATCCTCTGATGCCAGCAAGCATCGGTGAAACAACCATGGCAGGGACCAGGGCCACCATAGAATAATAAGCGCCAGGATTTTTATAAAAATTTGCCAATCTCTCAGCAAAGATAAAAATCATCAGGCCAAAAAATATTCCTAGGGCTCCCATAAGATACATGGACAGGCGCAAGATTTTTTTGCTGTCCCTATATTTTTCTTGGGCCACGCTTGCCGCCACCATTTTTGAAATGGCAACGGGGAGCCCTGCAGTTGAAATCGCCAGCATCATCTCGTAGATTGGATAAGCCGTTTGATAATAGCCAAGGCCCTCGTCTGTTATCATAGCGGTGATTGGAATCCTATAAATGGCTCCGATAATCTTTACAATAATTCCCGCTATGCCAAGCATGGCTGCGTTTTTGCCAATGGATTTTACTTTTTTCTCCATAACTTCCTCTTTCTAATAAAAAATATAAAAAAATAGAGACTGAAATCCTTCAGTCTCAAACATTCAAAAATTATTCTTCTTCAGCTTCAGAGTCTTCGCCGATTTCTGGTACGTCAGCTGCACTTGCTTCTTCAGTTTCTTCTTCAGCTTCTTCAGTTTCATGTGTTAGAAGACATACTGTTTCGTCTAAATCTGTAAGTACAGTGATCTTTTCATCTTTAACAATATCCAAGTCAGCAACTGTAATTTGGTCGCCAATTTCCATGTCGATTACATCAAGAGTAATAACATCTGGTAGGTCTCCAGGTAAACATTCGATGTGAAGAGTATTTAATGTTTGAATAAATACAGATGGTTGAACCTTGATATCGTCTCTGTTTAAGCAGTCGATAGGAACTTCAACTCTAATTGCTTCGTCCATCTTAATACCTTGGAAGTTTACGTGTAAAACTTGGTTTTTGAATGGGTGTCTATCTATTTCTTTGATAATTGTTGGATATGCTTTTCCATCAATCATAACATCTACAATATTTGTAAAGCCGGCTTCGTTAAAGACAATGTCAAAATCTCTAGCTGAAACTGTGATTGGGTGAGTTTCTTCACCTTTTTCAAATATTGCAGCAGGGACATTCTTCTCGGCTCTAATCTTCTTAACTTTATTTTTGCCGAGGCCTTCCCTTTCTTGTGCATCTATTTTTATTTTTGCCATAATGTGCCTCCTTATTTAATCCTAGCGTTTATTATACCACATTTTTTTAAAGTATGCAAATTTTTAAATAAAAATAATTATTTTAGGTCCATATATACTTTTACATGGTTAGAATCTCTTAATTCTTCCAAGTGTTTTTTAAAATTTTCTTCAAATAACTTTTCTTTGACGACTTCAATCAGGCTGTCATAGTCCTTGTAAACCTTGTCAACTCTTAGGACATAAAAGCCTTCTGGACTTTCTATTGGATCTGCGTATTCTCCAACAGGACCCTTCTTGACATAGTCCACCAATTCATCCGGTAAATCTGCTGGATCAACAGCCTTTAGTTCTCCACCATTTACAGCTGAAAATGGGTCCTTGCTATTTAAAATCGCCAAATTTCTAAAGGAATCATGCGACCTCATAATCTTGTAAGCATTGTCGCTTGTATCAGTCAGTATAATTGAGATATCGTATCTATAAAGTTGTTCTTTGTGGTCTTCGTAATAGGACTTCAAGTCCTCATCAGCGGGACTAAATTCTTTTTTATAGTCGGCCTTTATAGCGTCGACCATCATATTTTCTATAATGCTGGCTTTAAAAAACTCTTCGTCGATTTTATTCATTTCCAAAAACTTATTGTAATTATCGTGGCCACCCAGGTCTTCTATCTTGGCTTCAAAGACTTTTTCAAAGGTTTTTTCATCGATTTCTTCGTGATTTTTTTGATATTCCTTTTCAATGGTTGCCCTCATAATTAATTGCTCCAAGACGCCTTTTTTTAAAATTAAGTCCTGGCTTTCAGCTTGGTCTGTGGTCAGCTTTGAAAATTCCTCATCGGCATTGGACTGGTAAATATTTTTGTAATTTTTAAATTCAAAATCATAGGCATCTTGGCTTATCACCTTGCCATCTATTTCTGCCACTGCTCCCTCAGGCGGCTTTTTGCAGCCGACAAAGGCGAGGACAAGGGCAAGTATCAATAATATTTTCTTCTTCATTTTTCCTCCAATCCTTCAAAAGAAATTTTCATAAACTTTATCAAATCCCTCAAGGGGTTATCTACTCTTAATCTTAAAACCGGGACTACATTATCAAAGACAGCGTCGTCCTTGTAGTTTTCCATAAAAGATTGCATATTAATCTTCTCGAGCATAGTCGGTTCATACTCTATTCTTACCCACTCGCCCTTTTGACTAATACTTTTTATGAAAACTTTGGACGCCCAATTTTTAATTATACCAATATACATCAAATTTTCAAGTGACTTCGGTACTTCGTTATATCTGTCGACCAGCTCATCGATCCAATCGTCCATGTCCTTTAGGCTAGAAAGTACGGCTATGCGCTTGTAAATTTCCATTCTGATTAAAGCATCGTCTAAATAATTTTCTGGCAGAGCGGATTCGACTTCCAAGTCGACCTTGGTGTTGATCTCTTCGACAATTTCTTCGCCCTTGATTTCCTTGACAGCCAAATTTAAATACTTCATATATAATTCGTAGCCGATTTCCATCATGTGGCCACTTTGCTTTAGCCCTAGGACATTGCCAGCTCCTCTAAGTTCCAGGTCCCTCATGGCAATCTTGTAGCCGCTGCCAAAATCTGTAAATTCTTTCATGGCCATGAGTCTCTTGATGGCTTTTTCATTTAAGACCGATTCATCCTTGTAAGTGAAATATGCATAAGCAAGTTTCTCGCTCCTACCAACGCGGCCACGCAGCTGATAAAGTGTGGAGAGGCCCAGCCTGTCGGCCTCGTAGACTATAAGGGTGTTGGCATTTTGTATGTCCATGCCCGTCTCTATGATGGTCGATGTGATTAAGACATCGTATTCTTTTTCTTTAAATTTTATAAATATGTCTTCCAATTGGCGTTCTGGCATTTGTCCATTTGCGATTTGAATCCTGGCTTCAGGCACAAGCTCTTGCAAATTTTCAAGCATCCGAGACTGAGTTTTTACATCGTTATATAAAAAGTAGACTTGACCGCCCCGATTTAATTCGCGCAAGATAGCCGACCGAATTATGGAATTGTTGTACTGGGCCACATAAGTTTGAACGGGCAAACGGTTTTGCGGTGGTTCTTCAATTACAGACAAAGACCTGATGCCCGACAAACTCATTGAAAGAGTACGCGGTATAGGTGTGGCCGACAGTGTCAAAACGTCAACCCCATGACTCATCTCTTTAATTTTTTCCTTGTGCTTGACTCCAAACCTCTGCTCTTCGTCAATTACCAGAAGTCCCAAATCTTTAAAGTGAACGTCCTTTGATAATAATCTGTGAGTTCCAATTACAAAATCAATATTGCCTGCCGCCAATTCTTCAAGAGTCAATTTAATTTGCTTGTTAGTCCTAAAGCGGCTTAAATTTCCAATTCTAATTGGAAAAGATTTAAATCTTTCCATGGCCGTTTGCGTATGCTGCTCGGCAAGCAAGGTCGTAGGCGCCAGCATGGCCACCTGTTTGCCATCCATAATGGCTTTAAAGGCAGCCCTAAAAGCAACTTCGGTTTTTCCGTAGCCAACGTCACCCAAAAGTAGCCTGTCCATTGGATGGGGCGACTCCATGTCCTCTTTTATTTGACTGGCCGTTATCAGTTGGCCATCTGTTTCGTCGTATTTAAAGGCGTCTTCAAAGTCCCTTTGCCAAGGAGTGTCCTTGGAAAATTGGTAGCCAATTTCACTTGTGCGTTTGGCATATAAATCAATGAGTTCGCGGGCCATTTCGTCAATGGCCTTCTTGCTCTTTAATTTCGTGTTCTTCCATTGGGCAGAATAGAGGCCGTAAATCTTTGGCTTGGCCCCTTCCTTGGACATGTATTTGTCAATTAAATTTATATTTTCAACAGGCACATATAATTTGTCCGATCCCTTGTAGAGAATTTCCAGATAATCTTTTTTGACTTCCTTGATTTCAAGGGTGGCTACTCCATTATAAACGCCAATCCCATGTTCCTCGTGGATGACATAGTCGCCCTTGGAAATATCCTGGAGCCTGAGCTTGGACGATTTCTTTTTAGGTTTTTTTCGTCCTTTATTGGAAGCGCCAAAAATATTTAAATCGCCAAAGACAGCCAGCTTGATATCTTCATTTATAAAACCATTTTTTAAGGCAGCCAAATAAATTTTAATATTTTCCTCGTCGTCTTCTTGGCCGCTGTATCTCATCCCTAAGTCTTCAGCCGCTTCAATCAAGGCGTCGTACTTGGCCTTGTCAGACCCAACCAGGCTGACATCATAGCCGCTGTCCCTAAGGTCGGCCGCATCTTTAAATAATTCCAGATAATCTCTGGAATACCTTTGCCCGTCTCGTAAATTTATTTCAATCGCATTTAAATCGACCGGCAACTCTTGGTTCATATATTGAATATAAGTCGCCTTTAAACCCAGACCATAAAAATCTTCCGGCCTCTTTTCGATTGGGCCAGCATTTAAAACCTCGCCCGATTCAAAGAGATTTTTGTATTCAAAGTCAAAGAATTCATTCTTGCTCTTGTATTCCTTGTGGGAATAGACCGGGTCGTAAAAAATTACTGGCCTCTTGAAGTCTTCATATATATAGGACCTCTTGTCAGCGTCCAAATAAGCAAAAAATATTTCTCGCTCGCCTTGGAGGCCCTCTTCAAGTCCTTCTATTAGGCCCTTAAACTTAATAGTGTCCTCTGGATTTTTCCCAGAGATTTCATCTTCCATTTGTTTTTTTATTTTGTTTTTATCTTCATCGTCCAGAATTATTTCAAGGGCTGGAAAAATTTCACAGGCATCAATAAAATCGGTCGATAACCTAGTCTCAGGGTCAACCTTTCTTATGGTGTCGACTTCGTCGTCAAAAAATTCCACCCGAAAAATTTCCTCGCTGCTCGGTGGAAAGACGTCAAGTATTCCTCCCCTAAAGGAAAATTCCCCCTTGGTTTCTATGGAGCTGACTCTCTTGTAGCCGCTTTCGATCAAAGCTTTAAATAAATCTTCCAAATAAAAAACCTTGCCAGCCTCGAATTTTATAATATGTTTTTTGTAAGTATCCGCCCTTAGATTTTCATCCAAAAAGGTCGAGAGACTCATGACCACAAAGTCCACTTGGTCATATATGAGCGATCTGATGACCCGGAGACGGTCGTTCATGTTCTCGTCGTTAATAATTTTTAAATTATAATAAACCTTGTCGCGTGGCGGCAAGTAGTCGGCGTTAAGTTTGTACATGTCCAGAGTTTTTGCCAGGTCCATGGCCTTTTTTTCTGTGGGCATAATTACAAAATAAGATTTTTTGTCCAATATGTATAAGAGGTTTGGAAAAACTTCTTCACTTACACCACAAAAGAGCCCATTTGAATTACTCCCAATGGACTCAATTAGATTTTTAATATTCTTATCGTGTAAAAGTTTTTCCAGTACCTTCATTTACTTTTCCAACACCGATCCGTTAAATTTATTCATAACTATGTCTATTGGACTGGCTGTAAATTCGTCCAAGGCCTCGACCGCCCTGTCGATTAAATCGTCAATAATCTCATCGTCCTCTTTTGATGGGCGAGCCAAAACGAAATCAGCCAGGTCCATATCTCTTTTAAATTTTCCAACGCCCAATTTCATCTTGGCATAATCATCTGTCTTTAAATGTGCATAGATGCTCTTTAGGCCATTGTGGGTTCCCTTGCCATTTTTCGCACGAATCCTAAGCATGCCAAGCTCAATTTCTATATCATCAACCACAACTATTATATCTTCCAAGTCGGGCTTGTAGAAATTTAAAACCTCTCCCACAGCCTGGCCGCTGTTATTCATATAAGTCATGGGCTTGACCAAAATAACCTTCTCTCCATTTACAAAGACCTCACCCAAAAGAGCGTTAAACCTCGCCTTTGAAATGTCGACCCCGTGTTTGTCAGCAAACTTGTCCAGAACCATAAAGCCAGCGTTGTGTCTGGTATCCTCGTACTGCCTGCCAGGATTACCCAAGCCAATTATTATTTTCATTAGTCAAAAATTGTGGCTATGGAATCGTTGTCGTGAATAATCCTGATGGCCCTTGCAAAGAGTTCTGCAACAGAAACAACTTTGATTTTTTCTCTAACTTGTGGTAGGTCTGGTAGGGGAATTGAATCTGTAATTACAAACTCTTCCAGACATGAATCCATAATTCTTTCAATAGCTGGACCACTTAATACCCCGTGGCTGGCTGCCCCGTAAACTTTTGTGGCGCCGAGTTCTTCAAGCTTTTTAGCTGCCTGGCAAATGGTTCCTGCTGTGTCAATAATATCGTCAACCAAAATACAAGTCTTGCCTTCAATGTCACCGATAATATTCATAACTTCTGAGACATTTGGTTTTGGTCTTCTCTTTTCTATAATAGCGATTGGGAGATTTAAGTAATTTGCAAATTCTCTTGCCCTAGTTACACCGCCCAAGTCAGGACTTACTACAACAGAATTTTCATCGACCTTGTCCTTAAAATATCTGGCCAAAATTCTAATAGCTGACAAGTGATCAACTGGTACGTCAAAGTAACCTTGAATTTGTCCAGCGTGCAAGTCCATAAGAACAACCCTGTCTGCTCCTGCTTTTTCGAGTAAATTTGCTACAAGCTTAGCTGTGATTGGTTCCCTAGGTCTGGTCTTGCGATCTTGTCTAGCGTAGCCATAGTAAGGAATAACCGCATTTATCCTGCCAGCACTTGCCCTGTGGCAGGCGTCGATCATAATTAGTAGCTCCATCAAGTTGTCATTAACAGGTGCGTGAGTTGGCTGAATAATAAATACGTCAGCGCCCCTTACTGTTTCGTTAATTTCAACATTGATTTCTCCGTCTGAAAATGTTGTTACATCACAATTGGCAAGGTCTAAGCCAAGTCTTGATGCAATGTTTTTAACCAATTCTCTGTTGGAATTTCCAGTTAAAATTTTAATCCCCTTATAAATACTCATTTTTACCTCCACCTACTTTTTGAGTCCTCTTTTTATAACCCAATCTTTGATTTCTCTCTCTTCGCTTCTTTCAATTTTTAAAGCGAAGTCATCTGTATCCTTTGTCGCAACAGTTCCCGCTGCGATAAAAGCATTTTCACCCACCTTAACAGGTGCCACAAGAGTCGAATTGGAACCAATAAATGCCTTGTCCTCAACTGTCGTCCTGTGTTTGTTTTTTCCATCGTAGTTTGCAAAAACCACTCCGCAACCAATATTTACATCCGCGCCCACATCAGCGTCGCCAATATAAGCAAGATGGCCGGCCTTGGAACCTTGGCCAAAATTGGAATTTTTTATTTCAACAAAGTTGCCAACCTTGACATTGTCTTCGACCTTTGAACCCGGTCTAACCCTTGCAAAAGGTCCGAAGCTTACATTGTTGCCAATAATCGAGTCTTCCATGTCCACATTTTTTAAAGTGCAGTCGTGGCCGATTTTCATATCTTTTATCATGCTGTTGTAAATAACTGTGCCAGACTTGATCTCGCAATGTCCGGTTATTTTTACAAAACCCCAGAGCTCAACATCCTCTTCTATAATAGCCTGAGGGTCGATGTAAGTTGTCTCAGGATTGTGAATCATAACTCCAGCTTTTAAACGCTTTTTGTTTTCCCTAGCCACCAAGACTCTTTCGCAAAGAAGCAAGTCCTCGCGGTCGTTAACTCCCAGCACTATGTCTGTGTTGTCGCTTATATATGAATCCACCTTGTAGCCCATGTCCTTGGCTATATGAATGGTGTCTGTTATCATGTATTCTTTCTTTTTATTGTTGTCGTCAATTTTGTCAATGGTATCCAAGAAAGCCTTGCCAGTGTAGAGATAGATGCCTGAATTAATTTCATTGGTATACGAAAGTCCCTCTTCCATCTCCTTGTACTCGACAATGGCTTCGAAGTCTCCATCTTTACGAACAATCCGCCCGTATTCCTTTGGATCGTCCAAAACCGCTGACAAAACTGTGATGTCATTTTTATTTTCCTTGTGGTAAAAAAAATATTCTTTGATTGTATCGCTGTCAATGAGGGGCGTATCTCCATAGATAACCAGGAGGTCGTCGTCCTCATTTACAAAGTCCTTGCAAAGTTTGACCGCATAACCCGTTCCATAGGGTTTGCCCTCGCCAACTTCTTGGATGACGATTTCACTACCAGCTGCCTCAACAATCTCCTTGGCCTGGTCGTAATTTTTCCCCAGAACTGTAATGGTCTTGTCAAAACCAGCTTGGCTCACCGAATCAAGGACGTGCTTAATCAAAGGCTTGCCCGCAATTTCGTGGAGGACCTTGGATTTTTTTGACCGCATCCTAGTGCCTTCTCCTGCTGCTAAAATAATAGATTTAAACATATTCACCTACTGCTTCTTGATTGCAACTTGAATTGCAAAGTCGATTTGTTCTTTAAAATTTTCAAAATCTGCCTGGCTATCAAAAATCCTTCTTGGGATGATAAAGTCAAAGCCACCGCCTGTTAAGAGCAGGTGGTCATCGTCTGACTCATACATGTCCAAGCAGTCATAAAGGGCCGTAAACTCCTCGCCATTCCTTGTGGCCTTGAGGCCGCCTTCGACCTTTTCAACCACATAGGGCATGAGGAAGCTTTCGTTATTAATGGCCCTTGACTTAAAGGCATTTTCAATCCTCTTCCTAATCATTCTTTTAAATAATTTTGGATAGATAAAGATCCACAAGGCCGACAAGCCAGCCGCCACTCCTACATTTAGCCAGTTGATTGGCTTGGCCAAAAGGGTTAGGAGCATGGCAATTATAGGTAGCATTGCGGTTTGAAGCCACATTGACCTCTTTGTTTGTGGCTCTTTAAACATAGCCATGGTAGTAAATTTTACATAATCTTCTATTACAGGTTTAACTTCTAATCTCATATTATTTCACAACCAGGTTTACAATTTTATTTGGAACGTAAATTTCTTTTACGATTGTCTTGCCTTGGAGTTTTTCAGCTATAAAGGCATCTGTCTTTGCAATTTCAAGGGCCTCGTCTTTGTCGCAGTCGCGTTTGATCTTGACTGTGGCTTGGACCTTGCCATTAAATTGAACAGGTATTTCAATTACGTTTTCAATCGTGTATTCTTCGACGTATTCTGGCCATTTTTCTTCCAAAATCATCTTGTCATTACCCATTCTTTGATAGAGCTCTTCTGTAATATGAGGGATAACTGGATTTAATAATTGCAAGAGGACCTTGTATTCTTCTCTTGTCACACTTTCCTTCAGATAGATTTCATTTACCAGAGTCATTAGCTGAGCAATGGCTGTGTTGTATTTCATATTTAGGTAATCGTAGGTGACCTTCTTGATAGATTGGTGGAAAATGGTCCGCATGTCTTCACGAATGTCTCCATCTATCATCATGTTTTCAAGTCTGATTACGCGTTCAATAAATTTTCTAAGATTTTTTGGGCCATCTTTTGACCAAGCGGCTACTTGTTCATAGTCGCCCATAAACATTTCGTATAATCTCAGGGCGTCAGCGCCAAATTTTTCCACATATTCATTTGGATTTTCAACATTGCCCCTGGACTTGCTCATCTTTTCGCCGTTGTCGCCAAGGATCATCCCGTGGCTGGTCCTTCTTTGATAAGGTTCTTCAGTTGGCACAACGCCAATATCATAGAGGAACTTGTGCCAGAATCTGGAGTAGAGTAAGTGAAGGGTTGTGTGTTCCATACCGCCGTTGTACCAATCAACTGGCAACCAGTATTTTAATTTGTCCATATCGGCCAAAGCCTTTTCGTTGTGTGGATCAATATATCTTAGATAATACCAAGATGAACCCGCCCAGTTTGGCATGGTATCTGTCTCGCGCTTAGCGGCTTTTCCGTGCCAAGTGGTGTTTACAAAGCTATCTATATCTGCAAGAGGGCTTTCGCCTTCGTCGTTTGGCTCGTAGTTTTGAACTTCAGGAAGAGTAAGCGGCAGGTCGCTATCGTCGATTGCTTCCCACTTGCCATCCACATTTACAACAGGAATTGGTTCTCCCCAATATCTTTGACGGCTAAAGACCCAGTCCCTTAATTTAAAGTTGGTCTTTCTTTCGCCAATGCCTTCGCCTTCAATCTTTTTAATAATGGCTTCCTTGGCTTCATCTGAAGTGAGCCCTGTAAATTCGCCTGAGTTAATGAGTTTTGAAACGCCCGACTCAATATAAGGACCTTCTTCTATATCTCCGCCTTCGATAACTGGAATTATTTCCACGCCAAACTTTTTAGCGAAGTCGTAGTCCCTGGTATCGTGAGCAGGCACGGACATAATGGCGCCTGTGCCATAAGTCATCAGCACATAGTCGGCAACAAAAATTGGAATTTCCTTGCCAGTAAATGGATTGATGGCCTTGACCCCGTCGATTAAAACGCCAGTCTTATCTTTGTTGAGCTCTGCCCTTTCAAAATCGGACTTTCTCTTGGCCTCAGCTTGGTAGGCTTTGATTTCGTCCATATTTTTAATATCTTTATTGTCGTTCAAGAAACCATGTTCAGGGCTGATAACCATAAAGGTCGCCCCAAAAATTGTATCAGGTCTGGTTGTATAAACTCTTAGGGTTTCATTATTTGTAGTTTTAAAATCAATTTCAGCCCCGTAAGATCTGCCAATCCAATTTTTTTGTTGAGATTTTACGCGATCAGGAAAATCTACTGTGTCCAAACCGTCGACAAGTCTGTCTGCGTATTTGGTAATAGCCAGCATCCATTGGTTTTTGTCCCTGTGTTCAACTGGGTGGCCGCATCTTTCGCAGCAACCATCCACAACTTCTTCATTGGCAAGGCCAATCTTACAATCTGGGCACCAGTTAATGGTCATGCCTTTTTTGTAAGCCAAATCATTTTCAAACATGCGTTTAAAGATCCATTGGGTCCACTTGTAATAATCTGGCTCGCAGGTGGTTACCTTTCTGTCCCAGCAAAAACTAATGCCAAGACTCTTTAATTGCTTAGTAAAGTTTGCAATATTTTTCTTGGAAACTTCCTTTGGGTCCACGTGGTGCTTGATGGCGTAGCGTTCGGTCGGCAGACCAAAAGCGTCAAAGCCAATTGGGAAAAGCACATTGTAACCCTGCATACGTTTGACCCTTGCAACTATGTCAAGGGCTGTGTATGACCTTGGATGACCAACGTGGAGGCCTTCTCCTGATGGATAAGGGAATTCTATTAAAATATAATATTTTGGTTTTGAAAAATCATCTGAAGGTTCAAAAACTTTTTTCTCATCCCAAATATCTTGCCATTTCTTTTCTATCTGTAAATGATTGTATTCCATTTTTATCTCCTAAAATTCACAAACGCCAACTGTTCTTGGGAATGGTAGGACGTCTCTAATATTGTCAACGCCTGTCATATACATAACCATTCTTTCAAAGCCAAGTCCGTATCCGCTGTGGACTGTTGTGCCGTACTTTCTAAGTTCCAAATACCAGTAGTAATCGTCTGGGCAGAGGTTAAAGTCTTTCATCTTTTGCTCTAAAACTTCAAAGTTTTCTTCCCTTTGACTGCCGCCAATGATTTCTCCGATGCCTGGGACAAGCAAGTCACAAGCTGCAACAGTCTTTTTGTCTTCGTTTAACTTCATGTAGAAGGCCTTGATTTCCTTTGGATAGTCGGTTAAAAATACTGGTCCGTCAAATACATCTTCTGCCAAGTATCTTTCGTGTTCACGGCCAAGGTCGTCGCCCCATTCTGGATAGGCTTCGAATTCTACGCCGGATTTTTGTAGGATATCAATAGCTTCTGTATAGGTAAGTCTTTTAAATTCTGAGTTTACAATCTTGTTTAGTTTATCCAGTAGGCCCTTTTCAACAAATTGGTCAAAGAAGGCCATTTCTTCTGGGCACTTGTCAAGTGTATATTTAATAATGTACTTCATCATGGCTTCGGCCACATCCATGTTGCCCGAAAGGTCACAGAAGGCCATTTCAGGTTCAATCATCCAAAACTCTGCTGCATGAGCCCTTGTGTTTGAATGGTCAGCCCTAAAAGTTGGTCCAAAAGTATAAATATTTCTAAAGGCATGGGCCATACATTCGCCTTCGAGTTGGCCAGTTACTGCCAAGTTTACTCCCTTGTTAAAAAAGTCTTTGGAAAAATCCACCTTGCCCTCGTCAGTCTTTGGTAAATTATTTAAATCCATGCTTGTTACGTGGAAGATTTCGCCTGCGCCCTCTCCGTCAAAAGCGGATAGGATTGGTGTATGTGCATAAACAAAGCCACGTTCTTGGAAAAATTGGTGGATGGCAAAAGATAATACGCTCCTAACCCTGAATACTGCCTTGTATAAATTTGCCCTTGGTCTTAGGTGGGCAATGGTCCTCATGTATTCTTTAGAGTGGCGTTTCTTTTGCAGTGGGTAGTCTGGGTCGCTTTCTCCAAGGACTGTAATTTCTTTAGCCGCAATTTCAAATGGCTGTTTCATCTCAGGAGTTAACTTCACTAAACCGCGTACGCTAATGCTGGCGCTTAAAGATTGCCTTTTGATTTCATCATAATTTGAAAGATCAGCATCCACAACTACTTGAACGTTTCTAAAATCCGTTCCATCACTTAGCTCAATAAACATAATATTTTTTGAATCGCGAAGGTTTCTAATCCAACCCTCCACAACCACTTCTTTGCCGTCGTACTCTTTAAAATCATTTAACAATATTCTTAGTTCCATAAGTCCTCCTATTTTTTATCCTTATCCAAGTCGTAGACAATAATCTCCCTTGGCTTTATCATACCTTGCTTGCGAGCTGCCTTCTCTATAAACTCATAAGTATTTGAATTTTCCAAATCGTAATTAAGCGACTTGAGTTTGTCATTTAATTCCATAGACCTTTGGTCCAGCTCACGCTCTACCACTCTTAATTTATTGATTTCGCTGCGAACCTTAAAGTGATTTAGACCTGCAAAGAGCAGGACCAAAACCAAAATTCCCGTAAACACAGCGTTTGCCATTTTTTTAACCTTCATTTCGACCTCACATATCCAGATTCTTTGTCCAAGCCTACAACTTCAAATTCCATAAGCTGCCTTGGCGTCTGAAAACTTATAACGTCTCCAACCTTTACCTCTGTTCCCGGCTTTGGCTCCAGGCCATTTAATTTGATGGCTCCATTTAAGATAGCCTCCTTAGAAACAGTCCGTCTCTTTATAATTCTCGATTCTTTTAAAAACTTATCTAGTCTCATAATCAATCAGTAGGGCGCACATATCGTCAAATTTATCATTTCCAGAAAATTCATAAACCGCTTCTTCAATGGCCTTTAGAATATTATCTGGATTTTCTTTAAATAAGTCCCTAACTCTCTCCTCTCCGAATTCTTCTCCATTTATATTTCTGCACTCGGTGATTCCGTCCGTAATAAGTAGGATCTTATCACCTGGCTTAAATTCTGCAATCTTTTCATCGTAGTTGACTTCGTCAAAATAATTTGTAACTGGCTTACCGGTGATAGAAATTATTTCCACACCCCCGTCCCTGTACAAAAACATAGGGCAATTGTGGCCAGCATTTGAATATGAAACCGTGTTTTCATCTGTGTCAATAAGTATGTGAAACATGGTCAAGTAATGGTTTATATCCAGCCTGAGATTTAAAAACCTCCTGTGAAGTTCCTTAAGATCGTGGGCTGAGGAATAAAAGTTTTCCATATTCCGCATGGTCTCACGAACAAAAACCGTAATCATAGCTGCAGGAACCCCGTGACCGCTCACGTCACAAATGTAAGCTGAGATTTTATTTTTGCCAGTAGCTATTACGTCAAAGATATCTCCGCTTAGCTGCTCACAAGGATTGTATAGATAGTCCACCTTCAAATGTCCAAATTGACTTTGCTTAGGCAGTATCGACTCTTGAATGGTCTTGGTAAATTCCAGATCCCTCTTCATCATCTCGTTAGTCATAGACATCTTGCGTTCCATGTGCTTGCGATCGGTTTCATCCCTATAAATATCTACTATGGCATAAATCGTTCCCTCGTCATCTGTAATTGGCGATGACAATTTGTTGTAGTGCCTGCCTTCGAAAAATACGTCTGACCTGGGCAAGTCTTCCCCCTTAAAATCTTCTTCAGCCAGTTCTTCTCTGAAAAGTCCAGCTGCAGTTGAATTTAAAAGCGTGCCTATCCTCATACCCTGAGGATTAAAACCCAATTTGTTTCTAAGGGGCTTGTTGGCATACAAAACCACACCTGATATGCTAGTGATTTTAATCCAGTCGGGGATAAGATCCAATATTTCTACATTGTTTTCCAAATTAATTAAGTTAAACATGGTCCTCCCTCGGCGGCCTTGGGCCTAGCATTGTATAAAAGTAGGTCTTGATTTTGCCGTTGTATAATTTTCTATTCTTGTTTATCTCTCTATTTATAACATCTTTAATGTCGTAATCTGTAATCATATAAATCGACCAAGTAGGAATGCTCTCTATAAGTGAATTAAAATTCTCATAAGTCCTATCCAAGGTCTCGTCTGAGAGCCTGATTCCGTACGGCGGGTTGGTAATAATAACCCCGTATTCTCCCAGGTCCTCGATTTTTCTAACTTCTTTTGTAAAGAAAAATATATCGTCCAGCTTGAGGCTTGCAGCGTTTTCGCGTGCGGTCATAATCATATTGCGGTCGTAATCACTGCCCTTAATATTGATAGGCCTGTTTTGATTTATATTTGCAAAGGCCTGGTCTCTGATAGCTTTAAAATCAACTTCATTCATAAAAGAAAAATGCTCGCAGTCAAATCTTCTTAAAATTCCTGATGGAATATTTTTTGCAATCATGGCCGCTTCGATTGGAATGGTGCCCGAACCTGTAAAGGGATCCAAAAGTTCTCTGTCGGGATTCCAAACTGATAATTGAATCATGGCAGAGGCCAGGGTTTCTTTGATGGGCGCTGCCCCTTGTTTTTTTCTGTAGCCCCGCTTGTGGAGGCCAGGGCCAGATGTGTTTAAGTACAAAGTCGCCTGGTCGTTTAGCATTGAAATTTCAAAGGAATAAATCTTGCCAGTTTTTTCATAATAAGATTTATTGTAAGACAGATTTAGCTTGTCGATAATAGCCCGCTCTGTCACCCTTTGACAATCGGAGATAGAGAATAATTTTGACTTGTATGACCTGCCGTTAATTATAAAGTTGGCGTCCTCCTCCAAAAGATCCGCCCATGGAAATGCAAAAATCCCTTGATAGAGATCTTCAAAGGTAAAAGCTTCAAATTCAATTAGATTTACGAAAACTCTTTCGGCAGTCCTTAAAAAAAGATTGGCCCTAAAAATATCCTCGGCTTGGCCATAAAATTCAACTCGGCCGTCTGTAGTGGATTTTATTTTTAAACCCAAATCTGTAATTTCTCTTTTTAAAACTGCCTCCACACCAAAGTGACAGGTAGCAGTAAGGGTATATTCCATATCTCCTCCTATATATATGAACATTATAACACGTTTTATAAATAAAAAAAAGGTCGCAAGCTCATTTGCGACCTTAAATAATTATTTAATTTATCCTAGAATCTTTCAGCAACCTTATCCCAGTTTACAATCTTCCAGAATTCTGTGAGGTAAGCTGCACGTTTGTTCTTGTAGTCAAGATAATATGCGTGTTCCCAAACGTCATTTGCTAGAAGTGGTGTGAGGCCTTGAGAAATTGGTGAATCTTGGTTAGCAGTCTTTACGATTTTAACTGCATCGCCATCTTTAACTAGCCATGCCCAGCCACTACCAAATTGTGATTTGCCAGCGTTTTCAAATTCTTCTTTGAATTTTTCGAATGAACCGAATGCCTTGTCGATAGCTTCTTTTAAAGCTCCTGTTGGTTCATTTGCTCCGCCAGGAATTAATTCTTCCCAATATAGGTTGTGGTTGTAAACGCCGCCACCGTTGTTGATGATAGCTTGCTTTTTGTCTGCTGGAGCCTTGTCTAAGTTCTTTAGAATTTCTTCAACACACATATCAGCAAGATCTGTACCTTCGATAAGTTTGTTTAGGTTATCAACATATGATTGGTGGTGTTTGTCGTGGTGTGTTTCAACAGTTTCTCTTCCGATAACTGGTTCTAGTGCTTCGTATGAATATGGTAATTTGATTAATTCGATCATAATTTCCTCCTTGAGATCTTTATTATCTAATAATGTTTGTTTTCCTTACGATTAATATCTACCCCAGTTGAGAAAATTATAAACACCTTTTATAAATTAATTGTTTTCCCGCAGACAAAGCCGATTTTCATTGGTGAAAATTTGATCTCCAGTATATACAATGGCCTTGTCCATGCTATGATCTTTGATAAAATCAATAGTCAAGTCCTTGGTCTTGGGGTCCAGGCCCAAAAGCGGCTCGTCCAAGAAAACTATATCCGCATCTTTTAACATAGCGCGTATAATAGAAGCCCTGGACCTCATGCCCGTCGATAATTCTCTGGCCTTTTTGTCCTTAGCATCGACCATATTTAAAAATTCCAGAGCACTTTTTATTTCTTCCCTTGTTTTGCCGGTGAAAATTTTAATTTCATTTAAAATCGAAATCCCACCCATAAAAACTCGTTCGGGATAAGTGGCCGCCATGGAGGAAAAATTATTTTCAAATTCGCCTTCAAAGTCCTTATCAACTCGCATAAGGATCCTCATAAGAGTGGTCTTACCAATACCTGACTGACCTATTATATGAAAAATTTCACCATTTTTTATTTCGATTTGCAAGTCGGATAATATGATCTTGCCGTCAAAGGCTTTTTCTTTTAAGTTTAATTTAAGCATATTTTTCACCAAAGATTTTATATAAATATTTAGCCAGGGTTTCAAAGGCAAAGGACAAAATGATTATTATAAAAGTCACAGCGAGAAGGTCGGCCATCTCAAAAGATAGCTTGGCCATATAAAGCAGGTCGCCCAAGCCTCCTGCCGCCCCAGCAATGACCTCTGCTGTAGCCCCCGCCTTAAAGGCCAGGCCAAAGGCAATTGTAAGTGCAAACAAAATCGACTTTATAATGGCAGGTAGCTCGATGTATTCAAAAATTTTTGACGATTTTAAATCAAAGATCTCCGCCAACTCAATTTTTTCTTTTGGGATTGACTTTAGTCCATTTAAAACATTTTCATAAATAATAGGAAAGCATACAAAAAATATAACAATCATTGAGAGGGCGTTTTTGTTGGTAAAAAACAAAACAATTAAGACCATGCTAATCGCAGGAATCGCCCTCATAAAGGACAAGAGGGGAGATAAATAATCTTCCAAAGAAAATTTGTAGGAAATGTAGGCCAAAAGGCTTGCTGAAATTAAAGAATAAAAAATCCCCAGAAGCACCCTATAAGTCGTTGTCAGTATAGGATTTACCAGCATAGTCTCCTTGGCCATAAAAGCTATTCTTTGACCCACCCTATAAATTGATGGCAAAATTATCTCATCATCAATAAGAAGAGCCGCTATAGCCCATATACTTACAAGGCCTGCGGCTCCTATTATTTTTTTTATATTCTTACTCATGTATAGGTAATTTTCCGCCAATTAATTCTGCGTTATTTTCTAGCAAGATTGAGAAGAAGTCATCAAGGGCCTTGGTTAAATCTTTTCCTTGTAGGTCTATATATTTGATTTTTCCTAGGGCTTTTTCAGCAATTGGAGCCTTGAGTCCCATAATTTCTTCAATTGTTTTGGAGTAATCCTTTGGACCTGCAAGTAGTTTGTCTACCCCATCCTTGTAGGCCTTAACAAATGCGTCAACAGCATCTTGTTTTTCCTTATATACTGGTTCTTTAACAACTACAAGAGCTGTGATAATTTCTGGTAATTTTTTATCCTTCCATTCCTTGTCAATATCCAAAGCGGATTTTAATCCCTTAATCTTAGCTGGTAAAACCGTCGCAAATGGCTGAGGAACCAAAACATAAGCTTCCTTGTTTTTCTTTAGAATTGGAGCTGCTTCCTCTGGGCTACCCAAATAAATTAAATTGATATCCTTAATTGTTAAGCCGTTCACTTCCAAAAGCTTTCTCAAAATGATTTCAGGAATAGCTCCCCTGCCCATAATTGCTAGGGTTTTACCCTTAAGCTCTTCAACTGATTTCAATTCATTCATGCCAAGTAAGTCTACAACAAGACCCGCATTTGAAGACAAGGCCTTTATGTTTTCTCCAGAATTTCTGAGCTTAGCATATAAATTTGATGGGATAATATAAATATCACCTTGATTTTTCTTAAGGGCTGCGATCTGCTCTTGAATAGATGCAGAAATAATTAAATTTTCTCCCAAGACATCCTTTAAAGGAGCCAGACTCATAGCTGTTGGCCCATTCATAGCCAAAACTTTTAGAGCTTTAATTTGCTCAGTCTTATCATCTGCTTTTTTCTCTGTCATTTCTTCTTTTTTGTTTTTGTCAGACTTGGTATTTACAATAATATCTTGTGTTTTCTTGTCATAGCCAACTTCAAAGCCAATATATTTTCCCAGGTCCCGCAACTTTACATAATTATTTTGTTTTATAAGGGCAGCATCCAAATCGACAAGTTTCTCTGCTACCCCGTTGTCAAAGAGAACCTTGTTGGTTACCATACTAGCTCTTAGCTTTTCATCTTTTGCCCCCTGTAAGTCTGTTGGCAATTTTTTATAGGATTCATTAGTCTTAATTTTAATTTGACCTTTTTCGTATTCAACATTAAATTTCCTATCTGTGTTTGATAAAATTGCAGCCATGTCACGTAATTTAAAATAATTATTTCCTTCAATTAAATAACCTGCAATTTCAACTTTTTCTCCGTCAAGGATAAAGGCTTGGTAAGTACTAACTGCTTCCTTGCCTTCATCTGCCTTAAGGCAAATTGTAAAAGCCATAAGCATGGCAATTATTAATAAAAATCTTTTTTTCATTGTAAATCCTCCTTAAGAATTTATTGTATAGAATAATTATAGACCATGGCCATCAAAAAAGCAAAGTAAAATGATAAGTTTTTTTATTTATATTTGAGGGTAAAAGTTTTTAATGATTGTACGTTTTACCTTGACAAAGTGAGCAACTAATTATATAATGTGATTAGGATTACATTTTGAAAGGAGATTTAAATGAGTTTTTGTTTAAAAAAAGATAAGGACAAGTTTGATGAGTTCAATAAATTTGTCCAAAACAACAAGGATACTCCTGGTGCTATAATGCCGGTCCTCCAAGAGGCCCAAAGAATTTTCGGCTACATACCAGAAGAAATCGTTGACTACATGGCCCTTGAACTTGAAAAACCATCCAGTGAAATTTATGGGGTTGCAAGTTTTTATTCACAATTTACCTTTGAACCTAAGGGCAAACACGAAATTTGTGTTTGCATGGGCACAGCCTGCTATGTAAAGGGTGCTGACAAACTCCTAGATGAATTTTGCAAGACCCTTAACGTAAAAGCTGGTTCTACAACTGCAGATGGGCTTTTTTCAATTATAGAAACCAGATGTGTTGGCGAATGCGGCGACGCTCCTGTCGTTACAGTAGACGGCACAAACGTTCCATTTGTAGACACCAACAAGGTTCACCAAATACTATTTGATGCGGAGGAAGGTGCAAATGAATAAAGAAAAATTATTATCTATAAAAAAGGAAACTCTTCCAAAGCTGATTGAAAGACTTGATCCAAATGACTACATCGTAGATGGAGAAGATATTAGATTGAAGGGCGACTTTTATGAAAAGCAAAAAAGAATCGTACTTAGAAACTGTCAAGTAATAGACCCTAGGTCAACTGAGGAATACATAGCTCGCGATGGATATTTCGCCCTAGAAAAATGCCTAAACGAGTTAACTAAAGAAGAAATTATTGACGAAATAAAAAAATCTAATTTGCGCGGACGTGGTGGTGCAGGTTTCCCAACTGGAAGAAAATGGGAAGCTGCTTTTGTTCAACCGGAAGGACAAAAATATATAATCTGCAACGCTGACGAAGGCGACCCAGGTGCCTTTATGGATAGGTCTGTCTTGGAATACGATCCACACAGTGTCCTTGAAGGAATGGCCATAGCAGGACTCGCCGTTGGATCTGACCATGGATTTATCTATGTGCGTGCCGAATATCCAAAGGCAGTCGAAGCTTTGAAGCACGCAATTAAAGAAGCTGAAGAGATGAATCTCCTTGGCGACAATATTATGGGAAGTAATTTCTCATTTACTATTGAATTAAGACTCGGTGCCGGAGCCTTTGTTTGTGGTGAAGGTACTGCTCTTATGGAATCAATCGAAGGCAAACGCGGCATGCCTAGAAACAAAGAATTCCGCACAACTGAACGCGGACTTTGGGGCAAGCCAACCGTTATTAATAACGTAGAAACCTTTGCCAATATTGGACAGATTATAAACAAGGGTGCGGATTGGTTTACATCAATTGGTACCAAGGATTCTCCAGGCACAAAGGTCTTTGCCCTTGTAGGTAAGATCAGCCACTCAGGCTTGGTAGAAGTTCCTATGGGTACGACTATAAATGAAATTGTTTACGACATTGGCCAAGGCATTCAAAACGGCAAAAAGGCCAAGGCCGTTCAAACTGGTGGACCATCCGGCGGATGTATACCAACAGACCTCTTTGATACCGGCTGCGATTTTGAATCATTAAAGAAAATCGGATCGATCATGGGCTCTGGCGGTATGGTTGTAATGGACGAAGACGATTGTATGGTCGACGTTGCCAGGTTTTTCTTGGAATTTTCCGTAGACGAATCATGCGGCAAGTGCACACCATGCAGGATCGGTAACAAGAGACTCTTTGAACTCCTCACAGATTTAACTGAAGGTAGGGGCGACGAAGAGACAATCAAGAAACTCGAAGAGCTTTCACATATTGTTGTCGACACAAGTCTATGCGGTCTAGGCCAATCAAGTCCAAACCCAATTCTATCCACCATCAAATACTTTAAAGACGAATACAATGCCCACATTGGCGAAAATAAAACTTGTCCAGCCCACAGATGTAAGGGCCTCATGCACTACATGATCACCGACAAGTGTATTGGCTGCCGCAAGTGCGCAAGGGCCTGCCCTGTTTCATGTATCGCAGGCGAAGCAAGGAAGAAGCACGTAATTAATCAAGACAAGTGCATTAAATGTGGCGAATGTATGGCTTCTTGTCCAGTAGATGCAATAGTATTCGAATAGGAGGTCAGTTAATGATTAATTTTAAAATAAATGATATTGAGCTTTCAGTTCCAAAGGGAACGACAATCCTACAAGCTGCAAATCAAATAAATATAAAAATTCCAACTCTCTGTCACTTGGACTTACACGATATAAAGTTTTTAAATAAACTTGCATCCTGCAGGGTATGTGTTGTCGAAGACTTAAAGTCCGGCAAGATGTTCCCAGCATGTGCAACTCCAGTAAAAGAAGGTATGGATATTAAAACCGATTCACCTCGTGCTGTTAAATCCAGGAGGGCCATTGTAGAATTACTACTATCCGACCATCCTAATTCATGTTTAACATGTGCAAAAAACTTGGATTGTCAATTGCAATCCCTTGCCCACGATCTTGGCGTCCGCGAAATCCCATACACTGGTGAAATGCGTCAGCTGCCAATTGATAAGGACTCTTACTCAATTGTCCGCGATCCAAACAAGTGCATACTTTGCAGGCGTTGTGAAACCATGTGTAATGAAGTGCAAACAGTCGGCGCCCTGGCAGAAGTCGGCCGCGGTTTTTACACCCACGTTGGCTCGACCTTTAACAGGTCTATGTTTGAAACCACTTGTACCTTCTGCGGCCAATGCGTAAGCGTTTGCCCAACAGGAGCTCTGACTGAAGTTTCAAATGTAACAAAGGTTTGGGACGAATTAAATTCCGACAAACTGGTTGTCGTACAAACCGCTCCTGCAACCCGTGTTGCCATTGGAGAAATGTTTGGTATGGAGCCGGGCACTGTCGTTACAGGAAAAATGGTTGCAGCCCTTAAAAAACTCGGCTTTGATATGGTCTTTGATACCAACTTTGCAGCCGACCTTACAATAGTCGAAGAGGCAAACGAATTTGTAAATAGAATGAAGGCTGACAAACTTCCAATCTTAACCTCCTGCTGCCCAGGCTGGGTTAACTTCATGGAACAACAATTCTCAGACATGATTGATATTCCAAGCTCATGCAAGAGCCCACACGAAATGTTCGGGGCCGTTGCCAAATCATATTTATGCGAGAAGCTTAATGTAAAACCAGAAAATATGTGCGTAGTTTCAGTTATGCCATGCGTGGCCAAAAAATTTGAATCAGCCCGTCCTGAATTAGAAAAAAATGGTCACTCAGATGTTGATATAGTAATTACAACTCGTGAACTTGCAGCCATGATCAAAGAAGCTGGCATAGACTTTGTTGGACTCGAAGACCAAGAGTTCGACAATCCGCTCGGCGAATCCACAGGTGCAGGTGCAATTTTCGGAGCCACAGGCGGAGTTATCGAAGCGACAGTTAGGACTGCTTATGAAACCATCACCGGCCAAGAACTACAGGCACTTGAGTTTACAGCTCTCAGAGGCTTTGACGGCATCAAGGAAACCACAGTTAGAATTGGCGACCGCGACGTGAGAATTGCAGTTGCAAACGGACTGGGCAATACCAGAAAACTTTTAAACAAAGTTAGAAGCGGCGAAGAAAAATTTGACGCCATAGAAGTCATGGCCTGCCCAGGCGGATGTATTGGCGGCGGCGGACAGCCTTACCACCACGGAGACATCTCAGTTCTAAAGAGAAGGGCTGAAGGCATCTACTCAATTGACGAGGGCAAGCACTTGAGAAAATCTCACGAAAATCCACAAGTTAAAAAACTCTACGAAGACTATCTGGGAGAAGTTGGCGGCCCACTAGCCCACGAACTCCTCCACACCAGCTACGAAGCTAAACCAAAATTATAAAATTAAATTCATAAAAATAAAACCAAGGCAAGTGGAATCCTCCACCCCTTGGTTTTTTGTTGGCAAAAATTATTTGATTGTTATTTATCAATCACAAAAATTTTTTACATATAAATTCTAAGTCATGATTTTTTCTGCATTTAAATTTTACATGGTGATTTTTTCATTTACATTTTCTTTACCAGACATTTTATAAATCTTGACCTACAAGACTTTTTTGACCATTATATATTCATCAGTCCTGTAGTCTTCAACAAAGCCGTTTTTTAAAAATAAGTTTATAGATGGATTGTCAATTGCAATGTCATCGTAAAGCTCTTTAACTCCTTTTGACTTAGCCGTTTCACAAAGACTTTTTAAAGCAAAGTCACCGTAGCCCTTGCCCCGGTATTTGGCATGGATAAGTATGGAGACCTTATTAATTTTATCTTCCTCATCATAGCGGTAAGACATGTCCCCAACAAAATTATCATCCTCGTCCTTAATATAGGCATAAAATTTGCTATCGTCAAACATATAGCGATTGTACCACTCTTCCCACTTGTCCTTTGGAAAGGGAATCGTTCCACCGTAAGCATGGTTATAGGACATGGTTGCCTGGTCTTCCATCATCTCTTGCCTAAACCATAGGTCATCCAATTTTGGTCTGTATATCTTCATAATCTTAACTCTGATTATTTTACAAGTATCAGGGCCATTTTAAATTTCGTCACTGCTGTTACATTGTGACGGACGCCCTTAGGGAAAACAATTTGCTCTCCTGCCTTGATCCTGTGAGTTTCATCGCCCACTTCCATGTCTGCTTCGCCTTCCAGGGCAAAGATAAGTGCATCGCCAGGTGCTGTGTGGGGAGTGAGTCCCTCGCCTGCATCAAAGGCCATGAGCACAATCTTGAGATCATCGCGTGAGAACACATCGTAATTTGAAATGCCCCCGTCTAAATAAGTTATTACATCCTTTAGCGAAAAAATCTGTCCCATATTTTCTAATTTTAACATCGTGTCCTCCTTTTTATTATAAGAAATTTCCAGCAAATAAGAATCCTCATCTGCATAAATCGCGTAGGAATTTGAAGATCCAGAAAAAATCGCCTGTTCGGTCGAAAGTTTGTGGTCGCCAATCCTAATAGACCCATCCAAGTTTATATAAAGGCTCCTATTGTCATAAAGCTCCTCACTAATATCCGTCCCCTTGGCCAGGCCAAAGAGGTAAATATTTATGTCGTTCCTCTTTGATAGGCTCAAAGATAAAGTGTGGCCAGCTTTTATTGGCAGGAGGTCTTTATAAGAAAAAATTCCATTTTTATATCTGTCTTTCATATTGCCTCCACTAATTTCTTACCCATTTTTGATAAAATCTACTTATAGCTATAGATAAAAACTATAAAGCAGCTTACACTTATTAGAAATTCTTATAAGGTATTTTTATTTGCAAAAACTTATCATTTATATAAATCACTATGCTATAATAGACTCGTAATAATATTTTAGGAGGTACTTATGAGTACATGGATTTTTTTGGTCTTATATGCAATTTTAGTTTTTGTTATTTCACCAAAAACAGTTAACTTCGCTGGTTTTTTCCACGGCGTTGACGACAAGGGTAAGGAAACTTCTCTTGCAATGCTCACAGCCAGCACCTTTATTTCATGGATTTTTGCAAAATCCGTTACAAACGCTGCCAACCTAGGCGCAAAATATGGAATTGTAGGCGGTGTTGCCTACGGAGTTTACTGGCTCTGCATTCCTCTGGGAGGGCTCATGATCTACCGTTTGAGAAAAAATTATCAAGCCAAGGGCCTGGTTCCCTTTCTCACACAAAATTATGGGGCTGCAGCTGCTGCATTTTTCTCACTGGCAATTTTCATTAGACTATTCAATGAAGTTTGGTCAAACACAACAGTTGTTGGCGAATACTTTGGCGCCAGCGGATCAACTTCTTTTATAGTTGCTGCTATTCTCTTTACCGCAATTACTGCAATCTATTCGGTTAAGGGCGGCATGAGATCTGCAATTATTACAGACTTTGTGCAGACAATTATCTTTGTAATTTTTATCATCATTGCCCTTGGGGTTATACTGCCAAAGAGACCTTTTGGAGAATACTTATCAAGCGGCATTTGGACTTTGGAACACGGAGTTGACTTGATTCTTGTATCCTTTATACAAATTTTCTCCTACCCCTTCCACGACCCAGTTTTAACAGACAGGGCTTTCCTAACAGATGAAAAGAAAATGCTAAAGGCCTTTTTCATTTCAGGCATCGGTGGCTTTATTGTAATCGTTTTATTCTCACTGGTCGGCGTTTATTCTAAACTTGAGGGCCTGCCACTAACAAGCAATATCCCAGTTCAAGTTGCTGGTCAAATCGGTCAGCTCATGCTTTTATTTATGTCAATTGTAATGATGACTTCAGCTGGATCAACCCTTGACTCTTCATTTTCAGCACTTTCAAAACTTTTGGCTGTGGACGTTCCACACTTTTTAAAAAGAGACATAAGCGAAGAAAAAGCCTTTAAACTTGGAAAATTAATTATTATTTTATTTGCAATTATCGGTAACATCCCAACTTTATTTGGTACAAATATCCTGGCTGCTACCACAATCTCAGGCACCATGGTCATTGGTCTGGCACCAATTTTCCTCTTGCACGGAATCTTTAAACCGACTAAGGCCGGCTTCCATCTGTCCTTCTGGTCAGGCATGATAATCGGTATCCTCTATACCTTTAAATTAATCCCAGCAAGCTTTGCAATTGGCACAGGTGATAGCGCCATGCTCCTTGGTGTAAACCTCTACGGTTCGCTAATCTGCTTTGGCCTATATATACTAGCCAGCTTTATCTTCCCATCCACCTGCACAGATTGCTACAAGGACCGCTAAGATGATAGCAGGTAGAACTTGTCCCATCGACTACCACTTAATCGATGAAGACTTTGTAGAAATAAAATTAAATGACCAGCCCATGCTTGTAGTGGGCGGACTTTACGGCAACCACTTTGCCCTTGATGAGCTCAAGGCCATTCAAAAATCTCTGTCAGCTCAAATGATTTTAAACGGAGATATCCACTGGTTTGACAAAGATTACGAAGACTTTTTATATGTAGAAGAAAAAATTTCAGACGATTTAAAAATTGTCGGCAATGTTGAATGCGAACTCAGGAGAAACGACGACATCGGCGCTGGCTGCGGTTGTGCTTATCCGAGCTTTGCATCTGATGCATCAGTTGAAAGGTCCAACCAAATCCACAAGGAATTAAAAACTATGTTTGTGGCTAACAAGGATCTTAAAACTTTTTTAAAAGATAGACCAAAAGCTTTTATAATTGAAAACTTTGGCTTAAGATTTCTTGTAATCCACGGAGACGAAAAATCCGTCGCCGGCTGGGACAATGACAAGTCGAGACTGGCAGACGAAGACAGGCAAAGAGAGCTCAAGGCCTTTTGCCAAAAGAAAAACATTGACGCCGTCCTCTGCACCCACACCTGCAGCCAGGTCATCCTCGAATGGGAAGGCCATGTGCTTATAAACAACGGTGCCAGCGGAATGAATAGCGTAAAAGGCGGAGGAAATGGCCTCTACACAAAAGTATCCCAGGAAAAATCTGCAGGTGCAATTTACTCCAAGGAAATAAATGGTCTTTATATAGAGCTCATGCCCTTAAATTATGATAAGGCGCCCATGGTCGAATGGTTCGACAATCTTTGGCCCAAGGACAGCCCAGCGGCTATTTCCTATAGAAATAGAATTTTAAATGGTGTGTCTGACGACCTCTTGATAATCAAAAGTAAATAAAAAAACGAAAGTGACTGGATACATTTCCAGTCACTTTTTTATGGCAAAAATTAAATATATTTTTTCTAAAATTATTTTATAAAGGTCCCTTCTCTCAATTCCTTGAAGGCATGGTAAATTTCATCCATGGAGTTCATAACAATGGGTCCGCCCCATGCAACTTTTTCGTCCAGGCGGATGGACTTTAAAAATAAAACTATGTCGCCTTTTTTACCTGTAAAGCTGACCTTGTCTCCCTTGGATAAGGTAGCTGCAGTTTTTTCTTCTAAAATTTCTCCGTCAAGGTCTACTGATCCCAAAAGTGTAAATAAAATTACTACATCATCATCTTCCACTTCCAAATTAAATTCAGCCTCGTCTGTAAATTCAATAGCATAAAATGTTAATGGATGATTTGGCGCTTGGTATCCGTCAGTTCCCTTGTATGAACCAGAAATAATATCCACATTAAAGCCCTGGCCCTCGACTCTTGGCAAGTCTTTTAGCGGCTGATAATGAGGCTTTACCATCTTTAGTTTTTGTGGCAGATTTAACCAGAGTTGGACTCCTAGCATCCTGTCCGATTCTGGCAACATCTCCTCGTGCAAAATTCCCGACCCAGTGGTCATCCATTGGACTTGGCCGTCTGTAATCTCGTCCTCAAAACCCATGCTGTCCCTGTGAAGCATGCGGCCGTGCTTTAAATATGAAATCGTTTCAATCCCCCTGTGAGGATGTTCAGGAAAACCTCCCTTGTAATCGTCATAATTTTCTGTATCAAAAGAATCCAACATCAAAATTGGATCGTATATATCTTTAGTCCCGTTACCCAAAACACGAACAAGTCTTACCCCAGCTCCGTCTCTGGTCTCAAAACCCTGAGTTTTGTTTTCAATTTTTCTAATCATAGGCTTAACTCCTTTTTAATTTCCTTTTATTTCTCACCTACTATTACCCCCATATTATGTGTATAAAACTATTTTTAAAAAATCATACGCTAAAGATAGTAGGTCCTATCTTTAACTTCGTATTTTCTTAATAAATCTTGCATCTGTGCTTATAAAAATAAAAATATAAGCACAATTACAACGACAACAAAAAACCAGCCAGTGATTTACACTTGCTGGTCATAAATTTATTTTTCGCTGCCTCCTTTAAATTTATCTATTCGCAAAACTTTTCCCAGTAATTTTCTTCATGCTTTTACTCTTTCTTTGACTCTAAAGATGGTGTTTGTGTTTTCTCTGTATTCTTGGTATATTTGTTTTAGTGCTTTCATTTTTAGTACTACTATTAATTTTGATGTTTTATTTTAGTTTTTAAATTTTAACCGTCATATCTTTCATTATATTAATGTCTATTACTTTTAAATTTTTCTTTTCTCTAATTAGTTTTATTGATGCCTGGGTTAGTCTGGTGTTATCTAAGATTAGTACTAAATCTGTGTTTTTTTGTCTTAATATGTCTTCGTATTTTGACATTTGTTTTAAGGTATGTTCAAATATTTCTGGAGGCATATAGGTCCCATTGTAGTCTCTTTTAAATTCTATTATATAGGTCTTGCCGTTTTTTTTGGCTATTAGGTCTGGTCTTATGATGAAATTTTTCCCGCGAAGGGCTGGCTCTCTTTCTACTTCAAAGTCATTTTTCTTTAAGATTTTTTCTACCATTATTGCCCTAGAGTATTCGCTAACTGTTAGACTTAGATTTAGTGCTGCCAATAGTTTTTTTGGTTTTACTTTTATTATGGCCTTTCTCTCGCCCTTGTATTGATTAAAACCAATAAAGGTATCTCCTACTAGGTTAAAGTCTCCATGAGCCACTGAATTTCTTATACACCTTAGGAGGTTTTCGGTTTTTGTATTAGCGGGTCTTTTCACTATAAGTATTTTTTGGCATGAGGTACAAATTTCTTCGTGATAGTAGTCCCAGGTTTTTTTATCAATTTCCTGGCCTTGGTCAATAAATTTTACGTCGTCATCTGTCATCTCTAAGGCTTCTAAAATATAGGAAAAGAAAATATTGTCATAGGCCTTGTTTCTAATTAGTGAACTTGGCTTTGACTGAACTGAGTCGATATTTGGTATATACCAAAGTAACATTTGGATTGAGTCTAGGAGGTCCTTATCCCAGTCTTTTGGTTTTGGTCTATGGTCGATTTTGTACTTTTGTGTTTTTCTATGGTCACAACATAATTTAAAGGTCATCTATTTCTCTTTTCATATTTTTTTATTCTGGATCTCTTTCCTTGCCCCAGAAGAAGAGAGCTGTTGTGCCTGGGCCTGTGTGGACACCGATGTATCTAATCATATAAATGTCTAGACTCTTGATCTTGGGGAATTTTTCCTCGATCATTTTCTTTACAAATTCTGCGTCTTCTGGGCAATTTGAATGGGCTATTACAACTGCATCATCATAATCCAAACCCTTGTCTGCCCTTTCTTCCATTACGTTAACCAAAGTCTTCAAAGCTTTTTTTCTGCCCATAACCTTCTTGCGAGGAACGAGTTTTCCTTGGTCAGACACGTCCATAAAGGGATATATATTTAAGGAGCTGCCAAGAACCATTTGTGCTTTTGTGATCCTGCCTCCACGGTAATAACTTGTCAAGTCGCCTGATGTGAATAAATGATTTACCTTTAGGGCGTTTTCATTTAAATAATTGTAAACTTCTTCTGCTGACCAGCCTTGATTTTTTAATTCCACGGCCTTCATAACGAGCAGGGTTTGTCCGCCTGAAATCGAAGTTCCATCCACTGGGTAAACACGAGTTTCGCCGTATTCTTCATTTAAAATATCCGCAGCCCTTTGAACGCTGGTTTGAGTTTGAGAAAGTCCTGATGAAATATCGATATTGATAATATCATAGCCTTGGTCCAAATATGGTTTCCAGGCTTCCAAGTATTGGTTAGTGTTATTGGATGCTGTTGTCGGGTAAGTGCCTTCCTCTATCCACTTGTAAATATTCATGGCGTCAAAATTTTTAAAGTCGTCCATGTAGACATCTTCGCCATGAATAATCGGATTGGCGACAACTATGCAATCGTTGCCATAAATGTAATCTGCTGAAACATCAGCTGTTGGTGTTGTGCAAATTTTAAATTCTCTCATTGTTATTTTCTCCTAAATTATTGTTAGCAAGGCATTCCATCTTTACTTGCTTCATTATTTTTATAACTGCAAAAAATACTATAATCGAGCTCAATACATCGCTAATTGTGTAGGCCCACCAAAATCCATCTACGCCATAAAATAGAGGCAGGATATAAATAAGTGGTAGCAAAATAATAAATTGCCTCAAGAGCGATGTGATTGATGCTGTCCTTGGCCTTTTTACCGCTTGGAAAAATGCCGTTCCTGCTATAGATATACCCAAAAATGGGGACGCATACATAGATTTTTTTAATCCACTTGCTGCCAGCTCCAAGACGGGTCCAGTTTTTTCATTAAAGAAAATCGAACACAGCTCATAAGGCCAAATCATTATTGCCAAAAATGCCGTGACGCTTACAATCGATGCGTAAATCGTTCCCTTTAAATAGGCTTCCTTGACCCGATCATAGCTCTTGGCCCCGTAATTGTAGGCGATAATCGGGTGGATGCCCTGGTTGATTCCGTAAAGGGGCATAAATAAAACACTCGAAATCCCCATTACAATTGACATGGCCGAAAGCCCTGTAGCCCCAGCATATCTCTTTAGATTTAAGTTTATAAACATCATCAAAAATGAGTTGGCAACATTTATTAAAAATAAGGGCAGACCGTTTTCAAAAATATCTCCGACCAATTTGCCTTCAAGCTTCATATAATGCTTGCTGAGTTTTAAAATGTGCTTATCCTTTATAAAGTACATTAAAACCCAAATCATGCTTACATATTGGCTGATGACAGTCGCAATAGCTGCGCCCTTGACTCCCATGTCCAAAGCAAAGATAAATATCGGGTCCAGGATAATATTTAAAAATACTCCGATCAAAATCGTGGTCATGGCTGCCCGTGAATCACCGGCCGCCCTGATGAAGTTGTTTAAGCCAAAGCCGATTAAAATTGCCGGTATACCTGGAATTGTGTAATCAAAATATGTCGCTGCATATTTGTAGTTGGATTCGGTCGGTCCCAATAGATTAATTATTTGCTCTTTAAAAATAAATAAAATTATAGGAATAAAGATTGCAAAAATTATTAAAAGATAAAGGGATATATTTAAATATTTTTCCGCCTTCTCTTTATTTTTTTCACCCAAGGATATACTCATAAGCGTGCTGCCTCCGCTTGAAGCAAGCATCTGCAAGCTCATGATTATCATTTGTATGGGCATAATCAAATAGACTCCGCCAATGGCAAGCTCGTTAACTCCCTGGCCAATAAAAACCCTGTCAACCACGCTGTACAAGGCGTTGGCCAGCATGGCAATTATACTTGGTATGGAGAGTTTCCAGACCAAAGTGGATATGGGCTGGGTCCCTAGTCCATGTTCCTTGTCTTTCATACTTTTCCTCTTTCTAATTAAATAAGCCTCCACAAAAGTAAGTGGGACTTGTTTCTTTAAAATAACTTATATGTAATTATAACAAATTATAGGCTCATATGCAATTAAAAAGAGGGTTGGCTAACCCTCTTTGAAATTCATAAAATTTATTTATTTTTTTCGCTTGGTCTAATTTGTCTAGCCAAAAGCGGAGTGATAATTGCTGTTGCAATTACGCAAAGGGCCACGATGGCGCTTGCTTGAGAAGCGTACTCTGCAATCTCAGGATTTGAATCCAGCATTAGGAAAGGCACGCTCGCAGACAAACCTGCAGCCGAACAAATTGCGATTGATGAAAAGCCGTCTCTCTTTTGAACCAAGCGTTCATAGCCATACATAGGTAGGGCTGATAGCAGATAGAAAAGTACCAGCATTACCAGTCCTGGTAGACCAGCCTTGGCGGCTTCAATCAAGTGAATTTTTGCTCCCACTGACCAACCCAGCATCAAAATCATAAAGCTCATGCCGCTTGATAAAAATTTCCCAAGGTCTGGGTCAAGGTTTCCAATTGCAATCCCTGCGATAAGTGGGATTAAGGTCGAAATGATCGGCATAAAATCCATTTGCGTTGGCATGGTGAGCCCGTAGATAAACATTGGAATAAATGGCAGGGCAAAGATTGATACAAAGCCAAAGGCCAATTGGTCGGTTTCATCTCCCATGTCCTCACTTAGGGCGAGGAAAAGTGATGGGTTGATGGATGTCAGTGCGCATATAAAAGCGATTGCACTTAGGCCCCAAAAACCTTCAAGGCCAAAGATTTTTACAAATAAAACTCCGCAGACGGTGTTAATTAAAATTCTAAAAATCAAAAGCAGGCCAAAGCGTTTTACAATATTTTTTATGAGTGAAAGTTTAATCCCGCAGCCAGACATAAAAACGGCTGCGCCCAGGACGAAGTTCAAAGACCCGCCTGCAAAAAATCCTTCAGTGAGTCCTCCTATATGAAACAGATTTGGCACAAAGGTGTTTATCAAAGCTGAAATCAGCATAGGGATCAAAAGGGTCCCGCCTGGAATTTTTTTCATTAATTTCATAGTCTACCTCCTTTTGGCAAGAATTTTTCTCGCCTATGTAAGGATGATTGGATCATCCATTTGTAATGAGCTTACAAACCCAGATTGGCGTCGGCTGTGAAAATCAAATCGCCATCGCCTTCTGATTTTCTGCTAATAAATCCCTGCATGCCAATCATGGCAGCATTGTCTGAAGTGTACTTTGGTAGAGGATACAAGACTTTTATACCATGCTTGTCCCCCTCTTTTTGCAAGGCCTCGCGTATGGCCTTGTTGTTTGAAACACCACCTGAAATTGCAATTATCTTTCTATTTTTTTCCAGGCAGGCCCTAATGGTCTTTTCGACAAGAACATCTATAACCGCATCTTGAAAGCTCTTGGCCAGGTCATTTACATTTATCTCATGGCCCTTCATCTTTTCTGTGTTTATGTGGTTGATAACAGCCGTCTTGAGACCTGAAAAAGAAAAGTCGTAGGAATCTTTTTCCAGCCAGACGCGGGGAAAATCTATAGTCGCTTGACCATCCAAAGCTGCCTTTTCAAGTTGGGCTCCTCCCGGATAGCCAAAACCAATTACACGAGCAACCTTGTCAAAGGCTTCACCACAAGCGTCGTCTCTGGTCTCGCCCATCTTGTCGAAGTCATCGTAGTCCTTGACGTCGATAATATATGAGTGGCCACCGGAAATTACAAGTGCAATATAAGGTGGCTCCAAGTCTTTATGTGTAATGTAGTTGCTAGCTATGTGGCCCTTCATGTGGTTAACCGGCACGATTGGAATATTGTTTGCAAGGGCAAGAGCCTTTGCGTACGAAACTCCAACCAAAAGTGCGCCAATAAGTCCTGGTCCTTGGGTGACAGTAATAAAATCAATATCATCCAAAGTGACATCAGCGTCCTTCAGTGCCTTGTCGATTACAAGAGAAATCGCCTCAATGTGCATACGGCTAGCAATCTCCGGGACCACTCCACCGTAGACGACATGGGTATCAATCTGGCTTGCAATTACATTTGAAAGCACCTCTCTATTTTCTTTTACAACCGCAACGCTGGTTTCGTCGCAGCTGGTTTCTATAGCTAAAGTTAACATCTCTCTTCCCTCTTCATCAAAATCGCATCCCCGTCAGGATAATAATTTTTTCGCCTGGCATATTCTGTAAATTCGCAGGCCTTGTAAAAATTAATCGCTCCAAAATTATTTTCATTCACATCCAAATAAATAGTACCGTCAATTGCATTTATTATTTCTGTGGCTAATCCCTGCCTCTTGTGGGCCGCATCGACTGCTATAAAAATAATCTCCACTTCATTTATGACCTCCGTATAAATCATATAGGCCAAATTTCTTATGCCGATAATTTTATAAGGGGCCTTAAAATCCTTTGAGGATAAATTTTTGCCAAAGGTCTCATGGTGAATTGCATTTACCCAGGCAAAATCGTTTTCATTTAAAATCTCAATCATTTGCTGACAATTTCTTCCTTGGTCTTTAGGTAATTTAAAGTTGAGGACATATAGTCTTCGTAATCTTTTTCGTCCACGTCAAGGCTGGCTCTGGCCAGTCCCTTGACAGACAAATAAATATCCTTATCGACTGCTAGCTTGTAACCCTTGGCCTCCAATTTGTCCTTATATTTTAAAAGTCCTTCGCCAAAGACTAAGCGGCCTTCTCCATCTGGCAATTCATTTATCTCATAAACTGCCGAGTCGATTATTCCGTCAGAAAAATAAACCCTGTCCCTGCGTGCGTCAATCATTGCACAGGCATTTTCAGTATATGATTCAGCGATAATTGCCTTTAGAGTGTCCACTGGTATGATGGGTTTTTTTAGGGAATAGCTGATGGCTTTTGCCGCAGCCATGCCAACGCGGAGACCCGTAAAAGACCCCGGCCCATTTAAAATGCTAATGGCGTCTATGTCTTTCATGTCCAAATCTATATAAGTAAAGGCATCGTCAATCATTTTAAAAATCGTTTCCGATTGTCTGATGCCGCCTTCTATACCGATTGATATTAGGCTCTCGCCATCCTTGGTCACGCTAACGCCCGTTCCGGCTGTCCCCGTTAAAAGATTTAAAATAATCATAAGACCTCTCCCTTTAATGGCCCGTCAACTTCCACCAGTCTGCCGTCTTCTCCGTCCCGGCTAAAAATGATGGATAAATCGTAGGGCTCATCGCCTAAAATTTCTGGCCACTCGATTAGCTTGATTGAATCATCGTCCAAAATTTCTTCTATGCCAATGCCAAGGGCTTCCTCGTAAGATTTCAGTCTATACAAATCCAAATGTGAAATCACTTGGTCGCCTTCATAAATATTTACCAGGCCAAAAGAAGGGCTCTTGGCATCAGTCCCCAGTGCCTTGGCAAAGGCCTTGGCAAAGGTTGTCTTGCCCGTCCCCAGATCTCCCTTCAAAAATATAATTGCGCCTGGACTGACCAGGCTTGCAATTTTTTCTGCAAATTTATTTGTATCTTCAAGATTTTTTAATTTAATCATGGTCTTCTTTCTTCATGAGCAAGTAGCCCTTAATAAATTCGTCTATATCTCCGTCCATAACGGCCTTGGTGTCACCAGTTTCCACATTTGTCCTGTGGTCCTTAACCATTTGGTAAGGGTGAAAAACATAGGACCTGATCTGGCTGCCCCATTCAATTTTTGAATAGTTTCCTGCCAGCTCGTCGATTTTCTCCTTGCGTTCTTCTTCCTTGAGGGCAATCAGCTTACCGGTCAAAATCTTCATGGCAACTTCCTTGTTTTTAAGTTGGCTGCGCTCGTTTTGACAGCTGACTACAATGCCCGTCGGTATGTGCTTGATGCGGACTGCTGAGTCAGTTGTGTTGACCGATTGGCCGCCGGCACCACTTGACCTGTAGGTATTTATCTCCAAGTCATTTTCGTTGATGTCTACCACAATGTCGTCGTCAAGATTTGGCATGACATCCACGCTTGCAAAAGACGTGTGGCGTTTGCGGGCCGTATCAAATGGCGATATGCGGACTAATCTATGAACGCCCTTCTCCCCCTTCAAATATCCATAGGCATTGCGGCCTTCAAAGAGCATGGTGACGGATTTTATTCCGCCCTCGGTGTCGTTTAAAAGATCCAAGACCGTTACCTTGTAATGATGGTCGTCGCCCCAGCGCTTGTACATCCGCATGAGCATCTCGGTCCAGTCTTGGGCCTCCAAGCCGCCTGCACCAGAGTGAATTTGCATAACAGCGGACTGGGAATCGTAATCACCCGTTAAAAGTTGGGTCAGTGAATAGTCGTCGACTTCCTTGGCCAGGTCTTTAACTCTTTTTTGCCAAAGCTTGTACTCATTCTCGTCGTCGCACTCTTCGCAGAGTTCCAAAAACACCCTGGCGTCTTCCAAGCCATTTAAGAGCTCGTAATACTCATTTATCTCCGACTCCAAATCATTTATTTTTTTCATCAAAGCTGAAGCTTTTTCCTGGTCATCCCAAAGGTTGGGCGCCAGGCTTTCTTTTTTTAACTCTTCAAGCTTAAGCTTCTTTTTTTCCGGGTCAAAGACTCTCTCCGATTCTCTTAACCCTCTCTATCATCTCATCTATCAAATTATAATCAGTCTGTAAAATCTCCATATTTTTTATCTCCCACAACAGTTTTTATATTTTTTACCAGATCCACATGGGCATGGGTCATTTCTTCCAACCTTAGGAGCGCTTCTAACAACTGTATCTTGCTTAGGTGCCCCAGCTTGGATATTTTTGTTTACCTGCTTGCGTTCAACCTTTTGTGGGTCTTCAACATGGAAGAGGTATTTCAAGAAAGTTTCTTGGATATCCTCATTCATGGCCTCAAACATTTGCGAGCCCTCAATTTGGTAAGCGCGAACTGGGTCAACTTGCCCATAGGCCCTAAGACCAATTCCGGTTTTTAATTGGTCCATGGCGTCTATGTGGTCCATCCACTTTTCGTCTACAACTCTAAGGAGCAAAATGCGTTCGATGTTTCTCAAGTTTTCAGGGCCGAATTCCCCTTCCCTTCTCTTGTACTCATCTAAGATTGCATCCTTCATCTTGGCCTTCATGTCCTCAGGATTATCTCCCAGAGGCATTGGCACGCCAAAGATGCCTTCAGTTTCGGATTTTATTTTTTCTTTTTGCCATTCACCAGTCTTTTCAAATTCAAAGGAATAAAGCTTAATCATCCTGTCTAGGACTGTGTCGATCATGGACTTAACCGTATCTTTAAAGTCAGCCCCTTCAAGGATTTTCTTTCTTTCACCGTAAATAATGGTCCTTTGTTGGTTCATGACGTCGTCGTATTGGAGAACGTGTTTACGCGACCTAAAGTTGTTGGCTTCAACATTTCTTTGAGCCGTTTCAATACGCTTGGTAATCATACTGTGCTTGAGAGGTTCTTCATCTTCGCCAGAAAATCTTTGAATCAATTCCTTGAGCCTTTCCCCACCAAAGAGCCTCATGAGGTCGTCTTCAGTTGAGATAAAGAACTTGGATGAACCTGGGTCCCCTTGACGGCCTGAACGACCGCGGAGCTGGTTATCAATACGCCTTGACTCGTGGCGTTGAGTGCCAACTATGTGAAGACCGCCAGCTGCGATAACCTTTTCCTTTTCCTCCTTGATTTCATCTCTAAATTTATCAATCAAATCATGATATTTTTTCCTGTAAGCGATAAGAGCTGGATCTTGGGTTTCTTCGTAGCCTTCGATGGCAATTATCATATTTTCATCGTCGACTTCTTTTTTAATTTCATTTATAGCCAAGTGCTCAGGATTGCCGCCCAGCATAATATCCGTACCACGGCCGGCCATGTTGGTTGCAATAGTTACAGCCCCGTAGCGACCAGCTTGAGCAACGATTTCCGCTTCCTTCTCGTGGAATTTCGCATTCAAAACCCTGTGGTCAATTCTTTCTTTCTTCAAGAGCTTGGACAAGTGTTCTGAGTCTTCGATTGTAATTGTACCAACCAAAACTGGCTGACCCTTTTCGTGGGCTGCCTTTATGTCCCTCACTATCGCCCTGTCCTTGGCATCTATTGTTGCATAGATTTCGTCATCGTAATCAATTCTTTGAACTGGCCTGTTGGTTGGAATTGCAATTACTTCCATGTCATAAATTTCTCTAAACTCTGCTTCTTCGGTCATGGCCGTACCGGTCATACCAGACAGCTTGTCATACATTCTAAAATAATTTTGGAAGGTAATGGTAGCCAGAGTCATGGATTCGTTTTGCACATTTAAATTTTCCTTGGCTTCGATAGCTTGGTGGAGGCCGTCTGAATACCTGCGGCCGTACATAATACGCCCAGTAAATTCGTCGACGATTAAGACCTCTCCATCCTTAACCACGTAATCGACATCGCGTTTCATCAGGCTCCTGGCCTTGAGGGCGATATTTATGTGGTGCATAATTTCTATATTGTCAATATCGGCCAAGTTTTCAATTCCAAAATATGACTCAGCCTTCTTGGTTCCCTTTTCTGTAATGGAAACCGTATTATTTTTTTCATCCACAAGATAATCCACAGTTTCTTCCTTGGGTTCTGTGTCAAAATCCAAGGGGCTGTATGGCTTTTCATCTGGATCAACTTCCCTGTATGATAAAGTGTTGGCAAAATTTCTGGCCCTAACATATAAGTCATTAGCCTTGTCAGCTTGACCAGAAATAATTAAAGGCGTCCTAGCTTCGTCAATTAAAATCGAGTCGACTTCGTCAACAATTGCGTAATGTTGGCCGCGTTGAACCATGTTTTCCTTGTAGATAACCATGTTGTCACGCAAATAGTCAAAGCCAAATTCATTGTTGGTCCCGTAAGTTATATCAGCCGCGTAAGCCTGCCGCCTTTCGCTCTTATCCAAGCCATTCAAAATAACTCCAACAGATAGGCCCAAAAATTCAAAAGTTTTTCCCATCCAGTTGCGGTCACGCTTGGCCAAGTAGTCGTTAACTGTAACGATGTGCACGCCCTTACCTTCAAGAGCATTCAAATAAGCAGGCATAGTTTCGACCAAGGTCTTACCTTCACCTGTTTTCATTTCTGCAATCATCCCCTTGTGGAGGACAATACCGCCAACGACTTGAACCCTGTAGGGACGCATATTCAAAACCCTAGCCGAGGCCTCACGCATAGTTGCAAAAGCCTCTGGCAAAATATCGTCAAGGGTCTCGCCCTTTGCCAATCTTTCTTTAAATTCACCTGTCTTTTCCTTTAAGGCATCGTCAGTTAGTTTTTTATATTCTTCTTCATAAGCCATAACCTGGTCGGCTATGGGTTCTATTTTTTTGAGTTCTTTAGTGGATAAATCACTAAATAAACCTCCAAACATTTTTTTAAACATTCCCATTAAAATCACCTTTCTATGGATACATTATAACAGTTGGCGGTCATTAATACAAGATATCAGCTAAATTTATCAATTAAAATCCGGCAAGCAGAAAGTAAAAAATAAATTTTGTTTTTTCTATTTTTTTGCTTCATATAATTTTTGTAGACAAAGCTATAAATATTCCTATGATTTTTGCAGCTGAGTGGTCAAATATTCCTATGATTTTTGCAGTTAAACAGGCAAAACTTCCTATGGATTTTGCAAAAGGCAAATAAAAATGGAGCCTTTTTAAAAAAGCCCCATAAAAATTTTATTATCGATTATTTTTAATTTTTTAAAAAATCTTTCATTTGATTTTGCTTGGCCCTTAAATGATCGTCTTCAGCCATCATTCTATTGTGGTTTTTTCTATTGACTAAATCAGCTAAATACCTGACAAAATACATGGCAAGTGACAGGCACAAGCAAGTGATAGCAGGGGCAAAAATATAATTGCTGTTGAAGATGCTTACCTCCCTACTGTGCAAAATTCCATACATTTGCAGGAGCCTAACTATCATATTGGACCCTGTAAGCGTCTGTGCCAATCCAAGGGCTAACATCAAAGCAGAAAATATCCAGGGTGTGTAGGATTTTTCAGATCCCACAAAATTTATCCCATCGTAGGCGCCCATGGCTGCATAAAAAGTAAAGGCAACCCCATAAACAAAAGCAAAAATACTCATGGAGTTTAAAAATTGATCCATCTGCCTTAAGTCGCTTTCAAATCCATCAGGCTTTAAAACTTCTGAATTGATAATACTAAAGCCAATTACAATGGCCAGTCCAAACACCAAAGCAAAGATAAATCTGCCCTTTAGGGTGTTGTAATTCAAAAAACCTTTATTCTTTTTCATTCCGTCCTCCTTTTGTTCCTTGTTTTTGTCAACCACTTATAGTTTTATAATACAATATGTATCCATCTCTCATATACCCAATTTGCGCGCTCTGCTACCGTTTCCCTACAAGTTAACTTAAACAAAAAAACAGCCGGGTTTTTTTGCCCAGCTGTATATATTAAATATCGTATTTATTTTTTCTCTTTTCTATGGTCTTGCCAAAGTCTTTTGAAATTAAAAATTCAACTTCATCTCCTGTGCATACAACGAATGGAAATTCTTCGCGGTTAGATGCAGCGCCATATTCTCCATCTTTATTCACTGCGACCACGCTAAATTCACGTGGGGTTTTGCCCTTGGCCCTCAGCCTGTCGTCCAGGCCCTTAACTGCGATCCCGCAAGCTTCCATAGGGCTCTTGCCTTCGCCCATGAGTCGAACGATTTCGTATGACAAGGTCCCTTTGATTATGTCTTCGCCAACGCCAGTTGCGGTTGCGCCCCCAATGTCTGAATCAGCGTAGAGACCTGGCCCAACGATTGGTGAGTCGCCAACTCTCCCCTTCCACTTCATAAAGAGGCCAGATGTAGATGTGGCTGAAACAACTCTTCCGCCACTTGCAATTACAGCGCCAACTGTGTCGTGGCCTTCGATTTCATTCCTGCCTTCTGCTAATTTTTCCAACCAGCGTTTCTTGGCAGGCTCTGTCAAAAGTTCTTCGTGCTTAAAGCCATTTTTCATGGCGAATTCATAGGCGCCTGGGCCCACTAAAAAATTATTGTAAGGCTCATCGACCAAAAGTCTGGCGACGGATACCGGTGTCTTGACATTGCGGATTGATGCAATCGATCCGTAGGACAAGGTGTCCCCGTTCATAATAGCTGCGTCAAGCTCCACAATTCCGTCTTGATTTGGCCAACCCGAATAGCCCACATTGTGAAAGCTGGGTTCCAGTTCAATTTGATTTATGAGGCCGCAAATTGCATCCTCCACGCTCTTGCCTTCTCTAAGCAAATCTCTAGCAATCTTTACGCCCTGAAAGGCGATCTCCCAAGTAGCAATAACTGTCATAATATTCCTCCTTAATAAATCTAGTATATATCTTATGGAAAAAATAGTAAAGTCCGTCCAATAAAAAATGACCTGCTGGCTTGCAGGTCATCTTGTAAATTATCTTTTAAATAAGTCAGTCAGTCTTTCAAAAAAGTTTTCCTTTTGCACTGGATCTTCTTCGATTTTAACAGTTTTTTCTAGCTTTTCAATCTTTTGACTTTTAATTACAAATTGAACTGACCTTACATTTTTATTTTTCTCTGAGGCAAAGGAAAGTGCCTCATGGTCTTCAGCAGGCAATTTTTCCCTGATTTTATTTTTAATTTCCTCATCGATATTAAGGCTTTCCTTGTAAAATTTATTGGTCCCATCTTTGAGTTTCAAAACGCCATTCATGTATTCGTTCAGGTCCTTGTAAAATTCATCAGACCCATCTTGCAAATTGAGTCCGCCCTCATTGAGGTCTTTGGATTTGTTGGTCAATTCATCCAAACCAGCCTTGAGTTCGCCAAGACCTGCTGCCAGTCTTCCGACTCCGTCTGTGTAGGCCTCTAAGCCTTGGTGGATGAGTCCATACTTTTCTGTCATAGTTGTCAGCGCTTGATTTAGGGTATTTGCTCCTTCATTCTTGGCTTGGCCAGCTAATTTTTCAATGCCTTGGAGATTTTTATTTACTTGTCCCATACCCATGGCGACTTTGTCAATATTTTCATCCAAGCTCTTGTAAGAAGTTTGGAGACCATCAAAGTATGCCCTTGTGCCTGCAATCAGACCAAGATTTGCTTGAATCATCTTTGATGCATCTTCAGCAGCCTTTACTTGGCTCATGATAATTTGCCTTTGGTCATCGGATAATTTTGGATTTTGCAATTGTTCTTGGCCTCTTTTAATTTGCTCGATCAATTTGGCAAGTTCATTCTTATAATTTGCTTCTAAAGAGCTAATATCCAAACCATTTTGGGCCATAGCAGCCGAGTAAGCGTCAAAGCTAGTTGCAGCGGAGAATTTTTTTGAGCCCTGACTTAGTTCCTGCATACCGCCTTCAATTTTTCCTGTGGCCCCTGCCAAGTCTTTGATGTTTTCTGGCATATTAGCCATGGCAGAAGTGGCTTCGCTTATTTGTCTCAGGGCTTGGTAAAATTCTTCTGAGGCCTTTATGAGGTCTCCGGATTTTTCGTCCAAGGACTTGGCTCCAGTGGAAATTTTTTCGCTGCCCTCGTTTAATTTTTCTATGGCGCCAACTATCATTCCAGTACCATCCACATAAGCGTGAACGCCGCCCTTTAATTCTTCGGCTGCGTGAATTAGCTTGTCGCCATTGCTTTTTAATTGATTTGCTCCATCGTTTATCTTAAAAACTGCGTCTTTAAATTTATCAAAATCATTTTTAAAACCCAATTCTTCCGAATCGATATCCACATTTAGTTCAAGGCCATTTATGGAAAAACCTGCAAACTCAAAGTCCTCTACATCTGCCAAAATAGATGTGTGAAAGTCGGTTTTTGGTAAGACCAAAAAGGTCAGGACCTTGTTTTCACCTTCATTTGCAAGTGTGGCCTTGGTCGCTTCTATATTTTTAAATTTATTTGTGTCTAGCTTAGTGGAAATTTGCAGGACATACTTGTCGTAAAAATCCGATCTGACTTTTTTATTTTCCTTTATAGATAAGTCAATCTTGACCTGGCCACTGGCTCCCGCCAAATCTGCTGGATCAATTTCCTTGCCATCCAGAAAATACTTGATGTCAATTTTCCAAGGCGCCTCTTTGCTTTTCAATTCGCCTTGATAGTAAATCCTATCCTTGTCGCTGGTAAATTGGATCTTATCTCCGTCCACCACTGGCTTCAAAGAGGAATTTAAAATCTTAACAGACTTGTAGTCGCCAAAGTCCTCTACTTCAGATTTTGGAAATATATTTACCACATTTATATCCTCAATCCCACCATTTTGATTGGTATTGATGTAGACGACTTCTTCTTTATAATCCTTGCCCTCTGCAAATACCAGAGCGCCTTGTGTAAAAATCATTGTAGCTGCAAGAAGTCCTGCACCTATTCTTTTAATATTTTTCATTTTATCCTACCTTTCATTAACAAAATTTGTATCCTTTGTCGTCTTTTGAATTGCCCCGTCCAACAAGTACAGGAGGCCAGGCAATACAAAGAGTACATTTACAAAGGATGCCGTAGCACCCATAGATAACCTGTAGCCAATTTGTGAAATCATCCCGTGGCTGGAGAATTTACCCAGCAAAAATCCAACTATAATCATGGCTGAAGCCGATGTCATAATGGAAACAGCAACTTGGGAAATCGTATTTTTTACAGCCAAGTCCTTGGCCATTAGCTTTCTGTTCTCGTCATATCTCTCGGTCAAAAGTATGGCGTAATCCACCGTAGCTCCCAGTTGGATAGACGAGATAATCAAATATGAAATATAAAATATCGGACTGGACCTAAAATACGGCACAGACATATTGATTAAAATTGCCGCCTCTATTGTTGCAAGCAAGAGGACTGGCAAGAGCAATGACTTGAGCGAAAACAAGAGGACCAAAAATACTGCCGATATGGCAATAATATTTACGACCGCCATGTCCTTTATAACCGTATTTTTAAGATCAAAGGTCGAAATGCCTTCGCCTGCCAAATGGTAATCGTCTCCATAATATTTTTCGCAAATGCCCTCAATCTTTTCGATAAGAGCTTCAGTCTTTTCGCCTTCGTAGTCGACCAAGACTGAAAGGATCATCCTGGTGTACTGATCTGAGTTAAACTTCTTGATTAAATCCTTGTCCAAAAATTCCTCTGGTATAGTTTCGCCAATGCTATCCACATAAGAAACTATGGACTTAACTTCAGGCAAACTTTTCAGTTCATTTGAAAGTTCCCTTTCCTTTTCCAAATTCCCCTTGGGCAAAAGCAGGGCATAATTGTCTCCCTTGCCAAATTCTTTTTCAATGGCAATTTTGTCCCTACCAACTTGGGTGTTCTCACCAAAAACATGGGAGTTGCCAAAGTAATAATCATTGTTTTGTGAGGCCAAAAAGCAAGGTATCATGACAAGTGCAAATAAAATTACCAAAAGGTTTTTCTTTTTCAAAACAAAGTTCCCCAGCTTGTCAAAACTTGGTATAAAATTTTTGTGACTAGTCCTGTCTATAAACTTGTCCATATAAAGAATTGTTACAGGCGTTAGCGTAAAGACTGTTATAAGGGAAATAAAAATCCCTTTTGCCAAGGCCAAGCCCATGTCCTGACCAATTTTAAACTGCATAAAGACCAAGGCTATAAAACCAATTATAGTAGTCAAGGCCGAGGAAAATATTGACGAATAGCTACTTACAACTGCGGATTCAATGGCGTCTCTGTAGTTGTCGTACTTGCCTCTTTCCTCCTTGTACCTGTGCAAGATAAACACCGTGTAGTCAAGCGAGACCGCCAGCAGTAAAATATTGCCCGCCGCATTAGTTACAAATGAAATTTGTCCAAAGATAATATTGGTCCCTGCGTTTATCACGATCCCTGCAACCAGACCAATCAAAATAATCACTGGTTCTATGTAGGAATCTGTTGTTAGGATTAAAATTAATATAGTAAATAAAAATCCTATAGCCGTTACAATTGCAATCTCCTTGATAGAAGATGTAGTTGACATGGCCGCATTTACAGCTGAGCCCGTCATGGCGTTATCTGGTCCAATAATTTCTCTAATGCCCTCCACCGCATCAATTTCCTTGTCAGTGTCAACTGTAATATCAATCAGGGCGCTGTTGTTCTTATAATAGTTATCCAGATGTTTTTCATCCATAAAGCTAGATGGCTTCATCAGATTTTCAAAATCATCCAACCAAATAATATCCATAACCCCGTCAACATTTTTCAATTCTTCTATAGTCTCTAATGTTTGATTGATGCTTACGTCTTTGAGCATAACTCTAACATTTGGTATCATCTCATCAAACTCTTCCTCCATTGTCTTAAGGGCAATAGTTGATTTGCTCTTTGAAGGTAAATAATCGTTTATGTGGTAGTTAACATCTACTTTTGTGTATGAAAAAATTGAAAATATCAAAAGCAAAACGTAAATGCAAACAACCATTTTTGGATGATCCAAAACTTTTTTGATATATTTGTTCAAAAATATCCCCCCTAAAAATAAATTGTAGAGTTCATTATACCCCCATAAATCGAAAACTAAAATGGCCATTTGTTGGTCAGATGTGTAATAAATATTTTTTGTTTACACACATGTGATTAATAATTCTAAAATGGGTATATAAACACAAGAAAAATAAAAATGGGGTGGATTATGAGAAACGAAGAAATTTCTTACAATACAAAAAAAGCTTTGTCGCTCGCTCTAAAAGAGATGATGGAAAAAAAAGACCTAAATAAAATAACCATATCTGAAATAACTAGGCTTTCAAATTACAACCGCAAGACCTTTTACTATCACTTTGAAGATATAGACGACCTGCTTTTATGGACTCTAGAAGACGAGGCAATGTTAAGGTTGCGTAATTTTGATAAGTCCAATGATTACAAAGAAGCGATAATCTTTGCCATGAACTATATCGAAAGCAATCAAACAGTTTTAAACTGTGCATACAATTCCGTGGGTAGGGAGACTTTGAGAAAGTTATTTTTAAAAGACTTCTATCAGATTTCCGAAGGAATTTTAAATAAATTCTTGGTTGAATCCAATATAAAAGTTGATGATGAGTTCAAAGACTTCTTGTGTAAGATGATTTCAGGGGCCACAGCCACTATGATTATAGATTATTTCAACAAAAAGCAGGACTATTACAATAACATCGACAAGGACAGGGTCGCTGACTATATATTGCTGATTGCGTCCTCATCGATTAGAGCATCTATCGACGAATATGCCAAGTCTAGTTTGAAATAAAAACTTACAAATAATTTTAAAATCTTAGCCTTAAAAATTTTTAAGGCTTTTTTTATTGGTCTAAAGCTTTTTTTCTAATTGTGACTAAAATTTAATTATTTTTGCCTACAAAATCCATTTACATTTTGTACATTTAGGGGTATAATGAAATAGGTGCACAAGATATTGTGCAATCTATTAGAAATAAAATTGGAGGAAGACATGACAAGTGTAATAAAAAGAGATGGCCGCAATGTGCCATTTGATGAAGGCAAAATAGAAATAGCCGTTTCTAAAGCCATGGCTGAAACTCAAAAAGGAATTGAAGAAGACGTCGCAGCCCTGGTGGCAAAAGCTGCTAAAGACAACTTTACTGACAAGGAATCAGTTACTATAGAAGATATCCAAGACTTTGTTGAATTGGAACTCATGAAACACAGCCCAGAAGCTGCAAAAAAATATATTCTTTACAGGGAAGAACGCACCAAGCTCCGTGAAGAAGGCTGGCAAATGTCCGACCTGCAAAAGGATATCTACAACAACAAATACCGTTACGACGGCGAAAGCTTTGAAGAGTTTATCAGAAGAGTTTCCGGCGGCGACGATTTTATCGGCAAGGCCATCAAGGACAAGAAATTTATGCCAGCTGGCAGAATTCTTGCAGGCCGTGGCCTAGACAAGTTTGGCAAAAAAATCACCCTGTCCAACTGCTATGTAATGCCCCAAGTTGAAGACAATATCGAATCCATTTTTGATACTGCAAAATACTTGGCCAGGACTTACAGCTACGGCGGTGGATGCGGACTCACCATTTCCAAGCTCCGTCCAAAGGGAGCCCACGTTAGAAATGCTGCCAACACAACTACAGGTGCAGTTTCCTTTATGGATTTATTTTCTCTAACCACATCCCTAATTGGCATGCGTGGACGCCGCGGTGCCCTCATGCTAAACATGGATGTATCCCACCCGGACATCGAAGACTTTATCGATGTTAAAAACAATCTGGAAAAAGTTACATCTGCAAATATTTCTGTAAATATAAATGACGAATTTATTAAGGCTGTCAAGGACGGTACAGATTACACCCTCCACTTCCAAGTGGAATCCACAGGCGAAGTAATCGAAAAGACCATTGATGCCCGTGCCCTCTGGCACAAGCTAGCCAAAAACAATTGGAATATGGCTGAGCCTGGCGTTTTATTCTGGGACCGCATCAATTCCTGGCACATCATGAGCGAAGACAAAAATTTCTCCTACGCTGGCGTAAACCCATGCGCTGAAGAACCGCTCCCAGCTTTTGGATCATGTAACCTATCCTCCATCAACCTAAGCGAATTTGTAAAAGACCCATTCACAGACTATGCCCGCTTTGACTTTGAAGCCTTTGAAAAAATGGCAACAGCTGGAGTAATTTATCTAAACGGAATCCTGGATGAAAATACAAATCTCCACCCACTTCCTGAACAAAGGAAGATGAGTGATGACCTCAGACAAATTGGCCTGGGCATTATGGGCCTGGCAGATATGTTTATCAAACTCGGCATCACCTACGGTTCTGAGTCCTCAATCAAACTCATCCATCAAATCGGCCGTTCTCTAATAAATTCTGCTCTTAGACAATCAGCCTTACTTGCTAAAGAAGATGGACCATTCCCAATGTATGACGCAGAAGCAGTTCTAGCCTCACCATTCATCCAAGCAAACGCGGATGAAGACGTCCTAGAACTCATCAAAGAGCACGGACTAAGAAACTCACAACTCCTCACCATTGCACCAACAGGATCCATTTCAACCCTGCTCGGATGCTCCAACGGAGTTGAACCAATCTTCCAAATTTCCTACACCAGAAAAACTGAATCCATCCACTCAGAAGACAGATACTACAAAGTCTACACAGGTATTGTCAAAGAGCTCATGGATAAATTGGAAATCTACGAAGAAGAAGACCTACCAGATTATGTAATTACAACTTCAACCTTGAACTACAAGGACAGGATCGAAGTACAAGCAGCCTGGCAACAATATATAGACGCATCAATTTCATCAACCGTAAATGTGCCAAACGAATTTACAATCGAAGATGTCGAAGGCCTCTATATGTATGCCTATGACATGGGCCTCAAGGGCGTCACAATCTATCGTGATGGCTGTGCACGCGGAGGAATTTTAATCACAGATAACAAAAAATCATCTGCTGACAAAATCCAAGAACTCCAAAAAGAAATCGACGAAATCGCCAGCACAGAACTCAAACAAAACCCAGACGTCTGCCCAATGTGTGGGGGCAAAATGATCCACTCAGGCGGCTGTGCAGAATGCACCTCCTGCGGCTACTCCCCATGCTCAGTGTAAAATAAAAATAAGAAGTGTTTCGTTTTTTCCCAATATAAAAACCAGCGATAGTCCTCGCTGGTTTTTTTGTGTGTTATGAGTGTTTTTGTGTTAAATGATTATTTACATCCACGCCGAAAAACAAATAATAACGCAACCCTATTAATATTAAATTTCTTCATTTTCTATAACGCTCTGCGTTGTAGGGTCCATCTTTATGTGGACCGAAAAACATCAATCGTCCCTCGTGGACGTGAGATGTTTTTAATTACATTCCACGCAAATTTTAATCAAATATTTTTTTATTTTATCTCCCAGACCACGGTAACTGTGTCGGACAAGTCTATGTCGTCGGCTTCGATGTCTATGTCGTAGGCATCAGGTGCTGCCATCACCTTTGGCTCCATGACGAAATTTTCTATGGGGCTGGATGTAAAATGGAGTTCGCTCCAAGAGTAACTGATGTCTTCTATTTGACCCAATTCAACTTCTGCTGCATCCGCCAAAATCTTTGCCTTGGCTTTGGCGTCTGCAATGGCATTTTTTAGCATCTCATTTTTCGCCTCTTCAGGATTTGAGACTGTATAATTTATGTCAAAGCTGATATCTATCGGGCACTTGGAGATGGCATAAAGGACCCGACCCAAGACCTTGTTGTCATTTTCAAATTTAATATAGGTCCTGTGGGAAAATTTATAGCCAACAAATCTGGACTTGTAATTACCCTCCTTATCCTTGTAGGATTCATAGGCCGTGTTAATGTCAAAGCTCGTGGTTTTTAAATCCGCTGGGTCCAAACCTGCGCTTTCCAATGTTTCCTTCAGTATCCTCGTTTGGTCAGCGGAAATCCTAATCGTATCTTCGTATTCATAGTAGGTCCCCTCTGTCGTGATCCTTAGCTTGATCGTGTCTGGCTTGACGGAAACTTGTCCCTTGCCAGTAACTGTAATTGTCCTCATAGCTTCCTCCTTTTATTCAGATAATTCTGTCCACTCGTCCATTTTTTTCTCTAATTTATTTGCCAAGTCCTTGCGTTTCATATCCAAGTCCAAAACTTTTTCGTGGTCCTCGTAGATCTCTGGCCTGGAAAGTTCTTTGTCGATCTCTTCGATTTCATTTTCAATTTTTTCTATGTCGGCCTCGACCTCTGCAATTTTTCTGCGGATGGCCTGGGACTTTCTAATCTCTTGGCGTTCACGCTTGCGGTCCTTTTGAATTTGGGTCTTGTTGACCTCCTCATATTCGTCCTGGTCCTTCTTGTATTTTCTGGACATATAATAATCAAAATCGCCCATGTAAATTTGCTGCTCATCAGGCGTCATATCCAAAACTTTTGTCGCAAGTTTTTTTACAAAGTACCGGTCGTGGGAAATAAAAATCAGTGTCCCTTTGAATGCTAAGAGGGCTTCTTCCAAAACTTCTTTACTTGTCAAGTCCAAGTGGTTGGTCGGTTCGTCAAGCATTAGGACATTGGCTCCGCTCAAAATTAATTTGAGGAGAGATACCCTGGCCCGTTCACCACCCGACAGGTCTTTCATTTCCTTAAAGACATCGTCACCAGTAAATAGAAAACTGCCAAGGAGGGTCCTGATTTCGTAGATATTCATCCGCGGATATTCGTCTGAAATCTCATCGACTATTGTGTTTTCCTCGTCCAATACCTTTAGCTCTTGGTTGAAGTAGCCGAGTTTTACCCCAGTTCCCCACAAAAATTCCCCATCGTAAGTCGCCTTGTCATTTAAAATATTAAATAAAGTCGTCTTGCCCGATCCATTTGGCCCCAAAATTGCCAGCCGGTCCTGGGCCTTGACTTCAAAATTTATATCCTTAAAAAGGTTCTTGTCAGGGAAAGATTTGGACAAGCCGACAGCTGTCAAGACGTCGTTACCCGTCCGCTGTGGTTCTTTAAACCTAAAGCGAATAGCCTGGTCGACCTTGGGTGGCTCTTCAGCTTTCATCCGAGCCAGCATTTTCTCCCGGCTCTTGGCCTGCCTATAAAATCTGTCGCGGGCGTAAGACCGGTAGCGTCTGATGATTTCCAGCTGGCGTTTTTCTTCTTCCTTGAAACTCTCATAGTGCCTTTGCTGTTCTTCAATCCGTGCCCTTTTGACCTCACGATATTTATCATAGCCCATGTCATAGACTTCGACGGACCCGTTATTGACATCAAAAATTCTTTGGGCAACATTTTGTAAGAGCAAGCGGTCATGGGAAATAAATAAAACCGCCCCTTTAAAATCGGTCAAAACCCTTTCCAAATAGGCGATCATTTCCACATCCATGTGGTTGGTGGGCTCGTCAAGTATAAGTAAGTCGGGTTTTTCCATAAAGATTAAAGCGAGTTCCAACCTGGCCTTCTCCCCGCCCGATAAGGAATGGACTGATCGGTCAAAAAAATCTTCTCCCATGCCGACCATGGCCAAGTAGCCTTTGATTTCTGACATATAAGCATAGCCGTTTAAGTGATCGTAGGAGTCCCTGGCTGCCTGATAATCTTCCATAAGCTTTTCAAGTGCGTCTGGGTCTTCGGCAAGTTCTGCCATCTGCCCTTCCATGGCCCTCATGGATTTTTCCAAATCCAAAACGTCCTGGTACTTTTCCAAGGCCAGCTCCATGACAGTCCGCTTTTCGTTTACAGAAATTTGCTGCTTCAAATAGGAAATTTTCATCTCAGGCTTGTAAAAAATCTTGCCCTGGGCTTCCAAAATTCCAGCCAAGCACTTGGCCAGGGTCGACTTACCCGACCCGTTGTCACCGACCATGCCAATCTTGTCGCCCTCGTTGATGACAAAATTTACGTCCTTAAAAATTTCATTTATATTATAAGAAAATTCTAAATCTCTAACTTGAATTAACATTAAATCACCTTATCAGCCTTCCTATGTTTACAGCGCACATAAACCCCGATGCAAGGGCCAAGATAATATGACTTGGCAGAGGGCTTATTTTTTTCTGATAAGCGTTTATAACTTCCAAAAAATATTTTACAAAGACTATAGCAAAAATCGTCGCCATCAGGCCTTCAAAGACAATAAATTTTAAAGTATAAAGGGCCAGGGCTAGGACCGCCATAATTCCCCCATAAATATTGTATTGTTTTAAAAATTTATCCATTAAAATCCTCCGATTACATAAATGTCGCCATCCAAGACCTTGTCCTCAATTTTTTCTCTCAAGAACCTAGGGTCTATAGCACGAACATGCTTATATTTTTTTGCAAAAAATCCTAAAGTCGGATTGGCAAAGGAGTCTTTGATAATTGTGACAGATCCTTGGCCAGTCCCCTCGATGTCTACGAGACCGTAGTTGCCAGATAAATAAAATAAATAGGGGTCAGCAGAATCCAGCTTATCAAAATTGTATAAATTTATCTCCTTGCCATCGGCCAGGATTTTTTTATTTTTAAAATCCTCGATATATATGCCAACAAAGTCATCTTTTTTTATAAAACCAGTCTTACGACTTAGGCCACCACGAAAATCGTGAGCCTCTGTTCTTTTATAATCTCCATCCAGGCCCAGCTTATCAATGACCTTCAAGACTCCATTTTCGTTTAAGTGGTGGTCGCCCCTGTAATAGTCTTCTGTGTCAAAGGTCTTAAAGAGATTTTCTCCGACCAGACTATAATATTTTTTGGTCATCTGCCTTTGCAAATTATTCATCTGGATGACCTTTGGTAAATTATCAGAATAAACCATCTTGTAGGGAATGGCAAAGACCTTGGCCTGGTCATTGGCATTTATAAATTTCTCCGCCCGGTCATTGGCCAGGGGCCTTTGATATAAATTCTTCCCGGCGATTATATTATCGTATTCGCGGACGCCAAAAATATAATTAGTATATGCGCGGACAGACAAGAACTCCGGCTTAAAGGCAAAGCGGTCGGACAAATAATCCTCCAGGGCCGACATATAGATCCCGGTCGACAGGTTGTCAAAAGTAAACTCTGCCTTGTCCTTAAGTGGCCGCTGCAAATAATCCGCGTAATCTCTAGGAAAAACCGCCGAGATTAGAGGCAGGCCTGCCAGCAATATTAAAATAATTATAGCAATTTTCTTTTTCATTCTTCACCTAAAATCTAAAATACAAAAATGGATTAAAGCTGCCCGAAACTATAAAGGCGGCTGAAATTATAAAGAGAATTAAAAATACAATATGTCTGACCCACGGCTTCATTTTTTCATAGAGCTTATCTGGCCAATCCGTGGCAAAAATAAATCCTAATACAAATAAAGAGCCGTATTGAAGGATTGTCGTCGCCGCCTTGACGTCTGTAAAAGGCAGATTAAAAAGCCCTGTAAAAAATGTCCCTATAATCGAAAAGTCTTCGGCTATAAAGATTAGCCAGCCGACCAAAACTATTGCGATCGTGTAAATCCGCTTCAAAAACACAGGGGCTTTGTCAAAAATTTTCGACAAAATATATTTTTCAATAATTAAAACCAGAAAATAATAAATCCCCCACAAAATAAAATTGTAATTGGCCCCATGCCAAAGGCCAGTCAGGGCCCAAGTCACAAATAAATTAAAGATATGACGGGCCGGTGCCACCCTGTTGCCGCCCAGGGGAATGTAGACGTATTCCTTAAACCAAGACGACAAAGTCATGTGCCAGCGGGTCCAAAAATCCGTAACCGATTTTGCCATATATGGATGGTTGAAGTTCTTTGGAAAGTGAAAGCCCAAGGCCCTGCCAAGGCCAATTGCCATAAGAGAATAGCCTTGGAAATCAAAATAAATTTGAAAGGCGTAGGCAAAGAGCTTGATTAAAAGCATGGCCACAGAATTGGCCGCATCAAATTCAACCAGGTTAAAGACAATGCCAAAATTATTGGCCAAGAGGACCTTTAAAAATAACCCTTGAAAAAATATCATCATCCCGTCGTAGACCGCGTCAAGAGAGTCATCTCGAGTCTTTAACTCGTCCTCAATGTCGGTGTACTTGACAATTGGTCCGGCGATTAATTGTGGAAAAGACACAATATAAAAGCTAAAGTCGATCAGATTTTTTTGCGGACCAACTTTTTTCCTGTAGACATCAATGGTGTAGGACATGGTCTGGAAGGTATAAAAGCTGATGCCAAGTGGCAGGGCCAGCTTGGGCAGGTCAATTGCAAAGGTCTTTGAAATCAGGCCTGCGTATTTAAAGGCAAATAAATTGCCCACAGAAAATAAAATTGAAATCACAAGCAAGGCCTTCCGAGTCTTTGGAGATTTCCCCTCCATCATGAGGGCCAAAAAATAATTTAAAAGTATATTTACTATCATAATAAGTAAATATTTCGGCTCGCCCCAAGCGTAGAAAACCATGGACATCAAAAGTAGCCAGGCATTTCTATACCGCCTTGGCAAAAGTAAATTAACTATCAATGTGATAGGCAAAAAGTAAAATAAAAATATAATCGATGAAAAAACCATATTCACACTCCTATCCATTATTATAACATATAAAAAGGCATAGTCCACCAAAAATAACAAGAAAAGATTAATTTCCCTGCCATCTATTAAAGGCAAATAAAAAAGGACCTTTCCGGTCCTTATAAATATTTTAATAATAAAGTTTTTTTAATTTTTAAAATTTTAAAATAGTTTCTACGAGCATTTTATTTTAATACTAAGCTTGCTCATACTTAGCAATAAGTTTTTTAAGAGTTTGAATTTCCTCTAGACTATATACTTGAAGCTCTTCTTCATACATTTCAAGTACCTTAGGATATGCCCTTTCGATTACATCCCTACCAAAGTCTGTAAGTGATAATAAATTTTTTCTTCTGTCTTCGTCGTCTAAGCGTCTTGAAATTAATTTATGTTTTTCAAGGTTCTTGATGACCAATGATATTGCAGCATTTGAATCCAAAATTTCTTCTTGAAGCTCGTTAACTGCCAATTCTCCATTATTGTGTAGGGCTTCCAGGACAAAATACTGGCTAAGCGTAACACCGAAGCGTTTAGCAATGACTTCAATCTTAGAGTCAATGTGTGCAATCATATGGTGCATACTGACGACGGTTTTGGTAATTTCTTCGTTCATAAATACACCCCCTCCGATGAATAACTTCATACCCCATTTAAGAAGCATTAAAACAAAAAACTCTTATTAATTTATTTTATTTTTTATTTTTTTATAAAAATTTTATTTTACAACAAAATTTCCAATAAAAAATAACGGGCCTTGAGCCCGTTATTGATAGAAAAATATTCTATTTTCCTGCCTTTTCATCTTCGCCATTAAATTTTATAAACTTCTATTCCTATAAAAAATTTATAAATAAAGTGATGATTATTGAGTTTGTAATATCAATTGCAAACGCTCCTACAAGTGGCAAGACCAAATAGGCCATAGGGGCCGGGCCGTGATGTTCTATAATGGAGTCCATATTGGCAAGCGCATTGTATGTTGCTCCTAAAGAAAAACCGCAAAGACCACTTGATAAAACAGCCGCTTCATAGTTTCTTCCCATAAAATAAAAGTTTACATAATATGCGTAAAGGAAAATGAATATAGTCTGAGCAATCATAATCACAACCAAGTCAAGAGCTGCATCTTTTAATTGCATCAGGTCGATGTCTATAAGGGCCAGGCATAGAAAAATATTTAAAGCTATATTTCCAGCCAAAGTAGCCGCCCTAATATTAACAGAAAATCCATTCACCTTTCCAATTGTATTAACATAAATCATAGCTATAATCATCGATGTAACATATGATGGCAGGTTTAACTGAACTCCCATAATGCTGACATTTTCTTTAATCAACCTTTGAAGTATTACACCTATACCAACAGAAACAAATATTAAACCTAGGACTTTTATAAAATCATCAGCCACTAGAGGTTTTGTTTGTTGACCATCAGCTTTTATGTCAAAGGTCTTTTTGGGTTCCTTAGTCTTATCAAAATTAGGTGTTGAAAGTTTTTTATTTTTAATAAGAAGTTCTGCAACTGGCCCTCCCGTTAGAGCAGATGCTGCCGATCCAATTGTAGCCATTGCAAAACCAATAGTCTTTGCATTTAGTAAGCCTTTTTCCATGTACATATCATTCCATGCACCAACTGTTCCAAAACCACCAAGAAGCGATGTAGATCCCATCATTAGACCCATAACTTTATCTCCTGAAATTAATTGCGCAAGGCTAATTCCCAAAAAGTTTTGTAAAAGAATGACTCCTATGGATATAAGCCAAAAGAGCAAAAAGTTTCTGCCCCCAATTTTTAACATTTTCACATCTGCGCTTACACCTATAGCTGTAAAAAAGACCATCATAAAAGGCATCTGCAAAGTTTGATCAAAGACTATCGTACATACCCCATTTACCTGCAAAATAAGTCTAATAATTGAAAATACAAAGCCTCCTACAACTGGTGCTGGTATAAAAAATTTTCTTAAAGTTTTGCTGATTCTAAGAAAAAATCTTCCCAGATAATAAACCATAATTGCAAGCCCAACTGTCTGAATCATGTCAAAATGCAAGGTAATCATAGGCCTTCACCTGCAAATAAGTTAGTGTAAATTCCCACAATTGCCAAGCGATTTAAAAATGCTAATTTTAAACCGCATGCCTCATTCGAGCCCTGCCCTAAAACACGGTGACCTGTGCATAAAAATGGTGGACAAACTCTTTTCTGGGTACACAAAAATACCCAGCCCCCTGTTAAATTGTACATAAAAAATCCTCCTAAAATTTATAGAGGAAGCTAAAAATAAACTTCTCTATCTTTCGTAAAGAAATTTGACTTGACAGGTATCCTGACTCTTTGCCTCAATCAGTTGCAACCCTTCCCTATAAGTGAGTTGCAGCCTCGGCTTTAACAGTGGCGAAGACCGTGTGGTTTAATCCAGCTTCCCTGTTTGGCCAAGCCATATTCAATTGCTATAATTATAGCATATATAAAATAATAATCAACTAAAAAATAACGGGCCTTGAGCCCGTTATTGATAGAAAAATATTCTATTTTCCTGCCTTTTCATCTTCGCCTTGTTGCCAAACTTCTTGAAGTTTGTCTGGATCTGGCATTGGGTTGCCAGCATTTAATTCATCAGCAACAAAGTTTAGAACCTTGTCATTCCAAGCACCGAACAATTGGCCTACGATCTTGCCGTCCTTGATGTAATAATTGCTTGGGAAAGATCCAATATTATAAGCCTTATTAACATCTCCGCTTTCATCTGAAAATACTGGTAGGTCGATTTGTTGGCCTTCAATCAATGTCTTAACTGCAGAAGCTTTTTCGCCTGAGTCAATGAGGACTACCTTGATGTCGTCGCGTTTATTGAGTTCAACTAGGTCAGGCATTTCTTTGATGCAGTATGAGCACCAGGTTTGGAAGAAGTTTAATTGAACTAGTTCGCCTGAAGCTAGGATTTGGTCAAGCTTAACTTCCTTGCCTTCATCGATAGTCTTAACTGTAAAGTCTACTGGAGCTCCTCCCATTTCAGCTTTGTCAGCGTGTTCAAGTTCTGTGAATTCTTCGCTATAAGCATTCTTGGTTGTTTCGATATACTTTGTGCGAGCTGCCATGCGTTCTTCTTGTTCTTTTTTCTTTTGTTCTTCAGTTTTTTCGTCTTTCTTTTCTTTCTTGTCTTCTTTAGATTCTTCTTTCTTGTCGTCTTTCTTTTCTTCTGTCTTTGTTTCTGTTTGTTCTACAGGTTTTTCTTCCTTAGGTGCGTCTTTAGAGCAAGCTGTAAAGACCATGGCTCCTGCGAGCATTAGTGCGATAATAATTGTGTGTAATCTTTTCATAATACTTCTCCTTTTGTTTTTAAATTCCAAATAGTAAACCTAGTTTATCAAAGACCATAAAACCGCCAAAAATAATTAGGATTGCTCCTGCAATCTTTGGCATTACTTTGATAACTTTTTCATATTTTTTAAGTCCTCTCATAAGGGCTGGCGCGAAAAATCCTGCTAAAATAAATGGCACGCCGAGACCGATTGAGTAAGACAATAACAAGGTTGCTGCCTTCCATACTGTGGCTTTTGTTGCGGCAAACATCATAATTGATCCCAGTATTGGTGCTGCGCATGGGCCCATGCCAAATACAAAGACCATGCCCATCAAAAAGCTGGACCAAAATCCACCTGCGTCTTTCATTCTTCTGTTGCCACCGATTTGCGGAAGTTTAAAAAGACCAAGCATTGCCAGTCCAAATAAAATAATAACAACTCCGCCAATTCTTTGTAGAAGCAATTTGTTGGACTGCATAAAGCTGCCAAGTGCGGTTGCCGTCATTCCCAAGGCTACAAATACAACTGTAAAGCCTAGGACAAAGGCCACGCTCCTGACAAGGGTCTTCTTCCAGTTGCTACCAATTTCATCAACGTCCATGGCCCCGGTTAGATACATGAGATAAACAGGTATCATAGGTAGGACACAGGGGCTGATAAAGGAAACAAAGCCTGCCGAAAAACCTCCAAATAAAGATAAATCCATTCTATACCTCCTTATAAGCAATAGGATTATTACTCACTTAACTTATTTACCCAATTTTTATTTTTTTCTAAACATTTTTCTTAATTTGTTTTTTTTGGGCAACTTTTAAAGGCCTTATTATTTCGTGCCTGATAAAATAAAGGGATACAATTGCCGTCAAAGCCTCCGCACATGTGAGGACCGACCATATAAAGGGCCCTCCTATAAAGTTTTCGTATATAAGCATCAAAATTGTAATTGAAATCGGCGTCCGCAAAAGCGACATCCAAATGGCGTACTTGGACCTGCCAAGGCTGGCAAAAACCGTAATCATAATTACATTGAGTCCGGTAAAAAAATACGAATATGAGTAGACCGACAAAGCCTGGGATGTTTTTTGTGTGAGCTTGGTCCCCTCTTCCAAAAATAAATTTACCATGGAGTCTCCAAAAAATATTATGAGGACCTTAAAAACCAGGGCGATCGATAAAACAAAGGCAAAGCCTCCCGACAAGGACTTCAATATTTTTTTGTAGTCTTTGCGCCCATAGTCCACCGCAAAAAGCGGAGCCAAACCCTGGGCCACGCCCGTCATTGCAACCTGGGCAAAGATCGATATATAGGAGATGGCCGCATAAATTATAAGGCCTTCTGGGCCAACCATTTTTAAAATCGTCCTGTTAAATAAAAATACCGTGTAGCCAATGGCAATCTCGCTGATGGCATCACCCATACCCAAGGGCAGGATTTTCTTTAGCATTTTAAAATCATAGGACTTGACAAATTTGAGCCTGCCCTTGCGGTTAAAGAAATGCGAAAACATCATTCCAGAGCTTACAAGCTGGGCAAGGCCCGTTGCAAGTCCTGCCCCGTAAACGCCCATATCAAATTTTACAATAAATAAATAATCCAAAACAATATTGGAAACGGCCGCCACAAAAACGGAAAAAGCCGTTATCATTGGAAAGCCATCGAGCTTGACCATGACCTCGAATTGGTAAGTAGTCATAAAAAACAAGGCAAAGGGCAAGATTACGGATAGATAATCCTTGACGTAGACATAAGTCTCCTCGGTTGCTCCAATTAGACAAATAATTTTCTCCATAAAAATAAAAATGATGGCTATATAAGAAAGGCCAATTATTATTAGGGATAAAACCGCCGTGGAAAATATTTGATTGGCCCTCTTTAAATCTCCAGCTCCCAAACTGTAGCCAACCTTTGCCTGGGTGCCAATGCTAAGCAAGATGCCAATGGCAAAAAATGTCGTGACCACCGGCATGGCAATGTTTACTGCTGCAAATTCAATTTCTCCAACATAGTTGGCAACAAAAAATCCGTCCACCATAGTGTAGAGGGCGTAAACCCACATGGAGAAAACAGATGGCAGTGTAAACTTAAAAAATCTTTTCATAATAACCTCTTCTTTTCAGTAATGCGTTTGTACTTGTCTTATCCTTCTATTATACCTGTGAAAATCCTTATTTGCAAATTTTATCATTTATGCGGTCATTTTGAATTTGCAAACGCAATTTTTATTTGCCTTTCTCTCGATTCTAGTTTTGAATTTACAAATGCTATTTTTGTTTGCTTTTCTCTAGTCCACATTTTCCTTGAGACTCTAGTTCTCACTCAAACAAAATTTTTTGTCCGAAATAAATCGGACGCTACCTAAAATTTTGTTTTCGTGAACAAGAGTTAGCGTGAGTCACTGCATACCATTCGGTCAATTTCTTGGCGACCATTCCCCTCAGATTGTTGTACCCAATCGTTTTTTCCTGCGGTCGAACGATTGGACAACAAGTTGCGTGAGTCGCTGCATACCAATCGAGCATCGTTATCACTCGCTCTCTTGGGCAGGGCTGCAAGGATCGCCTCTACATGAAATTGACCGATTGGGCAGGGCTGCAAGTGGACCCTACACGCTAGGCTGGATTTTTCCTTTATATAATTGTAAAAGGTATGTAAAAATGGTATAATTATCGCGGAGGTTTTTTATGCAGTACTTTTTATTGTTAACTTTTAAATTAATAGTTTTTATGATTTTAACTGAGGTCAGCTATGCTCCATGGCTTGCTTTTGCAATTGATATGGTCTTTGTTAGCTTGCTCTCATTTTTATTTTTTAGGAAAGAAAAATGGGCCAAACGGACCAGCTCCGCTATTTATTGGCTGATCACCGCCATTCTCGTGGTGGATACAGCCTATTACTTTTACTTCGGCAGGCTGCCAGTGGCCAAAGAACTTTCGCACGCAGGCAATGTGGGCGACGTTACAGATGCCCTTGGTCTTGTTTTAAAGCCGGCTCTGCTCTTGTACTTTGTAGACCTGCCCATCAATCTTTTTAAATGGATGACAAGAAACAAAAAATCCATAAGTAAGTTTTTTATAAATTTTGGCAGAGTCATCAAAAGGACTTATCTTGATTTTATTGGCAACACCAAGAGGATTTTCAGATCTTTTAATATAAAAAATCCTAACAGGGACTTAACAAGCGGCTACAGATTTTTAACCGTTTGTCTGGCAATATTTATTATATTGATTTTTGTGGGTGCTCCCTTTATGAAGGGGTCCTCCCACCAATCGCTCTTTGCCTACCACACTATGGACCTAGCAGGTGCCATTGAAGAAAAGCCAATGGATATTACTGAGTCAGATATTACAGATGTTATAGAAACAGAATCCCACGATAACGAACTCACAGGTGTGGGTGAGGGGAAAAATTTAATTATTATTCAAGTTGAATCTTTAAACAATTTTGTTATTAATAGAAAATACAAAGACCAGGAGGTCACTCCAAACTTAAACGCTCTGGTAAATAGTCCAGGGTCTATATACGCCAGCGACTACTATGAAGTCCTTGGCGCAGGCAACACATCTGATGCTGAGTTTGTAAGCCTTCACTCCATGTATCCATCCATGAAAAATCCTTCCTACGAGGTTTATCTGGATACCTATCTATACGGTCTGCCAAAAATTTTAAAGGACCACGGCTACAATCCCCTTGCCCTCCACGGCTACAGGAGAGATTTTTGGATCAGAGACAGGGCCTATCCCCACATTGGCTTTGAAAAATTTTACGCAGAGGACAATTATGAGCTTGATGAAGTTATCGGCATGGGCCTGGGCGACAAGTCATTTCTAAAGCAATCTATCTCAAAGATTGAAAATGAAAAGAGCCCCTTCTTTGCATTCTTGGTAACCCTTACCAGCCATGTGCCTTATGATATGCCAGTGGAAGAACAAAAGCTAGCAATGGATGAAGATGATTCAAAAAACATTTTTGGCAAATATCTTCAAGCCGTCCACTATACTGACGCGGCCATTGGAGAATTTATAGAAGGACTTAAAGCCAAGGGCCTATATGACAATTCTATTATTGCAATCTACGGTGACCACCATGGTTTTACAGGCATGGATAAGGAAGCTAACGCAAGAATTGAAGAGTTCACTGGTCTTGACTTTGACTTTGATACACTTTTAAATATTCCACTCATAATTCATGTGGGTGGCCAAGACTTTAAATACCAAGTTGACGGTGTCCGTAGCCAAATCGACCTGGCACCTACACTTTTAAATCTCATGGGCATCGACTATTCCAAATATATCTTTATGGGCCAAGACATCATGAGTGAAAACCACTATGCAACCCTCTTCCCCCAAGCCTATATGCTCAAGGGCTCATTTATAAATGATGATTACATCTTTAATATGAAAAGAGATGGAATCTTTGAAAACGGCAAGCTAAAAAACCGCCACACCAGAGAATTCGAAGATGTATCTGCGGCCAAATCCCTTCACCAAGAAGGCATCAGGCGGATAAATATGTCTAAAACAATTCTGGAAAACGACCTAATCAAGCAAATGATGAGTGGAGAAAATCTTGACCACATCGAAAGCGACAAGCAAAAACTTAAAAACGCAATCGAAGTCAAAGACTCCTACCAACTTCTAAGAGCTTATGAAGCTGGCTTTGATACCTTCAAAATCAATCTATACAAAACAGAAGACGATTATTATGTAAGTCGCGAAGACGCAGGAAACTTCAAGCTAAATGAAATTGGAGGCAATGTCATAAGCCTGGGCGATATTGTAAGCAGGTACACAGACCTAAACTTTATTGTCAAAGTCGAGAACATTCCTGAGTTTGCAAACAGGGTTAGACAAATCCCTGGCCTGCAAAAAAATATTATTATAGAAGTGGACAATCTAGAAGACTACGGCAAGATTTCCGCCAAGCAAAACGGATACAAAATTATGTTTACACAAGGAGACATAGAGCCCAACAAACTCATAAGCATGAGCGAGCTGAACTCAGATCTAATCTTTTACAACAACCCTTATCCAGAGCTTGAGCAAATCACCTACTTCCCATTTAGCCAACAAGTCTCCCACCAAAATGTCATCTTCACCTACGACCAAGCAGACATTAAAAAGGTCAGAGACTTTGATGTCAACTACGAAATTAATATCTTAGATATAGTAAAACGCAAGTCTCCATATACTTTGGAAGAGCTATTAAAACGCGAGGACAAAACCCCAATTATGGTCGATTTCGAATACGATATCTTTGATGGCAAGGCCTTTGTTTCCGGCATTCTTAAAGAAGACGGATCCAAATTTACCCTGACAGACCTGGACGAACTTCTAAAAGCCAATAAAAATCTCAATATAGCGATTGGTTCATCCATAAATCTCTATGAGATCTACAGCTCAGTTGCTGCATCTCATACAGATTTAACCAGGATAATCCCCACCACCGACCAAGCCTGGGCCCTCATGCACCCAGCCAAACTCGGCTACAAAGACTCAGCCTATATAGGCGACGGGTCTGTCGAATCCTTTGAGATCATCAAACTCTACAAGTCCTCAAAGGCAAATGTGATAGAGAAATAAAATTAAATAAAATTAGTAAAGAAAAAAGAACCTCAGCGGTTCTTTTTTCTTTCAAAATATTTGACTGTGCTTTTAAATTTAAAAGGGTAAAATCAAGATTCATGCACATAATTATTCTAAAAGCACTTGCTTTTATTTGTTTAAACTTATCCAAGGGCCGGAGCTAAGAATATATTTGCCCTCCTTGTATTTTGCTTTGTCTAACCAATCTCCTATCCTTACATCTGGTACATCTGTCACAAAAACAAAATCATAATTTAAAGCAGTTGTAGTTATTACCTTGTCTATTATCTTATCCTTATAATTTGACAATTCATGTCCACTTAATAAATATCCATCCTTTGTTATTACATAACTCGCATTTGCGAAAATAATATCACCACTTCCCAAACTATCAAGATTAGATTCACCTATAATATTTTCATTCAATACACCTGTAAAATCATACCATTTTTTATCATCTATTCTTTTAATTAACATCTTTATATAAAGATTGTTTTTATCCATCTTAAGTTTATCCGGTATCTGTTTTACTAATTCATAAGGGATTTCCCTGTTAGGATATTCTTCCATTAGCTTATTCATTGACATATCGTCTAAACCATTTATAAAATCAAATAAATTTCTATCTGCAAATTTTTGCTTTGCTTTCCACTTGTCGTAAATTGGATGGCCTTCTTGGAAGGCTGCTAGGCCTACACGTGGATCATCACCGCTTGGTCCAAATAGGTTAAAACCGTCCCACTCTGGAGATTTTTTTATATACTTAAATTTAGCTTGAGTTGTAAACTCTAACACAGTCCCCTTAAAATATGTTGTCGTTCTATCTGGATTTTCTGTTATATCTTCCTTTTCTATTTTTACAATGTAGCTTCTTTTTTCAGATTCTGCTGGCAATTCATCTCTCTTAGGTATTTTTTGGCCACTTGCAGTTACCCATGCTAGGTTTTCTGTGTTTGTATTAGTCGTTGCCTTTGGTTGTTGGGTGGTGGTTATATCTGTACCAGCTCCGGGTGTTAGGGTTACTTCTTTTGTTTCTTGATTCCAATCGACTTTGAAGCCTAAAGTTTCGGCGATGTTTCTTATAGGTAAGAATGTTCTACTGATTTTTGGGTCGACTTGTGCCGGTACATCTATGGTGACCATCTTGTCCCCGTTCCACATAACTGGTTTGTTTAGTGGATAGGAAATTTCCTTGCCGTCGTATTTGATGTCTACAATCTTATTGGCTTGGTCCCATTCAACCTCTGCCCCTTCAATTGCATTTACCAAATCTCTTACACCTACGCATGTTCTGCCTTCGACTACTCTTAGACCGTCTTTCATGTTTTGGTCCACCCTTGTTCTCTTGCCATCCTTTTCAATATAGAGTTTTATTTCCCCTTTGAAATACCCTATATCTTGCATTACTTCTTTCACATCTTTAAAGTCGTTGATTGCCTCCTGAGGAGCAGCAAGTACCCCTGTCGTTGTCATTTGCCCAAGGACTAAAAGCCCGATTGCTGTTTTCTTTACCGCTTTTTTAATTTGCATATCTTTTCCTCCTGTATTAAAATTTTGCTTTTGTTTTATTTTATTCTTTGTACTTCAATTATATGTTATAGAGTTTTTAAATGCAAGCCAATAAAAAAATTCTTATAATAAAAAACGACATGCATACACATGTTGATTAAAAAATTTCCTATTCAAAAAATAAAAATACTTTTAGGAGGAAAAATCGATATTTAAAAACAAAGTGAGTTCTCCAATAAAAATGGTCACCATAAAGGTGACCACTACGAACGTTCTTATATATATCCGGAAGATTATTAATTTCAAAGTAAACTAAAAAATTTGGCCACAATAAAGTGGCCGCTACAAACGCTCCGCGTTATTTTTTAGTTTTTATTTTCTCTCTACTTTTTTATATCTCTAAATTCCTTCGACCTTAACATGGCACTGAATTTAGGAGAATAAATCGATGAGATTCGACGTGAAATAAAATTTTTAGGACGCAGGTGTACTCAAGTGTACTCCGAGGACTAAAAATTTTTTTCACGAGAATATCGCGATTTAGACCCTAAATTCAAGATCTTTATACAATATGGAGATCATTGTGAGTCCTTTGGAGGGCATCGTCACCCCCGCCTTCTGCCTATCCGGTTTTTGAAAAAGCCCCATCAAACCTTCCAAACTCAGCCTGCCTTCGTTGATCTTTAAAATTGTCCCGACCATAATGCGAATCATATTTTTTAAAAAGGCCTCTCCGTAGATATCGAAGATTAAAAAATTCCCTTCCACATTTACGTCGACCTTGTTGACTCTACGGACGGAGGTTGGCATTTGCGCATAAGGTCCTTCAAAAGCCTTAAAGTCGTGCTCGCCTTCCATTATTTCGCCAGCTGCCTGCATGAGTTCCAAATTTATTTTGCGGTCATATAGAGCCGCATTTCGTCCTTCAGTTGCTGGCAAAACCTGGCCCAGATAAATCCTATATTGATAGTGCTTCTCCAAGGCGTCAAAGCGGGCGGAAAAATCGTCAGCAACTTGGGTCGATGCCATTATCCTGATATCATCTGGCAGAATATTATTGAGTGGATAAAGAAACTTGTCACCAGGTATACTTGATTGTGTATCAAAGTCTGCCACCTGTCCCTTGGCGTGGACGCCTGCATCTGTTCGTCCAGCCGCACGCAAATTAATTTCTTCGCCTGTGATTTCCTTCATGGCATTTTCAATTATCTCCTGAATGCCTATGCCATTTTTTTGCCTCTGCCAGCCGTTGTAATTGGTCCCGTCGTAATCGATAAGAAGCGCAACTCTCATCAGTAGAGCCCCGTGTAATTGAGGGCAATCATGCCTGCAAAGTATAAAATTACAAAAGTATAGGCCAGGTAATCCCTCTTGTGGTATTTAAAAGGATTTAATTTTGTCCTGTCATTCCCGCCCCTGTATAGCCTTGCTTCCATTGCATTGGCAAGCTCGTCTGCCCGCCTAAAGGAAGAAATAAAAAGGGGAATCAAAATTGGCACAAGGGCCTTGGCTCTTTTTACAATAGACCCTTCTTCAAAATTTGCCCCACGGGCCTTTTGAGCCTTGATAATTTTTTGCGTCTCTTCCATAAGGGTCGGAATAAATCTAAGGGCAATGGTCATCATCATGGAAATCTCATGGGCCGGAACCTTGATAAGTTCAAGTGGCTTCATGATTTTTTCCAGGCCATCCGTCAAGCGAATTGGTGATGTGGTAAGGGTCATTACAGCTGAGCCCATTACCATGAGTATAAGTCTAAGGGCCATAAAGATTGCGTATCTAAGGCCCTCCTTGCTGGCGGTTAAGCCAAAGATTGTAAAGAGGGTTTCCCCTTCTATCATAAATATATTTAAGGCCAAAGTCAAAACTATAATAAAAATTAATGACTTGATCCCCTTAAAAAGCATTGAGAAGGGTATGTTTGCAATTTTCATTACCACATACAAATACACAAGAGCCATGGCGTAGGCCGAAAAAGTTTTTACAAAAAACAAAACCATAATATACATAAAGGAGAGGGTGATTTTGGTCCTAGGGTCCAGCCTGTGGATTACGCTGTCACCAGGAAAATATTGACCGATAGTTAAATCTTTCATTATAGTATCTCCTTCAAATATGCTGCGGCCTCTTCAGGCACAAGTACTTGTCCCATCCCGTAGCCTGCCCGGCAAAGAGCGTTTCTATAAGTCACAACGCTTGGTAGGTCCAGGCCGATTTGGACCAAGTCTTCTTCATTTGCAAAGACGCGTTCAGGTATTGTGTAATATTTTAATTTTCCATGGTCAAGGACCAAAATTTTATCTGCAATGGCCGCTATATCATCCATGGAGTGGGTTACATAAATTACTGTGAGGCCTTCCCTATCTGCAATTTCTTTTATCTCGTCAATTATTTCGTCCCTACCCATTGGGTCCAGACCTGCTGTTGGCTCGTCAAGTATCAAATACGATGGCTTCATAGCAAGGACGCCTGCAACTGCAACCCGGCGTTTTTGTCCGCCCGATAAATCAAAGGGGCTCCTGTCCTTGACCCATTCATAATCTAATCCAACGGCTTCAAGGGATTCCTTGACTCGTTTTTCAATTTCCGCATCGTCTAGGCCCAAGTTCTTTGGACCAAAGGCCACGTCTTTAAAACAAGTTTCTTCAAAGAGTTGGTGTTCAGGATATTGGAAGACCATGCCCACCTTTTGACGGAGCTTGATTAGATCCATATCCTTGGAAATTTTTTCCCCTTCCACAAAAATTTCCCCCTCAGTTGGGAACATGAGGGCGTTTAAGTGTTGGATAAAAGTGGACTTGCCCGAACCCGTGTGGCCAATTACGCCAACGAAATCGCCTTTCTTTATAGACATGCTAATGCCTTCCAGGGCCTTAAATTCAAAGGGCGTACCCGGACTGTATACATGGGATAAATTTTTTATTACAATTGCGTCATCGTTGTCGACAGGCTCAACTGGCTGAGTTCTTTCTTCATCAGGTGCTTGACTCTTGGGAACATTTAAGGCTTGTAATTTTGCAATGGTGCAATCCGTATACTCGTGAAGTTCCAAGCTGTCGCAACCCATGGCCTTGTCTCCTAAAAGATATTCCATCTCTGGAGCAAAAGGCGCATCCAGTCCATAAGATCTGACCTTCTTTGGGTCTTTGAAAATTTCCTTTGGCGTGCCCACTTCTGCAATCTTACCGTCTTCAAAAATAAAAATCCTGTCAGCGTAAATCGCCTCTTCCATAAAGTGGGTGATTAAGAGGATTGTTTTATTTTCTTCCCTGTTGAGTTTTAAAATCGTATCCAAAACATCCTTGCGACCGCCCGGGTCGAGCATGGCCGTTGGCTCGTCAAAGATAATTATATCTGGCATCAAAGCGAGGATTCCTGCTATGGCAACCCTTTGCTTTTGCCCGCCCGATAAAAGAGTCGGACTGTGGTCTTTAAACTTGGTCATGCCCACAATTTCTAAGGCCATATCCACACGCTTCCTGATTTCTTCTGATGGGAGGCCGAGGTTTTCTGGACCAAAGGCCACATCTTCTTCTACAATTGTCGTTACGATTTGGTTGTCAGGATTCTGAAAGACCATGCCGCACTCTCTTCTGATTTCCCAAATTTTATCTTCGTCAATCGTGGACATGCCCTCAACCCTAATCTCCCCTTCTTGGGGCGTGAGCTGAGCGTTAATAAGCTTTGCAAGAGTCGACTTGCCCGACCCATTTGCACCCAAGATGCAAACGAATTCGCCTTCTTTGACATCAAGGCTGACCCCGTCAATAGCTTTTACGTTCTCACCAGAAATATTTGACTTGTAAGAAAAACTTACGTCTTTAATTTCTATTACATTCTCCATTTTTCTTCTTCCTCCAAAAGGTCTACTAGGCGTAGGACTTGCTTGGCTTGGTACTTACCCGGATACAAGAGCTCCAAATGGGGGTAAATATCCCTGATTATATAATCAATTAGCTCATAATGGGTACATCCCAAGACTACGCGTTCGATGCCGCGCGTAACCATTGGCTGCAAGAGTCTTTTGATTTCATTTCTGATGGCGAGTTCGTTTTCACTAATGCCATCTTCAATGAGCTTGGCCAAAGTTTTTGAGCTGCGGCTCGGAATCCTAAGCGCACGCAAATAAAGTTTGGACTTGTGCGTGTACTCGGTTGAAATAATTGCTAAATTTCTTAAATTTTGCCTCTTCAATTCGTGGATAGTGGGCGTAATAATATCCACCGTCCTACGATTTAACCTGCCCCCTTCAATCAAAGCGGCAGACATGGTATTGCAAGCTGGCACGAGAATATCGTACTCGCCCTCGTGCTTGTCTATTATATTTTTAGTAAGTCTCAAAATTTCTTCCATGGACTTGGCGCCGTAGGGCATATTTTCTATGTCGCAGTCGTAAATTATATCCAAGTCCTTGTTCCAGGACTTGAGATACCTCTCCACGACCTTGCCGCCGCTGCCAGAATCAATTATCAAAATCTTCATCGGAGTAAAAAATATACCCCCTTTCAAGTCTAAAGCTGGTCTCGTCTGCAATTAAAACCAGCAAGTCTGTATCGTAAAAACACTTGGGCCGTTTTTCATCAGCCGCTCGGAGGTCTGGCCTAAAGTCATAGGACCTCATGCGCTTTAACCGCGGCCATATAAAAGCCTCCACAATATTTGTATAGGAATCACCGTATATTATTAGGTCGGCCCCGTCTTTTTCGTCCGTTTCTATGCAGGTGTACTTGTTATCCCCATACATATAAGACGGGTAGCCTATATTTTCTTTAAAATTATTTATATCCTCGTGGCCATCGCCTGACCGCTTGAAATCTGTAAAATAAATTGGCTCAAAAATATCGTCTGTCCCCGTTAGATAAGCGGCCCGTTTGGACCTGGACCCCTTGAACTCGTGGACCTCCACATCAATTCGTGCGTCATTTAAAGCCTTGCCCTTTTCTTTTAAATGCTCATTAATAATTTCAATCAGCTTGTCCGAGCCAGCCTTTGACATGTGGTGGTCGGTCTTATAATAATCCTCATAGGACAAAACCTTTCTCAAATCCACATATGATAGATTATATTTATCAAATTCCCTAAATATTATCTCAGAAGCCGCCTTGTCAATGGGCTCTGGATCCAAAATATAAGACGGATACTGATAAAAGGCAGAGATTTTTGGCACGGGAATTATGAGTAGGTCTCCGCCATTGGCCTGGACCTTATCACGAATTTCCGCTAGTTTCTGAGCAGAATTTATTATATTTTTTTCTGCATCATCAAAGCTTATGGAATAAGCAGGCTCACCCTCCATATCAAAAATATTAGGCGATTTTGCCTGAACATCGTTTATAAAAGGCCGGTTAAAAATATATTTGTCGAAAAAAGTTCCAGCTAAAACCATATCATCACGCAGGTAATAATCCTTGAGCATGGTCTCAAAATTATCCGCATTAAAGTTTTTAAAATAGTCCAGATTATAGGCCTCGGGCTTTCTGATTCTCATCCTGTTGTCAAATTTCAAGTATCCCCAATCTGTAAAGTGTATAATGATACTTGCAGAAAAAATTATCAAGGCAAATATTAAAATATAAAATCTTTTAAGTCGCTTCATAATCCCTCCCACAATTAATTCCCATTATACCACAAAGAAGCTTATAAAAACACCCCAAAATTCTAAGTCCACGGATGAATTTATTTTTTTAATTGCACAAGGCCACCAGCTTTGATATAATTAAAAGAGTTATTAATCCACTTTTGATTTTAAAAAACAAGTGGGCTTAGAATTTTTAAGGAGCGACTAAGATGAACGACCTACAAACTTATAAATATAAATTGCCCGACCACTTTAATCTCTACGACATTATGGAAAGTGGCCAGGTCTTTATGTATTACCCTCACGAAAAGGGTTTTATAATTCAGACTTTAAACAAGCGGGCCTATCTGGAAGAGGACGGCGACACCTTGATAATTAAAACCGACCACGATCCGGCCATATTTTTACATTACCTGGACTACGACTACGATTACGACAGGGACTTTCAGCTCTTGGAAGACATGGGCTTTCCCAGTGACGTTTTGGAATATTCTGACGGCATTAGGCTCTTGAACCAAGACTTAGAGGAAATTGTTTTTTCTTTTATTATCAGTCAAAATAACAATATCAAGCGGATTAAAAAAATTATAAACGCCTTAAGAGAATCCGTTGGAGACAAAATGTCGGACAGCTTTGGCGAATATTATTCCTTCCCCCGGGCCGACCAAATAAATAAATTATCGGTCGAGAACCTTCGGGAAATGGGGGCCGGCTACAGGGACAAGTACATCAAAAACACGGCCGAGTTTTTGACCAATAATCCCAACTTTTTAGCCCAAACTATTAAGCTGGATACCAAGTCCGCCCACGCAGAACTCTTGACCCTGTCAGGCGTTGGTCCAAAGGTTGCTGACTGCATTCTGCTCTTTGGTATGGGCAAACGTGACGTCTTTCCACTCGATACCTGGATGGAAAAAGTTTTCCTTGAACGCTTTTACCAGGAAAAAAACCGGGTCAAGATGGCAAATGCAGGGACCAAGGCCTACGGCAATTTAGCAGGACTGGCCCAGCAGCTATATTTTTATCATATCAGGACGGCCGGCAAATGAAAATTGAGACCGACAATTTGATTTTGCGGCCCATATCTTATTTCGATGCTAGGGATATGTTTGAGTACGCGTCTGATCCCAGGCTCGCCCTCTACGGGTCCTGGACTCCCCATACCAGGATTGAGGAGACATTACGCGTTATAGAAAATATGATTGAAAAATCTGATGACAGGCCCCTCTTTGCCATAGTCCACAAGGCTGACAAGAAGATGATCGGGACCATTCATGCAAAGATTGATAAAACAGAGGATGGAGCCGGCAAACGCTGTGAGGTCGGCTATATTATTTCGCCTGCCTATCAAAATCGGGGCTACGCCAGCGAAAGCCTCACGGCCTTTATAAAATATCTCTTTGATGAATGTAATATTCACCGGGTCGAAGGCAGGCACCTGGCAGAAAATATTGCCAGCGGCCGGGTAATGGACAAGGCCGGCATGGAAGTGGAGGGCGTCCTCAAGGACTTTTATTTTAAAGATGATAAGTATCATGATGTCGTCATCCACGCTATTTTAAATGATAAATAAAGGCTAAGAAGATTTTTTATTTCATTTTTTAAGGCCGGTCAACTTTAATTAAAAATTGAATTTTCTTTTTCATTTCTCAAGCCCTCACGATTATAATTGTAAATTGCATTTTATTTTTCATATTAAAAGTCCGCAGGATTTTAATTTTAAAGAGCATTTTATTTTTCTTATTTAGAGGCCGCTTATTTTTAATTTTAAATTGCGTTTTACTTTTCATTTTTTACGGCCGCCTACTTTTAATTTCAAATTACGTTTATTTTTCTTGTTTAAAGACATTTTAAAAACATATATCAAGGTGATTACATGAAAGTACTTTTAGTTGGAGTCAATTCAAAATACATCCACACCGCCCTGGCTGTCGATTATATCTACGGCATGTGCGGGAATTTTGATGTGGAAAAACTAGAATTTAATATAAATCAAAATCTAAATTTCGTCTACGGAGAAATTTTAAAGAGAGAGGCCCAGGTGATTTTATTTTCCACCTACATATGGAACATCGACTACATCTCCAAGCTCACTTCCGATTTATCTCAGGTGACCGATGCCATCATCGGCTGGGGCGGGATCGAATCCAATTTTGAAATCGAAACTCATTTTAAAGAAAATCCTGGCCTGGATATAATAATCAGAGACGAGGGCGAGCTCACTGTGCCCGATTTACTAGGAGCTTTGGAAAATAAAAGAGATTTAAAAAATGTTTTAGGAATTTCTTATAGGGAAGGTGAAAATATTTTCCACAATCCGCCCAGACCTCTTATAAAAGATCTGGACATAATCCCCAGCCCTTTTGTAGATATCAAGTGCCCACCTGGCAAAATAATCTACTACGAGATGAGCCGGGGCTGTCCATTTAAGTGCACTTTTTGCATGTCATCGACCATCAAAGGAGTCAGATATTTTTCCACCGAGAGAATCAAGTCGGACCTCCTTTATATAATGAATTCGGGCGCCAAAATCGTCAAGCTAGTCGACAGGACCTTTAATGCCAACGAACGCGAGAGCATAGACATGATGACCTTTATCAGGGACAATGTCAAGACCGACATGGTCTTTCACATGGAGCTTATGGCCCACCTGATATCGGATAATTTTTTGGAATTCTTATCCACCCTGCCCAAGGGCCTCTTTCAATTTGAAGTCGGTGTTCAATCGTCCAATCCAAAAACCCTTGAGGCCATTGAAAGGCGGGCCGATTTGGACAGGTTAAAATACGTAGTCCAAAAAATTCGTTCTTTCAATAACATCCACCAACACGTGGACCAAATCGCAGGCCTACCCTACGAGGACTACGAGTCCTTCAAAGAGTCTTTCAATTATATTTACTCGCTGGGCGCAGAAAAATTCCAGCTTGGCTTTTTAAAAGTCCTCCGCGGTTCAAAAATAAAGGCCCAGGCGGCCGAACACGGGATAAAATTTACGACCTATGCCCCTTACGAGGTCTTGGAAACCAAATATATGTCTGCCCTTGAACTGAAAAGGATAAAGATAATCGAAGACCTGGTCGAAAAATTTTCAAATGAAGATTACTTCGCCCACACCCTTGACTATGTAATAAAGGACTACGAGCCCTTTGATTTCTTTGAGGCCATGAGCATCTTTTGGGAAGACCACGGCTACACGGAGATCGGCCACTCCCGCGACTCTCTTTATGAGTATTTTTACGAATTTTTATCAGGCAGACCTGACATAGAATATATCAAAGAGCTATTGAGGCTGGATTTTATTTCCAACAACCGCAAAAATCCACCTGCCTTTTTAAATTCCCAGCCACTTGCCTTGCCTCAATATCACAAACTTTTGGATAGAGCCGAGGTCCGCAAGCTCTTCGATCTAGACATGACCAGCCCAACCAAGTACCTGGTCAAGGACTTCCGCTTTGAATACTTTAATTTTAATAATAAAAAAGTTTTGTTTGGAGTCAAATACAAGCCAGAAATCACGGTCAAGGAAATACAAATTTAATTTATTCATTAAAAAAAGCCCATAAGGGCTTTTTTATTTTGTGAGAATGTAAAAATTATTAAGTAACACAAGTGAATTCTTTTTCGAACGGAAATTATCAAATTAATATTTCCCCTCAATACATAACATGGCACTGAATTTAGGAGGATAATTAGATGAAAAAGGCGATGTACAGAATGGGAGGGAGTGAGGTGGGCTTAGTGCCCTCCGCAGGGACCGACCATTCGAAACAAGCATTTTTCGCTAATTAGACCCTAAATTCTAATAGTTGTTCTTTCGTTTGATCTGAAACCCTAAAACTCTCTCTTGCCTTCTGTATGGCTTTGTTCTGTGTCCACTCATCTAAAACTTTATTTTCTAAAGCCTCATAGGCCGGGTCAAAATTTTTCACCAAAAGCTCTGCCATATACCAAGCCCGAGCCATATTTACATAATAAAAATCGGATTTTATCTGGACTATTTGATCCAAATCGGATGGCAAAAAATTTTCCCCTTGCAAATTCATAAGTAAAATTACGCCCATCCGCACTTGGTACTCGCCACCTCTACTAATAAGCTCTCTGGCAGTTTCTCTTGCTATAGTTGGATTCTTCTTAAAAGCTTTGGGCTTAATGACATCTGTCTGGGCCCAATTTTCAAGATAATTCCCAAAGGCCAAGAGTTTTTCCCTAGCCAAATCTCCATCCTTGATTTCATTTATAAGTAGGCCGTGGATCATATTTTCTTCATGATAAAAATGGGGCAGATTTTCTAAAAAACCTAGCCCCTCATTTTTATAAATTTCTTTTGCAAGCTTTCTTAAGGTCGGCATCCTAATTCCCAAAATCTTTTCCCGATCTATATTTGGAATTAATTTTGCCGTAAAGTCCCCGTAGCTTTGATCCTTGTATAAATTTAAATCAACCATAATAAATTCTAAATTATTGATACAAATCAGCCGGTGCTTCCACCTTTGACATTGGTAAAAACTTGGTGTTTTCGCCCTTGTAGACGAGTTTAACTGTACCCGTTGGTCCGTTTCTGTGCTTGGCAATTATAACTTCGCCTATGCCCCTGTCCTCTGAATCGGGATTGTAATACTCATCGCGATACAAGAACAAAACAACGTCTGCATCTTGTTCGATGGCCCCTGATTCACGAAGGTCGGAAAGAATTGGCCTGTGGTTGGTCCTTTGCTCTGGAGCCCGTGACAATTGCGAAAGTGCAATGACTGGCACGTCGAGTTCTTTGGCCATGGCCTTGAGGCCACGAGAAATTTTTGAAATTTCCAGGGTCCTGTTTTCAGTTTGACCGCCTGCTTCCATAAGTTGCAAGTAATCGATTACAACCAAGTCAAGCCCTTGCTCTAGCTGAAGGCGTCTGAGTTTGGCCCGCATATCTTGAACGCTGGTTCCACTCATGTCATCGATGTATAAATTATTTTGAGAAAAATCGACCAGGGTCTTGGAAATTCGTTTCCAATCATCGGTCTTCAAATCCCCTTGGATAAGATTTGTCAGAGAAATATTGGTCAGCTGCGAATAAATTCTGAGGGCCAATTGAGTCTTAGACATTTCCAGAGAAAAAATGGCAACTGTCTTTTTATTTTGTGCAGCATTTACCGCAAAGTTTACGCCAAGCGCGGTCTTACCCATAGAAGGTCTAGCCGCAAGCAAAATAAGATCACTCTTTTGAAAGCCAGACAGCATATCGTCGATGTCCTTGAAGCCTGTGGAAAGTCCTGACAAAGCTCCCTTTAGTTTGGCCCTATCCATGAGGTCCTTGCTGGATTCCTGGAGGATTCCGCCTATGTGTTTGAGGTCATCATCGCCTGATTTCAAACCCAAATCCAAAATCATATCCTCGGCCGCACCAATGGTATCCACCGCTTGGCCCTTGGCTTCGACAGCTTGGACTTTTATTTCGTCTGCAATGCCAGCCAGTCGCCTAAAGAGATATTTTTCGTGTACGATTTCCGCCAAGTCCTTTTGCCTGGCCCCAGTTACGTATGAAGAACCAACTTCAGCAATGTATTGGGGGCCGCCAGCCATATCCAAAGCGTCCATGGCCTTGAGCTCTTCGGCAATGCTAACCCTGTTTATGGACTTGCCCCGACTGGCCAAAGACATAATGGCCTTGTACATGAGCTTGTTTCTTTTGTGGTAAAATTCCTCTTCGGACTTGATAATTTCCAGGGCCACGTCCACGGTCTCGGCGTCATTTATCATATTTGCAATTACATTAATCTCCGCATCCAAGGATTCTGGCAGAGTGAAATCTTGCATTAGATTACAACCTCCAATTTTACATTGGCATTTGTTGCCCCGTATAATTTAACTGTAACTTCGTAGTCGCCTGTCTCTTTGATTGGCGATTTTAAATCGATTTTCTTTCTATCTATGTCAAGGCCAAGCTCTTCCTTGATGGCGTCGGCAATTTCTGGACTGTTTACAGAACCAAATAATTTGCCTGAGCTCCCGCCCTTCCATTTGATAATTATTTTTTTCTTTTCCAAAGCCTTCTTCATTTCTTGGGCCTCGGCCTTATTTTCAGCGTCAAGTCTCTTTAGTTCGGCTTGTTCAGCTTCCCATTCTTTCATATTTTCAGGAGTTGCCTCGATGGCTAAGTTTTGTGGGAAGAGGGCGTTTCTTGCATAACCTGGTTTAACTTCCTTGATCTCACCCTTCTTGCCAATTTTTTTAACATCTTCAATTAGTATTACTTTCATCTTTTTCCTCCTTTATATAATCGTCAATTGCGTCTTTAATTTTTTCTTTAACTTCGTCAATGGTCCCCTCAACCCTTGCACCTGCTTGGGCTATGTGGCCACCACCACCCAGAGCCTCCATAATAAGTTGAACAGAAACCTGTCCCATGGACCTGGCACTTATGTGAACCATGTTATCAATCTTTGCCATTACAAAGCTAGCCTTGACTCCCTCGATTTTTAAGAGGTCGTCGCTGGCTTGGGCTGCGGTTAAAATCGCCTCGTTGCCTTCGTTTTTGGTCATGGAAATTGCAAAGTAATCCTTGTAAATTTCCGCAGATTCAACTGCCTTGGCCTTGTTGACGAAGGTTTTAAAGTCGTCTCTAAATAAGAGTTTGACTTCTTCAGGGTCTGCGCCCATACGAGTTAAGAGGCCTGCAGCTTCAAAAGTCCTAAGGCCTGTTTGAGTTGTAAAGTTCTTGGTATCCAGCATAATTCCCGCCATAAGAGCCGAAGATTCAAAATGAGACAGCTTTTTGTCATCTATCATGTATTGGAGAATTTCTGCAACCAATTCACTGGCAGATGAAGCGTGTGGTTCCAAGTAAACAAGGGCAGGATTGTCTATAAATTCGTCCGACCTTCTGTGGTGGTCGATAATAACAATATTGTCAGCCTTCTCACTCAGCTCTTTACTAGGCGATAAGGATGGCTTGTGGTGGTCGGTTAAAATCAAGAGGTCGCCTTTTTTAAAGGACCTTAGGGCCTCATCAGGACTGATAATAGAATCGTACATGGCCTTTGATTCAGCCTTCATAAGATCCATTATGGAAGTGACGGCTTCTGTGTCGTCATCCAAAATGAGTCTGGCGTTTTTCCCTCTGAGTTGGACTATAGCCATGATGCCCACAGCTGATCCAATGGCATCCATGTCAGGGTTTTTGTGGCCGGATACGTAAATATTTTCCGCTTGGTCGATAAGTTCCTTGAGGGCGTAGCCGATCACGCGAGCCTTGACCTTGGTGTGCTTTTGCACGGCCTTGGTCTTGCCGCCAAAGTATTCGTAGCCGTTTTCGCCCACGCATACAGCTTGGTCACCCCCACGGCCAAGGGCAATGTCGATGGCAGATCTGGCCTTGACGAATTTTTCGTTTGGATTTTCGCCCAGGTCGCAAACGCCAATTGAAAGCGTCAGCGGAATTGTGTTTTCAAATTCCAACTCACGGATGGTATCTAAGATATTAAATTTCTTGGCCTTAATCTTGTTAAAGGAATCCCTATCAGCAATTACCAAGTACTTGTCGTTGTCATATTTTCTAACGATTGCATTGTGGGAGGTAAAGTAGTCGACGATTGTCGTATCAACTGTTGAAGAAATTTTTGTTCTCAGGGCCTCGTCTCCGCCAGTTTTGGCCTCGTCAAGATTGTCTACAAAGACAACCATAACTGCAAGGGCGTCTTGGTTATAAGCTTTTTCAAGCTCACGGTTCTTGGTCACATCTAACATGTAGACGATGTACCTGTCGACCTTGCCGTGGTCCAAAACCTTGTCGCTCCTCACCAAATAATACTTATCCTTGTAGGAAATATTAAAAGATTTTTGTTCCTTTTCGAGTTCGCTAAGGTTGATAGCCGGAATTAGCTCGTTTAATTTTGCATTCCTGTCAATTTCCCCAACAATTTCACTAAAAGGCGAGTTTTGCCAGGTGATGACCCCAGACTTGTCGGTCATGACAAGTGGGTAAGGCATGCGAAATATAGCGTGCATGGTAACGGATTCAAACTCTTCAGACTCCTTGGACTTTTCAGATTCCAGGGCCTTTATTTTTGTATCGTGTTCTCTGATGTCATAAGTAATTAAAAATGCAAGCGTGACAATCAAAAGACCTGCAAGTATTGGTTCCAAGAAAACCAATATTACAGTGACTACAATTGCCAGTAAAATATATTGATATGAAAAACGAAAATATTTGTTTACTCCAAATTTCGTTAACTCCCAAAAGTTCTTCATAATTCCTCCTATATATAGCTTTATTATACAATAGAGGCTCTTTTATTTCAAGCAAAAAGCCCGCCATAAATTAGCGGGCCCCTGTGAATTTATATTCCCATTATTTTATTTATTATATCCTTGTCAATGTATTTTCGGCCAGTCTTTCTTCGTGTTATTTCCATTAGTTCAAGCTTGGTTATATCGTGAAAATAATAGCCCTGAGATTTTAAAATATTTTTTGCTTTTTTTACAAAGTCTCCATAGTCCTTGAGCTTCAAGATATCGATCAAAATCATGCCTTCGATATTTCTTAAACTTAAAATCCTGATGGCCTCAATCAAAAGTTTTTCATTTAAATCCAAGTGGTTGAGGTCGCGATTGTAGGACTTGGAGTAGTCGTCTGTGTTAAAGTCCACAAAGGTAAAGTGGTCCTTACTGTCTATGATTAAGCTACCTTCTTCACACTCTATAATCCTTCCCGTGAGCTCAGGCGTATTAGCCATAGCCCTTAGCATGGCCGCGTGATCGCCCAAGTCCTCCTGGTACTTTTCAATATATTTTTCGCTTTCGCTCGCTTCCCTATAGACGACTTTTGGTATGGGGAGTCGTGATTGTTCTTTTAAAATTCCCTCCCAGGTCGACTTGAGCTCTCTCGCCAAATCTGGGTCATCAGCTTTTGATTTTACAGGGAAGCCTGTGATTTTTTCCATGGGATTATTATAAAATTCTTTTCCAAGTGGAAAGCCGATTGCACCTTTTATTTTTATTTTAATATTCCTATCCAGCTTGTAGCCCTTCTCGCCCGATGGTTTTTTGCGAACATTGAAAAAATAATCCTCGCCCGCCTTTAGGTCGGCCGCATTGTAAAAACCGTCCTCGCCGTCTAATTGTATAAAGGAAAAATTGCGATTTGTATCTACATTTTTTACCCGGGCGTGGACTATGGATCCAACTTGAATTTCCTTATTATTCTCTACAAAAATACGACGAACTTTGTCGTCGTATATAATTGTATAGATTATTTTTTCTTTGTCATCTTCGATTTTAAAATACATTATTCCACCAACCTGTTTTCAAATGGCATGGAGTCTTTGACTTCTTCCCTGTTCATGCCAAGGTATTCTGCCATCAAATCTCTGGCCATAGGTCCTGCATTTGAACCAGTGCCCCCTTGGAATAGGATGGATGCGACTACGACTTCAGGGTCGTCAGCCGGTGCATAGGATACAAACCAAGCGAAATCATCGTACTCGAGTCCTGTCGTCGGATTTGTCCCCTCGCGCTCGGCGGTCCCTGTTTTTGATCCCGTGCTTACAGGAAAATCTTGGAAGAGCCTTCTCGATGTACCAGACCTACTTACAAGTTCCATGCCGTGCATGAGTTCCTTGTAGCCCGCAGGATTTTTAATATCTATTTTTTCGCCTTCCCTGGTCGGCCTGTAAACATCTTTGAGACCGTCATCGGTCTTGACCGAATTCAAAAGGGTGGCCTTGTTTTTGATGCCGCCGTTTACCAAAGTCGAAACATACTTGGCCATCTGCATGGTCGTAAGCGAACTTGCCCCCTGACCAATGGTTACGTTGATGGTATCTGCCAGTGACCATTCGGCCTGGTTGATGTAATCGTATTTGATCCTATCAGCCAGAGGAATCTTTTGGCCAGGCACAGTTTTTTCTGAAATATAACCCATTTGATCAAGTCTATTTACAATTTCGCCCTTTGTTAGGCTCCTGCCCTCTTCGGCCCAGTTGGCAATATTTTTAATATCTTCTTCTATTTCGTCTGCGGTTTTTTCATCTTCAAGGAAGTCTTCTATATTTTCTTCCAAAAACTTCCTCAGATAAAATTTAATTGTTCGGACTTTTTTCTCAGGTTCTATAACCTCACCCACAGCCTCGCGGGGAATATTAATTTCAATACCCGTTGGCTCGTTTAAACCGAAAGTCTTGCCAGCTTCTCTAATGTCGTCAATATCAATCCTGGCTGACAAAGGCTTGTTGTTTAACCTTTGGTTGACGCCCAAGGCTAATGAATAAAAATAATAGTTGCAGGAGTGCTCGATGGCATGAGCCAAATCCACATCTCCGTGGCTAGCGTGCGACAAAGTCCAGGCCAAGCAGTTAAACTTGGTGTCACCAATTTCTACATAACCGCCGTCGTAAATTTTTTCAAAAGGGTCTAGGCCATTTTGCAGTCCTGCAAAACCAGTTATCATTTTAAATACAGAACCTGGTTGAACAGCTGTCCCCGTTGCAATATTTAAAAGTGGACGAGCGGCCAGAGGATCGTTTTCATCCTTAGGGTGAAGAGCCTTCCAATCCGTTTCTGAAATTCCAGTTGAAAATAAATTGGGATCGTAAGCAGGATATGAGGCACTTGCCACCACCTCGCCAGTCTTTGCATTCATAACTACAACAGCACCTGCGTTGGCGTGGATAAAAGGCCTGGTCTTATCAAGGGTCCCGTCCATTTGATAGTCACCCCACTTGCTCTGCCAGACGCCTTGGGTCCGCGTGAGCTCCAAGGTCCTCTTCAAATAATCTTCGGCCATTTTTTGCAACTTGCTATCAATGGTCAAGTAAAGGGTGTTGCCCGGCTTGGCCCCAGTCACATTTAAAACGTCAATGGTGTTTCCAATATAGTCGACCTCGACCATTTTTTCCCCATTGGTCCCGTGCAAATAATTTTCAAAATATTCTTCAACCCCAGTTTTTCCTATGAATTCATTCTTGTCGTAGCCGCCTTCGTTAACGTACTTTTCAATCTCGGCCTTGGAAGAAATCTTGCCCATGTAACCAAGTATGTGGGCCAGGGTGGTCCCCTGCGGATAATACCTGATAGGCTCAACACTGATGAGAACGCCTACATCTTCGTCTATATTCTCTTCAATCTTGGCAACGGTCTGATCTTTTATACCGTAAGACAAGTTGATGGGCTTATAAGCGCTTTCGCCTTGGAGATAAGTCAGCTCGTAAATATTTAAAATAGCCTTGGCCTCGTAATTGGAAATCTCCTCTGGAATCTTGTAGGAGTCCTTGGCCCTTTCAAACAAGTCTTCAACTGATGGAAGGCCGTCCTTCATTTCAGATTTTTTAAAAAATCTGCCGTATAAGTTCTCAGTGTCAATCTCCGATGTGAATTTAATTTCATTGGCCACAGAAATCCTAGGGTTAATCCCCTGGCTCAAAAGCTCAGCCTGCACGACATTTCTAATATCCTCTTCAAGGAGAAAAGCGTCCAAGTCAGCAGGAGTCAAAGACCCGATCAAAGTCTTCAAAGGATCGCCCTTAACGTCATTTATAAATCGGAAAAAGACTGATTTTTTATCCTGGCTAATGTAAATATCTATATTTTCATTTTTCCCCTGGCTCCTAGATTTTTTCAAAAGCATTTCACCTGGAATTAGATCGCCGTCCTTGTAGGTTTTTTTGAGGATACCTTCCAGGGCAAAGTTCCTGGCCAAGTATAGATAAACTTCCTCAGCAGTGGAATTTATATCCAAACCATCGTAAGCGTTTACAAATTTTACCCGATTTTCGTAGCCTTCAATTTCGCTCTTTATGGCAATTGACAGCATGCGAATATCGCCCAGCTGTTTGTGGTCGCTTGCTATTTGAAATAAAATAGCCCTAGCAATCGGATGGTTCATAATTTTTCTCATAATATTTGTATCGGATTTGATAATATTAATCATCAAATCATCAGGGCTTAAATTTTCGTCAAAACCCTTTTCCATCAAAAAGTTTTTAAGCCTGAGCTCATTTGCGACAAAGTTTCCGTCTTCAATTGTAACAGGCAGGTCAACATACTTGGCCTTAACGGCATTTAGGGCCCTGTCCTTAACAGAAAATTTGTAGTGGCCCGGATATTTTTTCAGGTCCATCTTGCCATTTATAAATTCCCTTAAGATATCTTCATTCTCAAAAAGGGAAATCATATATTCAGTTGGACTCATGTCAGTCGTCAGATACTTGTCTGGATTCTTGTAGATGTAGACATTTAAATCCATAGGAAATTCGCCTTGGTAAAAGGCCCCGTCCTCTTCCAGATACCTGATCAGCTTCAAGAGATTTTCGTTGCGCTTTTCCTTGTCCCTTTCATTTAAGAGCCTGTCCTTTTGAATTTGAACAGTAAAGGCCGGGATATTGCCTGCCAAAAGTCGGCCGTGGACGTCCCTAATCTCCCCTCTGGGAGCAGTTGTGTAGACCTTCCTAATCCGCCTTTGGTCTGCGACTTCCCTCATCTCATCGCCCTTAATTATAGTCAGATAAAACATCCTGGCAAGGAGCAGGGCAAATAAACCCAGAACTACAATAAGTACTAGGTCCAACCTATTTTTTACGTTTGCCTTGTTTTTAGACTTCAAAAAAATCACCTTCTGACAAGATATAGCTTGGTAAATCTACTTGCAAAAATAGAATATATCATCATGATTGGAATCTCCAAAGAGAAGATTGAGTTTAAGAGGACTTGGAATTCCAAACCCTCGCCAACAGCGTTTATAATTAAAAAATACAAAAATTGGTAGAGGGTCCCGGCAAGTAAAGTCAAAGTCAAAACGACAAAGACCGACCTGCTTGTAAAGGTCTCTGCAAAGCCGGACAAAAAATACGCCAGGGCAAAGAAAAGCAAGGTCCTTGCGCCAAAGCCCTTGATAAAATAAAAATCCAAGACCAGACCAGCCACCAGGGCAAATATACAGGCCTCTTTTCTCTCGCACATAATGGCTATGGCGATTATCAGGGGCAAAAATAATTCCGGAATTGCAATCGTCGGGAAAAGGCCCGGCAAAAATCCAATTTGCAGTATAAGTGTAAGGGCAAAAATTAATACAAAATACATTAGTTCACCACAAAAACCTTGGTAATATTGCGGGTGTCAACAGCTGGTTTGATGTAAATATTTTTCTTTAAATTGCTTTCGTCAGTTTCGACTCGGTCGACCACGCCAACCATAACGCCTTCCTTGTAGACCTCGCCCATGCCCGAAGTGAGTATGGTGTCGCCCACAATTATATCTGAGTTCCGGTCGTACATATAGCCCTCAAGGAGGCCGTTTTTCATTCCAGTAATAATGCCGCCATCGCCTGACCGCATATTCTTTATGGCAACCTTATTTTTTTCGCTATTAATAGTCGTAACATTTGCATAGTCGTAGCCGATTTCAGAAATTTTGCCAACCAAACCCTCGATTGCATCGCCCTCTTCACCAGCGGCAACTACAATCGTGTCGTTTAGCTTGAGGCCCTGATGTGATCCCTTGTTTATTTTAAATAAGTCAAACCAATTGCCAGGCGCCCTTGCCACAATTTTTACGGGGACCAGGTCGCGATTTGTAGTCTCCAAGAGTTCGTATTCACGCTTGATGGCCTCGCTCTTTACAATAGTCGAGTAGAGCTTGCGATTTTCCTCTTCCAAAACGGCAATCTTGATGCGGAGCTTGTCAACCTCTTCAGTATCTTGGGTCTTAAAAAGTTTTTTGGCACCGCCATTTATCTTTAGGCCTGCGTCCCTAAAAAAATTGCTGACAGGACTTATGGCCTTGCCCATCAAATTTAAAACTTTGGAATTGGACTTGACCAGCTTAGGACCAGCAATAGTAATCCCAATAAGGGCCAAAAATATCAGCCAAATTATTAATTTTTTATAATTTCTATTTGAAAAATTCACTTACATATCACCATTTTCTTTAAAAGAATAATAAGAGTTGTGGCCCACCACAAAGTGGTCGAGCACATTAATGCCTAAGATCTTGCCGGCATCCGCCATCCGCCTGGTCAAATTGATGTCGTCCATTGACGGGCGGACATCGCCTGATGGGTGGTTGTGGGCCAAAATAATTGAGCTAGCCCCCAAGTCAATAGCCTTCCTAAAAACCTCGCGCGGCATAGCTATAGTCTGATTTACAGTTCCCTTGGAAATTTCATCTTCACCAATATATTTATAGGCCTTTTCTTCCTTAAAAAATTCTCCAAAGGCCTCTTCGGATGAGAGTTTAAAAAGCTCTTGGTCCTTCCTAATCAAAGAATCAATCTCTTCGTTCTTGTTATTTAAAAGCAAGACAAAAAAGTGCTCTTCATTGTAGTGGGAAAGCTTACTTACCAGATATGAACCGACTCTTTTGGTCGTTACAAAACGCTCAATGTCCACCTTGATTTCCTCTTGGTAGACGCGTTTGGAAAGTTCAAAGCTGGCCATTAGAGTCGCCAATTTTGCAGGGCCAATCCCCCTGATCTTGGCCAGGTCCTTTTGACTCATGGAGACGACCTTTCTAAGAGACCGCCCATTCATCTCATAAAGCATATTGGCCAAATCAAAAACAGAATGCTTTTGCGAGCCCGTGCCAATTAAAATCGCCAGAAGCTCTTCATCACGCAGGTCTTGGACCCCGTTTTCCAAAAGCTTCTCCCTGGGCAGGAGGGAATCGTCCTTTGTAATTTCTATATCTAAATTTTCGGCATCCTCTTTTAATATATCAGAAAAATCAGTAAATTTCATTTTAAACCTCATACAAAAAACCTATCCAAAACATCTTTTCTCTCCAGCTCGTTTATAATGAAGCCAATCAAAGTCCCCATGAGAGTCCCCACCAAAGTTATATAAGGCAGGTAATAAAAATACACAAATGAAGAGAGGACCAGATAGCTGGTAAAGACCTGGACTAAATTATTTATAAAAGCCCCAATCACACTTACACCCACGTAAGAAATCTTTGGAACCATTTTCATAGCAAGGCTCATAAGTAAAATTGCAGCCAGGCCCGATGGAAATGAATAAATAAATGAAGTCGGTGAACCCGAAAAAATTGCGACTAAAACCGATTTTAAAGCCGCCACCAGCATGGCCCGAGACACGGGCATGTGGATAATTGCGACCAGCAAGACCACGTTTGATAGGCCCAATCTCATACCTGGTATGGGCACGATGGGCGTTACAATAATTTCTACAAAGGAAACCATGGCAGCTAAAATCGCCAAAGTTCCAATCAAAGTAATATCTTTAACCCTCATTTTACAATCACATCCGGATAATTTTCATCGACCTCGCCCTCAATAGTCACCAGCAAGTGGTTGGGTAGGCAAATAATGCTCTCGCCAACCCTACTTATCTTACCCTGCTTAACGTCAAGCTTGTTTGGGCAAGAAGCGGAGAGGACTTGGACATAGTCGGGCCCAATCTCCAATAGATTGTAGCCATAAGCCGTCTCAATTTTTTTCTCAATTGTCTCATTTGAAAAAGACTTAGTATATAAAACCTGGCCATCCACCTTTACCACAACCTTGGAACCCTGTTTCTTTGGCATGAAAAAAATCCCAAGACCAGATAAAATTAAAAAACCAATAATAATAAATAAATCAAATCTTGTAAGCTTCATAATTCACCTAGTATAATTTTACCATATTTTGCCAAATAAATATAGACCAAGGCCGGTGAAATCTTAAAATCTATAAGGACAAAAAAATAAAGATTAATCAAAACCTTTAAAAAATAATTTGCGAAGAAATTTTTAAAAAATAAAGAGCATTACGCCCTTTAAGAGATAATTTGCGACGGAAAATTGCTGAATTTTTGTAGGTTTGGCTGGAAGAAACTAAAAAATATGGCCGGAATAAACCGGCCTCTACCAACGCTTCGCGTTATTTTTTAGTTTTTCATAAGAATATCACGAAATTAACCGCAAATTCATGATAAAAAATAAAGAGCATTACGCCCTTTAAGAAATAATTTGCGAGGATAAATCGATAAGATTCGAAGTGAAATAAATTTTTTAGGACGCAGGTGTACTTGTTGTACATCGAGGTCAAAAAAATAAAGAGTGCGAACAACACCCTTTGAATAAATAATTTGCGAGGAAATTTCGATGAAATTCGTAGGTAAAATTTTCGAGGGGACGCAGGTGTACTCAAATGTACTCTTAAAATAAAAAAAGAGCATTACGCCCTTTAAGAAATAATTTGCGAGGAAAAATTGATGAATTTTTGTAGCTTGAGACTTTTTGACGAGTGAGCTGTACTAGAGCGTACAGCGGAATGAGCAAAAAGTCGAACACTGCAAAAATTCGCAATTTTAACCGCAAATTAAATTGTGGTACGGGTGAAGAGACTCGAACTCCCAAAAACACGGACCTGAACCGTGCGCGTATGCCAATTCCGCCACACCCGCTTATAAAATATTGAATTATTTCTGATAATTAAAAACATTTCACGCATTCAAGATGCGATCAATGTTTTTCGGGCCACATTCTCCTCAGATTGTTGCAACCAATCAAACAAAATTTTTGTCCGAAATAAATCGGACGCTACAGAAATTTTGTTTTCTTGGGCAACAAGTTGCGTGAGTCCTGCACACCAATCAACTTCGCCTATTCGAAATTTCTTGGCGACCATAAAGGATCGCCTCTACAGGAAATTTCTAGGCTCGTTTCTTGGGCAGGGCTGCAAGGATCGCCACTACAGGAAATTGACCTCTTGCGCGTATGCCAATTCCGCCACACCCGCATAATTTTATCGCCTTTATTTAACATTCTTATTATATAAAACTCGCCTGAAATTGTCAACACGCCCTGCCCAATTCAAATCACAAAAAAATGCATGGATTTCTCCATGCACTCATCTTTATCCTAGATATGCGATTGCTTCGATTTCGATTCTTGCATCCTTTGGTAGTCTAGCAACTTCTACACATGATCTGGCTGGTTTGTGGTCGCCAAAAAAGTCTGCGTATTCTTCATTAACTGCTGCGAAGTCGTTCATATCTTTTACAAAGATATTTACTTTCATAATATTTTTTATGTCTCCGCCTGCTGTTTTAACGATTTCCAAAACGTTGGTGAGTGATGTGCGGGTTGCTTTTTTAATGCAATCTGAAACGAGTTCTCCACTTGCTGGGTCGATTGGGAGTTGTCCGCTGGTAAATACAAATTCTTCTGCGGCCATGCCTTGTACATATGGGCCAACTGCGCCCGGTGCCTTATCGGTGTTCAATACTTTCATAATGTCCTCCTTATTCTTCTGTTTCCTTCCACAAGCGTTCAAGATCATAGTACTTGCGTGCCGTAACCTCGAAGATGTGAACAATTATATCTCCAAAATCTAGCAAGAGCCACTCGCTGGATTTTTTGGACATGGGATTTTCTAAGCTGTAACCAGCCTTTTCCATTTCATATAAAACATTGTCGGCAATACTGTTTAGCTGGTTTACGTTGGCAGCCCCTGCAATTACAAAGTAATCAGCAAAGCTTGAACGCTCTTTGATGTCGATGATTTCAATATCATAACCCAGTTTGTTTTCGATTGCCTTCTCAATAATTTCTAATTTCTTTTCTATATCTTTCACTTTATCTCCCCTTGTTTTGTAATTTTTAAGTAATAGTTCCTTGCCTCAAGCGAGCTACCAGCAATATAGCGGTCGTTTCTGATGAGGTGTGCCAGATTTTCGTTTAGGATCTCATACATGGCCCGGTCCAAATCAACCTTGGCCATGGCCCGAAAGTCATCAATAAATTCATAATTTCTGGCAGGTTCTATCATATCCGCAATGTAGACAATCTTTTCCAAATCAGACATGGCTGATCGGCCAGTGATGTGGTTTTTGATCGCATTTAAAACATCTGCGTCCTCTATGCCGAAAATATTTTTGGCTATATAAGTGGACAGGGCTCCGTGGACAAGATTGTACTCTGCCCTCTCCTCCTCACTTAATATTATACCCCAGTCCTGGACCTTTTGCAATGTTTTTTCTCTAGACTTCCACTTGCCAGAGTCGTGGAGGATGCCTGCCATCTGGGCTTTCTCTTCATCTACACCGTGGATCCGTGCAAGCTCAACCGCCGTTTCCATAACGCGAATCGAATGGCCATAGCGAAAGTCGTCCAGATTTTCCCTTAAAAACTCTAAAACTTTTTCTAATTCGAACATCCGCACAGCTCCTTAAAGTCAATGTCTTTTAAAAACTCATAGGCTCTATCTGTCACATAAAATCTCACATCTTTCCCTGCCTTTAATCTCTCGCGAACAAAGGACGAGGACATTTCAAATATGGGATTATCCACAAAATAAAAACGGTCCTTGTACTTTTCGTAGAGGTCGTGAGCCGCAAATTCGTAGCCGCCCCTCTTCATGACTATAACCCTAGCCAGCTTTAAAATCTCCTCTGCGTTTTTCCATCTTGGCAGTGACAAAAAGGAATCCATACCCACAACTATTGCCAAGTCCTCATGAGTCTTCTTAAAATGCTCCAGGGTTTTAAAGGTATAGGACTCGCCTGCCTGCCTAAACTCGTAATCGCTGACTTCCACGCCCTCGATTTCTCCAAAGACAATCTTCGCCAGCTCTAACCTAGTCTCATCGTCAAGGCATTCCAGGTCCTTGTGGGGAGGATTGCCCGTTGGCATAACTAAAAAATCGTCAAATTCCAGGCTGTCGACCAGATATTTTACATTTAAAACATGGGCAATTGTAGGCGGATTAAAGGCTCCGCCAAAAATAATCGTGCCAAACTTTTTCATTATAAATAAATATTCTTGTCGGACTTCCTATAAATAGAAAGCACGCTTCCCATTTTTTGCACAAATTCTACGCCCAATTTTTCCTCTAGCTCGTCAAAAAGCTCGTAGGCGTCGACATCTGTGTTTTGCAATAATTGTATCTTCATAATTTCATTTTTATTTAAATATAAATCAATAGCCTCGATTAGCTCGTCGCTAATCCCACCCTTGCCAACGCGGATGGCTGGCTTTTGGGTGTTTAGCTTTGATTTTAAAAATGCTCTTTCTTTAGCTGTAATCATACTCGTCTACTCCATGTGTTCAAATTCATATCCAAAGACATCGACAATGTCCCCGTCCTTAATGCCCAGCTCACGTAGCTGGTCCATAATTCCAATCCGGCTTAAGAAATCTTGGAAACGCCTTACACTGTCTGGCTCTGTAAAATCTGTCCCCATGAAATAGTATTCGACATGGTCGCCAGTGATGTAATAGATGTCGCCTTCCTTCCAGACCTTGATCGGCCTTTCTTCGAATTCGGCCTCAGCAAATTCTTCCACTTCAGCCTCTGCAGGAAGTTCTTGAAGCTTGTTGTAGAGGGCGTACTTTAATTCCTTGACCCCCTGTAAGCTTGCAGCCGAAATTACAAAGACCTCTTCGCCGGTTTTTTCTTCAAATTTTTTCTTAACTTCAAGGATTTCTTCCTCAGTCATCAAATCAGTTTTATTTAAAGCAATGACTTCGACTTTTTGGCTGAGTTTTTCTGAATAATCCTTCATCTCCCGTCTCAAAATCTCATAGTCTTCGATTGGATCGCGACCTTCTGAACCCGATGCGTCAATCACATGGCAAAGGAGTCTGACTCTTTCAACGTGCCTCAAAAACTTTAAGCCGAGTCCTGCTCCGCCAGACGCCCCTTCAATGATGCCCGGTATATCACAGGCCACATAAGACCTGCCCTCTTCCACAAAAACCACTCCCAGATTTGGCTCCAGGGTTGTGAAATGATAATTGGCAATCTTTGGCTTAGCTGCAGAAATAATTGAAAGGAGACTAGATTTTCCCACATTTGGAAAACCCACAAAGCCCACGTCTGCAATTAATTTTAATTCCAGTTCGATTTCAATCTCTTGGCCGCGTGCGCCCGGCTCCATAAAGGTCGGTGCCTGACGAGTAGCAGTTCTAAAATGCCAGTTGCCCCTGCCGCCTCTGCCGCCTTTTACAATTACAAACTCCTCGCCAACTTCCTTGAAGTCGTAGAGAATGCCTTCCTTGCCAACTTGCTTGACCACAGTGCCCACGGGAACTTTGAGATAAAGATCTTGGCCATCCTTGCCTTTTTTCAGATTATTCATGCCGTTCTCGCCGTTTTCTGCCTTAAATTTTGTTTTAAATCTATAATCGATGAGCGAATTTAAATTGTCAGTTGCGACCAAAATAATATCGCCGCCCTTGCCACCATCGCCACCGTGCGGGCCGCCCTTAGGCTCATACTTTTCGCGTCTCCAACCAATATGTCCGTCTCCGCCCTTGCCCGCTTTTAATTGTAGTCTAACCTTATCAAACATAATAATCACCTACTTACAAAAAAAGCTTGACCTAGGTCAAGCTGATTCTTAAGCGATTTCTCTTGGATAAACGCTTACTTGTGTTCTCTTCTTACTTTTCTTTTCAAATTTTACAACGCCATCAATCTTAGCAAATAGCGTGTCGTCGGATCCTCTACCAACATTGTTGCCAGCGTGAATCTTTGTTCCTCTTTGACGAACAAGGATGTTACCAGCTGTAACAATTTGGCCATCGCCGCGTTTTGTTCCCAAGCGCTTAGCAATAGAATCTCTACCGTTTTTAGAAGATGCAGCTCCCTTTTTAGAAGCAAATAATTGAAGATTTAATTTAAACATTCTATTCCTCCATTTCTAATCGGACAAATTGCCCATAGCTTTCCACCAGACTCTTAACCCCTTCTAATAGAGTTTTCATAATCAGATCTAAGTCGTCACTTTGGACCTTGGAAATAAATTCCATCAGACTCTCGTCATCGTCCTCGATCATTTTTTCAGTATAATCGCCTCTCTTAAGATGGCAATTAACTATGGCCGACTTGTAAACAGTGTGGGTGAGAATACTCACAGCCGCACATACAATGTCCTTGCCGTAGTCATCATAATCTGCATGACCCTGTGACCTAAATCCGTAAAAACCCTTTTCATTCTTAAAAAGAGTTACGACTATCATTAGATAGCCAAGCTTTCAATTTGTACTCTTGTGAAAGGTTGTCTGTGGCCTTTTTTCTTGCGATAGTTCTTTTTAGCTTTGTATTTGAAAACGATAACTTTTTTAGCTTTACCATTCTTAAGAACTTTCGCACTTACGCTTGCGCCCTCAACATATGGCTTACCAACTTTAATCGCCCCATCATCACCAGAAGCTAATAGAACCTTGTCGAAAACTACCATTTCGCCTTCGCCTGCGCCTAGTTTTTCAACGTGTAGCACATCGCCTTCTTTGACTTGGTATTGCTTTCCACCAGTTTCAATAATTGCGTACATAATCCACCTCCATTGTGATTTAGTCTCGCCGTCTAAGGTGGCCTAAAAATAAGCACTTAAAAACCTGTTCCGTGCGGAAGATTACCTACTAATAATACCACATAAAAAGCCATCTGTCAAGGATTTGCGGAGAATTTTTATTGGTAAATTTTTTTCTTGTAAAATATTTTTAATTCAAAAAATTTTTTCAATAATCTCAGGCCTATAACTTTTAAAATAAAATGCAATTATTTTTACAAAACTCCCAGTCCTTCAACTTTTAAATTTAAATACAATTGTTTTTTCAAATTGTCTTGCCTTTAATTCCTTAAAATAAAATATAATTATTTTTTCAAAACTCCGCGCCCATAACTTTCAAGTTTAAAAATTATTTTAAAATCACATCAAAAGCCAATAAAAAAACTGGAGGAGTCCTCCAGTTTAAATTATAAATTTATTTTGCATCTTCGATTGCGGCGGTAATTTTCTTGCAAAGGTCTTCGATAAATCTGGTTGGTGATGCCAGGTTGATGCGTTCAAAACCGTGTCCACCCTTACCAAAGATATAGCCTTCGTCCAAAAATACATCATGCTTTATCATGTGCTTTTCAAGAGCCTCGTGGTCCATACCAAGAGCATTAAAATCGAGCCACAAGAGATAAGTCCCTTGGTGGTCAGCAATTTTAATTTCAGGATGGTTTTTAGCCATGTAGTCCCTGATATATTTGCTGTTTTCTTCAATCTTTTTCATCATTTCTTGGTACCAGTCTTCGCACTTATCATAGCAAATTTCAACTGTCTTGTAACCCAGCGCTGTTGGACTCAGCCTAGAAGTGCAAGCAGCCCTGTTCACATACCTTTCCCTCATTTCAGGATTCTTAACAAAAACTGTGCAAAGGTCCATACCTGCAACATTAAAAGTCTTGGATGCAGATGTAAAAGTAATGGCCCTATCTGCCAAGTCATCAGAAAGAGTTTGAAAAACCGTGTGCTTGTGGCCAGGCATAATCAAATCATTATGAATTTCATCGGCAAAGAGCAGCTTGTCATTTTTTATAATTCCATCAGCCAACCTTTGGAGCTCTTCACGCTTCCAAACCCTGCTAACAGGATTATGAGGTGAGCAGAAAAGCAGAGCCTTGTTTTCTGGTTTTGCAATGAGTTCTTCAAAGAGATCAAAATCAATCTCATAAGAATTATCTTTTTTAATCAGTGGACATTCGACAATCTTCCTGCCCAAAGCTTCAATAACCATAAAGAATGGATAATAAACTGGTGGCATAACGATAATGCCATCTCCAGGCTCAGTAAATTCTTCAATAGCTGTATAGATTGCGCTAACAATCGCTTGGAAATTGACAATCCAATCGCTTTCAACTTCAAAATCGTGGTGCCTTTTCATCCATGATTTAACGGCATTATAGTAAGCTTCATTGCCCACAGTATAACCCAAAACCATTTCATCCAAATAAGCCTTCAAACCCTCCACAAGTGCTGGAGCAGTTTTAAATTCCATATCTGCAACTGAAAAAGGCATACAATCATCACAAACATCAGCCTTCAAATTCTTCATAATGAGCCACTTCTTAGAACCTTGGGCCCTTCTATCAACTACTGTCTCAAAATCGTACATGAATATCCTCCTATTCTTTACTCCATTATAACACTTTTTGAAACCCATGGCAAGAAAAAAGGGCAAGCCTAAACTCGCCCTAGTAAATTATTTTAGATAAAGACTATAAAGGCAAAAACTTTAGCAGCCCCAGAATCTGCAACAAACATCATAACATTTGTTTCAGCCAGTTCTTCTTTGCTAGCCACCAATAGATTCTCTTTATCCATATTAACATAAGAGTCATCCATGAGCCTTACGCCATTTACTTGGAATAAACCAATTACACTACTGATGTATTGTTCTTCAGGATAATTTTTGAAATAATCTTCCTTGGCAAGGAAATCACTGTTCATTTCAACTCCAAAAAGCCCATTACTATAACCACTAACAAGGTCTTTGCCATCCAAAGAAAACTTAATATCATCAAAAATACAATTCAAATATAATGGCGTATTTTTGATCCTGTCCTTTTTTACAAAGTAAATGCTTCCGCCATTGGCTGGAAAATCTGGAGTAACACTAAGACCTGTGCCATTTGTAACTCTCTCATCATTCATCAAAGCTTCAGTTTGCTTGAAGACCCTTTTAAATCTATCCTTGGCAAAGTCATAGTTAAAAGTTTTTTCTTCTAATAATACTTCCATACCTTCTGCACTAAACTTATAGAAATTCTTTCCGCCCATTTCTATTTTTTCAAGTTGAAGAGTCTTGTCCTTATCACCTTTCAAATAAGCAGCAATTTCTTCTTGGCTTGCATTTATTTCCTTGATGCTTTGGCCGTATCTTTCATAGAAGGTCTTGCCATCTGCCTTATCAGCTTTCTTATCTTCAGTTTTTTCTTCGACTTTTTCTTCAGAACCTTCTTCTAAGCCCAGACCTGTGTCCACCAAAATATCTCTAGTTTCCTTGTCATAGCCTACAAAAAATCTAACAACATTGGCCAAATCACGAAGCTTAACATAGTTATTTTGGTCGATTAGGGCAGCATTTAGCATAACTTCCTCACCGTCTACCAAGATATTATTTGTAAGCATCTTGGCCTCAGTCTTGTCGTGTTTCATAGCTTGCAAGTCTGTGTCCAGCTTTTCATAAGGTTTTCCAAGTTCAAGTTCAATTTGTTTCTTTTCCTTGTTAAAAGTGACGTTGAACTGACTCTTTGTGCCAGATAAAATCGCAGCCAAGTCTCTGAGCTTGTAATAGTTATTTTGATTGATCAAATAACCGCCAATTTCAACAGACTCCCCGTCCAATTTAAATGGCTGAAAACTCTTTACAGCCCCTGCCATATCTCCCTCTGCCCTTACGCTTGGTACCATTGATATAAGTAGCAAAAGGCTGAGTACAAACGCTAGTAATCTTCTCATAATTACCTCCTAAATTTATTATTATATATAATTATATTTGATATATAAATATAAATCAAGCTATATTTATTTATTAAGCAGACAGGGCCAATAGGTCAATTTCCCGTAGAGGCGATCCTGAAATGGTCGCCAAGAAATTGACAGATTGATATGCAGCGACTCACGCAACTTGTTGCCCAAGAAAACAAAATTTTAGGTAGCGTCCGATTTATTTCGGTCAAAAAATTTTATTCTCTGCAAGTCGCCCCTACGTACGTGCTTATTAATATTTATTATTTTAATACCATTCAGTTAATCTTATTGTTTTTTAGAAAAAATTAATGAATTTTTGTGGGCAGAAATATTTTAATGACTAATAATTTGTGAGGTAATTTCGATGAGATTCGCGGTGAAACAAATTTTTTAGGACGCAGGTGTACTTATGTGTACATCGAGGACTAAAAAATTTTTTCACAAGAATATCGCGAAATTAACCGCAAATTTCCCCAACAAAAAACTACAACGAGGATTAACCCCGCTGTAGTTTAAAGGAATTTACAAAAAGAATAATTTATCTTCTTTTTTATTATTGATTTTCTCTTACAGTTATGATTACTCTGTAGTTTTCTTGATCCCATTCGATGTCATTGTCTGCGCCATCTCTTAGGTCACCATTTGTTAGACCAAAGATTTGTGAAATATTTGTTAGTGGAACAAAAATTCTTTGGTCTACAACTGCTGGTTCAGCATCCAATACGATTTGACGACCGTCTGATACTTGGATGATATTTGAACCCAAAGTGATTGTTGCTGTTATACCATTCTTGGTAAAGGTTGCACTTTGTGTGTCTTGGTGCCATTCAACTGTTGCTCCAATAGCTTCTGCTACAAATCTGATAGGTAGCATGGTTCTTTGGTTAATAGCCATAGGTTGAACGTCCATTGGAATTTGTTGAATTTCGCCATTAACTTCCATTTCATAGAAGCCCTTGTCGAGATAGAAGTACAAGACTCTTAAGATATCGCCCTTAGTGTCTTTGTTTTCTTCTTTCTTTTCTTCATTTCTTTCTGCAGGTTTATAGTCGTCTTTTTTGCTGTAGTCTCTTGTATGAGGAACGTAAGGTTCGTCATAGTAGTAACCTGGATAGTATGGTGGATAATAAGGTTCTGGATTTGGTTCATCACCTGGTTCGTCTTTTCCTGGTTGATCTGGTTCTGGTTGTGGCTCTGGTTGCTTGTTTTTATTTTCAGCATCCTTTGCTCTTGCAGCTTCAACAGCTGCTTCAACTTCGCCCTTAGTTTGAGCCTTATCAACATCATCCTTAAATTTATTCTTTTCTGCTGGACTTAGATTATCTAAATCGTCGATAGCTTTTTTAGCTTTATCCTTTTCTTCAGCTGTAGGAGCAAGAGCATTTTCTTTTGCTTCAGCATCAGCCTTGGCCTTGTCAGCTTCTTCTTGTGCCTTGTCAGCTGCATCTTTAGCTTCTTCTGCATCTGCTTTAGCTTGATCAGCTTTTGCTTTTGCATCTTCAGCTGCTGCTTTAGCTGTTTCAGCTGCTGCTTGAGATTCTTCAGCTTTTTCAGCTGCTTCATCTGCTGCTTTTTTTAAATCTTCATTATTAGGATCTGCTTTTGCCTTTTCTTTAGCTTCGTCTGCTGCCTTCTTAGCATCTTCTGCTGCTTTCTTGGCTTCTTCTGCTTCCTTAGCTTTTTCGTCTGCTTCTGCTTGTGCTGCTTCAGCTGCCTTCTTAGCCTCTTCTGCTTCTTTAGCTTTTTCGTCTGCTTCTTCTTGAGCTTTTTCAGCTTCAGCCTTAGCGTCTTCTACTGCTTTCTTTTCTTTGTTTGCAGTATCTTGTGCCTTAGCAGTATTTACAGCATTGTTAACTTCATCTGTATTTTTTGCTTCATCAATTGCCTTTTCAGCAGCTTCCTTTTGTTCAGGGGTTAAATCAGTAAGCTTACCAAGGTCAGTCTTAGCATCCTTCTTTGCTTGGGCAAGTTTTTCAGCAGCTTCTTTAGCTGCTTTATTTTCATCATCTTTTTTCTTAGCATTGTCTAAAGCTTTTGCAACTTGATCAGCATTTTCTGCCTTTTTTACATCTTCTTTTGCTGCATCTTTTTCATTTTTATCCAAGTTTTCTAAATCTTCAATCTCTTTGACAGCTTTATCTTTTGCTTCCTGAAGTTCTTTCTCAGCTTTAGCTTTTTCTTCAGCTTTTTTAACTTCAGCTGCGAGTTCATCTCTAATAGGTCCTAAATCTTCTGCTTTTGTAACTTCATCAACTTTATCAGTTAGAGCTTTCTTTGTTTCATTATCTAACTTTGAATCTGCAATTTGTTTCTTTAATTCTGTCTTTGAAGCTTCTAAATCTGCCCTATCTTTTTGAGCTTGAAGTTCTTTAGCAATTTCTTCTTTAACTGTTTTTTCTACTTCATCGATTGTATCAGCAGTTGCAGCCTTTACTTTATCTTTAAGGTCATTTATAACATCTGTATCTTCAATACCTGATTCATCAATTTTCTTATTCAAAGCATCTTTCTTATCTTGAAGAGCTTTTTCAGCTGCAGCTTTTTCTTCAGCTGCTTTAATTGCTTCATTAACTTGTTTTTCTACAGGTTTTAATGCATCTAAGTCAGCTGCTTCTTCAATAGCTTTTTTGAGTTCTGCTTTTTTAGTATTGTCAAGAACTTTAGATTTTTCAACCTTATCTTCCAGTTCTTGCTTCTTAGCAGCGACTGGGTCTTCTTTATATTTTAAAGCAACTTCTTTGTCGCCATCTAGAAGAATTGAGTATACGCCATCTGTTGCTTGTAATTCAGTTTCTCCAACTTTAACAGTTTCGATAACCTTGCCAGTAACTGGAGTTTCTTTGAACTTAACTGTAGTATTTTTATCAAACTTATCGTTTACAGTTTTACCTGCAGGTTCTTTAATTTCGATTCCACCTTCACCTTGAGTTACAGTTAAAGATACTTGTGTATAGTAATTTACTTCAATACTTGTAGCAGCTTGAACATTTTCTACTTTGTATTGACCATTATCATCTGTTAATTCTTTACCGTCAACCTTAACTTCAACTCTGATATTTTCTTTTTCATCTTCTGAAAGATTTAGGCCGAATGAGAATCCGCGTCCTTCGTAAACCTTTTCAACCTTTGTATCGTCTTTCCAAACAATTTTTGATTCAGTAACTTTTTCACCATCAAGTTTTTCTGTAACTGTTACAGCATATTCTGGTAAATATTCTACTACAATTGTTGTGTCTGCATCTACTGTATGAGTATATGAATTATCATCTTTCTTTTTAACTTCTGTATTGCCTACAGTTAGTTTCTTAAGAATTTCATTGTTCTTAACTTCAAAAGTTATTTCAGTACCTTCAACAAATTTTGACTTATCTGTTACACCATTTGCATTTGTTTTTAGAGTAACTTTTTCAGCATCATATTCAACCTTGTACTCAGGTTTGTATTCAGCAGTAACTGTAGTATCTTTTTCAAGGTCAAACTTGTAGACACCTTCTTCGTTTGCTGTAATAGTGGTATCATTAACTTTTACTTCTTTAACAGCATCATTGCGAACTACCTTGAAAGTAATTTCACCTTCTTGGTATTTATTTGTATCTACAACACCCTTTGTTCCGTTGATATCTTCAAAAGCTGTTTTAGGTTCAAAGGTAACTGTATGTTCTGGTTTACTTACAGTGATAACCTTAGCTTCAACTTCTTTATTATTAGTATTATCATACAGCCTTAAGGTTTTGCCATTATCATCTGCAGTAAGTCTTCTAGCGGATGTAATCGCTTCATATTCTCCATCTGCTTTTGATAATTGTAATTCATACTCTAAGCCAAGCTTAGCAAGCTCAGGAATAGTAAATTCTTGTGATCCAAATTCATCTTTTACTTTGAATTTGAAATTTTGTGGATCAATTGTGTCTCCAACAAAAAATTGAGTGTTAAATTCTGCACCACTAATTTCATTCAATGGTACTACATAGTATTCATTGGTATCTGTATCATTTGGCAAATACCCTACTATAACTATCATATTATCATCCATAGTAATGCGTTCTGTCATGCTTTTACCTGGATTTCTTGAGCCATTAACCAAAGTAGTCCTTTGATTTCCCTTATTAATTATTGTTGAATAAACGAAGTAGTCATCTTTTTTTGGAAAAGTCAAAACAACTTCTTCACCCTGCTCATAAATTCCTAATCTACCAGTGCTCTTTGAGTCGCTAGCAATTGGTGGCAAAGGTTTCGACGCATTCATGCCTGGTACTATTTCTAATTTCTTCTTTGGTTTCTTTTTATATTCAACTTTAAAGTTAAGGTCATTATTAATCGATGAACCATAGCTATCTGTTTTGAATTCTAAATAATCATTACTGTTTCCTCTCCAAAAGTATAAATTTGAATCAACTATCTGGTATCTACCTCCTCTGTTTGTGCTGAAATTAAAAACCTGTGATGTTGATCCAATAAAAACAGTTACTTGCATATTGTATCCAGGAACTGTATTAAATCTAGCAGCAAAATCTGTAGATCCCTTTTTAATTACCGCCTTTGTTATAGCTCCTGAGCGATTATACTCATCATTATTTGTATCTCTTTGTCCTGTAACTGAAACATCCTTTGATTCTGGTACATAACCATCATATTCAAAGGTTATTGTCAGCTTTTCTTCCACTGGTGTTTCACCAGCTGCGAATGTTGGCACTGCGAATGTCACTAGCATGGCTAGGGCCATTAGCAGGGCTAATAATTTCTTAGAATTATTCATATTTCTCCTCCTATTTTATTTATATTTATTTTAGTGTAATACTCATCTGCATCCACTTAAATCTATGTACTTCCATTATATATATATATATATATATAATGTCAACGGTAAAAAATGTATATTTAATTATATTTAAGGGTAATTAAATATTTATTACACTCTAGCCTGCACTTATAAGCGATTGAGTGCTATATATTGTATTTTATATCTTTGTTTTTCTTCTATATTTATTTTTTCCACTATATGTATTGGTGGGCAGTCTTTATATTTTGTCCGGTAAGTGGCGGATAAAATTTGATTTTTAATTTTTATATGTATTTCGGTTTTTGAAATTGTTTTGTGGTTTCATTTTTTTACATTTATAATTTTTTGCAGGCAAAATATTTTCGTATTGTATTGGTTTATACGAAGAATGTTCATGCCCACAAGGGACAATCACATTCGCCTAATGTCCACAATAAAGTGGACGGTACATGGCAACATAAATATCCGTAGGAAAAGAATAGATAATTCAGTCCACATTTTCCTTGAGATTATTCATCCAATCAGGAAAAATTCGGTCCACATAAAGTGGACCCTACACGCTTCGCTGGATTTTTCCTTCTTGGGCCACATAAAGTCGCCCCTACAACGTTCTTATACATATCCGTAGGATATTTCTCGTCCGCATTCGCGAACGAGTGGCGACCATTTCAGGATCGCCGTTACGCCACATCCATTGCCTGGCATGTGCATGTTCTTTTTCATTTTTTCACAAGAATAGCGCGAAATTAACCGCAAATTCAGGATAAAAAAATAAAGAGCATTACGCCCTTTAAGAAATAATTTGCGAGGGAAAATTGATGAATTTTTGTAGCTTGAGACTTTTTGACGAATGAGGCGTACTCAAGTGTACATCGTCTCCTCAGACTGTTGTACTCACTCAGAAAAAATTCGGTCCATATTCTCCTCAGATTGTTGTACCCAATCGTTTTTCCCTACGGTCGAACGATTGGACAACAAGTTGCGTGAGTCACTGCATACCAATCGAGCATCGTTGTCACTCGCTCTCTTGGGCAGGGCTTCAGTTCGCAAAAAGTCGAACACTGCAAAAATTTGCAATTTTAACCGCAAATTTCCCAACAAAAAAGACGATCTTTCGATCGTCTTAAGTCTTATACCATTTCGATGATACACATTTCCGCGCCATCTCCACGGCGGGCTGTTGTTTTTAATATTCTTGTGTAGCCACCATTTCTTTCTGCATACTTTTCGCTGTATTCTGTGAATACTTTTTTAGCAGCCTCTTTGTCGTATAGGTATGAGTTGACTTGTCTCATTGCATGTTGGTCTCCTCTTTTGCCGAGGGTTACCATTTTGTCAGCAAGTCTCCTTGTTTCCTTTGCTTTTTCTACTGTTGTAACGATTCTGCCGTTTAGTAGTAGCGAGGTTGTCATGTTTCTAAGCATTGCATTTCTGTGGTCGGACGTGCGTCCTAATTTTCTTTGCGCCATACAATCCTCCTTAATTATTCTTCTTTCAAACTAAGACCGATATCGTCCAGCTTGTTCTTTATTTCTTCTAAACTTTTTTTACCTAGGTTTCTTACTCCCAGCATATCTTCTTCTGATTTTTGAATCAGATCTGAGACTGTGTCTATGCCGTCTCTTTTTAGGCAGTTGTAGCTTCTGACTGATAGTTCGAGTTGATCGATGTCCATGTCAAGTAGCATTGTTTTTTGTTTTTCGCCTTTGTTTTTTAATATGCCTTTGGTGTCCACATCTTCTACCAGGTCTGCGAATAGGTTTAGGTGTTCAATCAAAATTTTTGCTCCAAATGATACTGCAGCGTCTGCTTCGATTGTGCCGTTTGTCCAGACTTCTAGCACTAGTCTTTCGTAGTCTGTTCTTTGTCCTACCCTGGTGTTTTCTATGTGGAAGTTTACTTTTTTAACCGGTGTAAATTCTGAGTCGATTGGAATGTCTTGGATGTTGGTTGTTTTTCCATCTTCTGCGACAGCCTTGTTTTTTTCTTGTAGTACATAGCCTCTGCCGTGTTTTAAGTCCATGTCGATGGCTAGGTGGCCGCCTTTGTTTACGGTTGCGATGTGGTGATCTGGATTCATGATTTCACAGTCGCTGCCTGTTACTATGTCGGCTCCTGTTACTACTTTTGGCCCTGTTACATCGATTGTTAGGAGTAGGTTATCCTTTGTGTAGCTTTTTATTGCTAGTCCTTTTATGTTTAGTATTATTTCGGGAACGTCTTCAAGTACTCCTTTTATTGTTGAGAATTCGTGAAGCACTCCTTGGATTCTTATATTAGAAATTGCGGATCCAGGCAATATTGACAGAAGTACTCTTCTCATTGAGTTGCCAAGCGTTGTACCGTATCCTCTTTCTAATGGTTCGATAGCTATTTTTGCATAGCTTTTATCTTCGCTTTGTTCCAGTATTTGTACTGAAGGTTTTTCAATTTCCATGAGTCATCCCCCTTTAAAAGTTTGTCACTAGACTCTTCTGCGCTTTGGTGGTCTGCATCCGTTGTGTGGAAGTGGAGTTTCATCTTTGATGAGTGTAACTTCAAGTCCTGCTGCTTGTAGAGCTCTGATTGCAGATTCTCTTCCACCGCCTGGTCCCTTTACGTATACTTCAACATATTTTAAGCCGTGTTCCATGGCTTTTTTTGCTGCTTCTTCAGCTGCTTCTTGGGCTGCAAATGGTGTGGATTTTCTGCTTCCTTTGAATCCTAGTCCGCCTGCTGATGCCCAGCTGATTACGTTGCCTTGCATGTCAGATAAGGTTACCATGGTGTTGTTGAAAGATGATGAAATGTGAGCTTGTCCTTTTTCAATATTTTTTCTGGCTCTTCTCTTAACTCTAGCTGTTTTTCCTTTAGCTTTTGCCATTTTTACCTCCTTATCTTACACCTTTTCTAGTTCTTGCGTTTGTCTTTGTTCTTTGTCCTCTTACTGGAAGGTTTCTTCTGTGACGGAGGCCTCTGTAGCATCCGATTTCACGTAGACGTTTGATGTTTAGTGATGTGTCACGTCTTAAGTCACCTTCTACTGTGATGTGTTCCATAGCGTTTCTGATTTGTGCTACGTCAGCTTCAGTAAGGTCTCTTACTCTAATATCTGGATTTACGCCTGCATCTTGAAGGATTTTTGTTGCTGTTGGGCGTCCAATTCCGTAGATGTAGGTTAATCCGATTTCTATTCTTTTATCTCTAGGTAGGTCAATACCTGCAATTCTTGCCATTATTTGTCCTCCTTAACCCTGTACTTGTTTATGTTTAGGGTTTTCACAGATTACCATCACTTTTCCTTTTCTTTTAATGATTTTGCATTTGCTGCAAATCTTTTTTACAGATGGTCTTACTTTCATGATAATTCATCCCCTTTATTATTTGTTTCTCCAGGTGATTCTGCCCTTGGTTAGATCGTATGGTGATAATTCCATTGTGACCTTGTCTCCAGGTAAGACTCTGATGTTGTTCATTCTAAGTTTGCCTGAGAGGTGGCCGATGATTTCATAACCGTTGTCCAGTTTCACCTTGAATATAGCATTTGGTAATGCGTCGACTACTACGCCTTCTACCTCTATAGTGTCTTTTTTTGACATAAATGTCCATTCCCCCTATTATTGTAACTTTTAGTTAGAGCTTTCAATGATTTGTTTGTGAATTCAAAATCTTCAATATTTGTGGCCTTGTCATTTGTAAAGGCTAGGTGAGATATTTTTTTCTTTTTTGGAGTTTCGATTTTTCTTAAATCTCCATCTGCTATTAGGCAGTAGCTTTCGTCGATGACTTCGATTACGACGAAGTATCTAAATTTATCTCTACCTGCTTTACTTCTGACTATGGCCCCTCTTTCGATTTTTTCTATCATTTAAGATTGTCTAATCCTCTAAAAATTTGGTCACGAACCTCTTCTAGAGGTTGGTTGCCATCAATGTTAAGCACAAGTCCAAATTGATTGTAGTAATCAATTAGGGGGGCAGTTTCGGCTTCGTACACACCAATACGCTTTAACACTGTTTCTTCTTTGTCGTCTTCACGTTGGTAGAGCTCGCCTCCGCAGTGGTCACATACGCCTTCTACCTTGGGTGGGTAGTTTTTGATGTGGAAGCTTGCTTTGCAGTCCTTGCACATTCTTCTGCCTGTGATTCTGTCTACTAGCGATGCCTTGTCAACGTTAAGATTTACAACTGCATCTAAGTCTTCGTTTCTGGATTTTAAGAAGTCTGTTAGTGCAGCTGCTTGATCTAGATTTCTAGGAAATCCGTCAAGCAAAAATCCGTCTTTGACGTCGTCTTGTGAGAGTCTGTCCTTTACAAGTTCTATAGTGAGTTCGTCAGGAACTAGTTGTCCCTTGTTCATATAGACTTGGGCTTGTTTGCCAAGCTCGGTTTCATTTCTCAAATGTTCTCTGAATATATCTCCTGTTGAGATATGCACTATATTATATTTTTCTTTTATAAAAGTTGCTTGTGAACCCTTACCCGCTCCTGGCGGTCCTAATATTATCAGTCTCATATTATCCTAAGAACCCCTTATAGTGACGCATTGTCATTTGTGCTTCTAGTTGTTTTACAGTTTCTAGGGCAACACCTACGACAATGATGATTCCTGTGCCGGTAAATCCGACTTCCAAATTGGAAAAGTGTGCTAATAATAATGGTAATGTTGATAGAATTGCAAGGGCAACACCACCAACAAAGGTAATTCTGTTGACTGTTCTTCCTAAATAGTCGCTTGTTGGTTTACCAGGTCTGATACCTGGGATAAATCCACCTTGAGATTGTATATTTTTTGCATATTCAACTGTGTTGAATTGAATTGCGTTGTAGAAATAGGTGAAGAATATGATTAGGATAATGTTTATTACCAAATATATCCAAAAACCTACCTTGCCTTCTGTTGTAAAGAAGTTTCTCAAAAATCTGGAGAAACCACTGTTTCCGCCTGTTAGTAATACTATGGTGCCTGGAATTTGCATAAAGGTTGATGCAAAGATAACTGGCATAACTGAAGCCATGTTTACCTTGATTGGAATGTGTGTGGCTTGTCCGCCGTAAACTCTTCTTCCTACAACTCTCTTTGCGTATTGAACAGGAACCCTTCTTTCACCTTCTTGAATTAGAACAACGAAAGCAAAGATTGCAACTAGGATTAAAATCCATAGAGCAAATGAGATCCATGAAATTTGTCCGATTTGTGCTAGTCTGATTTGCTTCATAAATGTTGCAGGCATTCTACTGATGATACCGATAAAGATGATAAGACTCATGCCGTTACCAATACCTTTTTCAGTAATTTGGTCACCAAGCCATACTAGGAAGCTTGAACCTGCTACTAGTGTAATGATGATTAAAAGGTGTTCGATGAATCTATTGGCAACGATAGCGCCAGAGTAGATTCCATAAACTGAACCTGCTGCTTGAATAAATGCAAGCACAACACCAACGATTCTTGTAATCTTTTGAATTTTCTTTCTGCCTTCTTCTCCTTCTTTTGAAAGTTGTTCCAATGATGGGATAGCAACTGTCAATAGTTGGATGATAATGGAGGCTGTAATGTGTGGATAAACGCTGAGGGCGAATATCGACATATTTGAGAAGCCGCCACCGGCCATAAGGTCTAAAAATCCGAGTAAGCTGTCGCTTGCTGCACCAAAGATTTCTTTAATCCTGTTAATGTCCATAAATGGTGCTGGGATTTGGTTACCAAATCTAAAAACAAGAAGACATAAAAGAGTAAAGAGCATTCTGTCTCTTAATTCTTTTACTTTCCAGGCATCTCTCAAGGTCTTAATCATTATAGCACCTCTACTTTGCCGCCAGCTTTTTCGATTTTATTTTTCGCTTCTTGGCTGAATTTTGAAGCAGTAACTGTAAGCTTTTTGCTAATTTCACCGTTGCCTAGGATTTTGATGTTCTTGTCTGATCTGTGGATAAGTCCAACTGATACTAGTGCTTCACGATCAACTGTGTCGCCGTCGTTAAACATTTCTTCTAGGTCACGAACGTTAATAACCTTGTAGCTTACACCCCAAATGTTTGTAAACCCTCTTTTTGGGAGCCTTCTGAATAATGGCATTTGTCCACCTTCAAATCCTGGTCTAACGCCACCACCACTTCTGGAGTTTTGTCCTTTGTGACCACGAGTTGAAGTTTTACCCATGCCAGAACCGGTTCCTCTACCGACTCTTTTTTTGGAAGTTCTTTCCAAAGCTTGTAAATTTTCTAATTTCATTATAGAACCTCCTAGTCAATAACTTCTACAATGTGTGAAACCTTTTTGATCATACCACGAATTTGTGGTGTGTCTGTAGTTTCAACAACATGTCCAATTCTTCTAAGTCCAAGAGCCTTTACAATTTTTCTATGACTTTCAGGTTTGCCAATAAGACTTCTTGTTTGTTTGTATTTAATATTAGCCATGATAAGTCACCTATCCTAAAATTTCTTCAACACTCTTGCCTCTCATTCTGGCAACGTCTTCTGGACGTTTCAGACTGAGTAGACCTTGAATTGTCGCATCTACAACGTTTCTTGGATTATTTGATCCAAGACATTTTGTTCTTATATCTTGAATTCCTGCAAGTTCGCAAACAGCACGCACAGCAGAACCAGCGATAACACCAGTACCTTCTTTAGCAGGTTTTAGTAAAACTGTACCTGCACCTTTGATTCCAACGATTTCGTGTGGAATAGTTGTGCCTTGAATTGGAACTTGGATCATGTTTTTCTTAGCATCTGCAACAGCTTTTCTGATAGCATCTGGAACTTCCAGAGCCTTGCCCATGCCAACGCCAACACGTGAATTCTTATCTCCTACTACTACAAGAGCTGCAAAACGGAAGTTCTTACCACCTTTAACTGTCTTTGAGACTCTGTTTATAGCAACAACTCTTTCTTCTAGATCGAGCTCTTGTGGTTTAATATTATTGGTCATATTTCCCTCCTACTTTAGAAGTTCAGGCCAGCTTCTCTAGCGCCATCTGCAAGTTCTTTAACGCGTCCGTGATAGATGTAACCACCTCTATCAAAAACAACGTCTTTGATTCCCTTGTCAACAGCACGTTTACCGATTAGCTTACCAACTTCTCTTGCCGCTTCTTTATTTTCTGTTTTATCGAGGCTAAATTCTTTATCTAAGGTTGATGCACTTGCAAGTGTAACCATTTTTACGTCGTCAATAAGTTGTGCATAGATGTGTTTTGAAGATCTTCTAACACATAGTCTTGGACATTCAGCTGTACCGCTAATCTTATTGCGCACTCTTTGGTGTCTTTTTTGACGTAGTGCATTTTTATCAGCTTTGTTAATCATTTATACCTCCTACTTACCGGTCTTACCAACTTTGCGACGAACATATTCATCAGCATAGCGGATACCTTTTCCTAGATATGGTTCAGGTGGTCTGTATCCACGGATGTGGGCGGCAAATTGACCAACAGCTTGCTTGTCTGCACCTGATACAACGATTGTATCTTGAGCAGGAACTTCTACTGTAAGTCCTTCTGGAATGTCGAGATCAAGTGGATGTGAAAAACCAAGTGTTAAACCAAGTTTTTTGCCATTCATTTGGGCCCTGTAACCAGTACCGATGATCTTTAATTCCTTCTTGTAGCCTTCGTGTACACCTACAACCATATTATTAATTAAACTTCTTGTTAAGCCGTGTAGACTTCTAACTCTTTTGGTATCATTCGAGCGGATAACTTCATATCCTCCGTCTACTTTTTCTAGTTTCATCTCAGGAACCATTGTGAGACTTAACTCTCCCTTTGGCCCTTTGACGCTTACGTCTTGGCCATTTACGTTAAATGTAACGCCTTCTGGGATTTCAATTAGTTTTCTACCAATTCTACTCATCTTATCCTCCTTACCAGACGTAGCAAAGTACTTCGCCACCGACTTTTTGCTTGCGAGCTTCTTTGTCAGTCATAATTCCATTTGATGTGGAAATGATTGCAATGCCAAGTCCGCCAAGTACGGTTGGAAGTTCATTTGAATTTACATATATTCTTAAACCCGGTTTTGAAATTCTTCTAATACCGGTAATAACTCTTTCTTTTTCGTTGATATATTTTAGGCTAATGCGAATTGTGCCTTGCACATTTTCCTCAATAACTTCATAGTCAGCAATGTAGCCTTCTTCTTTGAGAATTTCCGCAATAGCAAGCTTGATTTTGCTAGCAGGAATGTCCACTGTTGCATGTCTTTGGTGGTTTGCATTCCTGATTCTAGTTAGCATATCTGCAATAGGATCTGTTAACATCTTTTTTCCTCCTTTACCAACTTGCTTTCTTTACTCCAGGAATTTCGCCCTTATAAGCGAGTTCTCTAAAGCAAATACGACAAATTCCGTACTTTCTCAAATAGCCGTGTGGTCTTCCGCAAATCTTGCAGCGATTATATGCTCTGGTTGAGAATTTTGGTTCTCTCTTTTGACTTGCAATTTTTGATTTCTTTGCCATTGTTCCTCCTTACTTTTTAAAAGGCATACCTAAGAGCTCTAAGAGTGAGTAAGCTTCTTCGTCGGTATTTGCAGTTGTGATAATTGCAATATCCATACCGTGAATATCGTTTACTTCATCATAAATGATTTCAGGGAAAATTAATTGTTCTCTAATACCGATAGCATAATTTCCTCTTCCATCAAAACTCTTTGAGCTAACGCCCTTAAAGTCTCTAACGCGTGGGAGTGAGATGTTCATAAACTTGTCTAAGAAGTAGTACATCTTGTCGCCACGAAGAGTAACTTTAGCACCAATCTTCATGCCTTCACGTAACTTAAAGTTAGCGATTGATTTTCTAGCATGAGTTACAACCGGAGCTTGACCGGAAATGAGTGCAAGTTCTCTAACTACATCATCTAACATCTTTGGATTGTCCTTAGCCTTGCCAAGACCAACGTTTAAAACTACCTTTTCTAATTTTGGTACTTGATTTACGTTTTCATAGCCATGTTTCTTAACAAGTTCAGGCACAACCTCAGTTTTATATTTTTCTAATAATCTTGGAGCCATATTGTTCCCCCTTAGTCAATAACTTCCCCGTCGGACTTTCTAAATCTTACTTTAGTGCCGTCGTCTAGGAATTTGTACCCAAGTCTTGTACGTTTCTTGTTCACTTGATCATAGTACATAACATTACTTACATCAATCTTACCTTCTCTTTTAATTAATCCGCCTGGTTTTGTTGGTCCCATTGGCTTTTGGTGTTTAACTTGAATATTAACACCTTCAACAATTACCTTTTTTTCTCTAGGAAAAGTGCGTAATACCTTACCAGTCTTACCCTTGTCTTTTCCGGCAATTACTATAACTGTGTCTTCTTTTTTAATTCTCATAAAGCACTCCTTATAAAACCTCAGGAGCAAGACTTACGATCTTCATATAACCGCCAGCTCTTAACTCTCTGGTAACAGGTCCGAATATACGGGTTCCAACCGGATTCTTGTCATCTTTTATAATAACGCATGCATTGTCATCAAAGGAGATATATGAGCCATCAGGACGTGATAGTGGATAAGTTGTCCTAACTATAACAGCCTTTTGAACGTCTCCTTTTTTAACAACTCCGCCGGGTGTTGCACTTTTAACAGCAACGACTACTATGTCCCCAACCTTAGCGATTCTCTTTTTAGAACCACCTAGAACTTTGATAACGAGGACTTCTTTTGCCCCGGAGTTGTCAGCAACTCTCATGCGGCTTTCTTGTTGTATCATATAATCCTCCTTTTACTTAGCACGCTCGATAATTTCAACGAGTCTCCATCTTTTATCACGGCTTAGAGGTCTTGTTTCGGTAATCTTTACCTTATCTCCAATTTTAGCTTCGTTGTTTTCATCATGTGCCTTAAAAACTGTTGTACGATTAATTCTCTTCTTGTATACAGGGTGGGCTACCTTTGTTTCAATCTTAACGGAAATAGTCTTGTCCATTTTATCGCTTGTAACGATGCCAACTCTTGACTTTCTTAAATTTCTTTCCATCATTATGCCTCCTTCCTGATACCTAGAGCTCTTTCTTGCTCAATGGTTTTAACCTTTGCAATTTCTCTTCTAACTGTTCTTATTCTTAAAGGATTATCTAAACTACCAGTGGCTGCTTGGAAGCGAAGATTGAAAAGCTCTGCTTTAAGATCTTTTTGTCTTGCTACAAGTTCTGCATCTGATAGTTGGCGTATTTCTTTAATTTTCATTACCAACACCTGCCTTTGGTTCAAAATTATCTCTACTGATAAATCTTGTCTTAATTGGTAGCTTGTGAGCAGCAAGTCTCATAGCTTCTCTTGCGTCTTCTTCACTTACTCCACCCATTTCAAACATAACTCTACCTGGTTTAACTACAGCTACCCAGTACTCTGGAGCACCTTTACCTGAACCCATACGAGTTTCAGCAGGTTTTTGTGATACAGGTTTGTCTGGGAAAATCTTAATCCAGATACTACCGCCACGTTTAACTGATCTTGTCATAGCACGACGTGCGGCTTCTATTTGATTGGAGGTAATCCATGCTGGCTCTAATGCTTGGAGGGCATATTCACCATAAGTGATGGTGTTACCTCTTTGAGCACTACCTTTCATTCTGCCACGGTGGACTCTTCTTCTTTTTACTCTTTTAGGCATCAACATAATTATTTCCTCCTACTTACTTAGATTGTCCGGCTTGTCCCTTGACAAATCTTTTTCTTCTTCTTCTCTTTCTATCATCGCGTGGAGGTTCGATTTCTGGTAAAACGCCGTTTAGAACTTCACCTTTGTAGATCCAAACCTTAACACCAATCTTACCATAAGTTGTGTTTGCTTCTGCAAAACCATAATCGATATCAGCTCTTAAAGTTTGTAGAGGAATTGTTCCCTCACTATAACCCTCAGCTCTTGCGATATCTGCTCCTCCTAGACGACCTGAAACTTGGGTTTTAATACCAAGTGCACCCGCTCTCATTGATCTTTGAATTGCTGATTTCATAGCACGACGGAATGCGATACGTCTTTCTAGCGCACCTGCAATGTTTTCTGCAACAAGTTGTGCATCAACATCAGGATTTTTTATTTCTTCGACGTTTACTACAACGTCCTTACCTGTCATCTTGCTTAATTTAGCGCGTAAAGCTTCAACACCTTCGCCGCCTCTACCGATAACTACACCTGGTTTTTGTGTGTAGATTGAAACCTTAACCTTACCGGCTGCGCGTTCGATGTTAACCTTTGAAATTCCAGCTTGATATAACTCTTTTTTAATGAAATTTCTGATATTGTAGTCTTCTACCAAAAGATCAGAAAAGTCTTTTTTATTCGCAAACCATGTGGAATCCCAGTCTTTAATAACGCCAACTCTTAAGCCGTGTGGATTTACTTTTTGACCCATAACACTCTCCTTATCTTTCTTCGACTACTACGCCGATGTGACTAGTACGTTTTAAAATTGGATATGCCATACCCTTAGCCTTTGGACGATATCTCTTCATTCTTGGACCGTCGTTTGCATAAGCGTCTTTGACATATAATTTTGATCTATCAGCATTGTTGTTATGTTCAGCATTAGCCACTGCGGATTTTAAAACATCCGATAGAATGCGTGCACCTTTTTTAGGTGTAAACATTAGGAAAGCTAACGCATCATCAACTTGCTTGCCTCTGATTTCGTCACAAATAAAGTGAACTTTTCTTGGGGCAATTCTAACATATTTTGCAATTGCTCTTGTTTCCATAACTTCCCCCTACCTACTTACTGCTTTAGCGTCTTTTCCGCCATGACCCTTAAATGTTCTTGTCAAAACAAATTCGCCAAGTTTGTGGCCAACCATATCTTCTGTAACATATACAGGAACGTGTTTTCTGCCATCATGAACAGCAATTGTGTGGCCTACAAATTCAGGGAATATAGTTGATCTTCTAGACCATGTTTTAATAACTTTTTTCTCATTAGCTTCGTTTAATGCTTCAATCTTTTTCATCAGATGATCATCTACGAAAGGCCCTTTTTTAATTGATCTACTCAAATTATTCCTCCTTACTTGGTTCTTCTTCTAATAATTAAACTATTAGACTTGTTATTCTTCTTACGTGTCTTAACCCCGCGGCTCTTCTTGCCCCATGGAGTCATTGGTGATGGCCGACCAACTGGTGCTCTACCTTCACCACCACCGTGAGGGTGGTCAACAGGGTTCATAGCTGAACCTCTTACGTGTGGACGTCTGCCCAAGTAACGGCTTCTACCAGCCTTACCAATAGTGATAAGCTCGTGAGTTGAGTTGCCAACTTCACCAATTGTAGCCTTACATTCAAGTAAAACCATTCTCATTTCGCCTGAAGGTAATCTGAGGATAGCATATTTGCCTTCCTTACCCATAAGCTGAGCTGAGATACCTGCTGAACGAGCAAGTTGTCCGCCCTTGCCAGGTTTTAACTCAACGTTGTGAACAACTGTACCAACTGGAATGTCCTTTAATTTAAGAGCATTACCAACCTTGATATCAGCATCTTCACCTGAAACGATAACATCGCCAACCTTTAATCCATCTGGATGAAGAATGTATCTCTTTTCACCATCACGATAGAAAATAAGAGCAATGTTTGCACTTCTATTTGGATCGTATTCGATAGCGTTTACTACGCCTTCGATACCGTCTTTATCTCTCTTGAAATCGATGATTCTATATTTCTTTTTAGCCCCGCCACCTCTGTGACGCATAGTAATCATACCTCTTGAGTTTCTTCCAGCATTTTTTGGAAGACTTACAAGCAAGCTCTTTTCAGGACTTGTCTTTGTAATTTCCTCAAAAGTTGAAACCGTCATGTGACGTCTACCAGGGGTTACTGGCTTAAATCCTTTAATCGCCATCTTTAGCCTCCTATTCTAGACCTTCGAAGAACTCAATTTGCTTTGAACCTTCTTTAAGCTTAACAATAGCTTTCTTCCAGTCAGATGTTCTACCTTCGATCATACCTTGACGTTTCTTTTTGCCAGGCATCTTAACAATGTTAACCTTTTCAACTTCAACGTCGAAAATTTCTTCAACAGCCTTTTTAACTTCCGTCTTGTTTGACTTTCTGTTAACCTTAAAAGTGTATTTTCTTTCAGCCATATCATCCATAGATTTTTCTGTGACGATAGGACGGATAATTATATCGTAAGCATTCATTATATAAATACCTCCTCAATCCTTGCTAAAGCAGCTTCACTTACAACAAGTGTATCGTGCTTTAAGATGTCATATACATTGATAAGATCTGCGAAAGTTACTGCTGTCTTTTGTAAATTTCTAGCTGAAATGTAAACATTCTTGTCAACCTTTTCAGTTACAATAAGTGGCTTAACTGCACCAACATTTGAAATGAAGCTAACCATATCCTTGGTCTTTGGAGCGTCAAAAGTAATATTATCAACAACTACCAACTTGCCTTCTTCAAACTTGCTTGTCAAAACTGATCTTAAAGCAGCTTGTCTAGTTGATCTAGGAAGCTTGTAGGAGTAATCTCTTGGCTTTGGTGCAAATACAACACCGCCACCCTTCCATTGAGGTGATCTGATAGAACCTTGTCTAGCACGACCAGTACCCTTTTGTCTCCATGGCTTTCTTCCGCCGCCTCTAACCTCTGCACGAGTTTTTGCGCTTTGTGTACCTTGACGTTTATTTGCTAATTGATTAACAACAGCTTGGTGAACAGAGGCTTCGCTAATCGTTGCAGCAAAAAGTTCTTCCGGAAGATCGATTTCTTTAATTTCTTCACCCTTCATATTTAAAACTTTAATCTTAGGCATCTCGTCCTCCTTTATTTCTTATGTGCACTCTTTACAAGAACCATAGAGTTCTTTGGACCAGGAATAGCACCTTTAATTAAAAGTAAATTCTTGTCTGCATCCACTCTAATAAGTTCAAGATTTTGTACAGTTACTTGTTCGTGACCAGTTTTACCCATCATTCTGTGACCTTTAAAAACACGTCCTGGATAAGTAGCAGCTGCTAGACCGCCTGGTCTCCTGTGGAATTTTGAACCGTGACTCATACGACCTCTTTGGAAACCGTGTCTTTGAACAACACCAAGAGTTCCCTTACCTTTAGAAGTACCAATAACGTCTACAAAATTACCTTCTTCAAAAATATCAACCTTTACTTCGCTTCCAAGTTCTAAATCTTGGAGAGAAGAATCTCTTAATTCTTTTAAATAACGCATTGGTTTAACGCCAGCCTTTTTAAAATGACCTTGAGCTGGTTTGTTAGCCAATTTTTCTCTAATAGGATCAAATCCAAGTTGAACTGAATTGTATCCTTCCTTTTCAACTGTCTTCTTTTGAACAACAACGTTTGGTGTTGCTTCAACAACAGTTACGGCCACAAGTTCGCCTGTTGGTCCGAATACTTGTGTCATGCCGAGTTTTTTACCCATAATGCCTTTCATTAAGCACCTCCATATTTTATAGCGGATTGACCTTCAATCATATAAATGTCTTATAGCTTGATTTCGATATCTACGCCTGCTGGTAGATTCATCTTCATAAGAGCGTCCACAGTAGCTTGTGTAGGATTGATAATATCAATCAACCTCTTATGAGTTCTTTGCTCAAATTGTTCTCTTGAATCCTTGTTAACGTGAACAGAACGTAGGATAGTAACAACTTCCTTGCGTGTTGGCAGTGGAACCGGTCCAGACACTTCAACGCCTGTTCTCTTAGCAGTTTCAACGATCTTCTTTGCTGAATTATCAAGAACCTCGTGATCATATGCTTTAAGACGGATTCTGATTTTGTTATTTGTGCTCATAATACCCTCCTTCGTATGATTTGCCCTACATACGACGTCACCTACAACGCAACCGTGTGTTTCTTATTCCGCTTCAAAAGAAAAACCGGTCAGACGCTGTTGGTTTCGTTGGAATCTAGTCCAACTTCTCCACGAAAATTACCTTGCATCCGCAAGCAACTTCTCGCTTCTACGCCTCGACTCCGGGCACTTAACTAGTATAACAAAAATGAATAAATCTATCAAGTATTTTTGTAAAAAAAATTTATAAAAACCATCAAAGTTAAAAGACGGGATAAAAATAACAAGTGTATGCAGTTAAGTTTCGTTTGGATGTGTGGGCGAGGGAAATATTTTTCATGCCTATAGATATCATTGTAGCCATGTAGCGTCTGGTTTATTCCAGACATTCGGCGAATGTGATTGCCCCTTGTGGGCATGAACATTCGTCGTAAAAACCATTTGCAAGATTGAAATGATTTTTAAAAATAAATATACCCCCTATATAATAGGAAGAGAAAATATATTTTTCCGACGGATATCCATGTAGCCCAAAAAATTGCCACAATAAAAATTTAGCGTATATAATTCCACACCCCCCCTCACCCCACAAGGGGGATCGTGGTTGTGGTATGGCGACCATAAAGGATCGCCTCTACACGCGATACGCCACAACGAATTGAATGCCATTTTTAAATCAAAACATCATGACCGAATATATCCTACGAAAAATATGTATAATGCACATAGAAAATAAAAATATAAATGCTTATAAGCACGTAAGTAGCGTCCGATTGCAGCCACGTCCAAGAATCGAACGCGAAAGCGTGAAGATGATTGGCTAGCGTTGACTCACGCAACCTCTTGTTCAATCGTTATACCGAAGGGAAGAACGATTGAAAACAAGAGTCTGAGGAGAATTTTGGACATCTCGGCCGTGGGGTTCGACGCCCCACGGTCGAGGTTTATCCAACGGATATCCATGTAGCCATGTACCGTCCACTTTATCGTGGACACCTCGTCCACGGAGACTCGATGTCCCGCGGACGAGCCTCTTTTTGAAAACAAAAAAGCAAATGTGTATTGAACACACTTGCTTTTATCTCTATTTCTATTTTTCGTAGATAAATTTGATGAGAAAGGCGAAGTACAGAATGTTTAGGAGTGAGGTGGGCTAGACGCCCTCCGCAGCGACTAAATCATTCGAAACAAGCCTTTATCGCAAATTTAACACGAAAAATCTTGTGCATTATATAGATTGTAGAACTCTCCCTTCAAATTTAAGACCTCATCAAATGTCCCCTCTTCAACCAAATCTCCATTTTTCAAAACCAAGAAATATCCTGCGTTTTTGATGCCTTGGAGTCTGTGGCTGGTAAAGATGGTCAAATCTTTTTCGCTCCATGCCATTAGCCTATCCCAAAAATCGCGTTCGCTGATTGGGTCCAGGGCTGACGATGGTTCGTCAAAGATCTTGCACGAGGACTCTTTATAAAAGGCGCGGGCGCAGGCAATCTTTTGCCATTGGCCGCCAGAAAGGTCGGTCCCGTCTTCGTATAGCTTGCCCAGATTTGTATCCAGGCCATTTTTTAAACTGTCGACCACATCCTTAGCCCCGCTATTTTTGAGGGCATCTTGCAATCGTCCTTTGTTTAATTCTTCCTCCGTATCGGAAATTATAATATTTTCCAAGGCAGAGATTTCAAATTTATTGAAGTCTTGATATAAAATGCCGAAGCATTTCCTGAGGGCCTTTAAATCATAGGCCTTTATATTTTCTCCGTTGATAAAAATTTCCCCCTGGGTCGGATCGTAAAGTCTCAAGATTAGTTTGATGAGCGTCGTCTTGCCCGATCCGTTTATGCCAACCAAAGCAATCTTGTTTGGTGCTTGGACCTTGAAACTGACATTTTTCAGTGCATAATCATCTCTTCCTGCGTATTTGTAGGAAACATTTTTAAATTCAATGGAAGAAATTTCTTGAATTTCCTTGTCGCCAGCTTCCATATTTACATCCGTGTCCAAAAATTCAAAATAATTTTCCATAAAGAGCTCGGTTTCGATCAAAAGAGCCCCCTCTTGGACCAAAGTAATGGACGAAGCGCCGGTGTAGACCGTATAGGAAATAAAAAGTGCCAGACTGCCGAGGGTAAACTCCCCTGCAATAACTCGTGACACAAAAAATCCTATGGTAAAGGCAATAAGCCCCGTCCCAAGAATGGACATAATGACAGAGGCCAGGCCTTTTTTCCGCCGGTCCCTCTTGGTAATTTCATAAATGCTTTCAAAGGTCTTTTCATAATCATTTTGAATCTTCTTGCCAAAGGCAAAGGAAATCCTCTCCTTGGCGTAGTCCCTCTTTAAAAGCACGTCGGAAAAATACCTAAGGACCTTTGCCAGCGGACTCCTGGTGACCGTGTTCTCATAGGCCTCAACTTGCAATTTGTAAAGCAAAATGCTTTGAGGAATGAGTGATAAGAGCATGAGAATTGGAATCCACACCCTAAAAGTCGCCAGCTGGACCATCATAATAATAAGAGTCAAAGCCATCCTAAAAACTGAAAGGCTGTAGACCAAAAGATTTATCGGCCTCCAGGCAATTTCCCCCTCGATCAGTTCAATCTTGTCATAATAAGACGGATCTTCCAAAATCTCCAAGTGGTTGATCTCGTTAATCTTGTTTTGCAGGTCGGAGTTGACCTTCCTGATAAGCTGATCGGTCAAATCCCCCTGCAAAAACATAAGGACAGGACCGCTTACCAGGTCAATCAAGAGAGCTATAAAGAAGGGAGCCAAAATAATCAGTCCCTCCCTTACAGATTCAATGGAGCCTGCTTGGTCTATAAAAATTTGCAAGGCATTTTGCTGCAAAACTGGTACAAAACTCATGGCAAGCAAAAGAACCGTTAGCGGAATAAAAACCGACGGCTTGCTTTGGTAGATGAGTTTAATCGAACGAAAAAAGTTTTTTATCGCTTTCATTTATAACACCTTCCTTTGTGATAATATTAAGTTTTAAATTATGGGAGACTCAAGCCTCCTTAAGCAATTATCATTACAGCCCTCCTAGTGTTATAAAAAACCATTTCTTACAAGATTATTATATCCCATTAAAGCGGTCGTGTCAAGTGGCGAGTAAAAACCAAATGCATTTTTCCTACGTATATCCATGTAGCCATGTACCGTCCACTTTATTGTGGACACCTTGCCAACGGAGACTCGATGTCCCGTTGGCAAGAAATAATGTTTTTCATAATAAAAAATTCGGTCCACATTCTCCTCAGATTGTTGCATCCAATCAAACAAATTTTTTTGTCCGAAATTCTCCTCAGACTCTTGTCCTCAATCGTTTTTCCCTTCGGTCCAACGATTGAACAAGAGGTTGCGTGAGTCAACGCTAGCCAATCGTCTTCACGCTCTCGCGTTCGATTCTTGGGCGTGGCTGCAATCGGACTCTACCTAAAAATTTGTTTTCTTGGGCAACAAGTTGCGTGAGTCCTGCATACCAATCGGTCAAAAATTTTGGTCACCATAAAGGTGACCCCTACAGTAATTTTTGACCTCTTGGGCAGGGCTGCAAGTTGCCCATACACGCTTCGCGTTATTTTTTTCCTTCTCTGGCCTAATTTCGCTAGAATTTATAAACTCAATTTCTTTCTACATACAATTTGCGAGGAAATTTCGATGAGATTCGAAGTGAAATAAATTTTTTAGGACGCAGGTGTACTCAAGTGTACATCGAGGACTAAAAAATTTTTTCACGAGAATGTCGCGAAATTAACCGCAAATTTCGTTATTCTCGAATACCACGGCTCCGGCCGTATTCTCTCCCAACGGAAAATCGTATTTTTTCAAAAGATGGTCGACCATCTGCGCTTTGCTTCCAAAGGCCAAGACCTGGTAGGGTTCTTCGAAAGACAATTTTTCTATAAAATAAAACTTGCCTTCATCTTCGACCATGACGCCTGTGTGGCCGACAAATAAAATATTGCCGTCGATTTCGTCCTTGGAATTTAAATAGACGCTGATCATCTTGGCCTTGTAATTTGTAAATTCAATCTTGCGGTCGGCCAGGGCTTTTTTAATGACCTCGGCTTGTTTGTGAGCATCAGCAGAATCTGCTGCGGCTATTGGTGCATAAAAGGATTCGAACTTTTTCATATCCTCATCAGAAAACAGTTTTGATTCTTCTAATGATGACTTATCAAAGGCCAGAACCGATGTCTTGTCCTCAACTGTTTCGCCAATATTTATAGAATCGCGAAGTAATCCAAAGGTCGTGATCCGGCAGTTGTTGCCAAGGCCGATTGGAGTCTTGGTTGAATTTGCTTGGGCAGTCGCAATCATATTTGTATAATCGGGTTCCTCGTAATCCACAAAGTCCCCTGACTTGTTATCATAAAAGTCATTGTATTTTTTTACTTGGCCGAGGAATTCGTCAATTCTCTCCTCGCTAATGCCAGCTGCCTTTAAAAGTTCGCCTGCCTTCTCTTGGGATTCAGCATTTCCCAAGGCAGAAAATTTGAATGTGCTTTCATTAGTGTCTTTACTTTCACTAGTGTCTGTGCTTTCATTAGCATCTGTGCTTTCATTAGCGTCTGGGCTTTCACTAGTGTCTGTGCTTTCACTAGTGTCCGTCTGTTCACTCTTGTCCGTCTCCTTGCTTTTTTCCACGCCTGAATTCTTGCAGGCGGATAAGCCTAGAACAAGAGCCAAAGCAAATATTAATATATATAATTTTTTCATTATCTTACCTCCAGGCCCTATTATAAATTTTTCCCTGGTTCCTGTCAAATCCTTAAAAAATTCCAAGAAAAAACCAGGCTCAGCCTGGTCCTAATCTATATATCCATATTTTCCATTTCTTCTTCAACGGTCTTTGGTCTCATGTCTTGGACAATTTTTTGTGCTTCATTTGCTTTAACACCGCAATCGTGTTGAGATTTTTCGATGCAAGCTCTTTGCCTAATATATTTGATCAAGACAATAACGCCGATGACTAGGCAAATGTTCAGAGCTAATTTAACATAGCTATCGACAATTTGCGTATAGAGAAGAATCTTTTGGATGGTTTGCAAACCGCCCATTCCGTTCATACCCATGGTCAGTCCCCCTTTCATAGCCCTAATTATAGCACTTTGTTAATGGCTTTTCAATAAAGGCTCTTATCAGCCTATTCATTTTGCAAAATTTCAACTGGCGACAAGTCTTTTAGGGACCTCAAGCTCAAATAGGCGCTTACCAAAATTATTCCGATAGCGACCAAGACTGTAATTAAAAATGCTTGGGGTTCAAATTTAAATTCAATTTTCAAAATATCAGCCATCATTGACCCGCCGCTAATGCCAAGCAAGAGACCAAAGGCAACCACATAGGTAATTTCCAAAAGGAGCTCCATAGCTTGCCCCTTAAAGGTCGACCCCAGGGCAATGGAAACCGCAATGTCCCTCTTTCTCCTATAAAAAATTATATAAAATAATCCTGAGCTTGCAATCGATACAAGGGCGATTAAAAGCAGGGATAAAATCCTGTACTTGGATGCATTCCAAGTCATCTGGCCCAGCCTGTCCTTGGCCCTGGCCAGTTGGTCGTTTAGCCTATAAGAATACTCGGGATGGGCTCCCCCCAGATAATCCAAAATTTCCCAAAGCTTATTTGAATCTGGATTTTCCTCTTTAATTGCAATCCGCGTCATAAATTGTTCCCAATTAAATTCATTTTTAAAAGCCTGGAGTTTTTCTATGGGCAAAAATATGGTGTAGCCAAGCCTGACTCCGCTACTGGTCCCGTCCCAGAGCGTGTCGGTGTTGTAAACCATAACACGAGTTTCATACTTGCTTTCGATAACCTTGAAAGAAAAATCCTCTCCCCCTATTTTTAATTTATCCCCATCAAAGCTTGCCTTATTATCAAAGGGAATGTACTCTCCATTTTTTGGAGTCTGGCCAGCTTCAATAGGCTTTTTATTTTTAATTTTATTTAAAGACTCCAAGGCCGACCTGCCTATAATTGCCCCGCCGTCAAAGGACAAATCGCAGAGCTCCTTAATCTCATCATCGGTAATAAAAATTAAATCTATGCTTACAAAATCTTGGTTTAACATAAAACTTAATTTCGTGTTCCCACTATAAAAAATATCTATCTGGTCTTTGTACTTTTCATTTAAGTAAAGATAATCATCATAAGTAATGGCAGAGAGTCCCATTGCTTGCGGCTCAATTACAGTCGTTGTCGCCTGAAGTTCCTTATAAGTCTTATTGTAAAGTCTATTCTCACTGGTCAAATTTGATAGGGAAATAAATAAAATCCCCGTCCCAATGGCAATCAAAAATGACAAGGCAAAATACATATAGGCCTTGGCCATAAATCTGCTATTAACTCTTTGAAATGAATACTTCATCATGCACCTACCATATCGCTAACGCTAGACCTGGTGACGTAAAGCCCGCCAATTAGACCCAGCAAAACCGAAAGCAAAATAACTACCAGGCTGGAGACCAAATAAAACAAAGGCTCTTTGTATAAGAGAACAAAGGATGATAAAAACGATGTGCCAAAGGCAAATATAAGAGAATTTACCAAAATGGCAAAGAGAGAAAAAATCAGGACTTCCAAAATCGAATCTATCAAAATATCCCTCCTGCTTGACCCCTGGCTAAGTTTAATACCAATATTCCTTTTGTTTTGCAAGAGCCTGCCAATGTAAATTGCAATTATGGTCACCAAGGAAACAAAGGAAATCAAAAGCCCACTTAGGATGTTGTATTTAAAATTCATCCACTTGCCTTCCTCTTCCCGCTTGACCAGTTCTTTATAGTCAGCAGTCGTTATCCTATCCGCAGTAATTCCATCAATATTTTTTCTGATGGTACTTACAATTTGGTCTGGATCTTCATCCACACCAGTAAAGAGCAAATAATATTGAAGGCTGCTGCCCTTGGATATCTTTGCCAGAGTCTTGGCTGGCATAGCGACATATGCAAAGACATCCCTGCTGGAATACTTGCCAACGACCTCCAGCTTTTTCCCCTTGTAGGAAACATATTCGCCGATCTTTACATTGGAGAGTTCTTTTGCAGTGGGCCTAATCAAACACACATCGGCCCCATTTTTTATCTCCTCTGCAGTCAAATTCCTGCCCTCCAAAATCAGCATGGGCTTTTCAACCATGCCCTCATCAATGCCGGCGATCGTGTGAACAAAAGTTTGTCCACCAACCGAGACTGGAGAAACTGGACTTATAAAAAAATAATCCACATGGCTGTCAAAGAGCTTGTCCAAAGTTCCGCGAAAAGCGTCCGGCTCTAGGCACTCGCCCACATAACTTAACTTGAGATCGCCCTCACGGTAGTGACCCTTCATGGTGTCCTCTCTGGCTTGGTACATCAAATTAGAAATGGTCATAAAGGGAAAAAACATGGAAATAACAACCGTCAAAAGCACCACTATGGTCAGCTTGCGATTGTAAACCATGTTCTTTATCAAATTATCCATCCTAAATTTAAACTTTTCCATAATAACCTCTTTTAAAATTGTACTTATTTTAAAAGCATATCCTTTAACTGGTCTATAGGAACTTCCCTAATTATCTCAAAATCATCTTCATAAATTTTTACAAATGTTGGATACCAGTCGACATCATATAGGCCAGCTAAAAATCCGCCTTTGTCAAGCAACCTACCATCATCAGGATCTGATGGTCTATACATCTTTATTATATCATATTTATCCAAAATATCCTTGTCATCTAAAACTTCATTTGCCTTTTTGCAATCATTGCAACCCTCCATAGCAAAATAAAGTAATTTTGTCTTATCATTTGCCCCATACTCATCAGCAATAAGCTTGTTAACTCTTTTCATCAATTTATCCTTAGATTCATAGTCCCCAGAAGAAATTTTCCTTAAAAACATATCCATATCTTCCGTTTGAAAATCAACCTTACCATCTTTCAGAATAAAATATGAGGGCGTAATGCCAAATAATTTTGACTTGCCATCCAAACTATAATTTTTATTCTCCTCAATATTATATTTTTTTATTAAATTTTTTGGAATCTCGTCTTCCCAAAGCACAATATAATCCAAATCATCTGATTTAAATATCTTAGAAAATCGGTCAATGTTTCTAATAGCACTGGCACAAGAGCCGCAGCCCTTTGACACATAAAATCCAGCAAGACTCTTATCAGGTAATTCTGCCAAATTTCCATCTATATCATATATATCGAAACCTGCAAATTCATCCCCATAGACCAAGTCATAATTGGTATATGAATTCGCAGGTCTACCCTTGCAAGCTAAAAAACAAAGTATGATTATTAATAAACTTATCAAAAAAAATCTATTTCTCACTTATTTCACCTGCTTAAATCTATTATATAAATCTTTTCAGTACCATAATCAGATAATAATATGTTATCACCAAGTTCCTGCATCCTAAATCGTTTAAAATCATCCCCTGGATTCCCTATTATCTGCTTATTAATACTTTTAATATACTTCATTTCACCATTTTCTTCTGTAAATTCATCTACTGTCCCAAAAGTTGAACCAGCAAAATAATAAAAATTTCCAATTTTAATTACATCTGTAAAAGAGAATCTTGCTGGTATACTATAAAGTTTTTCCATACCATCTTCTTCTACCAAATATACAGCATCTCCACAGTTTGGCCAAATTTCATACTCATGTGATCCCATACTCGTATCAATCTTTTTGCCAAATTTAAAGCCGCGTCTTTGCTCAATGGCATATAACTTGTCATCTATAACCTTTAAAAATCCACCGAACTTTTGGTCATATAACTTTTCATTACCATCCATATCTAATGAAATAATGGCCATGGTTTTTTCTCTACCGAAAGTTTCTGATAAGTATATCTTGTCTTTATATAAAACTATTGAATTAAATATATCTGCATTTTGCTTGTCTTCAAAAGTTTTTACTTCGATATTTTTTACAAAACTAAAATCTTCATCGGTAACAACAATTCTCCTGTTGCCATTGTCCAAAATATAATATAATTTATTTGCTTGGTCAAAGAAAAAAGCTGTTGGAATTTTAAATTCCATGTTCCCAGAGCCTAATTTGCCTACGGATTTAAGTAAATTTCCCTCCCAGTCAATAACTTTTATATTGTTATCTTCTTGGTCAAGGGACCCTCTATATCTACATCCAAAACTTCAAACTCATTGAGGCCAGAGTATTCTTGCCCTTGATTTTTGCAGGAGATTAAAAACAAGGCTGCCAAAATTATTGCTAAAATTTTCTTTTTCATATTACGCTCCTTTGTAAAGAAGATGGCTTACACCATCTCCTTAACAACAACCTGAATTTTGTCTTTCACCTGGATCTGTTGACGGATAATATCTTCCATCATCGGTCCAACAGTCATAAGTTGTCACTATTCTATAAATATAGTGAGGGCCAGTTGCTCCATTTTTATAGCAATTATCTCCTTCACAATTGCTATATGTTTTAGTCCCTGTCACCGTGCAGCTATCTGCACTTACTCTTATTCCTCCAGATAGTATCATAAGTACCACTAGTAATACTGTCAATGTTTTCTTATACATAAATGTACCTCCTTTATTTTTATTAAGAAATCGATTTATTTCGATAAATCAATTTCTTAATAGTTAAGTACCCCTTATCGATTATTATTAATCATTTTTATAGCGTAAATCATATTTATTTATAAGCTCCTTACTTGTCCTATATTTTGTTTAGATTAAATAATAATTATAAATCTTATTTACACAAGGATCAACGCTTTTTAATTATCTAAATCTATTATATAAATTTTATTATTTCCATTTTCAGACATGAAAATTTTGTTTTTATATTCCTGAAGTCGGAATCTTTTTGATAAGCTTCCTATTTCTCCAGCTGAAATTTGATTAGTAACAACTCTATCGCAAATTAATTCATTAGAATTTAGTTCAAATTCATAAAGGCATCCATAACTGGCTCCAGGTAAATAGTATCTATTATCTTTTTTTATTAAGTCCGTAAAGTAACGACCTCTCGGTAATGAATAAACTTTTTTCATCCCTTCATTTTCTACTATATATATTGAGCCACAATTTTGATTCCAAATTTCCAATTCATGACTTGATACTCCTGAACTAATCTTTTTTCCACATTTAAAACCTCTCATGTTTTCAACTGCATATAAATCATCATCTACTACCTTTAAAAATCCGCCGAACTTTTGCTCATATAGCTTTTCATTACCATCCATATCTATAGATATAATGGCCATGGTTTTTTCGCTACCGAAAGTTTCTGATAAATATATCTTATCCTTATATAAGACAATAGAATTAAATGGATTATAATAATCTTCTTTTTCTTTAAGAGTTTCAACATTTATATTTTTTACAAAATTGAATTTTTCATCAATAACGACTATTCTCCTATTGCCACTGTCCAAAATATAATAGAGCTTATCTGATTCATCAAAACAAAAGGCTGTTGGCATTTTAAATTCCATGTCCCCAGAACCCAGCTTTCCAACCTCTCTTATTAAGTTACCTTCAAGGTCAGTTATCTTGATATTATTGTCCTCTTGATCTAATATCACAATCTCATCATTATTAATTCTAAATTCTGATATACTTTTTATCTTTTCTTTAAAATCAATCTCATCTACTATTTTATTATATATTTCAGCATCTAAATCACTAGCAGGATATTTTTTTTTAATCTCCATAGAACCTTTGTTAATAGCTTCACTATCAGATAGGCCTTCTATATCTACGTCCAAAACTTCAAACTCATTTAGGCCAGAGTATTCTTGCCACTGCTTATTACAGGAGACCAAAAACAAGGCTGCCAGAATTATTACTAAAATTTTCTTTTTCATATTACGCTCCTTTGTAAAGAAGATGGCGTACGCCATCTTCTTAACAACAACCTGAATTCTGTCTCTTACCTGGATCTTCTATAATATATTCTCTACCACCATTATCCCAACATCTTAAAATAGTATTAACTTGTACTTTATAATGTGGACTAGTAGAACCATTTTTATAACAATTGTCACCTTCACAGTTCCTATATGTTCTAGTTCCAGTTGCTTCACAGCTTTCAGCCTTTATCCTCGCACCTCCCATTACTAGCATAAGTACCACTAGTAATACTGCTAATGTTTTTTTGTACATATATGTACCTCCTTTATTTTTATTAAGAAATCGATTTATTCCGATAAATCAACTTCTTAATAATTAAGTACCCATTAATAACAGTTATTAAACATTTTCATAAGATAAATAAAATTTATTTATATACTCCTTACTTGTCCTAAATCTTGTTTAAAATAAATTATAATAATTCTTTTTATTTATACAAGAATCAACCGCTTTTTAATTAGTTAAATCTATTATAAAAATCTTCTTGCTCCATGTATCGGAGAGTATAATTGTATTTTTATATTCTTGCATTCTTAAGCGTTTAGAATCATCCTTTCCATATTCTGTTTTAATTCGCTTATTCATACTCTTTATGTATTTCAATTCACCTTTTTCATCCTTAAAAACATTAACAAATCCATAGGTCGATCCAGCAAAATAATAAAAATCATCAATTTTAAGCAGATCTGTGCAATTAGATAAAATTGGCAAATCATATAATTTTTTCATGCCATCTTCTTCTACTAGGTACATAGTATCTCCATTCGCAGTCCAAATCACCATTTCATGAGTACCAACGCTAGTGTTTACTTCTTTACCATATTTAAAGCCCCTATGGTTTTCTATCGCATATAATTTATCATCGACTACCTTTAAAAATCCGCCGAACTTTTGATCATATAGCTTTTCATTACCATCCATATCTATGGAGATAATGGCCATGGTTTTTTCGCTACCGTAAGCTTCTGATAAGTATATCTTGTCCTTATATAAAACTATTGAATCAAATATATCTGAATTCCATTTATCTTTAAAGGTCTTTACTTCAATATTTTTTACAAAATTAAAATCTTCATCGGTAACAACAATTCTCCTGTTGCCATTGTCCAAAATATAATATAATTTATTTGCTTGGTCAAAGAAAAAAGCTGTTGGGATTTTAAATTCCATGTTCCCAGAGCCTAATTTGCCTACGGATTTAAGTAAATTTCCCTCCCAGTCAATAACTTTTATATTGTTATCTTCTTTCTCTAATCATATTGCCTGCAATATCCATTGCATCACTATTAGACAATCCATCAATATTTATATCCAAAACTTCAAACTCATTGAGGCCAGAGTATTCTTGACCTTGGCTTTTGCAGGAGATTAAAAACAAGGCTGCTAAAATTACTATAAAAATTTTCTTTTTCATAATTACCTACCTATCATTCAGTTAAATCTATTATATAAATCTTCTTGCTCCATGTATCGGAGAGTATAATTGTATTTTTATATTCTTGCATTCTTAAGCGTTTAGAATCATCTCCAGATTCTGTTTTAATTTGCTTATTCATACTCTTTATATATTTCAATTTACCTTTTTCATCCTTAAAAATATTGACATATCCCATAGTCGATCCAGCAAAATAATAAAAACCGTCAATTTTTAGCAGATCTGTGCAATTATATGTAGTTGGCAAATCATATAGTTTCTTCATACCATCTTCTTTTACTAAGTACATAGTATCTCCACATGGAGTCCAAATCACCATTTCATGTGTACCAACGCTAGTGTTCACTTCTTTGCCATATTTAAAGCCCCTATGGTTTTCTATCGCATATAATTTATCATCGACTACCTTTAAAATACCACCAAACTTTTGGTCATATAGCTTTTCATTACCATCCATATCTATGGAGATAATGGCCATGGTTTTTTCGCTACCAAAAGTTTCTGATAAGTATATCTTGTCCTTATATAAAACTATTGAGTTAAATATATCTCCATTTTCTTTGTCTTTAAAGGTCTTTACTTCGATGTTTTTTACAAAATTAAAGTCTTCATCAATAACGACAATTCTCCTGTTGCCATTGTCCAAAATGTAATAGAGCTTGTTATCTTCATCAAAACAAAAGGCTGTTGGGATTTTAAATTCCATGTTCCCAGAGCCTAATTTGCCTACGGATTTAAGTAAATTTCCCTCCCAGTCAATAACTTTTATATTGTTATCTTCTTCATATTACCTGCAATATCCATTGCATCTCTATTAGACAATCCATCAATATTTATATCCAAAACTTCAAACTCATTTAGGCCAGAGTATTCTTGCCCCTCTTTACTACACGATAATAAAAACAAGGTCGCTAAAATTATTGCTAAAAATCTCTTTTTCATATAACACTCCTTTTAATACTCCTTTGTTAAGAAGATGGCCTAAGCCATCTTTTTAACAACAACCTGAGCGTTGCCTTTTACCGCGTTTTTGAGCAGGATATTCCCTACCATCATCGCCCCAACACCTCATTCTGTTTATTATTCTATAAATATAATGAGGACCGGTAGCTCCATTTTTATAGCAATTGTCTCCTTCACAAGTTGACTCTGTCCAATAATCAATTACTTCACAGCTTTTCGCGTATATTTTTACTCCTCCCATTACTAGCATAAGTGCCACTAGTAATACTGCCAATGTTTTTTTGTACATATATGTACCTCCTTTATTTTTATTGAGAAATCAATTTATTCTGATAAATCAAAATCTTAATCATTAAGTACCCCTTAGTGAAAACTATTAAACATTTTTATAAGATGAATCATATTTATTTATAAACTTCTTACTTGTCCTATATTTTGTTTAAATTAAATAATAATTATAAATTTTATTTATACAAGAATCAACCGCTTTCTAATTAGCTAAATCTATTATATAAATCTTGTCTACCTCGGCGTCCATCAGCAATATATTGCCGTCCATCTCTTGCATTTTAAATCTTTCTGTCGAGAAGATACCATCTTTAAGGTTATCGAGCAGCTGATGAGTTAGGCTCTTTTGGTATTGCATTTCATTGCCAACAACTTTAAACTCGTGCAAGATTCCAAAACTGCCACTCGGCAAATAATATGAGTCTCCTATCTTTAGCATGTCTGTAAAATTAGACAGAGTTGGGAAGTCATACAGTTTTTTTAGCTCATCTTCTTCGACAAGATAGAGGGCATCTCCACAGGATGGCCAAATAGAATAATCGTATTTACCAGTCTGCTTGTCCTTATCTCCAAATTTAAATCCTCTGTGATTTTGAACCGCATATAGGTTATTATCAATAACTTTTAAAAAACCACCAAATCTTTGGTCGTACAATTTTTCATTACCATCTGGATCTACTTTTAAAATTGTCATATATTCTTCCCGTGCAAAAGCCGTAGATAAATATAAGGAGCCTTTATATAAAACTATTGAACTAAAAGCATTCAAAGCTGACTTTTCTTTTAAAAACTTTACATCTATATTTTTAACAAAATTAAAATCCGTGTCTAATACAACTACTCTTCCATTTCCATCATCCACAATATAGTAGCATCCACTATTTTCATCATAATAAAATGCAGCCGGCTTCTTAAACTCAAGCTCTCCAGAACCCAACTTGCCAATAGTTTTGATCAAATTCCCTTTCCAATCAATCACTTTAATATTATTATCTTCTTGATCTAAAACAATAATCTCATCAGGTCTTGCCATAAAATCTACACTCAATTTCAAATTTGACTTGCTTAAGTCAATGGTTTTCTTTATCTTGTCTTCTATATTAAATTCATAGTCCCCTATTGGATATTTCTCATCAGTTATCCCATATGCTAAATTATAAGCCTCATCATCAGATAGTCCATCCACATTGATATCTAAAACTTCAAATTCATCCAGTGCCGCCTGGTCTCCTGAGTTTTTCCCGCAGGATATTAATAATATTGCGACTAATAAAACAAGAGCAATTTTCTTTTTCATAATTTCCCCCTATCACTCAGTTAAATCTACTATATAAATCTTCTTCATTTCAGAGTCACACATGGCAAGACCCCCCTCATAGTCTTGCATTAAAAACCGCTTATCAATATTCTTGTTGGGAATGCCCAAAAAATCTGTAAGACTCCTAATATATTCTAAGCCTTCTGTTGAGCTTTTAAACTCGTGCAGATAAGAAGTACTCCCGCTTGATAGATAATAAGAATCTCCTTTTTTAACTAGGTCCGTAAAGGATGAATGACTTGGCAGGTCGTATAATTTTTGCATTTTATCTTCTTCCAACAAATAAATAGCATCCCCGCACTGGCCCCAGGTCACATATTCACGAGAATTTTTGTAATCAGTCTTTATTTTCTTTCCATACTTAAAACCCTTCAAGGTCTGGACTGCATATAATTTTCCATCAGTCACTTTTAAAAATCCACCAAATCTTTGATCGTACATCTTTTCCTTGCCATCCTTATCTATGGATATAATGGCCATCACGCTTTCACTAGCAGAATGTGTTGATATGTAAATCTTATCCTTGTAATGGACTATGGAGTCAAAAGATCTTCCACTTGCTTTCTCTTCGAAGATTTGCAATTTAATCTCGTCTACAAAATTAAAATTTTCATCAGCTCTTATAATCTTCTTATCAAAAATCTCCCCATTATCCAAAATATAATAAAGCCCTTCTTCCTCATCAAAGTAAAAGGCAGTTGGGTCGCTAAAATATGCAGAGCCCATGTCCTCGCTCGCAATCGTCTTCAAGACTTGCCCCTGCAAATTTAAAATCTTTATATCCTTGGCCTCTTGGTCCAGAATAATAATCTCCTGGTCAGTAATCCTAAATCCAGCAATGGATTTTATAGGGTCGACATCTATGTCTATGACCTTGGAAATTTTATTTTCTTCTTTAAATTCATAGTCGTCCCTGGGATATTTTTCAGAAATATATGCGCCGGCCTTTCGACTTGCCTCAGATTCACTGAGTCCATTAATATTTATATCAAGGACTTCAAACTCATCCAGAGCCGCCTGGTCTCCAGGGTTTTTCCCGCAGGATATTAATAGTATTGTGATTAGTAAAACAAGAGCAATTTTCTTTTTCATGGCTGAGCTAATTCCTCCTCTAATTTTCTTGGCTTTTCTTTTAACGGAATAAATCGTTCTTAGCTATTATCTACCCCTCTTGAACTCTTATTTAACATTTTTATACATTCACATGAGTAAATATAAATTCTTTCTTCTTATTATATATGTATTTGCATTAAAAAACCACGCTGGTATCTTAAACGTGGTTTGAAATTCTATTTTATTTTATGCCAGCGCCTTGCCGACGACTGGGACGACTTGTTTTTTACGGGAGAGAACTCCGGGTGCGTCGAATTCGTTTTCTTTTAATGCTTGGCCGAAGGCTTTGGCGATTTTTTCTCCTTGGTCGCCCACGACTAGGATTTTGGAATTTTCCTTTAAGATATCTGTCAGTATAAAGATATTTAAATCGTCGCCGTCTGCCTTGCGGCGGTCTTCCATGGCGACAAGTAGCTGGGCCTTTATTTTTTCCAGGCTGTCCATGTCCATGGTCATGACTTGGCCTATGTGCATCTTGTGGCCTTCGATGGTAAACTCTTTGACGTCTTCGTTTAATAAATCGGTTGGCCTCTTGCCTTCCAAACTTGTGCCGGCCTTAAACATGGCCTTGGCGTAGTCTTCTGGATTGATTTCCGCAATCTTTGCCATGCGGTCCAGCATGATCCTATCGATATTGGTTGCTGTTGGCGATTTAAATAAAAGGGTGTCGGAAATTATCCCCGAGCAAAGGAGTCCTGCAATTTCTTTTGATGGGCTGATGCCCTTTTCCCCGTAAATGCTGGCGATAATTGTGCAGGTTGAACCCACTGGCATATTCCTAAAATAAATCGGCGCCTCTGTATTTATATTTGCCACCCTGTGGTGGTCGATGACCTCGATAATGGTCGCGTCTTGGATGTCGCGTATGGATTGGTTGCGCTCGTTGTGGTCCACCAGAATCAATTTCTTTTTCTCGGTCGAGATCAAATGATAACGAGAAATGCTTGCCACAACCTTGCCCTTGGCATCCAAAACCGGATAAGACCTAAAACGGGTCTCGCTCATCTTGGCAGTAACTTCGTCAACAAAGTCGTCCAAACCGAAGGTCACCAAGTTTTCCTTGGCCATTACAGCTTCGATTGGAACGGCTTGGGGCAAAAGTCTGGATCCCATAAAGGTGTTGAACTGAGTTTTGATAAGGGCAACTCCATTTGCCTTGGCGGCTGCCAATAAGTCGTCGTCAATTTCTCCGCCGCCAGAGATAATCAAGATAGAGATTTTTTTGTTGCAGAGTTCGTGAACATCTGTCCTGTTCCCCGTTATTACCACGTCCCCCTCCTCGATAATCTGTAGGGCGTGGGGCAGGCTCATGGCAAAAACTCTCATGGAATTTAATTCTCTGATTGTATCTGGCATGTAAACCGTTTCGCCCGATAAAACTTGGACGATATTTTCAAAAGGCGTTTTGGAATTCCTAAGGACCTTGTCGTTCCACACGTCCATATAATTTTTTGTAATGTTTGACAAGGATACAATGCCCATAAGTTTTTCCTCGCTGTCCACTGCAAAGACATTGACATTTTTCTCCTGCATAAATTCAAGAGCCTTGGCGCAGGAAGTGTCTGGGCTCAATATAAATGGGCTGTCAAGTTTTAAATCTCTGACCTCGCTTTTGATTGTGTCCATAAAAATGGGTTGGTCCACGCCAAAATAATCCAAGACGAACTGGGTCTCGCGATTGATATTCCCTAAGCGAATTGGCACGGCCTCATAATCTGATATTTTATTTTTTAAATCGGCATAGGCCAGAGCTGCACAGATTGAATCTGTGTCTGGATTCCTATGACCGCTGATGTAAACTTTTTCTTTCATAAGTCCTCCTTATAGTTTATATATCATAGCAAAAAAATTTTATAAAATCAAGGGCAGATGTGATTGTAAACACATTTACGAGCCCTCAATCGGCCTCCAACTTGACAAAAGGGCAAAAAAAGTATAAAATAAAAGACCTAAGGAGGAAGTTATGAATTTTCGAAAAATATTTAGAGTTCTATTCTTTCTTATTTTAACATCCAGCGTCGTTTACGCCGCTGAAAAGAAAGACGTGGTTCTAATGCAAGGTAAATTCAAAGTATTTACCAAAGTAGAATCTTACGAAGAACTCCAAGCGTTTGTAAAACAAAACTACCCCGACTTCATTATAAAAGAACAAAAAGAATTTAAAGCCAATCAGGTGTACGAGCTCGAACCTCTGATTGAAATTTATTTAAAGGACGATAGCAAGGGCTCCAGGGTCAAAGTTCCAAACAGAACCGTTGGAGAAATGCTCGCCTACCTAAACATCGAGCTGGGAGAGGATGACCTAACAGTCCCAGGCCTAGACGAAGTGCCTACAGATAGCATTGTAAATATCTTTAGAGTTCGCGAAGAAATCAAAGAAGAAACAATGCCAAAAGAATTTTTGGTCATTAAACGCGAAAGCACAAACCCAATTTTAAAGTCCGAGGTCACCATCCAAAAAGGTGTACCTGGCGAAAAGAAAGTTACGCTGAAAAACAAAATCGTAAACGGTATTGTAAGGGGCAGCGTAGTATTAAAAGAAGAAATTATCAAAGAGGCTGTGCCTCAAATAATAGAAGTACCAATGAAGTCAAAAGAAAGTAAGGCAGAAGTGCTAACACGCGGAGCTTCACGCAAGTATGTGATGAATGCAACCGCTTACGAGGCAGGCCCATTATCAACTGGTAAACGCCCAGGAGATCGCGGCTATGGAATTACAGCCTCAGGCACCAGAGCAAGAAGAGGAACAGTAGCGGTAGACCCAAGGGTTATACCACTAGGCACCAAGCTTTATGTAAAGAGCTTGAACCCAGACATTCCTGACTACGGTTATGCGATTGCAGAGGACACAGGCGGAGCAATCAAGGGCATGAAGATTGACCTATTTATGAACACAGTCAGCGAATGCTTCCAATTCGGTAGAAGGCAGGTAGAAGTCTATATCCTACCAGCAGACACACCGGCAGACTTATTTAATTAAGACAAAATGAAAGACCAAGTGCGACTTGGTCTTTTTTTGTGGCTTGTATTTTGTATTTTAAGTATATTTATCTACATGCAATTGGAAATGATATATCAACCCCATTGTATTTTATCCTTATTAAGGTCATAGCTTTTATTTGGTCCTTATTTCTCAAAGATTTAAGAGCAACAGAACAGGCATCAGCAACAAAATCATTAATTTTTTTATTATCTTTTATTTTTTCCCAATTACTTGATTTTGCAAGATTTTCGCTTAAAATTTCTGTAGATACTTCAGATTTATATTCCTCTTCTCTGTTGTATAAGAATCTCTTTAAATTTATTAGATGAGCTTGCACTTCTTTTATTTCACTAGAATTTAAATTCACCTCAGTCTGAGTTTTTTCTAAAAGCTTAATCCCCTTTTCAGGAGTAACTATAAAACCTAACAAACAAGATATGATAAACAAAAAAATAATAGTCGCTAAATCTTTACCTCTCATTATAAACCTCCGCCGGAATATAAAGTAAATATTCACCTAAACTTATCTTTAGAAAATCATTTCCATTACTTACTGGATCTAGTTGATAAGTATATTTTTGATTTTTATTGAAAAACCTAAAAAAATTCGAGAAATAATTCTCTTCATACTTTTCAAAAAATAAATTCGTATTAGACTTCATAATCGGCAAAATCTCTGAATTATTAGTCAAATCTATCTCTACCAAGTCTAAACTAAGTGATGGATAAGCTTGGAGTGCCCTAAAAAACACTCCAAGCAAAAATCCAAGAAATAAAATTAATAATATTTTCTTAGTGTTGAGAACCTTGTTCAAGATCTTCCTCTCCTTTTTTATGTTATTAATTTCTATTTTGTGTTTTAAATAATATCTTATTTATAAAGAAATTCTTCTAGTTGTTTCTTTCTATTTCTCATTTCCTGATTTTCTTCCATCAGCTTCTCGTATTTTTTTCTATTAAAATAATCTGTAGAAAGCCTTATAACATACATTATAAGTGAGTATATCAGACACTTTATAGCTGGTGTAAATAAGTATATGCCTGAGAATATATTAGCATGCCTTTGAACTAACATACCATTCATCTGCAGTAATCTAACTATCATATCAGTCCCAGTTAAGCCTTGTAAAAATCCAAGTATTCCCATAAGGAAAAACAATACTTTGGGTGCATAAGCTTTTTCAGAAGTAATATAAGTCATAGCATCATATATCCCCATAGCACCATAAAGCGAAAACATAACTCCATAGACAAATACGAATATGCTCATTGCATCTAAATATTTTCCAACAGCCTTATTTTGCAAATTTAAATTAATATTGTGAAGGGTTTCTGTATCTATAATCTTTATACCTATTATGATTGCCAACCCAAATACAACGGCAAATATAAGCCTTCCTTTCAGTGTATTATAATTTAAAAAACTTTTCTTTTCTTTATGCATCCCACACTCCCCCTTTGTTTTTTTAATAATATTATCACTTACCAAGTGAAAATCAACAATTTTTCCCATTTGAATCTACCTTTATTATACCATGTATTTGCATTTTTTCTCAGACAGTTGGCGCTTATTTTTTCGGACAGTTGATTTTATAGATATATGATGATAAAATATATTCAGGTGGTGGATATGAATAAGACTTCTCAAGAGATATATGATATTCTTTTATCAAAAATCAGAAACAAAAACTACTTGCCTGGTGACAAGCTGCCTTCAATAAGGTATCAGGCTTCTTTTTTTAATGTAAAGAAATATTATGTTGAGTCTGCATATGAAAAATTGAGAATCCAAGGCTATGTAAAATCAATTGCTGGCAAGGGTTATTTTGTTATAAGTAATAAAGGTAGATATGTGTCAGATGTAGATAATGTTCCACAATCAACAGACACAATTGTTCCCATGTTGCAAATTTTTTATAAAAATGACTCCTACAGAAAACTAACCGATTCTTTATTGTTAAGGGGGCTAAAGAATACATACAATTTAAAACTAGACTCCCTCTACTATTCGTCTTCAGGAATTGGTATGCCTAGACTTCGCGAGGAAATTTCTAAATACTTGTCCAAACTTTACGGTCATTACATTCACCCGGATAGGATTCTCATATCTTCATCAAAAAAAGACCTGGTTGATTATTTGCTAAATGAATTTAATAAAAAATATATTCTCTTGGAAGAATATAATAAAACTAGCGACTCTAATCTTTTTCAAGCTTATAGAAGTCAAATTAGATATATCAAAATGGATGATGGCGGAGTAAAGGTTGACGATCTTCCCAAAAAACCCAGCCTTTTATTCATAGAGAGCCACAACCAATTACCGACTTGTATTAACTATTCTCCCCAGCGAATCAATGAGCTTGAAGAATTTTGCTTACAAAATGATATTTTTATTATAGATGATTTATATAACAGGCAATTTATCTTTGAACACAAGGATTTTTTGTATAATAAAAAGAATTTGTTTTTGATTGACGACCTTGCCGCTGTTTTCCCAAGGTCTATTAAATTTGCCTATATGGTAGTGCCCACCAATTTTGAAGCCACAAATTATAAATCAAGTGCTTCATCTTTAACAGAAAACTTTGTCCTGAGTTTGTTTGAGGATGAAAGTTTTTATCAAATCACAGATAAAATATGGTTCCTCTTGAACGATGTTCGTGATAGATTTATCCTAGAGTTAAACAAAAGAAACATAAAATTTTATGAGCCATTATCTGGACCATATATAAGTGTAATTATAGATGGCAAATTAAAGATAAGGCAAATAAAAAAACAAATTAAATTAACTCCCTTTGAAATTAATGGGCAGTTTTTTAAAACAAGTGATGGCCTCGATGCAGTATCTTTTAAATATATAAATATAAAATTAGATAAAGTCGGAGAATTCATTGATTTCCTATTTTTTAACAAGCTGTCTTTAAATTAGTATAAGAAGTATGTAAGTTGTCTTGTATGCAATAAAATTCATTTGACAAAGTCCATCCTCTCCTTTAAAATTAATGTAGAAGAAGCAATCAAGGAGAGCATATGAGAAAGTTTTTAGATAAATTTATAATGGTTGTCATGTTTTTAGCAGTCATGTTTTTTGCAGGCTTTTCAACTTACAGGCTGGCTGCAGGTTTGGATGCCATCATCGACTTCACTGCTAACTGGCAGCGTTTGATAGTGGGACTCAGCGTCCTATATATATTTGTGTTTGCTGCAATGGCCATACAAATTGTTTTTCACGAGCTGGGCCACATGGTCTTTGGATTTTTAACTGGCTACAGGCTTTTATATTTTAGGATTGGCTCACATACGCTGGCAAATACAGAGGCCGGCATGCAAAAAAGAGTCTTTACCATACCGGGAACGGGCGGCCAATGCCTGATGATTCCTAAGAAAAAATCAGATGGGTCCTACCCCTTTGTCCTCTACCATCTGGGCGGAATTATTGCAAATCTAATCCTGTCTGCCCTCGCCTATATAATTTTTAGGAATGTCGGCAACCAAATCACCCAGGCCTTTTTAATAATCTTTATGTCTGTGGGAATTTATTTGGCCATTATGAATATATTCCCCTTCCAGACCATGGTAAATGACGGCAGGAATATTATTAATCTTTTAAAAAGTGCAGAAACCAGGGACAGATTATACGAATCCATGTACATGGAAAAAGAGGAAATAAACGGCAGGGAATACAAGGTCGACTACTCTGATCTAACTGACTTGACCAAGATCTTTAACCAAGAAGCTTATATAAATCAAGCTGGCGACCTGATCTTTGAGAAAAAATTTGACCAGGCGGCAGAAAATTTGCAAAGACTCTTGCAGGTGGACGGCCTCAATATTATCTTTAAGAATTTTACTAAAAACTTTTTGGAAGTAATTTATTTTATAAAAGACGATAAGGAAAATTTAAAGACCATCGACCACGACAAGGCCTACAAAAATTATCTTAAGAGCAAAAATATGCCTATGGTTTACCTGGTAAACTACCTAAGGGCCAAGAACCAGGGCGACCCAAAGGCCGATGACTTTAGAGAAAATATTGAAAACTTGAGGGGGAAATATCTCTTCCCACCGAGCTTAGAAAAAATAATAGACCTTATGAATTATGCAGACGACTTGGGAGGTGACCATGTATAGGAAAAGATTTTTTCAGACCTTTAAAAATATTGCCATTGTAATGATATTTTTTTGGCTGCGCGAGCAGGGCTATGTAAATAATTGGGGCTTTGTAATCGGGGCTCTGGCAACGATTATCTTGGTGGCGGTCCTGACACAAAGGTTTACGGTTAAGCGGACCATGAAAAACCTGGACGATTTAAAGGCCATGACTCCCCTATTGAAAACGGATCCACAATCTTATTTTGACCAGCTTGACGGGCTCATCCAGTCTTCAAATGGCTACGAGCACGACTATTTGATTTTACACAAGGCCAACACCCTGGCAAAGATTAACAAGGCTGGCCAGGCCATCAAGGTCCTTGAAGCTTACCATCCCAAGTATTTGGATACGGCAAATCTGGGCGTTTATTACAACAATCTCTTGGGACTCTTGGTTCAAACAAAAGAGACCAAAAAGGCCCGGGCCATTTACAATGAGTACAAGGATATCTTGGAGGCGAATTTTTCGTCGTCCTTTGCTTATTCTATCTATACCAATATTGCAAATTTAAAATACCAGGAGGGTCACAAAGCCCAAGCCCAAGAATTTTTGGACAAGGCTATGGCCACGACTGATGATGAAAAGATTAGAGAAAATATAAAAAAATTAAAGGCACAGATGAATTAAGCTTGCAAAAAGATTTTCTTTATGATAAAATATCCCTTGGAGTATTTACTAAAACAGTGCTCCTTGCAAGAAATTGCCAAAGACCATAAGGAGGTGTATTATGAGAGACTACGAAACAATGTTAGTATTTCGTCCAGATCTAGAAGACGAAAAGCGTGAAGCATTTGTAGAAAGACTAAAATCCATAATCACTGAGAAGGGACAAGATTTCGAAGTTGACAATTGGGGACTAAGAAAACTTGCTTACCTAATCGATGATTATCCAGAAGGATACTACGCAGTTCTTAACTACAAGGCTGAACCAGAAGTAATCGCAGAAATCAACCGTGTTTCTAAAATTACAGACGGCCTATTACGCTATATGACTATCTCACTTGATGATTAGGAGTTTGTATGAATAACGTAATTTTAATAGGTAGACTTACCAAAGACCCAGAGCTAAGGTACACAAATAACCAAAATTTACCGGTTACAACCTTTACCCTAGCAGTTGATAAGGGCCTAAGTAAGGACAAAAAACAAGAAATGGAAGCCAAAGGACAACCAACAGCAGACTTCCCAATGGTAGTTGCTTTTGGTAAAACGGCTGAAAATGTTGCAAATTATTTAGCAAAGGGACTTCTAGTCGCAGTCAGAGGTAGAATTCAAACCAGATCATACGACGATGCCCAAGGGCAAAGAAGATATGTAACTGAAGTTTTGGCAGACAATGTAGAATTTATCGAATGGAAAGACCGCCCACAACCATCCACATCCTTCCAACCAAACAGCGGATTTGGTGGCAACAACGGTTTTGACAACGACGACTTCTCAGGTTTCGAACCAAGACACGACGACAATATCCCTTTCTAGGTGAAAGGAGTTAAATATGCAAAGAAGATTTCGTCCAAGAAAAAAAGTTTGTCAAGGATGCCTTGATAAAAACGAAAAGTTCGATTACAAGGACGTACAAAAATTAAAACGCTACACATCTGATCGCGGTAAAATTTTACCACGTAGGGCAACAGGCGCATGCGCAGCCCACCAAAGAAAGATCGCTCTTGCCATCAAACGTGCAAGACAAGTAGCATTGCTACCATACGCAGACAATTAATGTTAAGCTGGAGGTTCATCCTCCAGTTTTTTTGTGGGGAAAATGGAGGGGGATTTTATAAACCTCGACAGTGGGGCATCGAGTCTAACCTTGCCGAAATGTCCATATTTCTTGTTAAATTTGCGACATTCTTGGAAAATCGAATTTCTTTATCTCATCGACGTAGGTTACTACGCCTCTTCAATAAAAAATTCTTTTCCTTCGAATCTCATCAAATTTTCCTACGAAATATATATGTAAAATGAATATTCGGAGGGAAATTTTTTCGTTTGAAAATCGCTCTGCGTTGTAGAGGCCATCCTTTATGGTGGCCATTCCGGGACCGATTACGGGTTAACCCCGTATGAGGTCTCGGCCTTATACATAATGGAAAAACAAAAAAGGCCATACAATTTTGTATGGCCTCTTATATTTTTTACTTTCAAATTTTATTTTATAATCCAAGTAGAATCACTAGCCACGCTTGAACTATAGATACGATTGGAATTAGTAAAATTGGCATCAAGATAAAATGTTCTTTAATAGCCAAATGTTTCATCCAATTTTTAAATTCGTAGTCCTCATGTCCTTCTGTACCTGGTATTACTATCTTATCCTTGTACTTTCCTTGGAACAAAAACACATCCAATAGAAGGAAATCTCCCAAGTTTAATATTATCCACTGAATATAGCTCATCCAGAAGAGATCTCTAAGTCCTCTTATTCCCGTATGTAAAAGAGAGGCCACTCCATATATAAATACGATTCCTGAAATTATAATCGTAAGTATTAAATTTATTCTTTTCTCTTCTTTTGTCATCTTTTCTGGAGCCGAATTTTGTATTTTCTTTGGATAAGAATCAAAGAAAAATCTCGGGTTAATCAGTACAAAAGCTGCCACTGCACCGTTAAAGATAGCAGCCATTGCAATTCCATCTAATATTGCTCTTGTTATATCCATAATATTCTCCTTATTTGTTTTCCAAAAAGATTTTTAGTTTCTCCGCGTATTCTTTAGGATGGTCGTGGAGAAATTGTCCGTGGCCCATCCCTTCAAATACTTCTGTTTTCATTTGTGGAAGATACTCTCTTAGTATCTTTTCACTTTTTGCAGGGATAGGCTCTTCGCTTCCTCGCCAAAATCTTACTGGATTTGAAAACTTAATTAAATTCTTTTGAGGCTTGTAATGATAGATAAAGTTACAGGCATTTTTAATCGTATTTTTTGAAATTTGCGGATAGGCCATTTCTATTACGCTTAGATTATCCTTGCCCATAATCTTTTCTAATAAAAATTTAGGAATGGGTTTTTTATTTTTAATCCTACTTGTCCCAATGATAAAAGCCCAAGTAAATGGCCTCGCCATCAAGCCCAACTCAGCAGTAATCGCCGCATCTAATAGGACTTTCGAAGCAGAAATATTTCCTCTTCCAATTAGTTCAACCGCAATAGTCGCTCCCATAGAAAATCCGCACATTCCATACACACTCCCGCCCATTTCATTTAATATATAGCTTTCGATGGAATTTATGGTTTCTTCCATTGAAGTTAAATCTTTGGGATTAGTCCCATAATGTCCGTCCAATTCACAGAAAATCACAAAATAATCTTGCAAATAAGGCAGAAGGGGTTTGAAACATAGGTCTGCAGTAGAGGCAAGCCCATGAATAAATAATATTGACTTATTATTTCTATTTCCGTAGCTAATAAATTTCATTTAATTCCTCATTATTTAATTTTTTTCAAAAGCTAGTAAAAATATCCTCTCTAATAATAAAATTATCTATTACTCTTTATCTCCCACGATGAAGTAATCACAATAGTCTCCTCCCTTGGCGATAGTTTCTTTTCTGTGTAAAACTCCATGCTGAAAGCTTATCATAAGCTCATCAAGTTCACAGAATAATGGCATTAATTCATCTACACCCAACTTCTTTGTATAAGCACAAATTGGACAACGAGTAATTCTGTAATAACAAGCACCCTCATAGGGTTCTCCCTCAAAATCGACTTTAAAAGATGTGGGATAGAGCTTTTCTTTTTCCTCTGTATACCACTTGTAATACTTAAGAATATTTTTCTTATTGGCCTCTTTTCCCCTTTTAGTATTGAGATTAATCAAG
>QWCK01000041.1_pt1 | contig 201714 bp, 202 predicted proteins | sample 1972571 | NCBI WGS metagenome assembly QWCK01 (sample SAMN09866710, study PRJNA288562) | Human gut metagenome isolate term2_stool, whole genome shotgun sequencing... | isolation source: gut | host: Homo sapiens | place: USA: California
CCGAACCAAGAAGCTAAGCACATCGTGGCTGATGATACTCTCCCTTACTGGGATGCTGGGAAAGTAGGTCACTGCGGACTTTGTTTTTATACTATTTATATATTTTAATTATTAACTTGTCTATTATTTATTGCAATATTTATTTTAGAAATATATCTAATGAAATTAATCTTTTAAAGGTTTTTATTTATTTGCTTTTTTATTTATTTTATCCTATTTATTTGTTTATTATTGTTTAATGTATTTTTAGCTATAATACTACTATCACAAGTTAATGGTGGATGAGAAGAAGTCAGTTTTCCCTTAAATTTACTGCTATAAGCTGACAAGTTCGCAGTATTGCCTTTAACTCTATATTATATGAAGTTCTCTTTGATTTTTTTAAAATATTGTATTTTTTTACAAGATAAAACTATTATCCTTTTAATAGTTTTAAAGCTATTAAAGTGTTTAAAGCTATTACTAAAATTAGTTGACTAAAAACAAATTTCTTTTTTATTATCTTTTATAAAAACACTATACAGCTAATAAAAACTAATTTACATAATAAATCTTTTTTAAAATAAATTTTTAAAAACTAGCACTATAAAAATATAAAAATGAGGCTTTTTTTGAATTTTAATAGTATCCCAGCTCAAATATTACAAAAAATAGCAATATCTTTCTAAATCATACTTCATACTTCATACTTCATATATCAGAAATATGATTTACACTAAATTTTAGTAAAATTTGACTACTTTAAAAATACTAAATTTAGGCAAATTTTTACCCCTATATATAGAACATTATTCAATATGAAAAATTAGTTGGAAAAAGTCAAGTTTTTCTTTGGGTAAAAATTAGCTCATATTTAACTCTTATTATTTAAGATTTTATTAAGGTTAGAGATTTAAAAAAACTAACTTAGATTTGCTATGTTTAAAAACTAAAATATCACTTTATAAATAAAAACATAAATAAAATAAAAAATGAGTAAGCAGGTACAAGTATTTAAAATTTAATTTTACTAGATAGATTTTTTTAAAATAAATATTGTGATAAATAAAAGTATTGTTAAGAAGAGAGATTATTTTTTTTAAAACAACTAAACATTATTTGTATGAAAAGATCTTGGCAAAAATTATGCTAAGTTTTATAGGTATTAATTAATTAAGATTTTAACTAAAAAGAAATTGTAGGATAAAGGATTTAGGCGGTATTAATTTAGTTGGGTAGAACTTGGTTATATATGATGCTATTGGATTAGTAAAATTTTGATGAAATACGCTTATGATTTGAGAAATTTTAGTGGAATAATCCAATAGAAAAATTTGCTAATACTGTAAATAATATTATCTAAAAAAGGTAAATAATATAAGGCTTGATAACTTTATAGCTTTGGCAAATCAAAGCTCTTGATAAGAGCAATAAAAATTAGTTTTGATACTATAAAAATAAGCAAGGAACTTATCAGTAATGCACACTTAGATAAGTATTAGAAAAGACAGATTGTCCTCTTAAAACCTTGCTAATATCGTTAGCTTAATCTAATCTACCTTAAAAACCACTAAAATAAGAGAGTTTGTTTTGATATTTTTAGGAAGTGTGGCTGGTTGCGAAATCACACACAAGATAAAAGACTATGAAAAATTGTTTTAGGAGTGTTAGGTGGTGTTGGTATAGCTCAAACCCAATTGTAAGTGGCAATTTTGTAACTCCATCCAAAATAGAGGCTATGGCTTATACTGGGAATGGCAAAGTATATGAAAAAAGCGTAAATATAAATGAAGTTGCTTGGCTGGATAACTTACAAGGTCAATACATACAAAGTAAGAGCTTACACCCACTTGAAACAGCAAAATACAATAATTATAACAAACATCTTAGTAATGAAAGTATTGCTGAAAAAAACACATTAAATGTATACGAAACAATTAAAAACTCATCACAAAAAGGGCAAAATATGCCTATAATAGGCAGAGAAAACCTAAATGGAGAGTTGTTAGAATATCTAGTAAAGAATAAAAATAATGTAGCTATCGAGATGCTGGATGAAAGCATGGCTAAAAGTTTAGGCTTTAAATACCCAAATGTTCGAAGAACAATCTCAAGTGATGCTGTAATTCACACTCTTAATAGGCATGGGATTAACAGCCCATTAGTTAAAAATAGCGGTCAAAAGGCAGTTAGTGCAAATGACATAAGCAAATGGATAGAGTATAGCGATAATGCAGATATTAGGGCTATTGCAAAAGATAAATTAAAACAAGATGTAATAATAAGCGCTAAGCAAATAAATGGCCATTATGCGGTTGTTGAAAGCATAAGAAAAAAGGGAAATGAACTTGCATTTAAAACAATGTATTTTCAAAATGGGAATTTAAAAAATAATCCAGCATTTAAAGGCACTCAAACGCTACTTCATGGTTATAAGCCAGACGCTAATTCTTTTGCACCTAACAAGAATAATATACCTCAAAACACCTTAAACAATAATAAAATGAAAGGTGGTTTTACCACTCAAGCTATGGCAAAAAACATAGTTGCTGGTGGTGTGGGTGGAGGCATTAGAGCATATTCAGCCCCTGAAGATAAAAAATTAGAGGGATTTATAATTGGAGCTTTAGGGGGAATGGGAGTATCAAATTTTGGTGGTATATCTCATTCAGCCGTTAATCTAGTAAAAAATATGATAAAAACTCCAAAAGGAATAGATAAAGCTATTGAAAAAGGAGTGGATAAAGGTTTAGTTGGTGTTGCTAATAAATTTTTAAGCAAAGAGGCATCTAAGACTTGGAGTGATATCGGTGGCAATGTTGGAAATATAAAATATCTATTTGCTAATACCTTAGATAAAAGTTATGAAAAAGTAAGAGATAGTGTAACAGGGGAGTTAAATGTCATGTTTAATAAATATGTGAATTTAAGTGGCGTTTTAAATCAACTATCAAAGCAAGACAATAAGGCTTTTTATGACTTTTTAGCAAATAATGGGAGTATTGAAAATCTAAGTCCTGAAATTAGAAAGTTTGCAAATGATGTAAGAAATTAAATAATTAAAGAGTTTGAATATCAAATGGGAGAATAAGCAACTAATTTTTTAAGTAAAACACTAGATTTGGCTAAAAAAATAGATAATATTTTAGCACCTAATTAGCTATTACCATTTATTAAAATAGCCAAAAAAGCAGGAAATATAAAATATATAAAAAGGTATAAAATTACCATATATATGGAGTGTTAAAAAGTAGGTTTTAAGATATATGATACTATTTAATACTTTTTTATGTAGTTTTTATAATTTTAAGTGTAATTTTTAAAAAATAAATAATTTTATTTAATATTTATTTTAAGCAGATATAAAAGAAGAATAGTATATAACGAAAATCATTTATACAAAATTTTTAAGGATTTTATATGAAAAAAATACTTTTTGTTTGGTTGGCCTGTCTTATTTCATTTGCCTTTGCTGATATTTCTGATGAGTGTAGAAATAAAACTAAAGATGAGTGTTTAAGTTATTTATTACAAAAGTGTGATGAAAACAATTGCGAGTATTGTCAAAAGCTTATAGCTTCTTTAAGCGTAAGTTTTGTTGCAACTCAAAATTTAACTGTAAATTTTGACACAAAACAAGAAAAAGAGATAAAGCTTGAAAAATTAAAAACTAAAATTCAAACTATTTATAGTCAAAAGAAAGAAATTTGCCCACAATTGACAAATTTTATTGATTTTTGAAATATTTATTTAACCATATCAAAAGCAAAATTTGTATACTATACTCAAAAAAGGAGATGTATGAATTTAGTTATTTTTGATATGGATGGAACTTTAGTTGATAGCGATAAAGCAATAACTAGCACTATAAATACTACTAGAAAAGAGCTAGATTTAAAACCGAATTTAGAAAGTGATTTTATAGTAAAAATTATAAATGATCCAACTAAAAATTATATAAAAGAATTTTACCCAGGCATCACACCATCGCAAAAGCTCATGGATAGATTTGAGGTTTTATTTAGACAAAATTATGAAAAGTATGCTACGATTTATGGTGGCATAAAACATCTTTTAGAAAAATTAAAAAAAGAAAATATTGCCATAGCTCTTGCTTCAAATGCACCTAATGAATCACTTGAAAAAATACTAAAAAAACTTGAAATTTTTGAATATTTTGACTACATAATTGGTTTTGATGAAGAAAATCCTAAAAAGCCAGATCCAACCATGCTTATAAAAATAATAAATCATCACTCTAAAAACAATAAATCTTTTAAAACTATTTTTATTGGCGATAGCTTAAAAGATAAAGCTGCATCTTCAAACGCTAAAATACAATATCTACATGCTAATTGGGGTTTTGGCAAAGGACTTATGCAAGGAGTTGATACGCCAAATGAAGCGTTAAATTCTATTTTAAATTATTTTTATCAAAATTAAAACTTTCTTTTGATATAATGAGATGATTATTTTTTAAGGATATAAAATTTGGATATTTTTGAAAGCTCACCTAGGCAGAAGTTTTTCGATATTATTTTTAACGCAAATCAAAATATAGTTGAAACTGAGATTGAAAATTTGCTTATTGAATTTGTGCATTTAAAAAAAACTTTAAAAGATAAAGAAATAACTATTTCAAACCTAGATAGCGAAACAATACAAGATGAATTAAATGATATCTTTATACAGCTAAGTTCAAACATATTGTCAAATAGCGAGTGAAAATGGAAAATTTAAATAAAATCGATGAAATTATGAAAAGCTTTATAGATGAATTTTGCTATGAGAAAGCTAATTCAATGTTTTCAAATATCAGTTCTGGAAAAAAACTTCGTTCAAAGCTTATCTTAAAAATAGCTGGAATAAGCGATGAAAGCTTAAAGCTTTGTGCAGTTATTGAGATGATTCATGCAGCAAGTTTGCTTCATGATGATGTTATTGATGAGAGTGATACAAGACGTGGAAAAAGCTCAATAAATGCAACATATGGTTCTAAGAATGCTATTATGCTTGGAGATATTTTATATTCAAAAGGGTATTTTGAGCTTAGTTTATTTGATAAATTTATTGCTCGTAATGTATCAGCAGCTGTTTCATTGTTAAGTATTGGCGAGTTAATGGACGTTGAGCTTAGTAAAAAATTTAATAGTAATAAATCTCTTTATTTTGAGATGATCTATAAAAAAACAGCAGTTCTAATAGAAGCAAGTGCAAAATGTGCAGCTTTTTTAAAAAGCTATGATGTGGATAAATTTGCAAAATATGGTAGAAATTTAGGTATTGCTTTCCAAATAGTTGATGATATTTTAGATATTATAAGTAATGACGAAACTCTTGGTAAGCCAGCTTTAAGTGATTATAAAGATGGAAAAACAACTCTTCCATATATTTATCTTTACGAAAATTTAAATGATGAAGATAAAAAAATACTACTAAGTTATTTTAAAAAAGAACTTAGTAGCGATGAAATTTTATGGGTAAAAGATAAATTTAATGAGTTTAAGATAATTGAAAAATGCGTAAATGAGGCAAAATTTATAGCAAATGAGGGTATAGAAGCTATAGAAAAATATAAAAATAACGAACTTATAAATATAATGAAAAATATGGTTGATAGGAAGTTTTAGTGAATTTTTTAAGTATAAGTTTTACACATAAAAACACAGATATTGATATAAGAGAAAAACTATCCTTTTCTAGTAATGAAAAAAAAGAAGAAGTTTTAAGGCTTATTTTATCAAATCAAAGCATATCAGAGTGTATGTTGCTTAGCACTTGTAATAGAGTTGAAGTTATGGCTTTTGTCAATGATTTGGAAATTTCTCAAAGTTATATTTTAAAGGTTATGTCTATAACAAGTGGTGTGGCTTTAAATGAACTTGAGCATAGAGCAGATATATATTATGCTAGTGGAGCACTTCATCATCTTTTTTTGGTAGCAAGTTCTTTAGATAGTTTAGTTATTGGAGAAACTCAGATAGTAGGACAGTTAAAAGATGCTTTAAAATTTGCAATTGATGGCAAATATGCTGATTTAAACTTAAAAAGGGCAGTTGATTATTCTTTTAAATGCGCTGCTGAAGTTAGGAATAAAACTGAAATTTCTAAAAACCCAGTATCTGTTTCAAGTGTAGCTGTATCAAAAGCAAAAGAAATTTTTAAGAGTTTAGAAGGCATAACAGCAGTTGTTGTTGGTGCTGGAAAGATGAGTGAGCTAGCTTGTAAACATTTATTAAGCAGTGGTGCTAAAATAATTTTAGTAAATAGAAGTAAAGAAAGAGCTTTAAATTTGATAAATGAATTAAATGCAGATATTAAGTATGAGCCATTTTCAAATTTAAAAGATGTTATTAACTCTCATCAGCTTATTTTTAGTGCCACAGCTTCTCCAAAAATTGTCATTGATGATACCTTTATCGAAGAGTGTGAGTTTGATAGATATTTTTTTGATATCGCTGTTCCAAGAGATATTGAAATTACAGAATCGTTAAATTTAAAGGTTTATAGCGTTGATGATTTACAAGAAATTGTAAAATTAAATTTAGCGATGCGTGAAAAACAGGCTCAAATAGCTTTTGCTATTGTTGGCAGATATACAAATGAGTTTTTCAAATGGCTTCAAACTTTAGCAACAACTCCAATTATTAAAGCTTTAAGATTAAATGCCAAAAAAATAGCTGAAAATGAAATACAAAAAGCTATTCAAAAAGGCTATTTAAAGCATTCCGATCAAGAGGAAGCAAGAAAATTAATTCATCAAGTTTTTAAAGCATATCTTCACAAGCCTACCATTAATTTAAAAAATTTAGAAAGTGATGATGCTTGTGCCGTGGATTTAATTTTAGATATTTTTGATATAAAAGATGAATTTGAAAAATATACTTCACAATATTCAGATGTAAATTTATTAGCAAAAGGCAATACCGATGAAATTTAGCAAATTTTTTATACCAACCACAAAAGAAGCGCCAAAAGACGCAGTTTTACAAAGTCATATTTATCTAATAAGAGCTGGTTTTATAAATCAAAATGGAAGTGGACTTTATGATTTATTGCCATTAGGAAAAATGGTTTATGATAATATTTATAATGTTATAAAAGAAGAAATGGATAAAAGTGGAGCAATACAAGTAAATTTTAGTGTTGTAACCCCGGCTGATTTTTGGAAGGAAAGTGGAAGATTTAATGTTTATGGAAAAGAACTTTTAAGATTTAAGGATAGAAAAGAAAATGATTTTGTAATAAGTCCTACAAATGAGGAAAGTGCTGTAAATATGGTAAAAAATAAAATTACCAGCTATAAACAACTACCACTAAACATTTATCAGATAAATACTAAATTTAGAGATGAGGCAAGACCTAGATTTGGGCTTTTGAGAGGGCGTGAGTTTGTTATGAAAGATGGATATAGTTTTCATGCAAGCACAGATGACTTAGATAAAGAATTTGATAATATGTATAAAACTTACACTTCCATTTTTACAAAATTAGGACTTAATTTTAGAGCTGTTGAGGCAGATAGCGGAGCAATTGGCGGAAGTGGAAGTAAGGAATTTATGGTTTTGGCCGATAGCGGTGAAGATGATATTTTAGTTTGTGAGAGCTGTAAATATGCTGCCAATATCGAAGCGGCTAAAAGAAAGCCTAAAACTTGCAATAGTCTACCACCGCAAAGTAGTATGATGAGCAAATTTCATACACCAAATTTAAAAACAATTGATGAAATTGCTAATTTATTTAAAGTTGATAAATTTTATACTATAAAAGCAATCATTAAAAAAGCAAAATTTGAAGATGATAGTTTTAAAATAGTTGTATTTTTTATAAGAGGTTGTGATGAACTTCAAGAAGTAAAAGCCCTAAATGCTTGTTGTGCACTCGAGCTTATGGATGCAAGTCAAGAAGAGATAGAAGAAGCTGGGCTTGTAGCTGGATTTTGTGGACCAGCTAAACTTCCAAAAGATATTTTATTTTTTATAGATAATGAATTAAAAGATCAAAAAGAGATGATAGTTGGAGCAAATGAAAAAGATTATCATATAATTGGCTTTAGTGTTTCAAGCTTTAAAGATGAGAGATTCAAAGATTTAGTAGCTGTAAATGAGGGTGATTGTTGTCCAAAATGTGGTGCTATTTTGAAAAAAACAAAAGGCATTGAGGCAGGACACATATTTAAACTAGGACAAAAATACTCAAAACCTATGAATGCTACTTTTTTAGATAAAAATGGCAAAACGGTACCGTTTTTTATGGGTTGTTATGGTATTGGAGTTACAAGACTTATTGCAATTGCCGTTCAAAGTAGCCACGATGAAAAAGGAATAATTTGGAATGAAAAAATAGCTCCTTTTAAGCTTCAAATAATAATTTCAAATATAAAAGATGAAAATCAAGTTGATTTTGCAAATGAAATTTATGAAAAATGTGAAAATTTAGGAATAAAAACTATTCTTGATGATAGAGATGAAAGATTTGGCGTTAAGATGAATGATTATGAATTAATTGGATTTCCATACGCCTTAATCGTAGGTAAAAATTTAGCAAACGGTGAAGTTGAGTTTATAAAAAGAGATGGTTTGATAAAAGAAAAAATTTCAAAAGATGAAGCACTAAATAAGATAAAAGAGATTTTATTATGAGAAAATATTTACTTCCATACGCCATTTTAGAGACTTTATTTGTAATGATGTTTATTTACAAGTATGGTTTTTTTGCTCTTTTACTAGAGGTTATTTTAAGTATTGGCGTTGGATTTATTTTAATATCAAAATTTGGAATGTTAGATTTATTAAGAGATTTTAGAACCATTTCACCAAAAGATATTTCAGGAAATTTTGGCATTGCCTTAGGAGGGTTTTTTTTACTTATTCCTGGTATTTTATCAGATACAATAGGTTTTTTAATAATTATTTCAAGTATTGTAATGCGTTTTTTATCAAAAGACTATATCGATTTAAAAACTAGAAATAAAAAACATTCAAAAACAAGCTATGATGATGATATTATAGATGTTGAAATTATAGATGAAAGAGATAAATAAAAAGGAAAAATATGAAAAAATTGATAATTGCTTCAAGAAAAAGTGCTTTAGCTATGTGGCAAAGCGAGTTTATAAAAAGTGAGATTGAAAAAGAACATAAACTTGAAGTAGAAATAAAAAGTATGAAAACAAAAGGTGATGTAATTCTTGATAGTCCATTATCAAAAATAGGCGGAAAGGGACTTTTTACAAAAGAACTTGAAGTTAGTATGTTAAGTGGTGAGAGTCATTTAGCTGTTCATAGCTTAAAAGATGTTCCTATGGAGTTTCCAGATGGACTAATTTTGGGCGCAGTAAGCAAACGAGAAGATGAAAGAGATGCATTAGTCAGTGAAAAATTTGCTTCTATAAAAGATCTTCCAAATGGTGCAAGAGTTGGAACTACTAGCCTTAGAAGACAGATGCAAATTAAAATACTTAGACCAGATATTAAAATTTTACCACTTCGTGGAAATGTAAATACTAGGATTAGAAAACTAAAAGATGGTGAGTTTGATGCAATTATTTTAGCTGTTGCGGGAATTAGAAGAATAGGGCTTGATAAAGAAGTTAAACATATTTATAAATTTAGTAAAGATGAGATGATTCCTGCAATGGGACAAGGTGTTTTAGGAATTGAATGTCCTAATAATGGTGAAATTTTAAGTCTTATTTCTTTTATAAATGATAAAAAAGCCTTTATGGAAATAACAATAGAAAGAGCATTTGTTGGAGCATTAGAGGGTGGATGTCAAGTGCCAATTGGTGTAAATGCTGAAGTTATAGATGATAATATAAAAATAAATGCTGTCGTTGGACTTCCCGATGGAAGTAAATTCATTAAAAAAAGCATTATTATAAATAAAGATGAGTTTAAAACAGCTGGTAAAAATTTAGCTGATGAGTTTATAAAAGAAGGTGCAAAAGAGCTTTTAAAAGAAGCTGAAAAAATGGCAAATAATAGTTAGTTGATTTTAAATAAAACTTTAAAAAGGATAAATTATGCAAGAGTGGGTAGAAAAATTTAAAGAAGCTGGACTTTTAAAGATCATTGATGAACCAGTTGATATAGATAGAGAAATTGGACATATCAGCTACATTGAGGTTAAGAAAAAGGATTCTAAGGCACTACTTTTTACTCGCCCTATTAGTAAGGACGGGCGAATTTATCCTCCTGTTTTAACAAATACATTTGGAAGTTTTGAAGCTTTAAATTTAATTTTAGGAAAAACTCCAGATGAAATAGCAGATGAGATAACTTCCCTTTTAAAACCAAAAAAACCTACAAATTTAGCCGATAAATTTGATTTTTTAAAATATCTTTATTCGCTAAAAAATATTTTTATTAAAAAAATAAAAGGCGAGGGTGTTTGCCAAGAAAATAAAATCTTAGGTGAAAATATTGATTTGTATGACATGCCACATCTTACAACATGGGAAAAAGATGGCGGACCTTTTATAACTATGGGGCAAGTTTACACCAAAGATTTAAATGGAGAAACTCAAAATTTGGGAATGTATCGCTTGCAAGTTTATTCTAAAAATAGACTTGGTATGCATTGGCAAATTCATAAAGATGGAGCAAATTTTTTTAATGAGTATAAAAAAGCTGGTATTAAAATGCCAGTTTCTGTAGCAATTGGCGGAGATCCTCTTTATATTTGGTGTGGTCAAGCACCTCTTCCACATGGTATTTTTGAATTGCTTCTTTATGGTTTTATTAGAAAAAGTCCTGCAAAACTTGTAAAAAGTTTGACAAATGATATCTATATTCCACATGATAGTGATTTTGTTATTGAGGGGTTTGTAGATCCAAATGAACTTGAAGATGAGGGTCCATTTGGTGATCACACAGGTTTTTATACACCTATTTTGCCATTTCCTGTTATGAATGTAACTGCTATAACTCATAAAAATGCTCCTATTTATCACGCAACAGTTGTTGGAAAGCCACCTTTGGAAGATAAATATATGGGGTATGCAACAGAGAGAGTATTTTTACCTCTTTTTAAAGTTACAGCTCCTGATTTAGTTGATTATAATATGCCTGAAAATGGTGTTTTTCACAATCTAATACTTGCTAAAATAAATTCATGGTATCCAGCTCATGCAAAACAAATGATGCACGCTTTTTGGGGAGTCGGTCAGATGAGTTTTGTAAAACATGCTATTTTTGTTGATAGTGACGCTCCAAATTTAAATGATTTTAATGAGCTTGGAAAATATGTTTTAAACCGTATAACTTCAAAAAGTTTATTTTTTAGCGAAGGTGTTTGTGATCAGCTTGATCATGCAAGTCCAAATTCTTGTTTTGGTGGAAAACTTGGTATTGATGCAACTATAGATTTAGAACCAAAAGAGGCTGAAATTTTAAGTGATGAAGAGCTTTTAAAAGAATTTAAAAAAATAGATAAAAATATTATAAATTTAAAACAATATTTTTGCGATACAAAAAATCCAGTAGTTTTGATAAATTACGATAAAAAAGATATTGTTAGAAAATGCTTTAATGAGCTTTTAAAACTTAGAAAATATTTTAAAATTTTAATATTTTTAGATACAAAAAATGATGTAAATAACCCATATATGAGTGTTTGGAGAATTACAAATAATATTGATGCGCTTCGTGATATTTATACAAACAGAGACCAAATTTGCATAGATGCAACAGAAAAAAGCCAAATTGATGGATATGAAAGAGAGTGGCCAAAAGAGGTTAATTGCTCAAAAGATGTTATTAAAAGTTTGATAAAAAGAGGATTAGTAGAAAAAGATGAGGAGTTTTTTAAGAAATTTGAGATAATGGGCTAAAGCTTTGAATCTTTTGGAGTTGGAAAGACATAGAAAAAATACTCTTAAAAAATTAAAAAACCGCGACATTAAAGCGGTTTTTCATGTACTTTTGATATTAATAACTCCTTTTGTAGTTTGCATTTTAATGGGTTATGGGTCATATTTAGAGTTTGATTTAAGCACCATTGCAATAATTATATTAGCTTTTATCATATATTATTACGCTTGTTATTATCAAAGCAGAGAGATTTATATTTTTGAAGAAATAAAAAAGTATAAAATCTCTTTTAAAGCTATTTATATTAAAAATTTCATTGAAAAACAAGGTTTTAAATATTTAGGCGGTAAAAAACCAAATAAATTTGACAAAGTTTTATTACAAAGTAGTGGTTTTTTTAACTCATCACAAATAAGTTATTTAGATGATGCTATAGAAGGTGAAAAATTTGGCACTAAATTTAAGTTTTTTGAAGTTTTTATGTGCGAAGATGTGAATTTTGATTTTGGTGGAGTCTTTTTTGTGGCTGATTTTTCAAAAGAGATAAACTCACAAACTACTATAATTTCTAAAAAAATTATCAATTTTAAATCGTATAATATTTTGATGGATAATGCTCTTTTTAACGATAAATTTAAGGTTTTTAGTGATAATCCTATAAATGCAATGTATATTTTAACGCCTCTATTTTTGGAAAAAATAGCAAATTTAACTAAGAATTTTGGCGACAATATTAAAATAAATTTTAAAAATTCTAAAATTTACATTCACATTGAGGGAAAATACGACCATTTTGAACCAGATATTTATAAAAGTGCAATTACAAATAATCCGGCTAAAAATATCTTAGATGAGATTAACGCTTTGCTTGATATTGTTGAAGTTTTAGTTTTAAATTCTAAAATTTATAAAGTATAAAAATAAGGATTTTGTTTTGTTAAGAACAGTAATATCATCAAGCGATATAAAAATAAATAACCATCTATTTTAGTATATTTATCAAACTAAAATTTATTGTTTTTTATAATAAATTTTTTATATTTTTATGTTTTAAAATTTCTAGTATAAATTATTTTTTATTCATAATGCCTTTTTTATTTTTATGTAAATTTTATATGTTTTGCAAATATCAAAACTATTTTTTAATGATAAATTTCTTGCATATATTTATTATGTTTGTCATATCTATGGTAAAAAATATAAACCACCAAATTCTATTTATAAAATACTATTTGTTTACCATTGTAAATTATAATAATTAATATCATTATATAAAGGAAAAAGATGAGAAAGATTATTTTTTCGGCTTTAATTGTTGCAAGCTCTTTGTTTGCAGACTCTGTTGTCAATGTTTATTCTTCAAGACATTATGACTCAGATAAGATGGTTTTTGATGCTTTTACTAAAGAGACAGGTATCAAAGTAAATGTCATACAAGACAAGATAGAGGCGATTACTCAAAAACTTGAGCTTGAGGGCAAAGATACAATAGCTGATGTTTTTATGACAGTTGGTGTTGGTGATCTTTACAATGTAAAGCAAAAAGGACTTTTACAGCCAATAAACTCAAAAATTGTAGATGAAAATATACCGTTAGATTTGATGGACAAAGATAAAAACTGGGTAGGTGTCACATATCGTGCTAGAGTTTTGGTTTATGATCCAAAGAAGATAGACAAAAAAGAGCTCTCAACCTATGAGGCGTTAAGCGGTGATAAATTTAAAGGTAAAATTTTAACTCGCTCATCAACATCATCATATAACAAACACCTAATAGCCTTTTTGATAGCAAAAGATGGCGAGGCAAAGACAAAAGAGTGGGCAAAAGGCTTGGTTGCAAATTTTGCAAGAGCTCCAAAAGGAAATGACAGAGATCAGGCAAAAGCCATAGTTTCAGGCGTTGGAAGTGTCGCCATAATGAATAGTTACTATATGGGTAGAATGTCTGTTTCAAAAGATCCAGTAGAGCAAGAGGTGGCTAGAGATTTAAAGGTATTTTTTCCAAACCAAAACGATGGAGGAACTCACATCAATTTAAGCGGTGCTGGTGTTACAAAATATGCTAAAAACAAAGATAATGCAGTTAAGTTTATTGAGTTTTTAACAACTCAAAAAGCACAAGAAATTTTTGCTAAGACAAATTTTGAGTTTCCAGCCAACCCAAAAGCAGAGCCTGCTGATATCGTAAAATCATGGGGAGAGTTTAAGAAAAGCAAGATTGATTTTGATGAAATAGGCAAAAACCTCACAAAAGCTCAAATGATAGCTGATGAGGTAATGTGGAAATAGTGCGTATGATGAAGCGCTTTAAGAGGTGTGATACACCTCTTATTTTTACTTTTGTCTGTTTGGCTCTTGTAATATTTCCAATTATCTATATACTTTTTGGGATCTTTAACCAAACAAACGAATCGACTGAATTTTTGTTTAAAACACAGCTTAAGTTTTACATAAAAAACAGCTTTATAATACTTTTTTTTACAGGAATTTTTGCAGGCATTATAGGAACTTTTTTAGCCTATTTTGAGACATTTTATGAGTATAAATTTAAAAATTTCTTCAAATTTACCCTTATTTTGCCATTTGCAATCCCTAGCTATCTTTTTGGGTATATTTATGTTGATTTTTTCAGCTATTCTGGCTGGTTAGTAACTTTTTTAAGGCAAAATTTTGATATAAGAGTCCATTTTGACATTATGAATATTTATGGTGCTATTTTTGTGCTAACACTGGCTTTTTATCCATATGTCTATATCATCTTAAGAGGATTTTTAAAAAGGTTTCCGCAAAACTATATAGAAGCATCGCAAAATTTAGGTTGCACTCAAGTAAAAACCTTTTTTAAAGTCATCTTGCCTCTTAGCAAACCTGCAATTATAAGCGGCATGACGCTTTGTTTGATGGAGTGCCTGAATGCTTATGGAGTGCCAAACTATTTTGGACTTCATGTATTTAGCACAGGAATTTATAAGGCTTGGGTTGGGTATGGCGACTTAAATGCAGCTATAAAACTTGCTTCGATTTTGCTTTTTTTAGTCTTTTTCATCATAATAGTTCAAAAGTTACTGCAAAAACCATATGCCATAACTGTTACAAAAAGACAAAAGATAAGAGCTAAAAAATTAAGCAAAAAGAGCGAAATTGCTGTTGTTTGTCTAATTTTTTTATTTTTATTTGTAGCTTTGTTTTTGCCACTTCTTCACATTTTTATCTGGCTTTATCAAAGCTATAGCGATATAAATTTAATTTCGCTTTTTAATCTAAGCAAAAATACAATTTTACTTACAACATTTTCAGCCATGCTAATAGTAGTTTTTTCTCTGTTTATCAACGAATCTTTGAGGCTAAAAGAGGGCAAGATCAAGGAAATAGCAACTTCATTTGCAAATATTGGCTATAGCATTCCAGGCTCAGTTGTAGGTATCTCGATGCTTGCGATATTTATAAATATCGACAAGTCAATGCAGTGGTTATATCGGCTTTTAGAGGTGAAAGCAACTCTTTTTTTAACATTAAGTCCGTTAGTTTTGGTCTTTGCTTATATGATTAGGTTTTTGTCTTTAGGATATATGGGGATTCAAAATAGCCTCAACCAACAAGGAAAAAAATACTATGAAGCCTCTTTAAGTCTTGGAAAAGGAAAACTAAAAACATTTTTTTTGGTAGATTTACCAATGATAAAACCAGCTATTTTAAGCTCATTTATACTTGTTTTTATCGAGATAATCAAAGAACTTCCATTAAGTTCGCTTTTGACTCCGCCAAATTTAAAAACTCTAGCTTTTGAAATGGATAGATATGCCAGTGATGAACAGCTAGCTTTAAGTGCTGCTCCTGCTATTGTGGTTGTTGGCATAAGTTTAGCTTTGCTGGTAATTTTAAATAAACTAAAGGATAAATAGTGCTTTTAGAGCTAAAAAATATCTCTTTTTCATATAAAAAAGATCAAAACCTAATCTCAAATTTAAACTTTTCTTTGCAAAAAGGAAAACGTCTAGCAATACTTGGCGAAAGTGGAAGTGGTAAAAGCACGATTTTAAGGCTAATTAGTGGTTTTGAGAATTTAGATAGTGGAGAGATTTGGCTAGATGGTCAAAATATCACTTTTTTACCACCAAACAAAAGAAATATAGGCTATCTTTTTCAAGACTATGCGCTTTTTCCACATCTTAAGGTTTGGCAAAATATAGGCTTTGGCATAAAAAACGACAAAAAAAGAGTTGATGAGATGCTTGAGCTGATTAGAATGAGTGAATATAGAGATCTCTATCCCCATGCTCTAAGTGGCGGTCAGCAGCAAAGAGTAGCACTTGCAAGGGCGTTAGCAATAAAACCTAAGCTTTTACTTCTTGATGAGCCATTTAGCGCTCTTGATGCAGGTTTGAGGACAAAAATAAGAACCGATATAAAAGAAATTTTAGATAGCCTTGAAATAACTTCGATTTTAGTTACTCACGACCTAGATGATGTTAAAAACTTTGCAGATGAAAGCTTTTATGCTTAAATAGGGGCAGTAGTTTTTAAAATCTACATTCATATTGATGGAAAATACAACCATTTAAAACCAGATATTTATAAAAGTGCAATTTCAAATAATCTTGCTAAAAATATCTTAGATGAGATTAAGGCTTTGTTTGATATTATCGAAGTTTTAAATTCTAAAATTTATAAAGCATAAAAATGAGGATTTTGTTTTGTTAAAAACGGCATTTAACACTTTTTCAAATAAACGCGATTACGATAAAGAACCGATAGTTATTAAAGATTATAGTTATTTTTTTGGTGTTTCGTTAGAGTATTTTTCAGTAATAATTGGTACAACTATTATGTTTTACCTCTATATAATAATAAATATAACAATGAATTTAACGAAAGAAAAAATAGAAATTTGGCTTTTATTTGTTCCTTTAATAGTGCCTTTTATATTTGTTTTTTACGATTATTATGCCCATGTTATAAGAGATAATTACAGGCTTTATTTTACAAATAATTCTATTAATTATATGCTAAATGGCAAATTAAAACGAAAAATTAATATAAACGAAGTGCCAAATTACTTACTAAAACCTTTTTGGAAAAATAAGCTTGATATCGAATCTATTTTATTTATTTTGGTTCTTGTGGTTTTTATAATTTTTCTTTGGATAGTTTATGCAACAAAACCTTTGCCAAGGGAAATTTATTATATTATTATATCTTGGTTTTTGTCTAAAATGTTTGCAAATATAATATTTAAAGCACTTTTATATTTATGGATAAATAAAACTTTAAGTGGATTTAGAATTTTTCCTATTTTAATAATAGCTAAGCCTATTATAGATCCAAAATCAGGAACTGGTATATGGCTATCCAAACAAAAATATTATTTTATATATTTTTATAATGAACAAATTTATGATGAAATTAGAGAGTATTTTTTGCAAAATTTAGGCGTTGATATTGATAAAACTAAAAAATTAATTACATTTTAATGGATAAATTATAAATAGAGAAAGCACTATAAAAAACAGCTTGAAATTTAATTATAAAAACAACAATTTTTTTTAAAATATTTAACCTAAGATAAAATTTGAATAATATTTAAGATTTAAAATATTAAAATAAAATAGTTTTTATAAAAACAATAAAAGGCTAAAATTTGGATGATGATAAAAGAGAAAAACTTAGAGAATATCTTAGAAATAATAGACCTAAAAATAATATAAATTTAGGCAATAGCTTTAATAATAAAGAAAATTCTAATAAAAATTTAGAAGATAATTCAAATTTAAATAATTCTCAAATTTCAAACAATAAAACAAATTCAATTAAACGAGATTATGATAAAGAGCCGATTATTATAAAAGATTACTCTATATCTATGGCAACTCATTTGATTATGTGCGGCATACTTTGGTTTATTGTTTTCTTCGCACTTAGTGTATTTGTCGCGCAATTTGACTATAAAGATGAAAGTAGAAATTTTCACGCCTTGTTTGTTGTGATATTTACATATATAGTATTTTTTATAACTGATATATATTTGTTTAGTATATTTAATTCATCGAAACGATTTGTAATTCTTTATAATTCATATGCCATATTTTATAAAGAAAATAAAATCAAAAAAGAGTTTTTTCTTAAAGGTAAAAATATTGGGGTTAATTCTTTTTTTCATATGGTAAAATTTGTATTTCGTGTTTTTTGGCCTCTTTGTGTTTTAATTGTTTTTGTAGGTATGATTGAATCAGTAAAAGAAGGCTTTTATGCCATTTTTATAATATTTGCTCCAGTGACTCTTGCAATTAGTTACGATTTTTTATTTCGCAGAATGATTTATAAACAAATAAATGGCAATTTAAATGGATTTTATGAAAACTGGCTTAAGATTTATATAGAAATCGGGTGGTTCAGACCTGGAATTCATATTCGTAAAGGAATTTCGTTATTTTTCTTTAATGAAAAAGACTATAAAGACCTAAAAGAATATATTCAAATAGTTTTTGATAAAAATTTAGATAAAGATATAAAATCAATTTCGGAATAAGGAGTAAATTATGAATAGAGAAAGCGTTGTAAAAATAATACTTAGATATAAAATATAATGAAACATAAAAGTTCTAACAAAAGAAAAGATATACAGTTTTGATTTTAACAACGCAAAAAGAAATTTCGCAAAAAATGCTATGATGCTTATATTGTATTAGACATAGCGCATAATAAAGCATATTAGTGCAAAAGAGCTATAAATAAAAATGTAAAATTTATAAAAAGTCTAGACAAATAATTAATTTATTTATCATTTGTATTTTTTATACTATTTTTTATTTCTAGCATTATAATATTTAAAGCTTCTTTATAAATTTCATCACTATGGTTTTCTTTTAAATTAACAATATTTGAAATTTCTTTTTCTTTAAACTCTTTTTTATTCAAAGGATTTGTAATTTTATATTTTATTACAAATTCAAACTCTGTTTTAGAACCTTTTTTTCTTACATTAAAAGCAAAAATTTCATAACTAAGTGAATTTTCAAACTCTTTAAATTTATCGTTTCGAAACTCTTCTTTTAAAATATTATTTAAATTATCTATAACTTTTTTAGAGTCTATAAATTTATTTAAAACTAAAAATTTATTTTTCACGGTATTTCCACCATGTATGAAAACCTCACCCTTTTTTAAGTCTGATTTTGTAATATTATGATCTAATAGATTTTTATCTCTTTGACAAAAATCCATTTGTGGATGTTTAAATTCTCTATTTTCACCAAAAAACTCTTTAAAATTTGAACTATTTGTCTCATTGGAAAACAAAAAAGACAATACAAAACATGCTAAAACTAACTTTTTAATCATTAATAATCCTTTAAAATATCTTTTGCAAAAAGTGGAATCGATAAAAATTTAAACTCATCTATAAAAAAAACTTTACAAAAATCATAAAATTTTATAAACTCATCCTTATTTACTGAAATTTCAATGCAAGCTCCAAAATTTCCAAATTCTTTTTGGCATTTTAAGCCCTCTTTATCTAGAAAATACTCAAATCTTGATATTAGGCTAAATGGGACAAAAAATGAGCAGCTATCTTTTATCTCAAAATCTATTAATTCAGCTTGGCTAATAGCTAAATTTACACTTGAACTATATGCTCTTACAAGTCCTCCAGTACCAAGCTTTATGCCACCAAAATACCTTACTATAAAAACTCCAGCATTTATAATATCAGCACCTCTTAAAGAGTTTAGTGCAGGTGGTCCGCTTGTGCCTTTTGGCTCTCCATCATCACTTTGGTTTTCAACGATTTGAAAGTATTTGTTATAAAACCTATAAGCCCAAACTATATGAGCTGCTTTTGGATGCTCAGCCTTCAATCTCTCATGAGTTTTATCAAAAAGTTCATACGGAACTAAAAAAGACAAAAAAGTTGATTTTTTTATTTCTTGTTTTGCGTAATATTCGCTATTTACTGTTTGCAAAAATTTCCCTTTATTGTTTTAATCTCTATTTTATCTAAAAAATACAAATTAAAAGTATTATTTAGTCTTTAAAAGTTGAGTGTTAAAGGCTAAATAAAATTAAATTAATAAATTTATATAAAATACTTGACATTGTAACGCTCACATTGTATAATACCACTTAGCAATTTAAAATATAGAGTGCTAATATTAAAAGCCAATTTAAAATGGATTTTTAGATTTGGCAAGTTTATTTGAGGTTTTATGGGATGAAGATAAATAAAAGAGATTTAATACTTAATTACATAATAGAGGCTTATTTGGATGAAAATACTCCAATTGGCTCTGTTGATTTAGGTCTTAGAATGGATGGCTTGATTCCAGCTTCAACCATTAGAGTTTATTTTAAAAAGCTAAGCGATGAGGGTGCTTTAAAGCAGCTTCACATAAGTGGCGGTAGAATGCCAACTGTTTTGACTATGAAAAACTACTGGGAGAAAAAACTTAGTAATTTAGATAAAAAATTTATCATAAATGAGCAAGTTTTAGAGCAAGTTTTAGATAAATTTAGTATTTATTGTATGATTTTTAGCTCAGATAATGAAATTTTAAATGAGGTGATAAATTATAGAGATAGATTTATCATACTTTGTTTTTCAAGAAGTGAAATTGTTTTGAAATTTGATTATAGAGTTTATGATTTACTTTTAAATTTGGTTGGAACAGAGCTTAAAGACTTGGAGAGAATTTCTATTCAAGTTGGATTAAGTGATCTTAGAACTAAGCTAAAGGAACTTAAAAGATCTGAAATTAAGTTTATGGCAAATGAAGTAATTGCATATAAAATATTTGAAGATGAAAGATTTAAAATGCTTTTTGAGCCAAGCATAACAACAAAATTTAGTAAAAATTTACTCTTTTATCCGATTTTTGAACAAGGATTTATGGGTATAAAAACAGATGTTGTTTATAAAGACAGTGATGCTACTATGCTTTGTGCAGGAAGTGTTTATGAAGATTATGAAAAATTTTTTAATATTATAGGAATGGAGGCAGCATGAATCAAGATGAACTAAAAAATGGTTTTTGTGCTGATGATAAGTGCGAAAATATAAGCAATCAAGCTGATTGTACAGATAACAAAGAGTGTGAGTGTGAAGAAAAATCAGATAAAAACTCACAAAATGATGAGGTTATAAAGCTTCAAAATGAGCTTAGTAAATTAACTGATAAATTTTATAGAGCAAATGCAGATTTTGAAAACATCAAAAAGCGTCTTGAAAAAGAGAAGCTTACTGCAGTTGCTTATGCAAGCGAGAGTTTTGCAAAGGATATTTTACCAGTAATTGATGCTTTAGAAGAGGCTTTAAAAATACAAACACAAGGTGATGACTTGGCAAGCAAGATAAAAGATGGCGTAAAACAATGTCTTGATATGATGCTAAGAAGTCTTGAAAAACAAGGTATTAAGCAGATTAAAACTGATGGTAAATTTGATCATAATATCCACAATGCTATAAATCAAGTTGAAGATGAGTCAAAAGAAAGTGGAGATATCCATCAAGTTTATCAAAAAGGATATTTGTATAAAGATAGAGTTTTAAGACCAGCAATGGTTGTAGTAGTAAAATAAAAATAAAACAATAAAAAGGATAAAGTATGGCTAAAGCCAAGCAAAAAAAAGATAGTGGCAAGAATTATACAAAAAAAGAAATTGTATCTATAATAGAATTTCAGATTAAAAATGGAAAGATTGATACATATGAGGATGGCGCCCTTTGTGCAGAGCATCTTAAGGGAGAAACGGGTAGAGAGCGTTCAGGACACGCTGTATACATGTGTTCTTGGAGAATAAACGAAGGAAAATATAATCATATGTTAGATGATAGAGAAATAAAACAGATAACTCTAATAAAACAATAAAAAAGGATAAAAAATGAGTAAAGTTATAGGAATTGACTTAGGAACAACAAATTCAGCAGTTGCAATATTTGAAAGGGGAGAGAGTAAAATTATCCCAAATAAAGAGGGAAAAAATACAACTCCTTCAATTGTTGCTTTTACAGATAAGGGTGAGGTTTTAGTAGGTGATACTGCAAAACGTCAAGCTGTTACAAATCCATCAAAAACAATTTATTCTATAAAAAGAATAATGGGCTTGATGATGAATGAGAACAATGCTAAAGAAGCTCAAAAAAGACTTCCTTATAAAATAGTTGATAGAAACGGTGCAGCAGCTGTCGAGATTGATGGTAAGGTTTATACACCGCAAGAAATTTCAGCAAAAGTTTTGATGAAACTAAAAGAAGATGCTGAAAGCTATCTAGGCGGAAGCGTTGTAGATGCTGTTATTACAGTTCCAGCATATTTTAACGATAGTCAAAGAAAAGCTACAAAAGAAGCCGGAACTATCGCAGGTTTAAATGTTTTAAGAATAGTAAATGAGCCAACTGCGGCAGCTTTGGCTTATGGACTTGATAAAAAAGAGAGTGAAAAAATCGTAGTTTATGATTTAGGTGGTGGAACATTTGATGTCACAGTTCTAGAAACCGGAGATAATGTCGTTGAGGTTTTGGCAACTGGTGGAGATGCATTTTTAGGTGGAGATGACTTTGATAATAAACTAATTGATTGGCTTTTAGCAGGGTTTAAAAGTGAAAGTGGAATTGATTTAAAAAATGATGTTATGGCTATGCAGCGCCTTAAAGAAGCTGCTGAAAATGCTAAAAAAGAGTTAAGTTCAGCAATGGAAACAACTGTAAATTTACCATTTATTACAGCTGATCAAACAGGACCAAAACACTTAACAAAAACTTTAACAAGAGCTAAATTTGAAAGTATGATTGAGGATTTGGTAGCAAGTACAATTAAAACACTTAAAAATGTTATGAGTGATGCTGGAGTATCTAACTCAGATATCGCTGAAATCGTAATGGTAGGTGGCTCAACAAGAGTTCCTTTAGTTCAAGAAGAAGTTAAAAAAGCATTTGGTGGAAAAGAGTTAAATAAATCTGTTAATCCTGATGAGGTTGTAGCAATTGGCGCTGCTATCCAAGGTGCTGTTATAAAAGGTGATGTAAAAGATGTGCTTTTACTTGATGTTACACCTCTTAGCCTTGGAATTGAAACACTTGGTGGTGTTATGACAAAAGTTATTGAAAAAGGTACAACAATACCAACTAAAAAATCTCAAGTTTTCTCAACCGCAGAAGACAACCAAACTGCAGTTACTATAAATGTACTTCAAGGTGAGAGAGAGTTTGCAAAAGATAACAAAACTTTGGGTAATTTTAATCTTGAGGGTATTATGCCAGCTCAACGCGGTATCCCACAAATTGAAGTTCAATTTGATATCGACGCAAACGGAATTTTAACAGTTTCAGCTAAAGATAAAGCAACTGGAAAAGCAACCGATATAAGAATTACTGGATCAAGCGGACTAAGTGAGGCAGAGATTGATAAAATGGTAAAAGATGCCGAGCTTCACAAAGAAGAGGACTCAAAGAGAAAAGAGCTCATTGAAACAAGAAATCAAGCTGATGGTATAGCTCATCAAACTGAAAAAACTCTAAATGAAATGGGTGAAAAAATCCCTAGTGATGTTAGAGCAAAAATTGAAAGTGCCTTAAATGATCTTAAAGCTACTTTAAAAGATGAGAGTGCTACAAAAGAGGCAATTGATAGCAAGGTTCAAGCTTTAAGTAAAGTTGCTGAAGATATGTATAAAGCAGCAGCAAGTCAAAATGCTGGTGCAAATAACGCTGGTGCCGATAATAAGAGTGGCAAGAAAAACGATGATGATGTAATAGATGCTGAAGTTGAGTAAAAACTTATCTTTAAGGTGGCTTAAATTTAGTTGGGCCGCTTAGACGGTTACTCAAAATTTATATAAATCAATTAAGGTGCTAAATTTGGCACCTTAAATTTTTATCTCTTTTTAAAATATTATCTATAATATATTTATTGTTATCATTAAAAATAAAACTTTTCTAAAATTGATTTTAAGAAACAAAGTTATATAATTTCTTCATTACATTAAAAGGCTAACTTTGAAAAACAAATTTTTAAATTCATTTATAATTATAACTTTAGTTTTAGTTGCTTTTATAGCCTATAATAAATTTAAATTCTCTCAAAATTCTCATTTTACAGTTACAGCTGATACAGTTATAAAACCAGGTTCTGAAATTTCAAAGTATGTAACTCAAGAAGAGGTAGATAGCTTTGCACTAAGATATTGGGATATAGATAATAATTACACTGAATTTGTTAATCCCATAGCTATTCCATTAAGAGATGCTTTAAAGAAAAAAGATACTAACAAAGTATTATCTTATCTAAAAGATAATAACTTAAGCGTTGATATAGAAATAGAAGATGGAACAACACCTTTAATGTATTCAAGCTTTTGCAATGACTTAAATACCACAAAAGAGTTAATTAATCTTGGTGCCAATGTTCATAAAAAAGATAAATATGGTTTAAGTCCTATGGCTTATGCAATTTCTATGAATAGTTTAAATGTTATAAAACTTCTTTATGATAATAGTGCTAAATTTGAAGAAGTTCCAATTACTCAAGGTTATATTTTATCTCCAAGCTATTCAAATATTGATAAGTTGGTTATCAATGGTAACGATATAAATATAGTTTATAAATATAATTGGATACAAAAAGATTATGATACACCAAAAGGTTATGGATATATGTTTGAAGATGTAGTTTTTAAAAATTGGATTGAGTTAGCAAAATTTATTTTAGAAAGTGGATATAAACCATATTCTTATTTTACTATCGGTGATACAATTAAATATGGTTATTCAATAGATGATTTATTTACAAAAGAAGATATTGATGATCTTATGATTCTTGCAGAGCAATCAAAAAGAGATATGTTTGACTATAATCTTTCTATGGATGAGTTGCGCTATAGTCATAGTTTATATAAACCGCTAGAAGATATCCCAAACTTTGAACCAATGTTAGATTTGCTACTTGAACACAATGTCTCAGGACAACCCTCAAAAGAACTTATGAAAAGAGAGTATGATAGGTGTTATGAGAACTATAATTTTTTTTATAATGAAAGAAAAAAATCATTGATAAGTGGCGATAGAACAAAAGAGGACTTTAGGAATTTAAATATTACAATAAATTATTACGATAAACATTGCTCAGATAAAAATGGAACTTTTACTACTAAAGGAATGGTATCGTGGAGAAATGACTACCAAAAACATTATAATATGTTCAGTTTTTTAAGAGCAAATAAAGATGATAAGGAAAAGGTAATTTACATTGGCGACAACAAGTAAATGAAAAATAGTAACTAAATTATTACTTAAAAGCAATAAAATTATAATAAATAAATTTTAAAAAGGATAAAACAACTGGCGAAGCAACATTTAAAAATAATAGTAGTTTATGAATTTCTTACAATCAAGCTTTTTGGAAGATTAAATTTATTTATAATTTTTTCTTCCATTTTTCTCATTTCTCCATTGTCTATTTCGTGATCATATCCTAAAATATGAAGCAATCCATGTGTAAAAAGTAGGGCGATTTCATCATCTAAGTTGTGTTTAAACTCCTTTGATTTTTCATCTGCAAGATCTAAATTTATAACAACTGAACCAAGTGGGAAATTTGGCATTTTGGCATAAGGAAAGCTTAAAACATCAGTTGTTTTATCTATGTTTCTTTCTTTTTTATTAAGATCAAGCATCTGGTTAGAGTTTAGAAAAATAAGCTCAATCTCAGCATCTGTTAATTCACTAGCAATTAAATCTAAAATTTCAGGATATTTCTCATCGCAACTTATCAAATTTAAAATCCTTTTTTTAGTTAAATTTTGCTAAGATTATACCAAAATTTATAGCATAAAAGGGTAAAAATGAAAAAAGCACTTTGTATAATAAGTGGTGGAATGGATAGCGTAACATCAGCATATATCGCAAAAAACGAAGGCTATGATATAGTTGCACTTCATTTTGACTATAATCAAAGAACTATGAATAAAGAAAAAGAGTGTTTTAATAAAATTTGTGATGAGTTAAAGGTTGTAAAAAAAGAGATTTTAGATGTTAGTTTTATTTCTCAAATTGGAGCTAATGCTTTAACTGATTGGAGTTTAGAAATTCCAAAATATGGGCTAAGTGACGAGGTACCAATAACTTATGTTCCTTTTAGAAATGGTATATTTTTAAGTATTGCAGCAGCTTTAGCTGAGCGTGAAAAGTGCGAGGCGATATTTATAGGAGTAGTTGAAGAAGATAGTAGTGGGTATCCTGATTGCTCAGAGGATTTTATAAAAAGCATGGAAAAATCAATTAATTTAGGGCGAGAAACAGGCATTAAAACAAAAATCTTAACTCCATTGGTTCATTTAAGTAAAGCTCAGATTGTTCAAAAAGCATTTAGTTTAAAAGTTCCTTTGCAATATACTTGGAGTTGCTATGAAAGACAAGATTTGGCGTGCGGAGTTTGTGATAGTTGCAGGCTTAGACTAAAAGGTTTTAAAGAAGCAAATAAAAAAGATCTAATAAAATACGCTAATTAGAGTTTAGCTAAAAAATATCGCATCCATGTCAACTTCAACATTTGGGATTTTTTCAAGCACATGAGAAAGCATTACTAAATTCTTGTAAGTGTTTGAACGAAGCAGTATTTCATATCTAAATTTTGAAGCAATGTATTCAATTACGGCTTTTCCGTGTCCAATAACCTCAATATCTTTAAATTTAGGTATGATTTCTAGGCATTTTTGTGTAATTTCATTTGCAGTTTTTTCATCTTTATGTGATATTAAAACTCTTAAAATTTTAGTAAAAGGTGGGTATAAATCCTCTCTAAACTCAGTTTCATCCTCTAAAAACTCATCATATTTATCTAGATAACTTTTAAAAAAATCAGCTTGTTTTGTTTGTATTAAAACTTTTGCATTGCCGACTCTTCCAGCTCTTCCAGCTATTTGCATACATAAAGCCAATGTTTTTTCTCTAGCTCTAAAATCAGCATACGCTAGCCCCGTATCAATACCCATTATCACAGCTAGTTTTACATTGTGATAATCATGCCCTTTACTAAGCATTTGAGTGCCTACTAAAATATCTATTTTTTTATCATTAAAGTCTTTTAATAAATTTGTAAGTTTTCTTTGTGTTGTTATTTCATCTTTATCAAATTTAGCAATTCTTGCTTCTTTAAGGACATTTTGAAGAGTTTCTAAAACTTCACTTGTTCCCATTCTTTTAGCTTCAAAAGTATCTCCACCACATTTTTGACAAGTTATATTTTTATGGGTTGTATATCCGCAATAGTGACAAATTAAGGCATTTTTATTTTTATGGATACTCATTCCAACACTACAAAATGGGCATTTTATTATTTCGCCACATTTTGTGCATTGTTTATATTTAAAATTTGCTCTTGTGGGTAAAAAAACAATGGCTTGATTTTTATTTTCAAGACAAGTTTTTATCTCTCTTAAAATTTTTGGTGAAATTTCAGTTTCATTTTCATCATAAATTATTTCCTTACTGCTTTTAAAGAATGTTCCTTTTAGTCTAAAAAAAAGTTGTTTTTTATAAGTTGTAAGGGAAGGCGTGGCTGAGCCAAGTACTACTTTTATATCAAATTTGCTCGCTAAAAAAATAGCTAAATCTCTTGCATTATATCGCGGTTTTGTGGCTGATTTATAGCTATCATCATGCTCTTCATCAACAACTATAAGACTTAAATTTGTAAATGGTAAAAAAAGAGCTGACCTAGCTCCCGCAATTAATTTTATTTTTCCATCTTCAAAATTTTTAAGTAAAGTCTCTTTTTTTTTAGGTGTTATTTTAGAGTGCCAAACACCTACAAAATCACCAAAATACTCTTTTAGTCTTTTTTCCATTTGTGGAGTTAGGGAGATTTCAGGCATTAAAAAAAGTACTTGTTTGCCCAAGTTTAACTCTTTTACTATGAGTGAAATATAAATTTCACTTTTCCCGCTTCCAGTATCGCCAAATATAAGGCTTGTTTTATGCTCTGTTGCAAAATTTAAAGCTTCATTTTGAAGTGGGCTTAATGTTGGAGTTTTATCAAAATTATGATTTATAAAATTTGAACTTTTAAATGGAGTAAAAATTTTAAAAACCATACCCAAATTACAAGCATAATAATAATTTATAAACTTAGCCAAAGTTTTTTGAATATCGCTAAATTTTTCATCACAAACACTTAAAATTTCTAAAGTTTGAAATTTTGGCTTTTTGACTTCTTTTAAAACTACAGCTTGTTTTGTATTTTGTGAAAGAGAAACTAAAACTAAGCTATAAATTTCAAGCTTAGTTTTAGAATGATATGTTAGAGGTCTTAAATTTAGACCTAAAATAGAGACTTCGTAGTAAAACATTTATTCAAAAAGATTACAGTCACCCTTTGTACAAATAAAATCACCAGCTTGTCCAGAGGTATTTTTATCTCCTACTAATGCAAAAGTGGCACATTTTCCTGCTATACAAGCAGTTGCGGTTGTCCCACTAAAAGTCCAACCATTTCTTGCATTTCCTTTTTTTATACCGCCTTGAACCACACTTTTAAAGCCATCATTGACAAGAGCTTTTATATTAGCATCTTTTTTCCATTCACTTATTCTTCCTTCCATCATTGCCTTGCTTTTATCAAGCGCTATACCGCTTCTTATAGAGGCCAAATCCGCTCTCATTTTGGCTGTTGTAGCATCATCTCTTGTAACTGAAAGTTTTGGAAGTGCAACTCCTGCTAAAATTCCTAAAATAACAATAACAAAAACTAGCTCAATCATAGTAAAAGCTTTTTTATTCATATTTTTCTCCTTTTTTTCATACATATATGAAATTTAAACAATTATATCAAAAAAACCTGTTAAAGACTAGGTTTTTCACCTAAAAATATTTTGCTTCCACTTTGTAAATATGATTTTATAGCAGGCAATTCAAGTGCTCTTTTGCAGAGTTTTTCATTGCTATTTACTGTTTTTATTTCAAACATTCCAGCTCTTATATTGTTTGCGCTATTATCTTGATTATAAACAACTATTTCAATACAAGGCTTTCTTCTTATATTAAGCGTTGCTTTATAATCTTCTTGTTTGTCTTTAACATCTACATAGGTCATATTAGATATTTTTTTATCATAATTTGCTTGAGATGTTTGATAAGCTGCAATATCAGTTATCAAAGTCGATAAATTTTGAGCAAATTTCGCAATTTCAGCATCATCTCTTGTAGCAGCCATTCTTGGCAGTGCAAAAGCAGCTAAAATTCCTAAAATAACAATGACAAAAATTAGCTCTACCATTGTAAAACCTTTTTTCATATTACTTTTTCTCATAAAACGGCCTTCTCCTTTCTTTAAATTTAATATTATTTTATTAAAAAATATCTTTAAAGATAGTTAAATTTAGAATTTAAAATATTTTAAAAGCTCTTTTTTGTTAAAATCTATAATTTTTCCATTTTCATCTGTTTTTAAAAGATCAAGTTTTTTAAATTTTGTAATTACTCTTGAAAATGTTTCAGGAGATATGTTTAAAATTTTAGCCATATTTGAATGTTTTAGTGTTTGAAAAGCTTCGAAATTCTCGCATATAAAATTTGCAACTTTTCCCTCACTATCCCAAATAATTTCTTTCATTATAACTTTATTCATAGCTTTTATTTTGCTAGAAAATGATTTTAATAGGGCAAAAGCAACTTGTGATTTTTTTAAAAACATTTCTTCAAATTTTAAATAATCTATCCTTAAAACAGTGCTATCTTCGCTAAAAGATGAGCTTGCTGGATAAGTTATGTTTTCAAAATTTGCTAGCTCAGCTACAAAATTTATTGGTAGTATTTCATGGATAAATATCTCTTTTCCCTTCGGAGAGGTTTTATAAATTTTTAATTTTCCATCTAAAAGTATGCTTAGAAAAAGTGGTTTTTCTCCCTCTAAAAAAAATATTTCACCTTTTTTATAGTGTTTTATAATACTTATATTTTCTATTTTATCAAGCTCTTCATCGGATAAATCTTTAAAAATAGGAATTTCTCTTAACATTTTTTCTTCTTTTCTTAAATTAAATTTATAAATATTATATCAAGACTAAATTAACAAGCTCTTTTAAACTGAAATTTTAAAAATTATTATATAATCTTACAAAATATTTTAAAAAAGGAAGGATTTATGTATCGTTTCGCACCATCACCAACTGGTGATATGCATATAGGAAATTTAAGAGCCGCAATATTTAACTATATTGTCTCAAAGCAAAAAAATGAAGGTTATATTTTGCGTATTGAAGATACGGATAAAGAAAGAAATATAGATGGAAAAGATGAAGACATAAAAGAAATTTTAACAAAATTTGGTATAAAGTGGGATAAGCTTTATTATCAAAGTAAGAATTTAAAATTTCATAGAGAATTTGCAAATAAACTTTTGATTGATAAAAAAGCGTTTTGTTGTTTTTGTAGTGAAGAAGAACTTGCAGCAAAAAAGCAAAAAGCTAAAGATGAGGGCGTGGCTTATAGATATGATGGAACTTGTGAAAAGCTTAGTGATATGGAAGTTTTAGATATAACAAAACCTTTTGTTATAAGGATGAAAAAGCCATCTCATGCTATGAAATTTACAGATGATATAAAAGGTGAGCTTGTTTTTGAGCCTGAAAATATAGATAATTTTGTGATAATGAGAAGAGATAAAACTCCAACTTATAACTTTGCTTGTAGTATTGATGATATGCTTATGGATGTAAGCTATGTAATAAGAGGCGAAGATCATGTAAGCAATACTCCAAAGCAAGACTTAATAAGACAAGCGCTTGGATATGATAAAAAAATAGGCTACGCACATCTTCCAATTATTTTAAATCAAGAGGGTAAAAAGATGAGTAAAAGAGAAAAAGACTCATCGGTTAAATTTTTACTTGATAGTGGATATTTGCCTGAAGCAATACTTAATTACCTAGTTCTTTTAGGAAATAAAACTCCATGTGAAATTTTTACTTTAGATGATGCAATTAAGTGGTTTGATATAAAAAATATCTCCAAAAGTCCTGCTAAATTTGATATAGAAAAGCTAACTCAAATAAATAGAGAGCATATCAAAATAGCAAATAATAAGCGACTTAGCGAGCTTTTTGAGATGGATATTAAATTTGCTGATTTAATACGATTTTATACTCAAGAAGGAAGCTTAATACCTGAAATTAAAAATAAAATTTCTCAAATTTATTCTAAAAAAACTATTCCAAGTGAATATAAGGAATATGTAGATTTGATAAAAAATGCAATTTCAAAAGTGGAAATTTCTAAAGATTTCAATGAATTTAAACAAAATTTAATGAAATTAACTAATCTTAAAGGAAAGAACTTTTTTATGAGCTTAAGGATACTGCTTACAAACCAAACTCACGGACCAGAACTTAGCGAGCTTTATCCACTTATAAAAGATGATATAAAGGAGATAGTAAGTAAATGTTAATATTAAAAACCTTTTTACTAGCACTTGCTAATATTTTGCATATTATAATCTTTGCTTATACGCTTGTTATTATAGTTGCCGCCGTTATAAGCTTTACAAACCCAGATCCATACAACAAACTTGTTCAAGTTGTTTTTAGACTAACTGAGCCAGTTTATGGATATATAAGAAAGGTTATCCCAACTTCATTTGGGGGGCTTGACTTTGCACCGATGATAGTTTTATTGGCCCTTACTTTTATAGATAAATTCTTTATAAAATTGGTTGAGATTTATGCCTATAAGATGTAAGTTTATACTGCTTTTGTTTTTAAGTTTTACCTTTTTAAATGCAAATGTAAAAAGCTATGATGAGATAAAAAACGAGCCTAAATCTTTGGCAAAAGACTATTATATTTATCGTTATATTACAGAGGGAAATTATAAAAAAGATGAGGTAAAAGCTTTAAGTAAGCAAATTTATAGAAACAGAGGAAAACTTAACAAAGAAATTTATAAAATTATCCCAAAGCCAAAACCTTACGATGAATGTAAAAATTTTTGGGTTAAAAATATAAGTGATGCAAACTTAACCTGCAAACTTAAAAGATCAACTCCAGCTTTTTTAAAAAAATTAAATAAACAAACATTAAAGTACTTGGAAAAAGACTTTGCAAATTTTCCAGATAAATTAAGACTTTTAAAAGGTATGAGTTCTGAGAATCCAGCTGTTTATTTTGCTAATAATTTAGATATAAAAAATTTTTTTAGCTATTATAATTCACTTTCTCAAAGTCAAAAAAATAGCGATTTTAATATAGTTTTAAGTAAAGAATTTGCAAATGAGATAGGTAAAGAAAAAGCTTTTAATTCTTTTATAACAGATATTATTATAAATAAAAGATATGCAAATTTAAGAAAGTCTTTTTTAGATGTAAATGCTTCACAATTTAATTCTTTAGGTGCATTTTATTTAGGAATTAATGCGGTTTTATATGATGATTTAAATAAAGCTTATGAGTTTTTTAAAGTTGCAAATAAAACATTTAACTCTCAATCTGATAAAGACAAAGCAAATTTATGGGCGTATTTAGTAAGTAGCAACGAAGATGATCTTTTAAATACAGCAAAAAGTGACAATATAAATATATATTCTTTGTATGCAAAAGAGCTTGCTGGACTTAATAAAACATTAAATTTAGTTATTCCAAATCCAACTAAAAACAAAGCTCCAAAAGGCTATGATACAACTGATCCATTTAGCTGGGTAAGACTTAAAAATAAAATTTCTAAAATGGATAAAGTAAGTCTAAAAAATGAAGCCAATAAATTTGACACTAAACAAACTCTTGGCGAGTATATTTATATCTCAAATATTTTATCAGGCTATAAAGATAACTTTTATCCACTTCCTTTTTTAGATTATTTAAACGGTCAAAATTTGCATAGAAAAGCTATGATTTTAGCTCTTGCAAGACAAGAAAGCAGATTCATTCAAAGTGCTGTTTCTATCTCTTACGCACTTGGAATGATGCAATTTATGCCTTTTGTAGCAAATGACTGGGCTAAAAAAGGTGGCTTAAAAGACTTTGACCAAGATGATATGTTTAACCCAAAAATGGCTTATGATATGGCAAATGTTCATCTAGACTGGCTTGAAAAACTTGTTTATAGTCCTGTTTTTGTAGCTTATGCTTATAATGGCGGCATTGGTTTTACTAAAAAAGTGCTAACAAGAGGAGATTTATTTAACGCTGGTAAATTTGAACCATTTTTATCAATGGAATTGGTTTATTATGAGGAAAGCAGAGAATATGCAAAAAGAGTTTTATCAAATTATTTTATCTATTCTCAAATTTTAGAACCTAAGAAAAATATCTCTATTATTGAACTTTTAGGAGATTTGTTAGTTCCAGCTAAAAGTGACAGCTTCCGAAAATAAGGAAGCTGTTTATTTTTTAAATTTTATTTGCGGATTCCAATACATTGATTTTGAAACTTTTAGAAATTTTAAATTTGCATTTATCCCACTTTGAGTTTTATAGCTTAATGTTAAATAATCACTATTTTTAACATTTGAAGTGATTTTATAGTGGTTGCTCCAAGGGAGATTTATATTTACCATTTTTAAAAGCTCATCTTCTAAATCAAGTTTTGTGATATTTAAGTCAAAATCACTATTTATATTTATTGAATTTAGTAAAATAATCTCTTCTTTTGGATAAGATGAGAGGATAAAAATTTCTTTATCACTATTTTTTAAAACAGGATTTAAATAGGTTGAAACTGCTAAATAGCGTTTTTTACCATTAATACTTTCAAATTTTTGTGTATAGGCTAAAAGTTCATTTTTAACTGGGTCTAAATCACTTTTTTTTTCAACACAGCCAGTTAAAAAAATAAGTACTAAAATAAATAAATTTAGTTTTTTCATGCAATGCCTTTAATAAATTTTTAGATATTTTATCAAATTTAGCCTTTTTATAGCCTAAAATAGATATAATTAAAAACTTTTTTTAAGGAAAATTAATGAAAAGATTAGGCATTGCATTTTCAGGGCCTTCAAATTCTGGAAAAACAACTTTGATTTTAAAGGTTGCAAAGCGCTTTTTAGAAAGTAATTTAAAAGTAGCTATTGTAAAGCACGATCCAAGCGATAAGGCTAAATTTGATGTCGAGGGAAAAGATAGTTATAAATTTTCAAGTCTTGGTGTGGATGTGGTTGTTACAAGCCCTACAAGAACGACTTATTTTAATAAATCACAAAAAGATTTAAACGATATTGTAAAAATGATAGATAATTTTGATATTTTGATAGTTGAGGGCTTAAAAACACTTCCACTTCCTAGAATTTCTATTTTTAGAGATAGTATTGAAGAAAGTTATTTAAAATTTTCAAACGCTATTGCGACAAATAATCTCAAATATAGTGGAGAGTTAAAACATTTTGATATAAATGATGATTTAAATATTTCAAAATGGATTTTAGAAAATGCTAAAAAACTGTAAAATAAACTTATAAAGGAACAATATGGAAATTTTAATAAATTCAATAAAAGAAGCTGTTTTAGAAATTAGTAAAGCTTTAAAATACGCTGATTTGTCATATAGCAATCATCAAAATAAAACTGGTGATACTCAGCTAAAATTAGATGTTTTAAGCGATGAAATCATAACAAAAAAATTATCAAAATTAAGCTGTGTTAAAGCTTTAGTTAGTGAAGAAAAAGATGAGGCTTTAAATTTAAATGAAAATGGTGAGTTTATCGTAGCTTATGATCCGCTCGATGGATCAAGCTTGGTTGATGTGAATTTTGCTGTTGGAAGTATTTTTGGAATTTATAAAAATGAAATAAAACCTAAAAATTTAATACTTTCACTTTATAGTCTTTATGGTCCAAGACTTGAAATGGTGATTTGTGATAAAACACCTATTTTATATAGACTTGATGAAAATAATGAGTTTAAAAAAGTTAGAGAATTAAAATTAAAAGAAAAAGGAAATCTAAATGCCACAGGTGCTAGCCAATGGGCATGGAGTAAGACTCACGCAAAATTTGTAAAAAGCCTTTTTGATGAAAAATATAGGCTTAGATATAGTGGTGCTATGGTTGCTGATTTGCATCAAATTTTATTAAAAGGTGGTGGGCTTTTTAGCTATCCTGCGACAAGTGATCATATAAAAGGCAAATTAAGAGTTGTTTTTGAAGTGCTTCCTTTTGCTAAAATTTATGAAAACGCAGGTGGAAAAACAAGTGATGGATTTTCAAAGTCTCTTTTTGAAATAAAGATAGATAAAATTCATCAAACAACACCTTGTTTTTTTGGATCATCTTATGAGATAGAAAAAATGCACACATTTTATGGAAAAAGTAATGAATAACTACGAAGAAATTCAACAAGAAATGCTTAAAAAAGTGCAAACTTGCCAAAAAGATCGTGATTTAAAAACTTGTTTTGATTGTGATAAATTGTTAGATTGCAAGCTTAGAGATGAATATGTAAAAGCTACATATGAGTATTTAAGCGAAGGCAAGCAGGGCGATTTTGATTTTTAAAATTTAAGATTAAGGATAAAAATGAAAAGATTTATAACAACACCAATTTATTATGTAAATGATATTCCACATATTGGACATGCTTATACGACAATTATAGCTGATACAATTGCTAGATTTTATAGATTAAAAGGCGATGAAGTATTTTTTATGACTGGGACTGATGAGCATGGTCAAAAGATAGAAGAAGCAGCTAAAAAAAGAGGCTTTAAACCCCAAGAATACGCCGATGAAATTAGTATGAAATTTAAAAATCTTTGGGATGATTTTGAAATAAGTTATGATAAATATTTTAGAACTACCGATAAAGATCATATTAAAACTGTTCAAAGTGCATTTTCAAAAATGCTTGAAAAAGGTGATATTTATAAAGGCAAATATGAAGGACATTACTGTGTAAGTTGTGAGAGTTTTTTTCCTGAAAATCAGCTTGTTGATGGTGAGTGCTGTCCAGATTGTGGGAAACAAACTAGTATTTTAGAAGAAGAAAGCTATTTTTTCAAGCTCTCAAAATATGAAGATAAGCTTTTAAAATGGTATGAGCAAGACTGCATTTTGCCAAAATATAGAAAAAACGAAGTTATAAATTTTGTAAAAAGTGGCTTAAAAGATCTTTCCATTACAAGAACAAGTTTTGATTGGGGTATTAAATTACCTGCAAATTTAAATGAAGCAAAACATGTTATTTATGTTTGGCTTGATGCTCTTTTGATATATCCATCAGCCCTTGGATATTTAAGAGATGAAAAGAATATGGATTTTTGGCAAAACACTTTGCATTTGGTTGGTAAAGATATTTTAAGATTTCATGCGATTTATTGGCCAGCTTTTTTAATGAGCCTTGATATGCCTTTGCCAAAAACTATCGCAGCTCACGGCTGGTGGACAAGAGATGGCAAAAAAATGAGCAAATCTCTTGGAAATGTAATAAATCCAAAAGAAGTAGCAGATGCATACGGGTTAGAGCAATTTAGATATTTTTTACTTAGAGAGGTTCCTTTTGGACAAGATGGTGATTTTTCTCAAAAGGCATTAATTACAAGAATAAATAGTGAGCTTTGTAATGATTTGGGAAATTTATTAAATAGAATTATTGGAATGAGTAAGAAATATTCAAATTTTATTATTGATAGTAGCGATGTTATGGAGTATTTTAAAGATGAAATTAATGAAAGTGAAATCTATATAAAAAATGCTTTAAAAAAAATTAGTGAAATTTCAACAAGTAGATATTTAGATGAAATTTGGAAAATTTTAAATTTAGCAAATTTAAGCATCGCAAAATATGAGCCATGGAATCTAATAAAAAATGGTGAAGATAAAAAAGCTTTTGCTTTAGTTTCAATGGTTGCAAATTTGCTTGCAAGAGCAACTATTTTACTAAGTCCAGCTATGCCAAAAACAGCTTTAAAAATTGCTTCAAATTTAAATTTTGAAATTTCAACAAAAACATACAATGAAGTAATTAATGAAAATAAGCTTTTGGATTTTAGAGCAAGTGAGTGCGAGCCGTTATTTACCAAGATTGAAGAGCCTTTGATGCAAACTCCTGTTGGTGTTGAGACAAAAGAAGATAAGACAATAAACTTAATAACTCTTGATGATTTTAAAAATATAGTTATAAAAGTTGGCGAAGTTTTAGAGTGCGAAAACATAGAAGGTAGTGATAAATTATTAAAATTTAAGATTGATTTAGGAGAAGAAAATCCTCGTCAAATAATTTCAGGCATAGCTAAATACTATAATCCTAAAGATTTAATAGGAAAACAAGTTTGTGTTTTGGCAAATTTAAAACCTGCTAAAATTTTTAAACATCTAAGTGAGGGTATGATTTTAAGTGCTGAAGATGGCAAACTAACCTTGCTTTCGACTCTTGCTAAAGTTAAAAACGGAGCAATAGTTGGATGAGAATAGAAAATCTTGTAAGGTTAATAAATGCAAAGTTGGTTGCAAAACCACAAATTTCAAGTGTTGATAACTTTGCTATAAGCCTTAAAGATGTGAGTTTGGGAAGTGCGTTTTTAAGTAGTGATGAAAAAGAAATCAATGAAGCGATAGAAAACGGCGCTTACGCTGTTATTTTCGATAAAAAGTGTGAAGTTAAAAATAGTGAAATCGCATATATAAAAGTTGATAACTTAAACAAAGCAAAACTCAGAATAGCACAGTTTTTTGCTGTCTCAAACTCCGTTAAAAATCTATTTTTAAGACCAGTTGAAAAAGAGATTTTAAAAAATTCAACTCTTAGTAGAAATGCAAAATTTTTAAGCAAAGATTTAGATGAAGTTTTTATTAATTTTATAAATTCAAAAAAAGGCGATGTTTTTTTATGTGATGATTTGGAGTTTTTAAAAGAAATTTCACCTATTTATGAGACTTTGAATTTAAAAAACGATGCTAAAATTTTAATCGATGGATCTTTATTCTTTCTAAATTTTGAATATAAGGATAGAATTTTTAATTTAAATTTGCCACAAATTTTTTTGCCTGAAGCTTACTCTATTTTGAATTTTATGGATAAAAATAATGTTTTTATAAAATTTAAAGATTTAAGAAATATTGGGCATTTTGAAAGTATTTTTGTTGATAAATTTTATAATATAAAAGCCTTTGGGGAAAGCTACAGGGCTTTTATAGTTGAGAGTGATACCAAGCTTTTTTTAAGAGAGGTTAAGTTTTTAAAAGATAAATTTGGTAAAGAGATAATTTCAATGTCACCAAAAAAACTAAATTTAAAAAGTGACATTGAATATGACATCTTAGAAGAGATAAAAACAAGTTATGATTTTAAGTATGCAGTTGTTTTGGCAAATAAACAAGATGTCATAGATATGCTAAATAGTAAGAAAAAAGAGCTATCGCTTTTTGATTAAAAAAAAGGGTAAAATTTGAGTGAAATAATCACATTTATAGTAAATTTGGTTGAAAGTTGGGGATATTTAGGTATATTTTGTATGATGTTTTTAGAAAGCTCATTTTTCCCATTTCCAAGTGAAGTTGCGATGATACCAGCTGGATATCTTGTTTTTCAAGGCAAGATGAATATATTTTTAGCTTTTTTTGCTGGAATATTTGGATCACTTATGGGCGCTATTTTTAATTACTATTTATGCTATTTTTTTGGTAGAAGTTTGATTGAAAAATATGGAAAATATGTGGGTATTGATGATGAGAAAATGCAAAAATTTGAAAGTTTTTTTAAACGCCATGGTGAAATTTCAACTTTTAATTGTCGCTTAATTCCAGGAATTAGACAATATATAAGTCTTCCAGCAGGTTTAGCAAGGATGAATATTTTTAGATTTTCTTTATTTACAACTTTGGGTGCTGGAATTTGGGTAGCTGTTTTACTTGGACTTGGATATTTTTTAGGTCAAAACGAAACTATTTTAAAAGAAAAACTTCATATCATAACAATTCTACTTCTATTTTTTGTAATTTTGACTTTTATTATATATTTTTATTTTTATAAAAAACAAAAATAATAATTCTATTTAATGGAAAAAATTTATGAATTATATAAATAAATCTTTAAAAATAAAGCTTTTATTAAGTTATATTTAAATACAATGATAACGATTTTTTTAAGGAGAAAAAATGATAAAAAAAGTTTTATTATTTACTGCTATTTTTTTAAGTAGCTTGTTTTCAAATTCTTTATCTGAAATAAAGGATAAAGGTGTTTTAAGAGTTGGCGTGTTTACAGAACAGCCCCCATTTGGTCAGTTGGTTGATGGTGCCTTTACAGGTTTTGAAGTTGATTTTGCTAATGCTATAGCCCAAAACCTTTTTAAAGATAGAGGTGGTAAAGTTGAATTTGTTGCTACAAGAGCCGATCAAAGACTTGATTTTGTAGAAAAAAATAAAGTTGATATCTTACTTGCTACTTTTACAATTACTGATGAGAGATTGAAAAAAATTGATTTTTCTTTACCTTATTTTTCAGTTAATATTGGAGTTTTAAGCAAAAAGAGCGATAATATAAAAAAAGAATCCGATCTTAGAGGTAAAAAGGTTTTAGTTGAAAGTGGAACCACAGGTCAAGCTTACTTTGTTTCAAAAGGTTATGATACTGTAAGTTGTCCTAACTCTAATGAGTGTTATAAAATGCTAAGAGATGGAGCAGGTGATGCGTATGCAAACGATAACTTGATAGTTTTAGCTTATCCTGTCGTTGATAGAAGTATGGAAGTTAATATTAAAAACTTAGGTGCATCTGATTTCTTGGGTGTTGGTGTTGCAAAAGGAAATAAAGATTTATTAAATTTTGTTAATGATACTTTAGTTAAATTAAGCAAAGATGGTTTCTTTAGAAAAACATTTAAAGATACAATAGATCCATTTTACAAAGGAACTGCTGAACAAAAATACTTCTTATTAGAAGATATCTATAAAATCTTTGGTTAGAATATAAAGACGGATTTTCCGTCTTTATATTAATTAAAATGCTGGTAAAATTGCCCCATTATATTTTTTTTCAATAAAATCTTTTACTGTTTGACTTGTAATAGCCTCATCTAAAGCTTTTATTTTTTCACTGTTTTCATTGCCTTTTTTTACAGCTATGATATTTGCATAAGGGCTATCTTTGCTTTCTAGTTGTAAAGCGTCTTTTAAAGGGTTAAATCCTGCATTTAAGGCAAAATTAGTATTAATAACAGCGATATCAACATCATCTAAAGTTCTTGGAACACTTGCTGCATCAATTTCAACAAAGTTTAAATTTTTAGGATTTTTTGTTATATCAAGTGGAGTTTTAAGCTCGACTTTACTATCAAGTTCTATAAGACCAGCATCAGCTAAAACATCCAAGGCTCTACTTTCATTTGTTGGATCATTTGGAATGGAGACTTTGGCTTTGTCTTTAAGCTCATTTAGATCTTTTATTTTTTTACTATAAATTCCCATTGGTTCTAAATGAACAGCTACTGTTTTTATTAAATTTGTGCCTTTGTTTTTATTAAATTCTTCAAGGTATGGAATGTGTTGAAAGAAATTTGCGTCAATTTCACCATCATTTGTAGCTAAATTTGGAATGACATAATCATTAAATTCTTTTATCTCAAGATCAAATCCAGCTTTTTTTAGTTCAGGTTTTATAGCTTCTAAAATTTCAGCATGCGGAACAGGTGTAGCACCAACTGTAATTTTCTCAGCAAATAAAGATGTAGCCAAGCTTACAGCCACCAAAGAACCAATTAAACTTTTTTTCATATTTTCTCCTTAATTTCAAAATATATTAAAGATAATACAATAATTTTTATAAATATAAATATAATAAAGTGAAATTTATATTGTTGGGTTTAAGTTTATTTAGACAATGAAGCCAAAGAAGTTTTTAAAATTAGATATTAAAATATCAACTATGATTATATATATATTTTATAAATTATTTAAGCTTGTCAGTAGAGTAGGTTAGTTTTACCTTAGGTCATACAAACTCAAAGATATATAACAACTGATATAAAAAACTCTAAAAAAACAATTGAAATTTTAATAAATTCAGTATAAACTTAAATCAATATAAGAGTAGTTAAAAATTAAATATTAAGAATGATTTAAGTATGCTTTAAAACATCGGTAAAATGGTGATTTGGTTGCAGAGGAAGGACTTGAACCTCCGACCTTCGGGTTATGAGGAATTCGTGCTAAAAAATTTAATTTTTTTTATATTATAATTGATAATATTATTCCGATAATTATCATAACTTCATAAATTCTAGCTATTTTATTTAATCCTTTTGTTTTTTGTTTTAAAAACATTTTAATCCTTATTGTTTATTTCCTTTTCTAAAACTGCTATTTTTATCATACTTAAGTAATATTCTTTTTCTTTTTCATTTAATTTTTGAAAATAATTCAATAATTCATCAGTATTTGAATTTTTTTCATCTTTCTTGTAGAAATTATCAATTATGAAATTATATAACTTTATTCTTTTTTTTTCCCAATTATAGAGTGTTCTAAGCTCTATTTCTAAAGCTTCCGCTATTTCTTTCTTGTCTATCATTTTGAAAATAATTCACTTTTTTATTGATTTTTAAGTTTTATTTTGAAATAATTTCATAAAGATTTTGAAATTATTAACTAACATTGTAATTGTATCAAAATCTTTTTAAATATCAAACTTTAACTTTTGACCACTCCGCCAGAGAGTAGAGATCTGTAGGGAGATAACAGGAAAAGTTATTATTCGTCTTAATTGATGACAACCTAAGCAAGTTGTAAAACTGTTCTGGGGTGGCTGTAGCTCCGCCCCTTAAATTTTTAGCTACATATTTTATTTTTTTTTAAAGGAGCTACACTATGTACACTTATTTAATCGGATATTGCGACGAGGTTCGCCCACTAACAAGAGTTGATAAAAAGTCTGGTGAAACAATTAGCACTATTGATGTTACTGTTACTTTTGAGAGTAACGATCAAGACGGCTATTTAATTAAATCAACTGAAACTATATCTTTTGACGCAAAATTAAAGCCTAAATTTGATTCTGTAAAAGGTAAATTTATTGCTATTCCTTATCGTTTTTTAAATACCAGAACGGGTGCTTATATGTTCCCAGATGATAGTTTGGATTTTCAAGTATTTTCTAAAAATCCTTTTATTTCAAAAGAAGTAACTAAGTAGAAATTTGCGGGGGCTTATGCCTTAATGTGAGTTGCAAACCCTCTCCCGCAAATAAATTTTAAAAAGCTTATTATTTTTTCTTTATTGGTAAGCTTTTTAGAGTTTAAAAACTCAATTTCTCAAAAAGGAGTATGAAATGAAAAAGACTAAATCATTTCTACAATCTACAAAAGCTAAAGTTGCAGCAACTGGAGCTGCCTTATTAACAGCAAGTCTTTTAACAGCTGCTGACGCTCCTGTCATTCCAACTGAACCATTAAAAGCAGATTACGCAATGTTTGATTATGTTTTCGCTGGAATTATTGGCGTTTGTTTCATTTTTATGGTTGCTGGTAGAGTTAAGAGATTTATCTTTTAGTTTATTGGGAGCTTTTTTGCTCCCTTAAAGGCTATATTATGAAAGAAAACGCTATTTATATACCAGATTTAAATATTTGTGTAAAAGATTTTTATGTTAAAAATGGAAAAGTTCATTTTATCGGCTTTGATAATAATATCTCTGTTTCTAGTGTTTCATTACAAAACATTTACTCAAATTATATATACGAATCAAATAATAATATCTGCTATATAAATAAAAATAATTATATTCCAAATTTAGGTATTTATGACTATCAATTTAATTTTTTAATGGGTTTAACTGCTATATTAATAGCTTTTTCTTTTTTAATAGGTTTAGTAATCGTAGGAGCTACAAGATGATTTATGATGTTTTAAATAATGATGTATTTAACTATTTTATGAGTGTTTTTGCTTTATTTTTTGTTCCTATTTTTATGTATGTAGTAGTTCTTTCGTTTGTTAAGTAAATGTTTTAGTTTTAAAAATAAAGTTCATTTTTTTGAGTTTTCGTATATAGAATTTATCCAAGTTAGAAACACTTAATTTAGAAAACTCCATAAAAAAATGAACCGAACAAGAAAAGCGATAGCTCACCTTACTTCGTCGCTTTTCGCAGTTCTTAAAAAAATATGAAAGGCTGAAAAATGATTTTACTTTTGATAACTTCTATTATTTTAAAAATAGTGTTAATTTATTTACTCATTGATTTAATTAAATTTTTAAAAACCTTAAGTATTAATAATTTAGAAAAATTAAAAGAGTTTATCAGATGAAATCTTTATTTAAAATTTTATTAATTTCGTTTTTTTTATTTAATATCTCTTATGCTGGTAATGCTTATTGGTGGGATAAAGATCATAAAAATTTTGTTAAAACTATTACTCCATATAATCATTATACTTGTTCTAAAGGTGGAAAAGGTTGCAGTCCATCAGATTTTGGAGAATCTTTACATCCTTGGAAACCATCTCCTAAATTTTATGAAAATAATGAAATTTTTGTTTATAAAATAGATGGAAAGCTTTATGCTGGTATTTTAAATGCTGATCCATCTAAGGTTGATTATTATACAAATTTTGCTTTTATGAAAGAATGTTATGGAAGTGGTCCATATTCTGATTATTGTATTCCTGGTCTTTATGAGGATTATAGAATTCTTAGTTCTTATAGTAGAAATACTGTTTATTATAATACTAAAACTTATTCTATTTTTAGAATTTTAGATGGTGAAAAATGTTCTATTTATGAATCAGATCCTAATTTAAAATTTTTAAATTGTTATGTAAAAGATGATAATTCTGTTCTTTTTGAATATCTTGATCCTTGTGAGAATGGAAAAATATTTAATTCTGTAACTCAACAATGTGAAATATCTTGTCAAGAAAATGAAGTTTTTAATCCTAAAACTAAACAATGTGAGCCTAAATGTCAAGGCGATATGTTTAAAAATCCCGAAACTGGTAAATGTGAATGTCCTGCTGGTTTATATTTTGATCCTTATACTAATACTTGTCAAGAGAGTAAAGAACGCCCTAAATGGTGTCCCGAACCTATGATTTATAAAGAAAGGCAAGGAAATTGGAAAACCGAGGGTCATAGAACAATTAAAGAATGTTTGCCAGATCCTAATATTGATGAAAATGAATGTAAGCAAAGAGGTATGAAATATCACGGACCTTGTGCTGATTTATACGGTGTTGAGTTAAATGCTTGTTTGAAATATCCAACTGGGTGTTATGCTAATGAAACATCTAAACATTTTGGAGCACAAGAGCAGTTAGATAATGATCTGTTTTCTTGGAGTGGTTTTATGTTTCCACTTCCAATTGATGCTATAAAAAATGGCTGGAATGCTTTATCTGATTTTATGAAAGGTCTTTTTAAATCCTCAAATCCTAAAACTCCAAATCCAAATTTATTAGAATATAGACCGCAGATAGTAGATATGAAGGCTACTAAAAACGGACCTGAGCCTATTTTTGATTTAAAGCCTATTAATGATAGTGATATTTTTACAAATCATATTTTTAAAAATACTGGTAAAACTGATTTAAATAAAATTAAAGATATTCCTAAATCAGTTGATAAAACTCCTCAAAAAATTGTAGATATTTCACCAAATTTAAATAAATTTGATTTTCCTAATGACGGTTCTATTTCAAAAATGCAAAATAATCAATTAATTACAGCAAAAATGAAAGACTTAAAAAAACCTATTCCTACAAAAGAAATAACTATGCCAAATGTAAATAAAGAAATAAATTTAAATTATGATTTAAATTCTATGTTAAAAGATAATCCAACTAAAAATTTACCTATGGTAATAAAACAAACTTCTAAAAACGGCAATAAAATTAATTATAAAGGTATTATTACAACTCCTGATAATAGTGTTATAAATGTTAAAATAATAGAAACAGATGTTAGTAATGGTTCAAAAGTTCAAGATATAGATTTAAGTTTTGATTATGATACGCCAAGCGGAAAAAAGAAATTTAATACTGGCTATGTTATAACTATTGATAACAGTGGAAAAGTTATTAATAATATCAATAAGCCTAGCACGGTTACAGATCCATCAACTGGCAATACTAATTTAAACAATAATAATCAAACTCCAGCACCTACAAATGATCCAGATTTAAGTTCTTTAGAAAACGCAATAAATCGCACTAATACAAAGCTTGATAATATTGATAATAAACTATCTAATACTAATTCTAAACTTGACAATATAAGCAATAAATTAGATCGCACTAATTCTAAGCTTGATGATATAAATAAAAATGTATCTGATATAAAAGCCGAGCAAAAAGCACAATGGGAGTATAAACCTAATATTGATACTGCTACATCTTTTTCAGCTTTAAAAACTGTTATGTCTAATTTTGATGTTTCAATAAATGATGCTTTTAATTTTTTAAATGGTGTAAAAGATGATATTAATAGTTTAATGAATGATTTTGATAATGCTTTAGATGTTTTTAAGGGTGGTATTGATGAGCCTAAAATTCCTAATGGTATATGTCCTTTTAAGATTAGCGGTCCAGCTCCAGGAAGTGGAAAAACTAATATTTTTGAGATAGATCCTTGTAGGTTGGTAAGTCCTTATAAATCAATTCTTACTATATTTTTTACATTTTGGTTTAGTTTTGAAATTATTATGTTTTCTTTAAAATATCTTTTTAAGGTAGGGGGTAATTCTTAATGAAGTGGCTAATAAATTCTATTGGTGGTTTTATAGTTTTAGCCATTGAATGGCTTGTAAAAAAAGTAGGGATTAAAGTTACAATTTTAGCCTTTATTATTCCTATTTATGCTTCTTTTATTGTTTTTATGATCGCTTTTGTTGGATATGCTATTTTATTTATGATGAAAATTTGGAATTTAATAAAAGAATATTTTCCTAAGGCTTTTGATTATAGTTCTGCTAGTGGTAGTTTTGCTGGTCTTTCAAGTCATACTATCACAAGTTCTACAATGGCTTTTTTACACGAAAGTGGTTTAGCTTTAGCTTTTTCTAATGCTATGAATTTATTTTTATCAATTCTTAGTTTATATTTTGCTTTACAGCTTTATAAAGTGATTATGTATGTTAGAAAAAATATCAATGACATAATTACAAGCTTGTTAAATTTGATGAGTAGATAAAAATGTTAACTTTACTTTTAGGACCGCCAAGAAGTGGAAAAACTTACAAAGCTGTAAATGATATTTATGGGGAATATTTAAAATTTAAGAAAAAAGAAAATAAATATAGATTTATTTATACAAATATTGTTGGTTTAAAATTTGATGAGTTTGAGTGATATGTTAAGCCTTTTAATAAAACTGATTTTTTTAATGCAACTATTGAGGAAAGTGTTTTAAACTCTCAACACGAAAGCGGTTTTTTAGGTGATATAGCAGATTATGATAAATATGCCTATGAAAAGGGGATTTATAAAGATTATCATCATACTTTAATTGTTTTAGATGAAGCTTATAATACTTTTACAAAAGAATTTAATAATTCTTTAGGTAGATTTTTAAGTTATCACGGTCATTTTGGTATTGATGTAGTTTTTCTTTTACAGTCTCGCCGTCAAACAAACAGGGAGTATTTAGTTCATACAGAATTAATGTATATGGCTCAACCAAGCGGTAAAAGAATACTTTCAAGGCTTTTTAGATATAAAGTTTATTCAACTTATTTAGATTATCAAAAAAATCATATAAAATCAGAAAATTTAAGATTTAACCCTAAAATTTCTAATCTTTATAATAGCGGTTCAACTAAAATTTATAAAAGTTACGCAACTGGTAAAATTGTATTTTTACTTTTAATTATTTTTGTTTCATATTTTGGTTATAGGTTTTTAAAACCTAAACCAGCTAAACAAGAAACTATTATTACTGATGAAAGATTTAAAGATATTAATCAAACTAATCAAGAGGTAAAAAAACCTCAATTAATACAAAATAATGATTTAAATTCAGATATCAACACAACAATTTTTAACGATAAAAGAACTTATTTAAAGATAACTTGTTATTCGCATTTTTGTAAATTTAGAAATTATAGTTTAGATCTGTCTTTAAATAGTTTTTTAGAATTAATTTCTAGTTTTGACTGTTATATTTTTTTAAAAGATAAAAAATCAGCAAATTATGCTGATTATTACTTATCTTGCCCTTTAGATTTCTCTAAAGTTATTTCTAATATTAATGATTTACAGGAGGTTTGCGATGAAAATAAAGGTAGTTTTAATACTTTTAGTTTTAAATAGTTTTTTATATTCTTTAGAATTTAGAACTATTAAATTTAGTGATTTTTTAGGTGAGATTAGCGGAATAACTGGTAAAAATATTGTAATTAGTGGTGAAATTAATACTAATTTTGATGTATTTTTGCCTACTCTTGATCTTACAAAAATTGAAGTTTTAGACGGATTATTAAAAGATATTTTAAAGGTTAATGGTCTTGATTATATTCTTCAAGATAGCGTTATTTTAATTTATAATCCAACTATTGAAGAAAATCCTATTTTAAATGATTACATTATTAAATTTAAGCATATTTCTAAAGATGATGTTATAAGTGCTTTAAATTTATTTAATGAAAATATTAAATTTAGTGTTTATTCTGATCGTGTTTTATTGATTACTACCGAAAGTCAATTTAAAACTATTGAAAGCCTTATAAAAGGACTTGATACAAGCTATCAGTTAAGACAGCTTAGTTTTACAATTATAAGCACAGATAATTCAAAATTAAAAGAAATTGGACCTAAAATAGAAGCTGTTTTAAATCCATTAGATCATTTTTATTTTAAGATAATCACAAATATTTTAACAGTTGATAGCACGAGTATAAAAAAAGATAGTGTTACAAGTTTAATAAATCTTTTAAAAGAAAACGGCGTTTCTGATTTACTTTATAATCCTAGAGTTACACTTATTGATAATAAAGATAGCGTTATAGAAAGTGTAATTAAAACTCCTATTAAAAAATCACGTGTTGAAGTGCAAAATAATCAAACTGTAACAAGTGATGAAGTAGAGTATAAAGATGTAGGACTTAGGCTTAATATAAGCAGTGTATTAATTACAAATGATAGTGTTAGTTTTAGTCTTGATCTTTATATTGAAAATTTACTAGATGATACAGATACACCTAGAATTTCAAGCAGACATTTAAAGACAAATGTTTTTTTAACTGATAGTAATTCTTTTCTTATTGGTGGTATAAATTCAAAAGAAGTTATAACAAATGTAAAATCAATCCCTTTTATTGAAAATATACCTATTTTAGGAGATATAACAACTTATAAAAGCACAAAAATAAATGATTATAGTTTTAGTATTTTTATCACAATGTTACCAACTACAAATGAAGTAATGGTTTTTCCTTGTTATTTGGAAAATACACCTTTAAACAGTTGTCCTAATGGTTATTTTAAAAGCACGCACGAACCGCGAAAGGGGTCCCCGCTTGCGGGGAATGGCGGGCGTGCTCTTGGCTATATATAATATAAGTGTGTAACCTAAGGTTTGAAAATGTATGGTATTACTGATTTTGATAAAAATCTCTTAAAATTAAAGCTAAAAAATCAAAAAAAGTTTTTAGATGAGAACTTTTTATTTATTAATGGTGAGTATAAACCTTATAGCGATTTTTATTTTTCGTCGTGGCATAATTCTAATCGCTATATTGCAGAGCTTAACAACCGTGTATCAAGTCTTAATAAATACGCTAATAAAAAAGGTTTAAAGCCTATTTTTGCTGTTTTAACTCTACCTACGGAGTATCATCAAAAAAAGCAAATTACTTTAAAAAGCGGTAGAAAAAAGCTAGTTTATAATAATAAATTTATTGATGATGAAAATCATACTGTAAAAGCTGGAGCTAATAAGCTTCAAAACGTAGTTAGAAGTATAATGAATTCTTTACATTTTAGAAAAATACCAAAAAATGAAAGATGTTATATAACTACTAAAGAACCACATTTAGACGGAACTTGTCATTTAAATTTACTTGTTTTTGTTCCCGAAAAATATGTAAATGATTGTGCTTTGGCTATTAAATCAAGATTTTTAGATACTCATTCAAAAGTTACAATAGATATTAAAAATCCAACTGCTTATGTTATGAAATATATTTTTAAAACACTTGATGATCTAAGAAAAAATCCAAGTGTTGATAATTTAACTGATATTACATTTTGGTATTTAAAACATAGAATTAGGCGTTTTACAATGTCTTTAACTTTTATTTCCCTTGAAATTTATAGGAAATTAAGCGGTAGAATTGATTTAATAAGTTTAACTAAAAATTATAATAAAGGCTTAATTACTGTTTTAATTGATGAAAATAATAAACCCATTGTAATATTTGATGAATTTGGTGAAATATGGCAAAAAAAGAGAGTAAAAGAGCCTATTTTATTAAGTCAAAGACTTAAGCCAACTAAACCAAGCAAAAAAGATGAGATTTATTATAAATCTGTAAATAGAAATATGGCAATGAGTAAAAAAGAACTTCAGCATTTTTATAGGTATGATAGTCCAAAAGATAAAAATTATTATACTATGACTGATTTAGAAATTACACAAGAGTATTTTTACGCTACAAATCCACAAAGTGATTTTAATAACCCTTTAAAATTAGCTATTTTAGAAAATGAGATGTTAGATCGTGGCTTAGATAATTTTACAAAAAATCAAGAAATTCATAATCTTAATAATTCTGATGAGCTTTATTATGATTTTATAGATCAGGAAAAAATGTTTTTGGATTTTTAATATGATTTTAAATGAACTTTTTAAAAATTACTTAGAATTTTACGAACTTTTATTAAGTCCTACAACTTTAAGAAGTGATATAGCAACTTATAATAAGCATTTTAAAAAAAGCTTAGGTTTAAAAAATGTAAAAGATATAAATTTTATTGAAATTCAAAGATTTTGTAATGATCTTATTAAGCAAAATTATAAGATAAAAACTGTTAAAAATATTCTTGCTAAACTTCGTGTAATTTTTAAATTTGCTATTAAAATGGAGCTTATAGATAAAAATCCTTGTGAGCTTGTAGAACTTCCTAAGTTTGATAATAAAAGATATTTTGATTATTCTGTGAATTTACAAAAAAGATTTATAAAAGCAATTGTAACAAATCAAGGTTATAATGCCGATATATTTTTCTTTTTACTTCACGGAAGAAGAAAAAACGAGGTCCTAAGTCTTAAATGGCAAGATATAAATTTAAAAACTAAAACTTATGAAATACCAGCTTTAATAAATAAAGCTAAAAGAAATATGATTTATTCTATGAGTGATGATCTTTATGTTAGACTTTATAAAAGATATATCAAAGCTAAAAACAACAACGATCTAAACAATTATATTTTTATAAATCCAAATACTAATACTAAATTTAAAGATTTAAGAAAAAGTTGGAATAGCTTACTTAAAAGAAATAATTTACCAAAAATAAGGCTTCACGATATAAGGCATTTAGTTGCTACATATTCTATAAATTATCTAAATTTACCAGTAGAGCAAGTTAGTTTTACCTTAGGTCATACAAATATAACAACAACTCAAAGATATATAACAACTGATATAAAAAATTCTAAAAAACAATTGAAAGTTTAATAAATTCAGTATAAACTTAAACAAATATAAGAGTAGTTAAAATTTAAAAATTAAGAATAATTTAAGTATGCTTTAAAATATCGATAAAATGGTGATTTGGTTGCAGAGGAAGGACTTGAACCTCCGACCTTCGGGTTATGAGCCCGACGAGCTACCACTGCTCCACTCTGCGATAAAAGTAAGTGGATGGGGTAGGAGGATTCGAACCTCCGAATGATTGGACCAAAACCAATTGCCTTGCCGCTTGGCGATACCCCATTACTTAAAAATGAAATCAAATTATAATATAAAATAAGTTTATTGTCAAGCTTTTTTATGAAAAATATTTTTATTTATATTTTTTTTCTTGAAAACAAAGACAAATTTACCACTCTTTTATTCTTTATAAGTATAATTTACAGTTTTTAAGGAGATAAATTTGCCACTTTCAAAACTTAATAATGAACAATTAGCAGCTGCTACTGCACCACTTGGAAGAAATTTAGTGATTGCAAGTGCAGGAACCGGAAAGACATCCACAATTGTAGCAAGAATTGCACATCTTTTAAATAGCGGTACAAATCCCAAAAAAATACTTCTTTTAACTTTTACAAATAAAGCTTCAAAAGAGATGATTGCAAGACTAGAGCGATATTTTGATAAAAAAATAACCACAGATATCACAGCTGGTACATTTCACTCAGTTTCTTACACGCTTTTAAGATCTCTTGGAAAAAATATTGTTTTAAAACAACCAAGCGAGCTTAAAATTTTACTAAAATCATTGGTTGATAAACGCAAATTTAGCAATATCAGTGATATTAAACCTTATTCTGGAGCTTATTTATACGATATATATTCACTTTTTCAAAATAAAATAATAGATGGAAATTTTTATAATTGGTTTGTTGAAAATTATGGAGAACAAAGTGTTTATGTTGAAATTTATGAAGATATTTTAAATGAATTTGAAGAAGAAAAAGAAAAATTTGGATATGTTGATTTTAATGATTTGCTTTTAAAAATGAAACGTGAGCTTAAAAAAGGAGCTCCTTTAAATTTTAATGAAATATTAGTTGATGAATATCAAGATACAAATTCTCTTCAGGGAAGCTTAATAGACTCCTTTAACACAAAAAGTTTATTTTGTGTTGGAGATTACGATCAAAGTATTTATGCATTTAATGGGGCAAATATTGATATAATTGCTTCATTTAAGACTCGTTATGAAAATGCTAAAATTTATGCTTTAAATATTAATTATCGCTCTACGAAAGGCATTTTAGCACTCGCAAATAAGGTAATTGAAAACAATCCAAGACTTTACGAAAAACATTTAAGCGTAAATAGAAATGGAGAGTTTAAAAATCCTAGACTTTTAATATTCGATGAAATTTATACTCAATACTCAAAAATTGCTGATATAATAAAATCTTCTAAATTCGAAAAAACAAATATTGCTGTTATTTTTAGAAATAATTCAAGTGCCGATGGTATTGAGGCTAGCTTAAGAGAAAGAGGCATTGCTTCAAAAAGAAAAGGAGGTATTAGTTTTTTTGAGAACAGGGAAATAAAATCTTTAATAAATTTTATAGGAATTTTAATAAATCCAAAAGACATTATGGCTTTTATGCAGATTTTTGAATATGCAAAAGGTGTTGGCGCAGCTGTTTCAAAAGAGGTTTATGACGCACTAAATTCCCTTGGAAAAGGAAATATAATAAGAGGGTTTTTAAATCCAGATAAAGAGGCAAAAATTTATGAAGCAAAAAAGAAAAACTATCAACTTGGACTTTTTGATGATTTAGATATTTTTGATGAAGTTTTAAGGTTTGACGAAGTAAAAATAAATCAAAATTTTATAAAAAATCCAGTGCTTAAATATGCAAAATTAAGCAATAGTGCAGCTTATATGCTAAGTGAAATTTATAATCTTTTATTAAAAACAACAAATATAAACTCATCAAGAGAAATTCTAAAAGACATAGTTTATTCTAATGCTTTTGCCATAATTGTAGATGATATTGCTACAAAAAGAGCAACCTTAAAAAGTGGCAAGGTTGATGAAGAGTTAAAAAAAGAAAATATTCAAAAAATTTACCAAAAATGTGAAATTTTAGCAAGTTTAACTAAAAATTATAAAGATATAGAGAGTTTTTATAGCTTCTTAACGCTTGGAGCTGGAGAAATGAGTGAAGGTGAGGGTGTAAATTTGCTAAGTATTCATGCAAGTAAGGGCTTGGAATTTGCTCAAGTCTTTGTAGTAGATCTTGCGCAAAACCGTTTTCCAAATTTAAAGCTTATGGCAAGTGGTGGTAGTCTAGAAGAGGAAAGAAGGCTTTTTTATGTAGCTGTTACAAGAGCTAGAGATGAGCTTATTTTAAGCTATGCAAAATATGATAAAATAAGAAAAATTGAGTATAAACCAAGCCAGTTCTTAATAGAAGCTGGAATGATAAAAGAATAAATTATATAAAATAAAAAAATGAATAAAAATTAAAATAAATAATAGAGTCAAAAAAATTTAAAATTTAAAAAGACTATATTGAAAAAGAAGTAAAAGATAATTATTTGTAAAAACAATAATAAAAAAGTTATATTATTTAATTATGGTTTAAAAGTGGAATAAATATTTATCTAAATTTGTAAAATACCAATAATAAAAGTAGTAAAGATATAAATTTTTAATAAAAAATTCTTTCTAAATAAAGAGCATTTGGTGAGGCTGGAATTCGTGTAATTGGCTTTTCTAAAGTAAATTTTTGGTTTGAAATTTGCTCTTTTAAGACATTTGCTACCATTAGGCGAACTTGTGATCTTAAAAAGCCATTTGCTTGAAATTTGATAATCGTAAGATTTTTATATGAAAACGCATAAGCTTTATAAATTTCTCTAATGCTATTTTTTATATCGCTTCCTGTTTTCATAAACTCTTTAAAATCATGTTTTCCAACAAATTTACTAAGGCTTAAATTAAGTTTTTCCATATCAATTTCATCATAAAAAAGGCATAAATTTTCTAAAAAAGGACTAAAATTTGAGTGATTTAAAATATACCTATAACCTCTTTTTTTAGCGCTAAATCTTGGGTGAAACTCACTAGATACTTTTTCAATTTTTTTTATATTTATAAGAGGTCTTGCGTGGCGATTTAACTGTTCTTTTAGTTTGTTTAAATCCCAAAATTCCCCACAATTTGTAGTGCTTACTTGATTTAGTGCATGAACTCCTTTATCTGTTCTTGAGGCAGTTGTAAGCTTTTCAAATATTCCTACCCTAAAAAGTGCCATTTTTAACCTATCTTCAACTGAATTCTTATGTGGTTGAGACTGTGAGCCGCTAAAATTTGAACCGTTGTAAGAGTATATTAATTTTATTTTCATCAGTATTTTTTAGATATTTTTTGATAAAAAGCAAATAATGAGGTTATGAAAAATAGACTAAAAACAACAGGAATTGCAATAAATGGTTTTTTTGCTAAAAGCATAATGCTTGCAAAATAGACAAATAAAACTCCAAAAACTCCAACATAAACAAACCCTTTTTCATATCTATAAGTAACAATTCCAAGGCTTATTGCAAATAAGACACTAGCCAATGGAAATAGCGAAACAAGTGTGTAAATGCTTAAATCTTTTGCTCTTTTTTTATTGGTTTTTGCACTCATCCAATAATTAATTACTGAGTTTGCATCTCTTATCTGGCCTGTTGGATTTGAGCGAATTATCATATTTTTAAATGAAGTTATGTGAATATTTTTATCAACTGTGTAGATAAGTCCGTTGCTTAAAATCATTTTAAAAACACTATCTTCGCTTTTAAACTCGCCTTTTTTTGCTAAGATAATTTTTTCTTTTTCATCATTTTTTTTTGGTGTATACATTATTAGATCATTATAAATTGTATTTTTATTAAGTTTTTCATCGCTTTGTATAAAAATAAGCCATTCACCAAATTTTTGTCCAAGTTCGCTTGATTTAAGGTTTAAAGTTGCTTGTGTTTTTTTATAATCAACAAAATTATCTTTTAAATTTTCGGCATAAGGCATCATTATAAGCGAAGTAAAAAGTAAAATTATGGATAAAATAGTTGAAAGAAACAGAAAAAATCTAGCTATTTTTTTTGATGGATAGCCAAAAGTAAATATAACAATACTTTCATTTTCTCTTGAAAGCCTAAAAAGAGAAACAGCTAGAGCAACAAAAAAAGCAATTGGTGTTGTAAAAATTAAAATTCTAGGTAGCATAAACAGATATAATTTAAAAAGTTCAGAACTATTTATCTCTATAAAAGAAGTAATTTTTGCAATTTGTATAAAAAAAACAATCGACATTATTAAAAACAAAACACTAAAAAGTGAGGCAAAACTACTTATAAAGCTTGATAGTAAATATCTATTTATTTTATTCATACTGGGCTCGTTTTATCTATTTATGCATACATTACAAAATTTAAAAACTTTAAAGAGTAAGCATCAAAGCAATAAACAACAAAAAGTCCTATTGATAAAAATGGAAAAAATGGCATTTCATAGTCTTTTTGTCTTACTGCTGCATAAAATGGCAAAGTTAAAATTGCACCTATAAATATAGCAAAAAATCCTAAATTTAGACCCAAAACAGCACCCATACAAGCAAACAAGTAAATATCAGCTAGTCCCATAGCTTCCATTTTTTTAAGCTTGCTTAAAATAAATCTTATTGCGTAAAATATAGCTGCAAATATTAAAGCGTTTTTAACTCCATCAAAACTAAATGCATAAAGTAAAGAAATAACTACAGATGAGTTTAAAAGAGCATCAGGAACGGCAGTGTAACGGAAATCAACTACACTTGAAGCAAGTAAAATTATAAATAATAATCCTATCATCAAGGCTTTAAAAAGCATAAGATATTCATTTTGTGAAAAATTAAAGCCATTAAATTCAAACTCTTTATATAAAGCAATTAGCATAAAAACTCCACCCATAAGCTCTATTAATGGATATTGAGGACTTATTTTACTTTTGCAAAATGCACATTTTCCACCTAAAAAAATCCAAGAAAAAAGTGGAATATTATGGTACCACTTTAAAGGAGTTTTGCAACTTTGGCAGTGTGATGCTGGAAAATTTATACTTTCATTTTTTGGAAGTCTATAAATTAACACATTGCTAAAAGATGCTATACAAATGCCAATTATAAAATAAAAAATTGATAAAATTATCATTAAAGTCCTCCAAATTTTCTATGAATTTTTGTGTATTTTTCTACTATTTTTTCAAGCTCATTATATGAAAAATCAGGCCACAAAGTAGGGGTAAAAAATAGCTCAGCATAGCTTGCTTGCCATAGTAAAAAATTTGATAGCCTTTGCTCTCCACCTGTTCGAATTAGCAAATCAACATCGCCTATTTTTACTGTATCAAGGTTTTGGCTAATTGTTGTTTCATTTATCTCATCACCTTTTGAGATTAATTTTTTAACCGTTCTTACTATCTCATCTTTTGAGCCATAATTTACAGCTAAGGTTAAAGTTAATTTATTAAAAATAGCCGTTTTTTCTTTTATTTTTGTGATTAAATTTAAAAGCTCATCATCAAATTTACTCAAATCCCCGATTGTTTCAAATTTAATCTCATTTTTTATAAAAATTTCCTCTTTTTTTATTAAAAATTCTTTAAAAAGCTTAATTAAATACTCAACTTCACTTTTTGGTCTAGTCCAGTTTTCAGTGCTAAAAGCATACAAAGTTAGATTTTTTATATCTTTATCTATGCAAAATTTAGCCACATTTTCAACCACATTTGCACCACTATCATGACCTTTTGTTCGAATAAATCCTCTTTTTTTTGCCCATCTACCATTTCCATCCATTATAATGGCAAGGTGATTTAGTTTATTCATTAAAGAGTCTTTTTATAAGTTTGGCTAATTCAAATGCAACATTTTGTTTTGAGCCTTCAATAGTTTCAATGTTTTCATCTTTTGTTATAAATCTTATCTTTGTATTTTCGCTACCAAAAGTTAAAACATCATTTAGTATATTTAGACAAATTGCATCAAGTCCTTTATCTTTTAATGCTTTTTTTGCCAAATCAACTGATGAGTTTTGTTTTACTTCAAGTTTAAATCCTATTTTTTTAACTCCTGGAGTTGTGACTTTAGAGATAATATCTTCGTTTTTTCTAAAATTTAGAGTTAAAACACCATCGACATCATCTTTACTTATTTTACCTTTTACTTTATTTGGGATAAAATCACTCACAGCAGCTGTCATTAGCACGATATCACCAGCGTTCATTTTTTGTGTTAGAAGAGCACTTTGAAGCCCAAAAGAACTATCAAATTTAAGTAATTTATATGGCACATTATAGTCATAGCTACTTATAAAAACAACATTTGCTCCAAGTAAGTAAAAGGCATCAGCTAAAGCTTTGCTAGTTTTTCCACTTGATAGATTTGTTATTACTCTTACATCATCTATTTTTTCACTTGTTGATCCACCTGTAATAATAACTGTTTTTCCAGTATAAAAATCATCTTTTAAAAACTCTTTTTTTACCGCATTTATAATGCTTTCAATTTCTGCAAGAGCTCCTTTTCCAACATCTCCACAAGCTAAAGTCTTGGTGACTGGCTCAATAAATTTAACACCTTTTTCTTTTAATTTTTTTATAGAATCTTTTGTTATCTCATTTTCAAGCATATTTGTATTTGCAGCTGGAGCTATGATAATAGGAGCTTTTGAAGCTATTAGTGTTTCGATGAAAATATTATCACAAAAGCCATGAGCTAGTTTATTTATAGAATTTACACTAGCTGGCGCTAAAACTATAAGATCCATTTTAGAATATTCAATGTGGTTAATTCCTTCTTGCCAATTTTCAGTTTTAGTGCATAATACTTTATGATTGCTTAACGCTTCAAATGCCTCGTAATTTACAAATTTTAAAGCTCCATCGCTTAGCATTATATAAACATCAGCACCAAGTTTTTTTAAACTTGATAAAATTTCAAAAGCTTTATAAAAACTTATGCTTCCACAAACTCCAAGAAGTATTTTTTTATCTTTTAATATCATTTTTTTCTCCAAAAAATTTATAGTAAAATCCACTTTTATTAGTTTGTTTTACTCGATTTATTACTAAATCCCCGCTTTTAGCATCTTTTGTAACAGTTGAGCCAGCGGCGATTATCACATCATCAGCGATATTTACAGGTGCAACTAATTGCGTATCGCTTCCTACAAACACATTTTTTCCAATTATAGTTTTGAATTTATTTTTTCCATCATAATTACAAGTTATAGTTCCACAACCGATATTTGTGCCACTATCAATTTCGCAATCACCTAAATAGCTTAAATGCCCGGCTTTTATATCATTGACTTTTGCATTTTTAAGTTCTACAAAATTTCCAATATGAGAGTTTTTTATATAACATTTTGGACGAATATGTGCAAGTGGTCCAATATCAGAGCTGTAAATTTTAGAGCTTTCTATAACGCTTCCACTTTTTATAATGCTGTCTTTTATCTCGCATTTTCCTATTATGCTTACATTTTCTTGAAGCTCACATTCTCCTTGAAATTTCGCTTGGCAATCTATGTAAATAGTTTTTGGAAGTCTCATCTTAACACCACTTTTCATCAAAATTTCTTTTATGTTATCTTGCATTATCTCTTCTGCAATACTTAAAGCAAATTTATCATTTATTCCCATAAAATTTTTCTCATCAACCTCAATAGCTTGGCAAGTTAAATTCATACTTTTAGTTATTTCTATGCTGTCTGTTAGATAGTATTCATTTTGAGCGTTATTATTTTTTATAAGTGGTAAAATTTTAGCTAAAACTTCACTTTTAAAAGCATAGCATCCTGCATTTACTAAATTTATGCTTTTTTCATTCTCATTTGCATCTTTTTCTTCAACTATTTTTAGAATTTCATTATTAGAATTTGTTATAACTCGTCCATAGCCTTTTGGGTTTTTTGCCCTAAACACGCTTAGTGCAGCATCACTTTTAAAACTAGCAAGCTTTTTTATATCATCAAGTTTTATTAAAGGCATATCACCACATAAAATAATAGTTTTTTTTGAATTTAGCTTAACATCTTTTAGCGCTCCAGCAGTTCCAGGGAAATTTTCAACATCTTGTTTATAAATTTTTGTATTTGGAAAGCTGTCTAAAACTACTTTTTTAACTTCATCAAATTGATAATTTAATATTACACTTACATCATTACTTAATTCATAAGCCTTTTGCAATATATGACAAATCATAGGCTTTCCAGATAGTTCAAAAAGTACTTTTGCTTTGTTTGATTTCATTCTAGTTCCAAAACCAGCAGCTAAAATCACAACTGAAATCTCACTCATTTATCAACCTTTTAAAATCATATAATTTGGCTATTTTACCTTAATTTATATAAAAGATTAATTTAATAAGTTCTATTTTGGATCTAAATTGACTTTAAATACTCACTTAGTAAGTTTTTTAAATATTCATTTAGATCATTTGGGGCAATGACTTTGATAAGTGGGATAAATTGTAAGATAAATGGCATGATTTCATAGTAGTTTGAGACTTTTAAATGCACTTCGCTCTCATCTTGCTTGCGGATTATTGCTTGGGTTTTTAGTGGAATTCTTTCTAAAAATTTCAAAATAGAGTTATCAACCAAAAGCTCAACTATAAAACCTTGGCTATCTATATCAAACCAGATTGAGTTGGCATTTTTAAGTTTTGCCTCGATATCTTTTGTATTTGTAAATTTTTCATTTGAGATAGTTAAGTTTTTTATACTTTTTAGATGAAACTTTTTAAATTTATCCTCTTTATTTGTATCCAAACAAAGCAGATACCAAAAACCATCAAAATTTGCAATTTTAAGCGGTTTGACTTTGAATTTATAGTTATTGTAAGTAAAATTTATCATCTCTTTATTCTCAATTGCCAAAGCCAAGCTTTTAAAAAACTCCAGGTCGTTACTATCTAAATTTTCGTTTTTTAGCTGTATGAAAAAAGCATTTTTATACTCTTTATTGATCTCTTTAAATAGACTTTTTGATTTTTGATAAATTTCATACCCTTGATTTTGGGTGAAGTTTTTTACAAGGCTAAAAACAACATCATTTTCATCTTTTTTTAGATCTGTTATGCTATAAATTTTACTGTTTAGCTTTATGTTTATCCCATCATCTTTTAAAATTTTTATATATCTTGCGATAGTTCTTTTATCTTTATTAAATATTTTGCATAGATGATCCTCGCTAACTGGCGATTTTGTAAGTAGCTCATAAATTTTTGCTACTTTTTCTAAAGTTGCTTGAGTTGCCATTTTTATCCTTTTTGAGATGATGACAAAAAAATGTCTTTGAAAAGCTCTATAATTTTATCATAAATTTATCAAGGAGGGCTTTATGAGTTATTATCAAAAGATCATAAGATTAATGGAACTTAGAGTAGCTGTTCATTTGGATACTATTTTAAAACTTATGGATGGTAGAGTGGCTGTTTTATATGAGTATTTGGATAAAAATATAAAGCTTGAAAAAGATCAAATTCCTCTGATATTAAACAAACTAAAAGAAAAGCTTGATGTTTGTGAAAAAGAGTTTAAGATAGATGAAGATGATATTTTGGAAAAAAATCTAAATTTCTTGCAAAATACCTTAAGCCTTACAAACACTCAAGTAAGTATTATTAGAATGGGTGCTGTTGTCTTAAATTATAGCTCTTATATATTGGATCAAATGACATCATCTTATAAAAGCGAGTTAGAAATTTACACCTTTATCTCTAGGATATTAAACGAACCGATAGAAAATATAAAAGAAGCATTTGAATTAAAAAATTCTTTTAGATATATGGTAGAGCTTTGTGGCGGCTCTAGGTACCGTGCAAATATAATCGATACAAAAGATGATTTTTTAAAATATCTTTTTGTTGAAAACGGCATATATAAATTTATTAAACACTACACTTATGAACTATCTTCTAGCAATCTGAAATTTAGTGATTTTGACCATATAAAGCAAGATTTAGATATTTTAATTCCGTATTTAAAATACTCCATTGAAAATGAGCTTAAAGGTGTAAATATTTTGTTTTATGGAAAGCCAGGTGTTGGGAAAAGTGAAATTTGCTCACTAATAGCAAAGAGATGCGGTGTTTTGGGACTTGGCATAAAATCATATTTTGATGATTATGATATTGTTAGCTCTACGGCAAGGATAGCAAGTATAGATTTTATATCAAATTTCGTTAGCAAAGAGACAATTTTTATCTATGATGAGGCGGAGGATATTTTCAATCTCAACTCCAACGACAAACAAGACAATAAGGCCTTTGTAAACTACGCTCTTGAAAACAATAAAAGAGTTGTTATTTACATCACAAATGATGTTGGATGTATCGATGAGGCGATTTTAAGAAGATTTGACTTCATAATGGAGTTTAAAGATATCCCTAAAAATCAAAAACTCAAAATCATCAATAAATACTCCAAAAATTTAGTAGATGATAAAACAAAAGAGCTTTTTAGCAGCTCACCCGATCTACAACCAGCTACTATTGCCAAGGTTAGCAAAGTCATAGAAACTCTAAATTTAAAAGATGCTTCAAATGAGTTTAAGCTTCTTGCAAACAACACTCTAAATGCTTTTGGATATGGTGGCATGGAGTTTAAAAAAGAGATAAAGTACACTCCAAAAGAGTATGATATCTCACTTTTAAACTCTGATTATGATCTTGAAAACCTAGCTAGTAAAGTAAAAAATGATGTAAGAATTTGTCTTTATGGGCCAAGTGGAAGTGGTAAAAGTGCTTATGCTTTTTATTTGGCTGACAGGCTTAAAAAAGAGCTTATTATAAAGAGTGGAAGTGATCTGTTGTCGCCTTATATCGGCGAGAATGAGAGAAATATAAAAAATGCTTTTTTGCTGGCTAAGCAAAAAGATGCGATTTTGCTAATCGATGAGATAGAAGGCTTTTTATTTAGTAGAAATAGGGCTACTAAAAGCTGGGAACTAACTATGGTAAATGAGTTTTTAACCTCAATGCAAAGTTTTGATGGCATTTTTATATCAACTTCAAATTTGTTTGAACTAATAGACAGCGCGGTTTTGAGAAGATTTGATTTTATGGTGGAGCTAAGGCCTTTAAATTTCACACAAGCTAAAGATATTTTTCAAAATAGATGTGAAAATTTGGGCTTTAAGCCAAAAGAGGAGCTTTTAAACTCATTTTTGGAGCTAAGCAATATAACAATTGGAGATTTTGAGTCTGTAAAAAGAAGTATGAAATTTTTAAATGTAAATAGCGCAGATGGGTATTTTGATCTCTTAAAACAGAGATGTTTGTTAAAGACAAAATAAAGGATAACAAATCATTTAATTAACAGCGTTAAAACGCTGTTAATTTTGTATCTGCTGCTACATATAGTGGGTGCCTTGGTTCGCCAGTCTTATTTAATGCCAAATAATATTTTTCATTAAGTTTTGATAAAACCTCCTTACTCCTATTTTTAAAAGAACCATTGTTTCCCCAAGCACAAACTACCTTATCAGCTTTTTTTGTATATTTGGCTATAAATTTATCATTTTCATCTCCAATTGGATCAATGTTATCGTTATTTAATTCATCTGGAGATGTGGAGACGTAGGCAAATAAATTTATCATGTAAAGTCCATCATATCCCCAAGATTTTGCAAAGTTAATACATCTTGTAATGGTTGGATCATTTTCATTTTCATCAGCCGTAGACGGATTAAATCCTATAAATGTAACCATTTTAGCACCTTCTTCACTCTTATTAGACCATATTCTAGTAAGAGCATATCTATATTTTCTATCTTTTGAAAAAATAGCACCAGTTTTCATTATATCTCCTTTAATTTTTTTAATATAATTTTATCATAAAAATAATCTATCCTAGTTTTTCTAGGATAGACTAAATTTCACCTTTCCAAATACTTTAAAAAATCGGACTCCAACCTTCTTTGTAAAATTTTCAAAGTTATATTAGAGCTCATTGAACAGACTTGTGAGACTAAGTATCTGCTTTCTTTTAGCATTTCAGCAAGAAGTCCTATTTCTTTTTGACATAGCCAATGAAGATCTGCTTGATATGCTCCATGTTTTGCTACAATATTTCCATTTCTAAAATCTTTTGGATTTTTAGGAACTCTAGGGGTTAAATTTATACTGCTCTTTTAAATTAAAATAATCACTATATAGATCATTTGTATTGTAAGATTTTTTACGATTTTCATCATTCATCTCCTCTCTCCAGTTTTCATTATGTGCATATTCTATCTTTAGATGTGCAAGTGTTATTGGTATAGAGATAGATAAAAACAAGATCATTTTAGGATTTATAAACTCCATTGCCTTTCCATCATCAAAAAGCCCATCAAGACTTACTAAATGACTTACATTATTTTTTATAATCTCATCATAAATTTTTATTTTTAACTCATAAATTTCTTTATAGGTCCTGAAATTTAGAGCATTATTTGCTTTTGCCCACTTATGCATATCTGAAATAGAACAAAATTTAGCTAAATTTTGCATTATATATCCTTTTTAAAAATTTCATTTATTAGATTAAAATCCTCTTTTGTATATCCATATATCACAACTCTACACTTTATATTTGCATTTTTGTTTTTAATAAAATGTTTTTTATACAAATTTATCACCTCTTTTTTACTAAGCCCGCCAATACCGCACCCAATGAGAGGAATTCCAAGCCTAATGTCAAATTTGCCATATCTTAAAATTTCATTATCAATATTGTTTAGAATATTTTTAATAACATCTAAATTTGGATATTTTGGCAGATTTTTAAATGTATAGTTTAAAACAGCCGCATGAAAAATATGAGTGAAATTTTCATTATTTGATATGGTTTTTACAATCTCACCTGGCTTTAAAGGGCTATTTTTAAGCCTTTCTTGCATCAAACATTCAAGCTCTCCACCGCCACATCTACAAAAAAATGCTCTTGAAACACCGCTTCCAAGCAGCATTAGAGTATTTGATGGATTTACTAAAATATCAGCTTTTTCATCAAGTAAATCACCTTGTTTTATGCTAACTTCATAAGAGATCATTTAACCCTCCTTTTTGGTCTATGATAGATGATTTTTAAGACATTTTTATGTCTTTTGTTTTTATTTAATTTAACTTTTTATAATTATGTGAAAATTTTAAATTTGGGAAAAATATGAATAAACTCATCTTTGTTACCATTATGTGGGCTTTTAGTTTTAGTTTGATTGGTGTTTGTTTGAAAGGTGTTGATAGCACATTTTTAGCACTTTTAAGAGTTAGTGTTGCATTAATTTGCTTTTTACCATTTATGCGGTTTAATAATCCTAAATTAGCTTTTACAACAGCATTTATAGGAGCTTTTCAAATTGGTGTGATGTATCTGTTTTATTATGCAAGTTTTTCATATTTAAGCGTTGTTGAGGTTGCATTATTTACTATTTTTACTCCTTTTTATGTTACTATTTTTTATGATTTGTTTAGTTTTAAATTTAGAAAACTTTATCTTTTAAGCGTTGGACTTGCAGTATTTGGAGCTTTTATAATTAAATTTGGAAATATAAATGAGGGGTTTTTAAAAGGTTTTTTACTTATTCAAGGAGCAAATATTTGTTTTGGTTTTGGTCAAAGTGCTTATAAATTTATACTTGAAAAAAAGGGACTTAAAGACCAAATGCATAATTTTGGATTTTTCTTTTTAGGAGCTATAATACCTTGTTTTGTGGCATTTTTGATTTTTGGAGATAGTTCAAAAACAACTCTTGATTTAACTCAAATTTTAGTTATTTTATGGCTTGGTATAGGAGCTAGTGCAGTTGGATATTTCTTATGGAACAAAGGAGCTTGTGAAGTTGATAGTGGTGTTTTGGCTATTATGAATAATGCTTTAATCCCAACTGCAATTTTAGTAAATTTAATATTTTTTGGAGCAAAAGCTGATATTTTAAAACTTATAATTGGTGGTGGTATAATCTATCTTTCGCTACTCATTCATAAAAAAATAATGAAATATTATGGGCTAAAAAACAGTTAATTTTATATATTATTTACATTTTAGTAGTATCATCTTTTTAAAATAATGATAAAATAAAATATGAAAAGAGAGTTATGAAAAAAAAGTGGATATTTTTTATAGTAATTTTGCTTATTGTTATAGCCTGTTTTAAGTTTTTTAATAAAAAAGAAGAGGTTGATTATTTTACTATTAAGCCAACAAAAGGGGATTTTGCAAATGTTGTAGTTGCAACTGGCGAGGTTAGTGCGCAAAATTTAATAGATGTTGGAGCTCAAGTTAGTGGGCAAATCCAAAAACTTTTTGTAAAAACAGGTGATATGGTAAAAAAAGGTGAGATTATTGCCAAGATTGATTCTGTTAAGCAAAGCAATGAAGTTGGAAAGCTAAAAGCAGAAAATGAAATTTTACTAGCTGATTTAAACGCAAGTGAAATTTCATTAAAAATCCTAAACTCAAAATATAAAAGACAAAAAACTCTTTATAATAAAAATGCAACTTCAAAAGAAGCTTTGGATGATGCGTATGATTTAGTTGCTTTAAAAATAGCTCAAATTTCACAAATAAAAGCTAGAGTTTTACAAAATCAAATTGCTCTTGATACGGCTATGACAAATTTAGGCTATACGCAAATTCTATCCCCGCTTGATGGTGTTGTGATTTCAACAATTGCAAAAGAGGGGCAAACTGTAAATGCAAATCAGACAACCCCTTTAATAGTTCAAATAGCCGATCTTTCAAAACTTGAGATAAATATGCAAATAGCTGAGGGCGATTTGCCTAAAGTAAAAACTGGAATGAAAGTAAGATATTCGATTTTAGCTAATCCAAATAAAAAATTTGATGGAATTATTTCAAGCATTGATCCTGCAATGACGACTTTGAGTGATGGTGTAAAAAACACACAAAACTCACAAAAAAATGAAGCTGTTTATTACTATGCAAAAATTTTAGTTGATAATAGCAATAATTTTTTAAAAATAGGCATGACTACTGAAAATGAAATAGTTATAGAAGAGGTAAAAGATGCAATTTATTTGCAAAAAAATGCAATTATAAAAGAAGGCGATAAGTTTTTTGTAAAAATTTTAAAAGATGAAAAGCCAATTAAAAAAGAGGTAAAAGTTGGAATTAGTGATGGATTTTATAGTGAAATTAAAAGTGGCATTAGTCAAAACGATGATATTATTTTAAATAGCGAAGCCCATCAAGTTGGAAAAAATCATAAAATTTCACACCCTGGTGGAAGAAATACTAGGATGTAGTTTTGCTAAAACTTGAAAATATTAATAAAAATTTTAATCTTGGTAAAAATAAAGTCCAAGTCTTAAATGATATAAATTTAGAGATTAAAAAGGGTGAATTTGTAGCCATAATTGGACAAAGTGGAAGTGGAAAATCAACTTTAATGAATATAATTGGCTGCTTAGATACGCAAAGTAGTGGAAAATACTATATTGATGATAAAGACATAAGCAAGTTTTCAAGTGATGAAAAAGCAAGTCTTAGAAGAAAAAAATTTGGTTTTGTGTTTCAAAGATATAATCTAATTTCAAATTTAACTGCACTTGAAAATGTTTGTTTGCCAGGTATTTATGAAGGCTTAGAAGATAGAAAAACAAAAGGCTTAAATCTACTTGATAAGCTTGATATAAAAGAAAAAGCCTATAGTAAACCAAACCAATTAAGTGGAGGACAGCAACAAAGAGTTAGTATAGCAAGAGCTTTAATAAATGGAGGAGAAGTTATTTTAGCTGATGAGCCAACTGGAGCCTTGGATAGTAAAAGTGGCATCATGGTTATGGAAATTTTGTCAAATTTACATAAAAATGGACATACAATAATTTTAGTAACGCATGATAAAAATGTTGCAAATTACGCAAATAGGATAATTGAGATAAAAGATGGAAAAATCATAAATGATAAAACTAAGAAAAATGAAAAATTTACTATACAAAATTTAGACAAAAATAAAAATAAATCATCTTTTGGATACAAATTTCTAGAAGCTTTAAAAATGGCTATAAGTTCAATTTTTTCTCATAAATTAAGATCTTTTTTAACAATGCTTGGAATTATTATAGGAATTGCATCTGTTATTTGTGTTGTAGCTCTTGGAGAGGGTTCACAAGAAAAAATTCTATCATCAATTAGAGCAATTGGAACAAATACGATAAATATCTATCCTGGAAAAAATTTTGGTGATTTAAGAGCTGGAAAGGTGAAAAGCTTAAGCGTAGATGACTCAAGAATTTTAGGAATGCAGAATTATTTAGATTATTCTACGCCAAATACTTCAACAAGTGGTGTGATAACTTATAAAAATTTAAGTTTAAATGCAAATTTAAGAGGTGGTGGGGTAAATTCTCTAGCAGTTAATGGTATAGAAATTCGAACTGGAAGAAGCTTTGAATTAAGTGATATAGCAAACTCAAGCTCAGTTGTTATCATAGATCAAAATACAAAAAATTCATTTTTTAAAGATGAAGATCCACTTGGAAAGAATATATTTTTTAATCAAAAACCACTTAAAATAATTGGTATAGCAAAAGAAGATGAAAATGCATTTGGTGGAAGTGATAACTTAAGACTTTACGCACCTTTTTCAACTGTTATTAACAAAATTACAGGTGATAGGCATATTCACAGCATCACAGTAAAGGTAAAAGATGATATAAATGCCCAGCTTGCAGAAGAGGCTATAGTTTCTATCTTAACTCAAAAGCATGGAAAAAAAGATTTTTTTACAAGAAATTCAGATACTATTAAAAAAACAGTTGAAAGCACAATGGCTACGATGAGGCTTTTAATTTCATCAATTGCTTTAATTTCATTGATAGTTGGGGGAATTGGCGTTATGAATATAATGCTAGTAAGTGTTAGTGAAAGAACAAAAGAAATTGGCATAAGAATGGCAATTGGAGCAAAAGAGAGTGATATTTTAATACAGTTTTTAATAGAGGCTATAATTTTATGTATTATTGGAGGCATTATAGGATTATTAACAGCTTACTCTTTTGGTTATTTATTTAACTCAATAAGCGGAAATTTTTATATGAAATTTAGTACAATGCCAGCAATTATTGCTTTAATGTCATCATGCTTAGTAGGAACTATTTTTGGATATTTGCCTGCAAAAAATGCTAGTAAATTAAATCCTATTGATGCACTTTTACAAGAGTAGAAATTGAAACTTTACCAAGTTTTAATTAATTTTATATATAATTTTATTCCAAAAATAAAAAAGGAAATTTATGATAGAAAATATTTTTAGAGAATATGATATAAGAGGTATTTTTAAAACTGAATTAAATGAAATTTCAGTTAAGGCCATTGGTTATGAGCTTGGGCTTGAGATGAAAAATAGAGGAGTTAAAACTCTAAGTGTGGGATACGATGCAAGACTTAGTGCAAATAGTCTTTTTAATTGGCTAGTAAGTGGTCTAAATAAAGCTGAAATTAAAATTTTTGATATAGGAATGCTTCCAACTCCAGTTGGATATTTTAGTGTTTTTAAAGATTTTTTTGATGCAAATATTATGATAACAGGCTCACACAATCCTAAAAATTATAATGGATTTAAAGTGACAATTTTTAAGGATAGTTATTTTGGAAGAGATCTTCAAATTTTAAAAACAAAAGTTAAAAATGCAATTGATAACGATATTAAAATAGAGGATAATTTTAAAACCAATAAATTTGATGTTTTAACTCCATATATTGAATATTTAACAAAAAGTTTTGAGCATTTGAAAAACTTAAATTTAAAAATAGTAAGTGACGCAGGCAATGGAACAGCGGGAATTGTTTTAGAAAAATTAAAAGAAAACTTAAATTTAAATATGGAAATTTTATATCCTAAGCCTGATGGAAATTTTCCAAATCATCACCCAGATCCAAGCGTGGAAGAAAATTTAAAAGATTTAAAAGCAAAATTAAATGATGGTTTTGAGATAGGCTTTGGATTTGACGGTGATAGTGACAGAATAGCAGTTTTAACCAAAAACAAAAATATAAAGGGTGATGAATTAGCGTATCTTTTTGCTTTGAATTTAAAAGATCCTAAAATTGTTGGAGAGGTTAAGTTTTCACAAAGTATTTATGAAGAGATTAATAAATTTGGCACAACTTTCATGAGTAAAACTGGCCATAGTAATATTAAAAAAATACTAAAAGATGGTGATTTTGATCTTGGAGCTGAAGTTAGTGGACATATTTTCTTTAAAAATAGATATTTTGGATTTGATGATGCGATTTATGCAATGATGAGGGTTTTAGAACTTATTAAAGATGGTATAAATTTAGAAGCTGAACTTAATAAACTTCCTAAAATTTATAGCACTGATGAAATAAAAATAGAAGTAAATGAAAAAAATAAATTTAAAATAATTGAAGTTTTTAAAGAGCATTTAAATGAACTTGGCTTGCCTGAAATTTTAGAAGTCATAGAAATAGATGGCGTTAGAGTGCATTTTAAAAATGCTTGGGCGTTACTTAGGGCTAGCAATACAACACCAGTTTTAGTAGCAAGATTTGAAAGCACAGATGAGGGTTTAAAAAACGAGATAGAGGATAAATTTATTAAATTCGTAAATGAAATAAAAGACAATATGTAGCTTTTAAATAGCTTTTAAGAGTAAATAGTATAAAATGACTAGATTTTGATTTTAGGAAAATATTTTGAATAAAGAAGAAATTTTAATTAAAGATGATGAGATTGATTTAGTAGAGCTTTTTAAAACACTTTGGGGTTATAAAATTATCATATTTTTAGTAACATTTTTATTTGTAGTATTAGGCGCAATCTATGCTTTTATTATTGCAACACCAAAGTATGAAATAAGCGCTACATTTGAAAATGGATATTATAAAGATTTACCAGCTTCAAATGAAAAAAAATCTTTTGTAGATATTACCTCAAGAATAGAAAGTTTAAATGTAAAATGGATAAAAAGTTTAGAAAAAATTCCTAGTTTAGATTTTAAATTTAATAAAATAGAGCTAATAAAAGATGATAAAAGCAGATTTAATGTGAGTATTTTTGCTAAAAATAATGAAATCGGTATTTCTAAAATAAAGGAAATATTGACCAATTTAAAAAATGAAGATGAAATAGATCTTGGAATTTATAAAAAAAACATAGAAAATAAAATTGACGACGCTATAAAAATGATAAACATACTAAAACAAAAAGAGTTGTCCTTACAAAATTCTTTGAAAATGGTAGATAAAGAAAGTAGTGATACGCTACAAAAAATTATTGAGTTTAATAAAAAGCTTTCAAACCAAAACAATGCAAATTTGGAAATTGCACTAGCGAGTTTGCTTGACTTACAAACTAGAATAGAAAATAAAAGACTATCTTTAAATAATTCCATAGCAGAAAATAAAACAAATATAGTAAATCTTGAGGCTTCTATAGAAGACTTAAGAATTAAAATTCTTCCAACAAGCTATAGCGAAACTAAAATTTTATCAAACATAGTAACTTATGAAAAACCAGTAAAGCCTAAAAAAGCTTTAATTTTACTTATATCTTGTTTTGTTGGATTTTTTGTAAGTATTTTTGGTGTGCTTGTGTGGGATGCTGTAAAAAATAGAAACCAATACTAAAGTCTAAATTTTGAGTGATTTAAAAAGATTTATAAAATCTAGTGGGATATATTTTTTAGGAAGCATATTAAGCAAACTTATAGCATTTTTTATGCTTCCAATTTATACAAAGTATTTAAGTCCATCTGAGTTTGGAGAGTATGACTTAAATCTAGCTTATATGCAGTTTTTTACTTCATTCTTTTTTTTAGATATATACATTGGTATAATGAAATTTTTGCTTGATTCAAATTTAAAAGAAACTGAAAACTACAAAGAAAAAGTTCTTTTTTCAGGCTTTTTTATCTTTTTTATATCTACTTTAGTTTATTTTTTATTTTTTTATCTTTTTATGCAAATTTATGATATTAAATTTAAATATATAATTTTATGTCTTGGCCTGTCTTTAATCTTACAAAGTATTTATGGCTATATATGCAGATCTTATGGTAAAAATTCAGTATTTGTTATAAGCGGCGTTATCAATAGTATCTTATATGCTATAACCTCATTCATATTATTATATAAATTTAATTTTGGATATGAAGCTCTGTTTTTAGGTGCATTGTTCGGAAATTTAGTAGCTATTTTTGTGATGGAGTGTAGAGTAAAGGTTATAAAAAAGATTAAATTTGCTTTGTTTGACTTTACATTTTTTAAAAGACTTTTGTATTACTCGCTTCCACTTTGTTTAAACTCGCTTTCATACTGGTTTGCAGCTGTTTATGGCAGATCTGTTATAGCAAATAAATTAAGCTACGCTGATAATGGGTATTATACAATAGCACTTAAATTTGCGATGATTATTTCTCTTGTTGCTATGTGTTTTAAACTAGGTTGGCAAGAAGTGAGCTTTTCAAAAGATCTTAAAAAACAGAATAACTCTATTTTTTACTCAAGAGCCTGTAATGAGTATCTTAAATTTATGCTTTTATCGGTAGCTGTTTTATTGCCGGTAATTAAGATTATTTTTCCATTTTTTATAAATAGTGCTTTTAATGAAGCTTTGATTTATATCCCACTTACTCTTTTAGGAGCTATAGTTTTTGGATTTAGTGAGTTTTTGATGAGTATCATAAACACCATAAATAAAAACAAATATCTTTTTATTGCAACAGCTTGTGGCGCTATTTTAAATATAATTTTACTATATCTGTTTATCTATAAATTTAGAGTTTTTGCAGTGGCTTTTTCTTATGTTATATGTTACTCATTGGTATGTTTTATAATGGTACTTGTGATAAACAAAACCTTTAAACTGAACATAAAAGTGCTAAATATCATACTTTATCTGTTTATTTTGCTAATTCAAAGCTTCATTATGATAAAATGCGACAATTATGCAAACATAATATCTTTTATTATTGTTTGTTTGTTGTTTTTATTTTTTTATATTACCGATATAAAGATAGTCGTTTTTAATTTTCTTAAAAATAATAAAGTGAAAAAATGATTTCTGTTTATTATATATATTTATATGTTTTTGTTTCTATATTGCTTCTATTTAAAAAAAGAATTTTTTTGATTTTAACTGGAATTGTATTGGTATTTTTTTCAGGGTTTAGATATGGTGTTGGCATTGACTATTTTTCTTATAAAGCAAAAATTTTATCAGAAACTGACCCATTAAATTATATAGAACCATTATCTAGAGTGATGATGTTGTTTTCTAGAAATAATGACAATATAGTTTATTTTTTCTTATTTTCATCTTTGATTTATATTTTCTTTATTTTTTTTGGGTATATAAGATTAAATATATTTAGAAGTCTTACTATTTATACTTTTACATTTTTTACTATATCGTATTTAACATCTTTTGGTTTTGTTAGACAGTTTTCTGCAACAGGAATTTTATTTTTTGGATTAACTTATTTATATCAAAACAAAAGATTATGGTTTATTATCTTTTGTTTATTGGCTTGTTTGTTTCATAAAATGGCTATATTGTATTTGCCTATTATATTTTGTAGAAATTTATTTTTAAAAAACTTTAAACCAGTGTATTATGTTGTCGTTTTGTTAATGTCTTTTATTTTTGGACATATATTAATTTATTTAATACAGATAGTTGGTTTTTATTCTCATTACATAAATAGGTTTGAGGTATTTGGTCAAAAAATATTTTTTAGTTTAATTTTAGTTTTTTTATTTGTTTTATTTGTAGAATATTTATTTTCTGTATCAAGTCGCTATAATAATTTAAAAATATATTCTAGAAATTTAACATTTTGTGGATTGTTTATATATGGGTGTTTTTTATCTCAAGGTGAGCATGTTGCTAGGATTAGCTATTTTTTATTATCTTTTTTTCCAGTATATATATCAGCGGTTTATTTTAGTATAAAAAATAACAATATAAAAGCTATTTTTTTAATTTTTATAATTTTTTGTTCAACTTTTTATTTTTTTTATACAATACATGTTGCGTATAGTTCAGAATTAGGTATTAATTTTTTAAATAATTATAAATTTATATGGAGTGCTTAGTGAGGATTACTTTAGATGAATGTTAAAGTTATAATTTCGACAATGAATTTAAAAGATTGGAAAATTTTAATTGAAAGAATGAATGTGCAAACAGATTGCATTGTTGTAAATCAGACAAATTACAATAAAATAGAAGATTATAAATTTGGTGATATATGTGTTAAAATAGTCTCTATAAATAAAAAAGGCCTTAGTAAAAGTAGGAATTTAGGATTAAATTATATTAAAAATTCAGATATTGTTTATTTTGCTGATGATAATTTTGTTTTTTCAAATAATTTTAAGCAAGTAGTTATAAATGCATATTTGAAGAATAATTTTGCAGATGGAATTTGTTTTAATGTAAAAAGAGGAAAATTCATAAAAACTTTAAGTGGTAAGCTTACTTATTTAAAATCATTTAAAATTTTTACTCCTCAAATAACCTTTAGAAGTAATTTTTTGCTTGATAATAATATTAGATTTGATGAAAGATTTGGCAGCGGGACAAGATTTGGTAGTGGAGAAGAAAATATTTTATTATTTGAATGTTTGGATAAAAAAGCAAATATTTATGGTGATAGCGCACTTATAGGTGAAAAAAATAATTTTCGTCCTTCAACATGGTTTAAAGGTTTTAATGAGGAATTTTTATTTAACCGCGGAGCTATCTTTACAAGAATGAGTAAAAAATATTCTATTTTATTGGTCCTGCAGTTTTCTATTAGAAAATACAAACTCTATAAAAAAGAAAATATAGGTTTTTTTAGAGCATTAAAAGCAATGTTAAATGGTAGAAAATATTTTTTGGAGTTAGATAATGAATGATTTAGTATCTATAATTATGCCATCATACGGTTCAGAAAAATTTATAAGTAAGTCTATAGATTCTGTATTGTTACAAACTTATGATAATTGGGAACTTATTATAATAGATGATTGCTCTCCTGATGAATCGAATAAAATCATAAAAGAATATTTAAGTAAAGATAGTAGAATTAAGTTTGTAAAATTGGAAAAAAACTCTGGTGCAGCAGTAGCTAGAAATAAAGGCATAGAAATAGCAAAAGGTAGATTTATTGCTTTTTTAGATTCTGATGATTTATGGTTACCAGAAAAACTTGAAAAACAAATAAGTTTTATGAAAGATAATGACTTAGCTTTTACATATTCATCTTACATGCTTGTAGATGAGATGGATAAAAATATAGGTGAGTTTATAATAAAACCTAAAATATCCTATAGCTCTATGCTTAAAACTTGCAGTGTTGGATGTCTTACAGCTATATATGATTCTTATAAACTTGAAAAGGTTTATATGCCATTAATACTTAAAAGACAAGATTATGGAACTTGGCTTAAAATTTTAAAAAATATTAAAACCTCAAAAGGTATATTAGAGCCACTTGCAATTTATAGGATAAGATCAAATTCCTTATCATCTAATAAATTAAAAGCTAGTGTCTATCAATGGAAAATATATAGAGAAGTTGAGAAGTTGGATATATTTAGAAGTTTATATTATTTCATAAACTATGCGATTAATGGTTTTTTAAAATATAGATAAAATAAGGATGTAAAATGAAAATAGCAGTTATAGGAACTGGTTATGTCGGTCTGTCAATAAGTATGCTTTTAGCTCAGCACAATGAAGTTGTTGCACTGGATGTGGTGCCAGAAAAAGTTGAAAAGTTAAAAAATAAAATTTCACCTATTGAAGATGCTTATATACAAGATTATCTATCAAATAAAAATCTAAATTTCAAAGCCACGCTTGATAAAAAAGAGGCTTATGAAAATGCTGATTTTGTTGTAATCGCCACACCTACAAATTATGATGAAAAGGCAAATTATTTTGATACCTCATCAGTTGAAAGCGTTATAAAAGATGCACTTGAATTTACAAAAAGCGCCACAATAGTTATAAAATCAACTATTCCTGTAGGATATACAAAAGAGATAAATCAAAAATTCGGCACTAACAATATTATATTTTCGCCTGAGTTTTTAAGAGAGGGAAAAGCGCTGTATGACAATTTATATCCAAGCAGGATAATTGTAGGCTCACTAAGCAATGAGGCTAAAGTTTTTGCAGAGCTTTTAAAGCAAGGTGCTGTTAAAAAAGAAATTCCAACTCTTTTTACAAACAGCACTGAAGCTGAAGCCGTAAAGCTTTTTTCAAATACCTATCTTGCAATGAGAGTTGCATTTTTCAATGAGCTTGATACTTATGCAAAAATGAGAAATTTAAATACAAATCAAATCATAAAAGGTGTAGGACTGGATCCGAGAATAGGAGATCATTATAATAATCCAAGCTTCGGGTACGGTGGATACTGTTTGCCAAAAGATACAAAGCAGTTGCTTGCCAATTATGAAAATGTTCCATCAAATTTAATAGAGGCTATTGTTAAGTCAAACTCTACCAGAAAGGATTTTATAGCATCTGACATACTTGCTAAAAAACCAAAAATAGTAGGAATTTACAGACTTGTTATGAAAAGCGGAAGCGACAACTTCAGAAGCAGTGCAATTCAAGGGATTATGAAACGCATAAAAGCAAAAGGTATAGATGTTGTAGTTTTTGAGCCGGCGCTAAAAGAAGATAGTTTCTTTAACTCAAAAGTTATAAAAAATTTAGATGAGTTTAAAGAAATTTCAGATGTCATAGTGGCAAACAGATATGAAAAGGCATTGGAAGATGTAAGAGAAAAGATTTATACAAGGGATTTGTATCATGTTGATGATTGAAAATCACTTAAATACCCAAAATTTACTTAACAAAAATCCGGATATAGTATAAATTCCACCTGCAAAAATTTGTGATATATAGGGATTTATGCTTAAGCTTAGGCAAATTTTTAGAGTTATAAAATTTAAAATATAAGCCATCAGCATCGCAAGTATAAATTTTATAAACTCTATTTTGCTTTTTGTTTTACTTTGAAAAGTAAAGATTTTATTTAGAATATATGAAATTACTATTCCGATACTATATCCACTTAAATTTGAAATCTCAGGACTTATACCAGTAAACATAAGTCCAAATATTATTCCAAAACCTATAATTGTATTTAAAACACCAACCAATAGATATTTTATAAGTTTTTTATCAATCATTTAAACTCGATTGTAAAACAATTATTGTCATATTTTATGATTTTATGCATGTTTGTGTTTATGATTTTGTTTATTTTATTTTTTTCATTAGAACATAAATTCCAGGATACATTTAACCCGTAATTATATAGTATCGTTTGATGTGTCCATCCTTTATAAAGTTTAAACCAATTTGCTTTTTTTATAATTGGATAATTTCTTCCTAAATTTTTAACCATGGGTGCATTGCCTATTTGACCAGAATTAATAAATATTTTATAATTTTTTTCTATTGGAAGAATTTTATTTAGGTCGGATATCATAATATTTATTCTATATTTAGCATAAATTTCCTGTGTTTTTAATGCATTTGCATAGCCATTTGCTTGTATTATTAAAAAATATACAGTCATTATAATGGTTGGCTTTAGTATTAAATTTAGTATTTTTATTTTATTTTTTAAAGAATATATTGAAATTATAGATAAAATTACACCAATGCAGACAAAAACCCTAGGACCTACATAAAAATTTTTTAAAAGCAAATATATCCCTTGAGACATTGCAATTGTAGAAAATAAAAAGATTAATGTAAATATTAAGGAGTTAAATTTATTTTTTTTACTATTTTGTAATATTGTCAATATAAATATTGCAAAAATGATTATTAATAGATATTCCAGTATGGTTTTATCTATTATCTCGCAGTAATTTTTAAAAGTAAATTTAATATTATTGTATATGGTCAATACTATTTTATTTCCAATTAAAGAATGTTTAATATTATTCTCTGTTGGGTTAAATATAAATATTTTATAAAAAATTAATGAAAACAGATAACTTGATAAAAATAAAAATATGTATGATAATATATTTTTATTCTTTACTTGTTTTTGGGTCAATATAGTTAGAGTAATAAACATTGACATTATGATATATATACCATTTGCGGCTTGATATGTAGTTAATGATATTAATATAAAAATAAAAGATGATAAATAAAAAATAAATTTTTTTCTTAAAAATAAAAATGGAATTATTGGAGAAATTAGAGCCAGTGCCATAAACGGACTATCAAATTTATAACTCATATTTTGTAGAAAAAATGGGTTTAATCCAAGTGTAACTGAAGCTAAAAGTGCCCAAAAATTTTGTTTTTTAAATATAATTTTTACCAATATCATTGAGCCAATTGATATTAAAGCTATTGCAATAAGATGTGTTACAGGAGAAATATCAGTATTTCTATATAGGTTTAAATGTATTAATTTTGATAAATATTCGCTTGTGTATCTAGAAGCAGATAAAAAAGCAAAATTTCCAGAGTAAGACCTATATATATCATCTACATAATATATATTTGCTCTTATTAATCCAAAATATCCTATAAAATAAATAAAATATACAAAAGCAAAATATTTTAAAAACCCTTTTTCTTTAAAAAGATTACTACAAACTGCTAGAAAATATAGCCATTCATTTTTAACAAATTTACTTATTTTATATTTTTTAGCTTGAAATAATAGTTTATTTGGATTGAAGTTAGTTTTTTTCATTCATTTTCTCCACTATTTAAGTTATCGTCTTTTAAACCCAATGTATTTTCAACTATATAGTGAGGTCTTTTTTAACTTCTTCATAAACTCTTGCTAAGTATTGTCCAAATATGCCTAAAAACATAAGCTGAACACCACCTAAAAATAAAATTATACTTACCAATGACGGATATCCTTTAACATCATTTCCATTTATTAAAGTATCAAATATAATATAAAGTCCGTAAAAACCTGAAAACAAGCTAATAATTAAACCAACTATAAAAGCTAATTTTAAAGGCGTTGTAGAAAAGCTTACAATTCCTTCAATTGCATATTTAAAAAGACCCCAAAAACTCCACGCACTTTCACCTGCTACTCGTTGTTTGTAATCATACTCTAAACAAACATGTTCAAACCCCACCCAAGCAAATATCATTTTGGAAAATCGATGATATTCATCCATTTTTATTATCTCATCAACCACGCATCTATCCATAAGTCGAAAGTCTCTTACACCGGATTCTATTTTTACATCTGATAGAAAATTTGCTATTTTATAAAAAGCTTCGCTAAATTTTCTTTTTATTATGCTTTCATTGCTTCTATCTGTGCATTTTGTATATATTATTTTAGCTTGATTTTTAGACCAAATTTCATACATTTTTTCTATCAAGTATGGTGGATGTTGCAAATCAGCATCCATTAAAACAACGGCTTTTCCTTTGCTAAATTTGAGTCCAGCTAAAATTCCTGCTTCTTTTCCGAAATTTCTTGAAAACTTAACAAGCTTTACATTTTTGTCTTTTTTATTTAATTCTTTCACAACTTCAACAGTATTATCTTTGCTTCCATCATCTACAAAAATCATCTCATATGTTAAATTTGCATCTAAATTTTCTTTAATTTTATTTATGATTTTTATAACTTCATCATAAAAAATAGGAATGCTTTTTTCTTCATTGTAAGCTGGTACTACAATAGAGAGTTGGGTTGATTTTAGATTTTTCATGATTTTCCTTTATTTAAATGTTTTTAAATGATTATTATATACCTTTTCTTCCTAAAACTATCCAAACGGTTTTAAAAACTACTTTTATTTCAAGCCAAAGCGACCAATGCTTTATGTAGTATAAATCATACATTAGTTTTTGTTTTGCATCATATACGCCATCACCGTATGGATAACATACTTGTGCCCAGCCAGTAATTCCTGGACGAACTAAATGGCGTTCATTGTAATATGGTATCTCTTTTTCAAATTTATCCACCCAATATTTTCTTTCAGGTCTTGGACCTATTAAGTGCATATCTCCATTTAAGACATTTATACATTGTGGCAACTCATCAATTCTTGTTTTTCTCATAAATTTTCCAAAAGCAAAAACTCTATCATCATCCTTACTTGCAAATTTCACACCATCTTTTTCTGCATCAATTCTCATCGAGCGGTATTTTATGCAGCCAAACTCACGCATATTTATCCCAACTCTTTTTTGAATAAAATAAATCTTTCCTGGACTTTGTTCTTTTATTTTTTTTATAATATATGGTTTTATGGCTAAATTTATAACCCATAGTATTAACGCCCCAATTATATCAATAACTCTTTTTATTAGAAATTCAAATTTATTATATGGTCTTATTTCGCTTAAAAAGTTAAGATTTTTTGAATCATCTGGTATGTAGATTTTACAAAGATTTTTTTCAAGAAATTTTTGAATGGAGACAATTTTTAAAGATCTTTTATGATATTTAAATTGCAAAAGTGTTAAAAACCTTACTGTTTTTGAATCAAGTGTAAAGTCAGTATTTAAAACAAGATATTTATAAAAATCTTTTTTTAAAAGTTCTTTTATTTTTTTTCTAATTAGTACCGAACTTTTTCTACTTCCATCATACTCTAAAAACTCCATATTTTTAAACTTTTTTCTAAGTTTTTTAAGTTCGATTTCATTAAATTTATATTTGTTACCAAGAACTATCAAGTCTTACTCCAAAGAAGTTAATAATTTTGTATTTTATCTTAAATTATCTTTATAAGAGTTAAAAATTTATATTAAAATATATTATTAATGAAATATGGTTAAAATATTATGATAAAATTTTAAAGAGGATAAATGACTATTTTTGCAAGTGAATGGTTTGTAACTTTTGGTATGCCAGTTTTGATTTGCTTAGCTAGGATTATTGATGTTACGATGAGTACAGTTAGAATTATTTTTGTTTCAAAAGGGCACAAATTTCTAGCTCCAGTTTTAGGCTTTTTTGAAACTTTAATCTGGCTTATGGCAATTACATCTATTATGCAACACCTAGATCAGTGGCAAAACTATGTTGCCTATGCACTTGGCTTTTCTCTTGGAACTTTTTCAGGCATAATCATAGAAAATAAAATAGCCCTTGGCCATGTTATGGTAACTCTTGTTACCAAAACTGATGCTCATAGACTTATAAAAGTTTTAAGAGATCAAGGATACTGGGTTACTGAAACTTCTGCTATAGGAAATGATGGTTTTGTAAGTATGATGGTAACTATTATTAAAAGAAAAGAAATTAAAAACATTATTCCACTTATTAAAAGACACAATCCATGGGCAGCTTATACAATAAGTGATATGAGATATGCAAATCCTGGAATTGCAAATGTACCTGTAACTTACGATGTTAAAAGAAAAATAAGAAGAATAAGAAGAGATGAAAATCTACTTGAAGATGACAACTAAGAGTTTAAAAAAACTTAAACTCTTCTCCAAGGTAGTACTTTCGTACATTTTCATCATTTGCCACTTCATCGCTACTTCCACCAGCTAGAATTTCGCCATCTTTCATTACATATGCTCTATCGCAAATTGCCAGTGTTTCGCGGACATTGTGATCGGTTATTAAAATTCCAATATCTAGTTTTTTTAGATTTTTAATTATGTTTTGGATGTCTGCCACAGCTATAGGATCAACTCCAGCAAAAGGCTCATCTAATAGTAAGAATTTAGGTGTTATAACTAAACTTCTTGCTATCTCGCAACGCCTTCTTTCTCCACCGCTTAAACTTATTCCAAGTCTGTCTTTTATGGCAGTTATATTTAAAAGCTCAAGCATTTCATCTACTTTTTGACTAGCTTTGATTTTATCTTTTATACTAACTTCTGCGGCTAAAAGTAAGTTTTCTTCAACGCTTAATTCTTTAAAGACACTACTTTCTTGTGGTAAATATCCAATTCCATACAAAGCTCTTTTATGGAGCGGAACTTTTGTAATTATTTTATCATCAAGCCTTATATCTCCACTAGTTGGTTTTATAAGCCCACATATCATATAAAAGCTTGTTGTTTTTCCAGCACCATTTGGTCCTAAAAGTCCAACAATTTCACCACTTTCTACACTTAGTGAAACGTTTTTTATTATATTTGTTTTTTTTATAGTTTTTTTAAGATTTATAGCTTCAAGCCTATGCATAACTTACCTTATATTCTCTTTTGTTTTCTAAATTTTTTATTTCAATAGTGCAATAATTAAGTTCAAATTTTTGAAAATATTTTTCCAAATTTTCATCTCCCCATTCAACTAGATGAAGCCCATCTTCAAAAAAATTTTCAAAAAGTCCATTTTGGGTTAAACTTTTAACTCCATTTTGATAGATATCATAGTGAAAAATTTCTAAATTTTGACATTTATAATTTTGCATAATGCTAAAAGTTGGGGAATTTACAACTCCATCAAATCCATTAAATTTAGCTATTTCTTTAACCAGAGTTGTTTTGCCACTTGCTAAATTACCTTTTAAAATTATAATGCCATTTTTAGGAAGTTTTTGAACCAAATTTACAAGTTCATCAATTCCTAAAATAAAATTTTCACACTTCTTTGACATATTTTGTTTGATCGCTTTTTGGTGTATTTTTTGTAGTTGGGAAGTCTAAAACCTCATATTTTTTCTCACCATTTAGGAATTTTAATGTGATAATATCGCCAATTTTAAGCTCTTTTGCTGGTTTGCATACTACTTCATTTATGCTTACAACACCACTTTTACACATATCTTCACTAACTGCTCTTCGCTTTGTTAAATTTACTGCATTTAAAAATTTATCTATTCTCATGAGTGGCATTTTACCTTTTTTTAATGAAATTTAGGTAAAATTATTCTTAAAATTTTATAAAAAGGTTAAATTTATGAAAAAAGATGTTAAAAAGGTAGTTTTAGCCTATTCAGGCGGTCTTGATACAAGTGTTATTTTAAAATGGCTTGAAGATGAGTATAAGTGTGAAGTAGTGACATTTACTGCAGATATCGGTCAAAATGAGGATTTAAAGCCAATCAAAGAAAAAGCACTAAAGCTTGGCATTAAGGAAGAAAACATTTTTACGCTTGATTTAAAAGAGGAATTTGTAAAAGAGTTTGTTTTTCCTATGTTTAGAGCAAATGCTGCTTATGAGGGCGAATATCTACTTGGAACATCAATTGCTAGACCTTTGATAGCAAAACATCTTGTTGAAATTGCAGCAAAAACAGGAGCCGATGCTATAAGTCATGGAGCTACAGGCAAAGGAAATGATCAAGTTAGATTTGAACTTGGAGCATACGCACTTAATCCTGATATTAAAGTAATTGCACCTTGGAGAGAGTGGAGTTTAAATAGTCGTGAAAAACTGCTTGATTTTGCACATAAAAATGGCATAAAAATAGAGCAAAAAAAGGGAAAATCACCTTATTCTATGGATGCAAATTTGCTTCACATCTCCTATGAAGGACTAATACTAGAAGATCCAAACAACTCTCCAGAGCCTGATATGTGGCGATGGACAACAGATCCAAAAGATGCTCCAAATGAGAGTGAAGTCATAGAGATAGAGTATAAGCATGGCGATCCAGTTGCGTTAAATGGCAAGAGTTTAACTCCTGCAAATATGCTAAATGAGTTAAACAAACTTGGTGCAAAACATGGAATTGGGCGACTTGATTTGGTTGAAAATCGCTATGTTGGTATGAAAAGTAGAGGTTGTTATGAAACTCCAGGTGGAACAATTATGCTTAAAGCTCACAGAGCGATTGAGAGTTTAACACTTGATAGAGGTGCGGCTCACTTAAAAGATGATATTATGCCAAAATATGCAGAGCTAATTTATAATGGTTTTTGGTTTAGCCCAGAAAGAGTTATGCTTCAAGCCTTAATCGATGAGAGTCAAAAGCATGTAAATGGCAAGGTTAGGCTTGAGCTTTATAAAGGAAATGTTACCGTGCTTGGAAGAAGTAGCAAAAAAGATAGTCTATTTAACGCTAGTTTTAGTACATTTGAAGCTGATAATGTCTATAATCAAAAAGATGCTGAGGGCTTTATAAAACTAAATGCGTTGAGATTTATAATTGCAGGTAAAAATGGAAGAAAAATATAATAAAGGATAGAGATGAAAGTATTACTTATAAAAGATGTAAAAAGCTTAGGAAAAGCTGGTGAAATAAAAGAGGTAAAGGATGGATATGGGCATAATTTTTTAGTTGCAAGAGGTTATGCCAAGATAGCAACAAACGAAGTTTTAAGACAATATGAAGCTGCTAAAAAAAGAGAAGCACAAGAATTAGAAGATCAAATTTCTAATTTTAAAGATTTAAAAAAAGAGTTAGCCAAGATTAGAGTTAGCATAAAAAAACCTGTTGGAGAGGGTGGAGCTTTGTTTGGTTCAGTTACAAAAGATGAAGTTTCAAATGCTTTAAAAGAGCAAAAAAATATTGAAATAGATAAGAAAATTTTAGATTTTGATACCATAAAACATATTGGAGTGTTTGACGCAGAAGCTAAATTTAAGCACGGCATAACAGCTAAATTTGAAATAGAAGTAGTTGGCGAATAAAATGTTTGAAGCAACTACTATACTAGCTTATAAAGGCAAAAATGCTTCTGTAATTGGTGGTGATGGGCAAGTTACCTTTGGAAATACAGTTTTAAAAGGCAGTGCTGTAAAGATTAGAAAAATTGGAAAAGATGGTTCAGTCTTAGCTGGTTTTGCAGGAAGCACAGCTGATGCTTTTAATCTTTTTGATATGTTTGAAAAATGTCTTGACTCTGTAAAAGGTGATCTTTTAAGAGCAGCTATTGATTTTAGTAAAGAGTGGAGAAAAGATAAATACTTAAGAAAACTTGAAGCAATGATGCTGGTTTTGGATAGGAAACATCTTTTTTTACTAAGTGGAATGGGTGATGTAGTTGAGCCAGATGACGGTAAAATTGCCGCTATTGGAAGTGGTGGAAATTATGCGCTATCAGCTGCTAGAGCTTTGGATAAATTTTCAAATTTAAATGAGATTGAACTTGTAAAAGAGAGTTTGAAAATTGCAGGCGAAATTTGTATCTATACAAATCTAAACATAAAAACTTACTCTATAGAGGATAAATAATGTTTACACCAAGACAAATAGTAACAAAACTTGATGAGTATATAATCGGACAAAAAGAAGCCAAAAAGGTAATTGCCGTAGCACTTAGAAATAGATATAGAAGAATGCAACTAGAAGATGAGATGAGAAATGAGATCATTCCTAAAAATATCTTAATGATAGGCTCAACCGGTGTTGGAAAAACAGAGATTGCTAGACGACTCTCAAAGCTTTTTGGACTTCCTTTTATAAAAGTTGAAGCTAGCAAGTATACTGAAGTTGGTTTTGTAGGACGTGATGTTGAAAGTATGGTAAGAGATCTTGCAAATGCAGCTGTAAATTTAGTAAAAAGTGAAGAGATAGAAAAAAATAGTGATAAAATAGATGAATATGTCCAAAAAGAAATACTTAAAAAACTTCTTCCTCCACTTCCAAAAGGTGCAAGTGATGAAAAGTTAAGTGATTATGAAAAAAGCTATGAAAAAATGAAAGAAAAACTTTTAAGTGGCTCTTTAGATGAACTTAATATAGAAATAGAAGTTATGGAAAATTCACTTGAATCAAATCCAAATTTACCACCAGAAATGCAAAATATGCAAGATAGTTTTATTAAGATTATTGGAGTTGCTAGTAAAAAAGTCAAGAAAAATTTAAAAATCAAAGACGCAAAATCAGTTTTAAAAAATGAAGCTAGTAGCAAGGTTTTAGATATGGAAGCTATAAAAACAGAAGCTATGAATAGAGCTTCAAATAACGGCATAATTTTTATAGACGAGATTGATAAAGTTGCAGTTTCGGCTAAAAATAGCTCAAGACAAGATCCTAGCAAAGAGGGTGTTCAAAGAGATTTACTTCCAATAGTTGAGGGCTCAAGCGTTAGTACAAAATATGGTGTTTTAAACACTGATCATATTTTATTTATAGCTGCTGGTGCATTTCATATGAGTAAGCCAAGTGATTTAATACCAGAACTTCAAGGAAGATTCCCATTAAGAGTTGAATTAGATAGCTTGGATGAAAATGCCTTGTATGAGATATTAACTAAACCTAAAAATTCACTTTTAAAGCAATATATTGCTCTTTTAAAAACAGAAAAAGTTGATCTTAAATTTAGTGATGATGGTATAAAAGAAATTGCTAAAATTGCGGCACAAACAAATGAAAAAATAGAAGATATTGGAGCTAGAAGACTTCATACTATCATAGAAAAAGTGCTTGAAGATATAAGTTTTGAATCTGATAGTTACGCTGGAAAAAGCGTTGAAGTAGGAGCTGATTTAGTAAAAGATAAATTAGGCGAAATATCTCAAAGCGAGGATTTAGCAAGGTATATTTTATAATGCCAGATAATATGAAAAAAAGTGGTTTTGTTACACTTATTGGCAGAACAAATGCTGGAAAAAGTAGTCTTTTGAATTTTTTACTTGGTGAGAAACTTTCTTTGGTGTCGCATAAGCAAAATGCGACAAGAAGAAAAATCAATGCAATTGTTATGAATGATGACAATCAAATTATTTTTATTGATACACCAGGACTTCATAAAAGTTCAAAAGTTATGAATAAAACTATGATTGAAATAGCACTAAATTCAGTAGGGGATGCTGATTTAGTACTATTTTTGGCTAGTGTACATGATGATATATCAAATTATGAAGAGTTTTTGCTTAAGTTTGATAATGTTAAACATATATTAATTTTAACAAAAATAGATGAAACAAGCGATGAAAAATTAGCTAAAAAAATAACTCAGTATTCTAAATTTGATGATAAATTTTTAGCTTTAGTTCCAACATCCATTAAAAAGCCAATTTGTAGAAAACCTCTTTTAGATGAAATTTGTAAACACTTACCATTTCATGAGTATTATTACGACCCTGAACTTTTAAGTCCAACAATATCAAAGGATATTTATAGAGATTTAATATTAGAGTCTATTTTTGAGAGCGTAAGTAGCGAAGTACCTTATTATAGTGATGTTGTAATTGAAAAAGTGATAGAAAAAGACAATTTAATTTCAGTTTATGCTCAAATTATTACAGATAATAATTCTCATAAAAAAATATTAATTGGAAAAGATGGACTTACAATAAAAAGAATAGGAATAAAAGCAAAAAAGTTGATTTCAGATTTTTCTAAGTTAAAAATTTATTTAAATTTAGAAGTTGTTGTAAAAAAAGGCTGGAATTCAAATGAAATGTTAATCAGAAAGCATTTTATATATTGACTTTTAAAGCAAATTTGTTTAAACTATAGGAGTCTAAAATGTTAGTAAATAAAATTTTATTAAAGAAAGTTGTGTTATGCTAAAGTTAAAAAGTAAAGAGACGAAAGTCAGAAAGAAAAAGCAAAAAGCAGAAAAAGGTTCAACAACTATCGTTACAATCGATAGAGTAAATGAACAGACTTTTGGTTTTGCTGGCAACGAAGTTTTTCACTATGAGCGCATCAAAAAAGGTGCTAAAAATGAGTTTTATATAACTTATTTACCATACAAAGATATTCTAACAACTACTGTAGAAGTTAGTAGATCTACACCAGATAATGAAGTAATTGATGCAATCACTATTAAAACTTATGAAGATTTGTCATTAAATCCAGATGATGATTTTAAGATAACCTATCTTGAATCGGATATGAGCGATAATGACAATAGAGTATATAATGTTTTTGTTGTAAATAACTCTATTTTAAGAAGTGATCTTTCATATATAGCTGAGAATACAAAGTATATTGACTATGTTGCAAAAGCACCATTTTTAATGTATTCACTATATAAGAGAAATATACTTCCATCCAACACAGTGGATTGTTTTATTTACTTTCAAGAAGAAGATGCATTTTTAGTTATTTATCAAAATGGAAAATATTTAGATTCAAGATCTCTTAGATATAACTTGAAATTTATTTGGGGTAAATTTGTAGAGTTAAGCGGTGATAGAGTTGATATAAAAGATTTTTATTCAATGCTATCAAAAGATGGTCTAATTAGTGAAAATGCAATAGATAATGATAATTTAATACAAATTTTTGATGAGGTATTTTTATATATAAGTGATATATTAACAAGTATTACAAAGGTAAATAAAATATCTCTTGATAATGTTTTTTTTAGTACTGATATAGGAAACATTAAAGGAAGTGAAGAATTTATTACTGAAAGACTCGGAGTAGAACCAAAACCTTTTGATTTCAATATAGCGATAAATCAAAATGATTTTGAAGATTTAACTCAACTTGATATTTTAATGATGCTTACAGCAAAAGAGTATCTTATAAATAAAGATGATGAGTATAACTATTCCGCATTTTTAAGACCACCACCACTGGCTCAAAGACCTGTTGGAAAACTAATTGGTGTTGGCGTTGCTGCATTGATAGCAATTCTTGCATATCCTGCATATCAATATGCACACGGTTTTTACAATCAAAAGCTAACTGAGAAAAAAGAAATTGAATATACTCAAAAAGATAAAGAGAAAAAAAGAATTGAGTCTGCTTTAGCAAACTTGCAAGATCAAATAAACAAAAAAAGAGAAGAAATTGCAGCTGAGCAGAAAATTTTAAAAGAAAGATCTGATCTTTTAACAGCTATGTATAATAAAAAAGTTGAATACCCTATGAAAAGTAAAGCTATATTTGATATGACAAATATGATAAATAAACAAAGTGGTGAGCTAGTAGCTATTCACAATATAGATGAGAACTTAACATTTGAGGTGAGAACTGAAACTGAGAAAAAAATGACTGAACTTTTAAAGGCTATAAGTAATACAAAAGGCTACAATGTTGATACAAAGCTTATACTTTTGGATGAGAACAATCAAACAATTGCTTATGAAAGTAATGTCAGTGTGGAGATGAAAAAATGAAAGAAAATTATTTAGATAAAATTGATAGCGCACTGTTATCCAAACAGCAAAATGAAGTTCAAATGATAAATTTAGGATTAGCTGTTGTTGTAATGTTATTTGGATATTTACTTGCTTTTGGGCCTGCTCAAGATTATTTCGATGCAAAACAAAGTGCTTTAGATAGTGTTGAAAAAAAGCTAGATGAAGTAAATAGATATCTCATGAATAATAATGATACTACAATAGCTCAATATGAAAATACATTAAGACAAGAGGATGATAATCTTAAATTTGTTCAAGCTCAAAATAATTATTTTGATAACAAATTAAGAGAGCTTTCTTACATTACATACAATGAGAAAAATTGGGCTAAATTTCTAGATTTTTTAACAAGTGCTGCTAAAGAAAATAATATAAAGGTTTTTTCATTAGAAAGCAAGAATCTAAAAGTTGTTGAAAAAGAAGTTCAGCCAATGCTCGATGTCTCTGTAAATATGGAGGGTGGCTTTCATAATGTTTTAAAATATATAAATTCCATAGAAGAGTCAGAAATGGTTGTTGATTTAAATGGAATGGATATAAACTCAATATCGCCAAATTTAATTGGTGGTAATATTGAGATTTCTGTATGGGGGATGAAATATCAATGAAAAAAATATTAATATTAGCTGTTTTTTTAGCTGGAGTTTATGCGGCTCCTGATATGTCAGCGTATGAAGAAAAATTCAATGCCTTAAGCCAAAAGAGAGTTGGACTTAGTGATAAAGATATTTTATCTTTGAAAAGTCCATTTCCAGTTGAAGATCTTAAAGGCACCATATCAGATGATATAAAAGATACTGATTTAGTCGGAAAAGAACTAAATGCAATTATTGCTGATAGGGTTAGAATAAACAAAGACTGGTATAAGATAGGCGATAGTATAGGCACTTTTGAAATAAAAGAGATAAATGAAAAAAGTGTTATTATTGAAAATGAAAAGAAAAGCTTAGAATTAAAACTAAAACAAGGAAATAAAAATGTCAAAATTAACTAAAAAATTAGCTTTATCACTGATTTTAGCTTTGGGTTTGTCAACAGGATTAAATGCTTCTGCTTGTGATAAGAGGGCTTTTAATATCTCCATTACAGATACTGTAACTTTAAATGATATATTAACTCAGCTTTCTGATACATGTAATTTTAGTATAGTTGCTAAAGATGCTATTGCAGCAGAGGCCTTAAAAAAAGAGTTAGCTGGAGTTAGTATTAAAAATTTGTCGCTAAGAGAAGTTTTTAATATTTTAATAAATGAAAATAATTTGGGATATGAGTTTAACAATCAGGCCCTTATGGTTTCAGCTTTACAAACTAAAACTTTTAAAATTGATTATATAACAAGTGTTAGAGAGGGTACTGCTATTTTAAAGGCTTCCACAGATTCATCTCCAAAAGAATTTGATGCTGAAAGAAATAGCGAATTGTTAGATGAAAATGCTATAAGAACTATTGAAAAATTTGATTTTTGGGCAAATGTTGCTGAGGAGATAACTTATATTTTAAATAGTGGAGCAGAAAAGTATCAAGCTATTCCTCCCATTATAAATCAAAACGCAGGTTTAGTAACTGTAACAGCCACAAAAGCACAGCTAAAAAGGGTTGATGAGTATATAAAAGAGCTTCAAAGAAGGCTAAAAAGACAAGTAATGCTAGATGTAACTATCGTCGAAGTTCAATTGGGTAATAGTTATACTACTGGTATTGATTGGTCTCAGTTTAAGATAGGCTTTGATACATATATGGGTGGTAATCCAGATACACCTAGTAGATATAGAGCTGGTAATGCAGGAAGTTATGTCGTTGGTGAGGCAAAAGATGCTATAAATTCAGATACAGGTGATAAAATGACTTTAGTAGCATCTTCTTTAAAATCATCTAGCTTAAAACGTGCTGTAAGTACTGGTTCTGGATGGAGTATTGGTGCAAATTTGAACTTTAATATTGCAGGAGCTATTAATTTCTTGGAGCAAAAAGGTAAAACTAAAGTTATATCAAATCCTAAAGTAATGACTTTAAATAATCAGCAAGCAATTATTACAGTTGGTGATGTTATTAACTATATTTTAATTGAATCTAAAAATTCATCTGACTCATCTACTACAGTTTCTGAAAATAGAAAAATGTATTCTACATTTATAGGAATTTTATTAAATATTACTCCTGAAATATCTGATCAAAATAAAATAATGCTTAGAATTAATCCTAGTCTTAGTGCTTTAAAGTATCCAAAAGACAATATTAGAATTGAAGATACATTAGGAAATCCATTGCCAAGACAGATAGCACCAGATACAAAAGAAAAGAAAGTGTCAACTGTTATAACTGTAAATGACGGTGATACTGTTATTTTAGGTGGTATGATAGCTCAAAGCAAAGATAAACAAAACAATAATGTTCCGGTTTTAAGTGAAATTCCACTACTTGGAAATTTATTTAAAAGCACAGCCGATGTTTTATCAACAACAGAACTTGTATTTATCATAACTCCAAGATTAATGGATAATACAGGTAAAAATATAGCTGATTCTTTAAAAGAGCTAGGCTATTCAAAATCGCTTTATACATATGAATAATTTCAGTCTAATTAAAGATATTTTTGTCGAGAATGATAATACTAAAGATTTTGTCAATCTCGACAAATCAAATCTTGCATATCATAAGATTTTAAGTGCTTTACAAAAACCACTAAAGCTTATTCTTTTTTATGGAAAACCAGGAACTGGCAAAACTTTTTTACTTTATAAGATTAAAGAAGATTTAGAAGAAAGAGTAAAAGTAGTTTTTTTTCCACAACCTTTTTTTGATGAAAAAGAGTTTTTTCATGAGATGTATTTACAAATTTTTAATAAAGAGCCAAAAGAGCTTGTAAATAGCTATGAAAGCTTTATGCGTATTTATAAAAACAGTGATTTAAATACTGGCGAGCAAGTAGTAATATTGCTAGATGAGGCTCAGCTATATCCACCAGTTTTAATAGAAAAAATTCGTCTTATGGCTGACAGCAGACTTTTTAAATTTCTTTTTACAGTACACAAAACAGACGAGGAAGATGCTTTAGCAAAAGACTATTTTAAAACTAGAATTTGGTCAAGTATAGAGCTTCCTAACTCAACCTTAAGTGAATTAAAGCTTTATATTGAAAAAAAACTTTTATTTCATAACTTTCATGCTTATTATTATCAGTATAATGATGATAATTTTAATTTAATCTATCATTTAACTGATGGAAATTTAAGGAATTTAAATAAACTTTTATTTAAAATTTATGAAATTTGTGAATATTATGAAGTAAATAAACCAACAGAAGTTAATGCATCAGGATTTAGTAATAAAATTATTGAAATGGCTGCTATTAGCGTAGGACTTATAAATGCTTGAACATTTTGAAATTGCAGAATTAGAAGAAAAATGGAATGAGTATAATAAAAATAGAGGAAAATTATCTAAAAATTTAAGTTTTAAAAAATCAGTTATTATAGTTTTTTTGACTGCATCAGTTTTTTTAGGCTTAATATTTTGGCTTGTATTTTCTAATAAAAAAGAAAATATTGAAGTAAAAACTGCACAAACTTCAGTAAAATCCGAAACTTTACCTAGTGTAAAAAGCACAGAAGTTGAAAAAAATAATACCTTAGACAAAAAAAAATCTAGCGATAAAAGAGGTGAATTAAATTTTAACAATATAGGAATAAACTCTAGTGTTGATGCTGGTGGTTTTATACTAAATAATACCTATGAGCAAGAAAAACCAACTGTTTTTAAAGAAGAAAAAACCTTTTCTTCGATACCAAAAGATGAAATAATTGATTTTGGTAATCCTCCAGTGCCTCCACAAACAGTTTCTAATAGAAATTATACTAAAGTTGAAAACACTCAAAAAAGGGGAAAAGTTATTATAAAAACTGCTCCTTTGAAAGTAGATAAAAACTCTCTTGAAGAGAAATTTTATGCGAGCAATGACATACTGTATTCTTTAAAGCTTGCTCAAAATGCTTATGATAATAGAAGATACGATGAAGCTATCAAATGGGCATTAATATCAAATGAAATAGATAAAGATAGTGCAAAAAGTTGGATAATCTTTGCAAAAGCAAATTATAAAAAAGGCAATAAACAAGATGCTTTAATAGCTCTTGAAAATTTTAACTCAAGAGTTTCAAATCCAGAGGTTATAGCTACAATTAAACAGATGAAAAATGGTGATTTAAGATGAGAGCTTTAATCTTTTTACATGTTTTTTTAAGTTTTATTTTTGCTGTTGATATCTATGATATAAAGAATTGGAGTGATGCTGGTAGTTATAATAGAATTTGTTCACAAAGTGTTAGGGATTTTTTTACAAAAACTCAAGACGAGTCAATTGCCAATATTTATGCAAATGCATGTTTAAAAATGGACAAAATAAATGAGTTAATAATTCCTATGGTTATTCTTTATAAAACTAAAGAATCAAGAGAAAATGCATCTTTATACTCAACTATACTTTTTCAAAAAAAAATGTTATACTTAGCCTTAGTGGATGGGGTAGATATAAGCTATATTAGAACTCCAAAAGTTAACTATATATTATCAATAGTGTTTGATAAATATGTAGTTGGTGATTATAAAAAAAATGGTGAAGCCTATAGAATGGCTTTGGATGACAAGAGCTATTGTGATCTTTTAGTAAATGATGAAAACGGTGTTAAACAACTTGTTATAGCTATTTATGAAAATGATAAATTAAGCTCTATTAAAAAATATTGGTGAATCGTTATGAGTACAGCAGAACAGCTTGAAAATCATATTATAAATGTATTAATCCAACAACAGATTATATCTCCAGATGCTAAAGAAGAGATTGCTGAAAAAATGGACATTGGTCTTACTTTAGGCGAAGTATTAATAGGCGATAATTATGTAAGCGATACTGATTTATCTTTACTTCTTGCCGATATTTATAGAAAAGGCAAAATAACTCTTGAGGAAATTGAAGAAAAATTTTTTATTGCTAAGCAAACTTTTTTAGAAAATTTTGCTAAAAAATATAAAATGACTTATATTAATTTAAATGAAATTGATATAGATTATAGAATTTCTGAAAGAGTTTCATTAAATCAGCTTAAAAGGTTTAAAGCTTTACCTGTTAAAGAAGATGATTTAAATATCTATGTAGCTTTAAAAGAACCATTTGACATAAACGCTCAAGATAGGGTTCAAGCACTTTTTAACAGAAAGCTTTTAAAGGTGGTTATAAGTGATCCTGAACAAATAGACAGGTATTTATCAAAAGTTGAACTTGCTGAAAGTATCAAGGGTATTGTTGCTGATATTAGAAAAGAACTTAATAGTGTTGGTGAGGAAGCTGTAGATAGTAGCAATAGCTCTGGTATTTTGAATTTGATTGAAACTATTGTAAAGCAATCAATTAAGTTAAAAGGTAGTGATATTCATATCGAACCAACTGAAACAAACTGTATAGTAAGAACAAGAATTGATGGAATGCTTAATGAGATTTTTATATTTGATAGGGATATTTATCCTCCACTAGTTTCGAGGTTAAAGCTTTTATCAAATATGGATATAGCAGAAAAAAGAAAACCACAAGATGGTAGATTTTCTTTAAATGTAGGTGATAAAGAGTACGATTTTCGTATCTCTACTTTACCTATTGTAAATGGTGAATCTACAGTTATGAGAATTTTGGATAAATCTAAAGTTTTAATAAGTCTCGATAAACTTGGTATGCATCCTGAAAATTTGAAGAAATTTAATGCTGCGATGCATGCACCTTATGGTATTATTTTAGTTACCGGTCCTACAGGTAGTGGTAAAACAACTACTTTGTATGCCGCACTCAATGATATGAAAAATGTTACAACTAAAATTATCACAGTTGAAGACCCGGTTGAGTATCAGCTAAATATGATTCAACAAGTTCATGTTAATGAAAAAGCAGGTCTTACATTTGCTAGTGCACTTAGATCTATTTTAAGACAAGACCCTGATGTTATAATGATAGGTGAGATTAGAGATCAAGAAACTCTTAGAATTGCTATTCAATCAGCCTTAACTGGTCACTTGGTTTTTTCTACACTTCATACAAATGATGCTGTTAGTTCAATACCAAGAATGGTTGATATGGGTATTGAACCATATTTAATAAGTGGTGCTATTACAGCTATTGAGGCTCAAAGACTTATTAGAAAACTTTGTCCTAAATGTAAACAACCTATTACTTTACCAAAAAGCATGATGGATAAAATAGAAAAGTATTTACCAGAAAATTATTCTTTTTATAAAGCGGTTGGATGTGAAGAGTGTGCAGGTAGTGGATATGTTGGAAGAGAAATGATAAGTGAGGTTTTGCCTATTAGTGAAAAGTTACAAAGCTTGATAGCATCGGGTTCTACAAAAGAGGAAATGAGTAAAGTTGCCTATGATGAAGGCTTTATTGATATGTTCCATGACGCCATTATAAGAGCAGCAAAAGGAACTACAAGTATAGAAGAAGTTTATAGGGTGGCTAAAGAATAATGAAAAATTTTGAAGTTGAATATGTAAAAGATGGTAAGAGACAAAAAATGTTTGTTAAAGCTGACAATAAAACATCAGCTCAGAATATAGCAAAAAGACAAAGAAGTGGAACTATATTAAAAGTTGGAGAGACAAAAAATGCTCCTGCTAATATTGGCTTAAATGACTTAGCCGCAAATATTACTAGGCTTTTAGGAGCTGGCGGAAAGATAAAGATTCCACTTATGGTTGCTTCTGTTAGGCAGCTTGCAGTTATGACAACAGCTGGAATTTCTATTCACGATAGCATTAAAGAAGTTGCTAATTCAACAGAAGATGCAAGGTTAAAAGAAATTTTTACTTCTATGAGTGATGATTTAAACTCAGGTCTTAGTTTAACTGAGGCATCTAATAAGTTTAAGCACGAGCTTGGCGATGTTTTTATAGCTATGGTAAGTCTTGGAGAAAATACTGGTAATATGGCTGAAGCATTGACAAAATTATCGGAAATGATGCAAGAATTGTGGGACAATAAACAAAAATTTAAAAAAGCTATGCGTTATCCTATCACCATTCTAATAGCATTGGCTGTTGCATTTGTTGTTTTAATGCTTTTTGTTGTGCCTAAATTTAAAGAAATTTTTGATGAGTTAGGTGCAAAGCTTCCACTTCCTACAAGAATTCTTTTTTCTATTGAAAGTGTTTTAAGTAATTACGGCTTGTATGTTTTAGGTGGATTGATAGCTACAATATTTGGTATAAGATATATGCTTAGAAATAATGATGAGTTTAAGAAAGGTTGGGATAAATATATCTTAAAAGTTTATCTGTTTGGAAAAATTATATTTTTCTCAACAATGGCAAGATTTACTCTTATTTTTACTGAACTTGTAAGAGCTGGTATTCCAATAGCTGATTCACTTGATACAGCAAATAAAATGGTTGATAATCAAACCTTAAAAGTAAAACTTGGAACCGTTAAAGTTGCAGTTCAACAAGGTGTGAGCTTAACTGATGCTTTTAGAAATACCGAAATTTTTGAAAGCATGCTTATACAGATGATTAGTGCTGGTGAACAGAGTGGTAGTTTGGATACTATGCTTAAAAATGTTGCTGATTATTATAAAATGAAATTCAATGATATTATAGATAATATTTCAAGCTATATAGAGCCACTTTTACTATTTTTTATGGCTTGTATGGTATTGCTTCTTGCTCTTGGTATATTTATGCCTATGTGGGATTTGGGAAGCGCTGTTAAAAACTAAAAGAATTTGGGTAAAATTTTACCCAAATTCAACCATTTTAAAAGATTATTTTGTTAAAATAGTATCTCATTTTTTTAAAAGGATTTTGCTATTTTAAGAGAGATTATTTTTATTATTCTGGCAGCTTTATCTGTTTTTTTAGAGATTTCAACTATTTCTTTAAATTCTCACATGGTGGGTAGTTTAGGGGCATTTTTAGGGAAATATAATATCTATATTTTTGGATATTTTGCCTATATTTATCCAATTGTATTAATTGTTCTCATTTATTTTTCTTTTAAAAACATTAAGAATTTTACCGCAAGATTAGTTGAATTAGCTACTGGATTAAGTTTACTATTTTTTACTATTTTAATAGCTCAAGCAACTATTTTTTCTACTAATAAAGGATTAATTGGTGAAACAATAGTCATTTCTTTAAAAGATATGATTGGAAGTGCTGGAATGTGGGTTTTTATAATAATGATGTTTGTTTTATCACTTGTTTTAATATTTGAAGAAAAAATAACAACCATTATTAAAAAATCATTCATAACTCCAAAAAAACATCTTGAAATTATGATAAATACAAAAAAAGATAATGATGAAACTTTAAATCATATAAGGAATCTAAAAGAAAATGAAATTTTAGAAAAAAACAATCAAGAAATAAATCTAGCGTTAGATCAAGAAAATAGCAAAGTAACAGAAGAAAATTTCGTCTTAGACAAGATAGAGCAAGTAAAAGAAAAAACTTTAAATTTGGAACCTATAAATTTAAAAACCACTATTTTAGAGCCAGAAATTTCAAGTGAAAATAAAAATATTGCAAAAAAACCTAAAAATTTAAACAAAGTTGAGCACTTAAAAGAAGTTGCTGAAAATAAAAAACTATTAGATCAATTAGATAAAGGTGAAAGTATTAAAGTAATTGATTTTAAACTCCCAAGTTTAGATTTTTTAAATGATCCTCCAAAAATATCAAAAAATGTAGATGAAGAAGAAATTGATCAAAAAATTTATGATCTTCTTGATAAACTTAGAAGATTTAAAATCGATGGCGATGTTGTTAGAACTTACTCAGGTCCAGTTGTTACAACCTTTGAATTTAGGCCAGCTGCAAATGTAAAAGTTAGTAAAATTTTAAATTTAGAAGATGATTTGGCAATGGCCTTAAAGGCAAAAACTATAAGGATTCAAGCTCCAATTCCAGGAAAAGATGTAGTTGGTATTGAAATTCCAAATAAAAATATTGAAACTATTTATTTAAAAGAAATTTTGCAAAGTGAAATTTTCAAAAAAGCCTCAAGTCCTCTTACCATTGCACTTGGCAAAGATATAGTTGGACAGCCTTTTATAACAGATCTCAAAAAACTTCCTCATTTACTAATTGCAGGAACTACTGGAAGTGGAAAAAGTGTGGGCATAAACTCAATGCTTTTAAGTTTGCTTTATAAAAACTCACCAAAAACTTTAAGGCTAATTATGATAGATCCAAAAATGCTAGAATTTAGTATCTATAATGATATACCACATCTTTTAACTCCTGTTATAACAGATTCAAAAAAAGCATTAATTGCTTTATCAAATTTAGTAAGTGAAATGGAAAGACGATATAAAATTATGGCACAAACTAGTACTAAAAATATAGAAAACTACAACCAAAAAGCCATTAAAAATAATTTTGAAACTTTTCCTTATATAGTTGTTATAATAGATGAGTTAGCGGATTTGATGATGACAAGTGGCAAGGATGTTGAGTTTTACATTGCTAGGCTGGCTCAAATGGCAAGAGCAAGTGGAATTCACCTAATAGTTGCAACACAACGTCCAAGTGTAAATGTTGTAACAGGTTTAATTAAGGCAAATCTTCCTTCAAGAATTAGCTTTAGAGTAGGGCAAAAAATAGATAGTAAAGTTATTTTAGATCAAATGGGAGCTGATAGTTTATTAGGGCGAGGGGATATGCTTTTTACTCCTCCATCAAACACTGGACTTATTAGACTTCATGCACCTTTTGCAACTGAAGAAGAAATTTTAAAAGTAGTAGAGTTTTTGAAATCCCAAGGCCCAGCTATATATGATGATAAATTTTTAGAAGAAGCTAGCAGTGATGAAAACAAACAAAATATTGATGATATTGAACTTGATGAACTTTATGATGAGGCAAAAGAGATAATTTTAACAGATGAAAAAACTTCTATTAGCTATCTTCAAAGAAGGCTTAAAATAGGCTATAACAGAGCAGCAACTATTATTGAACAACTCGAGGCTATGGGAGTTTTAAGTGAAGTTAATGCCAAAGGTCAAAGAGATATTATAGGGTGAGATTTTGAAATCTGATAAATTTTTATTTTTTATAGCATCTTTTTTAATTGCAACAGGCATTATATTTTCACTTTCTCTTGGTGTTTTTAGTGTTTTACTATATGATTATGATAATACACATTTTTTTATCAGACAACTTAGTATAGGAATTATAAGTATTTTTTTAATGTGGGCTTTATCTAGACTTAATCCTGAAAAAATTTTAACCTTTGTTTGTATTTATATATTTTTTTTAGCTATGTTTTGTTTAATGCTTGCTATGCCTTTTATGCCATCATCGTTAGTTAGAGAGGTAAATGGAGCTGCTAGATGGATAAAATTACCTGGTTTTTCTTTTGCTCCTGTTGAGTTTTTTAAGATAGGATTTATCTATTTTTTAGCTTGGAGTTTTACTAGAAAACTTGATGGAACTAAAAAATATTTTTTGAAAGAAATTGGCATTTTATTTCCGTATGTAGTTGTTTTTGGTATAGTTATTTTAATAATTGGCTCTATTCAAAACGATTTTGGACAAGTTGTAGTTTTAGCTTCTGTTTTATTTGCAATGATAATTTTAGCTGGTGTTAGTGGAAAAATAATAGGATTAATATTAAGTTTTTTTGCTTTGGCTGGTTTTTTACTAATTACTTCAAGCCAGCATAGAATTAGCAGAATTCACTCTTGGTGGAGTGGAATACAAGATGTTGTAATATCATTTTTGCCATCAGAAATGGGAAATAAATTATACATAGATGATGCTCAAACCCCATATCAAATTTCACACTCATTAAATGCTATAAATAATGGTGGATTTTTTGGCGAAGGATTTGGGCTTGGAACCTTTAAATTAGGATTTTTAAGCGAGGTTCATACTGATTTTGTTTTAGCAGGAATTTCAGAAGAGGTTGGCTTTTTTGGAATTTTAATCATAGTTATTCTTTTTTATGCGCTTTTACTTAGGATTTTTCAAACAGCTTCTAAGACATCAAATAAGGTTTATTATCTGTTTTCATCAGGTATAGGTTTTATGTTTTTGTTTTCATTTATGATAAACTCATATGGTATTACATCAATAACACCTGTAAAAGGCATTGCGGTTCCATTTTTAAGCTATGGTGGAAGCCAACTTTTAGGAAGTTCAGTAGCCATTGGATGTATTTTAATGATATCAAAAAGAAGTAAAATTTAAAGGCCAAAAATGTGCATAGTTATAACAGGTGGTGGAACTGGTGGGCATTTAATAATTGCTAAAGTAATAGCTTGTGAGTTAAAAAATCGCGGTATTAAAACTATTTTTATAGGCTCAAGCAATGGTCAAGATAAAGCTTGGTTTGAAAATAGCGATATTTTTTGTGAAAAATATTTTCTAAAAAGTAGTGGAGTTGTAAATAAAAAAGGTTTTAAAAAAATATTTTCTTTATTTAATATAATAACTCAAATTTTTGAAGTTAGAAAAATTTTAAAAAATAAAAATATAAAAGCTGTATTTAGTGTAGGTGGATATAGTGCTGCACCGGCTTCTTTTTGGGCAGTTTTATTTAAAATTCCTCTTTTTATCCATGAACAAAATGCCTTTACAGGAAAGCTAAATAAACTTTTAAAACCTTTTTCAAAAGCTTTTTACTCATCTTATGAGAAGCCAAATTTTACCTATCCTATAAATTTGGAGTTTTTTAAAGCGTCTAGAATTAGAAAAAATTTAAAAACAATTTTATTTATGGGTGGCTCACAAGGAGCAAGTTTTATAAACAGTTTAGCTTTAAATTTAGCTAAGGATTTGCATAATAAAAATATAAAAATTATTCATCAATGCGGAAAAAAAGAATTCAATAAAATAAAAGCATTTTATGATGAAAATAAAATTGATGCTTCGGTGGTTGATTTTAGTAACGATATGCCAAATTTGATGAATAAAGCAGATCTTTGTATTAGCCGAAGTGGGGCAAGTTCTTTGTGGGAGCTTTGTGCTAATAATTTGCCAGCTATTTTTATACCTTTTCCATTCGCTGCAAATGATCATCAGTTTTATAACGCTAAATTTTTAGGTAATAATACAAAAATAATTAGGCAAGACAGAGTTTTAAAAGAAGAAATTTTAACTGAAATTTTTAATTATGATTTAGAAAAAACAAGTTTAAATTTAAAAGAATTAACCAAAGAAAATGGCTGTAAAGAAATAGTTGATGATATGATTAATAAGATAAAAAATGATAGATGAGTTAATAAATTTTTTAAAAACTGAAAATATTTTTTTGACAGGCGGTGCTGGTGTTGGCAAAAGTTATACTATCTCAAAAATAATAAAGCACTATAGGGATGAGAGTTTAGGTGTTGTCTCTTTGGGAAGCACTGGAATTAGCGCTGTAAATATCGGCGGTCTTACACTTCATTCATTTTTTGGATTTGGGATTTGTAAAAACAAAAACGAGTTAAGCCAGTATGACAAAGGCTCAAAAGCCAAGGAAAAGCTTAAAAACTTAAAAAATATTTTAGATAAAACAGAGCTTATTATCATTGATGAGATTTCGATGGTTTCGGCTGATTTGTTCGAGATGATCTACTTAAGGCTTGTAAATTTGGCCTACAAAGGCAGGGTTTTAGTAGTCGGTGACTTTTATCAACTACCTCCAATCATAAAAGAGCAAAACTTAGATCTTTTTCAAAGAAGTATCTATGCCTTTGGATCTTATTCATGGGAGATGATGAAATTTAAAAATATAGAGCTAATCAAGCCAAAAAGAACTAAAAATTTAGAATTTTTTAAAGTTTTATCTAAGATAAGAGTTGGCAAGATTAGTATTGAGGATGCTAGATATTTATATGGTTTTACAGAGGTAAAATTTACTCCAAGTAGCGATGAAACAGTGCTTTTTGGAAGAAATAAAGAGGCAAATGAATTAAATGTCTTCATGCTTGAAAAAATAAACTCTCCACTTCTAAAACACATTGGTAAGACTATAATAAATGATAACTTAGTACATAAAGATAGGATTGATAAATGGCTAAACAATCTAAATGTTGCAACTGTTTTCGAGTTTAAAATTGGTGCAAAGGTGATTTTTACTATCAATAAATATAAAAATATTCTTGATGATAGTGAGTTTTATAATGGTGAGCAAGGTGTTATAAAAGATGTTTTTTTAAATGATGGTGAAATTTCAGAAATTTTAGTAGAGAAAAATAATGGCGAATTAGTCGAAGTAAAGCCAAATAACTATGATTTTGGAGAGTATATAAATGAAAATGATGAGCTTAAATACAATATAATAGCTAGTTTTTTTCAGTTTCCACTTCGTCTTGCCTATGCTATAACTATCCACAAATCTCAAGGAATGAGTATCGAAAGGTTGACTTGTGATTTAACGCATATTTTTGCCGAAGGACAGCTTTATGTGGCGCTTTCAAGAGCAATTGAGCCTAACAATTTAAAGATAGTTTACAAAAAAAGCGAGAATTTCAACTCATATTTAAACAGAGTTATCAAAAGTCATAAAGATGTTGATGAGTTTTATAAAAAAACTGACTTTTTAAAATACGAGTGATTACACTTTGATATTTCCACTGTATTTTATCGCTCCGGCTTTTAACTCCTTGTTTAGGACTTCATCGATAAAATCTTGTTTTAAAGAAACATCGCTATCTTCGTAGTTGTATACCATACAAGCCTCTTTTACATTTTCTAAGCATTCAATTTCTTTAAATGTTTTGATCTGCTCATCAAAGCTTTCACACTCTAAAACAACAACAATTTGGTTGTTTTGGTGAGCTATAACTTCGCAATTTTTGATTTTATTTAAATTTTCTATGGCTAAATTTAAGCCATTTTTGTCTATTAAATTTACAACTAAACTTGAAATATTCATTCTATCCTCCAAATTTTAATATTTTTCTCATATGCTGATGAAAAAATAAGGCCTTTATAGATAATAATTGCATTTAGTGTGCTTTGTTCTGTTTTTATAAAATCAACTCTATTAAAACTCTTATCCAATACCAATATATCACTATTTTCATCGCTCATAAAAGCTAAATATTTATCACTTAGCCCAACAGCATAGACCAAAAAATTGGCTTGAAAGCTTTTTAAATTTCCATCTTTATAAAAAACAGCATTTTTATCAGCCGAACCGCTTATAAACTCATCTTTACAATTCATATAAAGATCGTAAATATTATCTTTATGAGCTAAAATAGTATCCAAAACTCTATTTTCATTTAATGAGAATTTGTAAATTTCTCCACTTTCGCATCCAACTATTAAAATATCATCTACAATTTCAATATCGCCAAGCGATGAAGTAGAAAATTTATATTCGAAAATTACCTTTTTTTTGTTTAGGTCAAAAAATGAAATTTCACTACTCAAACTTGCATAAACTATCAAATTTTCATTTATAAAAAGAGCTTTTTTAACACTTTCATTATCTAATTTTATTTTGTTTAGAGTTCCATTTTCATAGATATATATGGCTCTTTTATAATAATCATCCTCACTTAAAATCAAAATTTTATCATCAAATGCATCTGTGCTAAAAACTTTTGGCAATTTTATCTCAAAATATGATGAAATTTGAGGTAAATTTATGGTTTTTATAGTCTGGTTTTGCTCCACATCATAGACCAAAACTTCGCCATTATCGGTTGAAATGTATAAATTTTTATCCTTTAGAATTAAATTTGTAACAGGATAATCAGTTTTAATCTCACCTAGAAACTCTGCTGCAAAAACAAATTTCAACAAAAATAAAATAGCTATAAAAACTCTCAAAAAGCAACTCCTTTTAAACTAAGTGCTTCCTTAAAACAAGCACCTACACACTCACCGCATCCAATGCAATTTTTATTTATGGTTGGCTTAAAGACTCCAAAATATTCAATTGCCTTAAATTTGCAAACTTCATAGCAGTTATAACACATCGTATTGTTCCAAGCAAGGCAAGATGTTATCTCTATCTTTGCAACTGCATTTATTTTGGCACCAAAGTCTAAATTTAGAGTATTTTTTTGATTTTCTTGACAGGCAATTGCACAATTTTTGCAAAAATCGCATCCAGACTCATTTACCTCAAAATAGACAAAATTCTCTTTAAATTTAATTAGATTTTTATTGCACGAAGTAACACAAGGTGCCTTGCATTCCAAACATTCAAATTTACCGCTAAAATAGGGCGGATAAATACTCTTTTGAAATCTTTTTAGCACCTTTATGTCCTTTTACTCAACGCCTTGATTTAGCACATCAAGTAAGTTTGAACCATGTTTTAAAACTTTGTCTCTAAAAACTGCTTCAAATTTGTTATTTACCACGGTTTTTGCATTTGATTGTGGCACATGGCATTGAACGCAGTTATACCTAGTCATATCAAGTTCGCCGTGCAAATCCTTGCCAGTTCTTAAATCCACAAGATGAGATTTTGGTATGGCAGTTGAGCCAATATCTTTTGCAAACTCAGGCATATGGCAGGTTGTACACATGTTAAGTTCAAGTGTAATTGGCAAAAGTCCGTCTAGATCATGTGGTATAAGTGGCGGTGAGTTTTCAAAAGATCTATCAAATCTAGTTGAAGTTCCAGGCGCATCACTGCTGTAGGCAAAATCTTGCAAAACTAAATTCTCTTCACTTGTTAAACTAGCCTTTCTTAGACCATCTTGTTGGCTAAAAGCAAAGACAACACAGATGAAAAATAGTATAATTTTTCTCATTTTTTATCCTTTTTTATAATACCGAAATTTAATGCATCGTGCGTGCAAACATCTACGCAACGACCGCAGCTTATACAGCTACTACTAATAAAAAAATCTTTTTTTGAAATATCTTTTAAAATGCCATCTTCTGGGCAAACCTTAATGCAGTCCATGCATTTTGTGCAGTTTTTAAAACTATGTTTTACTCTTATTATTGATATTTTTGAAAGTAGTGCATAAAATGCACCAAGCGGGCAAATTTTAGAGCAAACTCCTCTTTTTGCTACAAAAGTATCAAAAACAAAAAGTAAAAAAGCAATATTTAAAAAGGTGAAATTTAGATAAATTAACCCCCTTTGAATGACTCCAACAAAGCTTATATTTTCAAAAGCAGGCACACCCAAAACAAAGCTAGCTATCAAACTCAAAGCCAAAAAATAGTATCTAAAATTTGCATTTAAATTAAGATAACCGCCTCTAATTTTAAGCTTTTTTCTTACAAAGTAAGCAAAATCTGTTATGAGATTGACAGGACAAACCCACGAACAAAAGAGCCTTGGAGCTATCAAACTATAAAATAAAGCAATTATTAAAGCGCCACTTATTGCAACAAATGAAACATTAAAAGTTGCTAGGTAAATTTGAAGCACTGCAAATGGATCACTTAGTGAAATTTTGCCAAGTAAAATAGAGCTACTTAAATTTCCCTTTAAAATATTTAAAATTTCTAAATTTCCAAACATAAAGAGAGCTAAAACCAAAAATTGAACGACTCTTCTAAGATTGTTTATTTTCATTAAAGCTCCTCGCTATTTAGATAATCAAGCGCTTTTGTTTTATCAAGCTTTATCTTTGTGTCTGCATCTTTTAGCTTTTTATCGCCACCTTTTTCCCAGCCAATTACATAATTATCATTCATTTTGCCAATTACAAACTCTCTTCTAACTACGCTAATAGCAGGTTTTTTAGTGATGCAAACTTTCTCGCACATCCCACATCCAGTGCAAATATCACCATCAACAACTGGAAGTAAAAATGCATGTTTTGCAGTTCTATCATTTCTTTTGTATTCCAAGTATAAAGCTTTATCTATAAGCGGACAGGCTCTATAACAGGCATCACACTGAATTCCAAAGTAGGCAACACAACTTTTCATATCAACAACTGCAACACCAGATCTCATCAAATTTACATCTAACAAATCATTTTTTTGCAAAGACTTTATATCAAGTGCAGATGTTGGACAAATAGCAGCACAAGGGATATCTTCACACATATAACATGGAATTTTTCTTGGTGTAAAATAGGGCGTTGAAATAGAGGTGTTGTCAAAAATAGTGCTAAGTTTAAGTGTGTCGTATGGACAAGCTTCTACGCAAAGTCCGCACTTTATACAACTTGCGACAAAACTTTTTTCATCTTTTGCACCAGGTGGTCTTAAAAAAAATTTAGCTTTCGTATTTTGAGGAATGCTCCATAAGACTCCACCAGCACTAAACAGGCAAGCTATTTTTAACACCTCTCTTCTTGTCATAAATCTACGCCTTATAAATTTTTACTGCACATTTTTTATAATCAGTTTCGTTTGATAAAGGGCAGGTTGCATCAAGACAAACTTTATTTATAAAGACATTTTCATCAAACCAAGGAACATAAACTAGTCCAACAGGTGGTTTATTTCGTCCTCTTAAATCAACTCTTGCCTTAACTTTTCCACGCCTACTTTCTATCCAAACTACGTCATTTTGCATCAAATTTAGCTTTCCAGCATCTAACTCACTCATATAGCACATTGCTTCAGGAACTGCTTTGTAAAGCTCAGGAACTCTCATTGTCATCGTTCCGCTATGCCAATGCTCTAAAACTCTTCCAGTGCATAACCAAAATGGATATTCTTTATTTGGAATCTCAGGCGGATCCATATAAGGGCGGAAGAAAATTTTACCTTTGTTGTTTATATCAACCTTTTCATCATCTTTTGCCTTTGATAAATCTCCAGCACTTAGTTTTGCGCCTTTGTTTCCATAAAATGCAAAATCACTTTGTGGTGCCTCTTTTTTGGCATAAGGATCATAAAGTGTATTAAATCTCCATTGAGTCTCTTTGCCATCAACAACTGGCCATCTTAGACCCCTAACTTTGTGGTATGTATCAAAATCAGCCAAATCATGTCCATGACCTAGTCCAAATTTGCGGTACTCTTCCCAAATTGCTTTTTGGACGAAAAAGCCATATCCTTTAAACTCTTTTCCATCGCTTCCAACTACATTTCTGCTATCGCCATTTACTTCGCTGTTATCAAACCCACCTATGATTTTGTCATCTTTGCTAAATTTTTTCCACTCATCATTTGCAAAAAGTATATCAAATAGTGTATCACTTTCTTTGTAGCCCATTTTTTTAGCTTCTTCTAAAACATTTGGAAGAGTGAGTTTTTCATCTATCTTTTTTTCACCCCAAACATCTTTTAATGTAAATCGTTTTGAAAACTCAAGCATTTGCCAAGTATCACTCATCGCATCGCCAACTGGAAGGACTTGCTGACGCCAGTGTTGGGTTCTTCTTTCAGCATTTCCATAAGAACCCCATTTTTCATAAATCATTGCTGTTGGAAGTATTAGATCTGCTACTTTTGCTGAAATTCCAGGATAAACTTCACTTACTACGATGAAATTATCCATTTCTCTTGCTGCTTTTATCCAATGGTTTGCATTTGCGGTATTTTGCCAAGGGTTATTTACTTGAACCCAAGCAAATTTAATTTTACCATCTTCTAAATCTCTCATAATTTTTACAAAATGTGAACCATTTTTTGGATTTAGTGTGCCATTTGGAAGTTTCCAAATTTTTTCTGTTATAGCTCTGTGTTTTGGATTGGCAACAACCATATCAGCAGGAAGTCTGTGACAAAATGTTCCAACCTCTCTTGCTGTTCCACAGGCACTTGGCTGACCTGTTAAAGAAAAGGCTCCACTTCCAGGTTTTGCTTGCTTTCCAAGCAAAAAGTGCACCATATAGCTTTGTTCATTTACCCAAGTTCCTCTTGTATGTTGGTTAAAGCCCATAGTCCAAAAGCTAACAACTTTTCTCTGTTTTTCTATATATAGATCAGCCAGTGCTTGAAGTTTTGCTTTAAACTCTTCAATATCTTCATTTTCATCGCCTTTTGCAATTTTTGCAGTATATTCAAGAGTATATGGAGCAAGAGCTTTTTTAAAGTCCTCAAAGCTTATCGCCCAGTGTTTTCCAGCTGATTTTGTATTTTTCATCTCTAAAATATCGCCTGATTTATAGCCAAGATATTTTAAACTCTCACCCTCAAAGTCACTTACAACCTTGCTTTTTTGTTTAGCAGCGGTATCAAGCTCACTTTTTTTGTATTTTGGGTGGTTTATATCTTCTCTTAAACCATAACCGATATCTACAGGTCCTGTTGCAAATGTGCAGTGGTTTTTAACAAAATCCATATCTACTAAATCAGGATGATTATAAATAAGTTCTCTTGCGATGTAGTTCCAAATAGCAAGATCAGTTGATGGTCTAAAAATAATCTCAATATCTGCTAAATTTGAAGTTCTAGTTGAATAGGTGCTTAAATTTACAACTCTTACATTTTCTGGATCGCTTAACTTTCTATCGCTTACTCTTGCCCATAAAATTGGGTGCATTTCAGCCATATTTGCGCCCCAGCAAACAATAGTATCAGTTAGCTCGATATCATCAAAACAGCCTGATGGTTCATCAATTCCAAAAGTTTGCATAAAGCCAACAACCGCACTTGCCATACAGTGTCTTGCGTTTGGATCAAGGTTGTTACTTCTAAATCCACCTTTTATAAGTTTTGAAGCAACGTATCCCTCTTGGATTGTGTATTGACCACTTCCAAAAACACCAATTCCTGTAGGTCCAAGCTCATTATATGTTTTTTTAAACTGCTTTTCCATCTCATCAAAGGCTCTTTGCCAACTAACAGGGGCAAATTTACCTTTTTTATCAAACTCACCTTTTTCATTCATTCTTAAAAGTGGTTTTGTCAAGCGGTCTTCGCCATACATAATTTTAGCGTTAAAATAACCTTTTATGCAGTTTAAGCCTCTATTTACTGGAGCTTTAGGATCACCTTTTACAGCTACTATTTTTCCATCTTTTGTAGCTACCATGATCCCACATCCAGTTCCACAAAATCTACAAACTGCCTTATCCCATCTCCATGATTTTTCAGCTTCGTTTGATTTAGCTGATAAAGAAGATGGAACACTTATGCCAATAGCAGAACAGGCCGAGGCTGCTGCAGCACTTTTGATAAAATCTCTTCTATTCATTGATTAATCCTCCTTGCATTGATTAATTATGATTCTAGTATTTTATCAAAAAAATGTTATTTTGCAATTGATTTAGCTCAATTAATATTTTAATTCTTATATTATTACTTCATTTATTGTTAGCTTTGAGGAACACCAGCTTTTATTAAATTTGTAAATTTAACACCTTTTAGACCTGAAATTTTGTTTTTAAAATCCTCTATTTTTTTTATATTTCCTCTTAAAACAGAAGTTTCTAAACAATTGCTGTGATCTAAGTGTATGTGGTTTGTGCATATTATATTGACATTTGCATCATGTTCTATTGATATTTTTTTTGTTACTAAATCGGTTTGATGATGATCATAAATTATTGCTAAAACTGCTATTAGTTCAGCATTTTCATCATCTATATTTTTATCTTCCCAAGAATCTTTTACGATTTTTTCTCTTATTAGGTCTCTTACAAATTCACTTCTTGAAGCATATCCTTGAGAATTTATTTTTTCATCAAGACTATTAAGTAAATTTTCAGGTAATGACACACTAAATCTTATTATATTTTCCATAGCTATCCTTTTTATAATATTTTTAATACAAAATATAATATAATAATTTCTTTTAAAGTTTTATTAATATTACTTAGTGATAAGATCAAAATTTGCAGGAATTATAGGTGTAAGTAAATTTTCATCAATAAATTCATCTTTTTTAAGATTTTTAAATTTTATTTTTACATCATTATCAAGTTTATCGGTGTAGGAAATTTCATCTAAAAGATCATTTTTAAAATTTAATTTATACTTAACTCCATCAAATTTTGCCTCATATACATTGCTATCTATTTTATTGGCATCTTTTATAATATTCATTAAATTTGGAACATCTTTTAAATTTGTAACTATTGCCTGCTCTAAATCAGGCTCTATAATAACAACTTTTTCGTAATTAAAATATATATCTTTTAAATTTGGAGTTTTGTAAGACCATAGAGCATTGTTTGTTGTTGAAATAAAATTTCCACTATATTCAATTTTATTTTCATTATTTTGTATAGTTTGTACAAAATCACTTTGTAAAGTTTTAAATTCCAATGGGTTTGCAAAAGCGAAATTTGTTAAAAAAAGCAAAAATGCTGCTAAAAAATAGATTTTTTTCATATTTTGTCCTTAAATTTTTAAAAATTCTAGCTAGTTTAAATTAATATATGTTAAAATGTAAAGTTAAATTATTTGTAAGGTTTATAAATGTCAAAAAATATATTTAGTAAAATTTTTGGAACAAAAAATGATCGTATAGTTAAAACTTATGCAAAAAGAGCAAAAGAAATAAACGCTCTTGAGAAAAAATATGAAAAATTAAGTGACGATGAGTTAAAAGCAAGTTTTAACACTTTAAAGGAAGAAGTTGCAAATGGAAAAAGTTTAGATGAAGTTTTAAACGATACGTTTGCAATTACGAGAGAGGCCAGCAAAAGAGTTTTAAATATGCGTCATTTTGATGTGCAGTTAATTGGTGGAATGGTTCTTCATGATGGAAATATTGCTGAGATGAAGACAGGTGAGGGAAAGACTTTAGTTGCAACTTTACCAGTAGTTTTAAATGCAATGACAAAAAAAGGCGTTCATGTAGTAACCGTAAATGATTATTTGGCAAAAAGAGATGCCAGAGAAATGGGAGTTTTATACGAGTTTTTAGGTTTTAGTGTAGGGGTTATAGTAAGTGGTGAATATGATGATGAAAAAAGAAAAGCTGCTTATAATTGTGATATAACTTATGGAACAAATAATGAGTTTGGATTTGACTATCTTAGAGATAATATGAAATTTAGATTTGAAGATAAAGTCCAAAGAGAACATAATTTTGTAATTGTGGATGAAGTAGATAGTATTTTAATAGATGAGGCAAGAACACCTTTAATTATTTCAGGTCCTACAAATAAAACTCTTGATGGATACATAAAAGCAAATGAAGTTGCTTTAAAGCTAAGTAAAGGAAAACCAGCTGAAACTCCACAAGATAAACCAACAGGGGATTTTATAGTTGATGAGAAAAATAGAACTATTTTGCCAACAGAAGAAGGAATTTCAAAAGCTGAAAAACTTTTTGGAGTTGACAACTTATATAGTCTTGAAAATGCGGTTTTGAGCCATTATTTAGACCAGGCTTTAAAAGCAAATTATCTTTTTGAAAAAGATGTTCATTATGTGGTTAGAGATAACCAAGTTGTTATTGTTGATGAATTTACAGGAAGATTGAGTGAGGGAAGGCGTTTTAGTGAGGGGCTTCATCAAGCTTTAGAGGCAAAAGAGGGTGTCAAAATCCAAGAGGAAAGCCAAACTTTAGCAGATATTACTTTTCAAAACTATTTTAGACTTTATAAAAAAATCGCGGGTATGACAGGAACTGCTCAAACAGAAGCAACCGAATTTAGCCAAATTTATGGACTTGATGTTATATCAATCCCAACTAATGTTCCAGTCATTAGAATAGATCAAAACGATCTTATATATAAAAGCGAAAGAGAAAAATTTAATGCAGTTATTGAAGAGATAAAAAGGGCAAATGCAAAAGGTCAGCCTGTTTTAGTAGGAACTGCTTCAATTGAAAAAAGTGAAGTTTTGCATAAGCTTTTACAAAATGCAAAAATTCCTCATTCAGTATTAAATGCAAAAAATCACGAAAAAGAAGCTGAAATTATAGCAGATGCTGGAGCAAAAGGAGCTGTAACAGTTGCTACAAATATGGCAGGTCGTGGTGTTGATATTAAAATAAATGATGAAGTAAAAGCTCTTGGGGGATTATATATAATAGGAACTGAAAGACACGAAAGTAGAAGAATTGATAATCAGCTTCGTGGTAGAGCAGGAAGACAAGGAGATCCAGGCGAGAGTAGATTTTTCTTAAGTCTAGAAGATAATTTACTAAGAATTTTTGGAAGCGATAAGATAAAAAATATAATGGAACGCCTTGGTATAAAAGAGGGTGAAAGTATAGAAAGTAGAATGGTTACAAGAGCTGTTGAAAACGCGCAAAAAAAGGTTGAAAATCTTCATTTTGAAAGTAGAAAATATGTTCTTGAATATGATGATGTTGCAAATGAGCAAAGAAAAACAATTTATGTTTATAGAAATGAGCTTTTAGATCCAAATTATGATTTAAATGAAAAAATTAATTCAAATAGAGTTGAATACGTTGATTATCTTTTTGAAAATGCTGAAATTTTTGATGGAATGGATAAAGATGATATAAACTACGAGCCTTTAATAGCTGCTTTAAGAAATGAAATTGGTGAAAACTTTACTATTGAAGAATTAAAAGAATTTTCAAATGTAAACCAGACAAAAGATTATATTGTTAAAAGATTAAAAGATGCGTATGATGAGAGAATGAAAGTTATAGATGATGAGCAAAAAAATGCAATTGAAAAACAAATTTATCTTCAAATTGTAGATAGAGATTGGAGAGAACATCTTTATCAAATGGATATCTTAAAGACAGGAATTGGACTTCGTGGATATAATCAAAAAGATCCGTTAACTGAATATAAAAAAGAAAGTTATAATCTTTTCTTGGAACTTGTTTTAAGACTAAAAACTGATAGCATAAGAGCTTTGCAAGGTATTAGATTTAAAACAAAAGAGGAAATTGAAGCAGAAGAAAGAGCAAGAGAGTTAGCTCAACAAAGGGCTATGGCTGAGCTTGAAAGAGCTATGAAGACAAATAAAGAAGCTCAAAATACTAATGAGCAGCAATCTCTGCCAAATACTCCAATAAGAGTTCCTAAAAAACCAAGGAGAAACGAGCCTTGCCCTTGTGGAAGTGGTAAAAAATATAAAGATTGTTGTGGAAAAAGCGGTCCTAAAAAAGGTGAGTTTGCAAAATAGGGCTCTTTAAGTGGTAAAATATCTTATTTTTAAATATCTTAGATTTGACAAAAGTCAACCATTTATTACGCTTTGCGCTATTTTAGCTTTTTTAGGTGTTGGAATCGGGCTAATGGTTTTAATAGTTGCTATGGCTATAATGAATGGTTTTGATAAAGAGTTTGAGAGAAAACTATTTACCATGAATTATCCATTAACTATATTTAGTCATTTTAAAGGTGGCATTGCAAATACTGATGTAGATAATTTAAAAAAGGCTTTTCCAGATATTAAATTTAGCCCTTATATTTCATCGCAAGTTATTGTAAAATCTGATAATAAGCTAGAAGGTGCAATGATATTTGGCGTTAATATAGATGATGAAAAAGAGATAAACTCTGTTGTAAAAGATGGTATTAAAGATGCAAATTTAAGCGGCTTTGGTATTATGATAGGAAGTGGATTGAAAGATGAATTTTATCTAAAAAATGGTGATAAAACAACTATTATTTTCACAAAAACAGATCCAGGTGGATTTAGTATGATACCAAAAATGAAGCGTTTTGAGGTTAGAGCCGATTTTACTTCTGGACTTATTGCCTATGATAAAGCTTATCTATATTCCGATATTTATGATTTAGCTAAAATTTTAGGAGATGAAAATGGTGGATTTGATGGAATTCATATATATTCAAAAGAGCCTTTTAAAGATAAAGATCGTATTAAAGAATTTCTTCCAGATACTATGCATATAGTTGGATGGTGGGAGCAAAATGGAAACTTTTTTTCAGCTTTAGCCTTAGAAAAAAGAGCTTTATTTATAGTCTTAATGCTCATTATTTTAGTTGCAAGCTTAAATATTGTAAGTTCACTTTTAATGACTGTTATGAATCGTCGTCAAGAAATTGCACTCTTATTAAGTCTTGGCACAACCAAAAAAGAGATTAAAAATACATTTTTTGGACTTGGAATGGTAATTGGAGGCGGAGGGATTATCTTTGGTCTTATCTTAGGCTTACTTGGCATTTGGCTGCTTGGAAGTTTTGATATAGTAAATTTGCCAGCAGATGTCTATGGAAGTTCAAAATTACCACTTGAATTATCAAGTTTAGATCTTTTTATGATTATAGTTGGAGCTATTTTTATAGTGGTTGTTTCATCATATTATCCAGCCAAAAAAGCTACAAAAATCGATGTTTTGCAAACTTTAAGAAATGAATAATTATGTTATATGCAAATAAATTAATAAGTGTCTTTTAAAAAAGACACTATAACTTGTATCAAATTTACCAAATTTCAATTATATAGTAAAATATCAACATAATTTATTTATCTGTACAGGCTTAAAAAATATACTAAAAATTTGTTTCTAAAAAAAGTAATAGTTTTATATATAGTTTTACCAAAAATACAATGTATGTATTATTAAAATGTTTTTTAAAAAAACTGTTGCAAAGTGTGATAGATATGTGTTTTGGTCTATTTAAAATAATATAAAATTTTACATTACGTTACAAGGAATGGTGCCCGAAGCCGGAATTGAACCGGCACGGAGTTGCCTCCGCCAGATTTTGAGTCTGGTGCGTCTACCAATTTCACCACTCGGGCGTTTAAAAGGAATTATTGTACCAAAAAATATTTTAAAGATTATTTAAAATGTAGAAAAAAAGGATGCCAATTTAAGGCATCCTAAAAATTATTTTTTCTTTGCTTTTTTAGAAGCAGCAACTGCATCTTTAAGTTGTTTACCAACTTTAAATTTAACAACATTTGTAGCTGGTGATTTGTAAGTTTTATTAGTTCCAGGAACCTTACCTTCTCTTGCAGCTCTTGTAGCAACGTCAAAAGATCCAAAACCTATAAAGCTTATTGAATCACCTTTTACTAAGCATTCTTTAATGCTATCAAGAATTGCATCAAGTGCAACTGAAGTATCTTTTTTTGTCATGTCTGCTTTTTTAGCAACTAAATCAATAAATTCTGCTTTTTTCATAGAATTATCCTTTTAATAAGATTTTGTAAAGACCATTTTACAATACTTTTATAAAAAAAACAATGTTTTTTTATATAAATTTGCACTTTATAAGCAAATTTGAGTGAATTTAAGGCAATGTTTTTATTGTTTTTATCTACATACATTTTTTATAAGCTTAAATATAGCTTAGTTTTTAATTTCAAAAACAAATTCTTGTCTGTTTTTTATCTCTTGAATTTCTGATAAAATCAATTCATTTATATTTATATTTTTAAATTCATCAATACTTTTAATATTGTTTTTTGCCATTTCTTTTAAGATTAATCCTCGGTAATACTTTGCATAATGACTTACAACTTTGCCATTTTTTATAAATTTAAGTGTGAAGAAAGGTTTTTTTATAGTGTAAAATCTCTCATAAAATGAAGCTCTCAAATCTAAAATTTCATCATCTTTTAAATATTCATCTAAACTACTTGAAAAGTTATCTTTATAAAATTTTTCAATGTTTAAATTTGGTAATTTTGCACCTTGCTTTAGTTTATAGTCGGGTAAAATATCATTAGCTTTTATAATGCCAAATAAATTTGAAAAAATTAATACATTTTTATCAATATAATATTTATTTTCTAAATTTTTATAATCAAGTGATTTGTAGGCAACTCCATTATATCTTAAAATAGCTTTTATTCCATTTTTTTCTTTAAATGAGCTTTTATAGTGGTTTATCAAATTTTTATCTTTCAAGTCAAAAAATTGAGATAATTCATCGATATTTAAAGAATTTATATATTTTTCATATATTTCTAAGACAAATTTTCTTTTGTCATTTAAATTTGGGAAAATAAAATTTCCAACATTTTCACTTCCTTTTGCTTGGTTTTTTGACTCACTTGGCGAAAATAAAATTTTCATTATCTTTCCTTATATAGTGATTTAATTTTGACATTTATAAGTCTTTAAAGGTGTCATTTAATCGTATTTTATTAATAAAATGGTACGCCCTAGAAGTGTATAACTGATATGAAAAATAAGCAAACATCGATAATTCCGATATTTGATAGTGATTACTATAAAATCATTATGTTATTTTATCTTATTTTTATATCAGAGTCAATATTTTTACTATATTTTATCTAGTTTTCTTAAATGAATTTATCTATTAACCTTAAACTACACTATATAGCTTATTTTTCTAACTAAAAAAAGATATGTTGTTTGCTGAATTTCATATATTACGGAGTAATGACAGATAAGCAAGTTCAGTAGGCTAACGCCTACTTCTCTTGCACTTATGCCTTGCCAGAGGCAAGGGTCAAGTATGAGCTTTTTTTTATCTACCTAGCATTGGTGCTTCTTCTTTTTTTTCTATGATTTTTGGTTTGTTGTTCTTGTGATAAATTTCTATTAGCCTATCAAAATTTAAGTCCATATTTCCGAGCTTTTTTACATCGAAATCACTTAACCAACCCATTGATTCATTCGGATTAAACTTTTTTAGTCCAAATCGATTCATAACATTTCTAACATATTTTCCACTCATTTCCATAATAAAAGAATTTTCATCATACTCATAATCTATTGCCGTTTCTTCGGCTAATTTCTCAATTTTGTCCTTTTCTTGGTTTAAACCCTCTATGATTCCATCATAGTTTGTTTTGAATATTTTTTCTTTTATCTCATCATCTAGTTTTAAATTTTCATCAATGTAATGATATATGTCTGCTTGATTTACCTTATTTTCTTTATCTTCTAGTTCTTTTAATAATTTTATTTCACCACTATTTAGCTGATTTTTTAGTTTTAATATTTTTATCTGCTCTTGCCTATCTTCTAATATTTTCATCTGCAAAATATTAAAATTATAATAACTTTTACCTGTCTTAAAGTGATATAACGAATTTGGAAAATTAGGGTCATCTTTGGTCATTTTTAGCATTCGGCCACTATCTTCTTCGGTATTTCCTAATTTTCTAAGATAATGATAACTTCCACTACTTTCTATTTTTTCAAACTCCCAATTTAGCACCATTTCAGCCATTTTCTGGACGTCTATTTCCCTTTGAAGTGCAATGTAATCAGTGTATGTTATATGTGTTGTATCTTTTCTAACAGTCCAATTTTCTGATATTTTTTTTAAATCTGTTGTTTTCTTAACGAAATTTTGATCTTGCAACATTCTATTTCTATCTTCTTCTATTTGTTTTAAGAGTTGATTTCTTTTTTCTTGCTCTAGTCTGTATCTGTTTTCGTTATTCTCTAATAACATTTTCGTTCTAATATCTTCGGTACAAACAGCCGATCCAGAAAAAAACATAGAATCGGCATCTTCTTTACTTAAGTAAAATGGTTGGCTTAATTTTTCTGCCCCTTGATCAATATACTTATAAATGCCCAGATCAAGGGCTAAATTTGCTTTAAATTGTAGATATTCTTCTGGTGCGATTTGTTTGTCAACAGGTAAAATTACCATAAATTTTTCACTTGTATAAGTGTTTCCATTTTTTTCATAAGGTATCATATTATTACTAGTTGGGATAATTAGACCTGCTAAGTTTTTTTCGCTGAGGATATCGCTCATATCGTCCATTTTGAAGCTTTCTTCCTGATAGTATTGCACTTGATCGTTATCAATATCATAAATAATTACGTTTGATATCTCTTCTACGTTTTCATTTTTTCTTACACCATCTTTGTATATTTTATCGCTATATGCTGAAAATGTGGGATTTGTTACGATATATGGTAGATCTTTAAAGTCTATCTCTTTTCGCTCCCAGCCGTCGTTTGTATAATAAATTTTCTTATCTGGTGTTGATCTTGCCTTATCGAAATTCATATTACGACACACAGATAGCGTTATTTTGGTATTTTCATCGATGTTTTTTATTAATTTTGGTGTATCTTTTATTTTTAAAATTTCATCTAGGGTTTTTATAATTTCGAAATATTTTACACCTATGACTTTTTGGAGAAAGTCCACAATATTGTATCTTTTTTGAACATACGTATCATCATCTTTTTTTGATTCATAAATTATTTGATTAGTTTCTTTATCTATTTGAAAATTTATGTTAAATTTTTGCGCTAAAGGCTCTCTGAATATCGATATATCCATACTTTTGTATTCTTTTAGTTTTTCAGCATTTTTCTTTCTAACATCTTCATCGTAATGATGAACTAATTTTTCTTTTGCGACAGTATCAATTTTCAATAACTCTTTTTGATCTATTTCTATACTTTTTTTCTTGATACTTTCAAGTGGCTTAACATCTATTGTTTCTTCTTCTTTTGATTCATATCTTAGTTTTCCTTTACTTACTTTTAAGCTATTTTTTGCCAAAGAATTGTATTTTTTTATTAGCTCTTCATCTGTTAAATTTGTTAATTCTATATCGCTAGATTCACGAGTTAAGTTAAATTTTCGGTGAACAATTTCATCTATCACCTTTTTTATTTCCAAATTTTTTCTTTTTGAAAAGATAGCCTTTACTTGATTTGTGTATTTTAAATTTTCCATAGAAACACATATATGCATATGTGGGTTTCTTTTAACCATTCTTCCATTTTCAAATTTTTCATCTAGTTTTTTATTCCTAAGTATATAAGGTTCATGTTTGATGATGGGGTAATGAATTTCGCTATATCGAATAATTTCATCAAGTAAATGGTTTGGAAAGTAAAGCCTTAAATATTCTTCTTCTATTTTTGCGAGATCATCACGTGTTAGTTTTTCATATTCTTCATCTCGAAAGCTAAGCATGAAACTATAATAGTTGTTTTTATAGTTCTTGTTTTTTTGCAAATATTCTATGCTTTGTCTTACTGCTTCTATATCCCCATTAACAGGAATTCGCTTATCTTTTTCGTTTCTTGTGTATTTTGAAGTTTTTTTGATTCCTGATTCCAAATATTCAGGCATTCCTTTTTGGTTTTCTCAATTGTAGCTATCATTTTTCAGATCCTTTTTTGATTATTTCTAAAATAGATAGAAGCAACTCTCTAATATTAATCAAAAGTTTTAACACAATTTCAGATATCTGATCTTCAATATTTACTTTTCGTGCTATTTGATTCATGTTGTTACTAATTTTTGAAAAAGTTCTTCTACATTCTTGATAATTTGAATCAATTGTAATATTCCATTTACTTTTCTGAATGCATTTCTTAATAAATTCATTCTTATTTTTTTCTTTACTATTTTGAAATTTCTTTTCAAAATCTATAATCTCATCTCCGTAAAACCTTACGAGAAAACCTTGTTGCTTTTTCATTTTTTTACCTTTCTAGAGATAAAAAAAACTCATACTTGACCCTTGCCTCTGGCAAGCTGGATTTTAGCTCAAAGCCGTTAGGCGCATGAGCTAAACAGAAGTGATGAAGCTCGTTAGAGCTGATATCACTTCGCATATCCAGCTAAATCATAATATGAGTAATTTTTCATCTCCTTTTTATTAATTAATTATATAAATAAAAACAAAAAAAATTAGTTGAATTTGATATCACCTTATATATAGGCAAAAATTCTAATTATGATATCAATAGCTATCAAAAAATAAAGTAATCTAATATGAAATTTTATATTTACTTTTATGCTTTCTATAATATTTTTTGTTCTTACACTTCCATTATTATTTGTTATATTTATTCTTTTAATCGAATCTAGTATTAAGTTTTTTAAACCTTCTATATCATTTTTTATTTGTTTACTATCTTCATAGTTTCTTTTGGCTAAATTTTTTTCTACTTCTTTTATCGCTTTTTCTAAATCGTTCCAAAAATTCTCTATTTTATGTTCTAAACTTTTCATTTGATTAAAATTTTTATAGAGATTTTGATCTAAATTTTTTATACCTTTTTTGATTTCATCAACTTTCTCACTATAGTTGAACTCTTCTGGTTTCATTTTATCAATTAGTATATTATTTCCCATTTCTTTGCCTTTGTTTTAGATAGGCAAGTTCAGTAGGCTAACGCCTACTTCTCTTGCTTTTATACCTGACTTCGTCAGGTGTCAAGTATGAGCTTTTTTTCTCATACAATATTTGCTTTTTTTATTTCCTTTTTTTTATAAATTTTTAATAAAAAAGCCTAAAATTTAGGCAACTTTTTCTCTGCGCGTAGCATTACCGTTTGTTTACCATTTTTTTAAGGTTTGTGCCCTTTAGAATGGGCTTTTCATACCCTGAACCTTAAAGTTAGGTAGTAGAAATTCCCTGTTAAGTAGTAGAATTTTCCTGTTAGGTAGTAGAATTTCTTTGATAGGTAGTAACTCCTAAACATAGTAAAATTTCCTTCTATTTTTTGTTTTAATAAACCATTTTGAATTTACGAAATCATTTAATATTTTGATTACTTTTTTATCTTTTTTATGTCTTTTTAAAATTTTGAAAATTTGATCATGGCTAATCATGTAATTTTCTTTTATAACTTTTTCAATTTGTTCGATAAGCTCTATATCTTTTTCTTTTATATAACCTAGTACATCTAGTTTAAGTTCTATATCTGATGAATCGATAAAGTATTTTAGTTCAAAGTCTTCCCCACCATCTCTTTTTTTCTCTCCCTTTAGTTTCCACTGCAAATATCCATCTTTTCGGCTTGTATCTGCGTTAAGTGGTTGAACGGAATAAGCAGTATCAACGCTATCTAGTAGGTTCGTAGCACCTTTATAGCTACTTCCACTTTTCGTCGTGTGATGAAGCATCAAAACTGTCGCTCCTTGTGTTCGTAGTTTAATTATCAATTTGGAAAAAAGGTTCATATCTTGATCCCTCGTTACATCCCCCAGTATGAAGTCTTTTATGGAATCTATTACTATTAATTTATTTGATAGATCGCATTCTTTTAGTAAATTTAAAAGATGATGAGGTGAAATGTAATATTGTGCAATAGATGGGTTATTAAAATTTATATAGCGATAATTTGCATATTTAATCAAATTTTGAATCTTTCTTGAAAAAATTGTGTCCAATCCATTGTCGGCGTCCAAATACCGAACTTCATTTACTTTTTGTGTCCTATAAGCATACCTTGAAATTCCCCAAGCAATAAAGCTCTTTCCGACCCCTGCCGGTGCGTAGATCATAGTTATTTTATTTAATTTAATAGAAAACGGAATTAGATAGTCGCTTTCTATTTTATGTTCTTTTTTTACTTCTAAATTTTTAAGTAAATTTTCTAATTCCTTTTCTTTTTCAGCTAACTTAAAGTCCCTATATGCTATACTTTCACCCAACTGATTTGAAAAGTTTTTTAAGGGGATTGTTTCAGCAATCCCTTTTTTTATTTCATTCATCTTTTAACTCCAATCCTAAACTTATTAGATATCCACACCACCAACTTAAAGCTTTTCTAGTTCCTTCTATATTTGCACCTTTATCATATGTACCTTCAACTTCACCTTTTGAATGATTCATAATTTCATCTCGCAAAAAGTAAGGCAGTTCATGTTCTGCTTGGTTTTTTCTATAAAAAGTTGAAAAGATTTTTCTGAAACTATGACTTGTAATGTGTTCGTATTGCTTTTTTGTTACTTCGTTTATCGGTAAATTTAGAAATGGTATACCTTTTAATGCTTTATTTATTGTTCCGTTGCTTATTTTGCCTCCATTACTTCCTTCTACCACATATTCCATTTTTGAGTTTGCATTTATCTTTTTTGTTTGGTGTCTTTTTAAGAGTTCAACAACTTTATCTGGAAGTCCTAAATGTAAATCTTGCTGTTCTGTTTTCATCTCATATTTTGATATAAATAGTTCTCTTTTTTCAAAATTTATATGATCCCAGCGTAGATTTATTAAGTTAGAAGATCTTAGTGCTAAAATAAGCTGTAAAATCATTCCTGTTTTTGTATCTATTTTAGATTCATATTGATTTATGTGCTTGATCAAGGATTTTTAGATCTGTTTCATCTGTAAGCCAAGCAAACCCAGCCTTAGTATTTATTTTTTTTCCATAAATACTAGAAAATGTTTGACTTGTTATTTCAACATAGGTTGAAATATTGCAATATCCCATTAATCTAGCCCATTTTATAAATTCTTGGAATAGGTTAAAAATTTGCTCTGCCGTTGAATTATATCCTGCCGCTATTATAGAATTTGTAATTTCTATTATATGTTGAATTTTTATAGTTTTTATATTTTTATCAACTATTTTTGGGTTATTGAGAAAATATTTATTAAGCTGTTTTTTCTTTTTTTCAATAGTTTTTTTATGTAAACCTTTTAAAATTTGAAATTCTATAAATTCAGGAATCAAATTTCTAAATGTTTTGTTTGTATTTAAAATGACTGATATATCTGAGGTAAGATATTTCGCTTCTTCGAGTCCCATTTGTGGAAAATCACCTATCTTTTGAGTTCTACCTCTACCACCATACTTATACCATTTTTTAGACCCTGTAGGGTATATTTTAAGAATTAAAGTCCTTGTTACTTTAATATCTTTAACCTTTGGAGGTATTTCTAGTTTTATGATATCTTTATCATTTGATATTTTAGTTTGCCTTCTCTTTCCAGGCGTTTTAATTACTTTCATTGTAAATCCTTTTTATTATTAATTATATAGATTTGACAATGATTTGATAAAATTCACTATTTTTTTACAACATAGTGTAAAATATAATGTTTTTATCGAAATTTGATATTTTGGTTATTTTTGTATATCATGTAGTTAAGCGCTATCAGGCCGCATGTATTTGTAAAATGGTACGCCCTAGAAGATTCGAACCTCTGACCTTTTGAACCGCAATCAAATGCTCTATCCAGCTGAGCTAAGGGCGCATAGATAATTGAAAGAGTTGTATTTTACACAATCTTAACTTAAAATAAGCAAAATTCAGAAAAATCACTAAATTTATCATATTTTTAATCTTTTTTTACTAATATATAGTGTCAAATTTAAAAAGGTTGGATTATGATACATAAAATTCTTATTGCAAACCGTGGAGAGATAGCTGTTAGAGTTATTAGAGCATGTAGAGATTTACATATTAAAAGTGTTGCTATTTATACAAAGCCTGATTTTTCATCATTACACGTAAGGATAGCCTCAGAGGCTTATGAAGTTGGTGAGCATCCGCTTGAGGGCTATTTAGATCCTCAAAGGATAGTTGAAGTTGCAAAACACTGTGGTGCAGATGCGATACATCCAGGATATGGTTTTTTAAGTGAAAACTATGAATTTGCAAAAGCTGTTGAAGATGCAGGACTTATTTTTATTGGACCAAAGCCAGATATTATTAGAAAAATGGGTAATAAAAACATAGCTAGATATTTAATGAAAAAAAATGGTATTCCAGTTGTGCCAGGTACTGAAAAGTTAAACCATGAAAATATTGAAACCATAAAAAGATATGCTCAACAAATAGGCTATCCAGTTATTTTAAAAGCAAGTGGCGGCGGAGGTGGAAGAGGTATTAGAGAGGTCCATAAAGAAGAGGATTTAGAAAGACTTTTAGAAGACTGTAAAAGGGAAGCAAAAGCATTTTTTAATAGTGATGAAGTTTTTATGGAAAAACTTATAATAAACCCTCGCCATATAGAATTTCAAATTTTAGGTGATAATTATGGAAATATAATTCATCTAATGGAAAGAGATTGTTCTATTCAACGTCGTCATCAAAAAATAATAGAAGTTGCACCAAGTCCAACAGTAAGTGAAAATTTAAGAAAAACTATGGGCGTTACAGCAGTTGCTGCTGCAAAAGCTGTAAATTATACAAATGTTGGAACTGTTGAGTTTTTATTAGATGATTATAATAATTTCTATTTTATGGAGATGAATACTAGAATTCAAGTAGAACACGGCATAACAGAAGAAATTACTGGAGTTGATCTTATAGTAAGGCAGATAAGGGCTGCAGCCGGTGAGATACTTGATCTTGAGCAAAGTGATATAAAAGCTCAAGGATTTTGTATAGAAGCTAGAATTGTAGCTGAGGATGCCTCAAAAAACTTTACTCCAGCTCTTGGAAAAGTAACTGGATATTATCCTGCTTTGGGACCTTCTGTTAGGGTTGATAGTCATTTATATAGAGATTATAATATTCCTCCGTACTATGATTCACTTTTGGCAAAACTTATGGTAAGCGGTACAAGTTTTGATTTGGTTGTTAATAAATTTGAAAGAGCTTTGGATGAGTTTAGTATAGAGGGCGTTACAACAACACTACCTTTACTTCTTGCAATTAGTCAAAGTAGGGAGTTTAGAAGAGGATTTTTTGATACATCATACACTGATAAAAATCTTCCAATGCTTTTGGAAAAAATGCAAATTTATAAAAATAAAAAGAACAAGTTTAAAAAAGAAGATGATTTAAGTATGGTCATAGTTGAAGCTGTTAAGCGTTTTGAAGAGGATTTAAAAGAAGAGGAAAAATAAAATATGAATGATTTTTTTAATGATTTAAAAAATATAAAAAAAGATATGCTTAAAAATGAAGCTTTAAAACAAAATGCAAAAGAAATAGCAGAAAAAATAAAATCAGAAGATGATGAATTTAAAGTTGAGTTTGATAAAGAAAGTATTAAACAAAGAGTAAAAAGACTTCAAGACGAGTTTTTAGAATATGCAAAAGATGAAAATATAAAAAAGATTTAAATTTGATAAATATCACTCCTTTTTGTTCTTTAGAAAGCTTATGTCCTTATTTAGGAGATAGGCCTAGTAGGACCGAGTATTTATATATTAAAGGATGTAATAAACCTCTTAATTCAATTTTAGTAAAGCGTGGGTATAGACGATTTGGGAGATATTTTCAAAAGCCAATTTGTGCAAATTGCAATGAGTGCATAAGTGTTAGAATAGATGCTTTTAAATTTAAGTCAAGTAAAAGTCAAAGAAGGGTGATAAGAAAAAATCAACATATAAGATTTGCCTATCACACGCCTTTTGCAGATGAAGAAAGGGTAGAACTTTTCAAGAAATATCATAAATTTAAAAGTCTTCAAAGAGAGTGGAAGTATTATGATATAAATGTTTATAAATATTATGATTTATACATTTTAGGATATTTGGATTTTGGCAAGGAAATATCATATTATGATGAAAATGGCAAGCTCATATGTGTTGATTTAGTTGATGTGACAGATGATGGATTGAGCTCAGTTTATTGTTATTACGATCCAGAATATTTAAATTTAAGTCTTGGTAAATTTTCACTTTTAAATGAGATAGAAATAGCTAAAAAACTAAATTTAAGGTGGATTTATCTAGGATATTATGTAAAAAATTGTCAAAGTTTAGAGTATAAAAAAGACTTTTTACCGCAAGAAAAATTAAAAGAGTATGTAGATTTTGACAAAGAGCCGATTTGGGAAGAGTTTAAAATTTAAAATATTTTTTTATATAATAAATTTTTAGAAATGTTAGTATTTAAAATTTTAATTTAAAAATAAATAGTAAGTTTTTCAAACTTACTATTTAATATTATTTTTTAATTGCACTTTTTGGTCGAAAAACTTTCATTTTTGACTCATCTGTTTTTATATAGTTTCCACCTATTAAATCAACGCAGTATGGAATAGCAGGAAAAACAGGCTCTAAGCACTCTCTTATTGCCTTTGGCTGACCAGGAAGATTTAAAATAAAACTTTTATTTCTTACTCCTGCTGTTTGTCTTGAAAGTATTGCTGTTGGGACAAATTTTAAACTTTCCATTCTCATTAATTCTCCAAAACCAGGTAGTACTTTATCGCAAATCGCTTCTGTAGCCTCAGGTGTAACATCTCTTAAAGCTGGACCTGTGCCACCTGTTGTAAAAACTAAATCACAATTTAGCTCATCACAAAATTTAATCAAATTTGATTTTATTAACTCAAAATCATCAGGTATGACTTCATAAAAAAATTCAATCTCATTAGTTATCCACTCTTTTAAAATTTCTTTTATGGCATTTCCTGAAATGTCTTTATACTCACCTTTGCTAGCCCTATCACTAAGAGTTAAAATTCCTATTCTTATCATTATTTTCCTTAATTATTATCTTCTTTTAAAATATCTCTTATTGTTTCTTTTGAGATAGTCTCAAATGCAAAAAGATGTTTAGTTATTTCAAATAAAGGCTTTTGCATAGTACTTAAAAACTCTTTAATCTCTTTTTCATTTTTATTTAAAATATTTAAAATTTCATTTTGGTTTGGCACAATAAATTCACCCATAGAATATTCAAAAATCATCTTGTGGGAAAGCTCAAGTGCTTTTTTAATGTCAGATTTTGAGTTATTAAAACTATCATTTTTATAAATTTTAAGAGCATTTACGCCACTTAAATAAACTTTTAGTCTGTTTTCTAAGATACTTTTTGAAACTATCTCTTCATCATCTTTTAAGAAATCATCTTCTAAAAGGTTTATTTTTTCAAACTCTACACCAAACCAATATGCACTAATTGCCTTTGCTGCTTGATAAAGGGCTTGAATTTCTTTTTCTTTTTCGCTTAAAATTAACTCTTTTTTCTTTCCAAATAAAACTTTATTTTTTGTTTTTACAAAGTCATTAAATTCTAAAATTTCACTTTTTCTTTTTAGTGCGTTAATCATAGCTTCATTTACAAATGTAGCAAGCCCAGCACCACTAAAACCTACACTTATCCTTGATAATTTACTTAAATCAAGATCAAATTTCTTGCCTCTTAAATAAATTTTTAAAATTTCAATTCTATCTTTATAGTTTGGCAGTGAAATAAAAACTCTTCTATCAAATCGTCCAGGTCTTAAAAGTGCATCATCAATCATTTCTATTTTATTGGTTGCACCTATTACAATAACGCCTGAATTTTCAATAAAGCCATCCATTTCGGTTAAAAGCTGATTTAAAGTAGCTTCTCTTTCATCATTTCTACCTTCGCCTCTACTTTTTCCGATAGCATCAATTTCATCTATAAAAATAATTGATGGAGCATTACTTTTAGCATTTGCAAAAAGTTCTCTTACTTTTTTTGCGCCAACTCCAACATACATTTGTGAAAAATTTGCTCCACTTTCATAATAAAATGGCACTCCAGCTTCACCAGCGATTGCTTTTGCTATTAGCGTTTTTCCAACTCCTGGAGGACCTGCCATTAAAAGTCCTTTTGGTAAATTTATGCCAAGATTTTTATAAATTTTAGGATTTTTTAAAAAATCAACTATTTCAATGATTTCATCTTTTACTTCGCTAATGCCAGCAACATCATCTAAAGTTATATTTGAAATAGCAGGTTTAAAGCTATTAGAAAAGTCTATATTATCAGTTGCTTGGGCTTTTTTAAGACTTGCGTTTAGGGATTTTTTTTGTCTAAGATAAAAGTCTAAAATGATAATAAATAAAAAAGATATTAAAAATAAAACTATCATTTGTGATAAAAATGAAGTTTCATCTTTTTGATAAATTCTTGTTTTTTCATAAAGTTCTTTTAAATTTACAGCTTCTTTTAATACCACATATTCTTTGCCATCAAATTTTAAATATATTTTATTGCCATCAATGTTTGCTTTTTGAATTTTGTTACTATTTAAAATTTGGTTGTATTCATTAAAATTTAAATAAACAGGTCCATTTCTAAAATAGACAAAACTTAAAAGTCCTATTAAAATAAACAGAAATATTAGTGTAATATTTAGTTTATTTAACTTAAAAATTCGTAAAATTTCCTCTTTTTTCAATCTCATATTTTTTTACCTTTATCCAGTTATGAGTAAGATCTTTATCGCTTTTTATGTAAATTTTATTGTAGTATTCATCAAAGCCAGTGAAAAAATCTCCATTTTTTTGTTCAACTAAAACATCTAATTCATTATAGTGTTTTTTTCTAAACTCAAAGTTATTTTGCTCTACGATATCTTGTAAAGTTTTTAATCTTTCTTTTGCTGTTTTTCCATCAACATCTATTTTTAAAGTTGCTGAGTGCGTATCATCTCTTGGCGAGTAGATAAAAGCGTGAAGGTGTGTTAATGGAAAGTTTTTAAAGTTATTTAAAGCCTCAAGCCAAATTTTATCACTTTCTCCTGGATGGCCTACGATAAAATCAGTTCCTAAAGCATATCCTTTACTAGCAAGCTCATTGAAAAGTTCTATATCTTTAAAAGCCTTATTTCTTCTTCGCATAATTTTTAGCATAGTTTCTGATGTGTGCTGAAGTGCGATATGAAGATGTTTTTCAAGCCACTTCTCATTTAAAAGCTCTTTAAACTCATCATCTATTTGCGATGGCTCTAAACTCCCAAGTCTTATTCGCTTGATGCCATTTATTTGACTTAATTTTTTAAGAAGTTTAGAAAGGCTTGTTTTTGTATCTTTGCCGTAACTTCCAATATTAGTCCCTGTTAGGACAATTTCACTAAAGCCATTGTTTGCCAAATTTAAAACTTCTTTTAATATTATAGACTCATCTTTGCTTCTAGCATGTCCTCTAACACTTGGAATTATACAGTAGCTGCAGTTAAAATCACAACCTTCTTGTATTTTGACAAAAGCTTTTGTATATTTTTTAAAATTTTTTACTATACTATTTTGACTTTTATTTATATCTCCAAGATCTATAAATTTGATATTTTTCTCTATGATTTCAGTGATATTTTCTTTTTTTGAAGATCCAAAAACCCCAAAAACTTTTCCATTATCAAAAAGTTCTTTTCCTCTACTTATTGCACCACAACCTGTTAAAAAAACTTTTTTACCATTTTTATTAGCTTTATTTATATAATTTCTTACATCACTATCTGCACCATTTGTAACGGTGCAAGAATTTACTACTATTACATCAGCTTTTGTTTCATCATCGCAAATTTCATGATTTTTAAGTGAGTTTTTCATAACTTCACTATCATATATGTTTGTTCTGCAACCAAAAGTTTTAAAGTAAATTTTCAAATTTATTATCCTTTGTTATTAAACTCTTTATTTTTAAGTTCTTCATTTAAAGCTTTTTTTATCATCTCTTTTTTACTTTCTAAAAGATCTTCTTTTCTAAAAAGTAAGGTTTGAGTTGGGTATGCTATTTTAATATCGTCTTCTTTTTCGAAAGCTTCTAAAATTTCACCAGAAATTGTGCTTCTAAGTCCTAAAGTAGCGTAAGAATCGGTCATATACCAAATACTTATTAAAATACCATATGGTTCAAAAAAATGAAATATCCTTGGTTCAACACTTGGACTTTTTATACTATATTGAGTTCTTAATTTATTCATCTGTTTTTTTGCTATATCTGTATAGCCTTTTGAGTATTGTCTAGCTATATTTTTAACTATGTAAGTTGCTTTTTTATAGTTGCTATCAAAAGTAAGAAGTATGTCAATGCCGTCCCAAACTGTTTTCATACCGCTGTGAGTGTAGTTTGATATTAGTTCAGTAAAAATATAATTATTTGGTACAAAAATAATTCTTCCAGCTCTTCTATTTTCTCTTGTAGTCATTGTAACATCTTCATAAATTGTCATTCTAAGAAGTGAAATATCTATGATGTCTCCAACATAAATTTCACCATTTGCCTTTCTTGCTTTTATTCTATCACCAACTCTAAATGTTCCGCCTATCATTATAACGCCCCAACCAAGCATACTCATAAACATATCTTTCATGGCAATCGCAAGACCAGCTGATGCAAAACCTAAAACTGTTACTAAATAAGAAACATTGTCAATATATGCAAAAATTAAAATTAAAATAATTAGTGTAAAATTTAAAAAATTTATAAATTTATTTGCCATATATGATCGTTCGTTATCTTTTATTGATTTTTTAACTATAAATTTAAATATAAAAGATAAAAGAAGTATAAAAATAATCCAACCCGCAATACTAAAAGCTCTTTTAAGTTGAATTTTAATATCGGATCTTACTAAATTTATTCTATCATCAATCCTTTTTCCATAAACATCATATGTTGTTTTTCCAAGACTTTTTGCTGATTTAAACTCAGTTATTGTAAAATTTAATTCACTTAAACTTTTAGTTGTATTTTCATCATTTGGAATATATGAATTTATTGTCATTAAAATATCATTTTTTTCTTTTAGTTTCTCTACTAAAGTTACAATTTGATTGAGTTTAGATTTATACTCGTCTTTTTGTGAATTTAATTGTTTTATATATGAAAGTCCTGATAAAATAGTAAAAGGAGTTGATATTTTTTTGTACTCAGGTATATCTTTTGTTTCAAGAAGCCTAGAAAAAGGCATACTTTCAAATTCACTTAATAATAAGATTTGCTCATCATAAATTTTAATATCATCAAGTATAGTTTCTCGTTTATCTTTATTTTTTATATTTTTAAGCTGTTTTTCAAGCTCATTTCTCTCTTTTATAAGCTTTTGATAACTTAGATGATTTTGATATTGAGTAAGCCAAATATTATCTTTTATAGTTTCGTTTATGTTTTTTAAATCCTTTTGCAAATTTTCAATGATATTTTTAGTAATATTTGCTTCTTTTGTTTGAGCCAAGTCTAAATTTGTCAAATTTTGATCCAAGTTATTTTCGGTTTTATTTACATCAGCAAAAATAGCTACAAAACTTATGAATAATAAAAATAAAACTCTCATTTGAACTCTTTTAAAACTTCTAAAACAATATCTTTTTCGATATCATCTTTTATAATAAAATTTCCGATACTTTTTGGAAGTATAAATTTTATCTTTCCAAGATTAGTCTTTTTATCTAAGAAAAATAAATTATAAAAAAGATTTTCATCTTCTATTTTATAACTAATAGGAAGGTCAAATTTCATCAAGGTTTTTTTAATCAAATTTAATTCATTTATATTAATTAGGTCAAGCTTATAGGCTAAATGATTTGCCATATTCATTCCAATTGCCACAGCTTCACCGTGAAGATATTTTTTATAATTTGTTTCGTTTTCTATAGCGTGAGCAAATGTGTGACCATAATTTAAGACTGCCCTTATGCCACTTTCTTTTTCATCAAGGCTTACAACTTTTGCTTTTATTTCGTTGCATCTTTTAATTATATAGCTTAAGTCCAACTCATCTTTTATAAAAAAATCAAATAAATTTTTATCAAATGTAATAGCCATTTTTATAGCTTCGCTAATTCCAGCACTAAATTCCCTTTTTGGAAGTGTTGATAAATATCTTTCTTCGCAATAAACTGCAATCGGCTGATGAAATGAGCCAATTAGATTTTTACCAAATTTATTATTAATGCCTGTTTTTCCACCAACACTTGCATCAATTTGAGCTAAAAGTGTAGTTGGGATATTTATAAAATTTATTCCTCTTTCGTAAATACTTGCTGCAAAACCAGTTATATCACTTACTACACCTCCACCAAATGATATAAGTGTGCTTTTTCTATCAAGTTTTGCTATAAAGAGTTGTTCTAAAATATCATTTAAAGTTTTAAAATTTTTATATTCTTCACCATCAGGAATTGAAATTATATGCAAGTTATCGCATTTTATCTTCGGAAGTAAATCTTTTAACCAAAGTCCAGCAACTGTTTGGTTTGTAATGATTGCTACTTTTCCTTTTAAATTTATTTCATCTAGCTCATTTATAAAAATTTTATAACTATTTTCTTTTAAATCTATATTGATTGCCACTTTTTTACCTTTTAAATTTCATAAAAATCTGGGATGAAAAGCTGATAATTTTGACTTATTGCAAAATATAATTCATCTAAATCCTTACTAAAAACAGAGGTTGGTTTCCTATGTAAAACTTTATCATTAAATGGGACAAAATGCAAGAAATTTTCTTCATTTTTTAATTTTAAAAATGGATTTTGCGCATCATCTTCTATTATAAAAAGTTCTTTTTTAAAAAGTTCTGCTAGGTCTTTATATCTAGCTATTAACTCTTGATTTTTTTCTTGTGCATAATAGTGCAAATAAACATCAAGTCCAAGTTGTCCACAAAGATCAAAAACAACACTTGCTTCACTTGCATTGCTTTTATCACTCATTAAAACAACACCTTTTTTAAGATCTTTTACATCGCCTTTTCCAAGTGTTAAAACAGGAACCTTTAGCTCATACAAGCTTTTTTTATGTTTTTCGAAAAATGCATTATCTGAAATAACCATACCAACTTTATGTTTTACAATATCACTTTTCATAACTTCTGGACTATTTTTTGAATACTCTATTAAAATTTCACAACTTTCATCATCATCAAGTTTTTTTATTTCTTCAAACATTTTCGTTAAAGTAGGGTTTATAACCCTTATATAAAGTTTGTGATTTGTGACAGATTCGTTTAGATATTTTACATTTTTAATTATTTTTTCAAAATCATCTTGGCATAAGTTTATCATATCTACTATCAAGTAGAAATTTATTCCAAAAGGAGATGGAAACTGACCTTTTGACTCTTTTATGGCTTTGTAAACATCTTGCAATACATTTGGCTCGCCTACAACAAGTAGCGTGTCATTTGGAAAAATCATAGTACCAAATTGTGCTGTAATAGCTTTATTATGTCTATAAATCATCGGTATTTTAAACTCTTTTTGAGTACTAAAAAGTCCAATTTTTTTATACGAAAAAGAACTTCCTATTGGAACTTTAACTTCCATTATTTCGCCTTTTCCAAGCCCTATACTGTCAGCTAAAATAGGGTGATCTGGAAGATAGCCAATAAGTCTTGAAGTAAGAATTGATAAAGCATCTATTATTTTAGTGTGATTATCATCATCTATTTCGTCTAAAAGCCCCCATTTATCTAAAAGATAAATTTCTTTATTCTTATCTATTTTTCTTAAATTCTGATATACACTAAAAGTATCAATTTTTTCATCCATTATAACCATAAAAATATCAAATTTTTCATGTATACCAAGCCTTAATTTTTCAAAGCTTGTTGGATCAAATCTTTGAATTGTTATATTCTCGCCTTTTAACTTTTGGCTTATTGTAATGTCTTTATAGCTTATTATTGTATATTTATGTTTTAATGTTTTAAGCTCTATGATAGTTTCTAAGAAATATTTAGCTAAAATGCCATCAGCAATGATTAAAATATTTTTCATTCTTTACTCCAAAATTTAAAAGGATATTATAGCAAAATGGAATTTAATATAGATAAAATAGATGGCAATGCAAGGGCTTGCACGATAAAAACAACTCATAGCACTATACAAACTCCTATTTTTATGCCAGTTGGCACTGTTGGAGCAGTAAAAAGTTTAGATGCATTTGATTTAATGCAAACCTTAGATGCTAAAATAATTTTAGCAAATACCTATCATATGTATCTTCGCCCAGGTTCAAAAATAGTAAAAAATTTTGGCGGACTTCATGGTTTTACTAAATTTAATAGAAGTTTTTTAACAGATAGTGGTGGATTTCAAGCTTTTAGTTTAAGTGATATTTCAAAACCCGATGAAAATGGAATTAAGTTTAGATCTCATATTGATGGAAGCAAACACTATTTTACTCCTAAATCGGTTCTTGATACTCAATATGATTTAGGAAGCGATATTATGATGATTTTAGATGATTTAGTAGGACTTCCAGCAACCAAAAAAAGAGTTGATGAGAGTATTAAAAGGACTATTAAATGGGCAAAAGAGGCCATTGATTATCATAAATTAAACCAAAACAAAGGAATTGGTATAGGTCAAAATCTTTTTGGAATCATTCAAGGAGGAACTGATTACGAAGCAAGAAAATTTTGTGCTCAAAAGTTATGTGAAATGGAATTTGATGGACTTGCTATTGGTGGACTTAGCGTTGGAGAAAGCAATGAGGAGATGTATGATACGGTTGAAGGAGTAATGCCATTTATTGATAAAAATAGACCAAGATATTTAATGGGGGTAGGAACGCCTGAGGATTTGATAGAAAACATAGAAAGAGGCGTTGATATGTTTGATTGTGTTATGCCATCAAGAAATGCAAGAAATGGGACTTTATTTACAAGTTTTGGAAAAATAAATATAAAAGGTGCTAAATTTATAAATGACCATGAGCCAATTGATAAAGCATGTAATTGTCATACTTGCAAAAATTATAGTCGTGCATATTTAAACCATCTTTATCGCTCAAAAGAACTTACTTTTTACCGTCTTGCCACGCTTCATAATTTACATTATTATTTAAATTTGGTAAAAGATGCTAGAGAAGCAATTTTAAAAGGAAAATTTAGCGAGTTTAAAAAAGAGTTTTATAGTTTAAGAAGTTAGATTTTTGCATCTAAAGAAATGACTTTGTAAGTTTTATAAATTCTTAAAATTCAAAAATAAAAAATTTAAAATTAGAGTTTTAAAAGACAGAGTTTTTTCTCTGCCTTTTTTTTGTTTTAGAAAAAGCCTTTTAAAAGATTTTTAACTCCATCTTTTAGTGAATCTTCTTCTCTGTTTTCATTACTATTTAAATTATTATTAGCATTGTCTTTTTTGCCACCCAAAAGCTTATCAAGCCCCTTATCTATGGCTTTTTCAAGCTTTTGTTCTAAATATTTTGAGCTAACATTTACTTTTGGATCTTTTGTAGTTCCTGTAACATTAGCAGCAATATCTGTTTTTTCCACATTTATTAAAACTGGGATATTTATTTTTGATGTTTTTGTATCAAGAGTTCCTTTTGTTACATTTAAATCCATTTTAGGAGCTTTCATTTGAGATTTAAACTCAACTAAGCCTTGATTTATAGCACCTTTTACATAAGAGTCATTAAAAATTTCTTTTGTTATATCTTTTTGGGTTGCTATGCTTATAGCTGTTGTTAACTTACTTGGAGTTAAACGACCCTCGTTTATGTCAACATTAAAATCTCCTTTTTGAGCTAATGTGTTATAGTTAAACACCAAATCACCAATCCCCTCATAAAATTCACCAAAATCAAGCATATGAGTTAGTTTTTCAATTTTAAATTTGTCAAAAGTTGCTTTTAAATTTTCATTTGTTAAATTTGCTTTAAAATTTCCATCAAAAAGATTAGAGTTTGCAGTTGCAACTAGATTTTTAGCATCTTTTTTGATTTCACCATTTAAACTAACACTTCCTATCATCTTTTTTCCAGTGGCAAAAGCTAGTTTTGATAAGTCATTTACAAAAGCTTCATAATTTGCATTTAAAGAGTTTTTATTTATATCAAAGCTTCCATTTAGCTTTTTCAAATTTGCTAAGTCTGAGTTGATAACTGCGTTAAAATTTGCTATGGAATTTGCTATGTTTATATCAGAATTTGCATTTAGTTTTATATTTTTTGGAAACTCTTTATTTAGCATTTTGCTTAGTTCTTTATCATTTAATACGCTATTTGATAAATTTATATTAGCAGTTCCGTTTAAATTTTTTATATCAATGCTTGAAAGGTTAATTTTAGCTTTTAAATCTCCACTTGCAAGAGGATTTTGACCGATTAAAGCAAATATATCATTTAGTTTTAAGTTATTAACATCAGCGTTTAAATTTAAACCGTTTGAACTGGCTTTGATTTCTCCACCTAAGGTATTAACATTTAAATTTAGACCTTTTAGGGTATTGTTTTTCATGTTAACATCACCACTAGCTTTTAAATTTCCTTTTAAAGTTTGCTTTGTAAATTCCTTTAATTTGCTTAAATCATCAATACTAGCCTTAAAATCAGCCTTTAAGTCTTTTTCCTTTAAATTATAAATAGCTTTTAAATTATCAATTTTAAATAAATTTGATACTAAATTTGAAACTGAGTTTACAATCCCATTTTCTATTAAAGTTTTTGATGCAATTTCAAAATTATTATTTTGTGGAAAATCTAAATTAGTCATTTTTTTAAGCTCTACTGGATTTATTTTACCATCCATTACATTTAAAATTGCACTTCCTTGAATATTGTTAAAATCATAAACATCATTTATTTTTATTTCACCATTTATTACGCCACTTACAGCTTTTGGCATTGATGCAACTCCCATTAATTCAGCTATTTTAATTGAGTTTATCTTTGCATCTAAAATTTTATCTTGTAAATTTGCATCAACTTCTCCGCCAAACCCAACTAAATTAAACTTTACAAACTCAGGCTTGTTATCAACAACTTTTGTAAAACCATCAACTTTTAAATTTCCATTAAGTTTTTGCTTTGTGAATGGTTCTAAATTTGCCAAATCCAAAATATCAAGGCTAAAATCACTTTCTAAATTTTTGTTATCTAGATTAAATTTAGTCTCTTTTGCTTCTATATTTGCTAATTTTGAGTTTAAATTTGAACTTGCTGTAATGATATTATCTTTTAAAGTAATATCTGAGTTTAGATCTAGTGCGATATTGTTTGGAATTGTGATGTTTTTATCTTTTAAGCCATCTTTATTAATAGCTAAATCATTTGATGTGATATTTGCTTCACCAAAACCGTTTTGTATATTTGCAACTGCGTTTATCTTTCCAGTTAAAAAAACTGGTTGGTTTGCTATCTTCATAGCTTTTTGTACATTTAGCCCTTTTGCATCCAAATCAACATCAAAAGGCTTAAGGTCTTTTAAAACAGCTAAAAATCTAACATCACTATCAAGTATTTTGCCAACACCATTTGCGCTAAAATCTTTCATTTTTCCTCTAATTTGACCATTTAAACCCATAGGTTCATCAAGCTTAATTTTAAAGCTATTTAAATTTTGAACATCAACACTGTAGTCTAGGTCAAAACTTTGTGAAAAAAGCGAATATTTACCTTTAACATCAGCACTTATTTCACCATTTATAATAGCACTTATATCAAGGCTTTTAAAATTTAAATCAAATTTTGTAAGTTTTAAATCAAATCCTGATTTATCTTTTACAGTTTTTTCAATATAAGGTTTTACTAAGTTATTACCAAAACCTGTAAATAATAAGCCGTATAAAACAACTATGATAAGTATTAAAAAAATACCCAAATATTTGAGTAACTTCATACTTTGCTCCTTTTTAAAATTAAATATTAAAAATTATATCTTATTTTGGTAAAGAATTAGTTAAGTTGTTTTTATATAAAAAGCTGAGTGTTAAAGACTAAAATATTATGATAAAAATATAGATAAGTATTGACATGTTTTAAAAAATTGATTATAATTTCATCACTTTAAAACTTAGAGTGCTAAAAAATATAACACAAGAAAGGAAAAAAATGAATTTTCAACCATTAGGAAAACGTGTTTTAGTTAAACGCGAAGAGGAGACAAAAACAACTGCTACAGGTATTATTATACCAGATAATGCAAGCAAAGAAAAGCCATCAAGTGGCGAAGTTGTCGCTGTTGGATGCGATGAAGAGTGCAAGGCTATAAAAGTTGGCGATAAAGTTGTTTTTTCTAAATATTCAGGAAGCGAAATTGCTCTTAATGATGAAAAATATTTAGTTTTAAATTTAGAAGATGTTCTTGGAATAATTAAATAGATAAAGGATAAATAATGGCAAAAGATATAATTTACTCAGATGACGCAAGAAACAAACTTTATGAAGGTGTAAAAAAATTAAACGACGCTGTTAAAGTTACAATGGGACCAAGAGGAAGAAATGTTTTAATTCAAAAATCTTTTGGTGCCCCAGCTATTACAAAAGATGGCGTAAGTGTTGCAAAAGAAGTTGAACTAAGTGATACATTAGAAAATATGGGTGCAAGCCTAGTAAAAGAAGTTGCTAATAAAACAAATGATGAAGCAGGTGATGGTACAACAACAGCTACTGTTTTAGCCCATGCAATTTTTAAAGAAGGATTGAGAAATATAACTGCTGGAGCTAATCCAATTGAAGTAAAAAGAGGAATGGATAAAGAAGCTGCTGCAATTATAGAGGAGCTTAAGAAAATTTCAAAACCTGTTAAAGGAAAAAAAGAAATTACTCAAGTTGCAACAATTTCAGCAAATTCAGATGAAAAAATAGGAAATTTAATTGCTGATGCAATGGAAAAAGTTGGAAAAGATGGTGTTATAACCGTTGAAGAAGCAAAATCAATAGATGATGAACTAAGCGTAGTTGAAGGAATGCAATTTGATAGAGGATATTTAAGTCCTTATTTTGTTACAAATGCTGAAAAAATGACAGTTGAGTTAAGCAGTCCTTATATTTTATTATTTGATAAAAAAATTACAAATTTAAAAGATTTATTACCAGTTCTTGAAAAAGTTCAACAAAGTGGAAAACCTCTTTTAATTATTGCTGAGGATATTGAAGGTGAAGCTTTAGCTACTTTGGTTGTTAATAAACTAAGAGGTGTGTTAAATATATCAGCTGTTAAAGCTCCTGGATTTGGTGATAGAAGAAAAGCAATGCTTGAAGATATTGCTATTTTAACAGGTGGAAATGTAGTAAGTGAAGAGCTTGGAAGAACACTTGATAGTGTAACTTTAGAAGATTTAGGTGAAGCAGAAAGCATAAATATAGATAAAGATAATACAACTATTGTAAATGGAAAAGGTGATAAAGCTGCAATTGATGCAAGAATCGCTCAAATAAAAGCACAAATAATAGAAACAACAAGTGATTATGATAAAGAAAAGCTTGAAGAAAGGCTTGCTAAATTAAGTGGTGGTGTAGCTGTTATAAAAGTAGGTGCTGCAACTGAAACTGAAATGAAAGAGAAAAAAGATAGAGTTGATGATGCACTAAATGCTACAAAAGCTGCTGCTGAAGAAGGTATAGTAATAGGCGGTGGAGCAGCACTTGTTTGTGCAAGTAAAAAAGTAAATTTAAATCTTTGTGGTGATGAAAAAATCGGAGCTGATATAGTAAGAAGAGCTTTAGTAGCTCCACTTAGACAAATAGCTTCAAATGCTGGATTTGATGCTGGTGTGGTATCACATGAGATTATGAATTCAAAAGATGATGAATCAGGCTTTGATGCAGTTAGCGGAAAATATGTAAATATGTTCGAAGAAGGAATTATTGATCCTGTTAAGGTATCAAGAGTTGCACTCCAAAATGCAGTAAGTGTTGCAAGCATGCTTCTAACAACAGAGGCTACAATTAGTGATATAAAAGAAGATAAACCAGCAATGCCAGATATGAGCGGCATGGGTGGTGGAATGGGAGGAATGGGTGGAATGATGTAGTTTTTAGCTACTATCAACTAACCTATTTTTCTTATTTGGTGTGAGAGTTTTACTCTTGCACCGCTCTTCTTTTATTTTTTTGATGGTTTTATTTTGATTTATTTTACTTCTGATTTACATTTTGGGCATAAAAATATTTTAGAGTATTGTCCAAATTTTAGGAATTTTCAAAGTATTGATGAGATGGATGAGTATCTCATATATTTATGGAATAAAACTGTAACGCCTGATGATGAAATTTATAATTTAGGTGATTTTTCATTTTACAATAGTGTTGAAAAAACAGAGCAAATTTTAACAAGACTCAATGGCAAACACAGTTTAATCCTTGGAAATCACGATAATTTAATAAATGCAAATAAAGAATTATTTAAAAACAGATATAAAAACGATGGAAATTTGCTTTTAGAAGAAATTTTAAATTATAAAAAATTAAGCATTAAAATTAATGATATTAAAGAAAATTTTATTTTATTTCATTATCCAATTTTAGAATGGGATAAAAAAGATCATGGAAGTGTTTTGCTTTATGGGCATTTACATGATAATTTGGCAAACATAAAGGGTAGGGCTTTAAATGTTGGATATGATTTACACGGCAAAATTTTAACTGTTTATGATGTAATTGAGTTTGTAAAAGATGTAAAAATTTTAACAAATCACCACTTATCAGAAATATTTTTAGAAAATCAAAATTTAGAAGATAGAAAAAATTTAATTAAAACAATTATAAAAAAGATAAATCAGTAAAACAAAATTATAAATTCACAAAGATATAATGCGTATAAATTTACGCATTATATTATGTATTATTCTAAATTTAAGCTATACTATTAGTTTTTCAAAAATTTAACTAGGTCTGCTTTGGCATCACCACTTATTAAAGATAGATTGAAATTTTTCACTAAAAAATCAAGTATTTCGTCATTTATAAACTCAGGTAAACTTGGTCCTATATGGATATTTTTAACGCCTAAATACAATAACGCAATTAAAATAATAACTGCTTTTTGTTCCATCCACATCAAAACTATGGAAATTGGAAGATCGTTTATAGCTATTCCTGTCGCCTCGCTTAGTGCTGTTGCGATTTTAACGGCACCGTTGCTGTCGTTGCACTGCCCTAAATCAATATATCTTGGAATTTTTGTGCCTTCTATTAAGCCAAAATCAACATCATTAAATCTAAATTTGCCACAACTTGATGTTAAAATTACACAGTCTTTTGGCAGACTTAGAGCCAAATCCCTATAGTAATTTCTATCATTTCCAGGTGCATCACATCCTGCAATTACAAAAAATCTTCTAATCTTACCAGAAGTTACAGCTTTTAAAATTTCATCGGACATATTTAAAATGCTCTTATAATGCCCACCAGTTACCAAAGTAGCATCGCTTTGAAAGCCACTTATATCATCACATTCCAAAGCTTTATTAATTAGTGGTGTAAAATCATCATTTTCAATATGTCTAATTCCATCTGTTCCAGCGATACTATAACCAAAAAGTCTATCTTTATACTCGCAACTTTTTCTAAGTGGAACTATGCAATTTGTTGTCATCAAAATCGCACCTTTAAACTCATTAAAAAGTTTTGTTTGATCAAACCACGCCTTGCCAATATTCCCCTTTAAATGTGGATATTTTTTAAGCTCTGGATAAGCGTGAGCTGGTAGCATTTCAGAGTGGGTGTAGATATTTATACCTTTATTTTTAGTAGCATCAAGCAGTTTTTTTAAGGCAAAAAGGTTGTGTCCGCTTACTAAAATAGCTTTTCCACAAGCTTTGTTTTGTGTGATTTTAACAGGTGATGGAACGCCAAAAGCATTAGTATGAGCTTGGCTTAATATATCCATTATTTTAACTCCTGCCTCACCAACTTTTAAAAGTTGTTTGATATGCTCATCAAAATTAAAATTTGAATTTGTCAAGGTAAAATAAAGCGTATCGGCTATGACTTTATCAACTTCGCTTGTATTTGCACCAAGTTCGTTTGCGTGGTGACGATACGCACTCATTCCTTTTAATCCAAAAATCATCATATCTTGTAAATTTGCTAATGTGCTATTTTTACCACAGGTACCTTTGCTTTGACCTTTTGAGCCACAGCCATTTGGAGCACTCATTTCACATTGATGACAAAACATTTCTAAACCGCTCATCTTTTCTCCTTCTAAATAAAATTAAACAATAATATAGTAAAATTTTTGTTAAGTCATTGACTGAAATCAAAAATTTAGTTACAAATAATTTATTTTCTAAAAAGGAGAATTTATGAGAGCTTTTATATGGCTGTTTTGTTTGGTTGCGATTTTATTTAGTTTGGAGATAAAAGATGAAGTGAGTTTTGTTTACAAAAATGATAAAGTTCAAATTTATCTAAATTTAGATGAAAATTCTACAAAAGGTCATATTTTCTACGACAATAAAGAGCATGTTTTTAATGCTGAAAATTTTAATGGTTCGGAAGTAAATTTTATATATGACGATGGTGAAAAAATAAATATAAATTTTGTTTATGATGGATTGATTTTTGAAAAAAGAGGCGATTTACAATCTTTAAAATTATATAAAAAGTTTAATTTTTTAGCCTTAAATTCCATTTTTGACAATGGTAGTAATGTAAAATTTAAATACGGCAAAAATTTATTATTTCAAGGTGATAAAAAAACTATTGAAAATGAGTTAAAAAGCAGTTATAAAGAAGAGCTTGATTATTTTTTAGAATTTGTTAGCGATTTACAAGATGATTTTCCTTTTACCTATGAAACAGAAAAAAAAGTGGGAATTTATTACACTAATGATATTTTTAATGTTTTTGAAAACTTTTTTTATAATTATAATGGTGGTGCTCACGGTATGTATTCACTTGTTTATGAGACATTTTACAGAGGTAAAAAAATTACGCTTGACGAAATTTTAGTAAAAAATGAAAAACTTAGACTTAAAATTTGGGATAAAGTTAAAGAAAACGCTTACATAGAAGAAAATGAATTTGAAATAACTGAAAATTTTAAACTAAATCCTTATGGCATAACTTTTGTCTATGCACCTTATGAAATCGCTCCATACTCTTTTGGAAGCCCTAAGGCATTTTTTACATTTGATGAGATAAGTGAGTTTTTAAAAGATGAGTTTAAGGACACAAATTTGTTTTTATAAATTTATATATTAAAACTTTAAATCTAACTATAAAATTTGGGTTGAATTTTACTTAGTTTAACCCAAAACAGCTTTTATGCTTCATTTTAATTTCTGCCCAGCTTAAAATTTACTAAAATTTCATTCTATTTTTGATAAATCGTCAGCTACTTTTGCAGCAAGTCTTAGTTTATCACTACTAAAGTGTGTGTAAATTCTAGAAGTATTTAAACTAGCATGCCCTAAAGCTTCTTGGACTAAAACCAAATCTTTTTGTTTTTTATAAAGCATAGTTGCAAAAGTATGGCGAAGCATATGAGCACCATTTTTAGCTTTTCTAATTCCGGCTTTAAATAAAATTTGCTCTACGATACGGCTGATATATGCCTGAGTTAGTGGTTTTCCTTTCCCATTTACAAATAAATATCCATCTTTATTTAGGTAATTTATTTTTAAGTTTATTAAGTGTTCTTCAATTAGATGTTTTTTTATCATGACAATCCTATATTTATTTCCTTTACCTCTTATTCGTATCACATATAAATCTCCATCTTCACTAAAATCTTTTTCTTTTAAATTTATTGCTTCACTTACTCTAATTCCTGTAAAAATTATTATTTTTATAATTAATTTATTTCTATGATCATTTGCCTTAAAATCACTTTTTTCAATTGCTTCTAAAAACTCTTTTACCTCATCTTCACTCATATATTCAGGCAGTTTTTGTCCAGCACTTCCACTTACTCCACCCCAGTTTTTTAGTTCAATTCCGTAGTTGTGAGAAGTCCCGTTTTCTTCATTTTGTTTGTCTAAATATGTAAAAAAATTAATTACTGCAATCCTATAATTTTTCTTAGTTGCATCACTAAGCCCGCCTGTAACGCTAGCTAAAATTTCACTTAAAAACTCCTCGTTTATCTCCTTTAAGCTATTTATTTCATAATAAACTATGGCTTTTGCAACCTTTTTTAATGGATTAAAATATGTATTTATTCCTGTGATTCCAGCATTTCTTGCTTCCTTTACAAGGCCGTCAAGTTCTTTAAAATTTTCAACTCCTTTTATAAGGCGTAAATTTACACTATTTAAAGCTTTTGGATCTTTTAATTCTTTATTTGAAAGAGAGCTTAATTTATATCTTACAAATTTGCAAAGCCAAAAAATTAGCGAGTTTTCAACACTGTCTTTATAATCAAGCTTATATTTCAAATTTGGTCCTTTTGAAAAATTTTATATTGAAAATTATACCATTTTTTATTCAAATAAAGTAAAAGGAAGCTCGAGTGTGTTTTTAATAATATTAAGTGGTGAAAGTAGAGCATCTTGTAAAACTTTATTTGAGTAATTAGGACTATCAAGAGTTCCTCTTATCTTAACAACTGTTGAAATAGAACGATCTTTTCCAAGAATTATTTGATTTACTAAAGGAATGTTTGCAATAATTGAGCTTGCATCTTTTAAGTATTTTACCTCAATATCTAAATCAATTTCTTTTGTTTTTAAATTTATTGTTCCAACTCCGCCCATATCAGCAGTTGAACCTTTAAAATCCATAGCTTGTACATAAATAATATTATCTTTTTTTACAAAAATAACTCTGCCTTTTTTTACATTAAAACCTTTGCTATTAAAATCTGGTGTTTTTAACTTTAACAGTGATGGAATGCTATCTAAAAAAGATAAAAGTTGCTGATATAAAACTAAATCTGTTAAATATGTATCATTCATTAAAATTTCACCTCTAAACTCATCAATGCTTTTTCCAAAAACTTTTATATTAAATTCCCCGCCTTCAAAGCTTTTTGATTTCAAAAAATTATTTAAACTTTGAGAACTTAGATTAAGTCCAGTTGCAGATAAAATTTCAGGTGTTATTTGAAGAGTTAGCTTTCCTTGTGGAGCTAAATTTGCATCAAATTTTATATTTTTATTGTCTAAATTTCCTTTGAAGCTACTTAAATTTAAAGTTTTATTTATATCTTTTAAAATAATATCAGAATTATTTCCGCTTATATTTATTTTTGGAAAGTTAGTTTGCGATGAAGCATTTATGTCATATTTTAACTCAAAATCAAGCCTATTTATATCTAAATACATATCTTTTTTGCTTTGTTTAAAATTTAAATAATTTGTATTTGCATAAATTTCACCATTTTTATAATTGATATAAATTTCATCACTATCATATTTACTTCCATCTTTTTTGTATAAAGGTAGATCAAAAATAGTGTTTTTTATATTTATTTTGTAGTCTTTAAAATCTTTTGTATTTACTACTAAATTGCCATTTTTAAAACCTAAATCAGTAAGGATTTTAGAATATTGAATCAAGTCTTTTAAGTTACTAACTTCAATTTCATTTGTTTTATCGAATTTAATTTTTGTATTTAACTTTGGAATTTCAAGTAAAACTGTTGGTTTTGAAAAATCTAATTTTAAATCAGAACTAAAATTTTTTCTTTTAAAAATATCATTTATAAACACCTCTTCAAAATTTGCAGTAAGGTTAGCTTTTGAGACTTTTGTGTCAATTTTACCTTTTAAATTTGAAGCTTTAAAAAGCTCTTTATTAGAAATATTTGAAGCATTTAGGTCAATTTGAGAATTTTTTATTAGAACTTCTAAATTTTGCATATTAAATTTAGCCCCTGATATTAAAATATCACTGTTTTTTAAAACCGAATTTGCCAAAACATCAATTTTATGAGGATGGGCTTGAATATGTAATAAAACCTCTGTTTTACTATTGCCATTTTGCTGTAAAATTGGCAGATTGATATTATAAGCTTTTAATAAATTTAAAACTTCATTATCAACCAAACTATTGGTTTTTATATCGACTATAATTTTTGTTGTTCCATCCATTATATTTAAAATATTAACTTTTGAGCCGTTTAGATCTTTGTTTTGGTAAGTGGGTTCAAATAAATCAAAATATAGATTTCCATTTTCAAGCGCTATATCGGCACTTTTAACAACAGCACTTGGAAGTTTTTCATTAAATGTTACGTTTAAATCATAAGCCTTTGCAAAACCATTCATTTTATTTAATTTATAGTCCAAATTTACTATATCAATCATCCCATTTAGATATTTAATATCGTAATACTTTGCTATTACTTTTCCATAAATCCACTCTTTTAAATGTTGATCCATCCCGGTTTTAAAACCAAGCTCATCCATAAAATTTTTAATACTAGTTGCGGTTGCACTTTTTATTTCATACTTTAAAAGTCCATTTTTTACACTAAAATCAAGCTTTCCATTTATTTCATGTGTTAAAAAAAATCCATCAAAACTATATAGTTTATTTATTAAATTTATATATCCGCTTCCTGCTATAACCAAATCAAAATCTTTAAAAGAAAGCTCGCTTATTGCGATATCATAACTATTTTCTTTAGGTATTATTTCTATATCTATTTTTAAAAATTCAGTATCAAAATAAAAAATATTATCTTTAAAAAGTGCAGTTATATTGTTTTTTCCAATCTCAACATTTTCTAAATTAATCTCTTCAAAAAATCTATTTAAATATACAATATAACTAAAAATTTTATCTAAATCTAAAGCGCTAAACTCTTTTTTTTCATCGTTTTTGTTTAAATTTTTTTTAATTTTTAAGTTTTTTGCATTTATTATAAGCTTTTTATCAAATTTTATATATAATCTTTCGATATGTATATTATCGCGGTCGATATTTCCTATATTTATCCCGTTTTTTAATATGACAAAAAACACTGAAAGGATTATTGCTAAAATGACTACGATCGTTAGAGTAATTTTTGCTATTTTTGATATAATTTTCATCTTTATCCTTGCTATTTTGACAGATTTAACAGCCAAAACCTCCTTTAAAGGTGAAATTTTTATCCCAAAAGGAAGTGCTACCAAAATTATATCAAATCTATCACATCAAAATTTAAATGTAAATAAATTCGATCCTAAAATTTTAGATTTTATTGGAACTGTAAAAAGCGGATATTTAGATCTTGGAGATACAAATTTAACTAAAATTGATCTTTTTTATAAGTTAACTACCGCAAAGCCTGTTATGAGTGATATCATAATAATACCAGGCGAAACAACTGTAGTTTTTTTAGAAGAAATCGCAAAAAAAGAAAATCTTGATTTTAATAAATTAGAACTTGAATATAATAAAACTACCCCGTTTTATGAGGGTTTTTTAATTCCTGAAACATATCATCTAGCAAAAGGTTATGATGAAAAAGAGTTAATTTCAGTTTTAGTTAAAAACTCACTTAAAATACACAAAAATTTAATTAATAATTATGAAAAAGAGCATTATAAAACCATAGAATCCGATGAATGGAAAAATATATTGGCAAAAGCTTCGGTTATACAAAAAGAAGCAGCAAATAAAGATGAGATGAAAATAGTTAGTTCAGTTATTGATAACCGCCTTGATAAAGGTATGAGGCTTCAAATGGACGGAACTCTTAATTATGGTAAATTTTCACATATAAAAATCACGCCTGATAGGATAAGAAATGATGAGAGTAAATTTAATACTTACTTGAATGACGGGCTTCCACCAATTGTTTGCATGGTTAGCATTGAAGCAATTGATGCAGCTATAAATCCGGTAAAAACTGAATATTTATATTTTATGCGTGATAAAAGAACTAATAAACATATTTTTACAAAAACACATAGTGAGCATTTAAAACAAGTTAATATACAAAGAAATCTAAAGTAATGTTTAAGATAAAATTTATTACAAATTTATTATTTTAACTTTATGATAAATTTGATAAAATGATAATAGAAATAAAAAAGGAGTAAGAATGAGTGATATTGTTTATACCTATACTGATGAAGCACCAGCTTTAGCAACTTTTTCACTATACCCAATAATTAAAAATTTTTTAAGTAAAGCAGGTGTTAGCATAGAAATGGTTGACATTTCTCTTTCAGGGCGAGTTCTAGCAGCTTTTAGCAATGAGTTAAATTTAAATATTAGTGATGATTTAAATTTTTTAGGAAAATTAACAGAAGATAAAAACGCAAATATTATAAAACTTCCAAATATTTCAGCCTCTATTCCACAACTTAATGCTTGTATAAAAGAGCTTCAAGAAAAAGGTTTTAATGTTCCAAATTTTGTAAATGAGCCAAAAAACGATGGAGAAAAAACTATAAAAGAAAAATATTTAAAAGTTTTAGGAAGCGCTGTAAATCCTGTTTTAAGACAAGGAAATAGCATAAGAACAGCTGCAAAAGCAGTAAAAAACTATGCTAAAACTCATCCGCATAATAATGGCATTTGGAATAAAAATGTAAAAACTGAAATTTTTTATATGGATAAAGGAGATTTTTACTCAAATGAAAAATCTACTGTATTTAAAAATGATACAACTTTAACCATTAAATTTACAGCCGATAACAAAAAAGAAAAAATTTTAAAAAATGATTTAAGAATTTCAAAAAATGAAGTAGTTGATGCAACTTTTATGAGTGCAAAAGAACTTGATAAATTTATTGAAAAAAGTTTAGATTATGCTCTACAAAACGATCTTTTATACTCAGTTCATTTAAAAGCTACAATGATGAAAGTAAGTGATCCGGTGATTTTTGGGCATTTTGTAAAGGAGTTTTTTAAAGTAATTTTTAATGAGTATGGATTTGAGTTTGAAAGACTTGGAATAAACCAAAACAACGGACTAAAAGATCTATTTGAAAGACTTGAAAATTCTAAATTAAAAGATGAAATTTTATTTAAATTTGATGAAATTTGTAAAACTAGACCAAATTTGGCAATGGTTGATAGCGATAAAGGAGTTACAAATTTACATATTCCAAGCGATGTTATAATTGATGCATCAATTCCTGCAATGATACGAAATAGCGGTAAAATGTGGGATAAAAATGGTGAGTTAAAAGAGTGCTTAGCTGTAATTCCTGATAAAACTTATGCTGTAGTTTATGAAAGCATGTTAAATGACTTAAAGAAAAATGGTTCACTTAATCCAAGCATTATAGGAAGTGTTACAAATGTTGGGTTAATGGCTAAAAAAGCTGAAGAATACGGAAGTCATGATAAAACTTTTGCTATAGAAGAAGATGGAAAAATAGAAGTTTTTGATAAAAAAGAGAAATATTTTGAGTTTGAAGTTAAAAAAGGCGATATTTTTAGAATGACAACTGTTAAAGATGAGGCTATAAAAAATTGGATAAAAATAGCTTTTGATTTAGCAAAAGAAAAAGATATTAAACCTATTTTTTGGCTTGATAAAAACAGAGCTCACGATAATAACTTAATAAAAATTATAAAAAATGAAATTAAAGACAATGAAGAGTATGAAATTTTAGCACCAAAAGATGCACTTATAAAAACAAATGAAATTATTAGAAGTGGAAAAGATGCGATTAGTGCAACTGGAAATGTTTTAAGAGATTATTTAACTGACCTTTATCCTATATTAGAGCTTGGCACAAGTGCAAAAATGCTTTCAATAGTTCCACTTTTAAATGGTGGCGGTATGTTTGAAACAGGAGCTGGTGGTTCAGCACCAAAACACGCGGAACAACTTTTGAATGAAAACCACCTTAGATGGGATAGCTTAGGGGAATTTATGGCTTTAGCACAGAGTTTAAAATATTTAGATAAACCAAAAGCCAAAATACTTGGTGCTGCACTTGATGATGCAATTTGTAAATTTTTAGAAAATGACAAATCTCCAAAAAGAAAAGTAGGAGAGCCTGATACTAGAAATAGTCATTTTTATTTAGCTTTATATTTTGCAGATGAGCTTTTAAAAACTGATTTGAAAAAAGAATTTGAAATTTTAGCAAAAGAGTTAAAAGAAAATGAAAAAATAATAAATGATGAACTTTTACAAGTTCAAGGAAAAGGTGCCGACTTAGGAGGATATTATAAATTTGACCCTAAAAAAGCTGAAGAAATTTTAAGACCAAGTAAAACTTTAAATAAAATAATAGGATAATTGTATGAAAGTAGGAATAATCGGAGCTGGGAATATCGGCTCAAATATAGCTTCTTTATTAATTTCTCAAGATTTAGCAAGTGAAATTTTACTAATTGATATAAATGAAAAACTTGCCCTTGGTAAAATGCTTGATTTAAGTACTTTAAGTGTGATTTTAGATAAAAATATCAAAATAAACTCTACACTTGATTATAGTAAATTAAAAGATTTTGATATTGTTGTTATAACAGCTGGAATTACTAGAAAAGAAGGACAAAGCAGAGAAGAGTTGGCTAAAATAAACGCCTCAATAGTAGGGGAAACTTCAAAAAAAATAGCTGAGTTTTCTCCAAATGCTATTATTATAATTGTTACAAATCCACTTGATTTAATGGTTTATGCATGTTATAAAAATAGCGGCTTTAATAAAAATAAAATCATAGGAATGGCAGGAGAACTAGATAGTGCAAGAGCAAAATTAAATTTAGCAAAGCTTAAAAATATTTCTCCAATTAACGCAAAAATAAATGTTTTTGGAATGCATAATGATGAGATGATAATTCAAACTAGCCAAGATTTAACAAAAGATGAATTTCAAACTGTAAAAGATGGAACGATAAATGCTGGAGCAAATATAACAAAACTATTAGGTACATCCGCATATTATGCACCAGCAGCAGCTGTTGTTAAGATGATAAAAGCTATTAAAAATGGAGGAAATGTTATTGCTTCTGTTTTGGATGATAATGAGATAAGCTTTGGAAAAGAGATAAAGCTTAGCAAAAAAGGTGTTGAAAAGATAGTAGAAAATGAAGTTTATAAAAGTGTTGATACTTCAAAGTTTATAAAATTAAAAAAGAATTTATAAGGGAATTTAATGAATATCCATGAGTATCAGGCAAAAGCACTTTGCAAAGAATTTGGCATAAAAACAGCTGATGGATTACTTGCACTAACAAGTTTAGAAGCAGTTAATAATGCTAAAAAACTAGGTGGTGAAATTTGGGCTATAAAAGCTCAAATTCATGCAGGTGGAAGAGGACTTGGAGGTGGAGTTAAAATTGCTAAAAGCCTAGATGAAGTCGAACAATACGCAAAAAATATGATTGGAATGAGCCTAATCACTCCACAAACTGGAAAAAATGGTAAAGTTGTAAATAAAATATATATTGAAAAAGGCTGTAAAATAAAAAAAGAGTTTTATTTGAGCCTTTCGTTTAATCGTGATTCTCAAAAACTTTGTTTAATAGCAAGTTCAAGTGGTGGAATGAGTATAGAAGAGATATCAAGCTCAAACCCAGAGCTTATAAAAGCTATTTTTATTGATCCACAAATTGGTCTTATGGATTTTCATATTTTGGAAATTTCATCATTTTTAGGTTTTGACAAGGATAAATATACCAAATTTCATGATATTTTAACTAAAATTTATGATCTTTATATGCAAAAAGACACTGTTTTGATAGAAACAAATCCATTAATCCTAGATGAAGATGATGAATTTCTAGTGCTTGATGCAAAAATGAGCTTTGATGATAGTGCACTTTTTAGACATCCTGAAATTTTAGCTTTAAGGGATTTAGATGAAGAAGATAATGCTGAGATAGAAGCTAAAAAACACTCTTTAAGTTATGTAAAACTAGATGGCAATATAGGATGTATGGTAAATGGTGCAGGTTTAGCTATGGGGACAATGGATGCTATTAATTTTGCTGGCGGAAAACCTGCAAATTTTTTAGATGTTGGAGGACTTGCAAGCTCTCATACTGTGGCAAAAGCATTTGAAATTATTCTAAAAGATGAGTTTGTGAAAGTTATTTTTATAAATATTTTTGGAGGCATTGTAAGATGTGATAGGATTGCAAATGGCATAATAGAAGCAATAAATTTAATAAATCCTAAAATTCCAATTGTTATAAGACTTGATGGAACAAATGCAAAAGAAGCAGAGTATATTTTAAAAAAAGCAAATATTTTAAATTTAATTCCTGTAAAAAATTTAGAAGATGGTGCTATTTTGTCTGTAAAACTTTCCAAAGAGTCTAACAAGGATATTAAATGAGTATTTTAATTGATAAATCTACAAAAGTTATTGTTCAAGGCTTTACAGGCAAAGAGGCAACATTTCACTCACAAAAATGCCTTGAATATGGCACTTTAATAGTTGGTGGAGTAACTCCATTTAAAGGTGGAATTACACACCTTGGACTTCCTGTTTTTAACACTGTTAAAGAAGCTGTTGAAAAAACAAATGCTAGTGTTTCGCTTATATTTGTTCCTGCTATGTTTGTGGCTAATGCTATTATAGAAGCTGCAAATGCTGGAATTAAACTATGTATTGTTATCACAGAACACGCCCCATTAAATGATATAATAAAAGCAAAAAATTTTGCAAATAAATGTGGTACCCAAATAATAGGCCCAAACTCACCTGGTATTATAAGTGCGGATGAATGCAAACTTGGAATTATGCCTGGAGATATTTTTAAAAAATCAAATTTAAATATAGGTCTAATCTCAAAGTCAGGAACATTAACCTATGAGGGTGCAAAGCAAATTTTAGACGAGGGATATGGTATCTCAACAGCTATTGGCATAGGTGGAGATAGGGTTATAGGACTTGGATTTAGTGAACTTTTGGAGATGTTTGAAAAAGATGATGATACAAAAGCAATTGTTTTAATAGGTGAAATTGGAGGCATTTTAGAAATAGAAGCTGCAAAAACCATAAAGGATAAAATTTCAAAACCAGTTGTTGCCTTTATAGCTGGTGTTACAGCCCCAAAAGGTAAAAGGATGGGGCATGCAGGTGCTATAGTAAGTGATTATAATTCAACTGCAAAAGGAAAAATGCAATCTTTAGAAAAAGTTGGTGTTCATGTAGCGCAAAGCCCTGCTCATATTGGCAGAAAATTAAAAGAAGTATTAGGCTAAAAAGGAAAAAATATGGAAAATTTAAAAGCTGTTTGGGTTGATGAGAGTAGATGTAAAGCTTGTAATATCTGTGTAAGCTACTGCCCAAGTGGGACTTTGGCTATGAGGTATGAGCCAAAGGCTATTCAAGGTATGATGATAGAAGTATTAAATGACAAAACCTGTATTGGTTGCAGGGATTGTGAAACACATTGTCCTGATTTTGCTATTTTTGTGGCTGATAAAGGTTTTAAATTTGCAAAACTTACACCAGAAGCAAGAGCACTTTCACAAGCTATTAAGGAAAATAATTTTATGAAAATAAAGGATGAATTATGAGTGTGGAAGTTATCTCAACCGGTAATGCTTTAGTGGCAAAAGCTGCAATTGATTGTGGCTGTAAATTCTTTGGTGGATATCCAATAACTCCATCTAGTGAGATAGCTCATGAAATGAGTGTAAGGCTTCCAGAAGTTGGTGGAACTTTTATTCAAATGGAAGATGAAATTTCTGGCATTTCAGTTGCGCTTGGAGCTTCTATGAGTGGAGCAAAAGCAATGACAGCAAGCAGCGGTCCTGGAATTTCTTTAAAATCAGAACAAATTGGTCTTGCATTTATAGCTGAAATTCCTCTTGTTATTGTAAATGTTATGAGAGGAGGTCCATCAACTGGTCTTCCTACTCGAGTTTCTCAAGGTGATATTTCACAAGCTAAAAGTCCAACTCATGGAGATTATCAAAGCATAACTTTAATACCAGGAAGCTTAGAAGAAGTCTATACTTTTACAATAAAAGCTTTTAATTTAGCTTCTAAATTTATGACACCTGTTTTTTTACTTCTTGATGAAACACTTGGTCACATGCAAGCAAAGGCTATTTTGCCAGATATTAAAGATATAAAAATATATAAAAGAGATGAGTTTAAAGGTGAAAAAAACAACTATTTACCATATAAAGCAGATATTGATAGACCTGCCGTTTTAAATCCTTTCTTTAAAGGTTATCGTTATCACATCACAGGACTTCATCACGGAAATACAGGATTTCCAACTGAAAATGGCGAGATAGTTGATTATAACATTAAAAGACTTTTTAATAAGATAAATTTACATAAAGATGAAATTTGCGAATTTGAAGAGTTTAACTTAGAAAATGCTGAAATTTGTATAATAGCCTATGGAAGTGTAAATTTAGCAGTTAAAAGTGCCATTGAAATTTTAAATAAAGAAGGTATTAAGGTTGGGTTGTTTAGACCTTTAACCTTATGGCCAAGTAGTAAGAAAAAAATAAAAGAAATTTGCGATAAATTTAAAAATATCTTAGTAGTTGAGTTAAATTTAGGACAATATTTTGGAGAAATTCAAAAATGTGGTTTAAGAGATGATTTACACACACTTTTTAAAGCAAATGGAAGACCAATTAGTCCAAATGAGATTATTAAAAAAGTAAAAGAAATCAAAGGAGTGAAATAATGGCATTTAATTATGATAAATATCTACGAACCGATAAACTTCCAACTCTTTGGTGTTGGGGATGTGGTGATGGTGTGATTTTAAAGGCTATTATAAGAGCTATTGATGCTATTGGTTGGGATTTAGATGATGTTTGTGTAGTAAGTGGCATAGGATGTAGTGGAAGAATGAGCTCGTATATAAATTGTAACACTGTTCATACAACGCACGGAAGAGCATTAGCTTATGCAACAGGTATAAAACTAGCTAATCCAAATAAAAATGTTATTGTTGTAACAGGAGATGGAGATGGTCTTGCAATTGGTGGAAACCATACAATTCACGCTGCAAGAAGAAATATAGGTATTAAGCATATTTTAATAAATAATTTCATTTATGGTCTTACAAATTCTCAAACATCTCCAACAACACCAAAGGGCTTTTGGACAGTTACTGCACAAAGAGGAAATATAGATCCAAGTTTTAATGCAACTGATTTATTAATTGGAGCAGGGGCGACATTTGTAGCAAGACAGACGATAATAAACGCAGATGCGTTAGTAAAACTTTTAGTAAAAGGCTTTAGTCATGACGGGTATGCTTTTTTTGATATTTTTTCGAATTGTCATATAAATTTAGGTAGAAAAAACAAAATGGCACAAGCTACTGATATGATAAAGTGGATTGAAAACATAACAGTAAATAAAATAAAATATGATAAATTAAGCGATGAAGAAAAAGTAGGGCTTTTCCCACTTGGAGTTTTGCACGAAGATAACTCTCACCTTGAATATACAAAAGCCTATGCTAAGGTTATAGAGGCCGCGCAAAATAAAACTAAAATCGACTTTAAGGAGATAGTATGACAACAAAACTTAGATTTGTAGGAGTTGGTGGACAAGGAGTTATACTAGCAGGTGAGATTTTAGCAGCTGCAAAGATAAAAGCAGGTGGTTTTGGCGTAAAGGCATCAACCTATACTTCTCAAGTTAGGGGTGGTCCTACAAAGGTTGATATTATATTAAGTGATGATGAGATTTTATATCCATATGCTGATGATATAGATTTTATGATAGCAACAGCACAAGTTAGTTTTAATAGTTTTAAAAATGATGTAAAAGAAGGTGGAGTTATTGTAGTTGAGCCAAATTTGGTAAGTCCAAACAGTGAAGATAGAAAAAAATGGCAAATTTATGAAATTCCTATTATTTCAATTGCAAAAGATGATGTTGGAAATGTAATAACTCAAAGTGTTGTGGCTCTTGGGATTGCGGTTGGCTTTACAAAAGTTATGGATAAAGAACTTGTTAGAAATGAAATGTTAAGAAGCGTGCCTGAAAAAGTAAAAGAAGCAAATATAAAAGCTTATGATTTAGGACTAAAAGCGGCCAATGAGCTATTGAAAAATTAAATAATATTTGATTTAAGTGCTTTAAATTTTAACACTATAGCTCAAAACTTCAATATAAAATGTTGTTTATGTAGTAGAGTTTAGAGATAAATATAACAACCAAACATTTAATTTAGGACTAAATTATAAGTTTTAAAATACTTTAAGGGAAGATTTATCTTCCCTTAAAAATAATATTTATAACTTCTTTAACCAATATCTTTAAAAGTTTCTAATTTATCACTTAATATATTTTTCTTATAAATAATACTAAATATATATAGTTAAATTTATGAAATTTTATACAAATTCATATATAATATGCAAAATTTAAAGATTTTATTTAAGAAAGATATAAGTTTTTTCTTATAATAAAGATGAATTTATGTTTAAAAATAAAATTTAATTTTATTATTTAAGGTAAAATCTTTTAAATTGTTGTAAAATTGTAAAGATTTAAAAACCGAACATATTTTAAGAAAAAGGAGATGTGATGGTAAAGGATAAGTTATTAGAAAAAATAACTTTAAGGCTTAATGAAGTTGAAAAATTGCCTAAAATAAAGGAAGGCTCTATCATACAGACTCTTGAAGAAAATGGTCTTTCAAGAAGAGATTTTATGAAATGGGCTGGAGCTATGACAGCAACTCTTGGTCTTAGTAGTGCTTTTATACCTGCAGTTTCTAAGGCAGCTGAGTTAGCAGATAGACTTCCTGTTATTTGGTTACATATGGCTGAATGTACAGGTTGTAGTGAAAGTTTATTAAGAACAGCAACACCAAGTATTGATAGTTTAATATTTGATTATATTTCACTTGAATATCATGAAACTATAATGTCAGCAAGTGGTTGGCAAGCTGAAGAAAATTTAGAGCAAGCCATAGAAAAATACAAAGGTCAATATATTTTGATGGTTGAGGGTGGAATTCCTGCTGGAACAAGTGAGTATTTTTTAACAGTTGGACCACACGGAACAACTGGTGCAGAGCATTGTAGGATAGCTTCTAAAAATGCTGCAGCTATTTTTGCGATTGGAACCTGTTCAAGCTTTGGTGGTATTCAAGCAGCTTATCCTAATCCAACAAACTCTCAAGCACTTAGCAAGATAGTCAATCAACCAGTTATAAATATACCTGGATGTCCTCCAAGTGAGAAAAATATAGTTGGAAATGTATTGAATTATATACTATTTGGAACACTTCCTGCACTTGATTCATATAATAGACCAAAATGGGCATATAGACTTAGAATTCATGATCTTTGTGAAAGAAGAGGAAGATTTGATGCTGGTGAGTTTGTAGAGCACTTTGGCGATGATGGGGCAAAAAATGGATATTGTTTATATAAAGTAGGTTGTAAAGGACCATACACATTTAACAACTGTTCACAAGAGAGATTTAACTCTCATACTTCTTGGCCGATACAAGCAGGACATGGCTGTATAGGTTGTTCAGAACCTGATTTTTGGGATACAATGGGGCCACTTGAAGAACCTTTAGCAGATAGATTATATAAAAGTGTTTTTGGTGGACTTGGAGCAGATGCAACAGCTGATAAAATAGGAATAGGTGTTTTAGCAGTTGCAGGAGTTGCTATTGCAGCTCACGCAGCAGTTGGTTCATTTAAGAAAAATAAAGGAGAGTAATAATGAGCGAAAGAATAGTAGTAGATCCAATTACTAGAATAGAAGGACATTTAAGAGTCGAAGTTGTTGTTGATGAAAATAATGTGGTAACTGACGCATACTCAGGCTCAACTCTTTGGAGAGGTCTTGAAACTATAGTAAAAGGAAGAGATCCAAGAGATGCAGGACTTTTTATGCAACGAATTTGTGGAGTTTGTACTTACTCTCATTATAAGGCAGGAATTATAGCAGTTGAAGATGCACTTGGCATAAAACCACCACTAAATGCTGTTTTAACAAGAAGTCTAATGACTAACGCTTTGTTTTTTCATGATCATTGTGTGCATTTTTATCAACTACATGCACTTGATTGGGTTGATGTAGTAAGTGCATTAAGTGCTGATGTGTTTAAAGCTAGCGAAGAAGCTTTTAAATACTGTGAAACTCCTTATGCTTGTGGAGCAGATCATTTAAAGAGCGTTCAAGATAGAGTTAAGAAATTTGTAGATAAGGGAAATTTAGGACCATTTGCAAATGCATATTATGGACATCCTACTTACAAATTTACACCTGAACAAAATTTAATTGCATTAAGCCACTATTTAGAGTGTTTGAGAATTCAAAGAACAGCAGCTGAGCTAATGGCAATATTTGGTGCTAAAAATCCACATCCACAAAGTTTAGTAGTAGGTGGAATTACTTCTGTTATGGATATTTTGAGTCCTTCAAGATTAGGTGAATATTTAACCAAATTTAATGAAGTTGCTGATTTTGTAAATAGAGCATATTATGCAGATATAGTAATGGCTGCAAGAGCTTATGGTAATGAACCAAGCGTTATAAATGATGTTGGAACACCAAATTTATGGTCTCATGAAGAGCTTCCTTATAGTAAAAATGAATTTTTATTTGATAGTGGAATTATTTTAAATGGTGATTTATCAAAAGTTTATGAGCTTGATGAAAGCAAAATAACAGAAGAAGCAACTCATGCTTGGTATAAAAACGATGCCCCTCTTCATCCTTATGAAGGTGCTCAAGATCCAAATTATACAGGATTTAAAACTGAAAAAACAATGAATGCTCAAGGTGAGATGGTTGATACAAAAGTATTTGATATAAAAGGTAAATATAGCTGGATTAAAGCCCCAAGATACGATGGAAAACCTATTCAAGTAGGACCTATAGCAAGTATTTGTGTTAGTTATGCAAAGGGGAATAAATTTGTAGTTCCTATCGTTGATCAATTCTTAAAAGATGCAGGACTTCCATTGGAAGCAGTTTTATCAACTCTTGGAAGAACAGCTTGTCGTATGCTTGAAGCTAAAGTCATTGCAACTCATGGACTTAAAGCATTTAATAATTTAGTTGAAAATATTAAATCAGGCGACACAGAAACTTGTGCTAAATACAAAATTGACAATAAAAAAGAATATAAAGGTCGCTATATAGGAAATGCTCCAAGAGGAGCGTTAAGCCATTGGTGTAGAATTGAAAAAGGTGTTATTAAAAACTGGCAAGCGGTTGTTCCATCAACTTGGAATGCATCTCCAAAAGATAAAGATGGTAAAATGGGATCTTATGAAGCTTGCTTAATTGGTCTTAAAATAGCTGATCTAAAACAACCTCTTGAAATTATAAGAAAAATACACTCATACGATCCATGTATTGCGTGTGCAGTTCATGTGATGGATACTAAGGGAAATGAGCTTGGTGCTTATAAGGTAAATCCTAATATTTAAAGGAGAAATAGTATGAAAAAAGAAAATAAAAGAGTGGCTGAGTATGAATTTAGCATAGGATATCGTTTAAGTCACTGGGTTAGATTTTTTGCTATTATGCTTTTAATAATTAGCGGATATTATATATCTTTTGTGTTTCAAAGCCCAATGGTTAGTGATGAACCTGTGCTATTTTTGCAGGCAAAATGGAGATTTGTTCATATAGTTGCTGGATTTGTAATGATAGCTGCTGTTATTTATAAATCTTATATTTTTATATTTGATAAGATGAGCCACATAGAAAGAGTAAGTATAAAAGACTTTTTAAGCCCTAAGGTTTGGTTTGAGCAGATTAAATATTATCTTTATTTAACAGATGAGCATCCACACTTAAAAGGAGTTTATAATCCTTTGCAATTTATTGCTTATATTATGTTTTATGCGGTAGCTTTTATACTAATACTTACAGGACTTATTTTATATATGCATGTTTATCATCATGGTTTTGGTGGAGCAATTTTCGATATTTTAAGACCTGTTGAAGTATGGATGGGTGGACTTGCAAATGTAAGAGCAATTCATCACATATGCATGAATGTCTTGATAATCTTTATAGTTGCTCATATTTATATGGCTGTATTTAACGCTGTTAAGGGTAGAAATGGCGGAATGGACGCTGTAATAAGCGGCTATAAATTTCCAGAAGAAAATCACTAAAATGAAAATTTTAGTTTTAGGAATAGGAAATGTATTGTACTCCGATGAAGGTATCGGAGTACATTTTGTAAAATTACTTGAAAAAAACTATCAATTTATCTCAAATGAACATGAGATAACTTTTATGGATGGTGGAACATTAGCAAATTTTTTGATGTTTATAATGGCAAAATATGACCATATTTTTTTAGTTGATTGTATTGAGGCTGATGATGGCAAAGTAGGTGATGTCTATTTTTTTAGCTATGATGATATGCCAAAAATGATAAAGTGGAGTGGCTCAGCTCATGAAGTTGAAATGCTTCAAACTTTGCAAATGATGGAATTAGCAGGTGATTTACCATCAACTAAAATCTTAGGTGTTATTCCAAAAAGAGTTGAGCCTTTAGCTTTTACTATAAGTGATGAACTTAAAAACTCAGTTAAAGTTATGGAAAAAACTTCTTTAAATTACTTTAAAAGTTTAGGTTTTGAAGTAAAAAAAATCAATGATTTAACCATTCAAGATATAGCAAATGAGTTTGATGAGATAGGAAAAAATAAAATATGATAATAGCTTTTAAATTTAACTATACAAATAAAAATAATTTTTTAGCTTATTTTTTAGAATTTTATGCTAAAAAAAGTTCTTTAAGTTATTCAATCACAAAAGAGGGCGATATTTTAACCCTATTTGTAAAAGGAGAAGAAAAAGATCTTTTAAAATTTAGCGATGAAAGTATGATTTTAATACCAAATTCTATTTTTTTACAAAAAAGCGAAGTTGAAGTAGTAGATGAAATGCCAAATACAAACATTGAAATTCCAAATTCAAGCTTTTCGAATTTAACTCCAAGTGTTGTAAAAAACTATGTAAATCACACCGAAAATTTAAAAAATGAATATAATATCTTTAGTGAAATTTCTATTTTAAAAGATAATGAATTTATCAAAATAGACGAAAAAAATTATAAAGAACTTTTAGAATTTTGTTTTTTAAACTTGCTACATAATAAAACACTACTGTTAAAAGATGGAAATAACAATGAATTATATTTTGAAAGCGGTGTAAATTTTAAAGCAAATTATCTAATGCCAACAAGCTTTAAAAGTATAAGTTCGCTTTTTATAGCAGATGAAAAAAGCTTAATCGCATTATCAAGCTATGAAAAACCACTTATAAATTTAAAGATAAATGCAGTTTTTAGAAAAAATCACGAAAATGCTCCTGCTTTCTTTGATATAAAAGCCGCAAGTGATTTTTTTATATTTGCTCTTTTAGATAGGTTATATGAAGAAAATATTAATTTTGTAAGCGTTAAAAGTCAAATTTTAATTAAAGCATCTGTTTTAGATAATGAAATTTTAGTTACTAATAATAATCTTTTTTTAAGTAGCAATGAAAAACTAATCTTGAAAAAAAACAGATACTCTAATTTATCAAAATTTGGACTTATTTGTGATGAATACAACTCTTTTAATGATAAAAATTTAAATATCTATTTAACTAAATTTGGAATGGATAATATAACCCTTTACCAAAACAATAATTCGATAAATTTTTTAAAATTTAGTGAATTTAAAAGCTATGATGAGATAAAAGAGGCTATAACAAAAGATGAAATAGGAAAAAAACTTTTTGAAAATTTCAATAAAAAATATAATTTTCCAAATGGTGAAATCAACAACTCACAAAGTTTTTATGCTATTTTTGACATCTCTTCAAAAATTTTATTTGGTAAAGATGCATCATATCTAATAACAAATGCAAAAGATTTTATTGGAAAAAAAGGTCCGAGTATTGACTACCTTATATCAAATTCTAAATTTGATACTATAAAACTTATAAAAAGTGCAATGAGTTTTAAACTTGCTGGAGTAAGTGATAAAATTCTATCTTTTGGTATAGTTCAAAGTTTGGCTTATTTTTTAAGTGATTTTAGTGATGATTTAGAATTTGACAATGCTTTTTTAACTGGTGATTTATTTGAAGAAAGATTGATTTCAAATTTAATTTTAAATGTTTTTAGTAAAAATAAAAGTGTAAAATTTAGTAAATATTTTGGAGTTTAAATGTGCTATAAATTTAGCATTTTTGGCTTAGTTCAAGGTGTTGGTTTTAGACCTTTTGTTTATTCTTTAGCTTTAAAGCATAAGCTTTTTGGCGAAGTTTATAACGATAGCCAAGGTGTTAAAATTTTTTTGTCAGGCAATGAAAATAGCATTTTAGATTTTGAACATGAGTTAAAAACAAATCTTCCACCACTTGCTAGGATAGATAAGATAATAAAAACTAAAATTTCAGGAATTTTTTACAATGATTTTAAGATAACATCTTCAAAAAATACTTCTAAATTTAGTCCAATTTTGCCTGATTTTGCAATTTGCAATGACTGTAAAAGTGAATTTTATGATAAAAATAGCAGATTTTTTCATTATCCTTTTATAAACTGCACAAATTGTGGACCAAGACAATCTATCATAAAAAAACTTCCTTATGATAGAGCAAATACAACAATGAGCAAATTTAAAATGTGTCAAACTTGCCAAAATGAGTATGAAAATCCACTAAATCGTCGTTTTCACGCTCAACCAATTAGCTGCGAGAAATGCGGTGTAAGCTTAATTTTAAAAGATAATCAAGCTAAAATTTTAGATAAAAATGATTTTGAAAACTTAGCTAAAAAAGTAGCAAATTTGCTTATTGATGGAGCTATTTTTGCTATAAAAGGTCTTGGTGGATTTCACTTAGTTTGTGATGCATTTAACAAAAACTCTATACAAAAACTAAGAGAGCTAAAACATCGTCCTAAAAAACCGTTTGCTATAATGTGCAAAGATTTAAAAATGGCTTTAGAAATAGCTGAAATTTCGCAAAAAGAAGCAGAAATTTTAGAAAGTGAAATAAAACCAATTGTTATTTCAAAACTTAAAAACTCATCAAAAATTCCATCAAATTTAGCTCCAAATTTGGATAAAATCGGTATTTTTTTAGCCCCAACTGGACTAAATTTACTTATTTTTGAATATTTTAAAAACCCAATTATCGCAACTAGTGCAAATTTAAGTGGCGAACCTATAATTTCAAATGAAAATAACCTTTATAAAAAACTTGGAAATGTTTTTGATTATGTGCTTGATAATGATAGAGAAATTTTAAATCCAAGCGATGATAGTATAGTACAAATTATAGATGAAAAAGCTTTTTATCTTCGCACAAGTAGGGGTATAAATCCAAAGATTTTTCTAACAAATTTCAAAGTCAAAGGCACATTTTTAGCCATCGGAAGCGAACTAAAAAACCAATTTGTTATATATAAAAACTCTCAAATTTTTATATCTGCATATATTGGAGATCTTAAAAATGTTGCAACATTTGAACGTTTTAAAAAAATGCTTGATCTTTTTATAAAAAGTTATGATTTAAAATTTGATGCAGTTATAGCTGATAAACATCCAAGCTTTTTACACACAAAATATTTTAAAGAAAAAGGTTATAAAATTTATAATATCCAGCATCATTATGCGCATTTGATTTCTAATTTATATGAAAATTTCAGTGATGATTTAACAAAATCAAATAAAAATTCAGATAAACAATATTTGGGATTTTGTTTTGATGGCACAGGATATGGGGATAACGCTAAAATTTGGGGTGGTGAAGTTTTTATTTTTAATGGATATAAATATAGTAGAAAATACCATTTTGATGAGTTTTTACTCCTTGGTGGTGATAAAAGCATAAAAGAAATTTATCGCTTAGCTTATGCAATTTTTAAAAAATATGATATTGATACAAAATTATTAAATATTGAGCCAAAATTAGAAAAAAAGTTAAATTTAATTTACACAAAAGAGATAAACTCATATTATACTTCATCACTTGGCAGAGTTTTTGATGCATTTTATTCGCTTATTTTTGGAGTAAGCAAGATAAGCTATGATGCACAAGCTGGCATGATAATGGAGAAATTTTATGATAAGAGTTGTAAAGAAAGTTATAAATTTGAAATTGAAAATGAAAAAATAATATTTAAAGATGCTTTTTTAAATGCTTTAAAAGAAAGCGATAAAAAAGTTTCTATAAGTAAGTTTATAAATGGCTTAGTGGATTTGATTATTAAAATTTCAATAAAAGAAAAACTTGATGTAATATTAAGTGGTGGAGTTTTTCAAAATAAAATTTTAGTTGAAATTTTAATAGCCAAATTTAAAGAAAATGGGATAAAATACTATTTTAATCAAACTTATCCTACAAATGATAGTGGAATTGCCTTAGGGCAGATGATTTGGTTTTTACTAAATAAAGGAGAAAACTATGTGTAAAGATTGCGGTTGTGAAAGTCACAAACATAACGAAGATACAAAATCAACTGTTGAAGTTGTATCTAAAATTTTATCTAAGAATGACAAAGAAGCAGACCATAACAGAGCTCACCTTGATGAAAAAGGGATATTTTGCATAAATTTAATGAGTAGTCCAGGAGCTGGAAAAACAACACTTTTAGAAAATACAATTAAAAAAAGCAAATTTAAAATAGGTGTTGTTGAAGGAGATTTAGAAACTAACCGTGATGCCGATAGAATCATAAAAGCAGGTGCATCAGCATATCAAATCACAACAGGGCAGGGTTGTCACCTAGATGCAGTTATGGTACATGAAGGACTTCATCACTTGCCACTTGAAAATTTAAATCTAGTTTTTGTAGAAAATGTAGGAAATTTAGTTTGTCCTGCAAGCTATGATGTTGGATCTCACATAAATGTAGTACTTTTAAGCTCACCAGAGGGAAGTGATAAAGTTGAAAAATATCCTGTTATGTTTAGAGCTGCAGATTTAGTTATCATAACAAAATCAAGTGTTAAAAAATATTTTAACTTTGATACAAAAGAGGTTATTAACTCAGTTAGAAAGCTTAATCCAAAAGCTGATATTATTGAACTTGACAGTGTTACTGGTGAGGGCTTTGAAAAATGGCTTGATTATCTGAAATTTAAAATGGAGTTTAGATAATGTGTCTTAGCATACCATCAAAAGTTTTAGAAGTAGATGAAAACAACTTTGCTACAGTTGAAACTTTAGGCGTTAAAAGAGGTGTTAGTTTAGATCTTATTGGCGAGCCTGTAAAACCAGGCGAATATGTTTTAATCCATGTTGGCTTTGCAATGGAAAAAATAGATACAAAAGCAGCTCTTGAAAGTTTGGAGTTTTATAAAAAAATTGCAAAAGAGATGGAAGATGGGACAATTGATCAAAGTGATGGTGATATGGGACTATCAAATATGAAAATAGAGTAAAAAATGGATTTAATAAACGACTTTAGAGATAAAACTCATATTTTAAATTTATCAAAACTAATAATTGAAAATTCAAAAAAACCACTTAATATAATGGAAATTTGTGGTGGGCACACACACTCTATAATGAAATTTGGTATTGATAAATTAGTCGGAGAAAATATAAAATTTATCCACGGCCCTGGATGTCCAGTTTGTGTTATGCCTCGTCATAGTATTGATGAGGCCATAAAGCTTGCCTCTATGAAAGATACCATTTTTACAACATTGGCTGATATGTTAAGAGTGCCAGGAAGTTATACAACTCTTGCCAAACAAAGGGCCAAAGGTCATGATATAAGAGCTTTATATTCTCCACTTGATGTGATAAATATAGCATTAAAAAATCCAGATAAAAATGTGATATTTTTTGCTATTGGTTTTGAAACAACTACACCAATGAGTGCAGTTGTCATAGAAAAAGCAATAAATTTAAATCTTAAAAATCTTTTTTTTCATATAAATCATGTTACCGTTCCAGCACCAGTTAAAGCTCTTTTAGATGATGAAAATGTAAAAATTGATGCATTTTTAGGACCAAGTCATGTAAGTGTTATAATTGGTTCAAAACCATACGAAGATATTGCAAAAACTTATAAAAAACCAATTGCCATAAGTGGATTTGAGCCACTTGATATAATGGATTCTATTTTAAATTTAGTTAAACAATTTAATGAAAATAAATTTGAAGTTTATAACGAATACAACCGAGTTGTTAAGCCAAACGGGAATGAAAAAGCTATAAATTTAATAAATAAATATTTCAAAAAAGTGGATTTTGAGTGGAGAGGACTTGGAGTTATACCAAAAAGTGGACTCGATCTAAAAGATGAGTTTGATTTTTTAAATGCAAGGAAAATTTTTGATTGCAGTGTTGAGAGCAAGTCTGAAAACAGAGCCTGTATTTGTGGTGAAATTTTAAGGGGGTTGAAAAATCCACCTGATTGTAAAGTATTTGGAAAGGTTTGCAATCCACAAAACCCACTTGGTTCTTGTATGGTTTCAAGCGAGGGAGCATGTGCGGCTTATTATAAATATAAAAGAGGGTAAAAAGTGGAAGAGCTAGAAAGAAAACAAATACTAAAAAAAGCCATTTTAAATTATAGGCTTTTTTTTGTTTTAGTTCCAGCTTTTTTATTTTTATTTTTTTTGATATTTGAAATTTTTAGTGAGTATTTTCCTGATATTAAAGAGAAATACCCAGAAGCAAATTTGCTTTTTTTAGCCTATTTTCCTTTGTTTTTTATAGCGTTGTTTTTTTTAAATAGGTATTTAAATTATTTAAAAAAACAAAATATAAAATTTGAAAATTATATAAAAGAAAAACTAGTTTCAAAATTTTTAAAAAACTATACTTATAACCCAGCAGATGGTTTCGGAAGTAATTTTATAAATAGTGTAGAAATTTATGCTCATTATGACTTTGCAACTCATGATTTAGTAAAAGGTTTTCATAAAGATACAAAATTTGAGTTTTGTATAGCAGAAACTTGTGAAAATTATACTAGCGTGGGTGGTGATTTTGGAAAGTTAATAAATGGCTTAAAAAAAATGAAGTATGAATTATCAAAATTTACAGGTGTTATTTTGGGTTTTGTGATAGATAAAAATTTTAAATCAAAAACAATAATTGTTGATAAATCCTACAACACAAAAATAAATGGGAAAAAAGAAATTTTTGATAATAGCACTTTTAATGACGAGTTTAGAATATTTAGCGACGATGCTGTAGAAGCTAGGTATTTGCTTAGTTTTTTGGATATGGAAAAAATAGTAAATTTTCAAAACACAATAGGAGCAGGGCAGGCAAGCTATGCTTTTATAAATGGGAAATTTTATATTTTTTTAAATAATTATCATTTTAGTTATAATCCATCTTTATTTTTTGAAGTAAATGAAAAAGATGCGATAAATTTCGCACAAAATATAAAAAAAGTGATAAGTTTTATAGATTATTTTAAATAGGAGTAAATTTTGAAAGAACAAATTCTTTTAAGTCACGGTGGTGGCGGTGAAGAGATGAATGCTTTGATAAATGATATAATTTTCAAAGCCTTTGATAATGAAATTTTAAAAAGTGCAAACGATGCGGCAATTTTAAAATTTAACTCTTTAAATTTAGCTTTTACAACTGATAGTTTTGTTGTAACACCACTATTTTTTAGTGGTGGAGATATCGGTAAGATAGCTATTTGTGGCACTGTAAATGACCTTGCTATGGTTGGAGCAAAACCACTTTATCTAAGTTGTGGTTTTATAATAGAAGAGGGTTTTAGCATAAAAGACTTCAAGCAAATTTTAAACTCAATGAGCACAACTGCAAAAGAAGCAGGAGTTTTTATAGTTTGTGGTGACACAAAAGTAGTTCCAAAGGGTAAATGCGATGGTATTTTTATAAATACAAGTGGTGTTGGAGAGATCATAAAACCAATTAATACTACAAATTTAAAAGCACCAGCTAAAATTTTAGTAAGTTCTGATATCGCTAGACATGGAAGTGTGATAATGCAAGCAAGAGATGAGCTTGGTTTTGAAAGTCAGCTTAAAAGTGATTGTAAGCCGCTAAATTTAATAGTTGAAAAAATTCTAAACTCTGGAATTACACCGTTAGCGATGAGAGATGCCACAAGAGGTGGAATAAGTGCGGTTTTAAACGAGTGGGCGAAATTTTGTAAAATTGGCATTAAGATCAAAGAATCGGCGATAAAAATAAGCGATGAAGTTAAAGGGATTTGTGAAATTTTAGGCTTTGAACCGTATGATTTAGCAAATGAGGGAACTTTTGTTTTGGCAGTTTGTGAAAAAGAGGCTCCAAAATGTTTAGAAATTTTACGCGAATTTGATAAAAATGCAAATATCATAGGAGAAGTTATAGAAAATGAAGAAAATAGGGTGATTTTAGAAACACTTTATGGAGTTGAGAGATTTTTAGAACCACCAAAAGGTGAGTTACTTCCTAGAATTTGTTAAATTTGAAATTTTTATTTATAAATTTGCAAAATATATAAGACTTTAAAAGGAAAAATATGCATGAGCTTTCAATAGTAATTGATTTAGTTGCACTTTGCGAAGAAAATTTAAGAAAAAATAATAAGAACAAAATAGAAGAAGTTTATCTTAAAATAGGGCGTTTAAGTGGTGTTGAACCACATCTTTTAAAAAGTGCTTATGAAGTTTATCAAAAAGATACAGTCTGTAAAGATGCAAAACTCATTATAAATTTGCAAGATGTCGTTGTTAAGTGTAATAAATGCGGAAAAGAAAGCGTGCTTAATAAAAATGAGTTTTTATGCCCAAAATGTGGCTCAAATGACCTTGAAGTGCTTGATGGCGAAGATATGTATTTAATGCAGCTGGTTATGTCATAAATAGGACTTAATAGCTTTTTTACTTCTAGGATATTTTTTTAATACAATAAATGATCTTATTTTCATCCTTATAATTTTTTCTTTTTTATTTATAAAATTTTACAACCATTAAATTTATTAATAGGGCAGAGCCCTTATTATATTTTTCTCATATATTAGATTTCATATTAATATTATTGCATTTTTCATCATTTTCTTATTTTTAAAAAATGCTTTATTATACTTTTGCATAAAAATCAACTTGAAAACCAAAATACACATTTTATTGCATTATTATTTATGGATAAGTTTTAAATTTTCAAAAAGTAAAGTATGGAAATGACTATATATCGTTGTTTAGCAAGGTTTTATTTTGCCAGGGGATTTTAATTTATAAAAGTTTGAAAATTACAGTTTTCAATACAAAATATTAAAATTACTTTGTATTTATCTTTTTATCATAGTTTTTTTAGCTTTATATTTAGTATGTTTTTATGTATTTTTTAATTTTGTTTTTAATCCGTTTTAAAACAAATTTATTTGCATAGATTGTATTGTTTATTGTATTTTTGGTTTTTAGAGCCTGCTGTAATTATAAAATTAAGTATGTAGAAAAAAAGATTAAATATTGGTAGCTAATTTTAAGTAAATTAATTCTACCAATATTTTTATTACTAAATTAAGCTAAAGAAGTTTTTTTAGAAATTAAATCAGTTATTTGATCTTTTATGGATTGGTAATTATAGCCGTCTTTAAATCCAGCATAAAATCCACCGCTTGCATTTATATGCCCTCCTCCACCGACTAAATCTTTAGCCATTTGACTTACATCCGCATTTCCATTTGCACGAAAGCTCAATGTTTTTTTAGAAGTAACATCTATAAAAAAGTCAATATCAGGATTTTGCACTAAAAAATCATTTCCTATGATTGAAGTATTGCCTATATTATATGTCAAGATGCCTTTTTTATCCAAATATGATATTTCAAATTTTTCTCTATCAGCACTAAGCTTTTCTACTATAAATTTAGATATCAAATTACTAAGTGTGTCATCATTTTGTTTTTTAAAATACTCTTTTTTTATTTTATGCAAAGCCTCATCAAGTGCAATATGGCCGTTATCTTTATCAAAAAAAGTTTGTGATTTATCCAAAAGATAAAATATATATTCTCTACTATTTTCATCAAACATTATCTTATTTATCTCTTTTGCGCCGCTTACTACACCCATGCAAACCTTACCCATTTCAAACCAATGATTGTCTTTTAGCCAGATATCAACAGCGTTAACAACATTTACAAATTTAAAAAGTTTATCATCTTTACCATACATTTTACTAAAAAAATCATAAGTTATTAGTGTTGCGCATCTTGAACTATCCATTAAATACCAAGGAAATTTTTTAGAGCATTCAAGTCCAGTTTGATGATGATCAAGTAAAAAAATAGTTGAATTTTTATCTTTTAATGCATTTTCAAATTTTTCGCACTGTTGTAGATTTAAATTTAAATCTGTAATTAAAACAATTGATTTTTCATAAATTTTTTCATTATTTTCATTAACTTTGACACTGTTTTCTATCAAATTTAAAATCTCTTCAAATTTAGCCTCTATTTCTCTTCCATAGTTGGAATTAAAAAATAAAATATCCTTAAAATAATGTTTTGTAACTAACTGTGCTCCATATCCGTCTAAATCTGTGTGTGATAAATGGTAAATTTTCATATTTTCTCTTTTATTATGTCTTTTAAAAAAATTGTTTCTAAGAAGTCATCTACTTGGTTTTGAAGAGTATTAAAAGTATTCCAAATTTGGCAATTATCACTTTTTTCACACTCATCTTTTGATTTCGAACACTCAAAAACGCTTCCTGCATGCTTCTCGGTTTTGGAAATTATCTCTTTTAGATTAAAATCTTCCTTTGCTAGCATAAAACCACCGTTTGCACCTTTATATGAAACTAAAATTCCAGCTTTTGCTAAATTTTGCAGTATTTTAGCTAAAAAGCTTTTTGAAATATCAAGCTCTTTTGATATGGTATCTACATCTTGCGGGCTATCTTTTTTAGCTATAAATATAAGTGAAAGTAGTGCATACTCGCTGGCTTTTGTAAAAAGCATCCAAACTCCTTAAAAAAATATATTGCTATTTTAGTAAGTTTTAGCTATTAATAAGTTTAAATAAGCAAATTTTAATTATTTTTTATAAAATAAGCTTGATTTTATTTTTTTTGGGTATCATTAAAACTTATTTTAATTTAACCAGTCAGGAGGTCATTATGGCTTTGGATTCGGCAAAGAAATCAGAAATAGTTGCGAAATTCGCTAAAAAAGAGAACGATACAGGTTCAACAGAAGTTCAAATAGCACTTTTAACAGCTAGAATACAAGAACTTACTTCTCACTTACAGGATAATCCTAAGGATTTCTCATCAAGACTTGGTCTTTTAAAAATTGTAAGCAGAAGAAAAAAACTTATGAAATATCTAAAAGATAAAGATTACGATAGATATACAAAAATTGTATCTGAGCTTGGTTTAAGAGATAGATAAATTTTATAGCCCTATTTTGGGCTATTTTTAAATTTACTTTATTGCCATAAATGAGGCGAAATTTCCCCATTTAAATATAGTTTCTATCACTCTAAATCCAGCATCTTTTAATAATTTTTTATTTTCATCTTCACTAAAAGGTATAAGAACATTTTCTAAAGCTTGTCTTTTTTGAGCAATCTCATATTTTGAATAGCCATTTTTTTCTTTATATTCTTCATAAATTTCTATCATATTTTTAGATAGCTTTTTATCTTCGTAAAGAAGCTTTTCACTAAGTATAAAAATTCCGCCCTCTTCTAGCCCATCATATATTTTTTTTATAAAATTTACTCTTTTCAAAGGTCGAATAAATTGTAAAGTATAGTTTAAAATAACAGCATTGGCACTATTAAACTCAAAAGTTAATGCATCTGCTTCTATAAATTCAACCTTGCTTCCATACGCTTTTGCTTTATTTTTTGCAATTTCTTGCATAGCTTTTGAATTATCAACTCCACAAAGTCTAAATTTTGGATTTTTTTCAAATAGTTTAAAAAGCAAAGCACCAGTTGAGCAACCAAGATCAATTATAAAAGCTTGGCTGTCTAAATATTTTACTAAAATTTGAGTTATTAAATTTGATGAAACATCATAAAATGGTACCGATCTACTTATCATATCATCAAACACACTTGCAACATTTTCATCAAATTCAAATTGTTTTAAAATTGGTTGTTTGAAAATTTCATCTTTCATAATTCATCCTTTTTTAAAATATCTTGTGCTTTTAATATATCTTTTGAAATTTGAAATTTTAACTCATTTAGGTTTTCAAATTTTTTATTATCTCTTATAAAATCTTTAAATTTAATTGTAATTTTACCATTTATTCTATCTTCACTAAATGGCTCTATTATATGTGTTTCAACACTAAATTTATCATCTGTTGAAAGCCTATTTCCTATAAAAGTAACACTTTTAAAGTCTTTATTATTTAGATTTGTAAAAGTTGCATAAACACCATTTTTTGGTAAAAAATAGTTATTTGTATCTAAATTTAGAGTTGAAAAAAGCTCTTTTTTACCTAAACCTTGACCTTTTATCAAATCTCCTTTTATCTCATAAACTCTATCTAGTAGCAAATTTGCCATTTTTATATTAGCTTTTTTTAAAAATTCCCTTATTTTTTCACTATGAACTGAAATATTATTAATCTTTTTTTCATTAACTATAACAACTTCACCATCAAAAATATTTTTTAAAAAAATAGCATCTGCACTTCTGTTTTTTCCAAATTTAAAGTCATATCCAACAACTATTTTTTTTAAATTTACAAACTCATTTTTTAAAAGCTTTATAAACTCTTCTGGACTCAGATTTTTAATATCATTAATTTTTTTATAAAAAATAGGTAAATTTATAAAGGATTCTCTTTTTGGAGTTAGTTTTAACCCATCATTTTCAATGACTAAAACTCCACCATCATAGCAATATGAAAAAAGAGCTTTGTGACCTAAGTGAATGCCATCAAAATGCCCAATAGCAAGAGATTTTATTTTTGATTTATCCATTTAATATCTTCAACATTATAGCCATCTTTTTTGGCATTTTCTAAATAAATTGTTTCAATTAATGCTGGAATTTGCTTAGTTCTTGATAATATATAAAGTTTTTTATGATCTTTTCCATAAATTAAAGCATATTTATAGGCATCTATTTTTACTATATAAAGTGGCTCATAAACAAGCCCAAATTTTGAAATTTCAATCATACTTTTATTATCATCTAAACCAAATCTTGCCTTATATTCATCTTTTACAACTTTGTTATCTTTTGTAGTAGAGCTTTTTATAACTTTTATCTCATTATTATATACGCTGAAATTTATAGTTGAATTTGTTAAATTTGCATCATTCATAGAAGCTATTTCATACCAAGTTCCACTAAATTTATAGATATCAAAGTCCCCTTTTATAACTCTTTTTGGTGTAGTTAAATTTGCATTATTACAGCCACTTAGTAAAATTAAAGCTGTAAAGCATACTAATAAACCCCTATTTTTTAAAAAGGTAAAAATACTCTTCATTTCCATTTTTTCCTTTTAGTTTTGATTTTTCTTTTTTAAGCATTATAAGTCCTTGTTTTGCAGCATTTAGTTCAAATTTGTTCATAGCTTTTAAAATAGCTTTTTCATCTAAAACCCTGCCCTTTTTATCTCTTTTTGCCTCCACGCCAACTTCAAATTGTGGTTTAAATAAAATTATAGCAAACTCTGTAAAAAGCTTTGATAGTTTTTCAATTACCAAATTTAATGAAATAAAACTTATATCACAAGTTAAAATATCAAAAATTTCTTTATTTTCAAAGTTTTTTATATCTAAATTTTCATAAACAAAAACTCTTTCATCTTTTTTTAATTTTTCATCTAGTTGGTTTGTTCCAACATCAACACCAACAACTTTTTTAACATCATTTTTAAGTAAAATCTGTATAAAACCTCCAGTAGAACTGCCAACATCAATAACTGTTTTGTTCTTTAAATCTAAATCAGTATCTTTTAGAAATTCTTTAAGCTTAAAAGCTGCACGAGAGACATAAATTTCACTCATTATTTCAACTTTTGCATTATCAATATCTAAGCTATTTTTTTCTAAAAGCTCACCATTTATCAAAATTTTTTTATCTTTTATAAATTCACTAGCTTTGTTTCTACTTATATTTAAAGCATTTGCTACATACAAATCAGCTCTCATTTTTACTCTTTAAAACTCACTTTCTAAAAGCTTTAAAAACTCACTCTCATCTATAACTTTAACACCAAGTTTTAATGCGTTTTCTAATTTGCTTCCAGCTTCACTTCCACAAAGCAAAAAATCAGTTTTTTTAGAAACTGAGTTTGTAACTTTTGCACCATTTTCTAAAAGTAAATCTTTAAAATAATCCCTGCTTTTGCTTAAAGTTCCAGTTATGACAACAGTTTTATTATTAAATACACTATTTTTAATTTCAAAAACTGATGGTTTAGGGTTTGTGATATTGGTTAAATTTATAATTTTTTCCATATTTGTTTCTATAAACTCAACCAAACTCTCAGCCATTGCTTCCCCAAAGCCATCAAGATTTAAAAAATCATCTTTTTTAGCATCAATCCACTTTAATCCAAAACTTTCATCCAGTTTTTTTGCTGCAACTTCGCCTATATGTTCAATCCCCAAAGAAGTTATAAAACGGTAAAGCGGAGAGTTTTTAGAGCTATCAATGGCATTTAGTAAATTTGTAATTTTTTTATCTTTAAAGCCTTCTAAATTTTCTAAATCTTCTTTTTTTAGATTATAAATATCTGGAATTTTTGCTATTTTTCCCTCTTCAAAAAGTGTTTTTACGATAGCTTCACCAAGTCCGTCTATATTCATGCACTTTTTAGAAGCAAAATAAATAAGTGAGTTTATAACCCTTGCTTTACAATCAAGATTTTGACACTTTACAAACACACCCTCATCAAGTAAATGTGAACCACAAACTGGGCAAGTTGTAGGGCGTGAAATTTCTATTTGGCTTCCATCTCGCCTATCTTTATAAACACTTGTTATTTTTGGTATTACATCGCCACTTCTTATGATATTTACAAAATCATTTTTCATAAGTCCTAGGCGTTTTATCTCATCAAAATTATGAAGAGTTGCATTTTTTACAACAGCACCATCTATCTCAACTGGCTCTAAAACTCCAACTGGAGTTACCACCCCACTTCTTCCAACCTGCAAAGCAATATCTTTTAGTCTTGTTACTTTTTCAACTGCCTTAAATTTATAAGCCACCATAAATTTTGGGAATTTAACAGTATATCCAAGTTCTTGGCATTTTGAAAGCAGATTTATTCTTATGACCATTCCATCCATTAAGATCTCTTTATCATCTCTTTTTGCGACTAAATCATCATAAGCTTTAGCAATTTCATTTTTAGTTTTACAAACTCTTATAAAACTATCTTGTAAAAAACCAAGTTTTCTAATGAAACTCATAATTTCAAAATGAGTTTTTAAACCTAGTTCATTATAGCCAGCATCCCAAGGAATAAATTTAAGTTTTCTTTTAGCAACGATACTGCTATCAAGTTGTCTTAGGCTTCCAGCTGCTGCATTTCTAGGATTTGCCAATGGAAGTTCGCCGTTTTTTGAACGCTCTAAATTTAACTCATCAAAATCACTTTTTGATATTACAACTTCACCCCTTATCTCTATTTTTCCTGTGTAGTCAATCTTTAATGGAATACTTTTTATAACTTTTGCATTTTGTGTTACATCTTCGCCAATTACTCCATCACCTCTTGTTGTAGCACTTTTTAAAATGCCATTTTCATAGAGTAAATTTAGACTTGCTCCATCAAATTTTGGCTCACAATAAAACTCAAATCCGGATTTTTCACCTCTTTTTAGCCAAGATATTAGTTCATCATCATTAAAAATATCTTCCATAGACCACATTTGATTAATGTGAGCTAGTTTTTCAAACCCATCGCTTATAGCTCCGCCTATTTTTTGTGTTGGAGAGTACTCTAAAATTTCACTTTTGTTTTGTGATTCATACTCTAAGACTTTATTATAAAGACTATCATATTCTTCATCACTTGCCAAAGGGGCATCTTCTGTGTAGTATGCCCTAGCCCATAAATTAAGTAAATCAATTGCTTTTATATACTCATCTCTTGTCATGTTATCACCAAAATATATTTTTTACCAAATAGATATTTTATTCATCGCTTCATGTAATTTAAACATTTGAGAATGTTCAAAAACATCGTGTGTTCTTATTATGGTTGCGCCATTTTCATAAGCTTTTAGGTGCAGATATAAACTTCCTGCAAGTCGCTCATCAACTTCGCTTTTAGAATAATAATTTATTACGCTTTTTCTACTTGCCCCTACAAAAAGTGGCAAATTAAAATGTAAAAAATGCTCTAAATGTTTGATTAAAAAAAGATTATCACTTGCACTTTTGCCAAAACCAATACCTGGATCAAGCACAATATCTTTAACACCATAACTATAAATTTCATCTAATTTAACTTTAAAAAATTCATCAATTTCATCTATCAAATCATCGTATTTAGGATCTTTTTGCATATTTGTAGGATCACCTTTCATGTGCATTAAAGAGTAAGTTGCGTTGTATTTTTTTGCCAATTTACAAAGACTTAAATCAGCACTTATATCATTTATAAAAGTAAAACCGTGATTTAGAGCATATTCAAGGCAATATTCATCAAAACTATCAAGGCTAAATTTTGCTTTTTCATATAAATTTAGTTTATAAATTTCACTAATAATATCTTTTATTCTTCTAAATTCTTCATCTCTTCCACAATATTTACTTCCTGGTCTACTAGAAACTCCCCCTAAATCAATATAGCTTGCACCATCATTAATTTGTTTTTCGATTCTTTGTATTCCAGTTTTTGTATTTACTCTACTTGCTTTATTAAAACTATCTTCATTTATATTTACAACACCCATTATTTCAGGTTTTTTCGGTTTTATAAAATCTTTTTTTATAAATTTAGATAGATCTTTTAAACCAAAATCTTGCAAAGCTTCTTTTTTAGCCAAACTAGCGAGTTGCTTATCATTAGCTATTAAAAGTGCGTTTCCGACACTTTGCCCTAAAATGGCGCTTCTTTGACAAACAAGCTCCGCGCCAATACTTAAAGCATCTTGCTTCAATATATTTGCAGCTGGGTCTTTAATGTCTTTTATATAAAAAAAGCTTAAACTTGCCTTTTTTTTCATAAGTTTTTCGCCAATTTTTTCAGGTTTAATAAATTTACAAATTTCATTAAAATTTGTTTTATTATCTATCTTAAAAATCTTCAAATTTATCTCCTAGTATCCATTATCATAAGTAAAAGTGGTGTTAAAACTGATCTTGCTTTAGTATTTAAATTAATTAAAATCATAAGTCTATTTATATGATTAAGCTCTTTTTCTTTAAATTTTATTCCACTTTCAAAACACTCCCTTACAATAGCACAAAATAAATTTTGTAAGGCTATTTTATCAAGAGTACCCTCTTTTTCGAGTTCTATTTGTTTATTTAAAAAAATATTTATATCATTTAGACTTAAATTTTTAAAATTTAGTCCTGTTTTAGGCAAAACTTGTTTTATAAAATGATTTTCTATAATAAGCCTTGATCTAATAGTCGGTAAAAATACATTTTTGCTATTGCTAATTAAAATAAACTCAATATTCTTAGGAGTATTTTCTAAAATTAAAAGAAGTGAATTTTGTGCTTCAACTCTAAATTTATGTCCTATTAAAACTATAATTTTTTGCTCTTTTTCTGCTATATAGGCTTCATCTTTTGCAGCGTTAGTATCCTCTAGTAAAATTTCACTTTTTTCAAATATTCTTAAATTATTTCTTCCAAATTTATTAATTAAATTTGATTTAATAAGCTCAAAATCTCTACAAATTATGATTTTATTCAAAGTACTATCTCATCAAATAAAGCTGCACTAATACTTGAGTTAAAAAGCTTAAAAAGTTGAATTAATTTAATGTCTAAATTTTCATCTTTACCATCAAGATAAAAAGCATTTTCACTATGCTCATCAATCAACCACATATAGCTATTTTCATTACTTTTTGCAATTTGCGAAAAAGATGTTCCGCCACGACCTATATAAAAAAATAGATATCCTTTTGGAAAAGCAAGACTTAGCATATCATCAAGTAGTTCAACACCCTCCTTTGTGTTTATTTCATCCAAATTTGCAAACATTGAACGAAGTGAAAAAAATGGCAAAATTGGTCTTTCATTATCGCTTTTATTAATATTTGTTAAAAAATATCTCTCAAACCAACTTCTTTGCTCGTCACAAAAAACTAAAAAAGCAACCCCATCAAGTAAAAATCTTATCCTTGATGCGGTTAATGGAGACCACTCTTCTCTTCTATCTTCCATCCACGCCGACATCAAGGCGTCTTTTCTAATTTTTGTTAAACTCCACTTATAAAGATCTTGCATTATTTATACAACTCATAAGCTTCGTGAAGTATCCTAACGGCAAGTTCACCATATTTTGCTTCAACAATTATTGAAATTCTTATCTCACTTGTTGAAATCATCTGTATATTTATACCATTTTTTGCTAAAGTCTCAAAAGCTAGAGCAGCAATTCCACTATGTGATTTCATGCCAATTCCAACAACTGAAACTTTTACTATATTGCTATCACTTTCTACACTAAAACTATCATCTAGATTTGATAAAGCTTTTAATGTTTGATTAAGTTCATTTTCAGGAACAGTAAAACCTATGTTTGCAACACCATCTGTTCCTATATTTTGTATTATCATATCAACATTTGTCTCTTGAGTTGAAAGAATTTTAAAAATTTTTGCTGCAACGCCAGGTTTATCATCAACATTTCTAATTGTAACTCTTGCTTGGTTTCTATCAAGTGCAATTCCGCTTATTATAGCACCTTCCATCTTTTTTTCTCCTGTTATAAGTGTTCCATCGTTTTCATTAAAACTACTTTTTGTAACTAAATTTATGTTTAATTTTTTCGCTAACTCAACTGATCTATTTTGTAAAACTTTAGCACCTAAGCTTGCAAGTTCTAGCATCTCATCATAGGTTATTTTATCTAGCTTTCTAGCTCTTGGCTCAATTCTTGGATCTGTAGTATAAACACCATCTACATCAGTATAAATTTCACATAAATCAGCTTTTATAGCTCCAGCTATTGCAACAGCTGAAAGATCGCTTCCCCCGCGACCCAAAGTTGTTACATCTCCGTTTTTATCAACTCCTTGAAAACCAGCTATAACAACTATTTTATCCTCTTTTAAAGCTTCGTTTATAGAAGTTGGGTCAATTAGTTCAATTTTAGCTTTTGTATGAAAACTATCTGTTTTTAAACCTGCTTGCCTTCCACTAAAAGCTACTGCTTTATAGCCTAGCTCTTTAAGTGCAATAGCTAAAAGTGAACTCGTAACTCTTTCTCCAGCACTTAAAAGCATGTCAAGCTCTCTACTACTTGGATTTTTACTAAAATACTCAGCATAATCAATTAATTTATTTGTAACACCACTCATAGCTGAAACAACAACAACAAGGCTATTTCCCTCATCTTTTCTCTTAGCTATTCTCTTAGCTACTAAATCTATTCTTTCAAGTGTTCCAACGCTTGTACCACCATATTTTTGGACTATTAGCATTATATATAACCTTTATCTTTAAAATAGTTTAAAACCTCTAAATAAGACTCTCTTTTAAAAGATCTTACATTCTTATCGATTTCATCAAAACTCACAAAATTATAATCGTTAAATTCTGGAATTTCGGTATTTAGTTTGATTTTAGCATTTTTTTTAAGTCTTACTAAGAAATATTTTTGAATTTGACCGCTATATGGTTTCATTTTTTCCAAAACATCTTCCGGAAAATCATAACTAAGCCATTTTGGATATTCTGCAATAATTTCCACTTTATCAGTTCCTATTTCTTCTTTTAACTCTCTAAAAAGTGCCATTTTAGGAGTTTCACCTTTGTCAATTCCACCTTGTGGAAACTGCCAAGCATCTTTTATATCAACTCTTTTTGCTAGAAAAAATTTCATTTCAAAAGGATATAAAGATGACATTATAATAGCTGCGACATTGGGTCTATAGTTTTTTTCCATTTACAATCCTAAAATTTTTTATAGATTTTAGCTAGTGTTTGTTTAGATTTATGTTAAATTTACTAAATTTACTAAATTTTTATATAATTTTTTTTAAAAAAATTTTAAAAAAGAGTAAAATTTGCACATTTATATACATATTCCATTTTGTGCTAAAAAGTGTCCTTATTGTGCTTTTGGCTCAAGTGATAAAGAATTTGATCTAGTAGATGAATATTTTAATGCTTTAAGTTTTGAGATAAAAAACAGACCTTTAAGTAAAATTTCAACAATTTTTGTAGGTGGTGGAACACCAAGTGTTATAAAATCAAGCTATTATGCCAAAATTTTTAAGTTATTTGAGAGGTTTTTAGATGATGATAGCGAAATAACATTTGAAGCAAATCCAAACTCGGCAAATTTAAAATGGCTTAAAGATTTAAAAGACATTGGGGTAAATAGAATAAGCTTTGGAACGCAAAGCTTTAATGAAAAGAAGTTAATTTTTTTAGGTAGAAACCATACAAAATTTGATACTATAAAAGCTGTTGAAAACGCTAAACTAGCTGGATTTAAGAATATAAATGTAGATTTAATTTATGCAACTAAATTAGACTCTAAAAAACTACTTGAAGATGAAATTTTAAATTTAAAACAACTAGAACTTTCTCATATTAGTGCATATTCTCTTATTTTAGAAAAAAATACTAAATTTGAAGATAAAAAAAGCTATCAAAAAGATAGTGTAAACTTGGCAAAACTTTTATTTAAAAAACTTGAAGAGATTGGTTTTAGTCAGTATGAAATTTCAAATTTTGGTAGAGTCTGTAAGCATAATCTTGCTTATTGGCAAGGAAAAAACTATATAGGTTTTGGTGCTTATAGTGTTGGGTTTAAAGACAATAAGAGATTTTATGCTTTAAAAGATACAAAATCATATATAAAAAATCCAAATTTTAGAGATGTTGAGAGTTTAAACAATAATGATTTAAAACTTGAAAGGCTATTTTTAGGATTTAGATCAATTGTTGGGGTAAATGGAAATTTACTAAACAAAACTGAACTTAAAAAAGCTCAAATTTTAGTTGATGAAAATAAACTTTTCTTAAAAAATGAAATTTTTTATAATAAAAATTTTTTATTAGCTGATGAAATAGCCCTTTTCATAAATGATAGTTTTACACTAAATTAAAGAAAAACTGATAAAATAACAAATTATTTTTTTTAAAGGACTAAATTATGTTTGGAATGAGTTTTCCTGAAATTTTAGTCATTGCCATAATCGCTGTTTTAGCACTTGGTCCGCAAAAACTGCCAAAAGCAATGGTTGAAATCGCCAAATATCTAAAAATTATAAGAAAAACAATAAATGATGCAAAACAAAGTTTTGACCAAGAAGTAAGAATTGCAGAACTTAAAGAAGATGCAAAAAAATATAAAGAAAGTATCGCAAAAACAAAAGATGATATCAAAAAAAAGCTTACTTTTGAAGAGCTTGAAGAGCTTAAAAGTGGTATAAATGAAGTAAAAACAGGGGTTACAACAAGCTTATCTGATATTAAAAATGAAATAGACGAAGTTAAAAAAATGCCAGAAAATATATTTGAAAATAAAACTGAAAACTCAAATGATAAAAAAAGTGAAAATTTGGCAAAAAATAATATAGAAGAAAAAAATAGCGATTTAAAAAAGGATGAAAATGTTTGAAGATTTAATCCCGCATTTAGTTGAACTTAGAAAAAGACTATTTATAGCAGCTATGAGCGTTGTAGTAGGCTTTGTAGTATGCTTTTTATTTTGGGAAAATATACTTGATTTTTTACTTGCTCCACTTGAGGGAGTTTTACCTCCTAGTAGTAATGTTATCTTTACTCATCCAGCAGAAGCTTTTTTTACAGCTATGAAAGTATCATTTTTTGCAGGTTTTTTACTCTCTTTGCCAGTTATTTTTTGGCAACTTTGGCTTTTTATAGCTCCAGGTCTTTATGATAATGAAAAAAAATACATACTTCCATTTGTTGCAAGTGCTACTATTATGTTTTTAATTGGCTCATCATTTTGTTATTTTATAGTACTTCCCACAGCATTTGATTTCTTAATAAACTTCGGTGGAGATACTTTTACTGCACTTCCAAGAGTTGGTGAGTATATAGGCTTTTTTATAAAGCTTATTTTAGCTTTTGGAATTAGTTTTGAACTTCCAATTATTACATTTTTCTTAGCTTTAATAGGGCTTATTACAGATAAAGATTTAGCAGGATTTTTTAGATATGCAATAGTTATAATATTTATTTTTGCTGCAGTTATGACACCACCTGATATATTTAGTCAATTTATGCTTGCAGTGCCTTTAATTTTACTTTATGGTGTTTCTATTTTTATAGCAAAAACAGTAAATCCACAAAAACCACTTTTTGAAGATGAAGAAAATGAATAAGCTTGATAATTTAAACTCATATGATTACTATTTACCAAATGAATTAATAGCAACGGCTCCAATAATGCCAAAAGAAGAAGCAAAGCTTTTAGTGTACGATAGAAGAAGTAACTCTATATCGCATCATAAATTTGGTGATTTACCTGAAATTTTACCACAATGTGACATTATTTTTAATGATACAAAAGTTATAAAAGCGAGAATTTACGGTACAAAACAAAGTGGTGGAAAAATAGAGCTTTTAATTAATCGTCCTTTAAGTGATGGAAAATTTAGTGTTTATATAAAAGGCAAGGTTAAACCTTTTGATAAGCTTTATTTTAATGAAAATTTAATCGCAAAAGTGCTTGAAATATTTGATGATGGAAGTAGAATAGTTGAGTTTTATAGTGGTGACAAGATTTTGAATTTGAGTGAAGTTTTTGAAATTTTAAATAAAATTGGTCATATCCCACTTCCGCCATATATAAAAAGAAATGATACCAAAGATGACGAAATTTGGTATCAAAGTGTTTTTGCAAAACACTCAGGAGCTGTTGCAGCCCCTACCGCATCGCTTCATTTTAGTGATGAAATGTTAGAAATTTTAAGGAAACAGCACGAAATTTACTATCTGACTTTACATGTTGGAGCTGGAACTTTTAAAGGTGTCGAATTTGAGGATATAAATAAACATATTATGCATTCAGAATATTTTAATATTCCAAATGATACAGCTGAAATTTTAAAAAGCAATCGCCCTATTTTAGGTGTCGGAACAACAGTAACAAGAGTTGTTGAAGATTACGCTAGAAATAATGTTTTAAATGGAGAATGTAAATTATTTTTAAATTATAAAAATCGCCCAATTAGACAAAACTATCTTTTGACAAATTTTCATTTACCAAAATCTACTTTAATTATGCTTGTAACTGCATTTATAGGATATGAAAAGACTATGGAAATTTATAAAGTTGCAGTAGATGAGAAATATAGATTTTACTCATACGGCGATGCGATGTTGGTGATTTAAAGCCGTGGAAACAAATTTTGGAAATATTTTAAGCAAATACGCAAAATCAAAAACCAATACCTGAAAAAAAGATATTTGCATCTCTTTATGCTATTTTGATTTTACCCATAACTGTATTTTTAATACCAAAAAATATACTAGAAAATAGTTATTTTTTAACTAAATTTTGCGAATTTATGTCACAAATTTTTGCCGTTGTTAAAATTTGTACTGAGCAAGGCATTCCTGGAAATTTACTGTTTTTTCTATCATATATGATGCCAATTGCAATAATTTATTGGATATTTTTTTCATACTTTTTTTTATAAGCTTTTTTAATAAAGATATTCCATTTGGCGAAAGAAACGATGATTTTTCAAAAAGTCCATTTTTCTACACTACTGGACTTATTATCATGATTGGAGCATTTGGCTGGGCGGCATATAATGTTTTTAGTGGAGAAATTTTAACTTTCAAAAATAGCAGAAGAAGTCATGGTATAGAATTTATAACAACTTTATTCCACGGAAGTAGATTTGATGCTGGCTTTCTTATGAGTTTAATCTTAGTTTTTCTTTGTATGTTTTCAGTGGTTTGTATAGAATTTATAAAATATATTTTTGATTTTGAGATAAAACCAAAAAGAGTTTTGTTAAAATTTTTTATAATATTTATGATTTTAGCTTTGATTTACTGGGCTTTTTTGAGTTAAAATTTGCTAAAAAATATCTTTTATTAAATTTAATATATTTTTTTGATACTCTTCTAGAATTTTTTATCCTTAAAATATAGCTTAGTTAGTTCAAATTTCATAAAATTATCTACTACTTCATTGTTATTTATAAGTTTTAAATATTCAAACAGCTCTTTTTCTTCATCATCATTTAAAAAATCATTAACACAATTTTTCAATCCTTTTATTTCATTATGATAAACTAAATCTGCTATGGCTCTTGGATAATTTGCTACATACTCCTCTTTATCTAGCATTTTTACATATCTTTTTTTTATGCCACTATTTCCTAAAATTTCATTATAACTATATTTTTTTATATCTTGTTTTTTATTAAAATAGTGTAATGGGTGCCAATCAGCAATAAGTCCGTTTTCAGTAGGTATATTTAATGCTTCCCACCCTGAAATGTAATCTGTTTCTTGTTTCATTACTTATCCTTAAAATCATCTTCTAAAAGCCATTTTTTATTTTTCTTCATAAAAAATAATGAATATGCCATAAAAAACATTATAAGTAACAAAGAAACTATAGATAAAAATAATAAAATAATAAAAAATTTGCTAATATCTTCACTAGAACACATTAAAAAAAATATGAGAATTAAAAAAAATGTTGGAATACATAAAGATATTATTGTAAAAAATATTTTTAAAAATCTCGAATTAAAATCATTTCTATTCTTAGTTAAATTTCTTATAGTTAAAACTTCATTTCTTCCAAAAGGTAGATTAACATACAATAATTTTATTTTGTCTGTATCATCTATTATTTTTGACTTCATAAAACTTAAAGTATAATTTTTGTCATCAATATAAAAATTTAAATTACTATGATTATCTGTTTTTATATTTCTTCTATTCCCTGTAACATTTGTAATATTTTCTATGTTTGTATCACTTACAATGCCCATTACTTTGTTAAATTTAAACATTTTCTATCCCCTTATATAATTACTTTGTTGTATAAAATTATACAACACTTAAACTTAAAAATCATATCAACTTAAATTTATATTAAATTATAACTATTAATTATTTTAAACTATCAAAATATCTTTGTAAAATCACCATTGCTGAAAGACTATCAAGCTTGCCATCTTTTTTCTTATGATTTACTACGCCAAACTCCCCTGCTTCAACGCTTGAAAAGCTCTCATCAAAAAACACAATTTCACCATTAAAATCAAGCAAATTTACAAAATGATTAATTCGTCTTCTCATCTCATCTTCACTATTTCCACCGAGTGGAATACCAACAACGAGCTTTTTTACATTCCATTCATCAAGTATATGTTTTACATCTTTTGCTGCTTGGTTTCTGTTTTGTCTTAAAACTGCATTTATAGGAACTATAACACCATTTTTATACCCAAGAGCAATGCCAATTCTTTTAAGTCCGACATCTATACAAGCAATCATTTTTAGCCTTTTTAAAATACAATTGTTATTTTACAAGCACTTTTGTGCCTAAAATTTCAATCTTTTCATCAAACTCATATTCGTAAATTTTATCGCCAAATTTAGCATAAATTTCATCAAAATTTGAGTTTGACTTTACAAAATTTATAAGCTCATCATCACTATTTTTTGAAATCTCACCGCCAAATTTTGCAACAAATTTATCAATATCATCTATTAAATTTGCTTTATTTTTTGCTAAAAGTTCATTTGTTCCCCTACTTTCATTTATGCGGTGTGGAAAAACAAACACAGGAATTCCCATCTCATTTGCAAGTCTTGCACTTTGAAGTGATCCACTTCTTAAATCAGCTTGAGCAACTATCAAAGCCTCGCAAAGTCCCACAACTATACGGTTTCTTTCTAAAAATTGATATCCTTTTGCCGGCGCATTTGGCTCATACTCGCTCAATGCAAGTGAGAAGCTATAAATTTGGTTTATTAAAGTTTCATTTGTTTTTGGATAAATTTGATTTAGACCGTTTCCAAAAACAGCTATTGTGTTTGGAAAAGCACCTTTATGAGCGGCTGCGTCACTTCCCAAAGCACAACCACTTACCACACAAATTCCAGCATTTTTAAGCTTCGAAGATAAATTTAGTATTAAATTTTTAGTATAAATTGTCATTTTTCTTGAACCAACTATTGCGATTTTTCTTTTTTTAAGAAGTGATAAATCGCCTTTATAATAAAGCCTATTAGGTGGATTTTTCATCCTTTTTAGACACTTTAGATTACTTTTTAACTCATCTTTATCACTAAAAAGGCTGTTTTGAAGATCATTTAAATCAATACTTTTCATAAATATCCCTTAAATACACAACTTCAACGTCTTTTAAAATTTCGCCACTATTTTTAAGCACTTTTAGGGTTTGCTTTTTAGGATGAGCTATGGCTATGGCAAAACCTCTTTCTTTGGCTATTTGCACGGCTTTTTTAAGTTCGTTTTTTATGTCGTTTGGATTTTGCGTGTTGTCTAAAAAAACATCTCTAAAAATGTATTTTTGATGCTTTGATTTTAAGACTTCTTTTATCTTTGAATCAGCTATGGTTTTTGAATCAACCAAAATAAAACCGTATTTATCCATCGCATCAGATAGCCTTTTTACAGCATTTAAATTTGAGGTAAATTTGCTTCCAGTGTGGTTGTTTATAAACTTAGCATTTGGGAAATTTTGTCTAATTTTATAAATTTCTTTTGAAATTTCATCATAACTATCGCTTATTTTTAATGTTTTGATTGAGTTTGAGTTGTAATCTAGTGCTTCAAGTGGTAAATGAATCATATAAAACTCTAAATTTTTAGCGATTTTTGGCGTATTTGGAAAATCTTTACTTGGTGGCATAATCGAAGGCGTTAGCTTTAAATTTATTTTTTTTATCTCATTTATGTGTTCATAAGATGCAACATCGTCGATTATAATTACAAGTTTTGGAATTTTATCTTTAATATCACCAATTTGCGTATAATTATGTGTAAAATAATATGTATTTTCTTTTAAATTTTTATTTTCTAAAGATTGTTTATCTTGCAGATTTTTTTGATTTTTTAAATTTAAACTTTTATCTAAACTTGAGTTTTGCTCTTTTAGGGTTAAAGCTTGCTTTGATTTTATTTTTTTTACTTCATCACTTTTTTTTATTTTTATTTCAGTGAAATTTAAGTCTTTATTGCTATTTTTTTGTTTTATTTCTAAATTCGCAAGATCTTTTAGCTCATCTTGCTTTGTAATTTGATCTTTAAATAAAAAATCAAGTCCTTTATATGTAAAAAGTCCTGCACAAAAACAAACTATCAAAAGTGTAAAAAGTCCTAAAAAAGGATGATTATTAGAGCTATTTTGTCGTTTATTAAAGGGCTTTTTATAGCCCTTTTTACTATTGTTACGCCCTACTTTTTTATTGCTATTTTTTTTCAAATTTTTAAACTAGTTTTTATCTTTATCTATAAGTTTATCTTGAGTTATCCAAGGCATCATATCTCTTAGCTCTTTTCCTGTTTTTTCAATTAGTGAATTTTTCATATTAAGTCTTTGAGCATTCATTTTAGTATATCCAGACTTTCTTTCTAAAATAAAGTCTTTTGCAAAAGAGCCATCTTGAATATTTCTTAAGATATCTTTCATAGTTTTTCTAGTTTCATCTGTTATAATCTTTGGACCACTTACATAATCTCCATATTCAGCAGTATTTGATATAGAATATCTCATATCTGCAATCCCACCTTGGTAAATTAAATCTATTATAAGTTTCATCTCATGCAAGCATTCAAAATACGCCATTTCAGGCTCATATCCAGCTTCAACTAATGTTTCAAAACCAGCTTGGATAAGTGATGTTACACCACCACATAAAACTGCTTGTTCGCCAAATAAATCAGTTTCGGTTTCATCTTTAAAAGTTGTCTCAATAATCGCAGTTCTACCTCCGCCTATTGCGCATGCATAACTAAGAGCTAGCTCTTTTGCTTGACCACTATCATCTTGAGAAACTGCTATCAAATCAGGAATTCCACCACCTTTTACAAACTCACTTCTTACAGTGTGACCAGGTGCTTTTGGAGCTATCATAACGCAATCAACGCCTTTTGGAGGAACTATTTGACCAAAATGTATATTAAAACCATGACCAAAAGCAATTGTATCGCCCTCGTTTAGATTTGGTCTGATTTCTGAGTAAAAGATATCTGATTGAAGCTCATCAGGAGTTAAAATCATTATGAAATCAGCTTCTTTTGTAGCATCTGCAACACTCATAACCTTAAAGCCTTTTGCTTCTGCTTTTTTCCAGCTTCCGCCACCCTCTCTAAGACCAACGATAACTTGAACACCGCTATCTCTTAAGTTTTCTGCATGAGCGTGACCTTGACTTCCAAAGCCAATCATCGCAACTCTTTTGCTTCTAATCAAATTTAAATCACAATCTTTATCATAATAAACATTTATTGCCATATAACATTCCTTTAAAAAAAATTAGGGTATTATACTAAAAACGAACTTAAAAGTTCCAAAATATGAAAATTTTATTAAAAAGGCGTGATTTTGAAATTATTTTTAGAGCAACTTTTAAAAGGAATTCCAAAAAATGAGTTAAACTCAAAGCAAACTGAGTTAATTAGAAATTTTAAAATGCTAAATGCTGTGAATTTACACAAAAATCACTACCTTTTAAATGATGGATTTATTTGTGGAAAGCTAGATATTTCACTAAAAGGAACAGGCTATATTAGTGTATTTGACAAAAAATTTACCAGTGATGTCTTAGTGGAAAATAAAGATATTCAAGGTGCAAAGCAAGGAGATGTAGTTTTAGCAAAACTTTTAAAAACAAAAAAATCGAGAAAAAAAGCTAAAATTTTAATGATGATTGAGCCAGCTTTTGCAACAAGTGTGGTTTACACAAAAAAAATCGGTAAAGAAATTTTGGGTGTAAATATAAAAAGTGGACTTACTTCAAAGCTAAAAGCAACACAAAAATCACTTAAAAGCTTATGTCTTGGAACACTTTTAAAAATAGATAATAAAACAGATGAAATTGTGGAAGTTTTGGGAAATATAGATGATGTTTGGGTAGATGAAAAAATCTCACTTGCCCTATATGATAAACACGATATTTTTTCAAATACTTGTGAAGATGAAGCTAAAAGCTATGGCGATGCCGTAGATAAGTCGATGTATAAAGACAGGGTTGATTTAACAGATCTAGATTTTTGCACCATTGATCCAGTTGATGCGAAAGATTTTGATGATGCTGTTTATTTTGATAGTAAAAATAAAACTTTATATGTAGCAATAGCTGATGTAAGCGAGTATGTAGTACCCTACTCAGCTATTGATAAAGAAGCTAAATTTAGAGGATTTTCTATCTATTTTCCACATAAAAGTGTGCCAATGTTGCCAAGAAATTTAAGTGAAAATATCTGCTCTTTAAAACCAAATTTGGATCGTCTTGCATTTTGTTTTAAAATAACTTTGGATGAAAATTTTAATGCCATAAAAGAAGAACTTTTTAAGGCTATAATTAACTCAAAAGTAAGATTTAACTACGATGAAGTTGATGAAATTTTAAAAACAAAAAAATATAAAAATAAAGATATTTTAAATATGCTTTTAAATTTGCATAAAACAACTTTAAATTTAAGAAAAATAAGGCTAAAAAAAGGGTTTGATTTTCACACAAAAGAACTTAGAATAACACTTGATGAAGATGGAAATTTAAAATCAACTAGATTTGAAACATCAACTCCAAGCCATGATTTAATAGAAGATTGCATGTTATTAGCAAATCAAGCTGCTGCTAAAAGAATAGAAAAAGGAATTTTTAGAAATCACGCAGCAATAGATAATAAAAAAATAGAATTTTTACTAATGGATTTAGCAAGCATTGGAATTGATGCAAAATTTGATAAAAATATAGTAAAGATGGTTTCAAATATACAAAATATAGCTGATGAGATGAAAATACGAGAAGAAGTTGATAAACTTATCATTAAAGCTCAAAAAAAAGCTGAATACGCCCCACTTCCAGAAGGGCATTTTGGTCTTGGTTTTGATGATTATACCCATTTTACAAGTCCAATTAGGCGTTATAGTGATCTTATTTTACACAGACTTTTAAAAGCTGATTTAGAAAATGATGAAAAATTAATTAATTATTTGCTTTTAAATATTGATGAAACCTGCATTAGCTTGAATAAACTTGAAAGAGAAGCCGATAAAGTTGCGTATGATTTTATAGATCGCAAATTTGCGAGATGGGCAGTAGAAAATATCGGGCAAAATTTTATTTGCTATGTAGATGAAAACACAAACATAACAACCGCAAGACTTGATGATAAGCTAAAAGGAGCTAGGATTTTTATCACAAATTACACTTGCGATGTTCTTACAAAAGTACTTGTTAAAATTACCGATGCTGATATAATATCTGCTAAAATTTATGGAAGAGTGGTAAAAAAACTAGATGTATAAAAGAGAATTTGATAGTTTAATAGCTTCAAAAAAAGCTCCAAATTTCTTTTTAATAAGAGGAAATGATGAGTTTTTAAATGCATTTTGTGCCAAACAGCTAATAAATTTATGGAATAGTGAAAATGTTTTAGAGCAGTATTTTGAAGAGTATAATTTTAACGAGGCAATGAGTTTTTTAGAACCATCACTATTTAGTGATAAAAATATTATATATATTAAAAATGACAAAACCACATCAACAAAAGAGATAAAAGAAATTATTGAAAAATGTAAAAAAGATGAAAATAACTATGTTTTATATGAGATTTACGAATGCGGTAACAGATTAAATAATGATTTTTTAAAAGCTTTTGGAACAAATTTTTTAAGAGTTTTTAAACCAAATTCCCAAAACGAAGCTTTACAAATTTTAACTCAAATTTCTCAAATTTTAAAACTTTTCCCAAACAGCATAGCGTTACTTGAAATTTACAAAATACACAATGAAAATTTAAGCCTTTGTGTAGCTGAACTTAAAAAATTTAAAAGTTTAAATTTAGAGCTAAATTTAGAAAACGTAAAAGAAAATGTTTTTGGTCTAAGTGAAGTTAGTTTTGAAGATCTTTTTGAAAAAATTATAAATTTAAAAGATTTTAGAGATGATTTTTTTACATATACACAAAGTGGATCTTACAATGAAAGTGAACTCATAGGATATTTTTATTCATCAATTTTTCGAATTTTTAGTATACATACCTTTATAAAAATAAATGGCAAAATTGATTTTAGGCAGGTTTTAGGATATTTGCCTCCAATTCAAATTCAAAATAACCTAAAAACTTTAGCACTTCAATTTAGCACTGAAAAATTTAAAGAGATGTTTATTTCCTTAAATAAGACAGAATATAGCCTAAAAACAAAGACAAATATTAATAAAACTTATCTTCTTTTATCTGGACTTTTGGAATTTCAAAGGATATTATCCAAGAAATAATGAAACTTTAAGCAAATAATTAGTAAAATCATAAGTTGCTTAGTGCAATCCTTGCTTGTAGCCTTTAAAAGTGTCTATAAGCTATAAAACCATAAGGAGAATTTATGAAACATTACGAGGTTTTATTCATCTTAAAGCCAACGCTTACAGAAGATGAGATAAAAGAAAGAGTTGATTTTGTTAAAGAAATCATTACAAAAAACGGTGGCGAAGTTGCTTCTGTTATCGAAATGGGTGCTAGAAAACTAGCCTATACAATCGATAAATACGAAAGAGGAGTTTATTTTGTTATATACTTCACAGCTCCAACATCGTTAATAGAAGAACTTGTTAGAAATTTAAGATACAATGAAGATGTTATTAGATTTTTAACTGTTAAATATGAAAACAAAAAAGAAATTGCTGCATGGGAAAAATTAAGCAAAGGTATTAAATTTTCACCTGCAAAAACTCAAAGAAAACCAAGAAAACCAAGAGTTGAAGAAAATATAGAAGCCTCACAAAAAGAAGAGGAAGAAGTACAAGAGTAAAAGGATAGATTATGTTTAATAAAGTAATATTAGTAGGCAACCTTACAAGAGATATCGAATTAAGATATATAAACACAGGTTCAGCATTAGGTAGAACAGGCATAGCCGTAAATAGAAAATATACTGTAAATGGTGAAAAAAAAGAAGAAGTTTGCTTTATAGATATTACTTTTTGGGGGAAACTTGCTGAGATAGCAAATCAATATCTTAGAAAAGGTAGTCAAGTTTTAGTTGAAGGAAGACTTATGTTTGAAACTTGGCAGGATCAAAATGGTCAAAACAGAAGCAGACATAGCATAACGGTTGAAAATATGCAAATGCTTGGTGGAGGACCAAACCAAAATAGTTCTCACCAACAAAATAGTGGATATGGTCAAAATAACTATCAACAAAATAGTGGTGGTTATGGACAAAACAACTATCAGCAAAATTTCAAACCAAACAATAATCCTTACCAAAAACAACAATCACCTCAAAACAAAAATTTTCAACAAGATCAAAATAATTTTAATGATGATGGTTATGAAAATATACCAGATGTTGATATTGATGATATGGGGATGGATGGCGACGATGAGTTGCCGTTTTAAAATATAATTAATAAAGGAAAAAAATATGGCAGAAAAAAGAAAATATGCAAGAAAATATTGCAGATATACAGAAGCAAAAATTGAGTTTATAGACTATAAAGATACACAACTTTTAAAATATTGTCTATCAGAAAGATTTAAAATTATGCCTAGAAGGCTAACAGGAACATCAAAAAGATATCAAGAAATGGTTGAAAAAGCTATAAAAAGAGCAAGACATGCAGCACTTATCCCTTATATAGTTGATAGAGAAAATGTTGCTGTAAATCCATTTGAAATTTTATAATTTCACTTAAATTTTCCGGTTTTGAACCGGAAAATTTTATCTTTTATTCTATCTCATATTTATGTTTTTTTATTCTCTGTATTCTAAATTTAAATACTGGTGGATAAATAACTATATCTATCTTATATTTTATTATAGACCTATGTTTGGCAAATCAAGTATTTTTAAAATTTTATTGTATTTCACTACCACAATGATTACAATTCTTTCAATTTCTTTTATAGTTGTTTCTATGGAAGCAATTTTAATGTATAACCCAAAACCAATTGAAAAACTAAATAAAAAAACTGGAATAATACAAGATTATCATTTTAATCTAAAAAATAGTAGAGGCTATTTGTATCTTAAAACTTTTGATAATAATCTAATAAAATTTACTATTAGAACTGATGATAAAAAAATATATGAAAAACTTAAATCTAAAAAATAATAGTTTATAGTAGCAATAACGTTTTTATCAATTATATTCAACAAATTGAAGATGAAAATAAAACTATTTATAAAAAAAATATTATTATGAAGCTGAACTAAATTCCATCAATGTAGATATAAAAATTATAAAAACAGCTATTTTTTCATAATTATTTCAGTGATTTTAATATTTATCACAAATTTAAAAGGCCCAAAGCCAAAAAATTTTAAAAAATATTTGCATTAATAAAATAGCAAAATTAAGTATCTAAAATTCACTATTTTAAATTTCTAAAATCACTCAGATATCTTAAACTCGGTTTCGCTAATTGGATTTGTACTTGCATCGATAAATCTTGTATAGTTTTGTTGAAACGCAACTTCCACAGTTCCTAAAGCACCATTTCTATTTTTACCTACTATTATCTCAGCTTTTTCTTCATTTGCATTTCTAACAAATTTTGGCTCATAGTTTTCAATAGCTTTGCCATCATTGAGCCATTTTTCTTTTCTTTCATCTTCTTCTATTTGTGCGTAGTGATCGCCCCTATAAACAAACAAAATAATATCGGCATCTTGCTCTATAGCTCCACTTTCTCTCAAATCACTTAGCATTGGTCGTTTATTTGCCCTACTTTCCAAGCCTCTATTAAGTTGCGAAAGTGCTATAACAGGGATATTAAGCTCTCTTGCAAGAAGCTTTAGTCCTCTTGAAATTTCTGCAATTTGCAAATGTCTTTCAGTAAAACTACTACTACTCATCATAAGACCAATGTAGTCAATTACGCACAAACTTATCTCTTCATGTTTTGATTTTAATTTTCTAAGTTGGGTTCGTATCTGGTGGATATTTACATACGAATTATCATAAACAAAAAGCTTTTTACTCATCATATAATCACACGCATCACCAAAACGACTAAGCTCATCATCATCCATTTTTCCAGTTAATATGTTTGATAAAGGAACTGAAGTTTTTGCACTTATCATTCTCATCATCAAATGACTTGCTGGCATTTCTAAAGAGAAAAATACAACTCCTTTATCAATATCAAGAGTATGCTGTATAACATTTAGTGCAAAAGCTGTTTTTCCCATACCAGGACGAGCAGCAATGATGATAAGCTCTCCTTCTTTAAAGCCTTTTGTATATTCATTTAGATACCTAAAGCCAGTATCAAGTCCAACAATTTCTTTGCCCTCATTTTCTTTTTGCTTTTTAATCTCTTCTAAAAGTTCATGAACTATTTGCGTAGATTCTTTTATTTCAGCACCACCTGTATTTTCAACTAAAGCGTATAATTTAGAGCTTATCTCATCAACCATGTCTTTTGAGTTGCTATCTTCATTTACTTTTTGAGGTATTTTATGAGCGATTTTAACTAGTGTTCTTTTTATGCTTTTTTCTTTTAATTCTTTTGCATATTTTACTATATCAATAATGGAATTTGTTGCTAAAATTTCATTATAAATTTGTTCATTATATTTATTTTCAAGCCTTTTTTTAATAAACGCACTATCTATTGGCTCGTCATTATTAACACAATCTAAAATAGCTCTAAAAACATCACCATGTTGTTTTTGATAAAAATCATCCTCACTTATCATCCCATAAATTTCACTAAGACCATCTTCACTGTATAAAATAGAGCTTAAAATCGCTCTTTCCATATCTAAATCATACAAATTTGAAGGTATTAAAGCTTCAATATTTTTATTCGCCACGTTTTTTTACCTCGTCTTCAACTTCTTCTAAAAATCTCTCAACTAGCCTATCCTCTTTTAGTTTTGCTACAACTTCACCTCTTCTCATAACTAAGCCCTGCCCTTTACCAAAAGCTATTGCCACATCAGCTCCTTTTGCTTCACCAATAGCATTTACAACACATCCCATAACTGAGATATTTAAAGGTGTTTTTATATGCTTTGTTTTTTCCTCGACTATTTTTACAGCTTTTACTAAATCACTTTGAAGCCTGCCACAAGTTGGGCAACTTATGATATTTACTCCACTTCTTTGAACGCCTGAGTCTTGAAGTATAGCTTTTGCAACCTTAATCTCTTCTTCAAGTTCTCCTGTAATACTAACTCTTAAAGTATCGCCAATACCTTCAAGGAGTAACCCTCCAAGTGCAATAGCGCTTTTTATAGTTGCATGAAAAGTAGTTCCTGCTTCTGTAACACCTAAATGAAACGGATAATCGCACTTATTTCTAAGCTTTCTATAAGCTTGCATTGTATTAAAAACATCACTACTTTTTAAAGAAATTGCGATATCTATGAAGTCAAAATCCTCCAATAACTTAAAATTATATTCAGCAGAGGCTAGCATACCATCAACTGTTCTTCCATATTTTTTTTCAAACTCTTCTTCTAGGCTTCCCGAATTTACACCTATTCTAATTGGCAAATTCCTTTGCTTACACGCATCAACTACAGCTTTTATACGTTCCTTACCTCCGATATTTCCCGGATTTATCCTTATAGCATCAACAAATGGCGCAACTCTTAAAGCGTGTTTATAATTAAAGTGAATATCAGCAATGATTGGAAGCGGACTTTTTTCTTTAATTTCTTGTAAAGCAGTTGCATCTTCAACACTTAAAACAGCACATCTTACGATATCACATCCTGCAAAATAAAGCCTATTAATTTGCTCGAGTGTAGCTTTTACATTATGTGTTTTTGAAAATGTCATAGACTGAACACTAATCTTAGCATCACCTCCAATGGCTACATTTCCAACATATAATTTTTTAGTTTTATATCTTTTACAAAATTCACTATTTTCTAACATAAATTTCCTTATGAATTTAAAAATGTATTTTACTATAAAAGTGTTTAAAGGTTTATTTATTAAAAATTTTTAGATTATTTTTTATGATAAAAAACTAAATTTACAAAAAATTATATAAAATTTTATATAATAATATAATTAAAAATTTTAAAGGTTAAGCGTGATAAAAAAAATTATAATTATGTTTTTTTGCTGTTTTTTAACCCAAATTTTTGCCAATGAAAAATGTGACAAAACAGATGATATTGTAAATTTAAATGAACTCTTTGGAAAAACTTGCTCTATAGAAAATTCAAACAAAAAAAGTATGGAAATAAGTAATAAAAAAGATGCAAATATCGCTAAAAAGAGCGAAAAACTCGCTCAAAATGAAGGAAATTTTAGTAAAACTGATAAAAGTGATTTATTGGATTAAAACCTTTTCCTATTTTAAATGATTTTTCTATCGCATCAAATACATAATTTTTAGCACAAATTACTGAATTTTTAAGATCTTTGCCATTGGCTAAATTTGAAGCAATAGCGCTCGATAGAGAACAACCAGAACCGTGAGTATCATCAGTTTTAATTCTTTTTGTATTAAGTGGTAAAATCTCTTTTTCATCATAAAAAATATCAAGTGATTTGCCCCCATACTCACCAACTTTTAAAAAGACACTTTTACTTCCAAAATCAAGCAATTTTTTGGCTGAATTTAGTGCATCTTCATAAGTTTTAATTTCATTTTTAAGTATAACTTGTGCTTCAAATTTATTAGGTGTTATGATAGTTGCAAGTGGAAAAAGCTCTTTTACAATGTACTCTTTTGCCTCTCCTTCAAGCCAAATATCGCCATTTTTACACGCCATAACAGGATCAAGCACAATAGGAGGTAGATTTTTTATCTCACGCAAAGTTTTTGCAACCTCTTTTATAATTTCCACACTTGGTACAACGCCTATTTTTATAGCACTAACTTCTATATCATCAAAAATTGCTTTTATGCCATCACTTATCATTTTTGGACTTATTAACTCCATTCCAAAAATACCTTTTGTATTTTGCGCTGTTGTAGAAGTAACAACTCCCATAGCATAAACTTCGTGAGCTATAAATACTTTTAAATCAGCTATTAATCCAGCTCCACCGCTTGGATCAATCCCTGCTATACTTAAAACATTTTTCATAAAATTTTCCTTTTTATATAAAATTAGGCGTAATTATAACAAGTTATTTAAAATTACTGACAATGTTTTATAGAATAAATTTTAAAAAATCATAAACTATAAAGAATGTTTATCATAGAATAATTATAGAATAAATTTATTATAAATTCATTTTTTAGCTTTTGATTAGCTTAATTGTAGTAGAATATAAGAAATCAAATAAAGGATTAAAAATTTTGAATAAATTTAAAAATTTAAATTTAATGCTTTCAACAAAAGATAAAGAACTCATTTTAAAAGCTAAAAACTCAATTAAATTATTTAAAAATCTATATATACAAGATTGTGAAAGTTTTATAAGTGCGTATTTAAACTCAAATGTAGCAATTGATTTAATAGTGCTTGATTTGGATGATTGTGGTGATATTGATTTAAGCTCGATTATGTATATTCATCCAAATCAACAATTTATATTTTTAGCTTCAAAAAGACAAATTTATCTTAAATTTTTAGAAAATTTTAAAGGTGGAAAGTCAGCTGTTTTGTTTAAGCCAATTAAATTTAGTGCAATTTTAGATAACCTGCTTTTAATGTTAAAAAATAAAGATCAAAAAGAAGAAAATTTACTAAATTTAACTAATGAAATAAGCATAAATTTAAAAAAAGAAAAAATTTATCAAAATGGTGAAGAGATTTTTTTAACTCCAATGATGCACAAACTCATACTTTTGCTTTGTGCAAATTTAAATAACTTAGTAACTTTTGAAATGATAGAAAGTTCAGTTTATGAAAGTGCACCAAACTCTCGCATAGTTGTGCAAAATTTAGTTGGAAATTTAAAAAGAAAATTTAATCTTGATATAAAAAGCATATATGCAAAAGGATATGTTTTAAAAAGTCTTGATGAGTAATCATAGACAAAAGTTATTTTTTATCTATGATAAATTTTTGTTTTAGCTCATTTCCAAGTTCTATATTGCTATCTTTAACATCAACTTTTTCTATATTTTTATCTGTAAATTCTAAGCTTATATTTCCAGCACCAAAGCTTTTTGCTAAAGTTTTTATTGTATCAGTTGCAGAGCTGTGAATTTTAGCACCAAGATCATTAATTATTTGAACGGACATATTTTTAATCTCATCTTTTGCTTCGCCTATTAATTTGTTTTTTTCACTCTCATCAAAGCTTGGCCCAAATAAAGAATTTAGCGAATCAGGAAGCAAAAAAGGCATAAATTTAGAATTTTTTTCATCATAAATTTTCATATCGGTTATTGAGAATTTGTATTTGCAAGGTGGCATAATTACTTTAAAATCGTTATTTCCTAAATTTTCTATTTTAAAATCTTTGCTTTTTAAATCATATATAAAATCTATCTCAAATTCAAAAATAACTGCAATTTGCTTTTTTGTCATTGTCCAGCCCAATACGCTATCCCAAAGCCCACTAAATGGGCTATTTTTCTTAGTAACTATCTCTTTTGAGTAAATTTTAAAAACATTAAGTTCGCCAACACTTTTAAGTTTTACAATCTCAGTAGAAATATCGACAGATGGCTTTTCATTAACTTTTTTTAGTTTTTTGTTTTGTTTAAAAAGTATAAAAATAACTATGCCTAAAACTAAAATTATCACTAAAGTTAAAAAATCCATCTTAAAATCCTTTTAAAAAATCTTTTTAAAAATATACCCATTTGAGTTTAATACTTCGCAAACTTCATCTTGATGAGCCTTGCCTTTTGTCTCAAGCGTGATAGTAATAACCGCATCTCCATAATCAATCTGAGTTGAGAATCTATCATAATCAATCTTAACAATATTTGCATTTGCACTTTTTAAAGCTAAAGTAAGCCCCATCAAAGCACCAGGCTTATCAACAAGTGTAACACTAACTGCCATCTTCCTATGAGATTTTATAAGACCTTTTTCAATTATTATATTAAGCATTTGAACATCAATGTTTCCCCCACTTAAAATAATACCGATTTTTGAATTTTTAGGATATTTGAATTTAGAACTCATTAATGCTGCAACTCCAACCGCTCCAGCACCCTCAACAACTATTTTTTGGCTTTCAAGTAAAAATAAAATAGCATTTGCTATCTCTTCATCATCAACTTGAACAAACTCATCAACATTTTCTAAAATATGTTTTAAGGTAATAGGACTTGCATCTCTAACACTTATACCATCGGCAATTGTTTTTACGCTTTTTGAATTTACTATCTTTTTAGCATTAAAGCTATTAAACATAGCAGGGGCACCCTTTGCACCAACTGCAATTATTTTAATATTTGGGTTAATTTGTTTTGCGCAACTTGCCACTCCACTTATTAGCCCGCCTCCACCAACAGGAGCTACTATATAGTCTAAATCAGGCACCGCATCAAGCATCTCAAGAGCAGTTGTACCTTGCCCTGCTTGAACAAAAATATTATCAAAAGGGTGTACAAAAGTTAAAGAGTGCTCTTTTGCATATTCATTTGCATATTCATACGCTTCATCAAAGTTATCACCTTTTAAAATAACTTCAGCACCTAAAGCCTTTGTGCCACTTACTTTTAAAAGAGGTGTTGCTTCTGGCATAACGATAACTGCACGAATTCCAAACTCTCTTGCGCTAATTGCAACGCCTTGGGCGTGATTTCCAGCACTTGCAGCAATTACACCTTTTGCTTTTTCTTCTTGACTTAAATTTGAAATCATATTATAAGCGCCACGAATTTTATAAGCGCCTGTTTTTTGTAAATTTTCTTCTTTTAAAAAAACATTAGCGTTATAATTTTTGCTAAGCTTGTTAGAAACAGCAAATGGAGTTTCATCTACAAATCCTGCTATTGTTCGTTTTGCTTGGATTATTTTATTTAAATCAACCATAAAATTCCTTGTTTTAGACTTTAAAAGTTTTATTATATCAAAATTTGCATTTTACTCGGTAAATTTTCTATAAATGATAAAAACACCCTACATTGCTGCAGGATGTTGCTGTTTAAGACTACTCTTTAATTGAATGATTTTGTCTTTTATTTCTTTTATTACTGCTATGAAAACTTCATCAGATTTTTCTGTAGGATCTAAAAGTCCCCAATCATCATCAAATGCTCTGCCAATAAACGGACATCCCACATCACATCCCATTGAAATAGCGATATCTGGATTAGGTATTTCTTCAATAAGTTTGCTATGGTGTCCGTTTGCATTCATATCGATTCCATAAAGTTTTTTTACAATACGAACTGCATCTTGATTAATCTGATTGTTTAATTTTGTTCCAGCTGAATAGGAGTCAAACACATCTGAAGCATATTTTTTCCCTAAGGCTTCTGCAATTTGGCTCCTACAGCTATTATGCACACATATAAATGCAACTTTTGGTTTTTTCATTTTAATTTACACCATTGTGTTCTAATAAATCTTTTATTTCATCCTTGTTTAAAACTTTGCCATAGGATACAACTTTGCCGTTTATAACTAATGCTGGAGTAGACATAACTCCATAACTTGCGATTTGAGAAAAGTCAGTAATGTGGTCTATATTTTCTTCAACATTAAGTTCAGCGAGTGCTTCCCTGGTTGATTTTTCTAAAGCAACACATTTCGAGCAACCAGAACCTAGTATTTTTATCCCCTTCTCTTTTTTCTTTTCTTCTGCTTTTTCTATATTCTCTGATGAGTAATTTAGATCACAACAACTTGTTTCTTTAACTTCCTTATTGTTAACAGATTCACAATTGCCACCAATTGTACAACCTTTCTCTTCTTTTTCTTTCTTACGAAATAATCTCATTTTTTCCTCCTTAATTTACATCTATTGTTTTCACAATATCTTATATTTTTTGCTTTCTACTTAATAGTTTCATTTTAAATTAAAATAGCATTAAAAATGTTAAATAAGTATCCTACAACAATTATCCCAAAAGTACAAATTCCTATGAATAAAAATAAAAGCTTTGGTTTAACTGCTTTTTTTAACATGATTAATGATGGCAGGCTTAGTGTTGTTACTGCCATCATAAAAGCTAGGACAGTTCCTAGTTGAGCACCTTTTGATAATAGAGCTTCTGCTATTGGTATAGCTCCAAAAATATCAGCATACATTGGTGCTCCTATAGCAGTTGCCAAAACCACTCCAAGTGGATTATTGCTGCCTAGGATATTTTCAACCCAAATTTGAGGAATCCAATTGTGTATCAATGCCCCTATGCCCACACCTACTAAAATATAAGGGAAAACTTTTTTAAAAGTGTCACTAACTTGAGTTTTAGAAAAATCAACCCTATCTTTTAATCTTAAACTTGGAGAGCTAATATCAACTTGACTTGCATTTTTTATAAAGTCTTCTACATGCCTTTCCATATGCATTTTTTCGATGAGGCTACCACCAATTACAGCAATAATCAGCCCCAATACTACATATGCTAGGGCAATTTTGGCTCCAAAGATACTCGTAAGTAAAATAAGGCTACCCAAATCAACCATTGGAGAAGAAATCAAGAAACTGAATGTAACACCTAATGGTAATCCAGCACTCGTAAACCCAATGAATAGCGGGATGGATGAACAAGAACAAAACGGTGTAACGGTTCCTAACAATGCGGCCATGATGTTTGCTCCTAATCCATTAAAACGTCCCAGAATTTTTTTACTTCTTTCAGGTGGGAAATAGCTTTGTATATAAGAAATTATAAAAATCAATACGCAAAGTAATATTGTAATTTTTATAACTTTTAAGCTTCAATACACTTAAAGTATCTTATACTAGCACATAAAAATAAAAACTGCGAGGTATATGATGTGTGATTTTTCTTTCTATTTAGAGAAAGGTGTTTTTGTGCTTGAAGCTATAAAAAAGGTTAACAAATCAAATGGTACTTTTGTTTGTCAAAACAAGATGAATTCTATATTATTTCCTGTAAATTTTACTGCTAGAGATTATGATGTTTTCTTTACGATATGCTGGTATGCAAAGCAAAAAGGATATGTTGAGAATAGAGGTCATATTGAGATGCCATACTCAGAAATTGCAAGGTTTTATGAGTCAAACATAAATAAAACAAGATTTAATGATGAGATCAAAAAATTTCGCGAGAAAGTAATTGGCGAAAAAGGAACAGCTATCTATAAAAGAATGAGATACGATACTGATAACGATGAAATTACTACTGTCGGCGTGTTTTTTATTGAGATTGAGTTATTCAGAAATAAACAAATTTTAAGATTTAAACTAAATCCTATTGCTCTTGATATACTGTTTAGTATTCTCCAATTTATGAAAATAAATATGTATGATTTTGTTGCGATTAGAAGTAAATTTGCAAAAACACTTTATCGTCTTTTAATTCAATATGACAACAAAAGGGCTGATAAAGATGGGCTTAAGTGTGTCAAATTTAACAGAACAGAATTTGAAAATCTAATGGCTGTACCTGACAACTATGCTTCTACTGATATGGATTCTAGGGTTATTGAACCAGCAATTAATGAGCTTGATGAAAATTATTTTAAAAAACTAATTTTTGAGAAAGAATTTTCTAAAAATAATAGCAGAAAGATAACTGGTTATTCATTTAAATTTCTATTAAAAGAGGCTTAATAAAACGGCTTAAATGCCGTTTTACCCTTTGATTCTCATTGCTATATATTCATCTAGTTCTAGATCATAATTCATTGCTTCTGCTTTGAATTGCATAAGCTCATCAAATGTAAAAATATCTTTCAATTCATAGGTTGCTTTTATTTTAATTTCCGAATATAGTATTCTACTTATATTTAAATTATATGCCCTTTCTTCAATAATTTTTTTATTTATCTTGTTTGTTTTTAAGCCAATAATTCTATTATTTTCTTTTTCAAAAGTAGGCTCTGGTGCCTCCGATAAACCCATTTTAAATTTAACAAAATTATACATATTCATATTATACCATTTGGACTGCTCATAAATAAAAGGTAATATTTCTTCTTTAATGTGTGGTATTTCCGTCATTAATGATTGCTCAATAAATTTTGTTAAAGACATTAAGGGGTATTTTAGCCTTATTTTATCTCCAAGCTCTCTTGATAATCTTACTTGAATAAAAACATCTTTTTTTTGTTTTTTTGGCTCTCTCTGTGTTTCTGCTCCATCTATAAATTCATCTAAATTTTCAGTTGAATTTGTAGTTCTTTTAAAGTTCATTTCTATCCCTTTTTATAATATATTCTATTTTTATATTTTCCATTTTTTCTTCTTTAAATTTTAATGTTTGGTATATTTTTTAGCTTTTCTGCATTTTTATTTTTTTTAATTTTTTCTTTTTCTTCTTCTTTTGTCTTGAAACTATTATATTCTTCTTTTAATTTTCTAACCATGTCATCTTTTTGCTTTTGAGTTGTTAAACTATAATTACATAAAAACCTATAAGAAGAATAATCATATTCACATATGTTTTTACATATTTCATGCTCTTGAAAATACGAGCAAAATTCTTGTGGTATAAAATTTGGCTTGTCTGTTTCAAATGATTTTTTCTTATTATTAGTTTTTGTAAAATCATCATAAAGAGCAGGTAAAAGGTTATAACAAATAATAATAAGTGTAATACATGCACATACTCCTGCCATAATATCCATAATATCATTTTTTATATTTTTATTAGTATTCACTTGAAAATCCTTTTAAAAATTACACTGCAATAATTCATTGCATAGGCTTTTAATTTCGTTTTCTGCCTTATTGCCGTCTTTTATTTCTACTACTCCAAGACCTAGCTGTGTGGCTACCTTATATCGTTCTCGCTCATATATGATAGTTTGTGCTAGTTTTATATAGTCTTGTTCTATCTCTTCTATAAAGCTTTTTAAGCTTTCTATTTTTTTATATAGGAATGGATTTGTGGAGGCTCTATTAATTACAATATAGGCTATTAGTTTCTCATTTTGCTCTTTTGCCATTTTTATCACATTAACCATTTTATCTAATACGCTTACATCGAATTGGCTTGGAATCGTTGGAATTATAACCATATCACTTAGTGCGATAGCTATTCTCATCTCTCTGCTATCTCGTCCCCCTGTGTCAATGATAAGATCTTTATCTCCAGTGTAATTTTGTAAGAACTCTTTTAAATTTTCACCATATTTATATGTAAAATCAAAGATCTTTGGATGATTTTCTTCATTTCTTATGTTTAAAAATGTAGCTATAGATTTTTGTGGGTCTGTGTCTATTAGTAATGGTAATTCATTCTTGGATATGCTCTGACTTATAGCCATGTTTAAGGCAAGAGTACTTTTTCCACTTCCCCCTTTTTCATTGCAAATTGATACTATCATTTTTTATTTCCTTGCATTAACTTTTACAAAATTATACTATATTTTAGATAAAAGTTAGTTTAAAAATAGTTCTATATTAGTATTATAAAACAGTTTTTTAAAAGTTCTATATTAG